>Ga0315279_10000073_pt1 | contig 208955 bp, 170 predicted proteins | sample YL17G06_20_MG_FD_203694 | JGI IMG/M metagenome (GOLD analysis project Ga0315279, IMG submission 203694) | Sediment microbial communities from Yellowstone Lake, YNP, Wyoming, USA - YL17G06_20 | ecosystem: Environmental > Aquatic > Freshwater > Lake > Sediment | place: USA: Wyoming | collected...
GAAAACAGGAAGAAGAGGCAATGATGGTTTTACTTTTTTCTCAAGACAGGAAGAAGAAACAAGGATATTTCCTTTTTCTCACAAAAGGGACAAGAAGCAAATGACAAACCGGCGATTGGCCGGTTAAACGACAGAAACTAGCTAGCCGCATCTATCTGCGTTCATTTGACGTATCAACGCTTCCCTAAAGAACCGCCGCACTGCGTCGATAACAACAGTATCTCCAGTTGGGACAGGGACGATGAGCAGCAGCCAGGATTCCATCTATATCGACATCTCTCCGTCCCCCGATCTTCCCCGCACCCTTCCCTTTCTAGTCTACGAGTGGTTCCGCAGCCAGTTTCCGGTTTGGAAACCCGATCTGAGTCCAAGGTACGAGCGCACTTCGCAGTCGCTCATGGAAGCTCCCATGCCGGAAGCTGCATACGGTCCCACAGGAATGGTTCACTTCAAGAGTGTCTCTGATCCGCTCTGGTCCGCCACGGACTTGGCGTGTCTCAAAGACACTTTCCCGTGGGTTCTTTTGATCCTGAGTCCGTTCGAAAGGTTCTACGAGCTTGATCGGGCGCTCGACGGCCTGTCGGCGCAATCGAGCCAGCTCGTTATCTGGCGTCCCGACAGGCCGACTCCACAAGAGGTCGCCCGGCTGCGTGTGACCTCTCTCGTCAGTCACATCGCTCAAGACGAGATTGCCCCACCGGATAGCGCGTCCGGCACCGCGAGCAAAGAGACGCAGGAGATCTTCAGAGCACTCTACGTGCAGCGTGGGATCCTCATCATTCATGGCGTCCGCCATTTGATCTCTCATGAACTGGGAGTCCTCAGCCCGCAGCAGTACCTCTCCGGTTGCCTGATGTCTCTGGCGCCGTCTGCCGCGAAGACAAGCGAGGCATCACATAAAGAAGCGGAAAGGCAGGCTTCGCGCTGGGCTGCGTTGCTGTGCGGCCAGGAATGTCTCCCTACCCACAACTCTTACGCAGCCGAATGCCAGATCCTGGCCTGGGCCGCGGCCCATCTCGAGATTGAGTCCGGGATTCTTCAAGGCAAGCTGCAGCCGCTGCCGGAGCCATTCCTCACGACCCGGTTCCTGGATGAAGCCAAGTCGTTCGATGCCGCTTTGGAACGGGTGCAGCAAATCATTCGGTATCTGCGTGGCGGCGGGATTGTCTTTGCCCAGGCGATGAAGCAGCTTTCGCTGGCTTTCAGCGGCGATGAGGCCCGCCTGTTGCACTGGAAGAATCTGGTTGAAAATCTGCCGGGGTTCCTCGACTGGTTGCCGGCTTTCGAAGGCGCGTTTGATTATCTCAGCAGCGCTTTTCCAGTGCCGTCAGAGAGGTTGGAGGAGATCAAGAATGGGCTCCTGACGGCTTCGGCCGAAGCGCAACGCTTCCTGGATGCACAGGAGCGCGAGCGCTTCGACCGCAACTTCGATGAATACAAGAAAGGGTACATCGACTACTATCAGTCGGTTCACGAAGACACCGTCCACATCGTCGGGAACCAGGAGAAGATGAGGTCGAGAATGGATTCTGTAGCCTTGCGCAACCTGGAGCTGTTATCCGACTTGCCGAGCACAGACAAGAGCTACTTGAACCGCGTGCGAGCCATTGGCAAGTTTGTGCAAGCGGGTCAATGCGATCTTCCCGTCCGCGAGATTCTCGCCCGCCAACCGCGCTGTTACTGCGGTTTCAATCCCCAGGGAAGCCGGCGCTTGGCAAGGTCTGTAGATGAGATGAACGAAGTGATTCGCCAGGGGATCGATCACTTCCGCTCGATGCTCCGGCAACATAAGATGCTGATCATTCAGGATCTCAAAACCATGCGCGCCGACGACCACCATGCCAAACAGATCGCGGCGTTGTTGAGTCGCGGCCCGACGATTCTGCTGAAACAACGTTCGATTGAAATCCTGAACGCCATCATGCAAAAACACCCAGAAGCCTTTCAGGGGAGATAGTGTCAGGCTACCGCGTTTGGGGGACACGGTAGCCTGACACCATCTCCGTCGGGCTTGACAAATACCGACCTCCTCATGGAAGGTAGTACACTGATCAGAGCTTGGTCGAAGCCAAGATGAATTCGCCGGGAAAATAGCAGAGATCTTCCGGAGGCCGTCCATGAAAGACATGAGAACGAAAATATTCATCCTAATTTCTCTCTTACTCGTTCTGGCCTCGCTACCCTTGGCCGGGGATCGCGGGGACGACAACTGCTTTACTGTCATCGCCGGCAAGAAGGCCAGCGCGGACGGCTCGGTCATCATCGGCCATAACGAGGATGATTCAGGCAACATCATCGTCAATCTTCGGAAGATCCAGGCCCGCGATTACGGCGCGCCGCAGAAAATCAGCCTCGGGAAGGGAGGCTATTTCGAGACCGACGGCCAGACCAACGGATTTCTCTGGATCGAAGCGACGACCCAGGAATTTGCCGACAGCTTCATCAACCAGTACGGTGTCCTCATCACCTCAGATAGCTGCTCGTCCAGGGAAACCCAGAGCGATGTCACGGATGGCGGCATCGGCTACATGCTCAGAAGAATCGTGGCCGAGAAGGCAAAATCCGCAAGAGATGCCGTGAAAATCGCTGGCGAGCTGGTTGAAAAATACGGCTACACGGCCTCCGGAAGGACGTACTCGATCGTGGATAAGAACGAGGCCTGGATGATGGACATCATCAGAGGACGGCATTGGTATGCCGAGAGGGTCCCGGACGACGAGGTGGCCGTCATCCCTAATCACTACACGATCAGGCAGATCCACCCGAACGATCCGGACCATTTCATGGGGAGCCGGGACATCGTGGAATATGCCCGCAAAAACGGCTGGTATGACGAAACAAAGGACGGGCCGTTCGATTTCAAGAAGGCCTTCCAAAGGCCGCCGGGCCCGAATCCCGTCCTGGACGGCAATGTTTTGCGCCACTGGAGGGGGCTGAACCTGCTCAGCGGACAGGAATGGAAAATCAGCGATGACTATCCGTTTTCCTTTAAGCCCGGGAAAAAGGTTACGGCGGCATCCCTGATGGATATCCTCCGGGATCACTATGAAGGAACGGAATACGACGCCACAGACGGCTACAAAAAGGGCACCCCGAACAGGACGAAATTCAGGTGCATCTGTACGGCCTCGACGATCAATTCCTTCGTCGTGTCCCTGAACGGGAAGCTTCCGGAGCCGATTTCCGTCTCGATGTGGCTGGCCTTCGGGAAGCCCGACACGACGGTCTATCTGCCCCTCTATTACGGGGTGGAAAACTTGCCGCCGGGCGCCGGCATGGGAATCAGCACTCATGATTACGATATTTTCTATAAACAGCATTTCGACGACGCGGAACTCAGAACAGCGAAAGACCGCCTCCTCCATACAAGAGTCCTCGAGCTTCAAAGGACCGCCGAAGCGAACTATGGCCCGATGATCGAAACCCTGAGACAGGAATTGTTCCCCGCCGAAAAGACATTCATCGAAAACAGGGGAAAATTCGAATCGGACTTTTCGGCCCTCTATGCCAAAGACAAAAAGGAAGCCTTGAAGAAGCTCGATGCGTATGTCGCCGCCGCGTTCGACAAAACCTCTGGCCTCTATGGGAAGCTTCTCGCGAAGTATCCGGAGCCCTGAACCGAGAAAGGCGTCTCCGACAGCCGAAGCCTCGAACTGTCACTGCTTCTGCAGAGGCAGGGCAAAACATGAAAAACGAACGTAAGTGTCCCAAATGTGGAGCCACAGCCATCATCGAGATTCCACCATCGTCACAGCCGGGCAACGTGATTGCCGGCCAGACGGTTTTCACATTTAGTGAACGGAGGCAGTCATGTGGGGAAGCATGGTTGTGCTGCTGATGGCGGCCCTTCAGGGCAGCGGCGCCGTTCTGCAGTGGCAGGGGATGAGCGGCACCCGCACCGAGGCGGAGACGCTTGTGATCAAAGACCAGCGTGCGTGGACAAATCTCTGGGCCGAGCTGAAACGGGACCCGCCGCAACCGACGCTCGATGACAAGCACATCGCGGTCGCGATCTTTTCCGGGACCAAACCGACCGCTGGTTATACCGTCTCCGTTCGGGGGGCGCACGAAGAAAGCGGCCGCTACGTGGTCGAGTACGTCGAGACCGGGCCGGCGCCCGGCAAGATGGTCGCGCAAGTGCTGACTCACCCGTGGGTCGTGGCGATCCTGCCGGCGAGCACGCTGCCGGTCGTCTTCAAGAAGCTCGCATCATAATCAAGTGAATTCACTCCTTCCGCGTGGCGCCGGGCGACAGGTCGATTTGCCGACGTTCGCCGGGCGGCGCCTCCTGAGGCGTGTGTGAATTCGGATACCATCCGTATCGTATGGGTGTAATATCCGCAGTTGCGGGGTCTAAGCCGATACTGGAGCAACCCGCAGAGTCGACATCATCACTACAACCCGGAAGTCGAGGAGGCGGCATAGGCAGGCTTCGATCCAAGATTGCATCTCGTTCGGACTATCCGCTTTACTTCGGCCCCATCCCACCTGGAGGTCATCATGTCGAGGGCAAGGAATTTCGTGCTGGGCATGACAGTGGCGCTGGTCACGGCGTTACTGCTGACGGGCTTCGCACAGCAGGCTGTGCGCCCGAGCGCCGACGTATATGGCCAGCTCCACTGGCGATTCATCGGACCGGAAGGCAACCGTTTCAGCGCCGTCGTCGGCGTGCCGGGCGATCCCAACGTCTATTACGCCGGTGCGGCCTCGGGCGGTGTCTATAAGACCACCGACGGCGGCGTCCACTGGCAGCCCGTTTTCGACGACCAGCCGGTCATGTCGATCGGCTCACTGGCGGTGGCGAAGTCCGACCCCAACATCGTGTGGGCCGGCACCGGCGAAGGCAAGATCCGCAGCCACATTTCAGTAGGCCAGGGTATCTACAAGTCGATGGATGCGGGCAAAACATGGGCGTCGATGGGCCTCGAGCAGACCGGGCGCATCCCTCGCATCGTCATCGATCCCCAGAATCCGGACGTGGTCTGTGCGTGCGCCTTGGGCCATGCTTATGGGCCGCAACCGGATCGCGGTGTCTTCCGCACGACCGATGGCGGGAAGACCTGGACCAAGGTGCTCTTCGTCGACCAAAACACGGGATGCTCCGACATCGCGATGGATCCGAAGAACCCACGCGTGCTCTTCGCGGGCATGTGGCAGCTCGAGATTCACACCTGGGGCCGGGAGAGCGGCGGGCCGGGCGGCGGCCTGTTCATGTCCCGTGACGGCGGAGCGACATGGAAGAAGTTGACAGGCCACGGGCTGCCGGCCAGGCCGGTGGGCAAGGTCGCGGTCGCCATCGCCGCTTCGAATCCCAACCGAGTCTACGCCCTCATCGAGACCGGCGACGGCGTGCCATGGAAGGGGCAGCCAACCGACAGCGGCCAGGTGTTTCGCAGCGACGACGGCGGCGAGAACTGGCGAGTCGTGAGCTACGACCACTACGCCATGGGCCGCGCGCACTATTACTCGCGCATGGCCGTCGCCCCCGACAACGAGAACGAGACGTACTACCTGACGGCCTCCTACGCCAAGTCCCTCGATGGCGGCCAAACGCTATCGGCGTTGTCTGGTGCCGAGGCGCCGGGCGGCGACCACCACGACATCTGGATCGATCCGACCAATGCGAACCGCATGATCGTCGGCCACGACCAAGGCTTATCCATCACCATCAATCGCGGGCGCACTTGGTTCCGCCAGCGGCTGACCAACGCGCAGATGTATCACGTCACGACCGACAAAGAGATTCCCTACAACGTCCTGGGCAACAAGCAGGACGAGCCGTCGTATCGCGGGCCGAGCAACAGCCGCGTGGGCGCAGGCATTCCGCGCGCGATGTGGCACTCGGTGGGCGGCGGCGAGAGCGGTTGGGCCACGCCTGATCCCACCGACTCCAACATCATCTGGTCAACCGCGTCCGGCTCGGGCACCGTCGGCGGCATCGTCGTGCGCTTCGAGGAAAACCGGCGGCAGTTTCGCAATGTCGAGGTGTGGCCCGACCAGTCCAACGGGCCGGCGGAGGGCGTCAAGTACCGCTTCGTGTGGGACGCGCCCTTCCTCATCTCGCCGCACGACCACAACACGCTTTACATAGGCAGCCAGCACGTCCACCGCACGACCGACGGCGGCCAGACCTGGCAGGTCATCAGTCCCGATCTCACGCTCAATGACCGGAGCCGAATGGGGAGCTCGGGTGGCCTGACACCCGACAACATCGGCGTCGAATACGCCGGCGTCGTCTATGCGATCGCCGAGTCGCCGAAAGAACGTGGGCTCATCTGGGCCGGCACGAACGATGGGCTCGTGCAGGTGACGCGCGACGCAGGGAAAACGTGGACGAACATCACCGGGAACCTGCCGAACCTTCCTGCCTGGGGATCCGTCCGCTGCATCGCGCCGTCTCGCTACGACGCGGCGACGGCGTATCTCACCGTCGACTTCCACCAGGTGAACAACCGCGATCCGTTCGCCTACAAGACCACCGACTACGGCCAGACGTTCAAGGCAATCACGAACGGCATTCCGAAGAGCATGCTCAGCTACGCGCATTGGATCTACGAGGATCCCGTGCGGCGCGGGCTGCTCTACCTGGGCACGGAAAACGCGATCTACGTGTCGTTCGACGATGGCGAGAACTGGCAGCCGCTGCAGAACGACCTGCCGCATGCCCCGGTGTACGGCATCACGGTGCAGGAGCATTTCAACGACCTGGTGATCGCAACCTACGGGCGCGGCTTCTGGATTCTTGACGATATCACGCCGCTGCAGCAGATCACCGGGCAGGTGCTCGCCTCCGACGTCCATCTGTTCGCGCCGCGGCCGGCGTACCGCTTCCGGAACATCACGGCGCCCTCGACGCCGTACGACGATCCTACGATTGGCGAGAACCCGCGTTACGGCGCGTCGATCAACTACTACTTGAAAGGCCCGGCGGCGGGCGGCGTTACGATCACGATCTCCGATCAGAAAGGTGAAATCGTCCGCAAGCTGAACGGCACGAACACGGCGGGGCTCAATCGGATTTACTGGGATCTCCGCTATGAGCCCAGCAAGGAAACCCGTCTCCGTACCAGTCCGATGTACGCACCGTGGCTGCGTGTCGGCCCGGATGGAACGCGGCCGGCGCAGGGCGCAGGCACGCTCAGCATTCTCGCGCCTCCGGGCGCCTACACCGTGAAGCTCTCGGCCGGCGGGCGCGAGCTGACGCAGCCGCTCACCGTACTCAAGGACCCGAACTCGGGCGGCACGGAGGCGGACATCGAGGCGCAGATGCGCCTGCTCTTCGACCTGCGCAAAGACCTCAACAGCGCCGCCGATACTGTCAATCAGATCGAGCTCGTGCGGAGTCAGATCGAGGGGCTCTCCAGGATCATCGACGATGCGGCAATCAAGAAGTCAGGCGAAGACCTGAATCAGAAGCTGGTCGATCTGGAAATGAAACTGATCGACCTGCGCCTCACGGGAGGGCAGGACGGCGTCCGCTACGGGTCCAAGCTGATCTCGAAGATCAACTACCTGGCCAACGGCCTCGCGGGCGGCGACTTCAAGCCGACCAGCCAGCAGACCGAGGTGCAAAAGGTACTTGAAGACCAGTTGCGTAATGCCTTGAGCGAACTCGATGGCGTCCTAAGCAAGGACCTGGCCGCGTTCAACGACATGTTGCGCAAGAAGAACATCCCGAACGTCATCGCAAAGACGCCGTAGGAAATCGCACCAGGCTACGGTGTCTCCATTTTCAATGGGGACACCGTAGCCTGGCACCATTCCGTGTCCCGCGTATAAGCGCATTCCTGGCGGCGGCACCGGCCAGCTTCCATGGCCCCCTCCAAATATCGATTCCGGCCCCTCTTCGCTAGAGGAAGAACTCCTTCAGTACATCCCGGACGCTGCTACGCTCCTCCCCGAAGAGACGGCCGATTCTCTTCACGATGATTTCTCGATCAATCGTGGCGAACCTCATACGAAGGAGCGACGCTTTAGGCAATCCCGACTCTTTCCAGAATCGAATCCGGTAGTCGCCGGGACGTGGAGAAATGTCCGTTCGGCTGGTAAGAAAAACGATGACGACGTCCTGCCCCGACTTGTTATAACTGTCCGGCGAGACGACGAGTGCGGGCCGCCTCTTGGCAGCGGTCAGGTCCGTAAATGGGAATGGCACGAGGATGATATCCCACTTCCTATAGGCTGTCATACACATCGTCCTCTTTGTTATCCCACTCGGCGAAGGACGATTCCGACAGCTTCATCAGGGCCCAAACCTCGGCGGACTTGCCCGATCTGGTCAGGTGCGCCTGACGCTTCCACAGGTATTCGCCCAGCAGCTCGGATACAACCTCGGTCATGGTACGGCCTTCGAGTGAGGCAAGGGCCTTCAAGAGTTTCCGCTCCTGATCGTTGATTCTGATACTCATCACGGCCATGGCGAATGCTCCTACTTTTCTACAAAGCATAATGTAGGGTATGTTGCTAGTAATGTCAACAAGAGCACGGCCAGATGGAGGAAATGGCATCAGGCTACGGTGTCCTCATTTTCTGAATTTTTCTGAAAAAACATCGATCTGGGGAAAATGGGGACACGTAGCCTGGTGCCATTTCCCTACTGGGTGTGCGCGTAGAAATCGGCAATCGAGGTCACGACGTAGTCTCTCTGCTCGCGAGTAAGCTCCGGGTAAATCGGCAGTGCCAATGTCTGCGCGGCGGCGTCGACCGAGCGCGGGAAATCCGCGGCGCCATACCCAAGGTTCCGGAAACACTCCTGTTGATGCAGCGAAAGCGGGTAATAGATCTCGGTTCCAATTCCACGGTGCTGCAAAGCAACCTTTAGTTCATCCCGCTTCTGGCAGCGAATCACATACTGGTGGAATATATGGTGCCTGTGAGGCAGAACCGGAGGAGTCTGGACTCGCCTAAGCAGTCCGGCTTTGCGAAACGCATCGTCATAGGCCGCTGCATGCCCCTGGCGCGCCTCAATCCAGTTTCCCAGATGCGCTAGCTTTACGCGCAGTACGGCAGCCTGAATTTCATCCAGCCGGCTGTTGAAGCCGACGATGGAGTGGAAGTACTTCGGCTGCGCCCCGTGATTGCGCAGAATCCTGACGCGCTGTGCGAGATGCTCGAAGCGGCTTACAACCATGCCGCCGTCTCCCGCGCCGCCCAGGTTTTTGGAAGGGAAGAAGCTGAAACAGCCAAGATGGCCCATCGAGCCCGTGTAGTCATTGCGGTGCTTGGCGCCCAGGGCCTGACACGCGTCTTCCACAACAGGCATCTGGTAGCGCCGGGCAACCGTCAGGATCTCGTCCATCGGCGCGCACTGGCCGTAGAGATGCACGGGAACGATCGCCTTGATCACGGCGCCGGAAGGCCTGTGCACGAGTTTGCGCGCCGTCAGGTTGACAGTGCAGTCCTGCTCCAGGAGCCTCGACAGCCGCTCAGGGTCCATGGTAAAGCCGGCAGGTTCGATATCAACGAAGATCGGTCGCGCGCCCAGGTTGACGACGGCCCCAGCAGTGGCAAAGAAGGTGTACGGCACGGTAACCACAGCATCGCCGGGCCCGACCTCGAGCGCTTTGAGGGAAAGCAATAGGGCATCCGTTCCCGAGGCCACGCCGACAGCGTATGGGACACCGCACAGCCGTGCCGTCTCCGTCTCCAGCGCCGCTACCTGCGTGCCAAGAATGAACCGCTGACTTTCGAAGACCTCGTCAACAGCCGCTCTGACTTTATCGCGAATCGTCGCGTATTGCGCTTTCAGATCGAGCAGCGGAACTTCCACGGAAACACCTACGAGTTGCGCGCGCTTGGGGCGCCGGCGACGCGGGACCTAAAGTATGCGATGGTACGCCGCAGTCCCTCTTCCAGCGACACCGTCGGACGCCAACCAAGCAGCTCTTGCGCGCGCGTTATGTCGGGCCGTCGGACCCTTGGGTCATCCTCAGGCAGGGGTTCGAAAACGATTGAACTCGAGCTCGATGTCAAATCTAGAATTTTCTGTGCGACATCCATGATCGCCAGCTCCTGAGGATTGCCGATGTTCACGGGCAGATGAACCTCCTCGGCATCGGCTGCCAGCAGCAATTTCACGAGGCCTTTCACCTGATCGTCGACAAAGCAGAAGCTGCGCGTTTGTTCTCCTTTCCCGTAGACCGTCAGCGGCTTCCCTTCCAGGGCCTGAACTATGAGGTTTGAAATCACACGCCCGTCATGCGGTCGCATGCGCGGACCATAGGTGTTGAAAATGCGGGCGATCCTCGTGTCGATGCCGTGCGTCCGGTGGTACGCCATGGTCAGGGCCTCGCCAAATCGCTTGGCCTCGTCATAGACCCCCCGCAGTCCGATGGGGTTGACGTTGCCCCAGTAACTCTCCGGCTGGGGATTGATCAGAGGATCGCCGTAGGTCTCCGAAGTGCTGGCCAGCAGGAAACGGGCCCGTTTCGTCTTCGCCAGTCCGAGGGTCTTGTGTGTGCCCAGCGCCCCCACCTTCAACGTCTGGATGGGAAGCTCGAGATAGTCTCTCGGGCTTGCCGGAGATGCAAAGTGCAGTACGGCGTCGACTGATTCTCCCAGAAAAATGTACTCGGTCACATCGTGTTTCAAGAAACGGAAACGCTCGTGCCCGAGCAGGTGAGCGATGTTGTCAATGCTGCCGGTAAGCAGGTTGTCCAGGCAGATGACTTCGTAGCCCGACTGCAGGAGATGGTCACAGAGATGACTGCCGAGAAATCCGGCCCCGCCCGTAATGACTACTCTCATGATCCCTCCCGTCTATGAGTCGGGGAACACCCGATGGATGGCCCAAAACGCAGAATTATACCCGATGTGAAGCTGGAATGGGCGGCTCTAATTCATTGCCCGTGCCTGAGCTTGAAGGAGTGAGAGGAATAAAAGCGCAGGTGCGACCGCAGATGAACGCAGATTGGACATGCACTCATCTACGGTCAGTTGTCCAGTGACTAGCGCTTGCCCTTGGCAAGAGCCTTGTAGTATTCCTCAACGAGCTTCTTGTAGCTGGCGGGCACTTCGTTGTCTTCTGCGTAAAAGTACTTGTCGTTCTGGAGTGCGCGCGCCAAATCCCGGGAGAGGTCCAGCTCGATCTGGTGGAGCAGGTCGATGGCCCGCTTCAAACTCGCGATCCCTTCAGGGTTGTCGTACCGGCGGGAGCTGGTCAGTCGTTGAAGCATCTGGTACACCTGATCGAGATCTCGCGCCTGGGTCGAATTGCGGTCCATCAGCCGTCTCAGGTCCTGAGCATCGAGCGCGCGCTGCTGCAGCTCCCGCTGCTGCTGCCGCAGCTCTTCGTCGCTGGAACGTCCGCCGCCGGGAGGCCGCGCGTCGCCAGTTAATCCGCTCACGTCGCCGATCGGAGGACCGCCGGCGAAATTGCGTGGATTGCGAATGTCGCCCTGAGCTTGCTGCCCTCGCTGGCCCTGCTGTTGGCCTTGACCTTGTTGTTGTCCCTGCTGTCCCTGTTGACCCTGCTGTCCTCCTTGTTGTCCTTGCTGACCTTGCCGGCCCTGTTGGTCCTGCTGCTGGCCTTGCTGTCCCCTCTGGCCTTGCTGTTGGCCCTGACCCTGTTGTTGTCCCTGCTGACCCTGACCCGAATTTTGGAGGCGCCGCTGCATGGATTGGAGCCCCTGGGCAAGCCCTCGCGTCCTGTTCAAAAGGTCCTCGAGCTTGCTCTCCTGAGTCTGGCCCAGGTTGTTCTGTGCCGCTTCGAGCTGCTTGTTGACATCCTCCAGACCTTGCCGGATGAAATCCTCGCGTCCCATAACGTAATCGTAATTTTCCCCGGCCAGGAGTTGATTCCCGCTGCGGATGCGATCCGGCAGCCGCCGGTCGCGAATTGTCCCTGCAGCCTGGCTCAGCTTGCTGTTGGTTTCCGGCTGCGTCTTGCGCGCCTGCTGCGCCAGATCCTCGATCCGTCCCTGCAGATTCTGCACGCGATCGGCCAAGGCCGACTTGCGCTCGGTGAGGTTCTCGCGTTGCTGTTGTGCTTGCTGGGCATCGGCGTTCTGCCGGTCCTGGGTCAACTTCTCGATTCCGGAACGGATGCGGTTCTCCTCGTTGAGGACGGCGCGCGACTCCTGAACTGCCTGCTCCAAGCCTTGGGCAAGATCTGTCTGCTGGCCCTGGGCGAGCGCGCGCTGGGCATCCTGCAATTGCTGCAATGCCCTGATTCCCTGTGCGCCCGCTTCCTGTCCGCTGCGCTGTTGACTCTGCAGAGCCTGTCTCATTTGCTGGATCGCCTGCTGCAATCGATTGCTGGCCTGGCCCAATTCGGGAGAGCTGCGCTCACGCGAAAGGCGCTGCAACTGGCGTTGCAGTTGCTCCGCTTCGTCGAGCAGTTGCTGTTGCTGGCCTTGCGCCGAGCCGCCGGAAGATGCCGAGCTGCTGCCCGGTGGGCGGCCCGCCAGCTGGTTGCGCTCGTTGAGCTGCTGCTGGCGTTGGGCCAGCTCCTTCAAGCGCTCCATCACCTCATCGACCTGCTGGTCGCGCGCCTGCCGTTCGCCGCGCTGTACGGTCTCGTACTGGTTCTTGAGCTTGTTCATTTCCAGGTCGAACAAATCAGCCAAGTCCTCGGCGCTGGCCTGCGATTGGCCCCCGCCTCCTCCGCGCTCGAAAGAAACCTGGATCTCGTTGAAGAGACTCTCGGCGCGCATCAACTGCTGCAAGGCCCGCTGCTCTTCGGGCAGCGCCTCCACCGGTTTCTCGGCGCCGAGATTGACGGCGGCCTTCCCCATTTCTTCGGTGGCCGTCTTCATATATTCGCCAAGCCGGGCCCAATCCTTGCTGACATCGAGCGTTCTCCGACGAACCAGGCGGTCGATTAGACCCTGCGTCTGAGTTTGAAGCCTGCTCTGCGCCAGCGAGAGCGACTTGAGGTCATCCCGGTACTCCTTGGGATCCATCGTGTCCTTGTCCCGGATCAGCTTGTAGGTCGCGCTGATAATCTCCTTCTCCTGCAGGCTCAGCTCCTGCTGCCCTTGGGCGCCACCGGTGCCGTTAGCGCTCTGCTGGCTCTGAATGTACCTCTGATCAAAGGGGCGTACGTGGATGAAATAGATATCCGACGCGCCGGCGCCCGGCCCCGTGGCGTTGTTGTTGTCGATGGCTTTGCCGTAATAGGAGACCAGGTCTCCCGGCTGCAGCCCGAAATCCTCGAGGAAGAAGGTGTGGGCGGCGGTGACCGTCTTTTCACTGGGTTTTCCATCGTAAAGGTCGACGACCTTTTCGGGACCGCCGTTAACAGAGTAATGCAGCTCAACCTTGCTCAGCCCGATGTCGTCTTCGGCCTTGACCTCCGAGAAGACTTCTTCGACGCTCGTTGCCCGTACATCCCGCATCGGCCTGGTGATGGTGACTTTCGGCGATGCGTCCTTGAGCGCTTCCATCTCATATTCCGGGGATGCAGTGTACGGCTTGCTGCCCGAGTCAGAGAACTGGACGACGTAGGATCCGGAACGCTGGAGTGTGAGCGCGCCGCCGAAGCCCTGTTCGCCGGTCGGCGCAAGCGCCAGCGTCGACTGATCGTCAAAGAGCAGTCGCGCCGAATGCACCGGCTGGCTTGCATGGATTCTCAGTTCAACTCGGGTGCCCTTGAGCGCAGTGATGTCGCCCTCGCCCTCGACAGTCTGATCGGGCATTCCCGTATAGGCGGGGAACTTATAGGTCAGGTCGATACTGTCCACTCTGGGAGTGTTGACCACGGTAATGGTGTACGCTTTTGAGCGCACGTCCCGCGCCTCGACGTAATAGCGCATAGACGACTGCACTTCAACCAGCAGGTAAAGAAAGCTGCTGCCGAACCGGTCGGGCTCCATGGCAACCGGCGTCCAAACCGTGGATGTTGCAGGTTGCGTGAAAAGTCTTACGTTCGGCGAATCAAAGCCGATCAACTGAGCCCTGATCTGCTGGTCGCTTCCTTTGGAGATCTGCACATTGCCGGGCATGACTTCAATGACAGAGGGAGTGCGAGGGGCAGCATTCGTCCACTGGACATAGAGGCGATCGAAGCCGTACTGGAAGAACGGCGGGCCCCAGTTGAGGAGCGCAACCAGAGCCAGGAAGGTGACAGCCCCGACAAGGCCATACACCGCAAGGCGTTTGCGATTAAGAAAAACGGAGAAGTCGATCCTGCCGGTCTTCTCCATCGCATCCTTGATCAGGAGATCCAGCATCCCGGCGGAAATTCCCCTGCCGTCCCCGAATTCCACAGCCGTGATCAAACGATCCTCGAGGTCCGGGTAACGTTCCTCGATGTACTGGGCAATTTGAACGTCGGAGATCCGGCGCCGGAGCGGCGCGACGAAGAAATGGACCGCCACATATACGGCCGATCCTCCTGTGATCAGACGCATGATCCAGACCGCGGCGGCCTTGAAACCGAACAGGTTCGCCCCCCAGATGCCCAGGAGCAGAAGTGCAATGGCCGAAACTAGGAGGAAGGCCAGGCCCTTAACCAGCTTCTGCATGCGCCAGCGGCGGCGTACCACACGAATACGTGACAGCAAGCTTTCATATCGGTTCATGTTCCCCCCCGGCCGCTTCGCGGCGCCCCCAATGTCCATATCGTACTCCTATTCGGGCCTCAAGATGAAGCGATTGGACAACAGGCCCTCGACGAGCAACAATGCCAGCACCGCCAGAAGCAAATAGCGCCACAAACGCGTTCTCCTGTCCTGCTCTTCGGCGGTGGGGCGCTCGTCGGATGAGACCACCGCCGGCGCCTTCGGTTCCGTCGACACCCAGCCTGCCGCCATTTCTTCCCAGTTGCCGTGAGCGAGATCCGATTCGCGCAGCGCCGGATTGACCGCAACGCTGGCGTTCAGGTTCGAGGTGCGGATTTGATAGAATCCCGCCATGTCCACCGCCACCGCATCCGATCCCGGCGCCATTGGGACGCGATGTTTGGCGGGATCCATCACTACAATTGCCTGGTTGAGATTCACGTTGCCTTTTCCTTGGCGAACGGCCGCTTCCACCAGCAGTTTCCTGGGAGAGATCGTATCCCCTATGTCCATCCACTGCCGCTCCTGTCGAAAGTTTTCGAGGTAGCGCAGGATCTGATGCCAGAAGGGAGCATATACGGCCTTGACCGGCAGGTCGTTGGTGGCATCGTCGGCAGAGGACGCAAAAACCAGGACGCGCCCTTTGTCAATGTCTGCCGCTACCAGCGCAGGGTCGCCGTTGTCGAAACGAGCAAGAACCTGTCCTCCGGCCGAAACCCGGATCCGGGCATGCTTGAAAAACCTGGCGCTCGAAAAAGTCCCCGAGTGAGGCTCACTGAAGGCGCGGAAAATAGGGTGATCCATGCCTAGATCCGTCAACAGAGCATAATCTTCCGCGGGTCTGGCGATCAAACCGCGTTCGGAACCAGCCGCCTCGATCTTGAGCGGAAGCCAGGAGGCAAAGGATTGGCTGAAATCAACGGCCAGAGAGGAATCCGCCAGCACAATGATGAGCCCGCCGCCGCCTCTGACAAAATCCTGGAGTTTCTTTTGCATGGCAGCGCCGCCGCCGGGCGTATTGTTCCAGATGAGCAGCCCTCCTGTGACGGCCCCCATCGATTGGAATTGCTGCGGCGTGATCGCTGTGAGGTGGTATGGAGAAAGGGCAGAGATGTTCAAGGCGTTGGCAAGAAAGAAGCTCGGCGGGCGCCCACCCATGCCGGCACTGGCTTCCTCCACCGACAGGACGGGCACCTTGGCGCGCTCCTCCAGCGTCATCGCGAAGCGATTGTCCTGCGTCAGGCGTGGGTCTGCGACCTCGAGCGCGATATTGTGCACCCCGGCAGTAAGGCCGGCCAGCTCAAACTCCACGCCCTGCACTGCGCCTCCGGCAATATCCACGCGCTTTTCGGCGACGATGCGATCATCAACCGAAAGGGTAACGCGCGTCTGGTCGCGCTCCTCAGTGCCGAAGTTGACCACGGAGAATCGGATCTTGATGCCTCCTCCTTTGTCCTGTTCGCCTTCCAGCAACTGGACTCCGCCCAGCGCAAGATTGCTGTACGGATCAGATCCCACGTCGGCACACTCCAGCTCGGCGCCGGAGCCAAGGCGGAAATCGTGCTCGTCCGTCGCCCAACCGCTCTTTTGGAAATCGGAGATCAGGTGAATGATGCGCTTTCCCGCTCCGGCGTCGAGGGCTGCCTTTTCAGCGATCTTGAGAGCCTGGCTATAGCGGGTCGGACGGTCGGTCAGCGCCGTGCCCGCAGCGATCTGGTCTAGAACTACGCCAAAATCGGTAGCCGGCAGGGTCAGGACGTTCGTGCGATCCGAGAATTCCAGCAGAGAGACCTTATCCCCGGGATGGGCTCGACGCACGATGTCGGCCGCTGCTTTGCGCGCCCGATCCCAGCGGTCGCCGTAAGCCATGCTCATGGAGTCGTCAAGCAGAATGACGTGGGCGACCGTTACCTGGCCGGGCGCTGCTGCGGCCTGAGGCCGATCCCAGAAGGGGCGCATAAAAGCGAGCGCAAGCAGCAGGAGCACCAGGACGCGCACAAGAAGGAGCAGCAAATGCCGAAACTTCTGATAGCGAATGGTCCGCTTGCTTATCTTACGCAGGAACATCAGCGTAGGAAACTCGATCTTCTGAGCACTCTCCCGCTTGATCAGATGAAGCAGGATCGGTATCGCCGCCGCCAATGCCCCAAGCAAGAACAGCGGATTCACGAAACTCATACCTAACCTCAGAAGTCAGAAGTCAGGAGTCAGAAGAAAACCAAATGTTCGATCGGTGATTTCATCATGGGATGTCAGTTTTTATTCTGACTTCTGCCTTCTGACTACTGACTTCTGCCTTTCTGTCTCTCATGCCACTTCTTTAACGTTCTCCGATCGCCTGGTCGATCATCGACGCCCTTCCGCTCAGTAGAGCTGCGACCGCCGCGCCAGGTAGGTGAACAATGCCTGGTCCAGCGGCTGAGACGTGTCGACAAGCGCATAATCCATACGATCCTTCTGACATTCGCTCTCGAATGCCGCGATCTGGCTCCGGATGAGCTTCAGATATTCCTGACGCAGAAATTCAGGAACCACATGCATTTCCTCTCCGGTCTCCATATCGACAAACTGGGCATGCTTGTCGAAATCAAAGTGCAGCTCGGTCGGATCCAGGAGCTGAAACACTATGACGTCGTTGCCGCGGAAGGCAAGGTTCCGCAGCCCGAGCATCACCTGCTCAAAATCGTCGTACAGGTCCGAGACCACGATTACAATCCCGCGGCGCCGGAGCCGCTCCGCAACTTCCACGAGCGGCGGCGCGAAGCTGCTGCGCTCGTGGGGACGAAGGCGCTCGATTGCGTGCAGCACGGTGTTCAGGTGGCCCATGCTGCCGCGCGCGGGCACGTGTTCCCGGACGCGATCGTCGTAGGCGGCGAATCCCACGCTATCCCGCTGCTTGAAGGCAAAATAGCCGAGACAAGCCGTCAAAAACTGGCCGTATTCCAGCTTCGTTATGCCGCGGCTCCCGTAGGCCATGGAACGGCTGCAGTCCAAAATCAGATTAACGCCGGTGTTGGTCTCGCCCTCGTACTCTTTGACATAAAACCGGTCTGTCCGCCCGAAGACTTTCCAATCGATCTTGCGGATGTCGTCGCCCGGCCGGTAGTGCCGGTATTCGGCGAAGTTCACGCTGAAGCCCAGGTGCGGCGATCGATGCAGCCCGGAAATGAACCCCTCCACGACGGTGCGCGCCACCAACTCGAGACTCGAGATGCGCGTCAGCGTAACCGGGTCAATGAATCGCGTCGGCTGCGGTACTGTCGGATGAACGTGTATCATCTCTTCGCTCTCGCCCGGCGTAATGCCTGGAGCCGGACTCCCCTCTATAGACCGGACTTCGGCGTCGGCACAGCTTCGAGCAGCCGGCGAATGATCTCGTCGGTCGTGATCTTCTGCGACTCTGCGTGGAAGTTGCTCAGAATCCTGTGCCGCATGACGGGATAGGCCAGTGCCTGGATGTCCTCGATCGACACGTTGAAGCGGCGGTTTAACAGGGCTCGGGCTTTTCCACCGAGCACGAGGTACTGGGCCGCGCGCGGGCTGGCACCCCAGTTGACCCATTCCTTTACAAAATCGAGCCCTCCGTCACTCGGGCGGCCGGCCCGCACCAGCGCAACCGCGTAGCGCAAAACCGACTCGGGAATCGGTACGCGGCGGACCAGCTTTTGAAACTCCATGACGTCCTCGCCCGTGACGGTTCGAACGATGTCCGGCTGTTTCAAGGTGGTGGTCTCTTGGACTACCTGCCGCTCGTCGTTTTCATTGAGATATTCAATGACGATATTAAACATAAAGCGGTCGAGCTGTGCTTCCGGCAGAGGGTAGGTTCCCTCCAACTCGATCGGATTCTGCGTGGCCAGAACAAAGAAGGGCCGGTCCATCGGATATGTCGTCCCCTGAACGGTCACCTGCAGTTCCTCCATCGCTTCCAGCAACGCGGCCTGCGTCTTGGGCGGCGTGCGATTGATCTCGTCAGCAAGCAGGATATTGGCGAAGATCGGGCCCTTGACAAAAACCAGCTGGCGCTTCCCGGTGGCAGTGTCCTCCTGGATGATGTCGGTTCCGGTGATGTCGGCAGGCATCAGGTCGGGGGTGAACTGGATGCGCTTGAAACGCAGGTCCAGTATGTTCGCCATCGTCTTGATCAGCAGCGTCTTGGCCAGCCCGGGAACCCCTGTGATCATGGAATGGCCCCCCACTAACAGCGACATCATTACCTGCTCAACAACTGCGTCCTGAGCGATGATGACTTTCCTCAATTCGTGTAGGATCTGGCGATAACTACGATGCAACTTCTCCACTGAAGCCGCGTCTTCGCTGACAACCTGCTGGATCGTCTCCATCGGTTACTTACCTTTCTATAAGCCGGGTTTCCGTCCCGGTGTTTGCTGTACGCCGACTCTGTAGATTGACAACCGTCGTCTAATGCGTCAAGGCATACATGAGATAGTTGACGCCGTACTTGAACGCTTCATTCGTATCCTCCATCCTGTAAAACGGATCGGCGGACCATTCCCAATACTCGCTGATGTCGTTGTTGTAATCGACGATCATCATCAGGCGCCCGTTGTCGTCGCTCATGCCAAAGTACTGGGGCATGAAATTCCGCGAGTAGGGGGGCGGAATGTCCAGCTTCGAAATGTCATAAAAGCAGGTGAAGATCGGGTGGGTGCGGGGAAGCTCCTCGAGAGAGCGATCGGGAAAGACCAATCTCATTTCATAGATGAAATTGTTTAGATCCCGCGGTCCCCGAAAGTCGTCCACAATCAGGAAACCTCCCCGCAGGAGATACTCGCGCATATTGCGCACCTCAGTATCCGATAGGTTCAGGTACCCCACTTCGCAGAGATAGGCGATCGGATACTTGAAACAGTCGCCGTTTTGGAAACTGGTGATGTGCGGGCCGGGATTCACGTCGAGCTTGGTCATTTCGGCCATGATCTTCATCAAGTTTCCCTCAGAGTTCGGCGTGTCATGGCTCCAGGGCGGACCGCTGCTGGCACCGACCGGTCCCCAGCCCCATCCGCGAAACCCTCGGGTGGAAACGGTGGAAACGTCGTAATAGATGCGCGCCATGGTGAACTTGGTTTCATTGCGCGGGAGTTCCTTCTGCTGTGCGTAGGCCCACCAGATCCCGGCCGACAGCAGCATCGGCACCAGGAAGAGCCAGACTCTCTTACGCCTGAGCAAACGTCCAGCCGCACTTCCCTGGAAGCGCTTGCACGCCGCCCGAATCGTGGAAAGCCTCATCAAACACCTCCGCTGATCTTCAGTAGCAGTTGCTGTGCCTTTTCGAACGTCGGCGCGATCTCGAGGGAGCGCAGCACCTCGCGCTTCGCCTCATCCTTCTTCCCCGCGCCGAGAAGTGCACAGGCGAGGTTGTAGTGCGCATCGGCAGGATCGGAAGGGTTCAGCCCCAGGAGAACCCGATAGGCAGCAATCGCTGCAGCCCAGTTTTTCGCTTCCAGCGCCGATTCCCCGAGCAGCGCGTGAACCTTGGTATCATAGGGATCGATGTAGACCGACAGTTCAAGAACCCTCGCTTCGTTGGTCAGGTCCTTCCGCTTGCGGTAAATCTCCGCCGCGCGATTGAGAGGCAAAACCGAGGTTTCGTCATATCGGGTCCAGCCGTTGAACTGCTCCAGCGCGTCCTGCTCGCGCCCCATTCCGAGATACATCTCGCCCAAGATCTGGTACGGATTGCCCGTCTCAACGAACGGGGGAAATAAGCTCTCGGCTTTCTTGAGGTAGTTCTCGGCCGCAGCGTAGGATTTTTCGTGGCAAAGCTGCGTGCCGAGCTCGAGGTTCACGAAGAAATCGTCCGGATCTTTTCTTAGCAGCGCCGCCAATTCCGCCTTGTCCGGAACCCCGCCGGCTGCAGCCTGGGCGGCAAGCCTCTGGAAGTTGAGACGCGGCGCAATTGACTTCAGCCGCGTGTCGAGAAAAGCGGCATACTGCGCGTCCATGGTTTTCGTATCCCAGCCGAGCGTCTCGCGGAAAACCTCCCCGGTTGGTTTGTTCTCAGCAAAGAGCGCGAGCGACTGCTTGATTTTCTCGAAGCTGAACTTCTCTTCGATCATCGTGCAGAAAAGCGCGGCTTGGTAGTAGGAAAGCTCGACTTGTTGAGGAGAGTTCGGGCGCATCATGCCGGTGTTCAGCTCGCTGGCGTTCAACAGCTTCCCATCCTTGTAAGCCTTGACAAAGGCAGCCGTGAGGTCGTCGCCCCACCCGGGGCGGGCCCGCTGCTCCTCGTATACCGAGAGTCCTTCCGAGTACCAGCGCGGGATGTTGTGCTTGGCCATCTGCAGCGTGATCACGTGCGTGAACTCGTGCCAGAGCGCGGACCCCCAGTTGAATTCTCCGGCCTTGCGGGCGCGCGGCGAGTCGAGCGCCACAACCTTGCCAAAGCAGACACCCAGGGCGTCGAGGCCCGGCAAGCCAAGCGTACGAACGGCAAAACCGCCGTGATCGGGAAAGATCTCGACCTGCACAGGACCTTCGGGAGTGAAACCGTAGCGCTCGGTCAGCCGCGCATATGCTTCTTCCGCGAGCTTTGTCGCATACGGCGGAACGATCGGCTCGTCTTCCTTTGCCATCTTGAAGATGAAGTGCTCGCTGCGCACGGTGCTGAACTTGTCCATCTGGTCCAGCAGATCGAGGGTATTGAACGCCCAGACGTTGAACGGATCGCCGTCGAACGCGCGCTGCACCATATTGCGGCCTTCCTTGAGGTCGCCAACACGCATGAGATTCATCCCCAGGCTGGCGTACGCCGGGTAGAGCTTCGGGCTCATGGCAACTGCTTTGCGATCGAAATCCACGGCTTCCTGATACTTCCTGCGCATCACCAGGCTTTGCGCAACGATGTGGTATAAGCCCCCATAGGACGGATTGATCTCCAGGATCTTCTTTTCCACCCGGGCAAAGGCTCCGGCGTCGCCGCGAATGTGGTGGTAGACCGCCTCCAAGCTGAGGGAGTCCAGGTCGCGGGGATTGACCGTAAGGGCACGCTGGATTGGCTGGGTTGCAGCGTCGTATCGCTCGTCCTGGATCCGCAGTTGAGCAAGGAGATTCAGCGCCGGGACGAAGTTGGGATTGACCTCCAGCGCAGCACGTGCGTAACTCTCGGCCTCGCTGCCACTGTCGTATTGCTTTGCCAGAGCAATGCCGACGAGGGCGGGGGGATAGGTCTTGTTGATATTCAGGCAGTCCCGAAACACGCTGATCGCGTCGGTAGCGTCATATTTCTCCAAAAAGAGGTATCCGAAGTTGCAGAGGGCATCGAGCGGCGCGTCTGCTCCCGGCTTTTCACCGGTCGCGTCGATAAAGAAATCCTTGGCGTCCTGAACATAGCCCCTATGCCAGGCAGCAAGCGCAAGAAAGCCCATATCCGGGCCGCCCGTCAGGCGGCCGCTGCGGTACTCGTCGATGAGCCCATCCCAGAGTTTATCGGCCTCGGCCGCGCGTCCGACGGTCTCCAGCAAGCTCGCCAGGTCGGCCGTCGCGGCCCGCCGTGCACCTGCCAGCGCCAGGGCGCGGCGCAGATGCTCCTCCGCGCCCGCACAATCTCCGACCGCGAGCGCCGATCGTCCGCGCTCGAGATGCAACCCGGCTGAGCTGTCATGGAGCCTAAGGTATTCATCGCCCCGCTTGCACGCTTCCTCGTAAGCTCCGGTCTCGCGCAGCGTTTGCATCAGGCCGATCTGACTTTCCTCCTGATCGGGGCGCGCGCGCAAAGCAGCCTCAAAGCCCTGTCTTGCCTGAGCGTAGTCGCCGGCGCGCAAAGCCGCTCTCGCCTCGGCAGCGCTTTGCCCCGGCGTGGCATGCCCGGCAGAGCAAAGAAGCAGAAACCACGAAATGCACGAAAGAATTCTTCGTGTATTTCGTGCCTCTCGTCGCCTGCAGTTCGCGTGCCGTTTCATTTTACTTTTTTCGCAGCCTGGCCTGGACCTCGGCCAATCTCAGCAAAAGCGCCTCCAGTCTCTTCTCGTACTCCTCCTGCGACATCTCGTCCTTGGCCGACTTTAGCAGTTCGATCTGCTTCTCCAATGACTGAGCTTCCTTGGCCAGCGCCTGGGATTCAGGACTCATGTCGCCCGCAGCCAGGAGCGGATTTCCACGATCCAGGTAAGCCGAGCGGGAGAGCAGGGTGCTGCGCTGGTCCACCGTCTCCGCAAGAGTCAGAGCATGCTCGTCGCCGTTGTCGCTCAGCATCGGATGCTCCGTCTGCATGATGCCTTCCTTGGAATAGTATTCTTCCACCTTGCGTGCTGCGTAACTGAAGGCTTCGAAGATGGAAACCCGGCCGTTTTTGTCGACGTCCGCATTGTTGTTCGCAAGGGCCTCAACAAAATACTTGCCTAAATGGGTCAGGTTTTTCTCATTGCCGCTCCTGGTTGCTGAAATCACGATCCTTCCCTTGCCGGACAGCGCTTCCAGGCTCCCGCCGCTGCAGTTGGTGGCGTTGATGACGACGAAGCGCTGCGCAGGGATGGCATAAAACATGGCCGCCAGATCCTCGCCAGTAGGGTCGGGGCCCGCCAGATTGAGTTTGTAGGTGTTGCCGTCGAAACCGCCGTGCCCCTCGAGGAAGACAAACACGAGGTCCTCCTTGCTCGCGCGTCCCGCGATCTCCTTGCACACGTTCTCGAGGTTTTCGCGAGTGGACTGGTACTGGATTCGACCCGGATCCAGCTCCTGCTTGTCAAACAGGACGAAGAGGTGGCTGCGTGGAAATCCCAGTGGGCCCTCAAGCAGGCCGCGCAGATCGACTAATTCCTGCAAGTACTCTTTCTGCAATCCTGGATCGCCGCTTATCCCCGCCACGAGGATAGCCCAGCGCGTCTCGTCTGCGAACGCGCTCTGCGCACCAGCTCCGGTTTCCCGTGTCCACACCGGCAGCACGACGATGAGAATCAGAATGCAAACCACAAAAAGTGCAGAGGAGTTCTCACGTACTTTGTAGATTTCGCGGTGGCCGTTCTGTCGTAGCGTTCTCATGCAAGTCCCTTGCGCTTTCGCAGTATCCACTCGGCCGAAACCGCTCCGGCCAGCAGCAGGAAGAAGATGGGCATGTCCCAGAGTTCCCTTTCCTCGAGGCGCGACGCGCCCGTGTCCGTGTAGGAGATGTCCTCTGGGAGAGTGCGCGCATCGCTTGAGGTGTAGTAGCGCCCGCCTGTATCCGCTGCCAGCTTCTTGAGGAGATCGGCATGAAGGTTGGCATTGTGGTATTCCTCGGAAGATTCGGCGATGCGGAAGTTTGCCTTTGCTATTCCCAGGCTGCGAGTTCCCCGAAAAGCCTCCGCAGTCACCTCGTAAATCCCCTCTTCCTGCGGCTTGTATGTGGAGGAATACTGCCCCTCTTTGCTGGAGTCCCAGATGAGCGGCGCCGTAGTCAAATCTCCGGAAGGGGATTTCACCCGGGCCGTGACTTGCGCGTTGTTCAGGCGCATGAACGTATCGTCGTTTACCTCAGCGCGAATGGCGACAGTTTCATCCAAAGAGTAGGAGTGCTTGTCGGTCTCCAGGCTTACCTGATCCGGCACATCGCTCACGAGCCAGCTTAGCAGTTGCTTCCAAAAAAGTGCATGGAAGTTGTTCTGAGACTCCTGTTCCATCCTCCAGCGCCAGGTGGAGTCGGTCGTGAGGGCCATTGATTTTCCGCGGCCGAACCGTTGGAAAGCAAGAAGCACAGGATTCTGGCCGCTGACATCGCGCACGGAGGCTTGGACCAGGACAGTCGCACCGGGCTTCGGCCCGGCAGTGGGATTGATGCCGATCAGGGGCGGTGCGGAATCCCACCTTTTTTTGTTATCCTGCTCGTCCATCGAGAGTCGAGTCGCCGGATGCTCGAAGCCGTAATCCGTCAGAACGGCCTTGAACTCGCTATCCTGATAGCTGGGCACGCCGGCACTTGCCGGGCCGGTCCGCAGAGCTACCGGAAGGGCATCTTCCAGCGGCGTATTGATGTAGCCCCCCTGGGCGAAGGAATTCTTGCCCCCGAGCATGAGCAGGCCTCCTCCTCGCTGGCTGACGAAGTCCGAAATCAGACGCAGTTGATCGAAGGTGAAGAAGCTCGCTTCAACGCTTCCGAGGATGAGGCTTTTGTACTTAAACAGCTCGGCCTTGTCGGCGGGAAAGCCTTTTTCCAGAACAGCCGGGGAGTCGATTCCCTGGCGCTTGAGCACTCCGTTCGCCTGCCGGAGCAACGTAACCAGACGAAGGTTCTTGTCCTCCTGCACGGCACGCCAAAGAAATGCAAAAATCCAGCGCGGCTCGCCATCCGTGTAGATCACCTGCGGCTGCTCGTTCACCACCTGCACCAGCACGCTTTGATCGTTGTTCTCCGAGACAACCTCATCGCGGAAAGGTTCCACGCGAAACGAGAACAGCTTCGGTCCCACAGACTCGCTACTAAAACTCACCTTAAACGTCTTGACCTCGTCGTCGCTGCCGAGCGTAATTTCCTGGCTATGAACCACGCGGTCCCCTTCCTTGACCACCAGGTGTGTAGTGCGTCCGGCATACCCTTTGGAGCGCACGGCGACGTCTGCTTCGAGCAAGGCGTCTTTGAGCACTCTTCTAGGCGCGGTGACGCGCAAGACTTCGGTATCGCGGGAAAAATCGGCAGAGCCGATTCCGATCGGATAGACCGGCACATTGCGCGCGCGCAGTTGCGCTGCCGCGGCATTTAGATCCCCCGAGTGATTGTCCGCACCATCGGTAATCAGGACGATGCCCGATATGGGGGCGTTTCCGAGCTCTCCAGTAACCTGATCCAGTGTCCGCGCCAGATCCGTAAGATTCCCGTGCTTCGGTTGATCCTGGAAATTCTCGACTCGTTCGGCCGCTCCCGCAAAACGGAAATAGCGCACCTTGAACTTCTCAGCCAGCCCATCCAGCAGCGGATTGTCGTTCGGACGAAGCAGTTGCTTTTCGGCCTCCAGGCGCGATTGTCCTCCGGCACCGTCGCGGATTTCCATGCTCTTGCTTAGGTCGTAGGCGACGGCAATGAAGTTCTTCTGTGGGATGACCGAGTGGAGGATGAGAACCGGCTGGAGGAAAATCGCGATCAGAACCAGAAGCGACAAGGCCCGCAGGCCGGCCAGGGCCAAGTGCGACGATCGCGGGAGTGATCGGGCCGTGCGGCGGTAAAGGACGTAAGCAATGGCAAGCGCGGCTGCCGCCAGCACCCAAGTTGCCACAATCGGCCACGGCGGCCGCAGAGCAAGAGTACCCCTTTCAAAAAGAAGAGGACGGTACTTGAACAGAAATGAGAAAATCGCTGTCATGGAACGGTCCGCCGCAACATTCCGTCCGATCTGCAGGCCCGTGCTGCGGCCTACATAGACTCATTGAAATCACTCCCAATGAGTAGTTGCCCTGCTAGTGGCTCATCTACAGATGCAACTTGATTATAGAGCCCGTTGCCGACATTTGGAATCTGGGAAGCCCTGGGAATGTCACAGCATCTGAGCGGGGGACTCCTTTCCTGCTGGTCAAGCCAGATCTACCCCGAGCGCCAGACTGTAGAAATTATGCCAGATAATTCTCAACCGGCAACCAGATACCACGCGCGCCCCACGGAGCCGACGAGTTGCAGGGACAACTATATATACGATGCACGGGACAGGTCGTTCTTTTTCATCCTACCCGGCTGCCGTAAAGCGGGAGTGCCCGTAGATGTGCGAAGGCGGATCGCGGCTGACAACTGCCCTCATCTGCAGCTGTCTGCGCTTTCGCTCTCCTTTGGAATCTCAGCGCTTGAGAAGCTGAACCGTGCCGAGAGATTCCAGCTGCGATTGGAGAATGGAGGCTGGCCCGCGCACGATGAGAATCAGGCCCCCTGGGAAGAAACACTGCGCTGCGGCATCTTTTATCGTGGCAGGGCTGCTTCTGCGAACGAAATCGGAAAACGTCGGCAGATAGTTGATACCGAGCCGGTACAGTTCCGAGTCAAGCAACGCGTTGCAGACACCGTCGGTGGAGCTGATGGTCTTGCCGAACTCTTCGATCCATTGATCCTGTGCTTTCGACGCCTCGTTGACGCTGACCTGGGAATCCTTGAAAGCCTCCACCGTATCCATGATCTCGCGGATCTCATCGACCGCCTGGTCCGCCGCAGCCTGACCCTGGATATAGAAGGGGCCTCGTAGCCTCCGCCCCTCAGCAGCCACAGTCAGCCGCGAAGTGGGCAACACTTGGGTGAGGCGGGCCTGGAGCATACGCGCGGCCAGCGTCGCCGAGTAATACATGGGATCTTCCCGGGTCGGCCAGAGATTGCCGAGAATGTATTGTGCCGCCGGAGATCCGGGATCATCTTCAAGGAAAATGTTGCGCGCCGCGGGCTCGCGCGCCGGCATGAAAGTGCTTGGAATCTCGTCGTTCTGGACCCAGAGGCCCCAAATGCGCTTGGCCTTCTCCAAGACAGTCTGCGCCGGCACAGAGCCGACGATGACGAGAGAAGCTTGACCGGGGGAAAAGTAGCGGCGATAGAAGTAACGCACATCGCCGACCGTGATGGGTTGCACCGACGTGGGAGTGCCGCGCATGGGTCTGCCGTACGTCATTCCGCGAAAAAGCTCCGCTTCGAGTTGGCTATGAATTCGCTGACGCGGATCTTCAGGCGCTTGCAACCTCTGCATGAGACCAGCCTTCACTTTGGCAAAATCATCATCGTTGAACTTTGCCTCGCACGCGATCTGATATAGGTCATACAGGCAGCGCTCGAAGGCATCGCTTGGCGCCCTCATCAGGAAACGAATCCCGTCCCAGTCGCATTGCACTTCCAGAGAAGCGTTGGCATCTTTGAACTCATCCTGGATATCCTTGGAAGTCTTGTCCAGAGTCGCTTTGCCAAACATCTGGGATGCAAGATGCGCAAGCCCCCCTTTGTCGGCAGGATCGAAGGCTGAGCTGTAGCGGAGAACCAGCCCAATCGTCATTGCGTCGCCGAGATAGGGGGTCGACGCTACGTAGATCTGCAGATCATTCAAGAGAGATGTATGGGACAACTCGGGAAACACTAGAGGCTCTTGTTCGACCACCGCGGAGCCGTCGAGGGCGAAGACAGCCAGGAAGATTACAAGAAGAAAGGCGCCGGCTTTCGTCGTCATTTCCATTACCTTAAACACTGAAGGCTATCACGGAAATTGGTGACAGACACCTTTTTTCAGCGGTGAAAAAAGAGGCCGGTCGCCAATTTCCGGGGGAGCCTGCGGGATCTGATATAATGCGCGCATTGACATTGAGCGATCTTCTGCGCACGCCAGGCTGCCACACATGACCAGCGGCAAAGCCGAACCTGGAAATATATTCGCAGACAGATTCGGCATTACAGAGCGGGATCTGGATCGGCTTTTGTCTGTCGCGCTCTCCAGGGGTGGGGATTATGCCGACATGTACCTCGAATACCGAACGAGAGACATGCTGGCACTCGAAGAAGGGGTGCTCAAGAGCGCCACGAAAAACACCTTCCAGGGAGTAGGCGTGCGCGTCGTGGTCGGGGAGAGAACCGGCCACGCCTCAGCCGACAGCCTGGAAATGAGCGAGATGCTGCCGGCTGCTACGGCAGCAAGCGCCATTGCGTTCGACGCCGGCCCCGTCCCCCCAACGCTACCTGTCGCCCGCCGCAGAAGCGTTCACAACCTCTATCCGGTGCTACATCCTCTGGCCGACTGCGAACTGGCGCCCAAGTTTCTTCTGCTCGAGGAAGCCAATCGGGAGGCCCGTGCCTATGACCCACGCATCGTCGAAGTCCGCGTCGTGCTCGCAAACGAGGTCAAGCATGTCCAGGTGTACAGTTCCGAGGGAGCCGCAGCCGCCGACGTGCAGCCGCTGACAGTGCTCCAGGTCTCCTGCATCGCAGGCAAGGAGGGTGAGCGCCAGATCGGCATCAAAGGGGGCGGCGGACGAGTGGGGCTGGAGTTTTTCGAGTTGAAGTCCCCGTCGTACTTTGCCCGCAATGCCGCCCGGCAAGCAGTGCTTTTGCTTGATGCCGCTGAAGCTCCTGCAGGTCCCATGCCGGTGGTGCTCGGCCCGGGCTGGCCGGGTGTCCTGCTGCATGAAGCCGTCGGACATGGCCTGGAAGCCGACTTCAACCGCAAGAACCTTTCCGCTTTTGCGGGGCGCATCGGCCAGCGGGTCGCTTCCGATCTGTGCTCCGTCGTGGATGATGGAACTCTTCCAAACCGAAGGGGGTCACTAAATGTGGACGACGAGGGCAACCTTACCGGTCGGACCGTCCTGATCGAAAATGGGATTCTGCGGGGATACATGCACGATACCCTGAGCGCCCGGCTGACAGGCGCGGCACCGACGGGTAACGGCAGGCGTGAGAGCTATGCGAATCTCCCCATGCCACGCATGACCAACACGTTCCTGCTTCCGGGCGCCAGCAGTCCGGAGGAGATTGTCCGATCCGTAGACAGGGGACTGTACGCCGTCGACTTCGGCGGTGGCCAGGTTGACATCACGAACGGCAAGTTCGTTTTCTCGGCTTCGGAAGCTTATCTCATCGAAGGGGGCCGGGTCACAGCCCCGGTAAAAGGTGCGACCCTGATCGGAAACGGCCCGGAGGTTTTGACCCGCGTGACGATGGTGGGCGATGATCTGGCCATGGACGAGGGCCTTGGCACCTGCAGCAAGGATGGCCAGAACGTTGCAATCGGCGTCGGGACGCCGACGTTGAAGATAAGCGAGATCACGGTGGGAGGAACTCGAAAGTGACATCACCTCCCCATGGGAAGGACGAGATCCCGGAGGTCTCGTGTGCGCAAGATCGCGAGCAGCTTGCACGCGGGGTGGCTGAAGAAGCGATCCAGCGTGGCGCCAGCGCAGCGGAAGTCCTCGTCGACGAGGGAAGGGACTTTTCGGCGGTGGTGCGCTTGGGCGCAGTCGAAAAGCTGGTTCAGGTAAGCTCCCGCAGACTCGGCATGCGGGTTTTCCACGGGACACGCTGCGCGATTTCCTCCACTTCCGACTTTGCGCCGGCTGCCCTCCACCGGTTGGTTCGCGACACTTGCGATATGGCTCGTGCCACGGGCGCAGATCCCGCTGCGGGACTTCCGCCCGTGGAGCTCTATGCCCGGGATCTGCCGGAACTGCAGGTCTGTTTCCCTGCTGCGGGACGGCTCCCAGCCGAAGAGAAGATTGCTTTTGCACGCGCTTGCGAGGAAGCAGCGCTCAAGTATGATCCGCGCATCAACAACTCCGAGGGAGCCGGATTCGCCGATTCCGTAACCTCTGTCACTTACGCGAATTCAATCGGCGTGTGCAGAAGCTACGACAAGAGCGTTTGTTCCCTCTACGCTGCGCCCCTGGCCGAATTGGATGGGCTGAAGCAACGCGCTTACTGGCTTACCACCCATCCGGACCTGGGGCAGTTACAGTCCCCTCAACAAGTCGGTGCTGAGGCCGCCCGGCGGGTGCTGCGCCGCTTGGGCGCACGCAGGGTTGCGACGTGCACCGTGCCCGTCGTCTTTGACCCGCTGACCGCCGGCGCCGTTCTCAAGCGCCTCGCAGATGCACTTTCGGGAACCGCCCTGGTGCGCCAGGCGTCCTTCCTCACGGGCAAACTCGGATCGCAAGTTGCCTCGCCACTGGTCACCGTCTACGATGACGCGCTCCTGCCCGGAGGGCTCGCTTCCCGTCCCTTCGATGCCGAGGGTGTGCCGTCGCAGACCACGACTGTGATTTGCGATGGTGTGCTCGAGAGTTACCTGCTGGATTCATACTCAGCCCGAAAGCTCGCACTGCGCTCGACCGCGAATTCAAATCGTCCCCTGCACGGTGCGCCTTGCGCCGGGCCGTCCAACTTTTACCTGAAGGCGGGCACCGCCACGCCGGACGAGATCATCGCTACGGTAAGAAACGGACTTTACGTCACGGAACTGATCGGTTTCGGAGTAAGCATTGTCTCAGGAAACTTCAGCCAGGGGGCTGCCGGCCTTTGGATAGAGGGGGGCCACCTGGCATTTCCCGTCGAGGAGATTACGATTGCCGGCAATCTGAAAGACATGTTGACAAGTGTCGAAGCCGTCGGCAATGATCTCCTCGCTTTGGGCGAGGTTTTTGCCCCGACCCTGCTGATCGGCAAAATGGTGATCAGCGGCAGTTGATTTTGCGGGTCGGACCTCTTTAATGAAAATCGAGGCGCCGCCGGATATCTCCCGGCTCTCTGTCCGCAAACTGGAAGATAGGAAATGGCAGAGTTTACATCTGAAATCAAGAGTACCGAGCGCTCCAAGGCGCTCTACATCATGATCCCGGTGGCCGCCGTGATTGTGGTTGCGGTCGCTCTCGTCTGGCATTATCAAAAAACTCATCCGCCCGCGCCGGCCAGCGGTCCCATCGTCGTTCCCGGCATGGTGCGGCCGGGGGAGCCCGATTTCGAAGCGTACAAAAACAAGGTGCGCATCGAAGATGTCAAGGCCACCATTGGCCTCAACTTCGCGGGCACGCGATCCGCATTCATCGACGGAATCATCGCAAACGAGGGAAGCCGCAAGCTGGAAGCGGTAGAGTTGCATCTCACGCTCTACGATGTGTACGACAAGGTGTCCAAGGAAAAGACCGTCCTGGCGCTTCATCCCGGGGCCGGGCTCAATAGGAATCCCATGGAACCAATGGAGAAGCGTACTTTCTCCGTGTCGATTGAGCCCGTCGAGCAGTTGTGGAATCCGAAGCGCGTGGAAATAGAGATCGGCGGCCTGAAGTACAAGTAGCCGATCCTTTTTGCGTAAAGGCGGAGGCCCGGAACCGGCAAGACACAAAGACTCTGAGGCTCGAAGGAGTGTGCGTCAAGCGATTTGGCAGCGTATTCGCGTCCTGGCGTCCTCCCGGTTCCATTCTGCAGATCGTTCCATGAGGAAAAAACAAGTCGGGTTGCTCTTGATCTCTTTGCTGTGCGCCGTCGGCGCCGCGTGCGGCCGCCGTCCGATGCGGCCCGACGGGATCGAGCGGAACCAGCTTTACGCTGAAATCGTCAAACGCGAGGATCGTCGAATCCTCGGCAGCGACGACTTCTTCCCCACGCACTTACGCGACTCCTCTCGGCCCCAGGTGCAGGAATGGTGCGCTTTGGCCCTGGGCCGCATTGGAAATCCGCAAGCACTGCCCTGGCTCTACGAAGCTTTCCATTCGCCATATGCCGCAGTCCGCGCTGGCGCGGCTTTTGCCGTGGGGATGACAGAAGACCGGGACCTGCTTCGAAACGAGGGGCACACTGCCGATGCTCGAGCCGCAGTTGAACTCCGGGCGCTGCTCGATGATGCAGCGATCGCCGTGCGCATGCGCGCCGTCGAGGCGCTCGGCAAGATCGGGCAGGACACGGATGCGCTCGAAATCATCAAACGCCTGGAGAGCTTCTCCTACGATGGATCGCCGCCGCAGCGTGCGTATCTGGGCTTCGCGATCACTGCCTTGATGCGGCTGAAGAACCTTGCTGCGCGGCCTGTACTCGAACGCCTTGCCGGCATCGACGACCCGGAAATCCAGTGGCGCATCGCCAACGCTTTTTACCGCATGCGCGACAAGGACGCGCGCCCGGTTCTCGAGCGCCTCCTGCAAAGCTCCAACTCCGACGTGCGAGCCCACGCCGCGCGCGCGCTGGGCGTCTGCGGCAACCCGGGCCTGGCAACCCTGCTGGAGCCCCTGCTCGGGCCTGCGGACAAGCGCATCGGGTCCACCACACCGCTGTCCGTGCGCGTGTGTGCGCTCCAGGCGTTGATGAATCTGAAAAACCCCCATGCCGTGCCGGCCATCGAAGAGGCACTCTGGGCCGCGCCTATCAGCGAATCCAATCCCGATCAGCTGAATTTCGCCGTGCAGGCTGCGGCCGCGCTGGGCAACATCGGATCTCAAGAAAGCACGGGCGCACTCCAACGATTGGCGCGCATGGGCGGCCCAATTGCAGACAGCGCAGTGGTCGCGCTGGCGAAGCTTCTGCGCAATGACCCGGAGCAGTTTTTCGCACTGGTGTCCGGCGCGCGCTTCGATTCTGCGGCTGGGATGCGCGCCTGGGCCCAGGCATTGGGAGAACTCGGCGGCCCACGCGCGCAAAGCGAGTTGAAGATGATGCTCGTCCGCGCGGCCGACGCGCAGGCGGAGGCGCCGGCTGCCCTTGCGGTTCCCAGCGTGCTGCAGGCGCTGGCTCGGGCGCAAGCCCCGGACTTGCAGCAGATACTCGGAACCTATCTCACCTTGCACGACGGCGTGGTTCTACGCGCCGCGGCGGCGGCGTTTCAGCCCGCAGCCGGCGCTGCCACACCGTGGCAGCCGATTCTCCAGGCTTACGCGGGAATTGCACCCGGGTCGGATGCCGAAACCAAAGTTGCGCTCCTTGACCGGATCCGGTTTTGGATCCACGCTCCAGAAGTGGAGTCTTTCCTCCGGTCGGCTCTTCAAGATCGAGAGCGTAATGCTCGCATCGCCGCTGCACGTCTTCTCAAGACCGCAGCGCATGCGGACGTTCCGGAAGATCCCGGTCCGGCCACCAGCAATGTAACCGATCTCGCTTACGTCCAGCTCGCGTCAGCCCGCCAGGACCGAACCATTGCCGTCATGGACACGGCGCGCGGCAGGATCGAGATCGAGCTGTTCCGCGAGGACGCTCCCCTGACCGTCGCCAACTTCGTTTCCCTCGCACAGCACGGATTCTTCGACGGCCTCTCGTTCATGCGGGTAGTTCCCTATTTCGTGATCCAGGGCGGCGATCCTCGCAACGACCAGGAAGGCGGGCCGGGATACACGATCCGGTGCGAGATCAACATGCACCCGTTCGAGCGCGGCGCCGTCGGGATGGCCCTAGCTGGAAAGGACACCGGCGGGAGCCAGTTTTTCATCGCCTTGTCGCCGCAGCCTCACCTGGATGGCGGCTATACCTGTTTCGGCCGTGTGATCAGCGGCATGCCGCCCGCCGAGCACATGGTCGCGGGCGATCGCATCCTGAGCGTCCGTGTCAAAGAAGAAATCACTCTGTTCGACTACCGCAGATACTGACATGACTGCCGGCGCAGAGAATGATGGAATTTAATTCGTTGGTGTTCCCATTTGGGGGCGCCGGGAACGGGCTAAAGCCCGCCCCCACTGATCTGTTTAATCGAGGGGTCTTTCGGCTCAGCTAATGAGTTTCGCGACAGAAACTAGCTAGGCGTTTTCTTTGAGCCAGAGGAATGGGCAGATGCCGCGCTCGCGCTCGAACTCGACTTCCCGCCCGCAGCAGGGCATGATACCGCGTGCGCCGCGCCAGCAGGATTCATGATTGAGATCGATGCAGTCCATGTCGAAGCTCCGGCAGATCTGCTCGATCTTGCGCTCATCGCGCGGGATTCTCTCGTCGCGAGTTAAGATCAAATCCATGGCTTCTTATTTACCATATCGGGACGGCTTTTAGAATCCCGCCGTAAAGGCATGGCCCCGGCAAAGTCGCGGAGAATCTCGGGCTAGGAAGAGACGCCGAAAATCTGTACAATCTCGGGAGCAATGCTGAGCCTCGACAAGATCCGTCATATTCATCTCATCGGCATCTGCGGCACCGGGATGGCCTCGCTCGCTGCCATGCTCCAGGAGCGCGGCTACGAGGTCACCGGATCCGATGAAGGCGTCTACCCGCCGATGAGCGAATTCCTCAAGGAAAAGAAGATCCGCGTGGCACAGTGTTTCCACATCGCCAACCTGCAGCCCGAGCCCGATCTGGTTGTGGTGGGAAACGCCGCCTCGCGTGGAAATCCCGAGGTTGAATATCTCTTAAACTTCAAAATACCGCACACATCGTTGCCCGAAACGGTGAAGGACTTCTTCCTGCGCGGCAAGACATCGATCGTGGTCGCCGGCACCCACGGCAAAACGACGACCGCCGCGATGATCTCCTGGGCGCTTCACTCGGCCGGTTACCAACCCGATTTCCTGATCGGAGGGATCGCCACGAACTTCCAGTCCAGCTACGGACTGGGAGGTGGGCGGCAATTCGTGATTGAAGGAGATGAGTACGACTCTGCCTTTTTTGACAAGGGTCCGAAGTTTCTGCACTACCTGCCGGACCTGGCGGTGATCGGCAATGTGGAATTCGACCATGCGGACATCTACGCGAATCTCGATGCGGTTTGCCTGCAGTTCAGGCGTCTGGTGAATCTCCTCCCTACGCGTGGTTTCCTGGCAGTGGGCGCCGAAAGTCCCGGCGCGCTGGAAGTGAGCCGCGCCGCTCTGTGCGCAACAGAGACTTTTGGTCTGGATGGAGACTGCCCCTGGACGGCGCGCAACATCCGACGCGAAGACGGCCGCCTCTGTTTCGACATTCTTTATAAGAGAAAGCTCTTTCGCGGCGTGCGTCTTGCCCTGTTTGGAGCCTTTAACGCACGAAATGCGCTGGCTGCCACTGCCGTCCTTCACCGTCTCGGCGTGCCGGAGGACGACATCCGGGACGGGCTGGAGCAGTTCCGCGGCGTTCGCCGCCGGCTGGAATTCCTCTCGGAGGTGGGTGGCATCCGCCTCTACGAGGACTTCGCTCACCACCCCACTGCGGTTCGGGAGGCGCTTCAGGCGATTCGCTCAGCGCTCGAGCCTGCACGCCTCTGGGCAATATACGAACCGCGCTCGGCAACGAGCCGCCGCAAGGTTTTCCAGCACGAGATCGCCGAGGCGCTGAGCGGGGCCGACTGCATTGTGATGCCGCCTCTGTTCAAACCCGAGAAAGTGCCTGAAGGGGACAGACTGGATGTTGCGCGGGTAATCGAAGATCTGCGATCCATGGGCCGGGCCGCCTGGAATCTCGACGGCGTGGAAAGTATAATTGATCACGTCCGCGCGCAAGCACGCTGCGGCGATGTGATTATGATCCTGTCGAACGGCGGCTTCGGAGGAATCTACAAGAAACTGCCGGACGCACTGAGCAATAGGTAGAAACCATATGCCCCAGCCAATCCAAAGATCGGCATACCCACGAGCCAGGTTTGTTACTCTGTCCGTTTTGGTGTCGCTGATCCTCGCAGCAGTCTCCATCCTCATGCCGCGTCCGTCCTGGCCGCAGGCTCAGCAATCGCAGAATCCTCCGACAACCCAGCAACAGCAGCAACAAGGGCAGTTCAAGATCGGCATCGAGGTTAACATGGTGACCGTCCCCGTCACGGTGCGCAAGCCTGCGGGAGGATTCATCAAAGGGCTGCCGAAGAGCGCCTTTCATATCACCGAGGACGGGGAACAGCAAGAGATATTGACCTTTGCCCAGGAAGGCGTGCCGACGCGCATCGCGCTCGTCTTGGACATAAGCGGCAGCGTCCGTCAGGAATGGGGAACGATCAAGAGCGCCACCAGGAAGTTCGTAGAGAACCTCAAGCCTGAGGACGAGTTCTCAATCGTCACTTTCAACACGGAAACCCGTTTGAAGATGGACTGGGGACACAAGGCCGACCGCCTCGACGATGTCCTCTCATCAATCTACTGCAAAGACAATACGAACCTCTGGGATACCATCTACGTAGTGGCGCACGATTTGTTTAAGGGAATTACGGACAAGAAGGCCATGATCATCATGAGCGACGGGTTGGACAACAACAGCTCTGTCTCATTCAAAGACGCGCTCGATGCCGGCGTCCACTCCGAGGCCGCCCTCTACGTGGTGAGCAAAACTCAGGCGGTGCGCGAGCATTACCTCTATGAGCTGCACCAGCAAGGCGTCTATGCAGGCATTCCGGAGCAGGAATTCATGCAGGCGGACTTGGCGCTGCGCAAGCTTGCTTACGAGACCGGTGGGCGGGTCCTCTACCCCAACAATTTCGGCCAGCTCGATAATGTCTATGCCGAGGTGGACGAGGAACTTCGAAACCAGTACTCCCTGGGCTACATCTCGACCAAAGTTGCGAAAGACGGCAGTTACCGAAAGATCGAAGTGGCAGTGGACGCTCCCGGCGCTGCGGTTTCGGCGCGGCCAGGTTACTACGCTCCCAACCAGCTCCCCTCAGTCAAGAAGTGACGGAGGCCTCTGTTCCGAAAATACACCGGAGCCTTTGGAATGCGGCGGCTCGACACCGCTTTGTTACGCTACCGCTGGCCCATGCCGACGTATTCGATCCCGGCTTCCCGCACGCGTGCCGGCTGATAGATGTTTCTCAGATCGATGAGCAGCGGCGTCTTTAGCAGCTTTTTCAGTTTCGGAAGATCAAGGTTCCGGAACTGGTTCCACTCGGTCGCGATCACAAGCGCGTCCGCGCCCTTGGCGGCCGAATGGACGTCCGGGCAGATCGTCACACCGCGCAGTTCCTTTCGAACCGGCTCGGCCACTGCGGGATCGAAGGCTTTCACTTTGGCTCCAGCGCGCCTCAATTCCCTGGCGATGGCGATCGCGGGCGATTCGCGCGTGTCGTCCGTGTTGGGTTTGAAGGAAAGTCCGAGCAAGCCGATGGTTTTTCCGCGCACCCCCTTGGTGGCCTGCTTGATCTTCTCCACCATCATCTTAGGTTGCCGCTCGTTGACTTCCACGACCGCCTTGAGCACACCAAAGTCGTAGCCTGCTTCCTCGGCGATCTTGCACAGCGCTCGCGTGTCTTTCGGGAAGCACGACCCGCCGTAGCCTGGGCCGGGATTGAGGAACTTCGGGCTGATGCGCCCATCCATGCCCAAGGCCTGAGCGATCGTCAACACATTGGACCCGACGCGATCGCATAGGTTCGCGATCTCGTTGATGAAAGTGACCTTGGTGGCGAGATACGCGTTGGTTGCGTACTTGATCAGTTCGGAAGTGCGCATGTCGGTGATGACAAACCGCGTCTTACCGCCGAGATAGAGCGGGCTATACAAATCCTTCAGGATGGCGACGGCCTGCTCACTGTCGGCGCCGATCACAATCCGGTCCGGGTGGAGAAAATCCTCGACCGCGCTCCCTTCGCGCAGAAATTCGGGGTTGGAGACGACATCAAACAAATTGGTGCTGCGGCGATCCTCGGGCATATTGGCCAGTGTCTTCAGAATGGTCCGGCGAATCCGCTCGCCGGTTCCCACAGGCACAGTGCTCTTGGTAACGATCACTTTGTATCCATTAAGGTTGCGCGCGATTGCCTCGGCAACTTCGTCGACGTACGACAAATCAGCGCTGCCATCGGCCTTTGAGGGGGTCCCCACTGCAATGAAGATCGTGAGCGAGTTCCGGATTGATTCGTCGATATCGCTTGAGAAGCGCAGAAAGCCACGCTGCATGTTGCGGCGGACGATCTCCTCCAGCCCGGGCTCGTAGATGGGGATTTTCCCATGCAAAAGGTGAGCAATCTTCTTCTTGTCCTTGTCAACACAAGCGACCTTGAGGCCGAACTCGGCGAAGCATGCGCCGGTCACCAACCCTACATATCCTGTGCCAATCACCGCAATATTCATGGGACCTCCTCGACGGCGCCAGGACACAGCGCCTGGCCCGAATCCACATAGACAATCTACTCCTCAAAGCTCAAATCAAAACACTCTAAAAATTCCTTGACACTCACTGAGTGGCGCACTAACGTTTGTTGCACCCTCAGTGTTTCCCTCGAACTCAGCCAATCAAGTCAGAGCCACGCGGCAGCTGTCGAATAGAAGAACGCCCGGTGGCTCTCCACGATCACTATCGGACTGGAGGGCTGAGTTGTGCATGATCTTGCCTATTCTCTCATAAGTGAATCTGTTCAATTTGATTTGCCACGCATTCGTGAAACGGCACGGCTCGGATACTACCAATCCAGAGCCCAATCTTCCGACTGGACCGAGGAGGAGCTGGCTCGCATCCGGCTCGTCCTCAGAAAACTGACGGCATTGCGCGTCGACAACGCCGAGGACGCCGAAGACCTGGTTCAGGAAACGCTTCTGACAATGGTGCGGAAAGCCCCGGAAATCAATCTTGAAAAAGGGCTGTTGATCTGGGCCATGGGAATCCTACGCAAAAAAGTAGGCAACTACTATCGCAGGCCGCAGCGTTTCACGTCGCTCGACGACAATAAGAACGTACTCCGGGGCACCGTGCGCTATTCGTCGGCCATCCCTTCACCAGAATCGAGTCTGCACCATGCAGAGCTGTGCGCCATGGTCAACGGCATTCTTATGAAGCTCTCTCCTCGAGAGCGCGAAGCGATCGACCTTTACCTCGCGGGCAAGCAGACCAGCGAGATCGTCTCCTTGCTGCGCCCGGAACGCTATCAGAACATTGTCAACAGGCTTCACCGCGGGCGCAAGAAGCTCGCCCAAGAACTGGTCAGGCGCGGATACAGCTCGCGCGCACCCGAAAAACGGCGGTGACCGGCGGGCGCATGGTGGAGAAGGCGACGGACCCGCAAAGCAGACCGGCGGCGGGAAACGTGTGCCGCGCCATCAACGCTGGATCCTAACTCGGCTCCTCGGACATAGCACGCACATGCTATCAGAACTGAACAAGATTTTCCTTCATCAGGATGCGTTGTCCAGAGATTCTTTGAAATGGAAGCGTCCCCCGCGAAACTTCATGGGCAAGCACACACCCCGGCGGCGTGACGCAGTAACAGCCACCCATTCAACCGACCCGACAAGTCGCCGCCGGGTTCCCCCGATCCGTGTCAGCATCGCAATCGCGGTCGCCAGAGGGATCCATTTTCCGGGCAGGTCTTGTGGCCGAGTCCATAGACACAGGCTCGGGGGAGCTGAAACGGCGCACTGCAAGGTTCGATCAAACCTCGAAGATCTGCCTGACCCATTGGACCGCTCCCAGGTAAGCATCGGGGAACTGCTCCTCGTCGATTCCGACCCGGTCGAGCCAGCTCCGAAACCGATGCCAATCTCCTTGCTCTCGCGCCATTGCAGAATCGAGCACACAGCGGAACCGGTTATCTTTGCCAAGCAGGGCGGCCTTAACCTCCTCGGTCAGCGGCATCTCCGCCAGGACATCTTTGATGTCGCGGCCCAGCACCACATCCATCACGGAGAACAGCCCGAGCAGAAACAGATCGGTCTCTTGCTGCCGCAGGCCTATCAGCGGGGCAAGCAGTTCGCAGAATCGCGCACGCACAAGCGCAGTGACGATTAACTCTGCCGGCCTATCTTCGGCAAGGTCCAACAAAGCCACGACCGAGGTCCACTTGCGCAGATTCCGTTCGCCGAGCAGGGCCAAGGCATGTCGGATTGAAGTGACGTGACCGCGCAGGCCGAAGCCTGCCGAATTTATGTAGCGTAGCAGCTTGTAAAGCAGCGACGGCTCTTGGCGCAGGATCCCCTCGACTTCATCAAGATCCACGTCTTGCCGGTTGATGGCTCGAAGAATGCGCAGATAGTTGAGCTTAAAGCTCGGGATGTCGCGCGTTGAGAGCAACTGGGGCTTGCAGAAAAAATAGCCTTGAAAATACGTGTATCCCATCTTCAGGGCGCTGGCAACGTCGCCATGCGTTTCGATTTTCTCAGCCAGCATCCTGACTCCCAGGGGGGAAAAGCGGCGCGCCAATGTCTCGCGCTCCTCAGGAAGCGTGGCCAGAAAATCCACCTTGATGATGTCGGCGTAGCCTGTCAGGGGATTCCCGTTCTGAGCAAAGATAAAATCGTCCAGAGCGATCAGATATCCCGCTTGTTTCAGGCGCCGGCAAGCCGCAAGGATCTCTTCGTCGGGATGGATGTCTTCCAGGATCTCCACCACCACCTGATCGGTGGGCAGCAATGTCGGGTAGTCTTTAACCAGGGACTCGCGCGTAAAGTTGATAAATGCCTTGCGTCCGCCGGTAAGTGCTTCGATGCCCAACAGGAGATAGTTGTCGACAACGTATTCCGTGGCATTTTCGCCGAATTGGGGCTGAAAAAAGTTATCCAGGCCGGAGCGAAAGAGCAGCTCATAGCCAAAAACCGACTCATGTCGGTCGAAGATCGGCTGTCTTGCCAGATATTTCTGGATGCACAGGTTCGTGTCGCCAGCCGTCATCATTGGATCGGCTTCCGGTACGCCTTTCAAGGTTTGCCGGTCGGAACCTTTGCACACCGATCCGTCTCTGGCAGCAACCTGCAGACTTCGGTCTATCGGTGCGTACTCCATGTATCCACCAGAAAACACTTCGGCAAGATTCCACACGATGATCAGCGCACAAGCAGTTTTAAGCAAGTGACGTACGACACATTTTTGCCATTGCCTGCGGATTGAATGAGTGAGCCGGCGCCGCGAGATCTCGGCGTGCTAGCCGATCAGGAGAACTTAGCTCGCTGCGCTCGCCAACTCAGGGGCTGAGGGGCAAAGGGTTCAAGGGGCAAAGGGGCAACCCTTTGCCTATCAACCCTTCTGCCCCTTAGGCCCCTATCCGGTGCGACACGCCGGCCTGTTCGCGCCGCGCTGGAAAACTCGCTACCTCGCGTCTGCGCGCGTGGCCCTGGCTCAGGAGAGCAACAGAGCCACGATGCCGGCAATCAAGCCCGAGAAGACGAAGACATCGTTGCTGGCTTGGTGCCAGCGCCAAACCGACGAAAAGGGAAAAGATCCTCTTCTCTGCTCTTTCTGCCAGGTGGAGATGGAGCTGATCGAAGTTGTCTTCGGTTCGCATGCCACGATCGCCAAGTACTTCGACATGGCGCAACGCGCTACAGCTCCGTTTCATCCGGCTTTGCAAGTGTCGCCGGGGTGATCATGCTTGCATGGTGGCGGAAGTTACTTTTACGTGCAACTACTGCGGAACTGCTCAGCGAATTCCGCTTTGACGGATTCATTTTCGAGCGGTTCCATGATCTGCGGCGGGGGCAAGCTGTATTGATTCGCTGCCCTGAGCGCCACCATGGATTTCAGATCCCCGGCTTCTACCAGAGTCATACAGACCAACCCGTCACTGTAGGCCCTGCGAAACTTCCAGGAGACGCGTTCATTCATGAAGAATTCTGCTGAAGTCCAGCAAGAAGGCCCCTTGATCCCTTTGCCCCTTTGCCCCTGCTCATGCCAATGTGCCAGAAAACCCTTTGATTATCAGTATTTGTGTAATTTCCGAGACGTCGTTAGGGGGAACGACGCACAACTTTATGGGACAAGGCGGAAGACTTCCATGGATTTGCGGTGGTCTCTCTCTTCTTGTGGTCGCGTTGCTTATTCCGAGAAGACCTGTGCTTCAAAAACCTGAATCACTACGTTCGGCTGGCGCCAGGCATAGGTGGGTAGTCCCGCCTTGCGGCAGGTCTGCGCCAAAAAAGTCTCCCGGTCCCAATTGTATTGAGTGGCAACTTGCGGCAGCAACAAGCCGCGCAAGCCTCCAAGGGAAATGAGCAGCCCGTGCCTTCCTACCTCGATCGTGCGCACGTCAGTGATGCGCTGAAGCGGCGACAGCACCGAGATCTCGATCTTCAGGCCGGCAATTTCTCCCGGCGTGACAGGGGCAAAGCGGCTATCTTCCAGAGCAGCACTGAGCGCGCAACGTTGGACGGTTCGATACAACTCCACCTCATTCGACAGCAGGCCAATGCAGCCTCTCAATTCCTCCCCTTTATGCAGCGATACGAAAGCGCCACAGCGTTTCAGCAGCTCAGCATGCGTGGCCTGACACTCGGCGATGCGACCGGTCGCGAAGTAGTTTTCAAGGGTCTTGCGCGCCAGCGCGAGGAGTTCCTTCCGTGCAGACTCGTCCAGTACCGGTGTCGACTTATCCATGATCAGAAGCGCGCCGCCCAGTTTCCAGGCACGCAGGCGACGAAAAACGCGTTAGCCCGAGTTCCGAAGGCTGGTTACGGTCGGCGTCTCCGCGTCCAGTTTCGATCTCCTTTGATACTCGAGCTTGCGCAGGCGCCTGAGCTCCCGGCGTTCGGCCATGATCTGCCGCTTCCGCTCCAGAATGCGCAGGCGCCGATGCTCACGATGTTTGATGCTGCTGTCTAGTTCGGACCAAAACTCAACAAAGTACTGAATCATCGACAACAACGCAAATAACACCACAGCCCATAGAAGAATATTCGCCGTCTGCAGGATCCATCCATGGTGCACGCGGCCGAGAATCAGCCCCACCACCGCAGCCACCTGAAGCACCATTTTCCCCTTGCCAATAGTCGATACACCGATCCGGAATCCTTCGGATATAGCGATGCTCCGCAGCCCAGTCACCGCAAACTCCCTTCCGAGAATGATCGCGACCATCCACGCTGGAGCGAGCCCGAGCTGGACCAGCGAGATGAGTGCCGAGGAGATCAGGAGTTTGTCGGCGATCGGATCGAGAAGTCGGCCGAGCGTTGTGACCTGCTTGCGGCGCCGCGCCAGGTAGCCGTCGAGGAGATCTGTCAGCGCAGCTCCCAGGAAAAGCGATACCCCCCAGATGGCCCAAGTCTGCATCTGTGTTGGTCGCGTAAGTAGGACCACCACGATGAACGGCACCAAAAAGATGCGCGCCAGCGTCAAACCGTTCGGGAGGTTCATAGTCGGGTTTTCGCTATCGCCAGGCTACCACACATTCTACCAGAGGCAAGGCAGATTCAAGCAACAAAACGGAAACAACCAGAAGTCAGGAGTCAGAATGGGAAAACGGCCTGAAAGCAGCCCTTGCTCTGACTTCTAACATCTCATCGCTGAAAGCAATTCCCCGATGGACATCGGTTTCCAATTGGCGACCTGATCTTGGCTAGGATTGAAGGATCACCGTCGCCTCACAGTGAGAGAGCACTCGCTCCGTAGTGCTTCCGAAAAACACTTCCCTGATCGGGCTGTGCCCGTAAGCTCCCATGATCAGGATATCCGCGCCTGCGTCGCCAACGATGTCGCACAGCTGCTCGGAGGGCTTCGAGCCGATTATCACCTTCTTCTTCGGCGTCACGCCGTGATGATAGAGAAACGCTTCTGCCGGAGCCAGGGTCTCCAGGCCTGCCTCTTCCGAGGGGGAGACAGTCGCCAGGATGCATTCGATTCCGTAGCTGGCGCTCAGCTCCGCCGCTACCGTCAAGGCGCGCGCGGCGTGAACGCTGCCGTCGAAAGCCACCATCAGGCTCTTGACAGCACCGGTCGCCGGGAACTCCTTGCCGGCTACCAGTACGGGCCGGATAGAGCCTCGGATCACGCTGGACACCAGGGGATCCACGGATCTGTCATCGGTCTTGTACACCCGGGCATATCCAGCGCGCGCCATGACAATGATGTCGTGCGCCACGGCTTCCCGCGCAATCACATCGCCGGGGATTCCGCTCTTGATCTCCGTTGCGCATGACAGCCCCTTTTCCTTGCAAGCGCGCGCGAAACGGTCGAGGCGCTCCTTGGCAAGCCTGGTCAGATCGTTCAACAGGGTCTGGGTTTCGGCAACGGGAGGCGACACGACGGAGGGCATGAACCCGTCGGCAGTTCCCAACACGGAAATCTCAAAAGATTTGACATCGATCACGGCCAGGGCCTGGATGTGGCCCCCCTTTTTTGCCAGCCAGAAAGCGTACTCATGGGCGCGCGCCCCGTGGGGCCATTCGGCCAACGGCAGTAGGATCGAAGCGAGCATAACCCCTCCCGTCGAAAAGGGGGAAAGAATCAGGAAATGCCCAAATCCGATTTAATCTTAAACAGGTCCAGAAGATCCCGACGCGAGACAATGCCCACCAGTCTCCCTCCCTCGATCACAAGCATGCGGCCGATATCCTCGGATGCCATGCGCCTGAAGGCTTCGGTCGCGTCGTCCGTGGGCTGAAGGCATGGCACCTGCTCGATCGGCGTCATGATATCGCGGACCTGCTTAAACATCCACAACTCCTTCGACACTGCTTTCACCTGGGCAAGGGACACCATCCCAACCAGCTCGCCGCGATTGAGCACGGGGAAGTCAGTAAACTGGTGTCTGTAAATGTAGTCACGCACCAGCTCATCGAGAGAGGTTAGCCAGTCCACGGAGACAACGTTTTCTTTCATCACCTGCCGAATCTGCAATCCGGCCAGCGATTCTCGAATGACGACCGCTTGATAGCTCCCGAGTGCAGACTGCTTCATGAACAGGCCGAGAAAAACGAGCCAGAGTCCGGAGAGCAGGCTCTGGGCCACGAGAAACAGCAAAACCCCGAGAAAAATCAGAAAGACGGCGAAGGAGTTCCCGATCTGGCTGACCACCCGGGTCGCGCGTGTCAAATTACCCCAGCGATCCCAGAGAATGGCACGAAGTACCCGGCCTCCGTCCAGCGGAAATCCAGGAATCATGTTGAAGAGGCCGAGGAGAATGTTAGCCGCTGCCACGTACCAGGCCACCGCTGCAGCCGGTCCGAGCCTTCCGGCAAGAAACATCAGCCCGAACAGCGCGCCGAAACCAAAGCCAAGCATCATGCTCGTTGCGGGCCCGGCCAAAGCGATGAGAAACTCGTGGCGGCCGGACTCCGGTTCCGAAGAAACCTGCGCCAGGCCGCCGAAGAGGAACAGGCGGATCCCGGTGACTCGTATCCCGTATTTCATCGCCACAAAAGAGTGCGCCAACTCGTGCAGGAGAACGGAGATAAAGAACAAAGTTGCGGCGCTCACCCCCATGATCGAGTATTGGATAACGGTAAAGCGCCGGTCTACCAATGCGAAGTCGCTCTCCACCATGGTAAAAATCACCAGGAAGAAGATAATGAACCACGAATAATCGATGATGATCGGGATGCCGCCCAGGCGAAATAAGCGGAAACCTTTTAGCTGCATTTCGTACATATACCATGAAGAGAGCGGGATTTTAACCGGCATCGCAAGCGCAGTCACGGCCACGGCAAGGTCGCGGGCGGGGGATGCATCAGTTGCGAAATTGGTGACAGACGCGTTTTTTCACCCGGAATATCTCGATGAACGGATCAAAAGGCCGCTGAAATAAGGCGTCTGTCACCAATTTCGCTTTCGAAGTGTGATAGAATTTTCGGCGTACTGAGGGATAGAAAGTTGATAAAGGCATTCATTCTCGCAGGCGGAAAAGGGGCGCACCTCCGACCCCTGGCATTGCACATCCCTAAGCCGATCGTCCCATTGGCGAATATCCCTTTCCTCTTTTTCCAGATCGACCGCATCAAGCGCGCGGGAATCACCGAGATCATTCTGGGTCTCTCGTATCAACCGCGAAAAATTACCGACATCTTTGGCGACGGGATGACGTACGGCGTGACGATGCGGTACACATTCGAAGATTATCCCCGCGGCACTGCCGGCGCGTTGAAAGCCGCCGAGAACCTGATCGATGACACTACGCTGGTCCTCAACGGCGACGTCCTGACGGATACCGACCTCCGAGAAGTGATCGAGTTTCACCGGGAGCGCAAAGCAGACGCCACGATTGTCACCGCGCGCGTGATGAATCCGAGTGGGTACGGGCTGGTGGAAGCGGACGGCGACGGAAGGGTTGTCCGATTTCTTGAAAAACCCCCCGAGGACGAGATCACCGGCGACACTATCAACGCCGGCATCTACGTTCTGGAACGTTCCGTGCTCAATCGCATCCCCAGAGAGGGACCCCAGAGTTTCGAGCGCGAGGTTTTCCCGTCTATGCTGGCGGAGGGTGCACGAATTTGCACCTTTTTGACGCGCGCCTACTGGCAGGATATCGGCAGCCCTCAGAAATATCTCGAAGCGCACTACGGAATCATCTCAGGCCGCGTGAAACTTCCCAGCTATCCCCAGAAGTTCTGTCCTCCAAACAACTGGGAGAAACGTCACGTACAGATCGATTCCTACTCAATCCTCGATGGTGGCTGCATAGTCAAACCCGGTGTCGTGATCGAAAACTCGGTGCTGGGTGAAGACTGCCGGGTCGAGGAAGGGGCCATGATCAAGGATTCCGTGATTTGGAGCCAGACCCGGATACGATCGCATGCCAGAATCGAGCGGGCCATCATTGGGCGGCAATGTCACATCGGCGAAGGGGCGTGGGTGCGTCCGGGAACCGTCCTCGGCGACAAAACGATCGTCACCGATTACAGCGTCCTCTGATCAGGTGACGCGTTGCGTATTCGTCACTCGTCACTCGTCACTTACCCTGCGGTCCTGGCAAAGTACTCGATGAGCCTTGCGGCAGCTTTTGGGCCCACGTAAGGGGCCAACTCCTCGAATCTCGCCTTTCTGATCCGTTCCAGGCTTCCGAAGGCCCGCAGCAGGACTTTCTTGCGCACTTCCCCGATTCCCGGCACGCCGTCGAGTTCGGAAGTATGATCGCGCAGCTCCAGGCGCTTCCGGTGGTAGCTCACCGCAAAGCGATGGGCTTCGTCGCGCAGCGTCTGAATGAGATGCAGAATCGGCGACTCCCGGGGCAGCACGATCGGCTCTTGTCTCCCGTCGAGGAACAGGATTTCCTCTTTCTTGGCAATCGCGGCGACAGCCTGGTCTTCCAGCCCCAAATCGGAGAGCGCTTCCACGGCGGCCGAGAGCTGGCCTTTCCCGCCGTCGACGAGAACCAGATCCGGCATGCGCTCGTCGTCCTTTTCGAGCACATTCTCATAGTGGCGGTGCACTACCTCGCGCATCGACGCGAAATCGTCCGGCCCCTTGACGCTTTCGATCTTGAATTTCCGGTATGCGCTCCTTTTCATCTCTCCGTTTTCGCACACGACCATGCTGGCCACGGTGTCAGCACCTTGAGTGTGCGAGATGTCGAACGCTTCGATGCGGTGCGGCAGCGCGTCGAGGCCGAGCGCTTCCTGGAGCGGCCGCAGGACTTCCTCACCCCGGGGCTTGATAATGCGGAATCGAGTCTCGAACGACATGTTCGCGTTGCGCATGACAAGGTCCAGCAGGCCGGCCTTCAGGCCGCGCTTGGGTGAGCGAATGTACACCCGGTTCCCTTTCCGCTCTGAAAGCCAGGCCTCCAACGCCTCCGCATCCTCGACGTCGGCTGGGATCAAGATCTCTTTGGGAGTGAATGTGTCCTGCAGGTAGTATTGTTTGAGAGCTGCCGAGAAAAACTCGCTCGGGTCAAACGACAGCAGGTCTTCCCAGTAGAATTCGCGCCTGCCGACAATCCGTCCGGCGCGCATGGCAAAAACGGCCATCGCCAGCTGTTTCCCTTCCTGGTAGTAGCCGAACAGATCCGTGTCGTCCTGGCCTTCGAGGATCATCTTCTGCCGCTCCGACATGTCCCGCACCATTGCAATCCAATCTCGATATATGGCGGCAGCTTCGTAACGGAGGTCTTCGGAGGCCTGCTCCATGCGCTGCTCCAGCTCCCGGATCAGCCTGTCCGTTCTTCCCGACAGCAGGAGTTTGACGTCCTCGACCGCCCGGTCGTACTCTTCCTTCGAGCACAATCCCGCCACACAAGGACCCAAGCAGCGCTTCATCTGGCAGTCCAGGCAGGGTCGCGGCAGCATACCGTCGATGGGTAGATTGCACGTACGGAGCTTGAAGTAGCGGTTGATGACCCGGATGGTCTGACGCGCGTAGCTGGCCGGCAAAAACGGGCCAAAATAGAGCGCCCCGTCCTGTTTGATCCTGCGCGTGATAAAGATGCGCGGGTACGGTTCATTGACAGTCAACTTGAGGTAGGGGAAGCTCTTGTCGTCCTTAAGGTTGACGTTGTAACGCGGCTGGTTCTGCTTGACGAGCGTCGATTCGAGGATCAGCGCTTCGACTTCGCTGTCGACGATGATGGTTTCGAGATCGGCGATTTCCGCCACCAGGTGCTCGGTCTTGGGATCGAGCGATCGACTTTCCTGGAAGTAAGAACGAACCCTGTTCCTTAACGACAGAGCCTTGCCGACGTAGATCTTCTTCCCCTCGGCGTTCTTGAAGATGTAAACGCCGGGAGAAGGAGGCAGATTGTCGAGCTTCTGCCTCAGAATGCTGGATTGGATCTCGGACATAGCCCGCCTAGCCGCACGCACCTAATTGTACTAATTATACCCCAGCGGGCAGATCGCGAAGGCAGCCGCCGATTCCTCTACGGCTAAGCTTTTGGCTCAAGCCTGCGCCGGACGGCGGCATTCACGCGTTTCCCGTCGGCAACCTTGCCGGCGAAACGCGCCATGCACTGCTTCATGACCGCGCCAACGTCCTTTGGCGAGGCGGCGCCGGTTTCCCGCACCACCTCATCGACGGTTCTTTCGATCTCATCATCGGAAACGGCGGCAGGAAGATACACTTCGATGATCTTGATCTCCGCGGCTTCTTTGTCAGCCAGCTCCATCCTTCCGCCGCTGGTGAACTGTTCGACCGAGTCCTTGCGCTGTTTGATGAGCGTGGAAAGCACCTGAATCGACTGGGCATCTTCGAGCTCAGCCCGCAACTCGATCTCTTTGTTCTTGATGGCCGTCTTCATCATGCGCAGGACGCTCAAGCGCAGGCTGTCTTTGGATTTCATTGCAGCCGTCAGATCCTCGTTGATCTTGTCTCGCAGTCTCATGGTCAACTCCTCATTGCGCCGCAAAGGCGCTCCAGACAGCGATCTTCACCTTGCCTTCGCCTCATGGGAGGACGTTTCGCGCAGAACGGTCAGCATCTGCTCATGGATGCGCGAGTTGGTTGCCAGGCACTCTCGTTCGTAGATCGAACCGAGCTCGCCGCGCCAGTTGGTCACTTTCCCTCCGGCTTCGCGCACCATCAGATATCCGGCGGCGCAGTCCCACGGATTCAGGCTCAACTCCCAGAACCCATCGAAGCGGCCGGCTGCCACATAACAGAAGTCCAAAGCGGCTGACCCGGCCCTCCGGACCCCCTGGGCATGCAGGGCGAAAGCGCGAAAATAATCGAGGTTGTTCCTGGCGCTCGTGCGGATATCATACGGGAATCCGGTCGCAAGCAGGCTGGCATCCAGAGATTCCGTTTCCGACACCTGAATGGGCGCGCCGTTGAGAAAAGCGCCGCCTTTGCGGCGTGCGGTGAACACCTCCTCCAGGTTGGGATTGTAAACGATTCCCCACTCGATTGTCCCTTCGACTTCCAGACCAATGGATACTGAAAAAACCGGGAAGCCGTGCGCGTAGTTGGTGGTCCCGTCCAGAGGATCGATAATCCACGTGACCGCACCCCTGGCGGTTTGAGCGTGCATTTCCTCTGCCAGCACGGCATGGTCGGGAAACGCGGAGGTCAGCCGCGAGACAATCAGCTTTTCGGCGGCGACGTCGATCTCGGTCACCAGATTGATCTCACCTTTGCGTGCGACGGTGAATCCACGGTGCAGGTGGTTCATAAGAAACTTGCCTGCTGCGCGCGCCACTTCCTTGCCCACGCGGGCAAACGCCTCGATGTCCTTGCCGCTCAAGTTCATCTCCTGATCCGCTGCCTTTCCATTGTCACTTCTCATCCAGACGAATGACTTCGACACCCTTCGGTATCTTAAACTGGAACTGTTTGCTGTCGACTTTCACGTTCGTCTTCAGGTTGCTGAGCACGAACTCGGACGTATTGCCGGTGCGCTCGTGAATCACAATGCGGTTTATGTCATAACTGATTCTGTCGCAATCGATTACTACGTAGGCATAGTCGGCCTCCGCAGAACGGGGTGTAAGTCGCAGCAGGATGGACCCGGCTGCTTTGGACACCGCATCCGGCTCCCAGGAAGCATCGAAGCTTCGCGAGATGTCGCCCTGGCCGAGCAGAAACTCCAGCGGCGTGCTGTGCAAGTCGGCTGCCGAAAAACGCTGCACCAGGACCTGCCGGTCCTCCGGCGTGTAGAGGTAGGTGTCGCGGCCGTCGGCGACAAACAGCTTGATCTCGGGATCTCGATACTCCCAACGCATCAATCCCAGCTTCTTCATGTACAGGGTGCCTGATTCGGTCTGGTCTATCCCAGGCGCGCGATAGGTCTGCCTGAAATCAGCGCGAATACTGTCGACGGCCGCATATCGCCGCTGCAAGGCGGCAATGGTTGCCTTAAGGTCTGCTTGCGCATACGAGCTCGAATGGGTGAAAAGGGTTCCCAGCCCGAAAACAAGGGACATCCATGTCGTCTGCCAGCAACGCGTGAGTCTCAATCGTGATGGATTTGTTCTGGACACTAGCTTTCTCATGGGGCGGTGCCGAAATGCCGCCGCTATTGCTGGAGGGAATCTGCCTCCTCATGGCGGACTTCCGCATCCTGATGCTTCAAGGTATCGATGAGCAGTATCGCGATGCCGATCGTGATCGCGCTGTCGGCTACGTTAAAGGTCGGCCAAGAAAAAGTATCTTTAATATGCAGATCGATGAAATCGACAACCCAACCGCGCATGATCCGATCGGTGAAGTTGCCGAGAATACCACCCATCGTCACAGCAAGCGCCACCTGGAGGAGCACCCGCTCCAGCGGCATGCGGCAGCTATAGATGATAATCACAACGACTGCAACAACCGCCAGGCCGGCCAAGAGATAGGGTTTCCATGCCGACCCGGGATCTTTGAAATAGCCGAAGGCGACGCCGAAGTTGCGCACGTACGTCAGGCGGGCATAGCCGCGAATGATCTCGATGCTGCTGTTCAGATCTATAGCCGTGCTGACAAAGTACTTGGTCAGATTGTCGAGCACAAGCACGAGCAGGGTGATCAGAATGAACTTACCTCTCATCCAAATATCCACCCGGGGAAAAGCCCGGCCCTTTCTGCGGCGCCTCGTACTGACGTTCTCTACACGTTGTTTGCAAAGAGAGCTGCGTCTCCGCGGCTGACTGTTTCAAGCCTTCTGAATGGCGATCTCGATGGATTCGCGGCCAAGCTTGACGGTCGACGCACCCTGGATCGGTCCCTGTTGCCTGTTGATTTCCAGTGCCAGCGTCTCTCCGGCCAGATAGTCGGAGTGCGCCGCGACTGCGGCCGCCAATTCCTCTCCGGCGGCAAAGGCGATCCGGATGCGATCGGCCACATCCAACCCCTTCTCCTTCCGCAGATTCTGAATGTGCCTCACCAGATCCCGCACCAGGCCTTCCCGAATCAAGCCGGCGTCGAGCTGCGTCGAGATGGCCACGATAAAGCCGTTGCCTTCCGCAATCTCCCAGCCTTCGCGAGCGGTTTTCTCGACGATCACTTCTCCCGGCTGCACATCGACGATTTCCCCCTCTGCCTTGAGGCTCAGCGCTTGACCCTGCCGGACCTGCGCCGCAACCTGAGCAGCCGGGAGCGACTCCAGAGCCGATTGTAGAGGGGCGAAGATCTTTCCGTATTTGGGCCTGCCGGTCTTGGCATCCAGGCGCGCCGAGAGGCTGTACAAATCGGCGGCCGAATCGACAAAGGCCGCTTTCTTGATATTCAGTTCGTCGAGCACCAGCGGCAAAAAGGGTTGAATCTGATCCGGCAGGCCCTTTTCCAAGGTTTCGAAACGCGCCTCCGCCAGCGGCTGGCGCACTTTCAAGCCGGCCTTGTTGCGCGCCGCGTGCCCCTGCTCGACCAACGCCAGCACGGAATCCATCGCGTGCAGCAACCGCTGGTCGTTGACGGCCGGTGCGTCGCACGGCTGGGGAAAATCGCACAGGTGCACGCTGACCGGAGCGGCAGCGTCGTAATAGCGGACGAGCTCCTGGTACATTTTCTCGGTGGCAAATGGCGTGACCGGCGCCAGGATCTGAGCTGCCGTCACCAGGCATTTCCAGAGCGTCTGATAGGCGGCGAGCTTGTCGTCGTCGTTCTTGCTCTTCCAGAACCGGCGCCGGCTGCGCCGCAGATACCAGCGCGACAGCTCGTCGATGAAAGCATTCACCTCGCGCATCAAAACGTGGACGCTGTAGCCCGAGTAGTTGCGATGGCTGGCCTGGATGAGCAGTTGCAGGTGGCACAAGATCCAACGATCTAGATCCGGTCGATCCTCGTACGGCACGGCTGGAATGGCCGGATCGAACTTGTCGATACGCGCGTAGGTCAGGAAAAACTCGCAGACATTCCAGAGCGTCAGAAACTGCCGGCGTGCCTCGCGGATTTTGTGATAGCCGAACCACAGGTCGTAGTCCGGGTTGTGCGAGGCAAAGAGCCAGCGCATGGCGTCGGCACCTTCGCCCTCCGCGGCATCATTGAACTCGATGGCGTTACCTTTGCTCTTGTGCATCTCCTGGCCTTTTTCGTCCTTCATCAGGCGATACCCGAACATCAACCGGAAGGGGGGCCGCTTCTCCATCACCGTGCTCATGGCCAGGATGGCGTAAAACCAGTTGCGGAACTGACCCGGAAAGCTCTCTGAGATCCAGTCGGCGGGAAACCATCGCTCCCAATAGCTGCGGTCCGTATTGTAGCGCATCGTCGAATAGGGCACGATGCCCGCATCCAGCCAGGGGTTGCCGACATCGGGGATGCGGCTCGTCGGCGTCTGGCATTTGGTGCAGGCGATCTTGACGGCGTCAACCCAGGGCCGGTGCGGCGAGCGACCTTCGAACTGGTCCCAGCCCTCGATGGCCCGCTGCTCGAGCTCCTCGCGACCCCCGATGACCTCAAACGTCCCGCAGGCCTGGCACTTGAAGATGGGCAGCGCCAATCCCCAGTAGCGTTTCTTTGAGATCATCCAGTCACGCATGTTGGTCAGCCACTCGATCTCGAGTTGCTGGCCGACCTCCGGGATCCAGCGCGTCTGCTTGGTCACCTCGATGATCTCGTGCCGCAGTTCGTCCATGCGGATGTACCACTCGTCGACAAGCCGGAAGAGCAACTGCGTCTTGCAGCGCCAGCAGATGGGATAGGCATGCTTGTATTCCTCGGTGCGGTAGAGCTGATGCTTTTCCTTCAGTGCGCGGATGATCGGCCGGGCAACGGCCGCGGCCTGATGGCCTGTGAACGAACCAAAGCCCTCGATGATGACGCCGAACTCGTCAATCGGCGCAATCGACGGCAGATCGAACTCCTTGCCCAGGTCGAAGTCTTCTTTCCCGCATCCGGGCGCGATGTGCACGATGCCGGTTCCCTCGAGCGTGCTGACCTCCTTCCACGGAATGACCCGGTGGCGCACACCTTGTTGCGCGGGGAGTTCATCGAACGGCCCCTGATATTCCCACCCCACTATCTGCTGGCCAGACAATTCTCCCAACACCTCGTAAGGACCGACGGGCGACATGCAGGCCTCGACCCGCTCCCGGATCACGTAATAGACGGCCCCTCCCTGCCGCACCCTCTGGTAGGTCAGCTCCGGGTGGACAGCGCAGGCCACGTTCGATGTCAACGTCCAGGGCGTGGTCGTCCACACCAGCAGGTACTCGTTTGTGCGTCCGTGTATCGGAAAACGTAGCGTCGGCGAGGTGTGCGTAATCTCGGGGCGCTCCTCGTTGGAGATCTCGTGCTGCGAAATGCCCGTCCCGCAGCGCGGGCACCAGGGCATCGAATCCCAGCCATGGTAGAGGAAGCCGCGCGCGTGGCATTTCTTCAAAAATGCCCAAATCGTATAGTTGTTCTCATCGGACATCGTGTAATAGGAATCGTCCCAGTCCATCCAGTACCCGAGGCGCACCGATTGCTCCGTCTGGATGGCGGCGTACTTGCGCACGCGTTCCTTGCACTTCTCGACGAAAGGTGCAATCCCGTATGCCTCGATGTCGCGCTTGGATTTAAAGCCCAGCTCCTTTTCAACTTCAACTTCGACCCAGAGTCCCTGGCAATCGAAACCGTTCTGATAGCGCAGCTCATGGCCGGTCATAGCTTGAAAGCGCTGGAAGATGTCCTTGTAGGCGCGGCCCCAGGCATGATGCACGCCCATCGGGTTGTTGGCCGTAATCGGGCCGTCGAGAAAAGAGAACCGCGCTTTGCCGCGGTTCTTATCGCGCAGGCGTTGGAAGCACTGCTCCCGCTCCCAAAAGGCGAGCACCTCTCGTTCCATCTCTACGAACCTGCTATGCGGCACGCTCAGCTCCTATTAAACCTTGCATGCTAGCATTTTCATATCGAGGGGGGAACGATAACAAGTGAATTTCTGCTTATGGAACCTTCAACCGTTCCTTCGACCTCCCGGACTCCGTCGATGCCGAAAAGACTTGTGCCATCTGTAACAATAGAGTCTTGACAATCACAATCCCGCAGAAGCCGAGAGTTCATCCCAGCAGAATCCAAGTCAATGCGAGAGGTCGAACTTTGACAACCAGACACTCAGGTTTTATATAAACAATGGTTTTTCGGGACGGGTGCCCGAGAGACGGCAAAGGAAAAGGAGGCTAACAAAATGAGATTGATTCCATATATTCGGAGATCCGAGGTACCTTCGCGGATCTGGCCGGAGACTTCTACACTATTTGAGGGGTTCTTCAACGATCCGTTCTTCTCTTCCGTCACCAGGCCCAGCGATGGGTGGCTGCCGCCAGTGGATATTCTCGAGAAAGACGGGAATCTGGTTCTTCGCGCCGAGGTTCCCGGCGTCAACGAGAAGGACATCGACCTGAAGCTTGAGGGCAACGTCTTGACCCTCAAGGGGGAAAAGAAGCAGGAGCACGAAGAGGAGCACGACAACTACCACCGGATGGAAAGCTTCTACGGCTCCTTTACTCGCTCCTTCACGCTCCCTGACACGGTGGATCGCGATCACATCAAGGCTGAGTACAAGAACGGCATTCTGATCGTCACCATACCGCAGAAGCCCGAGGTTCGGCCGCGCGACATACCGGTCAGCAGCAACTAAACGCGACTGGCCAAGTGGAACAGGAGGAAGGGGCAGTCCGACGGGAACAGACGATCCCCAAGCGTGGCTCCCTGCAATCGGGAGCCACCTCTGTTAGTAAAGAGTGACGAATGATGAATGACGATTGACGAGTGAAAACCAAATCCAAAGAGTTGTTCATTCGTCACTCGTCATTCGTCACTCCAAGTTGGCCGATAGAGGTAGTGATGATCCGATTGGACAAGCTTACGATCAAAGGGCAGGAGGCATTGCAGGCCGCCCAGAGTCTAGCCGAGACGCTGGGGCACCCTCAATTGGAGCCGGAGCATCTCCTCGACGCTCTGATCCAACAACAAGAGGGTATCGTCGCCCCGCTCTTGCGCAAGCTCGGCGCGGCGCCGGAAGGCCTGCATGAGGAATTCCAGAAGCAGTTCTCCGCGCTGCCGAAGGTTCAAGGCGGCCAGCTCGCTTTATCCCCGAGGCTCGACGCCGTCTTTCGCCAGGCGCAGGCCGAAGCGGACCAGTTCAAGGACGAGTACATCTCTACCGAGCATCTGCTGCTGGCGCTGGCTGCAGAGGACGGTTTCGCGGGCCGGCTTCTGCGCGGTCAGGGCGTGAATCGTTCCGAAATCCTGAAGGTCCTGGTTACGATCCGCGGCAGCCAGCGGGTAACTGACCCGAACGCCGAAGAGAGATACCAGGCGCTCAAGCGTTATGCGCGCGACTTGACCGATCTTGCCCGGCGGGGAAAGCTGGATCCGGTCATCGGGCGGGATGACGAAATCCGCAGGGTGATGCAGGTGTTGTCACGCCGAACCAAGAATAACCCGGTTCTGATTGGCGAGCCGGGTGTCGGCAAGACAGCGATCGTGGAAGGGCTCGCTCAGCGCATTGTAGCCGGAGATGTTCCCGAAACGCTCAAGAAGAAGCAGATGGTGGCTCTGGACCTCGGCGCCATGCTGGCCGGGTCCAAATATCGAGGTGAATTCGAGGACCGTCTCAAAGCGGTCTTGCGCGAGATCGAGGACTCGGCCGGCGCCATCGTTCTTTTCATCGATGAGTTGCACACCCTGGTCGGGGCGGGAGCGGCGGAAGGGGCCATCGATGCCTCCAACATGCTCAAGCCCGCCTTAGCGCGCGGCGAGCTCCGCTGCATCGGCGCGACCACCCTGAATGAGTACAAGAAGCACATTGAAAAGGACGCGGCGCTAGAACGCCGCTTCCAACCAATCTACGTAGGCGAGCCGTCTGTTGGGGACACGATCGCCATCCTGCGCGGGCTCAAGGAAAAATATGAGGTGCACCACGGCGTGCGCATCACCGATTCCGCACTGGTGGCTGCTGCCACTCTGTCGCATCGTTACATTGCGGACCGATTCCTCCCCGATAAGGCAGTCGATCTCGTCGATGAGGCAGCTTCGCGCCTGCGCATGGAAATCGACAGCATGCCGGTAGAGATCGACGAGGTGGAGCGACGCATTACCCAGCTGGAAATCGAGCGTCAGGCGCTGTCCAAAGAAAAAGACAAGGCCTCCCTGGAACGGCTCGGCAACCTCAATGCGGAGTTGACCGAGCTGCGTGAAAGGAGCGCCCAGATGAAGCTTCACTGGCAGCAGGAACGGGAAATCATCGGATCAATCCGCGCATTGAAGGAGCGGATCGAGCAGGTGAAAGCGGAAGGACAGCAGGCGGAACGGATCGGCGATCTCGGCAGGGCCGCTGAGCTTCGCTACGGGACGCTGGTCCAGTTGGAAAAGGAACTCTCCGAACAGAACGCCCGCCTGGGACGGCTGCAGGCCGGACAGAAGTTTCTGAAAGAGGAAGTCGACGAAGAGGACATTGCCGAAGTGGTTGCCAAGTGGACCGGCATACCGGTAAGCAAAATGCTCGAAGGCGAGCTGCAGAAACTGGTGCATATGGAGGATCGCCTGCAAACGCGGGTGCTCGGGCAGGATGCGGCGCTAGCGGCAGTCTCCAACGCCATCCGGCGTGCGCGTGCCGGTCTGCAGGATGCCAAGAAACCGATGGGCTCCTTCATCTTCCTTGGTCCAACCGGCGTTGGCAAGACTGAGCTGGCGCGTGCTCTGGCCGAATTCCTGTTCGATGACGAGCGAGCCATGGTCCGCATCGATATGTCCGAGTACATGGAGAAGCACTCGGTTGCAAGGATCATTGGGGCGCCGCCGGGTTATGTCGGCTATGAAGAAGGGGGCTACCTGACGGAGACAGTCCGGCGCAGGCCCTACGCGGTCATCCTATTCGACGAAATCGAGAAGGCCCATCCGGACGTTTTCAATATCCTGCTTCAGATCCTCGATGATGGACGTCTCACGGATGGGAAAGGAAGAACCGTCGATTTTAAGAACACAGTCATCATCATGACTTCAAACATAGGGAGCCAATGGATCAGCAAGGCACCGGGAGATCTCGATTCGGCTATCCCGCAGGTCATGGAGAATCTGAGGCAAACCTTCCGTCCGGAGTTTCTCAATCGCATCGATGATGTAATTGTCTTCCGAAGGCTGACGCCCGAATTGATCGAGGGCATCGTTCACCTCCAGATTGCGGCTCTTGAGAATATATTGGCCCAAAAGGACCTGAAGCTCGAAGTCAGCCCGACTGCCATCAAGATGCTGGCCAGGGAAGGTTACGATCCGGTATACGGAGCAAGACCCCTCAAGCGTCTCATCCAGAAGAAGATTCAGGATCGGATGGCAATGATGCTCCTGGACGGCACCATCCGCCCAGGAGAGACGGTCCGCATCGATGCGGATTCGAGGTCCGGCGAATTCACATTTGCCCCCACCCCGGTGGAGGCCGCATGAAATTCGGTGCCTGTCGCTGAATCTCCGCGACCGCCGCTGCGGTATGGTAAAATAAAACGCGTTATGATCAATAACTTCAAAACGGTACTGTTGTTGGGTCTCCTGACAGGGATCATCCTGTTCCTTGGGAGCCTGTGGGGAAAGCAAGGGCTAACTATAGCTCTGATTTTTTCTGTGCTGATTAACTTCGGCAGCTATTTCTTCTCCGACAAGATCGCGCTGAGCATCTACGGAGCCAAACCGGTAAGCCGGGACGAGGCGCCGCGCTTGTACGCGATACTCGACTTCCTGTGCAGCCGAAGCGGCTTGCCAATGCCCAAAGTTTATCTCATCCCAACGGATTCTCCGAACGCCTTCGCTACCGGACGCAACCCGGCGCACGCATCCGTGGCAGTTACCCAGGGCGCGCTGCGTCTCTTAAGCGAGGACGAGCTGCAAGGGGTTCTGGCTCATGAAATGTCGCATGTCAAGAATCGCGACATCCTGACCAGCAGCATTGCCGCAACGATCGCCGGCGTCATCATGTATCTTTCACATCTGGCGCGGTTCGCAATGATCTTTGGCGGCGGCCCCCGCGATCGAGAGAGAGGCGGCGGAGCCCTGGGTGGCCTCGTTACTATCATTGTGGCGCCGATTGCTGCCATGCTCATTCAGCTCTGGATCTCGCGCACGCGCGAGTACGAGGCGGACCACAGCGGCGCCCAGATGGCGGGGAATCCTTATGGGCTGGCTTCCGCACTGCAGAAGCTAGAAAACTACTCTAAACGGATTCCGATGGAAGCATCCCCAAGTACGGCGCACATGTTTATCGTGCATCCGTTTTCGGGCGGCGGATTAATGAGTCTCTTCAGCACACACCCACCGATTCAAAAGCGAGTCGGACGCCTTCTGGGCCGAAACTCTTAAAAAGCAAACTGCGCTCAGGGACCTCACTTCAAACAGGTTAAGGCTGGGTTCCTGGCTGCGCACCACAGTTGGACCACCACTGGGGCAGAACATCCGTGGACAGCGGCAAGATTCCTGGCAACTCAAACGAGCAGGCGTCGTCCCCGGCCGGCGCCGCCGAAGAGCCCGTGCAGTTTCGCGTCGTCGACAAGCGGCATTTTGCCCAAGGGGATGCCGGCGAATCCGTCGCCGGCGCCGCAGCGGAGAAACCTCGTTACCCGACTTTCGTGGAAGAATTGATGGCAAGGGTGGCCGAGACTGAACGGCGCTTCAAGGAGAAAGTAGAACAGATCGACCAGGAGACGGCTCGGACGAAGGCCCGCCTCGAAGCGGAGTACGAGCGCAAGCTGGCGTTGGCCAAGCAGGATTTGCTGTTGCCGTTCCTCGATGTCCTCGACAACCTGGAGCGAGCACTTCAGGCTGCATCTGTTGGAGGAGGCAAGCAAGACTTGCTCGAAGGCCTGAAGATGACAATCGGGCTTTTCTTGGCAAGGCTGCGAACGCATGCAGTTGAGCCCATCGAGGTCTTGGATCAACCCTTCGATCCGAACCTAAGCCAGGCAGTAAGCGTGGTTCCGGTTGCCGACCGGGCCAAGGACGGCTGGGTCGTCGAGGAGGTTCTCCGCGGCTATCGCATGGGAAATGCCTTGCTCAGGGCGGCGCATGTGCGCGTAGGTCAGTATCAGCAGGAGCAGAGCAGTTCTACCAGTCTGTGACCCGTTCCTCGCCGGCAGCAAAAAGGGATTGCCGCTTTTCGCTCCTTCTTACCGAATCAGGTATTTCGTGCCGTTCCAATAAAGCAGGATCGGGATGCCTGCAGAGTGCAGTTCGGCCAAGGCCGGTTCCTTGGCGAGGATGGCCGCGTATTCTTTGGAATCAAGGGCAATCTCGCGCAACGGAGCCTCGCTGCGGGAAACGCACTCGACATCCACCCAACAGTTGGCCGTCCGGTAGAAAACCCGGTCGCCGACTTTCTTCGCAGCATCAGCAGTCGTCCCACCGGCTTTTGCGGCGGCCGCCTGTCTCGCCACCAGCAAACGCACTTCTGCAAGCGCCTGCTGTTCAAGGCTCACGCCCAGGGTACGGGCCATCTGTTTTGGGGCACTTTCAGCTCCAGCCTGTGCCGCCACGGTTTCCGTGCGTTCCCGAAGCGGGAAGTCGGCGATTGCGGGACGGCCGGCAGCCATCTTCAACTTCAGCGCCTCAGCGTCGAGCTGTGCCTGCACGGATTTCGGCGCCTGTTCCACCGGTTCGGCTGCCGCAGCCTGTTTTGTCGCGCCCGCGCGGGCGGGCGCCTGAGGGTGCTCAACATTCGCAACATTCAGAGCAAGGATTTCTGGAGGAACAGCGGCGGTTGCAGGGTTGCCCGCCGGCCGGGAAGGTTGACTTCCAGCCTGCGATCGGGCCGGGGCCCGCGTTGCGCGCGGGGACTGGTTCGTCGAAGCACGGGCACTGACTGAAGCAGAGGTTCCGCTTCCCTCCGAAGAAGCAAGCTTGGCCTCAGCTCCTCCCGACACGCTTCCTCTGGGCTCAAGGTGAGCAATCTGGGATTTCGGCTGAAGTTGGCGCGACTCTCTCGTGGCTTGAAACAAGAGCACCCCGACAATCAATACGACCGCCGCGCCCAGAGCAAAACGGATCGGCGAAGAGCGGTAGGCAAGTCTCTGCGGTTCGACAGCTCTACTGCCGGCGGCACCCGCATTCTCCTCCGCCAGCTGCAGGGAGAGGGCCAGCTTCTCCTGGCAGGCAGCACATTTGGAAGCATGCTCTTCGAAACCTGCCGCCTCTCCGGAGATCAAGCGTCCTTCCAGGTAAGCGGCGAGTTCGTTTGCTTCGGGGCAGACCCCCTGCGCTTCGGCTTGGTGCCGGGCCAGGATGTGTCGAATGGCTTTCTCGACAAATTGGTTTCTCATAGCTCACCTTAATCAATGACGATCATGCTGTCCCGCCTTGCACCTTCTTTCGGGATTGGGATTTCGCCTGCGAAAGCTGCTGTATGGACTCAAGCAATGGAGCTTCAGTTTCAGAAACCCAATGCCACAGGGATCTAAGGTCCCGGGCGGTGAGTCCATGCGCCCTGCGCAGTTGGCGCTCGACTCGTTTTCGCACTCCGCGACGCAGGCGCTCCAGCCAGCGTGATGCCGTGGCTTCGTGCACGCCGAACTGGAGGCCGGTCGCCTTGAGGGAAATGCCCTGGACGTGATAGAGGCTCAAAAGGAGCCGGTCACGTGCCGAGAGGCGCGAGATTTCCTGTTCCAAAGCCTGCGCCAGTGTTGGGCCCCAGCGCGCATCGAGGCGTTCCTCCGCCTCGGCTGCGGAGATGGAAGCCCGGAGGTCGGGAGACCGACCTTGTTCCACCAGCTCATCGAAGGAGACCTGTTTCCGGTTCCGGCGGAACCGATCGATCGCGGCGTGCGACACCGAAGCCCGCAGCCAGCCCGCGAGCGAGCCGCGGCCGTTATAGCTTGCGAGCTTTCCCTGCGAGGCGGAACTCTCCTGGAGTGCACGGGCGTTGTCGCCTTGTCCTTCCTGCCCCGCGTCGCCGACTGCGGTGATGCTTCCACCGAGCAACACGGCTACGATCTCCTGGGCAAGGTCTTCACTTGCGTCGAAGTTCTTGCAGGCGCGCGCGGCGAAAGACTGGAGCAAAGCCAAGTAATCATCGGCGAAACACTCCCAGGCAACGCGGTCGCCCCGCGCACAGGCCAGTGCCAGAAACAGGTCCTCGTGGTGCAGCTGCCGAAACAGGGACAAGCAGGCCGGGCAAGCCTCGGGACTGCCGGCTTCCACGCCGCCTGCAGGAGCACTCGAGTGTTCTCGATGGCCGGCCCTTGCGATTTCGTCGAGGCGCGCGCAAAAGGGCGCGAAAGAGAGACTGATCGTCGGATAACGGCGCTGGCAGCGCTCGAAAACCTCGCGTGCCTCCTGGAGTGTCTCGAATGGCAGCATGAGAGTCCGCTTCGCCTCGGTCGGTCAGTATGTGCAGTATTGTACACGACCCAGGCAACCGGTTGCTCATAATCCAGTATCGCCGCCAAGCCCCGAATGGCAATTCAGACAGTGGTGCGCACCGCTTGGAGCGATGCTGTCGCATACCAAAAACGAACCACCAAGACCCTAAGACCTCAAAGGACCAAGACCTAAGGGGGCTTTGGGTGCGCCGGAGGCGATTCCGCAGCTGCGCTGCGGAATCCACTCCTGGCGCGGGCGTCGGGGGACAAGCGCATGGGTGATGGGTGCGACAGGGAAGCCCGGGGATCTCACCGTACGCTCCAGGTTCCAGGATGGCTTCTTCTGCCCGCTTGTCCCCGATGCCCGTGCCAGGAGTGGCATCCAAAGCCTATTTCGGACGTACCATCCATCGCAATCCTGTGTAATCCCAGGTTCTTTGTGGTCTTGGAGGTCTTTAACGTTCCAAAGGCATTCGCATGATTGGCATGCAGTGTCTGAATCGCTGGGCCCCGGAAGGCGAATTGCCATTTTCATATCCCTGTGTGGTAATATCTCGAATCCAACTTCCAGGAAAGGTGCGCCATGCCCGATGTGCACTAAGATTTTGACCAGGAACATCAACGTTCCTAACCTCACCAGTATCGATGTCTACGAATCGCTGGGCGGCTACCGGGGGCTGCGCAAGGCGCTGCGTGAATACCGGCCTGCAGAAATCACCGACATCGTAAAGAAGTCCGGCTTGCGCGGCCGCGGCGGCGCCGGCTTTCCGACGGGGGTGAAGTGGGGATTCGTACCGAAGAACTCGGGTAAGCCTGTCTACCTGGTCGCGAATGGCGATGAAAGCGAACCCGGTACCTTCAAAGACCGCGTCATTATCGAAAAAGATCCGCACCAGCTCATCGAAGGTACCATCATCTCCGCTTACGCTCTGGAGTGCCGTCAGGCATTCATCTTCCTTCGCGGGGAGTTTTTCTACGGCGCCAGGGTCATCCAGAAGGCGTTGGCAGAAGCTTGCGAGAAAGGCTATCTGGGCAAAAACATTCTCGGATCCGGCTACGATTTAGAGATCATTCTGCATAGGGGAGCCGGCGCTTACATCTGCGGCGAGGAGACGGCTCTGCTCGAATCGATCGAGGGCAAACGCGGGCACCCGAGGTTCAAACCGCCCTTTCCGGCTGTGATCGGGTTGTACCAATGCCCGACTATCATCAACAATGTCGAGACTCTGGCAAACATTCCGCACATCATCAACAACGGCGCCGATTGGTTTGCCAGCATCGGTACGGAACGCAATACCGGCACGCGGCTTTTCGGCGTCAGCGGCCATGTCAAGAAGCCGGGCGTCTATGAGTTTCCGATGGGCATCGCTCTGCGCGAGCTCATCTACGACCACTGCGGCGGCATCAGGAACGGGCACAAGCTCAAGGCTGTAGTCCCCGGCGGTTCCTCCGTGCCGGTTCTGTCTGCAGACCAGGTCGATGTGCGTCTGGACTTCGACTCGGTGGCCAAGGCGGGCAGCATGCTCGGCTCTGCCGGCGTGATCGTGATGGATGAAACTACCTGCATGGTAAAGGCAGCGCGCCGCATTGCGAGATTCTATGCCGAGGAATCGTGCGGGCAGTGCACCCAGTGCCGCGAAGGAACCGAGTGGCTCTACCAGATCCTGACACGCATCGAGAACGGCAGCGGCAGGCCGGGCGAGCTGGAAATCCTGCTGGACATCTGCGCCAATATGAAGGGGACCACGATCTGTCCTCTTTCCGACGCGGCAGCCATGCCGGTCGAGAGCTACGTCGGGAAGTTCTACGATGAGTTTGCCGCCCACATCCAGCAGCGTCGCTGCATCGTAGCCTGAACCTCCTGCACATTTGCGGGCACGAGGCCATCGTGAGGATGCGCCATGAGCAGACCGGGATTCTTGATCGATGACCGATTTCGGCTCCATGACCCGGGCAGCCACCATCCAGAGTCTCCGAACCGAATGCTCTACATCCAGCAGGCGCTCGGTGCTTTCGGAGCCGCAGAACGGTGGCGCAGAATCGAAGCTCGCCCGGCAGGGGCAGATCAACTCGAACTTATTCACAGCCGGACTCACATCGAACGCGTGCAACAAGCCGCACAACACGCTCCAAGCTACCTGGACCCGGACACTTCGGTTTGCACCGATAGTTATGACACCGCGCTGCTGGCTGCCGGAAGCGTACTGGCGTGCGTGGACGCGATCTGCACCGGAGAGACGGATCGCGCCTTCGCGTTCGTCCGTCCTCCCGGGCATCATGCGGAGCCCGACAAGGCTATGGGTTTCTGCTTATTCAATAACATCGCGCTCGGCGCCGCCCATCTCAGGCTGAAGCATAGGCTCGACCGCGTGGCCATCGTCGACGTCGACCTTCATCACGGCAATGGCACTCAGGCAATGTTTTACGATGATCCCCACGTGCTCTATATCTCCACCCACCAGTACCCCTACTATCCGGGCACGGGGGCTTTTGCGGAACTCGGAATCCACGACGGCAGGGGGTACACAATCAATTTCCCGCTGCCGGCGGGAGCGGGAGACAGCGTTTTCGTGCCGATCTATGCGAGCATCGTTTCCGCGATTCTCGACCAATACCGGCCCCAGTTTATCCTCGTCTCCGCCGGTTTCGATGCTCTGTTGAGCGACCCGCTGGGCGGGCTTGCCGTTAGTGTCGCAGGTTACGCGTCCGCGGCCGCTTCGGTGCTGAAGGCCGCCGATAAGTGCTGCAGCGGTAGGATCTGTTTCGTGCTGGAGGGTGGCTATAGCCCGGCGGGACTCCAGGAATGCACCACAGCGGTTATGACCGAAATGGAATCTGATAACCCGAAGGAGCTGGCGCTTCCCGGTGATTCTCTTTTCGGCATGATATCTCATCAGGCCAGGGAGCTGCTCGGAGGCCAATGGAAGTGGTAACTGCATATGGCCAGTTTTGTTCCTCCGCTTCAGCAAGCACGAAATACGCGAAAGGTTTTTCGTGTATTACGCGCATCTCGCGGTCTAGTTGCACGTGTCGGAAGTCGCACAAATATTTGATAAACAGGGGATTCCCGGCGCTTCGCGTGAGCCGTCGGGGGCAAAGGAGCAGAGGGACAGAGGGGCAAAGGGACGCAGCTATGTTAGCCCCTTTGTCCCTTGACCCCTTTGCCTCTTTGCCCCTAAAGTTAGCGAGCAAAGCGAGCAAAGTTCGTTTGTCGTCAACATGGAGGGATGATCATGATCAGAGAGCCGGCGGTTGCAGGTCAGTTCTATCCCGCAAGTCCAGAAAGCCTGCGTAAGAGCATTCGCACCTATCTGGGCCCAGGCGAACCCTCGCTCGACGCCAAAGGGATCGTGGCTCCGCACGCAGGGTACATGTACTCCGGCGCGGTTGCCGGCGCCGTCTATGCCGCCGTTCGGCTTCCCAGGCGATTTATCATTCTCGGACCCAACCACACAGGGAGAGGCGTCGCGCTTTCTCTGCACCCCCCAGGGCAATGGCGCACTCCGCTCGGGCTGATTGGCATCGACGAAGAGCTTACCAGGCACCTCACACGGGAGTGCAGCCTGTTGGTGCAGGACACAGCCGCCCACGCGCGCGAGCACTCTATCGAGGTCCAGATCCCGTTTCTTCAACTGCGGGCAGATGCCCCCAGCTTTGCCGCGATTTGCGTCGGCACAGCGGACTACGCTTCGCTCGAAACGCTGGGACACGCGTTGGGCCGCGTCGTCAAATCGATCCCTGATCCTGTGCTCCTGGTCGCCAGCTCCGACATGAGCCACTACGAGCCTGCCGACGTTGCATCTCGGAAGGATCGCTTCGCCATTGAAAAGATCGTAGATGTGGATCCGCCGGGACTATATCGAACCATTTTCGAAAAGGATGTGAGCATGTGCGGCTTCGCTCCCACCGTCGCGTTGCTGACCGCGTGCCGCGACCTGGGCGCGTCCGGCGGGCAATTGGTCCGCTACGCCAATTCAGGCGACATCAGCGGCGATTTCGATCGCGTGGTGGGATACGCCGGCATGGCGGTCTTCTGAGGCTATCTCTTCGCGCGCGGCCTTCTCCGCGGCAAGCGGGCACTTTCCCGGCCCGCCCAATGGCTGTGACAAATAGCCACCGCCAGTGCATCCGCAGCATCATCGGGGGCAGGCGTTTCCGGCAAGCGCAGCAGAAACCGGACCATCATCTGCACCTGGCTCTTCTCTGCCCGCCCGTAACCGACGACCGCATTCTTGATCTCAAGGGGCGAATACTCGAAAACGGGGAGTCCTCGTTGGGCTGCAACGAGCAGGGCCACGCCTCGAGCGTGGCCCAACTTGAGCGCCGACTGCGCATTTGCAGCATAAAACACCCCTTCGATCGCAACCGCGTGGATTTCCTCGTGGGAGAGGACGTCCATGAGCTGAGTGTAGATTTCAAGCAGGCGCTCGTGGAAAGGCCGGCGCGGCGAAGTCCGAATCGCACCGAAACGTATGGAGGAATGCCGCGTGCCGTCCGATTCGATGAGGCCGTAACCGGTAGTCTCGCTTCCAGGGTCAATCCCCAGGATTCGCATCAGGAGGCGGTCTCAGGAAGCCTCTTGGAGCGCAGCTTCGTCGATGTCAAAGTTCGCCCAGACATTTTGCATGTCTTCCTGATCCTCGAGGGCTTCCATGAGCTTCAGCATGGTTTGGGCGTCCTTGCCCTCGAGCTTGACGTAGTTCTGGGGCACCATCGAGACCTCCGAAGCAGCCGTCGGGATGCCAGCAGCTTCCAGCGCAACCTTCAAGGCTTCGAAGCTCTCCGGAACAGAGAAGAGCTCGTAGTTGTCGCCGTCCTCACGCATGTCATCCCCGCCATTGCTGAGAACGATGTCAAGGAGCCTTTCTTCGCTGGCAGCGGCTTTCTCGACGACAAAATAGCCTTTTCTATCAAACATCCAGGACACACACCCGGATTCTCCAAGGTTCCCTCCGTTCTTGGAGAGAATGTGCCTTACCTCGGCAACGGTGCGGTTGCGATTGTCCGTGAGCACGCGCATAAAGATGGCAGCCCCTCCCGGCCCGTAGCCCTCGTAGTTCGCCTCCTCATAAGACACGCCGGGGAGCTCGCCTGTGCCTCGCATAATCGCGCGCTTGATGTTTTCGGCGGGCATGTTGGCTGCCTTCGCGGAGTTGACCACGAGACGCAATCGCGGATTCGAATCAATATCGCCTCCGCCAGTGCGCGCGGCCACCGTCATTTCTCTGATCAGGCGCGTGAATATACGCCCGCGTTTCGAGTCGGCCGCAGCCTTCTTATGCTTGATAGAGTGCCACTTGGAATGACCAGACATAAGGATGCTCCTTTTCCCACGGAATTGCTTTATCTTATCATAGGTGCTGGCAGTTTGTACCCTGTGCGGGTAAGCCCCTGCGAATCCGATTGGGAGCATGGAGTGGAGGAAATCAAAACTATCTCACTGCGTAGAGCGCAGAGCACGCAGATGGAGCAATTATGACGCAAGAAGAGATCCTCGATCTGTTCAAGTCCTGTGGCGCCCTTCTGGAGGGGCATTTCCGTCTTTCCTCCGGCCTGCACAGCAGCCGTTACCTGCAGTGCGCCCTCGTTCTTCAGCATCCCGACCACGCCGGCACGCTGGGAAGCACGCTTGCGGCTCGGCTGCTCGAACGAGCGGCCAGGCCCGGACTGGTGATTGCTCCAGCTCTCGGCGGCATCCTTGTTGCCCACGAGGTGGCGCGCGCCCTCCGTGTCAGAGCCCTCTTCGCGGAACGTCAGGACGGTGCGCTCACGTTGCGCCGCGGCTTTCGCATCGAGCCGGGCGAGACGTGTTTCGTCGTCGAGGATGTGGTTACCACCGGAGGTTCGACTCGCGAAACGATGGATGTCGTCAAACAATCAGGGGGAGTAGTGACGGCCGCCGGGGCCATCATGGACCGCAGCGGCGGCAGCACGGACCTGGGCGTTCCCAGCGTGGCTCTGGCAGTGCTCGACTTCCCCAATTACCCGCCTGACAATTGCCCCATGTGCCAAGCCGGCAGCAAGGCGGTCAAGCCGGGAAGCCGATGAAGTCCCGTAGAAATATCAAGCTTGTGCTCGGATTTGACGGTACGGCTTATCACGGCTGGCAGCTCCAGAAGCAGCATGCCACTGTCCAGGGTGAGCTGTGCGAAGCCATCCGCAAAATCACCGGCGAGCACACAATCCCCATTGGGAGCGGCCGGACCGACGCCGGCACTCACGCGCGCCGCTTTGTGGCCAGCTTCAAGACAGCCTCTAAAATTCCGGCCGCCAGCCTTGTTCTGGCATTGAACAGCGTTTTGCCGCCCGACATCCGGATTCTCTCTGCCCAAGAAGCCCCGGCGGACTTCCACGCCCGCCGCAGCGCCCGCTCGAAGATCTACCGATATCAGATCTACCGCGGCCGTGTCCTCCCTCCGCACCTCGCACGAGAGCACTTCCATTTCCCCTATCCCATCGACACCGGAATCATGAGGCAGGCGGCGGAATTATTCGTGGGGGACCACGATTTCGCCAGTTTCGCCGCTAAAGCGAGTGGGCAAGAAAGCACCGTGCGTCACATGTACAGCTGCAGGCTCAAGGGTGCCGGCCGACGGCTGACTCTCACTGTCGAGGGAAACGGCTTCCTGCACCATATGGTTCGGAACATGGTGGGCACGCTCCTTGAACTTGGGCGTGGTTTGATGACGCTCCCGGAATTTGAGGGTCTTTTCAAGTGCCGCGACCGCACCCGGGCTGGATTTACGGCTCCGTCTCACGGGCTCATCCTGCTCAAAGTCCGTTATTGAAGAAAGGCGCCCGGGGTCACACCCCGAAGGACCCAGGCGTGCATGAAACACACCAAAGGCTTTCGCGGGTTTCGTCTACGTCATGGTTGTTGCCATGAGGTTCGATCTCTGCGTGTTCCCTGATCGTGCTATGTGTTACCATGGTGCGCGCAACTGGGGAGTGAGGTCTCCTGATCATGATTGAAAGAGCCATCCTGGCCGAACCGGGAACTATCGAGGCGAGCCTGCTCAAGAGCATCGACCGGAACCGGCTCCCGCGACACATAGCCGTTATCATGGACGGCAACGGCCGATGGGCGCGTCAACGCAGGCTGCCGAGAGTTGCAGGACACCGTGCCGGCATCGAAGCCGTGCGGGAGATTGTGGAAGTCTCAGCCCGTATGGGCCTGGAAATCCTAACGCTGTACGCATTCTCGGTGGAGAACTGGAAACGCCCGCAGGCTGAAGTGCGCACTCTGATGAGCCTGCTCAAGGAGTATGTCAGGCGCGAGTTGAGGAGGCTCGTGGAGGCCAACATTCGTTTTCTTGCCATCGGCAGGATCGACGAACTCGCACCTTCGGTCCGCCGCGAGCTCGAGCGGGCCATGGAGAAGACGGGCAGCAATACCGGGATGCTCCTTAACGTCGCGCTGAACTACGGAGGCCGTGCGGAACTAGTGGATAGCTTCAACAGGTTGTTGGACCAGCAGAACGGGAACCGCGTCCCGGTCACTGAGGAAACGATCTCGAAGTTTCTCTATACGGCGGGTATTCCGGATCCGGATTTGCTCATCCGCACCAGCGGCGAAATGCGCATCAGCAATTTCCTATTGTGGCAGATAGCCTATTCTGAGATCTACGTCACTCCTACTTACTGGCCCGATTTCCGGCGCAGGCACCTCTTCGAGGCCATTCTGGATTACCAGAAGCGCGATCGGCGTTACGGAGGAATCAGGAACAGAGTTAGACCATGAGGGATGGAGGCCTATGTTCCGGCGGGTAGTTTCGGCTGTGGTTTTGGTTTCGGTCACGCTTGTCGTCGTCTTGTTTGCTCCGCCGATCTTGTATCTGATCGCCCTTGGCATCATCGGATCTCTCAGCCTCTACGAGTACTTTCGGCTGACGCAGAAGATGGGATTGCGCGGGCAGCCTTGGTTCGGCTATGCAGGCTTTTGGCTCCTGCTCGTCGGCTTCCGGGGAGCATGGTTTCCTGCGGGCATGCTCAGCACGAACCTATTGGTAGCGGCCTTCCTGGCGGCAATGTGGCGGCGGGATCCGGTTCGTGACCGCGTACTGGGAATGATGGTGAATCTCGTCGGGATCTTTTACCTGGGGCTTTGTCTCTACCCCTCTTTTGCGCTGCGTTACAGCTTTGGCAACCATCTCGGGCTGGAATGGACCCTTGCGCTGCTTGCCGTCATCTGGACCGGGGACACTGCTGCTTTTCTTGCCGGCAAGAAATTCGGGCGCACGCCTTTTGCACCCCAGCTCAGCCCTCAGAAAACCAACGAGGGGGCTGTGGCTGGACTGCTCGCCGGACTGCTCGTGGCCCTGCTCTTGCGCCGCTTTCTCTTCGCCGATCTCCCGTTGAGGCACGTGGTGGCAACTTCGCTCCTCGTCGGCATGTTCGGCCAGCTCGGCGACCTGGCGGAATCGATGCTTAAACGCGCGGCAGCAGTCAAGGATAGCTCGAATCTGATCCCCGGGCACGGCGGCGTTCTCGACCGCATCGACAGTCTTCTCTTCGCGTTCCCTATCATGTACTTGTATCTCCAGCAGATCTATTGAAATTCCAGTGAAGTTTGGTGGCACCGGGCAGGCGGATTCGCTAAAATGTGCGTTTTGCACACGCGCGTGAGGCGGTGCTCATGAAATCTATTTCAATTCTCGGTTCAACCGGATCCATCGGCACCAACACCCTCCGAGTCACTTCGAGCTTCCCCAGCGCATTCCGGGTCGTCGGGCTGGCCGGGGGCAGGAATGTGGCGTTGCTGGCGGACCAGGTTGAGGCCGTCCGTCCCCTGATTGCCTCGAGCCTGAATGAAAACACTTCACATGAATTGCAGGACGTCCTGCGCCGTCGCAGTTACCCCATGGGCCGGACCCGCTTCGTTCACGGCGAGGAGGGGATGATCGAGGTCTCGTGTCATCCTGAAACAACGATGGTCCTGTCCGCCATTACCGGAGCTGCGGGGCTGATGCCGACGTATCGCGCTTTGGAAAGCGGCAAATGCATCGCCCTGGCCAACAAAGAGACCCTGGTCATGGCAGGGCAATTGATGATGGAAATGGCGCGGAAACGCGGGGTGGAGATTCTGCCGGTCGACAGCGAACACAACGCAATCCACCAGTGCCTGCGCGGCGCAAACGCAGGGGAGATCCGGCGTCTGATCCTGACTGCGTCAGGCGGTCCATTTCGGGCAATCCCGAAGGAGAAGCTCTCGGCTGTGACGCGCGAAGAAGCTCTCAACCATCCGACCTGGCGCATGGGCAAGAAGATCACCATCGATTCCGCGACGCTCATGAACAAAGGTCTCGAGGTCATCGAAGCTTCCTGGTTGTTCGGAGTTTCACCGGAGAGAGTGGACGTTGCCGTTCATCCCCAAAGCATCGTCCACTCGATGGTAGAGTTCATCGACGGATCAGTACTGGCGCAACTCGGACTGGCGGACATGCGCATTCCCATCCAGTATGCCCTGACTTACCCCGAACGGTGGCACTGCCCGCTCCCCCCGCTTGACATCCACAAGCTGTCCAACCTGGAGTTTCTGGAACCTGACCGCGAGAAGTTTCGTTGTCTCGACCTTGCATATCGGGCGCTGCGAGCAGGAGGAACTGCTCCCACCGTGCTTAACGCCGCCAACGAGGTCGCAGTCGAATCCTTCTTGAACGACGGCATTGGATTCGACGACATACCCAGGATTATCGCGTCGGTCTTGGACGCACACCTCCCGCAAGAAGCTTCCTCGCTCGGCGCCGTGCTCAGTGCCGATGCCTGGGCGCGGCAGAAGGCGGGGGAGATTGCAGGAAGCTTTCGCTCAAGTGCGCATTGAGAGTTTTGCGCCTTTGTAGCATCATTCTTTGTGAGGGCAAGAGGAACCTTTGCCGATGATAGTAACCATTTTGGCCTTCATTGTCGTGCTGGGCATCACGATTACGGTTCACGAGTTCGGCCACTTCGCCATGGCGAAGCTGCTGAAGATCAGGGTGCTTACCTTTTCTCTGGGCTTCGGCCCACGGATTGCCGGCTTTACGCGGGGAGGAACAGACTATCGCTTAAGCCCCTTGCCGCTGGGCGGCTATGTAAAAATGGCCGGGGAAGCCTTCGATGAAGAGCGCCGGGGCGCTCCGGACGAGTTTCTCTCCCATCCAAAATGGCACCGGCTGCTGGTCACCCTTGCCGGCCCCTTCATGAACATCCTGCTTGCCATAGCTATCGTTGCCAGTTCCTACATGGGAGGTGTGCTGGTTCCCCGCTACCTCGATGGGCCCCCCATCGCCGGCCCGGTCTTGCCCAACACGATCGCAGGGAGCGCGGGATTGAAACCAGGAGACCGAATCATCTCGGTCGGAGGCAATCAGGTCAACACCTGGCAAAGTATGGAGATCGCTCTGGTAACGGTCTCCCGCGATTCTTTGAACTTAGTCGTTGAGCGTGGCAGCCGACAGGTCGACCTGCACTTAACCCCCCCGCCGACCGAAAGCGCAGATCCGGACAGCCTGGGCATTAAGTTCTCGCTCCCCAGGACCATCGTGCAGTCGGTGGACGCCAACTCGCCCGCGCAAAAGGCCGGCTTGCAAGCGGGTGACGAGATTATCGGGGTCCAGGGAGAGGGTAAGGGCGGCAGTAGCTACGACGAGGTTTTGACCATCATCGCGGAAAGCAAAGGCATGCCGCTGCAATTTGAGATCCGGCGACCTGCTGTCCCGCCTCAGCCCGGCACGAGTTGGGAAACCTTGGTTAAGCAACTGCAGCAAAACAGCACCCTCCACCGGCTTACAATTACGCCGACGGAGGACAAGCGTCGCGTGGTTATCGGATTTTACCCTGAGATTCCCGCCGATCCTGAGCGCTACGGGCTCATAGGATCCACGGTTCAGTCGATCCGGCGCAATTACGAGATTGCGGTTCTTACCTTCAAGGTCATCGGCAGGATATTCACGGGAAGCGCTTCTGTCAAAACGATCTCCGGCCCGATCGAGATCGCGAGCGTGGCCGGGAGCGCTGCCCGCACGCGCAGCGCCCGGCTCTTCTTCGGTTTTATCGGGCTGTTGAGCCTCAACCTCGGGATCTTTAACCTGCTTCCGATCCCCATCCTGGACGGAGGTGTGATCGCTCTGCTCCTGATCGAAGGCCTGATTGGGCGGGATTTGAGCCTAGGAATCAAAGAGAAGATCGTTCAGGTGGGTTTTGTCTTCCTCATCCTCCTGATGGGATTCGTGGTGATAAACGATCTCACCAAGATCCTGAACTTCAACGGTCTGTTCCGTTAGAAACTGCCGACCGCAGCGCGCTCGTCGTCGAAGACCTGAAACACCGTCAGCAACTTGGTGATGGCAAGAAGTTCGTGGATTTTCTTCGTCAGATTCAGAAGCTTCAGTTGCCCGCCTTGATTGGCAACCGTGGTATAGCTGCTCACGAGTTCGCCTATTCCTGAACTGTCGATATAGTTGACGTCGGCCAGGTTGAGCACGATCTTCTTGCTCCCTTTCTTGAGCACCTCCCGGACTGTGCTTCGAATGGCCATCGTCCCTTCGCCGAGGGTGATCTTGCCGCTGCAATCCAAAATATGTACATCCCCGACGGTGCGAGTCTCGATCTTCATATCTCTGTCTCCTTGACTGCTGAATTAGAGGGTACTTTCTTTACCATGTGCACTTCCAGCCCACCCTGGGAATGAGGTATGAATTCTACCTCATCCATAAACGACCGAATATAGAAGATTCCACGGCCGCTGGGCTTGAGTAAGTTCTCAGGATCAAGCGGGTTCGGCAACTGGTCGATCCGGAAGCCGGCGCCCTCATCCCGGACCGATATATCGAGATGGTCTGGCGCAACCTCAAAGCTGATTTCGACCCTCTTGCTCTGGTCCAGCTTGTTGCCGTGCTGGATGGCATTCGTCACCGACTCCCGAACAGACATGCCGATCCAGTGAGCCGTGTCCTCATCAAATCCCACGATTTCCGTAATGCAGTCCGTGAGGGTCTGCACCAGATCCAGGTACTCCAGCGCGCTGCCGATCCTTATCTCAATCCTGTCGCTCTTAATGGTCATCCGACATCTGCAAGACGGCAAAACAGCCCGTGAGATGCGTTCGTGCATATGCGCTGCGCCCGGCGCAATCTTAGCTGCGGCTCTTCGAAGCTGTCAAGGCGCGTTTTGCTGCCGCAGCGCCCGTCACGGCTGAATCGGCAGAGAATGACAAAACCTAAATACAAAAGCAAGCTTTTCTCGAAATTCGGTGACAGGCACGAATGGCGCATGGATAAGAGTGGTTTGCAATCATCTGAAGGGGTACTAGACAAGGGCTGCGCCCTTGATATCCCGCCAAAAAGCGGCGGGATATGAGAAGCCAGAAGTCAGGAGCCAGAAGCCAGAATGGCTCTCGCATATGCGTTCAACGGGCGACTGACTTCCTCCAATGAGTTCATCAGCGGATCCGTCTGACCGTAGCCCAAATCCTGCGCCAGGATCATAAAACCGGGGACATCTCCCTATTTCCAGCGTTTTTTTCTACCTGTTCGCCACACGACCTCGGGAATAGGGAGACGTCCCCGGTTTTACAGGCACCGAATTACCGAATTTCGCTTCGAGCCTAAGACGACAAAAAAACGGTGCATAACCACACGCCCGGGTGCAGACTTCTGTTTAGATCGAGATCTCGTCTCGCCGGTCGGATGCGAGCTCCCTGTTGTTTGGCATGAGCGTCTCGGCCATGGAAGCGGGAAGGCGTTTGCATGCAATGATTGCGAGAGACGGCCACGGCAGGTTTGCGAAAGGAAGGGGAAGAAGATGGAGCCATTTCTTTATCACGTGTTTGTTTGCGATCAAAAAAAGCCGGAAGGTACGCCCAGCTGTTCCGCTCGTCGATCCGGTGACGTCATCGAAGCCCTCCGCAGCGAGATCGTCCGGCAGGGGATGATCGACGAAGTCCAGCTGACTGTTTGCGGATCGCTGGGTCTTTGCGAGCACGGACCCAACATGGTGGTGTACCCCGAAGGGATCTGGTATTGCGGCGTCAGCCCTGAAGATGTGCCTGAAATAGTGCGATCGCATTTCGAGGAAGGAGCCCCCGTGGAACGCCTGATGCGCACCGACACATCGCAGCTGCGGTCTGAAATCCTCTCCAACCGTCAAAAAGCAGAGGCTGCAAAGTGGGCTCATGATGCCGCCGGAGCACTTCCGGATGAATTGCTGCAAGTCATCCGCGGGTTCCAGGAAAGCCGCGTTGTCCTGAGCGCGATCGAACTCGATATCTTTTCCAAAGTCGGAAATGGAGCCACTGCAACCTCGGTGGCTGCCGGCCTGGGCGCCAATGCACGGTCCACAGAGATGCTGTTGAACGCACTAACGGCCATGGGCTTGCTGACAAAGGAGAATGGGACCTTCTACAACTCGAAGATAAGCGCGCGTTACCTGAACGCCGGGTCTCAGCAGAATGCCCGCGAGGGCCTGATGCATATCGTCCATCTCTGGCCGCGCTGGTCTACCCTTACCGATTGCGTTCGTCGCGGAACCGCAGTTATCGGGCGTGAAATGGAAGAGCGCAGTGAAGAAAAGACGCGCGCCTTCATCGCTGCCATGGATCGCAATGCCGCTGAGCGTGTGCCGCTGGTTATAAGGGCTGTCGGCCTGGAGGGAGTCCGCAGGATGTTGGATGTAGGCGGCGGGTCGGGAGCCTATGCGATAGCGTTTGCCAGGGCCGCTAAGGAACTCCGAGTGGAAATCCTCGATCTAGCCGACGTCATCGCGCTCACCCAGAATTACATCGAGAACGCAGGCCTGGCGGCGCAGGTCAAGACGCGTCCGGGAGATCTGCGCACCGACTCCCTCGGCTCGGGCTTCGACCTTGTGTTCGTGTCGGCGATCTGCCACATGCTCGACCCCGAGGAAAACCGCGGCCTGATCCAACGCTGCCATCAGGCCCTGGCGCCTAGAGGCCGCCTGGTCGTGCAGGACTTTATCCTGGAGCCGGACAAGACTTCACCCAAGTTCGCTGCTTTGTTCGCGCTCAACATGCTGGTGGGAACGCGTGGCGGCAGCAGCTACAGTTGCGACGAATACACGGCCTGGATGCATCAGGCGGCTTTCCAGGACGTGAAGCATGTCAGGTTGCCGGGACCTTCGAGCTTGATGATCGGAACGCGGGGCTGACACCGGCGGCCATGGCAGTCGAAATGCTGGCGCAGAGCAAGATCCAGGAGAGAAGGATTGTCCCCAATTCGCAAACCCGGGGTCATTCCCGGCGCTTCTAATGCGGCGCGAAAAAGGGTAGTGGGGTCAGGTTCCGATATGCCTGTCCACATGAGCACGCGATCCACTTCCCAGAACGCCGTCTGGACAGTTTGCTAGTTTCCAAGGGCGAGAATCTCCTCACACTTGTATTGAATCTGATGATACAAAGGACGAACCGCGTATTCGATCGACGCCCGCGCCAAGGTGTCCGCTTGTCTGCCCTTCTCCCGGGTCCTCAGGTTTATAGTTGAGAGACTATGTTAACTTCCCGGCCTCTCTAAATCACAGCTGTGAGCTGCTCTGGCAGGATTCTACACCCGGAAAGGGATGGCGGGGCAAACAAATCCCCGCCTCGTTCCCCCGAAGTCCCGATCTGGTAAACCTACGCTGGCGCTCGCCGTGAGCCTTCGGCCTGCCCGGCACGCCGCCCGCGTAGATCTCGGACGCGTACTGAGAGAGGAGTGAAAGGACGTGCACCAGCCCGTTATTTCGGCCTTGAGCGATCACGGCATCGTTTGCGGCCGATTTCGGAGGAGTTTTTTCCCGACGATCGGCCCGAGCACGTCAGGCCGTGACCTGCTCGTAGGAGAACGAAGGGATCTGCGTGCGTTCGCGCGCGTGCTCAATCGTGATTGCGCAAATGTTTCCCTCACGATCGAAATCGAGAATCGTGTTCTCGTCCAGGTCTTTGGTCTCAAGAATCGCTGCCTGGCGAAACTCGATATAGAGGGTGTCGGTATCTTCAAAATATTTGATTTTCATGGCACAAACGACCGATCAAAAAATGCGTTATGCACGGCTTCGCAATCCGACAGCAAAGCAACCCGTAACTATCTCCCCTCAGCTTCTTGAATCGAGGCCCAACGCCGGACGCGTCCATCCTGCTGCACGCTTTCTTTTTCGGGATCCCTGACCACTCGCTCTATCCACTCCAGCTTGATGATTGAGCGATCTGGCCGCTACCGCATGGTCTCGAAATACCGGGTGAATTTCACGATCCCATTATAGCAAACCTATCGCAGGACGGCGTCAGAGGACCGTAATGGACATAAAACGAGTCAACCCGAAACTGGGAGCCTTGCGCCCCAGAAGTCCCGAAACCGGAAAGTGACCCACTATCCGAAAAAGAGATGATATCTGTCGCGTCTCCCCTTATCATGCGGCTGCAACAGTTCGCAGACCGATCATCCTCTGCAGAACAAGGAGGGACCCATGCCCACGAGACTGGCGTTTCTACTCACACAGGGCGCGTTGCTTGTCCTGGCATCTGCTTTCCTGATTGCGTGTAAGGCCCCCCCTCGCGCCGATCGCATTTTCATCAACGGGCACATTGTCACCATGAGCGAATCACTCCCGGAAGCCGAGGCTTTCGCGGTTGGCGACGGGAAGATCGCGGCAGTGGGCACAACCAAAGAGATTCGACGCGCTTATCCCGATACAAAAATGGAGGACATGCTCGGGAAGACCGTCATGCCTGGAATCGTCGAGTCACATGTTCACCTTCTCGACCTGGGCAAGAGCTTCGTCGAACTGAACGTCGCGGCAGCTAAGACACCGGATGAAGTAGTGCAGAAAGTGAAAGAGCGTGTCTCTCAGGTGCCCGCGGGAGAGTGGGTCACAGGCTGGGGATGGGATGAGGGAGCGTGGGCCAAAAACTACCCGACGAATGAGCAATTGAGCCAAGCCTCCCCGAACAACCCGGTGTGGATCACAGGGCTGCATGGCTTTGCCGGCTGGGCTAACGCCAAGGCTCTCGAGATTGCCGGGATCACGCGTGACACGCCGAATCCCCAAAATGGAGAGGTTCTCAAGGATTCCAAGACGGGAAAACCGACGGGCATATTGAAAAACGAAGCCCAGGGATTGCTCACACGGCACATTCCGCCACTATCCCCCGCGCTGACGGAAAGAGCCCTCACGCTGGCCGGAGAGGAATGCCTTACGTACGGCCTGACAACGGTTCACGATGCAAAGGTTTCGAGGCCGATGCTGGAGGCGTTGCGATCCCTGGCAGCCAAGCGCCAGCTCAAGACCAGGATCTACGTCATGCTGGATGGCGCCGACAAGGAATTGATCGAGTCCTTTCTGGAGCATGGACCGGAGGTCGACCCTGAACACTGGCTGACCATTCGCTGCATCAAGGTTTTTGCCGACGGAGCCCTGGGTTCGCGCGGCGCCGCGTTGTTCGAGCCGTACTCGGATGCCCCTGAAACTCGCGGGCAGATGACCACGTCTCAGGACGAGATCTTCAAATTGACCACCCGAGCGCTCAAAGCCGGCATGCAGGTGGCCGTTCACGCGATCGGCGATCGTGCGAACCGGATTACCTTGGACACGTACGAAACTGCGCTCAAGGAATTACCCCAGGCAACGGACCACAGACTGCGGATCGAACACGCCCAGGTGGTTGCTCTGCAGGACATCCCTCGATTCTCGAGACTGGGCGTCATTGCCAGCATGCAGCCGCCCCACTGCACTTCAGACATGCCCTGGGCGGAAAACCGCGTGGGCCCGGAGCGGATTCGAGGAGCCTATGCGTGGCGGTCTTTTCTGAATGCGGGCGTGCGCGTGCCGCTGAATTCCGACTTTCCCGGGGAAACCCCGAATCCATTCTGGGGCATGTATGCGGCAGAGACCCGGCAGTCTCCTGACGGCAAGCCCGAGGGCGGATGGCACCCGGAGCAGTGCCTCACGAGGAAGGAGGTGTTGCGCGCCTATACGGTCGAATCCGCCTACGCGGGATTCGAGGAGAAGATCAAAGGCCAGATCGCACCCGGAATGCTGGCAGATTTTATAGTAATTTCCGACAATATTCTGACTGTGCCGTCCAGGGCCCTCCTGTCGCTGAAAGTAGAGCAGGCCTATGTGGGAGGCAATCTGGCGTACAGGAAGCAGTAGGCTCAATACCACGAAATGCACGAAAAGGTCTTTGTACTGCTGACATGACGTTTCGGAGATTACACAACGAATTGAAACCAAATGAGTTCGCGTCACGTTTTTTCGAGTTGTTTCAGGGGGCCAAGGATCAAAGGGGCAAAGGGCCGGAAGATCTCCTTCCCTTTGTCCCTGGACCCCTTTGCCCCTCGGCCCTTGAGTTTGCGAGCGAAGCGAGCTAAGTTCCAAGTCATCTGCTGACTCGAGAATGGTATATCTCTCATGAAGATCGCATTGGCTTCCGATCATGCTGGATTTCTCTACAAAGAAAGAATCCGTGAAGCGCTCTCCGCGGAAGGGCATGAAGTGCGGGATTTCGGCACGTTTTCTGAGCAGCCCGTCGACTACCCTCTTTTTGTCAGGCCGGCTGCCGAGGCGGTTGCGCGCGGCGAATGCGAACGCGGCATCGTGCTTGGCGGTTCGGGGAATGGGGAAGCGATCGTCGCCAACCGAATCTCCGGCATCCGCTGCGCGGTGTGCTGGAACACGGAAAGCGCCGGTCTCGCGCGCAGGCACAACGACGCCAACATGATCTCGCTCGGACAGCGGATGATGCAGTTGCAGACTGCCCTCGAAATCGTGCACGTCTGGCTACGGGAGCCCTTCGATGGCGGACGTCATCTCAGAAGGATCCAGCTGATCGACCATCCGACGCGCTAGCGGTGGAACAAGGGGAAACGTTGCGGGTCCGCTTCGTGCATGAGGTCGTACACGGCCTCGAAGATTTGTTCCCGGTTCGGCTTTGAGAAATAGTCGCCGTCGGAACCGTATGCAGGACGGTGCTCTCGAGCCGGCAAGGTGCGCGGGGCCGCATCGAGCCACTCATAGCCTCCATGCTGCTCGAGCGTTTGCTGCATCATGTAAGCCGTCGCTCCCCCCGGACCGTCTTCATCCAAAAAGAGCACCCGGCTGGTCTTTCTGAGCGATTCCACGATGATCCTGCGCAAATCGAAAGGAAGAAGGGTGCGGACGTCAATCAGCTCGATTTCAATGCCGACCCGGCTCAGCAACTCCGCCGCTTCCTCAGCGATGGCACAGCATGCACCATAGGTCACCACGGTGATGTCCTGGCCGACCCGGATCACCTCAGGCACGCCGAGCGGAACCGTGAAGTCCCCAATGTTGTCGGGCAAGGGGGCTTTTTTCCGGTAGGCATTCAGCACCTCGACGATGAATGCCGTGTCGTCCGAACGCAGGATCGTATTGTACATACCGGCAGCCTGCGTCGAGTCCCGCGGCACGCAGAGGTAAATGCCGCGCAGCAGGTCAATCAGGCCTGCCATGGGAGAGCCGGAATGCCAGATCCCCTCGAGGCGATGCCCCCGCGTGCGGACGATCACCGGCGCCTTCTGCCCGCCGCGGGTGCGCCAGCGCAGCGTTGCCAGATCGTCCGACATGATCTGCAGCGCATAGAGCGCATAGTCCAGGTACTGGATCTCCGCGATCGGCCTCAAGCCCCGCATCGCCATGCCGATCGCCTGCCCTACGATGGTCGCTTCGCGAATCCCGGTGTCTGTGATGCGCAGCGCACCGTACTTTTGCTGTAAACGCGCAAAACCCTGGTTCACGTCACCCAGTTGCCCGACGTCTTCACCCATGGCAATCAGCCGCGGATAGCGGGCAAAAGCGGCGTCAAAGCAAGCATTCAGGATCTCAAAGCCGTGCAGCATCGGCGCATGCTCCGAATAAATCGCGCTCACCTCGGGCACGTTGAGTGCGGATTCCGCCGATTCGCTGTACAGATCTGACCCGTAGCGCCGCCTGTTTTCATCTTCCCGCTTGAGCTTCCATTCAACCAGCTCCCTTTTCGCCGCAGAGTTCTCCAGCCGGACCGTGACGAGCACTTCCTCTACGGCAGCCATCAGGTCGCGCCGCAGAGCATCCTGCATGCCGGCCAGCCTCTCGGCGACACGCGCCAGCTCCGGAGCATGGGCTGAGCTTTGCGCTAAATCGCGAGTGAGAGCGGCAAGCTGGCTCTTTTCCTCGTCAATCGGACGCCGAAACGCCGCCCACGCGCGGTCCCGCGCCGTGATAACAAACTTCTTTTCTTCCTCCTCCAATGCAATGAGTTCACCCTCCGATGCCAGCCCCTCACCTACCATCCACTCCCTCATCCTCGGTATGCAGTCGAACGCTTTTTCCCAGGCCAGCCGTTCCGGCGACTTGTAGCGCTGTTGGCTCCCGGATGTTGAGTGCCCGAGCGGCTGCGTCAATTCGGCTACATGAATCACCACAGGAACATGATCCCGGCGCACCGATTCGGCCGCCGACAGGTACGTCTCGCACAAACGCGGATAGTTCCACCCTGCCACGGCATAGACATCCAGACCGGACTTTTCCCCTGGCCGCCTCTGGAAGCCTTCCAGGACGCGGAAGATGTCGCCTTTCGTCATCTGAAACTGGTTCGGCACCGAAATGCCATAGCCGTCATCCCAGATTGACAGTAGCATCGGCACCTGGAGCACGCCGGCCGCGTTTACTGCCTCCCAGAAGATACCTTCCGCACAGCTCGCGTTGCCGATGGTGCCGAAGGCGATCTCGTTGCCGTTATCGGAGAATCCGCTTGCCGCGAGACTCCGCAATTCGTCCAGGCGCCGATAGAGCACGGAAGCGTAGGCCAGTCCCAAGAGCCTGGGCATCTGCGAGCCTGTCGGAGAAATGTCGGCCGATGAGTTGAAGGCAGCACGCAAATCGCGCCAGCTCCCGTCGGGATTGAGCGACCTCGTCGCAAAGTGTCCGGTCATGGAGCGGCCACCGAAGGCCGGCTCGTTCTCGAGCTCCGTATCCGCATAGAGTTGGGCGAAGAACTCCTCCATGCTCAGCATTCCCAGGGCGAACATCAACGTCTGGTCCCGATAATATCCTGCCCTGAAGTCGCCTTTCCGGAATGCGTGGGCCATCGCCACCTGGGGAACTTCCTTGCCTGCCCCGAAAATACCGAATTTCGCTTTGCCCGACAGCACTTCCCTGTGGCCGACGATGCTGGCCTGACGACTTCGAAATGCAATTCGGTAATCCCCGAGCACAGTTTCCCTGCGGATTTTGGGGGATGCCTCTTTTGAAGTCGATTCATAGGTATTAGCGAATGGCGAGCTCATTACCAAAAGCCTATCATAACCACGAGATACGAGAAACACACGAAAACACGCGAAAAGATTTTCGTGTACTTCATCCATTTCGTGGTTATTTTATGGGCCGATGCGTGTCTTGATTGTGCTCGCCCATCCGAAGCCTGATTCCTTCAATGCAGCCCTATGTGCGGCACTATGCGAAGGCATACGCGCAGCGGGTCATGAAACCGACGTCGCGGACCTGTATGCTGAAAGGTTCGATCCTGTGCTGCAAGGTCCGGAACTCGACACGCTGGGGACCGGGCGACCGTTACCTGACGTCGCCGCCTACCAGGAACGCATCGTGCGAGCGCAGGCCCTGGCGTTCGTTTTCCCCGTGTGGTGGTTTGGGATTCCAGCCATCCTCAAAGGATTTATCGATCGTGTCTTCCAGGAAAATTTCGCTTTTCGATTCACTTTCCCTGGGAGGGTTCAAGGCCTGCTCGCTCATAAGAAGGCTTTGGTCGTTTGTACCGCGGGCGCGAGCGCCGCATTGTACCGGCTTTTCCGCCTCGGCCGACCGCTCGAGAAGACCTTCGATGGGTGGACCCTCAGAACCTGCGGCATCCGACAGGTACGACACGTCGTATTGCACAACCTTCTAACTGCTGACGATGCTACACGCGCCCGCTATCTGGAGCGGGTACGCCGGCTTGGCCGCGAATACTTCTGATCGCTTTCCGCGAGCGGCGAGCGGCACGACCAGCCGCCGCCGCTGTCCTCGTCGCAGGACATCGGGCTGAGAGGCTACGGCAGAATCACCGGTAGCGAGGTGAAAGTGCCGAGTGGGCTGAACCGCAATCCAATCCCTGCCAGGGCGCCGCCAGAGGCGTTCTGGAATTTCACGATGCCGCGTTTCCCAGCTGTGAGTGGGAGATTGGAGGGCAGCATGAACGATGTATGGCCGCTGCCGGCGACGGTGATCGTCTGCGCGCCCAGTTGAGAGCCGTTTCCATCGAAGATGGTGGCCGTGATACTCGCTTGCCCCGTCGACAGGTTTACCAAAGCGACGCCCGTTGAGAACCCAAGAGTGTTGTCGTAAGGGTAAACGATCGTGGACTGAGTCTGGCTCTGAAGTGGAGCCGTACCCTCGGAAGCCGTACCGCCTCCAGTGTAGCGGAAGATCGCAGCACCGCTTATCGAACCGGCGCTGAGCACGTCGACCCATCCAGTAACGGTGGACGTCGACTGGCTCGCCGTATTAACAAGCAAAGTGGCATTACTGTTTATGACTTGGTCCAGCGTTGCCGTTGTGATCGACTGCGAAACGCCCTGCTGCGTGACGCTGAGCGGCAAGCTTAAGCTGCTGCCATCGTCGTTATGAAAAACGAGTCTTGCCGCGACCGGCGCCGAAGAGGTGTTGATGAGTAAGATCGTAGAGTCCCAACCACCGCCCGCTCCTATCTGGGACAGCGCTCCAGCCCGGGTGAGCGTGGCCGCTGCAACCACAGTCAGGCCGAAGGTCTGCGTGGCAGTCGTGGAAGCGCTGTCGGCCACCCGGACCGTGAAGCTGTATGTACCGGCAGTAGTGGGCGTACCCGTGATCGCGCCTGCGCTGGAAAGCGCCAGTCCGGGAGGCAGAGTGCCGGATGTTATCGTCCAAGTGTACGGAGAAACGCCGCCACTGGCAGTAAGCGTCTGCGAGTACGTGCCGTTGGTGAACCCTGACACCAGGGGTGAGGATGTGGTGATCGTCAGCGGTGGGGGGCTGATCGTCAGGCTGAAAGTCTGGGTGGCAACCCTAGAAGCAGAGTCGGTGACGCGGACGGTGAAACTGTATGTACCGGCGCCAGTGGGCGTGCCCGTGATCGCGCCTGCGCTGGAAAGCGCCAGTCCGGCTGGCAGAGCGCCGGACGAGATCGCCCACGTGTACGGGGGAGTCCCGCCACTGGCGGCGAGCGTCTGCGAGTACGCCGTTCCGGTGGATCCGGACGGCAGGGGTGAGCTCGTGGTGATCATCAGCAGCGCGACAACCGTGAGGTTGAAAGTCTTGGTGGCTGTAGTTGAAGCACTGTCGGTCACGCTAACCGTAAAGCTGTAAGTACCGGCGCCAGTGGGCGTGCCCGTGATCGCGCCTGTGCTGGAAAGCGCCAGTCCGGCCGGTAGAGTGCCGGACGAGATCGCCCACGTGTACGGAGGAGTCCCGCCGCTGGCAGCGAGCGTCTGCGAGTACGCCGCTCCGGTGTACCCCGATGGCAGGGGTGAGCTCGTGGTGATCGCCAGCGACGCGACGACCGTGAGGCTGAAGGTCTTGGTGATTGTCGCAGGAGCACTGTCGGTCACGCGGACCGTGAAGCTGTATGTACCGGCGGTAGTGGGCGTACCAGTGATCGCACCTGCGCTGGAAAGTGCCAGTCCAGGCGGCAGAGTGCCGGACGAGATCGCCCACGTGTACGGAGGAATCCCGCCACTGGCAGCGAGCGTCTGCGAGTATGCCGCACCGGCGGATCCGGACGGCAGGGGTGAGCTCGTGGTGATCCCCAGGGTAGTCGTCGTTAACGTCACGCCGCTGTATGCCCCGTAGCCAGAAAGGTCGAGGTACCAATCGCCAGCAGCTGGGTTGGCGACGGTGATGGACTCCGTGGTGCTCCAACTCGAGGATCCGTAATTATAGTAGCAGGAAGTGCTGACCCGACTCGACGCCTGACACAACGCCGGCTGGCTCCTCCTCAGGTAAATATCCACATCGCCGCTCCCGCCGCTGGTCGTGACCTTGAACGTAAGCGTTTGTTCTGGGATCGTCACGCGGTACAGCGTCTCGCTGCTGAGTACGCCGCTCAAACCAGTTAAGGTGGTGTTGGTACTCAGCGGGGCGGGCGTGACTAAATTCGCTGCCAGAGATACTCCGGAATATGTAATGTATGCACCCACCACAATCTCCCAGCGCCCAGGCTTTGGACTGGCGAAAGACAGGGTTTCGGTGCTGCCGTCTCGCACGGACAAGCCAACAGCATAACCGTCAGGATCAACTGCCAACAGGTCCGCGTCGCCAGTACCGTTGCGCGTCGTGACTTGCAGCACCGAAACGTTCGCCGGTATCGTAACGTAGGCATAGCCTAAACTGTTCACCTCCCCACTGATGGTCTTGGGCTGGTCCGGTTCCATGAACGTCACCACGGGAAGAAGGTAACCATGCACGACGTTCGCACCGGTCCCATCGGTGACCGTGATCTTGACGCGCTGGCTGACAAAGGTGGCAATCCAGCTTACCGATCCGCTCGCTGAATCGACTGTCATGCCCGCCGGTCCTTGTGTCAGCGCATAATTCAGTACGCCGCCGTTGGGATTGGATGCGGTCACCTGGTATGAGTACTGATCCCCCACCCCGGTCGCGACCGAAAGCGGGTTGCTCGTGATGGCCGGATTTCTCGCTGTCTGCAGGTCCGGCGGCAGATCGTAAGCGGCGTCATACCGGGTACCCGTCAAGGAGTTGCCATCGACGCCGGTGGCGGAGTAGCCCATTCCGTGCTTTGCGAACGCCTGCCAAATGTTGGTGCGGTTGGCGCCGCCATTCGTGGCCTGATCCGCCGAGAGGATGGCGTCGCGGGCGTCCGTCATGCTGGGGCCGCACGGCGTGGATTTCAGGCCGTTGACCACCAGTTGGTCTGTCACCGTGGGACCCAGGGATTTGCGCAGGTCCCACAGGGCCGCGGCCCAGATTTCCCCATCGTCGTGCACTTCATAGCCGTAGCTGCCGTTGCCGATGTCCTGGTAAGTGAAGGTGTAGCCCTCGTAGCTCTGCCGCCGGATTCCGCTCGTCGAGTTCTGACTCTGATAGGCGCCATAAACCGGGTTATTGAACATGCTGATGGCAAAGTAGTCGGACCAACCCTCTCCCAAGGCGCCGGACTGTATCCCGTTAAGACAACTTGTGCTCGTACCGGCTCCCGCAATGCGGGTTGAGACGCCATGCCCATATTCATGGAACACGGTCTGGCCGTTGTAATCGGAATCCAGATCGTCGGTATAAGTGCTGGTGCTGCGTGTATATAAGCCTATGCGCATGCGCGGCGCCGTGCCGTCCGGCGTGGGGCCGAATGAGGAGTTGTTAGTGAAGCCGCCATACTGCGCCTCTGCCAATAGGGCGTCGCTGCCTGTGCCGCCCCGGCCAAAGTTGTCAGTCTGGAAATTCCACGCTGCCTCGGTGAAACCCAGACTGTAGTAGTAGTCGTGCGACAGGTTGACGAAATAGAAAAGATTGGTCACGGACGAAGCCTGGTAGTTTCTCGGATTCAATCCGACCGTGCCATCACCAAAAGAGAAGTCGAAGATCTGATTGGCGCTGTACGCCCGACCGCTCTGCATAGTTGAATTGGTAACTGGATCCGGAGAGTCATTGCCAGTGGCGTCTAAATAGGCGTCCACATTGTTGCCCGTGGTCACCGTCCCGTTTGCCGGAAGCCATCCATCAGGGAACGTCACCAACTGGCGCTCGCCCACCATCGGGGATTGGGTCCATACACGAGCTTGAGCCCCGAACACGTAAAGGTTGTGGCGGAAGAGCAAGCTCCCGTTTTCGGCATCAATCAGGATTTCATACCAGCTTTCCGGACCCACTTCGAGAAAGATCCTGTAAGCAAGCCGGGCCGAAGAAGCCGTCATGGGGAAGATCGAGAGTTCCGCAGTGATCGGACGGTAGCGGTCTCCGCGCGGGTTGAGGAATGCATCTTTTCCGATCGCCTCGGGAACGCGCGAGAGCGCGCCCGGCGCCTCACCGCCGATCGAATCAAAGGCTGCCCGCACGGCCTCTTCTGGGCTCAGCCGGGGCGTTGTTGACAGGCTCAGTCCCGGTGTCACATCTCCGGTCGCGACCTGTATCACCTCACCCGCTCTGTTCAACGTAAACTTGATCTGCGCGTTGAACACGTCGATGCCCTCGAGCGTCTGGTTGAATGCCAGAAACGTGGCACTGGCGGTGACGTCCTTGCCGAGGAGGCGCAGGCCATCGACCTCGGACGGGGAGAATGGAAAGATCGAGGCGTGATCCCGCAAGAAACTCTTCGCAATCTCCTCCGGCTCGCCCGCGGATGGAGTGCTCAGCGATTTGCCGTCGCGGAGAAAAAGCTTGGGCAAGCCATACCGATTCAGTGCAATACGAGTGCCGGGGTAGGTGAATTGCGCTGACGCTAGGAATGATTCAATGTTGGCTCTTCGCTGTTCTACCATCGCCGTGGCCTGTTTGTGCTGGCTGCTGGCCGGCTCTGTCGCCGTCACCAGATCACGGGCATCGAAGTCAGGAAGTACACGTTTTTTTAAGGCGTCGGTCGATTGACTCCACCCGGGCGGGGCGGCGGCAATTCCAAGAAGGAAAAACACCAAGAAGACTCGTTTAAGCATGATTCTCTCCGTTCAATCTAGACTGCTTCAGCAAAACCGGATCACTCATGGGGCGGCGGACTACAGCTCGCGCAGATGGGCGACGACAAACTGCCGAACCAAAATCATCGTCGTAACCAGCAAAAACTGACGAATCGCAGACCTGCTTTTCGGTTGGCCGACGCAATCTACCTCAACCGTCAGCAAGAGTCAAACAAAGCATTTGGGCCCTGATTTCATGACGTCCTGGCCCCTGCCGCTCGCTGGGGACCAACTGTCGTTCCCTCGGACCCCGAAACCGCCTGCTGTCGGCTCGGGATCTGCAGCTGCTGGCGAGAGCGGACTATGAGCGGTTGGTTGGGGACGTAGCTGAGATCAAGCGAATGCTGACGTTTCTGATCCAAAAACTGTCGGATGAAGAAAGCGGATGACTGGTACGAAGCTGACGACTGATGGCACTCAGGAAAGGGCACGAACGTCCGGATGGCACTATCCCACTTTGGTTCCAGCTCCTCCGCGTTGGGGTCAGCGAGCTGGCCGTGCAATTCGCGGATGAGCTAACGCTTAAGAGTTCGGTCGAGGAAGTCTTTCAAAACAGGATAGGGGATTCCACTGTCTACGCGTTGTTGGCGGCCCGTCTCAGTGATGATAAACACCGTTGGAGTCGAAGTGATGCTGCGGCTCTGCCCCAGCATGATCTCCTGTCCGACAGCCGCGTCGATCGCAGGATCTGCAGCAAGCTTCTTCAGGCGCACCAGTTCCGTTGGATCGAGCGCTTTGGCGAGGACCGCCTCGATGTTGCCATCCTGCGACCACTGCGCCTGCTCTTTGTAGAGAACATCCGCCACCCTCAACCAGCGCTCCCTGCCCAGACGGCGGGCTGCGAGGGCGAAGCGCGCTGCTTTGCGCGAGAACTGATGCATCTCCAGGGGAAAATCGTGGTAGACGATGTAGACCTTGTTACCACTAGCATAATCGGCAGCAAGAGGCTTAAGTGTTTCCAGGTAGAATTCGCGACAGACCGGGCATTGATAATCCGAAAACACCTCGATCTTCACGGGTGAATTCGGCTGACCGCAAAGGTACTGCTCATCCTCCCTGTTCGTGGCGGTCTGCCCAGCCGCCGACAGCGCTGCCGTCAGGATCAGGAACGCAGCTCCCAGCCAGATCCAGCCTCCGCGCCCTTTCATTCGGTTCGACTCTTGGGTCATTCCTTGCCTCGATTTAGGTATACAATCGCTCGGGTCAGTATACCCCTGGAAAAAGCCTGCTTGAAGTCTAAAAACCGCTCCCGTGCGCCCGAGTGTGCAACCTCACACAGGGAACCGCGGCAAAAATGCCAGACAAGCTTTTCCTGTCGACATCTTTAGTGGTTGCGGTCTGTCTGCAGTTGCGCATATTATTTAAGAAAACGCTGTCAGTCCTGGCTCTTCAGGACTATGCTCCGGGAGTAAGGGGTATTTCCCCTTCACAAGTGTCTTGGTGCCCGAGACGGATCGAATCGCAGAAACTTCCGCCCGGGCTTGTCATTTCAAGGAGCCAAGTGAGGGGTCAAGATTATGAAGATTGTCAGCCAGTTATTGCAGGCCAAGGGCTCTAACGTATGGGCGGTGGAGCCGGATGCCACGGTCTTTACCGCTTTAAAGCTGATGGCGGAAAAAAACGTGGGAGCCTTGCTCGTCCTACGGCAGGGGCACATGATCGGGATTTTCTCCGAAAGAGACTACGCCCGGAAGATGATTCTTAAAGGCAAGCATTCCAAGGATACACTTGTCCGTGAAGTGATGACCGAGAGCCCGATCTGCGTCGGCCCCGGCAAATCGATCGAGGAATGCATGGTGCTGATGACGGATAATCACATCCGCCATCTGCCTGTGCTTGAAGGAGATCACCTGCTGGGTGTCGTGTCGATCGGGGATGTGGTCAAGAGCATCATCGTGGAACAGCAGGGCACAATCACCGACCTGGAAAACTACATCACGGGCAAAAGGTAGCGGTTTCAGCTTTTCTTGGGCCGGTAGATGTGCGTGCTTTGGCCATAGAACGCCTCAGCGGCAATCCGTCCTTCGTGCGTCGCCTTATGGGCCAGCAGCGGCTCCCCAGTCAGATCACCGATGGCATAGATGTTCGGATCCGTCGTGCGCCGCTCGGCATCGACTTCGAAGGAATGCAGCCCCGGTATAGGCAGACGCCGCCGGGATTCTCCTCTCCTCCGATCAGGGCGACTTTCAGGCCCAGATCAGCAGCCATAAATGCAGCGGCATACCCGCCCGGGCCGGCCCCGATGACTGCTAGTTGCACCGAGTTTGCGTTATTGCTCATGCCGGGATTCTCCCACGTTACGAGTGACGAACGACGGGTGACGAGTAAGAATTCGTCTGCTTTCACTCGTCACTCGTCATTCGTCATTCGTCACCCGTCATTCGTCACTCCGATTTATCCTGCTGGCGGCAGCAGAAAGGGTTGCTCCAGGGCTTCTGCGACCCAGCGCAAAAAGCGGGCGGCATCCGCCCCATCGATCAGCCTGTGATCATAAGAAAGCGATATCGGCAGCATCAGGCGCGGCTCAAACCTGCCGTCGACCAGGACCGCTTCCTGCCGCGCGCGCGAGATGCCCAGGATGGCAACTTCCGGAGCATGAATAATCGGAGAGAACTGGGTGCCGCCAATGCCTCCGAGGTTGGTGATAGTAAAAACGGCCCCCTCCAATTCCTCCAGAGTGATCTTCTTACTTCTCGCCTTTTCCGCAAGATGAGCAATCTCGACCGACAGCTCGCGGATGTTCTTTTTATCTGCATCGCGAATCACAGGAACGATCAGGCCGCGGTCGGTATCTACCGCAACGCCTATGTGGCAGTACTTCTTCATTACGATCTGTTCCCCTTCCATGTCCAGGCTCGCCGCGAAGTTCGGAAAAACCTTCAACGCGGAAGCGACCACTTTCACCGCAATGGAGGTGATTGTCAGCTTGCCGCCGGCAGCTTCGATTTCACCGGCAAAACGCTTGCGCAGTTGTTCGAGATCTGTGATGTCGGCGCTCTCATAGTTCGTCACATGAGGAATGCTCGCCCAGGAATAGCTCATGCTCTCAGCGATCTTGCGCCGTATCCCGGTCATTTCCCTGCGCTCGATTTCTCCCCATCTGGAAAAGTCCGGCAGTGGCGCCGGTCGCAGCGGCGCGCCGGCGAGCGCCCGCCTGGCAAAAGCCTTGACGTCTTCTGCCAGGATACGGCCCGCCGGCCCAGACCCTCGAACCTGGTCAATGGGAATGCCAAGCTCTCGTGCCAGTCTGCGAACTGTGGGAGTAGCGGGCACAAGAAGGCGTGGAGCTTCGGCAATCTCGTCAGGCGCACGTTTTGTTCCCTCTTCTCGGGCCGGCAGCTCCGTTGGCAGCGCTGCATGGATCGCTGCTCTTCCTTGCTCCGCTGCCGGCAGTTGCACTTCAGGCACGGCATACCGGGCAGCCGCCTCTTCCTCGACGCGCGCTTTCCCGGCTTCCGCGACCTCCTCATCGACAGTGAAGATAAGCTGTCCGACCTTGACCTTCTCGCCCGCACGCACGTGGATTTCTTGGACGACACCGCTGACGGAAGAAGGGAGCTCGAAGTTGGCCTTATCCGTCTCGAGTTCGAGCACGGGTTGCTCGCGCGCGATCCTGTCGCCGACGGACACCATGATCTTGATCAGGTCGGCAGACTCGACGTGCTCGCCAAGCTCCGGCAGCTTGAGTTGAACAGTCATAGTTCCCTTCCTATGCCCTTGAGCACACCTGTAAGAGCTGCCGCGAATTTCACGAGTGCTCGGAAAGACAATTCGTGAAGTCCGCAGCTGGTATTGTTTTTAGGACATCGTCGGACTTGCTTTGTCGGCATCGATCTTCATGTCGATCATTGCTTTCTGCACGATCTCGGGACCGATTTGCCTGTCACGCGCCAAAGCAGCAAGTGTAGCGAGCGTAATAAACCGGGCGTCGACTTCGAAGAAGTCGCGCAGAGCCCCCCTCGTATCGCTGCGTCCGAAACCGTCTGTCCCGAGTGAGACCAGCGGCCGCGGGAACCATCGCGAGATGGAGTCGGGCAGCGCCTTGACGTAATCCGAGGCGGCCACGAACACTCCGGGCGCCCCCACCAGGCACGCGGTGACGTAAGGTATTCTGGGCCGCTCCAACGGATGCAGCATGTTCCAGCGCTCAGCGTCATGGCCGTCTCGATTCAGCTCCTTGTAGCTTGTGATACTCCAGACGTCGGCTGCAACACCGTACTTCCCTTCGAGCATCTCTTGCGCGCGCAGCACTTCGCACAGGATCGCGCCGCTGCCGAACAGCTGGGCGTGGAGCCTGGCATTTTTTGCTTCCGAGGCCTTGAAGCGATACATGCCTTTGAGAATGCCTTCCTTGACGCCCGGAGGCATTGGCGGCATTGGGTAGAACTCGTTCATGACCGTCAGATAATAGAAGACGTTCTCCTGCTCCTGATACATGCGGCGGATGCCTTCGCTCACTATGACGGCGATTTCATAAGTGAACGCAGGATCGTAGCTGATGAGGTTCGGCAGTGGGTAAGCAAGCAGGTGGCTGTGGCCATCCTGGTGTTGCAGCCCTTCCCCTGCGAGCGTAGTGCGACCTGAGGTTCCCCCGATGAGGAAGCCGCGGCAGCGGCTGTCGCCCGCAGCCCAGATCAGATCCCCGATCCTCTGAAACCCAAACATCGAATAGAAGAGGAAAAATGGAATGACGTTGATGCACTGGGTTGCGTAAGAGGTTCCCGCCGCAATGAATGAGCAAATCGAGCCCGCTTCCGTGATCCCTTCTTCCAGGATCTGCCCGTTTTGGGCCTCCTTGTAATACAGCAAGGTTTCTTTGTCGACCGGCTCGTAGAGCTGGCCGACGTGCGAATAGATGCCCACCTGCCGGAAGAGCGATTCCATTCCGAAGGTCCGGGCTTCATCCGGCACGATCGGGACGATCAGTTTGCCGATCTTTTCATCGCGCATCAGCTTGGAGAGCAGGCGGACGAGTGCCATCGTGGTGGCCATTTCCCGCTCGCCCGTTCCTTCATAAAACTCCTCGAACAGCTCCTCTCCAGGAATCTCCAGCGGATTGCATTTCACAATTCGGGTCGGAACGTATCCGCCAAGTTCCTCCCGCCGCTGCTGCAGATACTGCATCTCCGGGCTATGCTCAGGAAGGTTGTGGAAAGGAGCCTCGGCGATCTTTTCGTCGGATATGGGAATGCCGAAACGCGAGCGAAACTCCCTCAGCTCTTCCTCGTTCAGCTTCTTTTGCTGGTGGGTTATGTTCCTCCCTTCCCCCGCCTCGCCGAGTCCATACCCTTTGATGGTCCGCGCCAGGATGACGCTCGGTGCTCCCTTGTGCTCTACCGCAGCTTTGTAGGCCGCGTGGACCTTGTTTGGGTCATGCCCGCCGAGTCGCAGCTTCCGGATCTGCTCGTCGGAGAGGTGCTGGACCATCTCGAGCAAGCGTGGATCCTTGCCGAAGAAACGGCTGCGATTATAGGCGCCGCTTTCCACGCAGTACTTCTGCCATTCGCCGTCGACGGTTTCTTCCATCCTCTCGACCAGAATGCCGTCCCGATCCTTGGCCAGCAGTGCATCCCAGTCGCCACCCCAGATCACCTTTATGACGTTCCAGCCTGCACCGCGAAAAATCGCTTCCAGCTCCTGAATGATATTCCCGTTGCCGCGGACGGGGCCGTCGAGGCGCTGCAGGTTACAGTTAATCACAAAGATGAGATTGTCCAGCTTCTCGCGCGCCGCCAGAGTGATGGCGCCGAGCGCTTCCGGCTCATCTGTCTCGCCGTCCCCAAGGAAAGCCCATACCTTGGCGTCGGACGGCGTTCTCAGTCCGCGGTCCTCGAGATAGCGGTTGAAGCGCGCGCGATAAATGGCCATGATCGGCCCAAGTCCCATGGAGACGGTGGGAAACTCCCAAAAACTCGGCATCAGCCAGGGATGGGGATAGGAAGATAGTCCGCCGCCCTTTGCCTCACGCCGGAAATTCTCCATCTGCTCCACCGTCAGGCGACCCTCGAGAAACGCCCGGGCATAGATCCCAGGCGAGGCGTGCCCCTGAAAGTAGATGAAGTCGGGGTCCTCGTGATCCTTGCCGCGGAAAAAGTGATTGAAGCCGACTTCATATAGGGTTGCAGTCGAGGCATATGTGGAAATATGTCCCCCGATGCCTGGCGACATGCGATTTGCACGCACCACCATAGCCAGGGCGTTCCAACGCACCAGGCTCTTGATGCGCCGTTCGATCTCCCGGCTGCCGGGATAGGGTGGCTCTGCCTCCGCAGGGATCGTGTTGATGTACGGCGTGACGGCGGTATAGGGGATCTTGACGCCGGCTTTCTCCGCGCGAACGCGTAGTTTGTGCAAGAGCCGTCGGGCGCGGTCGGGGCCTTCCGTTTCCAGAACGTAATCGAGGGAATCGAGCCATTCGCGCATCTCGATCCGTTCCAGTTCTGCAAGTTCCTCGGCGTTTGGATCACTCATCTCCACTCTCCCTGTTTCGTTTGATAAATCCAATACAGCCTTCCAAATTACGTTGCAACCTTCTTGCTCCTATGTCAAAACCTTTTCGCTTATGGTGGTTCCAACGCTATTTGGACAGTCTTCCCCCGAACATTGGCAATGGATGATAGAATGGGCGGATTTTGGGGCTGAGATAACAATCGTTGTATTACATCCGGTTCTTGCGAAGGGGGGCGAGGATGTCGAAACCGCATGTTGAACGCCCTGAACCGTACGATCCACTACGTCCTGCTGAAACGGCCGACGAAATCGCCGCGAAACTCAAACTCTAGGTTTCGATACCGTTCTCAGTTCCACGGCGGTCTCGTATAGTTCGGTTTTTTTTCTAACCATTCCCGCACGAACAGATGAGTTGATGATGCTCGAACCGGTCCGCTTCCTTCGGACTCGATGAAGACCCCCTACTTCGAAGCCGTTATTCTCAGCTATGCGAGCAAAGATCTGGTCAGTCTTGAACTCGATCCCTTGAAGGATATTGTTTCCAATCACAACCACAACCAACCCATTCGGTTTCATCACCTGCGCTGTGGTCCGGCAAAATCTCGCGCAATCGTTGAAATAGGCTACGGCATAATTCGTCCACCCTGGGCCTCCGTACGCTCCCTTTTCAGCGTTGACGGAGCGCAATTCGCTCAGCCTTTCCTCCAGGTCCGGATCCGAAAACATTAGCGTCAATTCAGGCTCGGATCGGACTGTCTGCCAGAATTTGCCGAAGCTCGAGGTTTCGAGATCATGCAGGTCCGAGGTCTCTGTGACAAGATCCAGCCAGAACATTTGAGGTCGCGTGTTGCGAACGTAGTGATAATTATTGAGGTAGGGAGGAGATGTAATGAGAATGTCAACGGAGGCGGGTCCAAGCCTCGTCGAGCCATGTTCCAGGTAGGATTCATTGAACACCCGCGCGACAGGCTGTCGACTTGGCGCCGGAAGGGTTTTTTGTATCGTTTCGATATCGTGGGCCATGTGAAGCAGTTTTGCTTTGAGGATCCTCGAGACGTCCGCATTTACGATTGTTCCCTTCCCCACAGCGATCCGGCGGCCAAGGCTCGGTTCGTAGCTATAGTTTGAAATCCCCACCATGACTGCGCCCAGCGCGAGGAGCAGCAGCCTGCGAATATGTGCTTGCTTCTGCTGGCCAACGAAGTCTTTGACAAAAAGCACCTGTCGCTCGACGTTCGGGCTGAAAAACGGATCGCGCGTTTTGAACGCGGCCGGTGGAACGCTCTTGGGCGCATTGGACGCACTTCGGAGTTGGAGTCCAAGGTAGGCTTCAAGTTCGTCTGCCAGGCGACGGATGGTCTGCGGCTGCATCTTTAACGCCTCGATCTTGACCTGACATGCCAGGGCAGCAAACGGATTGATTTCAAATCCTACAACGTCATGATTGCGTCGCAAACCCTCAATGAGTGTCGTGCCTACTCCAGCAAAAGGATCCAGCACTGCGGCCAATCTGCTGGAAACGAGTTCCTTCCCCAGAATCTCGTCGACGAAGGAAGCAGAAAATCCCGCAATCCAGGGAACCCACCGGTGCAAGGGTTCCTCACGGTTTTTTGTAAAGGCTGTGTCGCCAAAGCCGGTCTCTGTGGGTTCAGGAATTCTCTCGAGAGTTGGCAAATATAATTGCGTCGTGGGCTCAGCTATCAGCGTGGCCGTGCCAATGCTACGGTTGCCCCCAATCAACCACTCATCCAGCGCTTTCCTGAGGAACCGCCATTCTCGTCCCACGCGCTGGCAAGGAACACGACCAGTCTTCGCCAACTCTCGCAGTGTCTTTTCACTGACACGCACGTACTGTGCAGCCTCACTCAATCTGAGCACGTCTCTCTCGACCATCGTTGCTTCGCCCAGTTTCCGTTATGTTCCGTTATAGGTTGTAAGCTTATTCATAGACAACGAATCTGTCAAGAAATGCCCTTGCTTGCACCCCATCGTCACTGGAGGTAGCGTGGGACATAGGTTAGAATTCCTTCTATGGACGACTGGGGAAAGTACTAAGCACTGAGTGTCCAGGTTTCGGATTTGTCCGTACCACACGTTCTTCACTCAGCACTCAGTACTCAGCACTCAGCACTCAGCACTAGTGGTGCGATGGTCATGAAGATTAGCGCCGGCTTGCTCATGTATCGAGTCAAAGAAAGTGATCTCGAAGTGCTGTTGGTGCATCCTGGGGGGCCATTCTGGCAGCACAAAGACGACGGTGCTTGGACGCTCGGCAAAGGGGAGATCGCACCCGGCGAGGCAGCGCTTGAGGCCGCGAAGCGCGAATTCGAGGAAGAGACGGGTATAAGAGCTGAGGGGCCCTTCTTGGAACTCACTCCGATCCACCAAAAGGGCGGCAAGATCGTTCAGGCGTGGGCGTTTCGAGGCGACTGCGATCCGAGTGAGATCAAGAGCAATACCTTCACGATGGAATGGCCGCCGCACTCGGGTCAAAGGCGCCAGTTTCCCGAAATCGACCGCGCTGCATTTTTCGGCATCGATGAGGCGAAGCGGAAGATCAATCAGGCGCAGGTTGCACTGCTGGAGGAGTTGGCCAGCATGGTCTCGAATCAACAAGCTTAGTTGCAGTCACCGCGAGCGCAGCGAGGGATAGCGGCAGGCGGCCGCGCTCCAGAAGCGTTCGCCGCAGCGCTCCACGACTTGAGCCGCTCCACTCGCGGAAAGCTGTCGCAGCGCCTCCTCGACCTGACCTGGAGACCAGCGCTCGAGCGTACGCCGCAATTCCTCCTCCCGCATGGGGTGACGGGTGATGATGGCGAGGATTGCGCTGGTTACATCTTCATACCCAGACAGATCAAATGCGCCTCCGGAAGCACAGACGACCTGTGCGCGACTGCCGAGGATGGCTTTCGCTCTCCTGAGCCCCTCCTCATCCGGACGCTGAATGTTCGGCTCTGCTGGAGGGCGGCTGGGAACACTGATGTGAATCTGGTCCGGTTGAATCGGCTCCAGGGCATCGGCAATCTTCTGGAGCGCCTCCTCGCTGTCGTTGATGCCCTTCATCAGCATCACCTCGATCCACAGCCTGCCGCGGTATTCCTGACGGAAAGCAATCAATCCCTGCAACAGCAACTCGTAAGTCAGTCCAGGCCACGGACGGTTGATCATACGATAGAGCCGTCGACTGCCGGCATCCATAGATGCCAGCACGGCATCGGCAACACGCAACTCTTCCCGGACTTCCGGAAGGTGAAGCAACGATCCATTGGTAATCACAGCCACCGGGATGCCGGTCAGACTCTTGATCTGCCGGAGCAGCCATCCGATGCCGGCGTGCAGCGTCGTCTCGCCGGAGCCGACCAGCGTCACCCAATCGACGGCCCCAGGCTTCTGTCCGTCCAGCGCTTCTCGCACCTCGGCCAGTATGCTCTCCCGCGGAAAGTACTCGCGCCGTTCATTCGAAAGCGGAATCGTACGACCCAGCTGGCAATAGACGCAGTTCCAGTTGCAGACCTTCAACGGAAGCGGATCAACGCCGAGCGACTGCCCCAATCTTCGCGAAGGCACGGGGCCGAAAACAAAGCCCATCTCTGAATGTCCCCTCCGGTCAGGCTCTCTGTCAAATCGTAAGGCGCAAGCCTGCGGATTGATATTATCTCAGGTTGCCCCGAGCTAAAAGTATGCGCCCGCGCCGCACCTCGATCCACTCAAAACTCGGCCAAGCAGCAGTGGCTTATGACAATGGGCCGGCAACCGCGAAATGCACGCAACGCGGGAACTGACTCCCACTCTTGATTACACCCCCAAGCGCGCAAAAGATGCCTTTGGGCCTGGGGTTGGGTTTATAATACACGTCTTTTAGATTAGCAGAAGGAGACATGAAGCAGCGAAAAGAGGAGCGGCGAGCGAGCGCCTCCAGCCGAGTCGAGAAGCGAATTCAGCCAGGCCGGATTGCGGCTGCAGCCCGATCCATTCCGTCGCGCGCGGAAAGGAGGGCCGCAATAAGCGATGCAGTGATTAAGAGGATCCTGCAGAGCAACCGGTTCCTTCTGCTCGCGAGGCTTTCAGCACCCATGGTGCATGAGATCATCAACCCCGTTTCAGCCGTGCTGAACCTGGCCACACTGATGCAGCACATCCTCAAAGATGACGGCGTCCCTCCGGGCCAGGTGACGGAATTCCGCAGTTATCTAACTCAAGTGATCAGCGAGTCGAAGCACGCCGGACGAATTGCTTCGGAAATGCAGTCGTTTGCCCGCGCCACGAGCCATGAACCCAGGGGGACCGATCTAAACGAGGTTATCCGGCAGGCGCTCTCTCTCGCTTCCCACATGTTTAGGATGGAAGATGTGGAATTCCACTTGGAACTCGCCGACGGTCTGCTTGGCGTCCGCTGTGACAGTCCACAGTTGCAGCAAGCTTTGCTGAACCTGCTTGTGAATGCAGCAGAGGCTGTTGAAGGGCGCCAACAGCGCCGAGTCACAGTCGAGACCAGGCTTCATGAGAACGGCCATGCTGCGGTCCTGGAAGTCAGAGATACCGGAGCAGGAATACCACCCGAGCACTTACGCAGGATCTTCGATCCCTTTTTCACAACTAAGGACAAACCGGAGAGCTTGGGTCTCGGCCTCACGATCGCGCACAGCATCGTGGAGGCGCACGGGGGCTCCATCGAAGTGGAGAGCCGGCCGGGAGAAGGCGTTACCATCAGGGTGGCGCTGCCCGGCGGCAACGCAGGGGAACAATTGATGAAGCGGCACCGGGACATTCTGATCGCCGACGACGAAGCAGCGATGCGGGGGTCCTTAGCGGCCTGGCTGGATGTGCGCATGAACACAAAACATGCGCCTCCCCGGAAATCGAAGAGGGCAACTCGACGCTCGCGAAGCCTGAATCGGGGCGCGCGAAAAGCATGCTCCAATCTGGCACCTATTGCTCAGGCCGTGTGCCTCAGTCTGTGAAGGAGAATCTTCCCCCGCCCCATATCTCTGGCTTGCGCCAGCGTCGATAGCGGAGATCCTGATTGGCGCCACGCGCGATCAGGTCGTTGGAGGCCTGTCGGGAGTGGCGCCAGAGTGAGCTTTTGATGCAAAACGACTGGGAACGAACCCTGAACCCTATCTCCAAGGGGAATGATTTCTTAAATAGAACCCTCTTTCAGCCCCGATTGGTGTTGTCTGCCCTCGCTAGCCTTACGCGACCGCACGCTTCAAGGTGCGGCTCGCCACGTCATAAAGCTCATTAGGGGTGAAAGGTTTTGCCACGTAGTCGCTGGCCCCCCGCTTGATCGCCTCCACTGCAGTGTCGATCGAGGCGTAGCCTGTGACAATAACCACCCGCAGGCTTGGCTTGCGCTTCCTGATGTCGGTGATGAGCTCGAGACCGTTTGCGTCGGGAAGCCGCATGTCCAAAAGCACGAGATCGTAGCTTCCCTTCGCGATCAGTGAAAGGGCTTCCTTACCCGAAAACGCTTCTTCCACCTTGAAGGCCCTGCGGGCGAGGGTCTTGCGGATGCTGTTGACCACTACAGGCTCGTCGTCCACCACCAGCACCTTTGGCGCGGTTGCAGCCTCTGCTGCGGCTCGCCAAAAACCGACTACCGGCAGGTCTGATCTTCCGAGCGCATTGACGTAAGCTTCGCCGGTGATCGAGGCCACCTCGGCGCGCGAGAAGGGCATGTCAACATCGATGGGATCAGTCATCATGTAGACTATCGTTGCCGACTTGGCCGCCTTCTTACGCTCGCTCACCACGACTGGGCACTCCTCTTGTTTGCACATTCCCTGTTTCACAAAGCGCTTGCAGGCCCTTTGGCCGAGAGCGCAATAGTCCGCAGGCAGGGCAGCACTGGGGGGCTGATCAACCAAAGGTAGATCCGACCGCGTCAAGTGCTCCACGTAGCTTGCCGACGTCGCTTTGGCCAGCTCGCGGCCATCAAAAGGCAAATCCACATCAATGGGGCTCGCCGGAGGGTAACTGTCGGTATCCATTTCCTTGGGCGCCGCCCCAACCATGACGTTATCCACCGCCTGCTCCAACTCCTCCGGCGTGAAAGGCTTAGGCAGATAACCGACGGCCCCGAGCTTCGTAGTCTCGACCGCTGAAGCGATTGAGGCGTACCCCGTGATTATCAAAACTGGCGTCTCGGGCCACCTTTCCCTGGCGATCTTCAGCAACTCGACACCGCCCGTCTGGGGCATCATCAGATCGAGGATGATCAAGTCATAGGTGTCGCCCTGCTCCAGGACGTCAAGGGCGACAGATACGGAAAGCGCCTCTGCCACTTGATACCCTTTGCGCTCGAGAACTTTCGTCACGCTTCGGCAAACAGTGGGCTCATCGTCCACCACCAATATGCGAGACTGATTAGCAAGCGAATCCATCTGTTTCATAATGACCTCCATGCGATACTGCCACCGTTGCAGAGCCTTCAGCAGTATTCAACAGGCTTTTCTGCAAGAGCTGTGCCAGTCAGCGCGGCAGGAGGGCATTCCGTATAACGATTTGAAAAAGCGAGGCTTACATCGATATCCATTCAGGATCAGATTGCGGGACTTCCTCCTGGTGCATGTCTCGCATATACACTTTCGGCTGTGGAGCGTGAGCAGATTGGGCGCCAGCAGTTGTGAATGGCTCTAATTAGCCAAAACAGGCGGCATGTATAGTCCCGACATGCGCTGTATGAAAAACATATGCACTCTTGCGGATTACAAACCGCTGGCTTTCATCCGACTGCAGATTCGAACCCGACATCGGCTCGGCTAAAGCTTGATCAGCCCTTGCCGCAAGGCATGTTTCACCAGTTCTGTAACGTCGTGCAAGTCCAGCTTACGCATGAAATTGGTTCGATGGGCATCGACGGTCTTTCGGCTGATACCCAGGAGTTTTCCGATTTCTTGATTGGTGTGTCCTTCGGCCACGAGCCTAAGAACCTCAATCTCTCTCTGGGTCAGCTCAGAGTTTGAGTTGGAAGCCGGGGCGGCATCTTGTCTGACGTAGTTTTGGACCAGTTTGGCCGCAACGTCGGGATGAAGCGAAGCCCCCCCGGAGAATACCTCCTGGACGGCACGGATCAGGTCATCACTGGCCGAGCGCTTGAGGACGTATCCGCACCCCCCGGCCCTTAAAATCTCATGTACGTAATCCTCATCGTCGTACATGCTGAGAATCAGAATCTTCAGATCAGGGTATTTTTCGTGTAAAATGCGGGTGGCCTCAAAACCGTCCATGTTCGGCATGAGGAGGTCCATGACGACCACATCGGGTGATGTTTGCTCTGCCAGACGAATCGCTTCCTGGCCATCGGCCGCTTCACCAACAACCACGAATTCCGGGACGGCTGCGAGCAGGGCCCGAACGCCTTGCCTGAAAAGGGTGTGATCGTCAACCAGAAGAACTTTGATCATGCTGTTGCTCTCGGTCCGGCGGAAGGCTTGCTGCTGGCTGGAATGGGACTACCACGTGGATCCTTGTGCCGAGCCCGGGTTGCGAATATATATTTAACGTCCCCTGCATCAGTTCAACCCTTTCTCGGATTGACGAAAGACCCGTTCCGAACTGCTTTGTATCCTTGTTTAGAAAATCATACTTAAAACCAATCCCGTTGTCTATTATCGCCAGTACAGCATAGCTCTTCTTGGCTTCAAGATGGATGCTTGCCTGACTGGCCTGGGCGTGCTTGACCACGTTGGAAAGTGCCTCCTGAGCTACTCGATAGAGGTTGGTTTCAACCTCTCTTGGCAAACGCACTTGGGACTCTTCAAAATCCTCCACAACTGTTATTCCCGTTCCCGTAATGTGAGATTTGATGAACCAGCGTAGAGCAGGCACCAATCCAAGGTTGTCCAACATCACTGGCCTTAAGCTGTACACTACGGCTTTGATGTGATCCAGCCCATCTTGGATAAGTTGCTTGGTGGTTCGAAGTTGCTGTCGAGCCATGGGTGTGAGGTTTGCCATGGCTTTCTCTGCAAGGTCCAGGTAAATCAGAGCCGTAGCCAGCGTCTGAGAGGTTACGTCGTGAAGCTCACGGCCGATGCGGTGGCGCTCCAGTTCAATAGAGCTGATGAATTGTGCAGCACGATGCAAAGAATCATCTTCCATTTTGTCCAGGATCTGGAATAGGAGAGAAAAAATATTTTCCAATGCGGGGTCCGGTGGTGCGCGGTGATTTCTGTCCTTTGATGCTCCCTCCTGGATGGACAAAAGGACCTTGCGAAGCTCTTCCATGGGCTGGGTGTGCTTGCGCAATGCCCATGCATTGGCCAAGAGCGTTAGGAAGATTCCGCACACAAACACCGCTACCGAAATGAAGACACCTTGCGCTAAAGCATAACCAAGAAAACCACACAGGCCCGCCAGCACGGCGACAACCAATAAATTGGCCAGGTAAATCTTACAAACTAGCGAAGTAGCACTCAATCAACGCCTCGGTTCAGAGATCAGCTCACAGCCCGATCGGGTAATCACCCTAGGTTCCAAACTTCATGAAATAAGGTATTGACCTTACGCCAATGCTATGATAAGGATTGTACCACACAGGGGGAAACGTGATGGAGGCCTTATGCGAACTGCGGTCTATTTCTGTCAGGTGGAGCAAGGTGGAGCCATCAATGTCGAGGCGGTAGCCAAATACGCATCAAACCTTCCGTGGGTCGCTGCTGTTGATGTCTTGGGTATACGGCCCAAGCTCGAATCGAGTGTTTTAGCCGGCCAGATCAAAGCCAGTGAGATCGAGCGCATAGTGATTGCGGGAGACTCGCCGGGATTCTTCAAGCCGGTTTTCACCAGGGCCATGGCCACAGCGGGGAAGAATACCAATGAGGTCCGACTGGCATCATTTCGAGCCCATGGGGCGCGCAGGCAGGACGCGCTCGAGCGAGCCAAGGCGATCGTTGCTTGCGCGACGAGGGCCGTTCCCTTTCCCCTGGCAGCAGTTCCGGATAATACCCCGGTCCATCCGGCCACGTTAATCATCGGCGGAGGCATCGCGGGAATTCAAGCAGCCCTTGAGATCGCAGATGCAGGCAAGCCTGTGTATCTGGTCGAAAGAACTGGAACCATTGGCGGCCATATGGCCATGTTCGACAAGACCTTTCCCACGCTGGACTGCGCGGCCTGTATCTTGACCCCCAAAATGGTGTCGGTGGGTCAGCATGACATGATCGGCTTGTTCACAAACTCCCAGCTAGAAGAACTGACTGGCTCCCCGGGAGCCTACAAGGCCAAGATCCGAAAGCGGGCCAGGCGGGTAGACATCAAGTCATGTGTTTCGTGCGGCATTTGCACCGATCATTGTCCAGTGGTGGTTCCCAGCGAATTTGATTCGTGTATCACAACGCGCAAGGCCATATACATTCCCTTTCCCCAGGCGGTTCCGAATACATACCTGGTGGACGCGGAGAACTGTACCTACGTGCAGAGCGGTGGCAAGAAGTGCGGGGCGTGTCTGAAGAAATGTCCCAAAGAATGCATCAACCTGAATGAAAAGGATGAAGTGATCGAAGTGGAAATTGGAAACATCATCCTTGCCACGGGCTATGACGTTTTGGATGCACAGAAGATCGCGCGCTACGGCTACGGTAAGTACCCCAACGTACTGACGGCGCTGGAATTCGAGCGACTCACAAACGCCTCGGGACCCACGGGCGGGAAGATTGTGACTAAGACCGAAAAATACGACAAGCGCACGAAGACCCAGGAATGGGTTTTTGATCCCGCCGGGGAATCACCAAGGGCTGTTGCCATCGTCCATTGCGTCGGCTCTCGGGACTCGAATTACAACTCGTATTGCTCACGGGTGTGCTGCATGTACTCCCTCAAGTTCGCGCATTTGGTCAAGGAGAAACTCCACGACACGACCTGTTATGAGTTTTATATCGACATGCGCGCCTTCGGTAAAGGATATGAGGAATTCGCGGAGCGCATTAAGCAGGAGGGAACTTTCGTGGTCCGCGGTCGATCGGCCACGGTAGTCGAATCGAACGGCAGGCTGGTGGTGAGAGGCGAGGACATCATCAAAGACACGCTGGTTGAGTTCCCGGTAGACATGGTCTTGCTGGCGGTGGGGTTGATACCTGACCGAGGAACCGAGGAAATCTGCAGGATGCTAGGTGTGGAACGCGATTCGGACGGCTGGTTCTCTGAACTCGACTACAACGGAAATCCCACGGATACCGAACGGGGAGGGATCTATGTGGCCGGCGTCTGCCAAGGCCCCAAAGACATTCCCGATACGGTGGCCCAAGCATCGGCGGTTGCAGCGGGTGTGCTGCGTAGCATCACCAGCGGCAAGGGACTAGGACACAGAAGCAGCCTTTCGCTTAGTGAAATCGAAGCTCGGGCGAACAACCTGCAAACAAGTTGAGGGAGGGTTCTATGCCAATCCGAATCAACCCAAAGCTGATTGACGAGCTGGAGCTGTTCGGTTCCGAGGACGTTCAGAATTGTTATCACTGCGGCAATTGCTCCGCCGTGTGTCCTCATGCTGACGAGGTATTCGTTTTTCCCCGTAGATCCATGCGGTCCCTGCAGATGGGTCTCGAGCGCAAACTCGAAAGATCCATAGAGCCATGGTTGTGCTATTACTGCGGCCAGTGCTCCGAACAATGCCCGCGAAACGCAGAACCCGGGGAAACCATGATGAGCCTGAGACGCTGGCTTATCTCGCGCTACGATTTCACTGGGCTATCCAGGTTGTTCTACAAGTCGTGGAAAACCGAATTGGCTGCTGTGGTCCTGATTGCTGTTCTTGCGGCCGCCGGCTTACTTGCCTATGGCTTCGGGCAGGGCAGCATACACATTTATGATGGAGTTGGGGCCTTCCTGCCGAGTTCGGCCATTCATGTCTTCGACTTGACGATAGGAAGCCTGATGTTGCTCTTCTTGCTTGCCAACTCCATTCGAATGTGGTGGCTCATCATGAACCGGAATGGAGAGTCAACACCGTGGTGGTTGTATCTCAGGAAGAGCTATCTCCTGCCGTGGCATTTCTTCACCCAAAAGCGCTATGCCGAATGTGAGAGTGGAAAGCCCGCAAGCGTGCACATGCCCTGGCTCGCACATCTAGGACTCATGCTCGGGTATGCCACTATGCTGGTCTTGGTTATGCTTTTCCTGCCCGCACTACAGGAAGGCCCTCAAATTCGTTGGTCCACCCATGCGTTTGGGTATCTAGCGAGCATTGGACTGTTGGTTGGCACCATCTATATGATTCATGGTCGTTTGAAGAAGAGCCAGGTCCAGTACGTGCATTCTCACGGTTCGGACTGGATCTTCCTGATCTTGTTGTTCCTCATTGCGATTTCTGGTGTGCTTCAGCACATCCTCCACAGGATCGGACTGCCGGTGGCGGCCAACATTACCTATGTCGTTCATCTGGCCTTTGTGGTCCCGTGGCTACTGAGAATGCCGTTCACCAAGTGGGCCCATATGATCTATCGCACACTTGCCATGTATTTCGCCGGGATTCGAAGAGAGGCCCTGGCCAAGCAGATTGCAGTGGCTGATACGGTCCAGCAGCTTCGGCCCGCGGCCTAGCGAGAGGTTGCCATGCACAATAGCAAGATCGGCGTCTATCTATGCAATTGCGGAACTAACATCGCAAAAATCGTGGACTGCCCGGCGCTGCGCGAATACGCCGAGGCACTCCCCAACGTGGTGGTTTCGAAGGAATATAAATACATGTGTTCCAATCCCGGTCAGGAAATGATCATCCAGGACATCAAAGATCACGGATTGGATCGTGTCGTGGTGGCTGCTTGTAGCCCTCGCATGCATGAGCGTACTTTCCGAAGCGCCATCCAGACTGCCGGCCTGAATCCATACATGTTCGAAATGGCCAATATCCGTGAGCAGTGCAGTTGGGTGCACGAAGACACATGGGCTGCGACTGAAAAAGCCAAGGCGCTGACCAAGGCCGCAGTCCTGCGGGTGTTGCACCACGAGCCGCTGGAGCGCATGTCGGTCAAGATGTGCCCGAGCACATTGGTCATCGGTGGCGGCATCGCCGGCCTGACTACGGCGTTGGATCTGGCCGAAGCGGGGCAGCAAGTCTACATCGTGGAGAAGAAAGATCAGTTGGGTGGCAACTTGGCTCGTGTCGACCTCACGGCGCCTTACTTGGACTCGGCACGCGACTTGCTGACCGAGCGGATCACTCGGGTACGCGAAAACAACAAGATCGAGGTAATGCTCAACTCTCAGCTCAAGAGCCTGGAAGGCTTTGTCGGAAACTTCGTCGCCGCGATCCAAATCCAGGACGGGAGGCCGGTAGCGGAAACCAAGAAACTGGAGGTGGGGAACGTTGTGGTGTGCACCGGGTACAAGGAGTTCGATGCAGGGCGGATCACCCACTATGGATACGGGAAACTGCCTAATGTGATTACCTCCTTTGAGTTCGAGAAGATGCTCAAGGCGGGGCGTGTCGAGACCAAAGAAGGGCGGATCCCGCAATACGTCGCCATCATTCACTGTGTGGGAAGCCGCAGCCAGGAATTCCATGGTTACTGCTCGCGGGTATGCTGCATGACCGCACTCAAATATGCACATGAAATCAAGTCTGCCATCCCGAAATGTTATGTCTCGGACGTGTACATCGATATGCATGCTTTTGGAAAGGGCCACGAGGACTTTTACAAACGCACCTCGGAAGTCAAAACGTTGTTCCTGATGTACGGCAAGAACGAACGTCCGGTGATCCGCAAAGCAGACCGCGGGGACGATTGCGAAATGCTTATCGAAGTAAACGAGAAGTTATCAGGTGAGGTCATCGAAATTCCAGCGGATTTGGTCATCCTTATGGTGGGCATGGAAGCGCGTGAAGATTCCTCAGAAGTAGCGCGATCGGTCAACATCAGCCAGGACAAGGAAGGCTGGTTCATTGAAAGCCACCCCAAGCTCGATCCGGTGGCTACAACCACTGATGGTATATACATCGCCGGGACCTGCGCTTCACCCAAGGACATTCCCGACACCGTGGCCCAGGCCCGCGCTGCAGCTGCGCGTATCTTGGGCAAGATCGCCCGAGGGAAGATCGACGTGGAAGCGGTGTACGCCGAGGTTAACCAGGATTACTGTTCGGGTTGTCGCATGTGCAACGAACTCTGTCCTTACAGCGCCATCGAGTACGACGAGCAGAAGCGCCGCAGCAAAGTGATCAGCGCCGTGTGCAAGGCCTGCGGAGCCTGCGTCTCGTCCTGCCCTTCCGGTGCTATCAAGGGTCGCCATTTCACCGATAGGCAAATCTATGCCCAAATAGAAGGGGTGCTGGCATGAGCTTCGAACCCAAAATTGTCGGATTTTTGTGTCAATGGTGTTCTTACACAGGAGCTGACTTGGCCGGAACAAGCCGCATCCAATACCGGCCCAATATAAGGGTCATTCGCCTGATGTGCTCGGCGCGAGTGGATCCGTCATTCATAGCCAAGTCGCTGGCGGACGGTGCCGACGGGGTTTTGGTGTGCGGTTGCCACCCGGGAGATTGTCACTACGCCGAGGGCAACTACAAAACCATGCGACGGTTTCCTTTTCTGAAGAAAATGCTTGCGGCATATGGAATCGAGGACGAACGGGTTCGCCTGGAGTGGGTAAGTGCCAGTGAAGGACAGCGTTTTGCTGATGTGGTCAACGACATGACTGAGCGGATCCGGCTCCTGGGGCCGAGCCGTGTCCGCTCCAAGTTACAAACCGACAAAGCAGAGAGGTGAGCCGTGGCGGACAAGAAGTTACAGATCGCGCTGTATTGGAGTGCCGGCTGCGGGGGGTGCGACGTTGCGGTTCTGGATACCGATGAGTTCATATTGGAAGTGGCCAAGCTCGCAGACATTCGTTTATGGCCTATCGCCGTCGACGGGAAGTATAAAGACATCGAGGCCATGCCGGACGGCGAGCTGGACCTAACTCTGTTCAATGGGGCGGTCCGAAACAGCGAAAACGAGCACATGGCCAAGCTGCTTAGAAAAAAGAGCAAACTCCTGATCGCGTTTGGCAGCTGTGCCCATATGGGAGGCATTCCCGGGCTGGCCAACCTGACCACCAGGGACGACATTCTCACAACGGTCTACCTCCACAATCCCTCCATTGAAACGGGTAATCAAACAATCCCTCATCCAGAGACCAAGGTGGACGGGTTTAGCTTGCACATTCCCGAGTTCTATAAGCGGGTGTACAAACTCTCCGACGTTGTCGACGTGGATTATTTCGTCCCCGGTTGCCCTCCCGCACCGCACCAGGTCAAAAACGTGCTGCTGGCCGTAGTCGGTGGACAGCTTCCCCCAAAGGGTTCGGTAATAGGCGCTTCGGATCGAGCCGTCTGTGATGACTGCGCCAGGGAAAAAACTGAGAAGAAGCTAAAGAGGCTCCATCGTCCTCACGAGATTATCCAGGATCCAAAGAAATGTTTGCTGGAGCAAGGAATCTTGTGCGTGGGTCCGGCCACACGCTCCGGCTGTGGTGTCCGTTGCCCCAACACCGGCCAAGGCTGCCGAGGGTGCTATGGACCGTTGCCCAACGTCATTGACCAGGGAACCAAGTTCATCGCTGCCCTGGCCTCCATCATCGACAGCCGCGATCCGAAGGAGATTCAGCAGATCATCGATCAGACTCCAGATATGATTGCCATCGCCTATCGCTTCGGCCTCCCGGCCTCCCTGTTACAAAGGAGCATGAGGTCATGACGAGAACCATTTCCATCGATCCCATCACCCGTCTAGAAGGTCATGGCAAGATTGAAATCTTTCTCGGCGACGACGGCAGCGTTCGGAATTGCTTTTTTCAAATCCCTGAATTGCGTGGCTTCGAGCGATTCGTCGTTGGTCGACCCATCGAGGAGTTGCCGCGGATCGTAACCCGCATATGCGGCGTCTGTCCTGCCAGCCATCACATGGCCTCGGCCAAGGCTGTGGACGGCTGCTTCGGCAACGAAGTGCCGCCCGTGGCGCACAAACTTCGGGACATGTACTACCATGCTCATTTTATCCACAGTCACGTCGCTCACTTTTATGCCCTGGCGGCGCCGGATTTCGTGTGCGGGCCGGAGTCCGATCCCGCCGTGCGGAACATTTTGGGGGTAGTGGCCAAGGTGGGCCTCGAGATCGGCGGTCGTGTCATCAAGGCCCGCTCCATGGCTCAGCGCATTCAGCAACTCCTGGGTGGCCGGACCACCCATCCGGTCTGGTGCCTCCCCGGAGGAGTGGCAAAAGGGCTCAAAAAGGAAGAGCTGAACGAGATCAAACCCATGGTGAAAGAGCTTGCGGGCTTTACAGAATTTTCCCTCAAACTCTTCCACGATGTTGTGCTGAAGAACCCCCAGTATGTCGATCTCATCCTGAACGGGCCCTACACACTGGACGTTCAGTTCATGGGTCTAGTAGACAAAGACAATGCCCCCAACTTCTACGATGGGCAGGTGCGGGTGGTAGACTTCGAAGGGCATGAAATCTGCAAGTACCAACCCGACCGATACTTCGAGCACGTGGCCGAACACGTCGAGCCGTGGTCATATCTTAAGTTTCCCTACTTGAGAAAGAGGGGCTGGAAAGGGTTCGTCGAAGGCATCAACTCGAGCATCTATTGCGCCACACCGCTCGCTCGGCTTAACGTGGCGGATCGAATGGCTACGCCTCGGGCGCAAGAAGCATACGAGGGGATGTTTAAAACTCTGGGAGGCAAGCCCTGTCGGGCCCTCATGGCCAACCACTGGGCCAGATTGGTGGAGATGGTGCAGAATGCTGAGATGCTCGAGCGGTATTGCGCCGATCCCGAAATCACCAGTGACAAGTTCCGCGTGCTACCCCAGCAGATTACAGGAACGGGAATCGGTATTGTTGAAGCCATGCGGGGTACACTCACTCATCACTACACTTGCGATAAGAACGGCATCTGTACCGGCGCCAATCTTATCGTGGGGACCACAAACAACAACGCTCCGATTCAGATGGTGACCAAAAAAGTAGCCCAAACCCTAATTCGGCCGGGTAAAGAACCGAATCAGGGTATTCTGAACATGATCGAGATGGCCTTCCGCGCCTTTGATCCTTGTTACAGTTGTGCTACACACACGTTGCCGGGGCAAATGCCTCTGGAGGTTTCCGTGTATCAGGGCGGAAAGCTCCAGCACCATTTCAAGCGCGGCTCTTGAATCTATGACTCGCATAGTTCGAGTCCCCATGCGTACACTTTTGCTGGGGATGGGAAATCCTTATCTCTCAGATGACGCCGTTGGGATCCGGCTTGCAAGAGACTTCAAGTCCTGGTTGGAGGGGATTCCCAACCTGGACATCGTGGAGGAGTGCTCGGTGGGGGGGCTTGAGCTCCTACCTTTGATTGAGGACTACCAACGCCTGGTGATCATCGATTCAACAAAAACTACGGGTGGGATTCCAGGCAAATGGTACTACTTCACCGCCGAGCGATTGCGAGAAACGATGAACTTGACGAACATTCATGATGCCAACTTTGTTACGGCCCTGGAGCTCGGCCGGCGATTGGGAATGAAGCTCCCTGCCAATAGCGAGGTCCATATCTTCGCAGTGGAAATCGCAGACAGCTTGACCTTCGCGGAGCAATTGACTGAGGCATTGCAAAGAGGCTACCCCCAGTACTCCTCTGAAATATTCAATTGCATCGTCGAACTGATTGCATCTCCTCCCGGATTTCTTGTCCCCGTCAACGTCCTTTCGCACGCCGCTGGGAGAATCTGAGCTCCAAGTTGGCAAGTACTGCGGTAAAGCTTTTGGCACAAAGTAGCCAATCGTGACATTTGGTCTTGAAAAGATCCGCAGAATGGGCTGTAGGTTCTGGGGCCACCCAGAGCGGTAATCAAAGGGGAAAGGGAAAGGACATGAATACCTCAGACGACAAGTCGTTGGTGGATGCCCTCGTGCTCGAACAGTACGCCCTCAGATGGGCGGTGCTTGCCGCATGGCGAGATGCGCTTCGCCTTCGACAAGTAACGGTCCCCGACGAAACCAGCGGGATTTTCGAGAGCGTTCGAACTAAGATCGTCTCGGGATGTTTCTCTGTCTGCGACGTGGGCTGCGAGCTCAGCCGTTTGGAGGCCACCTTGACCTCGGCCGATAGCTCCACCACACACAACTGGGTCGATTTTTGGGTTGACATGCTCGCCACGGCTATGTCCAAGAATCCTGATGACGTGCAGCGCATCCTTAAGGTCCCGGCCATCAAAGCTCGCTTCCAAGACTGTGGCCTCGGCCATCGTTGCCGCTGCTGACATTTGGTTCTATTGTGCCGTGGCGTCTCACGGAGAGCAGCGCCGGCACCTTGATCTTTCGCCGATCTCTCCCCGGCCCCAATCACGGAAGGTTCCGGTAACCAAGAACTCATTCGATCCTTGCGTGGCTCCGTAGCCCTTCATGTTCAGGTGGCGAAAAGCTCTCATAAAGGGTTCCAGCCAGGGATCCAGCCGGCAGAGATGCTTTGCGCAAATCTGCTTGAACCTAAATTTCCCCGCTCGACCGTATTCCGTACTTGCGCATCAGAGCCTGGAAGTTGGGACGGGCAATCCCCACCTCATGCGCTGCACGGGTGACATTCCAGTCATTCCGTTGGAGAGCGGCCAGAACAAACTCACGCTCGAGCTCAGAGACAGCTTGCTCCTTGATCTTCTTCTTCAGTGTCAGGAATTCCGCGTTGGTTCGAGGCACCGAGCCATCCACGATTTGTGGTTGAGGGTACACGAACCGGGGTAAGTGGCGGGGTTCGAGCACATCACCCTCACAGGAGATTACTGCCCACTCGATGGCGCTTTCGAGTTGGCGAACATTGCCGGGCCAGCTGTGCTCTTCCAAGAGCTTGAGCGCTTCCTCAGAGATGGTGGTGACGTTCTTGGCGCTTCGGGCCCTGACCCTTTGCAGGAGGTAACGAGCAAGCACAGGGATGTCTTCCGGCCGCTCCCTCAGGGGTGGCAGATAGATAGGAAAGACATGGAGCCGGTAGTACAGGTCCTCCCTGAACGACCCCTCGGAAACCATTCGAGTCAGATCCCGGTTGGTAGCGAAGATGAGGCGCACATCCACATGCTTTGGCTCCGTCCCCCCCACGGGGAGGAAGTCGCGCTCTTGGATGAAGCGCAGCAATTTGCCCTGGATCTCCAACTCCACGTTGCAGATTTCGTCCAAGAATACCGTTCCATCGTCCGCTGCTTCGAAGATGCCACGTTTCGTCGTGACAGCGCCGGTAAAAGCTCCCCTGACGTGGCCAAACAGCTCACTTTCCAGAAGGTTTACAGAGAGCGTGCTACAATCCACGGCGAAGAAGCGCCGGTCCTTTCTCGGGCTCAAACTGTGAATTGCGCGGGCTACGAGTTCCTTACCCGTTCCACTCTCACCGATAATCAGGATGGTGCTCGAGGTCGGCGCGACTTTCTGAATCAGGTTGTAGACTTGCTGCATCTTCGAGCTGCGGCCCACGATCCCGGCGAAGGTTTCGACGGGCTCTCCAGCGGCTGCCGCGCGGCTTTCCAGAATTCGCTTTCTTTTTTCCCAGGCCTTGGTGACCACCGCAAGCATCTCCTCCGGGGTGAACGGCTTGGGGAGATAGTCAAAGGCCCCGAGTTTCATAGTCTCGACCACGGAAGCGACCGTGGAATAACCGGTGATCACCACGGGCACGATGTCGGGGAACCGAGTCTGCAAAGCCTGAAGGAGCTCCATGCCTCCTATCTCCGCCATCTTCAGGTCGGTAAAAACTAGATCGAAGGGCTCGCACTCCAGAAGGGCGAGTGCATCCCTCCCGGAGAGGACGGTCTTTACTTCGCAGCCGTGCCGGCGAAGGATTTTCTCGCAGGATCTGCAGACCGACAGCTCATCGTCCGCCACGAGGACCCTAGGCTTATCCAGGTTGTTCATCCCCCTCCTTATTGTTGACCGGAAGGCGAAGGCTGATCGTGGTCCCTTTGCCAAGCGCACTGCTAACCGTGATCGTGCCCTTGTGCCGTTCCATAATGCCATAGGCAATGGCAAGCCCAAGGCCCGTACCACTCGTCTTAGTTGTAAAGAACGGTTCGAAGAGCCTGCTCTTGATTTCCTCCGAGATGCCGGGACCGGTATCGGTGATGCTCAGGCAGACATGGTTAGAGGCCCGATCTATGCGGGAAATCACGCTGATCTCACCACCGTGCGGCACAGCCTCGGCGGCATTTAACACAATGTTAAGGACCACTTGACGCATCTGGTCTCTGTCCGCCATAACAGCGGGGAGATTGGTTTGCAGTCCCGTATTAAAGGTGATGTCTCTAAAAGCAGCCTGATTCTTTACCAGGTTGAGGACGTCCTCCACAACTTGATTCAGGTTGACCGCTTGCTTCAGGGGTTTAGTCTGCCTGGCAAAGTCAAGCAGTCCCTTAACGACCTTGCGGCAGCGCAGGGTCTCGTCGACGATGGTCTGCAAATCCTCACGCCTGGGGTCATCGGGAGTCAAATCCTGGAGCATGAGACTGCTGTTGGTAAGGATGCCGGTGAGCGGATTGTTGATTTCATGGGCCACGCCAGCAGCGAGTTTCCCAATGGCGGCCAGCTTTTCGGCCTGGATTAACTGGCCCTGCATGGCCCTGACTTGAGCCGTGCGTTCCTCCACCTTGGTCTCCAGGCTTTCCGCCCACTGTCTCAGCTCCTGTGTCGCACGGGCCAGCTCGAGGGTCATCCGGTTGAAGCACTCAGCCAGATAGCCGGTCTCGTCGGTTGAGAGCACTTCAACCTTCTGCGAGTAGTCCCCTTCGGCCACCCTGCGGGCTGCTGCTGCCATGGATTGGATTGGTCTGGAAATCCGCTGGGCCACCCTGACCGCCACAAAGCTCACCAGGACCATGCCCATGAGAGTGATGCCCAGGAATGTAAACAGTGTTTGCCAAAGGCTGTCGCGGTAAGGCTGCTCCAGCGTGCCGACGTAAAGCATGCCTATCGTTTTCCCCTCGACATCCCGGATGGGGGTGTAAGCCGCGATATACCAGTCGTTGACTACAAACGCCCGGCCCCGCCAGGTTAGATTGCGATGAAGGACTTCTTCCACCACTTCGGCCGAGGCACGGGTGGTTATCGCTCGCGTGCCGTCGGCGTTCTTGACATTGGTCGAAATGCGAACGTCATCTTGGAAAACAGTGGCCGTACCCACCTCTCGGCCCTTGTAAGACTCCTGTTTGAATACGATGCTCCGGATCTTGTCCACTATCTCGTAGTTGCGATTTATGAGTATGCCCCCATACAATACGCCCACAAAGCGGCCGTCAGCCATGGTTACCGGAGCAGCCGCTTTAAGCATCATTCCCTCCGTTTCTCTCTCCTTTCCAGGGGGTCCGGCTCTCGGCGTTGGGGTGATTTCCATGCTTGCTTGCCGTGCCAGATCCAGAGATTCCCTGGCAAGCTGGCTCTGGGAAACGATTACGGTGCCCGACAGGGGGGCTTTTTTGCCAAATACTCGGCTTACCAACTCATCCTGTGGCTCGCTGTCGCCCACCATCAAAGGGTTGCGGGTGCGGTAAAAAACCTTGCCAGAAGCATCCAGAAGAGTAAGAACGTCAAGCCCTTCGGCTGCACGCACGCGATTCATCTCGGGTCCCAAGCCGCTGGGATCATTGCGAGCCAGGGCACCGTAAATGACCATACGGGTGGCATGAATCCGGATCGCATTTTCGAGTCGCTCGAAGTGGTTCCGCCAGATCTCCGTGGCAGCCTCAAGGTCCGAATTTACCTGTGCTTGCGCCTGGGCGTAAATCTGCTTCTGAATCACTCGTACCCCAACCGCAGTCGTAATCAAGGAAGGAATGAGGATCGCAATTGAGAAGCTTCTAATGAGTCTCCCACGAATGGTGGATCTGGCCATGTACCTGTTCACTCCGCTTAGTCGGAACGAATCCTGCTGTCCCGACGGCTCAGCGGCGTCCGCTCCTGATTGCTTGCACCTGTGCAAGAATGATTTTCAATAGAACTATTATAAACGACAACAATAGAGCCGTGCGTAGATGGATTTCAATGGGTTTCATGGTTTGCTATTGCATCATGGAATCATCAGGCCAGACAAGACATGGGCCATTTAGCCCAAAAAGTGAGCAATTTAACCATGATTAGCAACTTCATAATGAGGTCATGCATCCGTGTTTGCCCCGTCTTTAAATGGCTGGCTTCCTAATTTCATCATTCCAAAGCGCTTACTTCACGTTTCCTCAGAAGGGCCTCCGTGTCCGGCAGCCAAGCCCTGTGGCAAGGTATGTGCTTAGTCAAGTGCGGTGCATAAAGGGGCCGGCGGCGGACTCCCATGACGCCGGTTGGTCTCTGCAAAAGGCGGGTTGGGGCACGGATGATGAGGCGTCCCCGGCTCGACTTCGAGGCGATTACTCCCAGAACGACTCGCCGTTACTCTTTTATCATCATTCCCGATGATCGATGCCGGTAATTGGTGTATAGTTTCGGGACTCGCGGTTGAACAACTGAAGTTGATTGCCGCCCTTCATTTGGCGCTTCTTGCGGTTGGGGGACGATGGGATGGATGCGGAGGCCAAGCTTTTCGGGGAGGGCGGCTTATAAAGCAGGAGGGCTTTCATGGATGGCGAGCAGCAGACCGTTCTCTACGAACAGAGTATGGATCCGGGATTCCTTGATGAGGTCTATCGTATCCATGGGGGCGAGAAGATCAAGGATTGCATCCAATGTGGGACATGCAGCGGATCATGTCCCGTGTCTTGGGCCATGGAAGAAACGCCGCGGCAGATCTTCGCCATGATCCGGGCAGGGATGCGGGATCGGATCCTGGAGAGTCTCACGCTATGGACCTGTGCGTCATGCTATCAATGCGCACAGCGCTGCCCGCAGCAGATCAAGATCACGGACATCATGTACATGCTCAAGCGCATGGCGATCCGGGAAAATCGACAGCGGAGCAAGCAGGCCCGCGCGCTCTCGAAACACTTCGTCGATATCGTCAACAAGTACGGCCGTAACCGTGAGACCGCTCTAATGACCCGGTACATGCTTTCTACCAATCCACTGGGAGCATTCGCCGCAGCACCCATTGCGATCAACCTGCGCACGCATGGCCGCCTCCCCTTGGGTGGCTCACGGGTGCGCGACATTGAAGGTCTCCGCAAGATCGTAGCCAAGGCTCAAGAACTGGGAGGTGAGTGAATGCGATATGCCTACTATCCTGGCTGTTCATTGGATTCGACCGCGCGCCCGTACGAAGAGTCGGTCAACGCTGTTGCCGCGCTGCTGGGGATGGATCTGGTCGAGATCGAGGACTGGAACTGCTGCGGCGCGACGGCGTACATGAACGTCAACGAGGTTCTATCTTTCTGCCTCAGCGCTCGCAACCTCGCCCAGGCCCACCGCAACGGAGATCCCATTGTCACAGCTTGCAGCGCGTGTTTCACCAACCTCCGCAAGACCGAGGTTTATCTCGCGGAATCCCCCGACATTAAGGAGAAGGTGAACCAAGCCCTCGCCGAGGCCGGAATGCGCTACGAGGGCGGCGCTGTCATCAAGCACTTTCTGCAAGCGGTTGTCGAGGACGTAGGGTTGGACCGTGTGAGGACTCTGGTGAAACGCCCACTCAAGGGACTGCGCGTGGCGCCTTATTACGGGTGTCAGATAGCCCGGCCTTACGGCATCGAAGATGACACGGACAATCCAACCATGCTGGACCGGCTGCTCGAGGCGCTGGGAGCTACACCCACCTACTACCCGATGAAGACCATGTGTTGCGGCGGGTCGTTGATGGGAACAAGCGAGGATGTGGCGCTCCGGCTGTGCCGCAATCTTCTGCTCTGCGCCCGGCAGGACAAGGCCGACTGTGTCGCGGTTACCTGCCCCCTTTGCCAGATAAACCTCGATGCCTACCAGACCCGCATCAATAAAACTTACATGACGGATTTCCGCATCCCGATTGTGTACTTCACGCAATTGATGGGACTTGCATTCGCACTGGAATCTAAACAGTTGGGGCTGCAACGCTGCATTGTGCCGGCAACCGATGTTTTGGCCCGATTTGCAGAGGAGGCTGTATGAGTGTCAGGATCGGCGTGTATGTTTGTCACTGCGGTACCAACATCTCGGGCAAGGTCAACGTAACGGAAGTAACGGCGTTTGCCAGATCGCTTCCGAACGTGATTGTAGCCCGCGAATACAAATTCATGTGTTCCGATCCTGGCCAGATCCTGATCCAGGACGATATCAAGAACATTGGGCTTGATCGCATTGTCGTTGCCTCCTGTTCGCCACTCATGCATGAGCCGACTTTTCGGGGCGCGTGCGAGAGGGCTGATCTGAACCGCTACCTTTTCCAGATGGCGAACATACGGGAACACTGCTCGTGGGTCACGGTGGATCCGAACGCCGCGACCGAGAAGGCCAAGGCGCTAATCGCAGCGGCCGTAGCGAAGGCGGCGTTTCTTGCCGCACTACCCCGCAAAACCGTCCCCGTGAATAATGCAGCGCTCGTGGTGGGGGCTGGCATCGCCGGTATCCAGGCTGCACTGGATATCGCTGAGTCGGGGCGGACCGTATATCTCGTCGAGAAGGGACCTTCGATCGGCGGACATATGACGCAGTTCGACAAAACGTTTCCCACGCTGGATTGCGCTGCGTGCATCCTTACTCCCAAGATGGTGCAAGTTGGGAATCATCCAAACATCAAACTGATGTCCTCCAGTGAAGTGGAGGTAGTGAGTGGATTCGTCGGTAACTTCCGAGTGAAGGTGCGGCACAAGGCCACATACGTAGATCATGCCAAGTGCACCGGATGCGGGCTTTGCTGGGAGTCATGCCCCGCAAGGAAGATCCCTGCCGTGCGCGTCATACGCAAAGGCAAGCTGGTAATCGGGAGCACTGCAGCCGGGGACGGCTCTCCGGCCGGCGGCCCGCCGGGAAAGGAATAGGCCTGCAATCCCAAGGATGATTGTGCCATGCCGATATTAGCGTACCAAAAGGCGGTGAGTCTGGCTCAGGTTCGCGACCTGCTTGGAGCGGAGGTGTTCTGTGGTGAGGACCTTTCCGCACAGGTAGGGCAGGTAGGCGCAGCAGACCTAATGAGCGATGTCCTGGCCTTGAGCAAGCCAGGGATGCTTCTCCTTACAGGCTTGGCCAGCACTCAAATGATAAGAACTGCGGCAGTGTCAGGCCTTTGCGGCGTGGTGCTGGTGCGGGGAAGAAAACCGGACGAATCGGTTTTGGCGCTGGCACGGGAGAGGAAGATTCCGCTGCTGGGCACCCCGCTCACGATGTTCGAGGCCGCGGGGCTGCTTTACATGGCAATATCCAGCAGGTAGGTGATGGCTTCGCCGGAGGAACTCGAGAGTACGTATTTTGTCGCAGGCCGGGATTTCACAAATGCCGGCAAGATCTCGACGGCGATTATGGATACGTTAAAGCGCCTCGGTGTTGATCCTGAGGTTGTACGCCGCGTGGCAATTGCCTCTTACGAGGCCGAGATGAACATCGTCATGTATGCTCTGCACGGCACGATGTCGCTCAGGGTTAGCCCTCACGCTGTAACAATCGAAGTCGGGGACGAGGGTCCCGGGATCGAGGACATCAATCTGGCGATGCAGGAGGGTTATTCGACCGCAACGCCGGAAATGCAGGAAATGGGGTTTGGGGCCGGGATGGGACTGCCGAACATCAAGAAGAACGCAGATGAGTTCAGGATTACGTCGGAAGTTTCCAAAGGGACGAGGCTCTTTATCCGTGTAAACCAGATTGCATGAGGAACCCGCGTGGCAGCTCAATATCATCACTCTCTACGCTTCATACCTGACAAATGCGACGGCTGCATGTCGTGCATGCGCGCTTGTCCGACAGCAGCGGTGCGGGTTCGCAGGGGACGGGCGATGAAGCTGGAGGACCGTTGCATCGATTGCGGGGAGTGCATCAAGGTCTGCGAAGAAGGCGCCATCGTGCCTCTGACAGACCAGATGGCTGACCTCTCCAAGTTCGACTGCGCAGTTGCGATTCCGTCGGCTGCCTTATATGCGCAGTTCGATGAGGAGCTGCCTCCCGGGATCATCGTAGCCGCCTTGAAGCGCTGCGGATTCGACGACGTGGAACCTCTGTCCGAAGCTTGTGACGCCGTGAGTATTGCCACCGAGATCTTCCTGAGCGAGTATCGCGGCCAGTATCCATTGATTTCGTCGTTCTGTCCCACCGTCGTGCGGCTTATCCAGGTGAAGTACCCTGAATTCGTCGGGCAGTTGCTGCCGATCTTGTCCCCACGCGAGATCTCAGCCAGAGACGCAAAAGCGCGTAAATCAGCGGAGACAGGGTTGCCTGCAGACCGGATCGGTGCTGTCTACATCACTCCGTGTCCCGCCAAAATCGTAGCTATCCTTGAACACCCCGGTATGGCGAAATCGCATTTGGACGCGGCGGTTTCAATCGCCGATCTGTATCAAACCCTGGCTCTCGCTGTCTCCAGCGTCAGAGAGGCGGAGGTGAGGATGGATGTGGGCGAGACGGCATCCGGGGTAAGCTGGGCCTTTCTGGGCGGCTTACCAAGATCGGTGCCCGCGGAGAACACGCTGTCAGTGGCCGGGTTGCCCAATGTAATCCGGATACTCGACGATGTCGCCAAGGGAAAGCTCCGGAGGTATTCATTCATCGAGTGTCACGCCTGCCCGGAGGGATGCGTGAGTGGATGTCTCACCGTGGAGAATCCGTACGTGGCGCGGGGGAAAGTAGTCAAGTTATGTCAAAACCTCCCGGCTGGCCCGGTTGTGGAACGGAAGGAAGTGGAGCGGCGCTACCGGGAGGGAAGCTTCCTGATGGACGAGCCTTTTGCCAGCTGGCCGCTCAGGCCGCTGGACGAGAACATCTCCGGGGCTATCGCCAAGATGAGGGAGCGAGACCGCATTCTTTCGGAACTGCCCGGCATCGACTGCGGCGCCTGTGGCGCACCTTCGTGCCGGGCATTTGCCGAAGACGTGATCCTGGGAGAAGTTGAGCGGGAATCATGTACCTTCTTCTGGCAGCACGAGCTTGCAAACCGGGTTGAGGACCTCGCCCGCCTGGTCCAGGTTCAGATACCTGTGAAGGGAGGGCGGCGGTGACCGTTGCGGAAGCTGCTGAGAAGATCCAGGGAACAGTTGTTGCCGGCGCTGCGGATGCCGCCACGAAGGAAGTGTGCGGGGGGTATGCGGCGGATCTTCTCTCGGACACGATGGGGAACAGTCGCCAAGGTGATCTGTGGGTAACGATGCAGAAGCATGTGAACATCGTGGCAGTCGCTCAGCTCAAGGGCCTGGCCGGCATCGTGGTCGTGAACGGCCGCCGGCCGGAGGAGGCTGCCGTAGCCAGGGCAGAAGAGGAACACGTACCCATAATCAGCACCGAATTGCCGGCTTTTGATGTGGCCGGGATTCTCTACAGCGAGGGCGTCAGGGGAAGGAGGTCGGCCTGAAGGTGTTCGTGATCGATCCCCACTTGCACACTTGCCTCTCACCTTGTGCGGTGCTCGACATGCACCCCGCGGGATTGATCGATGCGGCCCTCCGTGCCGGGCTGGACGCAGTAGCCGTGTGCGATCACAACTCGGCTGAGAATGTGGCGGCTGTGCAGAGAGCTGGGCGTACCGCAGGCATGGCGGTAATCGCCGGCATGGAAATCACGAGTGAGGAGGAAGCCCACATTCTGGCCTTGCTCCCCAGCGTCGAGGCAGCGCTGGAGTTGCAGTCCAAAATCTATAGGTCGCTGCCCGGGCGCAACGATGAACGTTCCTTCGGGCCTCAGGTAATTGCGAACGAGCATGCGGAGGTACTGGGCTTTGACGAACACCTCCTCTCCGGAGCGACGACACTCAGTGTGGACAGGGTCGTTGCGGCAATCCACGATGTTCAGGGGCTCGCGGTTGCCTCGCATGTCGATCGGGAAAGATTCGGGATCATCGGCCAGCTCGGAATGATTCCTCAAGGGCTGGCGCTGGATGCTCTGGAGATTTCATCCCGGACTAACTTTCCGGATGGCCGTGCGGCATTCGCTCCGAAAGGTGAGTTCCCGATCGTCTGCTCTTCCGATGCGCACGAGCCCAAGGAGGTGGGTAAGGCTGTGACATTCCTGTTGCTGGCAGAGCCGACGCTGGACGAGCTGCGTCGCGCGTTTGCAGGCAAGGACGGCAGGGTGATTCTCGGCGGAGGAAGGCCCATGGAGGACCTTGCGTTGCATATCCTCGATCTCGCACAAAACAGCATCGAGGCCGGCGCCACCGCAATCGAAATAGATCTGCTCGAGTATCCGTCGGCGGACCAGCTGATCATCGAAGTGCGGGACAATGGGCGCGGGATGGATCCTGAGACACGCGCCAGAGCCACGGATCCGTTCTATACCACTCGCACCACGCGCAAGGTGGGGCTGGGTCTCTCCTTGCTCAGCGAAGCCGCCCGCGCGGCCGGAGGCGGACTCGAGCTTGACTCAAAGCCGGGGATTGGGAGCCGCGTAAGAGCATTCTTTCAGTACCACCACATTGACAGAGCACCGGTAGGGGACATTGAAACGACTGTCATGGTGCTGTTGGCCGGCCACCCGGGCCTGGATATCCGTTTTAGGCATTGCGTGGGGAGTGAGGTTTTTGAGCTGGACTTGCGTGACCTCCGCTCCTCCGGGACCGACCCGGCCTCACCGGACGGACTGGCGACGCTGCGGGAGGTGATACGCCGGGGGGAGGCGGGCCTGCGCGGGCCAAGTGTTCCGCCAAGATTGCATTAAGGATTTTGGAGGCCAAACATGGTTGACGTTACTAAGGTTCGTGACATCGTAGACCGGCACGGTGGCAAAAAGGGGCATATGATCGCCATCCTGCTCGATTGCCAGGAAGAGTACTGCTACCTTCCTAGAGAAGTCCTGGAGGAGTTGTCGATCCAAATCAACACGCCGCTGACTTCTCTCCTCTCTATCGCCACCTTCTTCAGGGCTTTCAGCCTGAAGCCTGTGGGCCGCTACCAGATCCATGTCTGCATGGGCACGGCCTGCAACATCCAGGGCGGCCCCCAGCTGGTCGAGGCACTCGAACGTGAACTAAAGATCAAGAGGGGCGAAACAACGCCTGACATGCAGTTCAGCCTCGACACGGTGAACTGCGTGGGATGCTGCGGACTGGCTCCAGTGATGACCGTGGCACATGATGTGCACGGAAAGCTGAAGCAGTCCTCCATTCCAAGGATAGTAAAACGTTATAGGGCAAAGGAGGCAGCACATGCCGAGACTGTCCATTGAGGACCTAAAGCGCATACGCGAAGACGCGAAGCACACCTTAACGCTCCGGTCTGGCACGGCGCGTGCCAGAGTTACCGTGCACATGGGCACCTGCGGCATTTCCGCCGGAGCGCGCGAGGTTATGGGCGCGCTGCTGAAGGAGATTGAAAACCTGAAGGTAACGGATGTCATCGTGACTACCTCGGGTTGCGCGGGGCTGTGCAGTCGTGAGCCCATGGCTACCGTGGAATTGACGGGCCAGCCCCCTGTCAAGTATGTGGATCTGAAGCCCGAGAGGATAGTGAGGGTGCTCAAGGAGCACGTGCTCGAGGGTAAGATCGTTACCGACTTCGCCCTTGCGAGCGGTTGTGAAACAACCGGCTAAGGGGCCGGCTGGGAGGTATAAAGACAATGGCATTTCGCACACATGTTCTAGTATGCGCGGGAACAGGATGCGTTTCAGGCGACTCATTCGCTACTGCCAGATCCCTGGACGCCGAGGTGCATAAGCAGGGCTTGGCAGGTGAGGTCCAGGTGATCCGAACAGGTTGCCAGGGGTTTTGCGCTCAGGGCCCTATAGTAATTGTGCAACCGGACGGCATTTTCTATTGCGGCGTCAATCAGAAGGCGGCCGCGCACTTGGTCCAGGAGCACCTCTTAAAGGGGCGGCCGGTCAAACACCTTATGTACTCGCCTCCGCCTGAGAAGAGCCCCATCCCCGCACTGAGGGACATTCCATTCTTCGCCAAGCAAAAGCTGGTCGTGCTCCGCAACCGCGGCATCATCGACCCCGAGCGGATCGATGACTACATCGCTGTCGACGGATACCTAGCGCTGGTGAAGGCCGTGACCGAGATGACCCCGGAGCAGATCATAGCCGAGATCAAGCGTTCAGGATTGAGGGGCCGCGGCGGCGGCGGATTCCCGGCCGGCATCAAGTGGGAGACCTGCCGTCATGCTGCTAAAGCGCGCGGGGTTGAACCGGTCGTAGTTTGCAACGCCGATGAGGGCGATCCCGGCGCCTTCATGGACCGGAGCATCATCGAGAGCGACCCACACTCGGTGCTCGAGGGTATGATCATAGGTGCGCGCGCCATCGGATGCCAGGAAGGCTTCATTTACATCAGGCACGAATACCCGCTCGCCCGCGAGCGCCTGCTGAAAGCGATCGAACAGGCTCGGGACTACGGGTTCCTGGGCAAAGACATCCTGAACAGCGGCATGGATTTCGACATCGAGATCGTCCAGGGTGCCGGCGCTTTCGTTTGCGGCGAGTCCACTGCTTTGATGGCCTCGCTGGAGGGCAGGGTCGGCGAGCCGCGGGCCAAGTACATCCATACAGTCGAGTATGGTTACCAGAACCGCCCAACCAACCTAAACAATGTGGAAACCTGGGCCAACGTGCCCCTCATCATTAACCGAGGTGCGCAGTGGTTCGCTTCTATGGGCACCGGCGAGGTCGAGGAGAATCCCTGGAACGGAAGCAGCGGGACCAAGGTCTTCTCGATGGTGGGAAAGGTCAACAACACGGGCCTGATCGAAGTCCCGATGGGGATTACGCTCCGGGAGATCGTTTTCGACATCGGCGGCGGCATCCCAGGGGGGCGCAAGTTCAAAGCGGTCCAGACGGGAGGGCCGTCGGGAGGCTGCCTGCCTGAAGAGCTCCTCGACATGCCGGTCGATTTCGACAGCCTGACTGGCGCCGGGTCGATGATGGGATCGGGCGGGATGATCGTGATGGACGACCAGACCTGCATGGTAGAAGTGGCCCGATACTTCATCTCTTTCCTCACCGAGGAGTCATGCGGCAAGTGTGTCCCGTGCCGCGAAGGGTTGAGAACCTCACTGGATGTGCTCAACCGCATCACCCAGGGCAAGGGCAGCCCGGAGGACCTCGATCTTCTCCGCGAAATTGGAGCGGTTATGCAGGATTGTTGCCTGTGCGCCCTCGGCACTTCGGCATCAAACCCGGTCCTGTCCACAGTCCAGTACTTCAAGGAAGAATTCGACGCCCATATCAAAGACCACATATGCCCGGCGGGTGCCTGCAGAGAGCTGATCGAATACATCATTGACCCGGGAAAATGCGATGGTTGCCATGCCTGCGTTGCCGGTTGCTCAACGAAGGCGATTATGGGTGATGTCAAGAAATTGCACATGCTCGACAAGACTATGTGCATCAAGTGCGGCGCCTGCGTCGAGGTGTGCAAGCGTGAAGCAATCCTGAAGGTTCCTAGGAGTCATGCAGCATGAAAACTATCAAGCTCAAAATCGACGGAATCGAGACAACAGCCGAGGATAGAACCCCAGTGTTGGCGATTGCCGAGAAGCTGGGGATCAAAATTCCCACCCTGTGTCATCACCCCATCCTGGAGCCTTACGGTGTTTGCCGCATCTGCACCGTTGAGGTACGGTCAGGCAAGCGCGTCCGCATGGTGACCGCCTGCAATTATCCCGCTACCAACGGCATCGAGGTGCTGACCAACTCCGACCGCGTGCGGCGTGATCGAAAGCTGATTATCGAGTGGCTCATGTCGCGTTGCGGCCACGTCCCTATCCTGGAACAGCTCGCCAAGGAGTACGGCATTGTCGAGCCGAGATTCGGCCGCGGGGACGATGACTGCATACTGTGCGGGCTATGTGTGCGGGTCTGCTCGGATGTCGTCGGAGCCAACGTGCTCGGCTTTTTCGGCAGGGGCACGATTCGTGAGGTTTCGACGGCCTACGGCGAGACCTCTCCCAAGTGCATCGCCTGCGGCGCCTGTGCCTACGTCTGCCCGACGGGAGCGATCCGCATCGAGAACGACACCGAGCTGGTTCGTCAGGTACTGCCGCTCGGCCCGCTGACTCCCGTCGGCATCCCCTTCATGCAGGCGATCCCGCACAAGCCCGTCATCGACCGCGATTCGTGCATCCACTTCAAGACCGGCGAGTGCAAGGTGTGCGAGAAAGTGTGCGAGGTCAAGGCGATCGACCACAAGCAGACCGATCAGATCGAGGAGATCGACGTCGGCGCTGTGATCCTGGCCACCGGCTTCACGCCATCCGATCCCAAAAATATTCCAGAATACGGCTACGGGAGATTTAAGAATGTCCTCACCGGTTTGGAATTTGAGAGGATGAACAGCGCCTCTGGGCCGACAGGGGGCAAGATCTTGCTGGCTAACAGCCAGGAGCCCAAGCAGGTGGGCATCATCCACTGCGTCGGAAGCCGTGACGAGCGCCATAACAAGTATTGCTCCCGCGTTTGCTGCATGTACGCCTTGAAATTCGCGCACCTGATCAAAGAGAAGACGGGCGCCGAAGTCTACAACTTCTACATCGACATGCGCTGCTTCGGGAAGGGCTATGAGGAGTTTTACCATCGAATCCTTGAGGAGGGGGTGCGGTTCATCAGGGGACGTGCCGCCTCGGTAACCGATTTTCCATTAAACGAGAAAGAGGTAGGTAAGTTGGTAGTCAGGGTTGAAGATACCCTCATCGGTCAGGTGCGGCGCATCCCGTTGGACATGGTCGTCCTGGCGACAGGACTCAGTCCCGGGGAGGACGCGGCCCAATTGGCACGCACTTTCCACATAAGCTGCGGCGACGGATTCTTCATGGAAAGGCATCCGAAGCTGGCCCCAGTGTCGACGGCGACCGACGGCATCTTCATCGCAGGCGCATGCCAAGGTCCTAAGGACATCCCCGATACCGTGGCCCAGGCCTCGGGAGCGGCCTCTCTGGTCCAATCCTTAATGGCAAAGGGCGAGATCGAGGTCGAATCCGCAACCAGCGTCGTGGACCCGGAGAAGTGCGCCGGCTGCAAGATATGCAACACGCTCTGCTCGCTGTCAGCAATCAGCTTTGATGAGGAAAAGAAGGTCTCCGTCATCAACGACGTCCTGTGCAAGGGGTGCGGAACGTGTGCGGCAGCTTGCCCAAGTGCTGCCATCACGGCAAGGCACTTCACCGATGAGCAGTTGTTTGCCGAGATAGAAGGAGCACTGTATGACGTTCGAGCCTAAGATCGTGGGAATCCTCTGTAACTGGTGTTCCTATACTGGCGCGGATCTTGCCGGAACAGCTCGCATCAAGTACGCCCCTAACGTGCGCGTAGTGCGCGTGATGTGTTCCGGCAGGGTGGACCCGACGTTCGTGCTGAAGGCTTTCGCTGAAGGTGCGGATGGCGTGCTGGTGGCCGGCTGCCATCCCGGGGACTGTCATTACATCGAGGGGAACTATAAAACCATGCGGCGCATGGCGCTCTTTAAGAAAATGCTGGCCGACTACGGCATCGAACCAGGACGGTTCCGGCTGGAATGGGTCTCGGCATCGGAGGGAGATCGGTGGGCCAAGGTGGTAAACCAGATTACCGAAGAGGTGAGGAAACTAGGACCGGCAAAACTCAGGGCACCACGCAGGAAAAAAATTCCTGCTTGAGCGTCCTGACGAGCCGAACTGGAGTGCTTTGTATCTTTGAACCTTGATTGAAATCGGAGGGACGGATGGCGAAATTAAAGCTGGCATCATACTGGGCCGCCGCCTGCGGGGGATGCGACGTGGCCATCCTCGACACGCACGAGAAAATCCTGGACATTGCCGCTGCCGCGGATATCGTTTTTTGGCCGATTGCGACAGATTTCAAATACGCAGACGTGGAAGCGATGCCGGACGGGCACATAGACGTGACCCTGTTTCACGGCGCCGTCCGCAACTCAGAGAACGAGCACCTGGCACACCTCTTACGGGCGAAGTCCAAGGTCCTGGTTGCTTTCGGCACGTGCGCACATCTCGGAGGAATCCCCGGGCTCGCAAACCTGTTCGACCGAAAAGCAATCTTCAAGCGCGTCTATCACGACACGCAGTCTACGGTCAATCCCGACGGCGTGGAACCGCAGACCAAGACCCAGATGCCCGAAGGGGAGCTCACGCTCCCTGAATTCTACGACACGGTCATGCCCCTGGACCACCTGGTGGAGGTCGATTATTACGTCCCGGGCTGCCCGCCGACTCCCAAGCAGATCTGGGCCGTGGTGCAAGCGATCGTCAGCGGGCAGCTCCCGCCCAAGGGTTCCGTTGTGGGAGCGTCGGAGAAAACACAGTGCGACGAGTGCAAACTCAAAAAGAACGAAAAGAAGATCACGAGCTTCAAGCGGATCGCAACCGCACAGCCCGAGCATGAAACCTGTTACCTGGAGCAGGGTTTCCTCTGTCTCGGTCCTGTCACCAGGGGAGGCTGCGACACTCGCTGCCAGCTCTCCGGCGTAGCATGCCGCGGCTGCTATGGGCCGCCGCCTGGAGTGCTCGACCAGGGCGCGAAAGCAGTCTCAGCCATAGCGTCCGTCATTGAGGCCAAAGATGAGGCTGAAATTGGACGGATTCTGGCAGAAATTCCCGATGCCTTGAGAAGCCTCAACCGCTTCGGCATCCCCGCATCACTCCTGAGGAGGAAGACTTTATGACACGCATTTCCATTGACCCAATCACACGGCTGGAAGGACACGGCAAGATCGAGATTTTCCTGGGCGACGACGGGAGCGTCTCGAACTGCTACTTCCAGGTGCCCGAGCTGCGCGGCTTCGAGAAGTTCGTGGAGGGGATGCCCATCGAGGAAGTTCCCCGGGTCGTGTCGCGCATCTGCGGCGTTTGACCGGCCGCTCATCACCTGGCCTCGGGTAAGGCCGGAGATGCGGTATACAAGGTCGATCCTCCTCCAGCTGCCAAGAAGCTGCGGGAGCTTTACTACAGCGCGCACTATGTTCACAGCCACATTGCGCATTTCTATGCCCTGGCGGCGCCGGACTTCGTCGTGGGGCCGGAAGCGGATCCGGCAAAGCGCAACATTCTGGGGATTGTCGAAAAGGTCGGCGTCCCGATCGCGAGCGAAGTGCTCAAACACCGCGCCATTGCTCAGGACCTCCAGATCATGGTCGGCGGCAGGTCCACGCATCCGGTGTGGACGCTTCCCGGCGGCGTTTCCAAAGGGATCACAGAAGAGCAGCGCAAGGAGATCATCGAAAAGGGGAAATCGTGCGTCGAGTTCGCGAAGTTTTCCCTCAAACTCTTCGAGGATGTGGTCCTCAACAACAAGGCCTACCTTGATCTCGTCCTTTCCGACATCTTCCAGATGGACTCCTACTGGATCGGTACCGTGGACGCCAATAACCACGTGAACTTCTACCACGGCGACCACAGGGTGGTGGACCAGAAAGGCAAGGAGGTTTTCCGGTACAAAGACCACGAGTATCTGGATTTCATCTCCGAGCGCGTCGAAAAGTTCAGCTACTTGAAATTCCCCTTCCTGAAGAAGATTGGCTGGAAAGGGCTGGTGGACGGCCCGGACTCCGGTGTCTATCAGGCGACGCCGCTCTCCCGCCTCAACGTCGCGGACGGCATGGCTACGCCGCTGGCCCAGGCGGAATACGAGAAAATGTTCAAGACTCTCGGCGGCAAGCCAGTCAAGAAACTCCTGGCCACGCACTGGGCGCGGCTGATCGAGCTCATGTTCGCGGCCGAGAGGTTGGTCGAGCTCGCGGAGGATCCGGAAGTGGCTTCGCCCAACATACGCACGGTGCCTACGGCGACGCCGGAGGAAGGGGTTGGGATCGTGGAGGCGCCGCGCGGAATTCTCACGCACCACTACAAGACCGACCACAATGGCCTCGTTACCGAAGCCAACATCGTCGTCGGCACGACGAACAACCACGCGCCGATCTCGATGGCGATCAAGCGGGCCGCCCAGAAGCTCATCCAACCGGGCAAGGAAGTGGGGCAAGGCCTGCTGAACATGGTGGAGATGGCATTCCGGCTCTACGACCCGTGTTTCTCGTGCGCCACCCACTCGCTGCCCGGCGAAATGCCGCTGGTGGTTGAAGTGAAGAATGCAGCAGGGGAGGTCATCCACAAGGAATGCCGCCTGTGATTTATGGCTCAGGGTCGCATGAAGACTCGCATCATCGGCCTAGGTAACACGATCCTTAGCGACGACGGCGTCGGCATCTACACAGTGCGGGAGGTCGCCCGCCGTCTCGCGGGGGCCGGCAAAGGCGCGGGACCGGACATTGTCGAATCCGAGGTGGCCGGCTTTGCCCTTATGGAACTGATGGCAGGATGGGAGCGGGTGATCCTGGTGGATTCCATCCAGTTTGACGATCTGAAAGCCGGGACGGTCCTCCGAATAGATTCAAATGATCTGCGGACTTCTCTAAGACTCCGGTCAATCCACGAGATCGACCTGCCCACCGCTCTCAAGCTGGGGCACCGGCTCGGCTTGGCCATGCCCCAAGAGGTTACAGTCTTCGGCATCCAAGCGGAAGATGCGCGCACCTTCGGCGATTCCCTGAGCCCGGCCGTTGCGCTAGGGATGCGGAAGGCTGTGGCTTTGATTCTGCGTGAGCTGAGCGACAGCGATCGCCATTCGCCCTAGACCGACCCGCCACTTTCGGTCAGGAAGAATCCCTCGCTCAAAGGCCCCTACCGATCCGAACCGGCTCACCGATCGGGAGAGCACAGTAGATCATTCATCGATCCTCCATTCCACCCAGATCTTGCGCCAAGATCAGATAATAACGGCTTTCCTCGAGCGAACTCTCAGCAATATTCATCAAGCGGGCTTTGTCGGTTTTACCGCGGCGCGTGAACCCTTCCGCAATGTTGGCGGGAATGGAAACCGCAGCTCGTCTCATCTGCTGCGCCAGACCGTATATTTCGCTTTTCGGGAATGCCGAGGTGGATCGATGCATGGCAAGCACAAACTCGCGTGCTTTGCGCCACACCATCAGATCTCGAAAGGTCCTCGCCTTTGGTCGCTCTGTTTGCATGACATCATCTCCGGAAAGCAGCATAGGCGGCGCTTATGAAAATTCTGGCTTCTGGCTCCTGGCTTCTTGCTTCTAACGAGAACAAGATTCACGTAACGCCACGCATAACGGTCTCATCACTTTAGTAATTCCTTGGTTCTGGCAATGATGCTTTCCGCCGTGAAGCCGAGATGCTTGAAGATTTCTTGGTAAGGGGCGCTGGCGCCGAACCTCGTGATCGCGATGACATCGCCTGCATCCCCAACCCATTCGCGCCAGCCCAGAGGGACGCCCGCCTCGACGGCAAGCCGGGCTTTCGCGTTCGGCGGCAGAGTTTTATCCCGATAGCTTTGCGGCTGCTCTCTGAAAAGCTCCCAGCTCGGCATGCTCACGACGCGGGCGCTAATTCCTTCTGCCGCCAGTTGTTCCTGAGCGGCGAGGATCAGAGGCACTTCCGATCCGCTTGCAATCAGCACCGCCTGGAGACTCGTTCCTCTCTCCGGGGACAGGATATAAGCACCCTTCAAGACCCCTTCCGCTCCCGACAGTTTGCTGCGATCAACAATCGGCAGATCCTGGCGACTCAGAACGAGCATGGTTGGCCCCTTTTTGCGCATGAGTGCGGCGCGCCACGCGTATGACACCTCGTTCGCGTCTGCTGGCCGGATGACGCACAGGTTCGGCATGGCGCGGAGCGCGGCCAACTGTTCGATGGGTTGATGCGTCGGACCGTCTTCACCCAGGCCAATCGAATCGTGGGTCATCACGTAGATGACGGGTAATCCCATCAGCGCAGCGAGCCGGATTGCCGGCCGCGCGTAGTCGGTAAAAACGAAAAACGAAGCGGCGAAAGCACGCAGGCCGCCGTGCAGGACCATGCCTGAAGTTGCGGCGCACATGCAATGCTCGCGCACGCCCCAGGCGATGTTGCGGTTTGTGTATGCCCCCTTCTGGAAATATGCAGTGTCCTTCATAAGCGTCTTGGTCGACGGCGCAAGGTCGCCGCTTCCGCCGATCAACCACGGCACACGGCTTGAGATCGCGTTGACGATCTTGCTTGATGCGATGCGGGTTGCCATCGGCCCGTCGGACGCCTTGAAGACCGGGATGCCGCGGTCCCAACCGGCAGGGAGATCGGCTCGCACCGCTTCCTCGAATTTCTGTGCCGGATCAGGAAATGCCTTTTTGTAGGCAGCGTACTTTTCCTGCCATTCCGCTTCCAATTTCCTTCCGCGATCCACCGCTTCGCGCATATGCGTGAGCGCTCGATCCGGCACCAGGAACTTCGCCTCCTCCGGCCAGCCATAAGACTTTTTGGCAAGCCGGATCTCCTCCTCCCCTAAAGGGGAACCGTGCGCTTCGTGCGTATCCTGCTTATGGGGAGCGCCGTACCCGATGTGCGACTGCACGATGATCAGAGAAGGCCGCTCTTTTTCCTCGCGCGCCTGTCGGATTGCTTTGGCGAGAGCCTCGATATCATTCGCTTTGTCCCCGATATCCTGCACATGCCAGTGATAGCCGCCGAAGCGCCGCGCAACGTCATCCGAGCAGGAGAGTTTTGTTGGCCCCTCGAGGCTGATGTAGTTGTTGTCGTAAACCCAGATCAGTTTCCCCAGGCCGAGATGGCCGGCCAGCGATGCGGCCTCGTGCGCGGCGCCCTCCATCAGATCTCCGTCGCTGCAGAACGCGTAGGTGCAGTGATTGACGATGTCGTAGCCTTCGCGGTTGTACGTGGCGGCAAGGTGCGCTTCGGCCATCGCCATCCCGACGGAGTTCATGAGACCTTGACCCAGGGGCCCGGTGGTGGTTTCCACCCCCGGGGTGAGACCGTGTTCGGGATGCCCGGGCGTCTTGCTATCCCACTGGCGGAAACTCTTGATGTCCTCGAGCGAGAGATCATAGCCGGTCAGGTACAGCATGGCGTAAAGCAGCATAGAAGCGTGGCCGCAAGAAAGGATGAATCGGTCTCTGTCGAGCCAATCGGGACTTTTGGGATTGAAGCGAAGAAACCGCCGCCACAGAACGTATGCCAGCGGCGCCAGCGCCATCGGCGCCCCAGGGTGTCCCGAGTCCGCCTTTTGAATGGCATCCACGGCCAGAGTGCGTATGGTAGCGATCGTCAGTTCCTCAATCGACATCTTCTCGAGGTGGCTCATGAACTCCTTCCTCCTTCCAGCAGCGCGTGCTTTTGAATTAGTCTATCATCAACGTATAGCGTACCCAGGACGCAAAACACCAATATCCCCCCTAACCGATGGCGTTCCTCTACCACCAAGAAAAAGCAAATTGCTATCAAAATCTCAAGCGTCAGGCCCGAGTTTCCGATAAAGAGGAATGCTCCGCACGAGTATAAGCTGGGCTGCACAGAACATCAGGACTTCAGGTTCCTTCCTCAGCCGGACTGTAAGCTGAGAGCTGACGACTGAGTGCCGATAGCTTTTTCCCAATTTGGCAGAATCCTAACTTCCATAACACTCAGCGATTCAGACACTGCATGTCAATCATCCGAATGCCTTTGGAACCTTAAAGACCTCCAAGACCACAAAGATCCTGGGATTGCACAGGGTAGCGATAGATGGTACGTCGGAAATAGGCTTTGGCTGCCACTCCTGGCACGGGCATCGGCGACAAGCGCGCAGAAGAAGCTGTCCTGGAGCCTGGAGCGTACGGTCAGATTCCCAGGCTTCCCTGTCGCACCCATCCCCCATGCCCTTGTCCCCGATCCCCGCGCCAGGAGTGGATTCCGCAGCGCAGCTGCGGAATCGCCTCCGTCGCAGCCAAAGCCCCCTTAGCTCTTGGTTCTTTGAGGTCTTGGGGTCTTGGTGGTTCGTTCTTGCTATGCGCCGGTATCGCTCCAAGGGGTGCGCACCACTGTCTGAATTGCCGAGTCCCACAGCAGACCTGAGGGTTTGCCTTACCGAATGAGTGTTCAGAGAACACATCGGGAAGGTCCACCGATCAACGGCGTCGCAGGTTCCTGAGTCCTTGCTCGTCACTTGCCATTCGTCGCTGCCTTGTCAGTGCTGGTAAAAAACGAGGGTCCGGGCGGGAATTGCGGAGTCGCCGATTTCATCGCCGCTGACAATGCGCCCATCGGGGAAACGGTAATAAGTCGAAGGATAGTTCCACTTGATGCCGGCAATGCTGGACGGCGGCCGGCTGGTCTTCACATAGCCGCCATAGACATAGCCTACGAGCACACGCGTGCCCGCGGGCAGGTGCTCCAGAAGCGCTCGGAAGGAATTGCTGCTCCAGAGATCGTGGCCCGTCCGGATCAGGCCGTCCGGCAAAAAATAAATGGTGGTCGCTTTGTCGAAGGCATCGCCGGCCAACGCCCGCGCGCTGTCGCCATCTTTGCCAATCTCCAGAAAGCCCTCCATGGACTGTTCGTCTTCGCCTTCGGCCACCAGAACGCGGGTGCCTTCAGGAATCTTGTTCCAATCCTGGATCTGGTCGCCGCGCAGCCGCTTGCCATCGGGAAAAACATAGACCGTGTCAGGCTGGTCGTACCGTTCGCGCGCGATGTGCCACGGCGTCCAACCCTTGGTAACGGTATTCGATTCCGCAGGCAGCGGCAGGGCGGGCGCATGCGCCTGTGCGCCGGCGCCGGCGGCAGCTGGCCCAGAGGCATAGAGGAACTTGTAGAGCTCGACGTCGCCGACCCTCAATCGTCCGGCCTCCACATCCACATCGTGCCCGGGCGCAGAGGCCAGTCCAAGCTTCAGCCTGACGTCGGGCCGCGCAAAGATCATGCCGCATCGCTTGCGCCCGCGGTGATCGTACGCATAAAACCGATTCGGGCGCCCATATGCGACCATCGAATGAGTAAGCACGCGTTTATCCGGGATCCTATAGATGGCTTTCAATTGCCGAAGCAACTCGTGCAACGCCGCGTGTTGAGCCTCGGTGATATACTGATCGTGACGGCCCACGACCTCAATGCCGATAGAGTAATTGTCGATGTTTCGATGCCCTTCCCACATGCTCCTGCCCGCGTGTGTGGCGATCTTGGCACGGCCGATGATGCGCAGCACGTTGCCGTTGGCGGTTACGAAGTAATGAGCTTCGCCGCGGCGCCAGACCTTGTCGAGCGATCCGGCTTCCACCCCTTCCGTAGTATGAAGCACAATGTAGAGAGTGTGCGGCCGCAACGGCCTGTGCTTGTTACGAGGGCTGAAATGATTACTGATCCTGAGCTTCGCCAGCATCTCGGCCAGGACGGACGGCGCCAAGCGAAACGCCTCCGAGAGCGCGACGATCGCGCCCAGCCCCGCCTGCAAGAGCTTGCGCCGCGTGGTCTTTTCTGCTGCCGCTGCCATCGCCTGACTCTTCGTCAAGTCACCCCTTTTAGCAGATGCACCCTCTCACATCAAGCTCGGAAAGTCGCAGGCACAGGAGGCGATGATTCTCCGGAAGATATTTGTTGTATGGAGACAGTAAGAGACGTAACTTCGATCTCAGCAGAAGCGGGTTCGAGGGTTGATCCCGGAACCTCCAAGTCTTCGGGGAGTGCACGTGACAACGAGTGAGATTGCCATGACCGCCTCTCTCCGTCGTCGGCTGTTGCTGATCGCTCTGCTGTCTTCTCTCCTTGTCCTGCCTGGCAGGATCGGATTCGCCCAGACAAACGGCCGAAAAACGGAGTTTGTGGGTCTGCCGTTGCCTCTGTCGATCGAGTGGAGCGAGTCGTTTGATCTTCAGGCGCAAAACAGGCTGCTTGCCAACCGCTTCAAGCTCCTGGCCGGGACAAGTAATCTCAACCTGCAATTTTCGAATCAAGCCCCCGCTTTTCTGGGCGGAAAGCAGTTTCAATGGCTGCCAGGGGGTTACCAGCTCACGGAGTTGGCGCTATCGAGGAAATGGGGATCGATTTACGGATTCCGGAGCCTCGGCTACAGTCCGCGCATTGTGCGGCCGGAGTTCGCCCGCACCTTTACCGGCGCGGCCGCAGAAGTGCCGAGAGCTGTTCTCGGCACGCGCCTGTCTACTTACTACCTCTACGCCGCTCCGCAGGCCCAGCTATCGGAAGGCATTAGTGCGCCGGCGCCGAACGGCTCCCAAGTTGGCTTCACACTGATGCGCGAGCTAAGGAAGGATGCCAAACTCGAAGCGGAATGGACCCAGACTCGCTTCTCATCCTCCTCACCCACATCTGGTAACGGAGCCGCGTTTGCCGGGCCTGCACGCCGCGGACTCCTGGCGAAGCTCACAGGAACATATGCCCGAACCGATCTCAATATCACTTATAGGACCAGAGATGAAGGCTTGGCCAATCCTGCTGCGCCGACTTATGGTCCCGCAGAGCGGACCCTATGGGTGGATGTGCGGCGGAAGTTGAAGAAACACCAGTTTCAATACAGCAGCCAACTCGACGGCCAAAGGGCCGTGCGGACGCTGGGTATAGCAGTGATGGATGTCCGCGAGGGAACATTCGGATGGACCTATACGCCTCGGCGTCTGCCTCTGATCTCGGCATCGCAGACCCGGAGCCGCCAAGCGAGGGCAGGCAAGCCGGAGGACGAGGAAACCTTCCGCTTCTCGCTGGCCAAGTCCATCCGAAGGGTAAATGCCAGCCTGATGTTCCTCCGCGGGACGCGCGTTGACACGCAATCGTCACGCCCCCTGTGGGAACGAACCGTGTTGATGGGCGATGCCACGGTTGAGATCCGCAAAGACGAACGGCTGCATGCCCACTACGAGACGAACAGGCTGTCGCAGCTCACGATCTCTCAGTTGGTGTCTGTTTCGAGCCTGCAGTTCGACACGCGCATAAACCTGCGACAAAACAGGCTGTCGCTGGCTCCGGTGCTGGACATGCGCAAACAGGGAGGAAGTTTGCCTGCCCTTGACCGGGCGGGGATTCGCATTGCCCTGTCCGCCCTGATCAAAATGCCGCGCCGTATCCCCGGGACTGACTTACTCATCAACTGGGCGTCGATTCACACCAGATCGACAGGACGCCCGGACCAGGACAGCACTGAACTGATCGTGCGTTGGAACTTCCGATATCGCTGATCCCCGGCAGACGAGAGACGGTTCGGGCAGCCTCCAGTCGTCAGAAGAGTCGCGCGCGGGGCCGGACGGCAACGCTGCTCGGAACCCTACCCGTAACCGTGAGGGACTAGTGCCGCCGTCTGTCGGCGGCATGCAGCTCCGGCACGGCGTGGTGCCTCCTACTCCCGTTTGAAAAGATCCAGAAACGCCTGGCGGTGGCTGTTCTCAGGTTTGGGAGAAGCGGCGCCACTCCCTTGTTTCTCAACCAGGACTTTGGCTTCGAAGAAGGTGCAGAGATTGTTGGCGCTTTTGTTGGGTACGCGCACCTCGATGGGTTTAATGCACTCGTTGCGCGCCGAAGGATCGAAGTGCAAGCAGTTCCGACAAGTATGCAGATCCGTTCCGCAGTTCTTGCATCGATCCGTTGCCTGGATCTGATCGGTAATCTGGATTTCAGCGGCACAGTTGTTGCAGCGAGTGATCAAGTGGAAGCGCGTTTCGACGCGCGCTCCGGCGCCCTTCGGGCGCGGCGGTGGTTTCGGCTTTCTTTCGCGGTCACCCTCCTGGTAGCCGCGCTGACGATACTTTCTGCTCATTGTCCTCCTTAGAGACGCAGTTATAGGGAAGACCTGCGAGGACGGGATTCCCAAATATCATACACGTCTCTGGCGATATGATCCAGGAAATCCGCAGGGTGTCAGGTCTTCAGAATCCGATTTTTGAAATCGCTCCTCGGCCCGAAAATTGGATTCGGAAGATCTGACGCGCTGGGTTACTAAAGCGAGGCAAGCTCGGTTTGGAGCTTTTCCCATTCTTCCATAAAGCGGCTCAGCTCTTCTTGCAGCCGCTCATGCTCCTCCATGGTTGCGCGAAAGAGCGTGTAGTCGCGGTAGAGATCTTCGGACGCGAGCCGTTGTGCGAGCGCGGCGATGCGCGTCTCGTGGGTGTGGATCGCGGCCTCCACTTCTTCGATCCTGCTCGTCAGCTGCCGGATCTTGAAAGGGTTGACCTTCTTGCGAGCGCGCTCGCGGGACACACCGTTCCCTGAGGCCCGCGCGCTTGGCTCGGAGGCTGATTCCGCCTGCCGCGGCTGCTCCGCCTCCAGCTCGGCCTTCTTCTTGAGCAGGTAGTCTTCATAGTTCCCAAGGTACGGCGTTGCTGTGCTGTTGCCGACCTCGATCACCTTCGTTGCCAACCCGTCGAGGAAGTAGCGATCGTGGCTCACGAACACGATCGTGCCGCCATAATCCTGCAGCGAATCCATGAGGATGTCCTTCGAGCGGATATCCAGGTGGTTGGTAGGTTCGTCGAGGAGCAGGCAGTTGGCGGGCGAAAGCAACAGCCTGCACAGCACAAGGCGGCTCCGCTCGCCGCCGCTGAGAACCGAGACCGATTTCTCAATCGAGTCGGCGGAGAACAGAAAGCAGCCAAGCAAAGTTCGCAACTGAGGTACGACGTAGTGCGGAGCAACATCATAGACCTCTTGCCAGACCGTCTTTTCGGACGTCAGAAAATCATCCTGTTCCTGTGAGAAAAAGGAGACTACGACGTTGTGCCCCTCGCGACGCACTCCAGACATCAGCGGCAGCCGTCCGGCAAGGATCTTCATCAAGGTGGACTTCCCGGCACCATTGGGCCCGACCAGCGCAATCCGCTCGCCCTTCTCGAGAATCAAATTCAGGTTCCGGAAGACGACAGTTTCGCCGTATCCGGCGGTGACATCCGCCAGTTCAAGAACCACGCGCCCCGTCCGCGGCCCTTCGGGGAACCGGAAATGAATCGGCTTGGCTTCCGGCGGCAACTCAATGACCTCCATGCGTTCGAGATCCTTGAGACGGCTCTGAACCTGGGCAGCTTTGGTCGCCTTATACCGGAACTTGTCGGCAAAGGCCTTGATGCGGGCGATCTCCCGTTGCTGCGCTTCGTAGGCTGCCACTAACTGCGCCATCCGCTCCTCCCTTTGCCGCACGAAGTCCTGGTAGTTGCCTTTGTAAAAATGGATCGTCCGGTTGCGGATCTCCAGGACGCGATGGATCGTGGCGTCGAGGAAGTACCGGTCGTGGGACACGAGCACAAGCGCGTGCGGGTAATCCTGCAGATATCCTTCAAGCCAGTTGCGAGATTCCAGGTCAAGATGATTGGTCGGCTCGTCGAGCAGAAGCAGGCTCGGACGCTGCAGCAGCAGCTTCGCCAGCGCAATGCGCATCTGCCACCCGCCACTGAACTCCTTTGACTGGCGGGACCAGTCACTCTGCATGAAGCCGAGGCCGTTCAGAACGGCGCCCACTTTGGCCTCCAGCGCGTATCCTCCCCGCAGTTGGAACTGCTGCTCGAGGGCAGAGTAGCGCTCGGTTGTCTTCTCATAGTCGGGACTGGAGTGCGGCATGCCGGCTAACTCGTGCTCCAGGCGGCGACACTCCTGCTCCAGGCTGCGTAAATCTGCGAACACCGACAGCGCCTCCTCGAACAGGGTGCAGCCGCCCACGAAGAGCCCATCCTGTGGAAGATAGCCGAAGCTCAACTCCCGCGAGCCGACGATCTCTCCTTCATCGGGAGCCAGCAGGCCCGCCAGCATCTTCATGAGGGTGGACTTTCCGGTTCCGTTCTCCCCCACTAAACCAATGCGATCCCGCTCATTAATCTGAAAATCGACCGAGCGGAAGAGCCAGTCACCGCGAAACGCCTTGCCGAGGCCCTTGATTTGAAGCATGATTCCCTCGAAAAGAACTCAGCTCGCTTCGCTCGCTAAGTTTAGGGGCCAGGGGGCAGAGGAGCAAAGGGACAAAGGGGACAAACCCCAAAAAGTTCAACGGGTACAAAGAATGGAAATCTCAGCTCAGGCCCTTTGCCCCTTGGCTCCTTGAAACAACCTGAAAAAGTGTGACGGGAACATACTTACTTTCATCGGGTTGTGTAATTTCCGAAATATCTTTCTAGTTTAGCATACACTGGATGGTTCCGCGCTCAGCGGTCAGATTCGGTGGCAGGCACCGAACTTGAACATATGACAGTCGCACCCGGCACGAAGGCGGTGATTCTGGTCAGCGGGGGAATCGATTCCAGTACAGCGCTTGCCGTGGCCCGCAGAGAGGGATTCGAGATCTATGCCTTAACCTTCGATTACGGCCAGCGCCACCGATGCGAGCTGGAGGCGGCGCGGCGGGTGGTGTCCTCTCTCGGGGCAGTCCGGCACGTTATCGCCAGGATCGACCTGCGCGCCTTCGGCGGCTCCGCGCTGACGGCAGACCTCGAGGTTCCCAAAGGACGGCCCGGGCAATCAGCGCCTTCTGAAATCCCGATCACGTACGTCCCGGCCCGCAACACGATCTTTCTCAGCTTCGCGCTGAGCTGGTGCGAGGCATTGCAAGCGCACGACATTTTTATCGGCGCCAACGCCATCGATTACTCCGGATACCCGGATTGCAAGCCGGAATTCCTGGTACAATTCGAGCGTCTCGCACAACTCGCAACCAAGGCCGGAGTCGAAGGAAGCGCACACTATCGCATTCACGCCCCCCTGGTGCATATGAGCAAGGCCGAGATCATCCGGACAGGCCATGAAGCCGGTGTCGACTTCTCGCTCACACATAGCTGTTACGATCCCACGCTGGAAGGCCTCGCCTGCGGCGCCTGCGATTCCTGCGCTCTTCGGCGGCGAGGTTTCCTGGAGGCGGGCCTTCCCGACCCGACTCGATATGCTGCGAAATGACAACCAGCGAAATACGGTGACAGGCAACGCTGTCCACGCGCTCTGGAATGAACAGTCAGTTGAGGATTCTTCATAGCTTGGGACAGCGTTGCCTGTTCCGAAAATAGAGACAACAGGCAACAAACGTCGGCATCGGAATCGGGGTCGCTATCGCTATCGAAGTTGTTGGTCTGCAAAAGCCGATTGCGATCCCGATGCCGATTCCGACCCCGACAGTCACCAACTCAGGCGTTTGGCCTTTTGATGCGCTTGGGTGGGCGAATCGCACATGAGATACTGTCACCGCATTTGGAATTAGGCTATGGGGCGGATACTCGCACCAATGCCGGTGAAGCTTTTCACGGGAGTCCTCACTTCGCTCCCGGAAATCATTCCCGAGGTCGAAGGGCGGCTCGCAGCCCTGTTCGGCGCCATTGACCTCCACAGCGGTAATGCCCCCTTCGATTTGACGCGCTACTATGATGATGAGATGGGGAGCCCGATCACACGCTGCTTCTACGCTTTTCGCACGCTGATCTCGCCGGCGGATATTACTGCCATCAAGGCGTCCACGAATGACCTGGAAGCCGCATTTGCGGCGGAGACCACCCGGGTGCGCCGGCCCGTGAATCTTGATCCGGGCTACCTTGAGGAATCCAAGATTGTCCTAGCCTCCACCAAGAACTTCTACCATCGAGTCTTACTCTCGGGAGGGATCTACGGAGAAGTAACCCTGCATTATTCCGGCGGTTCCTGGCAGTCTTTCCCCTGGTCGTTCCCGGACTTTCGCAGCGGGCGTTACGATGAATTCTTTACGCGACTGCGCCATGTGTACAGGGATCAACTCAAGGCAGCGGCTCGCGAGAACCAACCCACGCAGGCGTGAGCTTCCCGCCAGGAAGCAAGGTAGTGGCTATCGGACGGAGGGAGTATGAGGTTCGTCGACCGAAGCGAAGCAGGACGCGTGCTGGCAGGCAAGCTGGCCGCCTATGCCGGCCGGCGTGACCTTCTGGTTCTGGCATTGCCGCGCGGCGGCGTGCCCGTCGCTTTTGAAGTGGCGCAAGCGCTCCAGGCGCCGCTCGACGTTTTCCTGGTGCGGAAGCTCGGCGTGCCCGGTCACGAGGAACTCGCTATGGGCGCGATCGCCTCGGGGGGCGTGCGCTTTGTCAATTGGGACGTGATGCAGCAAATCGGCATCCCGAATTCAGCACTCGACGCCGCCACCGAGAGCGCGCGCCAGGAACTCATGCGCTGCGAGAAAGCCTATCGCAGCAACCTCCCGCCTCAACAGGTCGCCGGCAGGAGAATCATCCTCGTTGACGATGGCATCGCGACTGGAGCAAGCATGCGCGCGGCTGTCCGCGGACTGAGCTCTCTGAATCCGGCGGGCATCGTGGTGGCCGTTCCCGTCGCGTCCGCCGAAGCGTGCGCAGACTTACGCCCGGAGGCAGAAGAGGTGATTTGCGCCTATGTCCCCGAGCACTTTGCCGCCGTCAGCCTCTGGTATGACAACTTCTCGCAGACCAGCGATGAAGAGGTGCGCTGCCTGCTCGAAGCCGCCCAAACCACGAAGATCCCGAGGACCACGAACGACCGGAAAAATTCCCTTTGAGGTCGTGGAGGGTTTCGCGGTCCGGATTTCAGAATGCCTGCTCTCCCGCCGCTGTGCCGGGCAACAGCGGCTCCAACGACAGCAGTTGCGCGCCGTTTTCCGTGCAGATGGCGTATCTGGACCCACTGCCGCCATACATGGAGACGCCTGCGTACTCTCCTTTGACGTTGAGGATGTAGAAACTTATGTCGAAGTTAGGATCGCCGTTTGCCCTGAGGAGCCGCTTCTCGACCGTGCTGGCCTTGATCCGTTTCAGCCCCTCCATCCCTGCATCCTTGGGATGCATGCCGCGGCGCATGGCTTCCAAGATAAGAAACGATGTAAGGTTGTAGAGATTGGCCTCACCCCGGCCGGTCGAGCCGACGGCGCCGACTGCCTGGTCCAGGTAGAGGCCCGCTCCCAGGATTGGGGAATCCCCTGCGCGACCGGGAATCTTGAACGACAAACCGCTCGTTGTAGTAACGCCGCAAATTTCACCCTTAGCGTTGATGCCGTCGCAATTGATTGTGCCCCAGACGTGCTCCAACTCGATGACTCCTTCTCTTGCCATTTGCAGCGCCGCCTGGAGGCCGGCTTCGACGCGCTTCTTCGGATCGAGGTAGTGCTCGGGGTCGGTTCGACGTTTCCACTCGAGCCATCGACTGCGCGATCGCTCCGTGTTGAGGTCCTCTTCGATCTTAAATCCCATGCTGCGCGCAAAGCTCTGCGCCCCCCGCCCAACCAGAAGGTGGTGATCCGTGTTGTCCATAACGGCTTTGGCCACCAGCGAGGGTGTGCGCACTCCTTCGAGAGCCGCGACTCCGCCCGCGCGTTTTAGAGGGCCGTGCATGCAGCAAGAATCCAGTTGCACCACGCCATCGGCATTAGGGAGCCCGCCGTAGCCCACGCCGGAATCCTCCGGATCCAGTTCGTTGATGTTGACCCCGGCAATGACGGCGTCAAGAACATCGGCCCCACTGGCGATCATGGAGAACGCTTTCTCAACGCATGTCTGCGTCCCTCCGTTCCTGAATCGGTGCCCGTTATCCGACGCAATCACAAACGGCTTGACGCCTTGCCGCGTCAGCACTGTCGGCGCCTGCCCGAAGAGCTTGCGCGGCGCGGCCGCCGCCAGCCCGGCAGCTGCAGTGGTGAAAACGAATTCCCGGCGTCTCATTTTTCTGCCCATTGTCATGCCCTCCTAAGAGCCAAGCCAACGCGAGCCGCCCCAACTCGGCGGTGCGCCAATCTAAAAGCGAACCTGTGACGTACGTAGCCTCACTCTATGTGCGTGGAAGGTCACTGTCAATTTCTTTCGCCGTCGGAGCAAGTCGGGGAATCACGTGGCGGCGAGCAGTCGCCGGCTTTGTAGGCACCAATCTTGCGAATCGATCAGGACGCAGGAAAAACCTGGCGGAGAGGGGGGGATTCGAACCCCCGACACCGGTTTTGCCAGTGTAACTGCTTAGCAGGCAGCCCTGTTCGGCCACTCCAGCACCTCTCCGCAGCCGATCTCAGGTGTGCTCACGGTTGAGTTACGAAGGTAGCACAGCACGCAATAGTAACGAAGCGCGCCGCTCTTTGCCAGAGAAAATCGGAAACACTGCGCTTTTCTGCTCCTGATGCGGTCACTCTGAAGGAAAGGAATAGCAAGCAGCGTGTCGCTTTTTGCTCCCATATGGATTTTCCTGCTTCGGTCTTATAATCTTGATGATTTGCAGCGAGGTTTAACAAGCGACATGGTTCCACAGGTGCGAGTCCGCTTTGCTCCCAGTCCCACGGGCTATCTTCATGTCGGCGGGGCCCGCACGGCCCTCTTCAACTGGCTCTTCGCCCGTCATCACGGCGGTCAGTTCATTCTCCGCGTTGAAGACACCGATCTCGCGCGCTCGTCCGAAGAGATGGTTGGGGGCATCCTGCAGGGCATGCGGTGGCTCGGCCTCGACTGGGACGAGGGGCCATATTTTCAGTCCCGGAGGATCGACCGGTATCAGGCTTTCGCGCGCAACCTGCTCGAACGCGGACACGCCTACCGCTGTTTCTGCACTCCCGCGGAACTTACCCAGCGCCGGGGCGCCCAGCAGGATACCGGCGGCGCCTGGCTTTACGACCGCCACTGCCTCGCTCTTTCGCTCGATGAGTCGGAATCCAAGGCGCGTGCCGGCACACCTTTTGCAGTGAGGTTCCGGGTCCCGGAGGGTAAGACCTCCTGCTTCGATCAGGTCTTCGGCCGAATCGAGGTAGAGCACGCCAACATCGAGGATTTCGTTCTGCTGCGATCGGACGGCCTCCCGACCTATCACCTCGGGGTCGTCGTCGATGATCTGGACATGGAAATCACCCACGTTATCCGCGGGGCAGATCACATTTCTAACACGCCCAAGCAGATTCTCCTTTATCAGGCGGCCCGACAACCCCTGCCGGCATTTGCCCACCTCCCCCTGATCCTCGGGCCGGACAAACAGCGGCTCTCCAAGCGCCACGGCGCAACCTCCGTGATGGCGTACATGGAAATGGGGTACCTGCCCGAAGCGTTTTTCAATTTTCTCGCCCTGCTTGGATGGTCGCCCGGAGATGATCGGGAGATCCTGTCGCGGCAGGAACTGATTGCTTTGTTTGCTCTCAAGGGGGTCGGCAAGGCCAACGCCGTTTTCGGCATCGACAAGCTCAACTGGTTCAACAGCCAATACATCAATATGGCTGCGCCGGAGGAACTGCGCCGGCTGGTCACGGCGGAGCTCAGGTACCGGAAGGTCTGGACAGATTCGAGTCCCGAATTCGATGCGGAGACCATCGACCGGACCCTGTCCCTGCTCAAGAGCCGGGCGCATGTGCTGAGAGATTTCGCCAGCCGATTTCGTCCATTCTTCACAGACCAGTTCGAGTACGATCCGGCGGCCGCAGCCAAATTCCTGCGCGATCCGCAGCTGAAAACGCTGATCCCCGCCCTTCTTGGCCGTTATGAAAAGGATGTTTCTTTCACACTAGAATCGACAGAGCGGCAGTTGCGCTCTCTCGCTCGGGAAATGGGCGCCAAGGCCGGGTTGCTGATCAACGCGCTGCGGGTAGGTCTCACCGGCCAGGGAGTGGCTCCCGGCCTGTTTGAGGTCATGCAAGCGTTGGGACGGGAGCGCGTGCTGGACCGCATGCGCAGGCTGGCATCTTATTTGGAACAGCAGACCTAGGAAGGCAGGATTCTACCAACCTCAGAGGGTGACAGGAAAATGACCAAACTGGGAGTGAACATCGACCATATCGCGACCATCCGCCAGGCACGGCAAGCCATCGAACCCGATCCGGTCGCTGCCGCGGTTCTGGCAGAACTGGGGGGCGCTGACGGCATCACGGTTCATCTGCGCGGAGATCGACGGCACATCCGGGACGCCGATGTCAGACGCCTGAGAGAGACCATTACCACGCGCCTCAATCTCGAGATGGCTGCCTCGACCGAGATCGTGCGCCTCGCGCTCGATCTTCGGCCCGACCAGGCCACTCTGGTGCCTGAAAGAGAGGGAGAAGTCACGACCGAAGGGGGACTCGATGTCGTGCGCAATCTAAAGCAGCTCGCGTCCGCGATCCGCAGGCTCCAAAGCGGCGGCATCCAGGTGAGCCTGTTCATTGACCCGGAGCCGCCTCAGGTGGACGCTGCCGCCAAGTCGGGCGCGACCATGATCGAACTCAACACGCGCGCATACTCCGAGACCTGTCCGCGCAGCCCGGACCTCGCTGGCCGCGAGCTGGAGCGCGAACTCGCGAAGGTCGTAGCGGCCGCCAATCGGGGCGCGGAGAAGGGCCTGAAAATCCTGGCCGGCCACGGGCTGACGTACCGCAATGTGCGTCTCATCTCCGACATTCCGGTGATCGAGGAGCTGAACATCGGCCACAACATCATAGCGCGCGCGGCACTCGTGGGGATGCAGCGGGCCGTCGCCGAGATGCTTGCGGCCATGGGGCAAAAACTGAACCACAAAGACCTCTAAGACCTCAAAGAATCTTAGGAGACTTCTTCGAGATCTTTGCGGTCTTCGCGGTTTGCATTGTTGATTCCCCAGAGAGAGCAAACCATTGGCAGAAGCACAAAAGCGGACATCCACGCTCTATCTGGTTGCCACGCCCATCGGCAACTTGGAGGACATATCCCTACGTGCGTTGCGCACACTGAAGGAAGTGGACCTGATCGCTTGCGAAGACACCCGCCATACGGCACGGCTTCTCAGCCGCTACGGCATCGGGACCCCGCGCGAGAGCCACCACGAACACAACGAGGCCAGCCACACCAGACGGATTCTGGCACTACTCCAAGAAGGGAAGAGCGTGGCACTGGTTTCCGATGCCGGCACTCCCCTGCTTTCCGACCCCGGTTATGCTCTAGTATCAGCGTGCCGAAAAGCAGGAATTCCGGTGGTGCCCATCCCGGGACCGTCAGCCGCTGTGGTTGCGCTGACTGCTTCCGGGCTCCCGACCGACAGCTTTCTCTTCGAGGGATTTCTACCTCCAAGAAAAGGCCTGCGCAGAAAGAGGCTGCAGGAAATTGCATCGGTCCCGGCGACACTGGTCTTTTATGAAGCCCCACACCGCCTGCTGGCAATGCTGGAAGACATGATCGAAGTCCTGGGCGAGCGCCAGGCATGCCTGGCGCGCGAATTGACTAAGATTCACGAGGAGTGGCTGCGCGGCACACTTCCGGAAATCCTGGCGGCACTCCGCACCCGTCCGCAGATCCAAGGCGAGATCACCCTCATAGTGGATCGCGGCAAAGCCGCATCTGCTCTCGCGCAGGCTTCCTGGCCCGCATCGATGGCCGAACACCTCGAGATGGAAATGCAGAAGACGGGCGCTGCGCAAAAAGATGCCCTCAAGGCCATAGCCCGCCAGCGCGGCATCTCGCGCAAAGAGGCCTACCGGCAGCTTGTGCTCTCTCGAAAACAGCTTGCCGCGCAAAGCGCAGAGAAGTCATAACGCGGCCATCCCGGCTTCGTCAGACAAAATCGCTGACATGCACCTTTTTTCAACAGAATTAGAGCTGACACATGTTTACAAGTTAGCTCGCTGCGCTCGCCAACTTTAGGGGTCAGGGGCCAAGGGGTCAAGGGCCAAAGGGAAGGAAATCAGTTGGGACCCTTTGCCCCTGCCCTGACGATTTAACGCAATCGCACGAAAGCGTCTGGAATCTCTTTTTTTCAAATACTTGTGTAATTTCCGAGACGCAGAATTGGCGTTAGAAGTTTCTTAACTTTCTTGTTGCCAGGCGCATCGGTGATAGCTATGATGGCTGCCATTCACGGGAAATGTGTTACTCAAGAAAACTGTCGATCTGAAGGATCAGCTTATTGCTTTCAGGCAGTAAGGAGGACGAAGCGGTCGTGGTCCCAGCCATTGATGCGCCGATCTCGCTGGTCACTCTCCCATTACAGGTTCTTAGAGCCGAAGCCAGGATGCTGTGCTCGATTTTGGTGGGTTCCACTGCGCGATCCAGCAACCTTGGTGGCACGGGCTGCAGGTAGCGCTATGAAGGGGACGCTTGCTCGTGGCTTATTGGGCGCGGCCGATCTCTCGATAGACCAATGGCTCCTCGCGAGACTCGCGGGAGGGTGAGCTTCATTTATGCACACACTGCTTGATTGAAGAGAAACTGTGAGAGCGAAACTGGGATTTTAAGCCCAGCTTAGAGAAACAACTTTTCGAACCCGAGGAACCTTTATGAGACACTGTATGTTCAGGTTAGCTTTAGCGACAATCCTGGTTGCGACGGCCGGCATGCTCGCCTATGGGCAGGGCGGCGGGTCCAGTACCTCGCTCAACGGAGTGGTTGTCGACCAGTCAGGAGCTGTTATCCCGGGGGCGGAGGTGGTAGTTAAAAACAATGCCACCGGTGCCGAGGGTAAGGCTGTCACTACTGAAAACGGGACCTTCTCCATCCCGTTCCTCAGTCCCGGTGCTTACACCGCTACCGTCATAATGCCCAATTTCAAGCAAGCGATCGTCAAGGAAATCGTGCTGGTTGCGGGCACGCCCGCCAGGATCAGTGTCACACTCGAGGTCGGCGGCAGAAACGAAACCGTCACCGTGCAGGCGAACGCAGAGCTTCTTCAATCAGCCACCGCGAACATTACGGCCACGCTGAACACAACGCAGCTCAGCAGCCTGCCGCTGTCGACGCGCAGCGCATTTGACTTTCTTATCAATCTGCCTGGGGTAGACACGACATCGGGCGCCCGCAACGCTACCGTGGTCGGGCTGCCGAGAAGCACGGTCAACATCACCATTGACGGCATCAATACCCAGGATAATTTCCTGAAAGGCCAGTACGGCGGCGACGGCATGTTCACCATGATCCAGCCGCTTCTCGACGCCATTCAGGAAGTGACGATGTCAACGGCCACGCCGGGCTCCGAGGCGGCAGGACAGGGTGCGGTGCAGATCAAGTTCATCACCCGGTCCGGGAACAACGAGTACCACGGCAGCCTTTACGAATACCATCAAAACAGCGCGCTTAACGCCAACAACTGGTTTTACAACCGCGACCGGAATCCTACCTATGGAGGCTCACAGACTCCCTGCACCACGGCGCAGATGCAGACTGAGTTCGACAAGTGCAAGGCGCCGCGCGACCGCGTGATACGCAACCAGTTTGGCTTCCGCGTGGGCGGCCCGATCACCCTCCCCAAGAAGATCTTCGGCCCGCTCGGCTTTGATGGCCGCGACCGTGCCTTTTTCTTCCTCAACTATGAGGAACTGCGCGAGCCCCAAGCGACCCAACGGACCCGCACCATTTTCAATCCGTTAGTCGACCAGGGCATCTATCCCTATACCGTGGGAAGCACCGTTCAGACCGTGAACCTGATGGCACTGGCAGCATCCTACGGCCAGACCTCTACCTTTGATCCCACCATCCAGAAACTGCTGGCGGACATTCGCGCGGCCACTGCAACGAAGGGCACTATAAAAGCGCGGACGGATCCCACTTATTTCGATTATCTGTTCGTCAATAACCCAATGTCCATTCGCAAGGCTCCGACGGCTCGTTTCGACCTCAACCTGACGAGCCGCCATCGCCTCGAGGGGAGCTGGAGCTTCATGCAGTATCCTCCCTGGCTCGATACCCTGAACAGCGCAGATTACGCGTTCCCCGGGTTCCCGAACTACGGCACCCAGCTGTCCAACCGTTATTCGACCTCGGTTGCGCTGCGCTCCACCTTGACATCCAGGCTGGTTAACGAGATGCGCTTCGGCATGTCCGCGGGCAGCGTGCTCTTCTGGCCGGAAATCAACGCGGGGCAGTTCACCGGCACGGCAGTGGGAAACCAGGATGGCTTTGCCCTCGGCATCAGCGCCGCCGGCATCTCCAATGCTTACTCGCGCCGCAATCCGGAGCGCCGGAACGCTCCCAACGTGAGCCTCGCCGATACACTGAGCTGGAGCAGAGGTTCGCACAGCTTCAGCTTCGGCGGCTCCTTCAACAACGTCGGATTCTGGATATGGGACCAGAACGTGGTGCCCTCGATCAGTTTCGGCGTGGACAGCACCTATGATCCTGCGTACGTCATGTTCAACGCGTCCAATTACCCGAAAAACTTCCCGAGCGCGTCCCCTTCGCAGGTAACCACGGCTCAGAATATTTATGCTGTTCTTACCGGGCGCGTCACCGCGATCGGCGGGAACGCGGTTCTAAGCGAGACGAACAACCAATATACGTACAACGGCGCCCAGGTACAGCGCGGACACATGCGTGAGTTGGGCTTCTTCGCGCAGGACTCCTGGCGCATGCGTCCGAATTTTACCTTCACTTACGGTTTGCGCTGGGAGTTTCAGCTTCCGTTCGTGCCGCTCAACAATATGTATACCTGGAATACCATTGAGGATCTTTGGGGACTCACCGGTCCGGTGCCCGGAGGTTTCGGCAACGGCAAGCTCTACACACCCGGGACCCTGAACGGCAAGGCGCCGACGTACAAGCTCTACAAAGCAGGCGATCCCGCCTACAACACTTCCTACCACGACATCGCTCCCAGCATCGGCTTTGCCTGGACCCCCAAGGGGGCCGGTTTGCTCAGCCGATTCCTCGGCGAGAGCGGCGAAACTGTGCTGCGCGGCGGGTTTTCTCTCGCCTTCAACCGCCCCGGCATGTACGACTATTCTACCATGTTCGCCGGGAACCCCGGCATGACCATCAACGCCACCCGCAATGTCAGCAACGGCAACCTGGTCAGCGGCGTGGGTACCGACGTGTGGCCGCTTCTGTTCCGCGACAAGAACCGTCTCGGCCCGCCTGCCTTTGCGAGCGCGCCGGTTTATCCGATTCAATCCACATCCGTGTCGGATCAGGTCAACCTTTTCGATCCCAACACGAAAACGCCTTACTCCCTGTCCTGGTCCTTCGGCGTGCAGCGTGAGCTCACCCGGGACATGGCGCTGGAAGTGCGCTATGTCGCGACGCGAAACCTGCAGCCGTGGGTGTATGTCAACGTCAACGAGATGAATTTTGTCGAGAATGGCTTGCTCGACGAGTTCAAACTCGCAATGGCAAACCTGCAGGCTAACATGGCGGCGGGGCGCGGAAACAACTTCAAGTACTACGGCTCCGGAACGGGCACCTCGCCCTTGCCGGTCACACTCGCGTACTTCAGCGGCGTTCCGGCTTCGCAAGCCGGCGATCCGGCCAAGTACACCTCTTCCAACTTCAACAGCTCCACGTATGTGAATACGCTTGCCAAATACAATCCCAATCCAAGTTCCTACGGGAGCAACCTGCAGAATGACGCAACGCGGCGGGCCAACGCGCTGTCCGCCGGCTTGCCGGTCAACTTCTTCTACGTCAATCCGACCGTCTCCTCCGGAGGCGCATACATGTCGACCAACTCGGGCTTCAGCAGATACGAATCAATGGTGGTGGAGGTGCGCCGCCGCCTGTCCCGGGGACTGCTGGTTCAGGCCTCCTACACCGTAGGCAAGGGTCTCCAGTCCTCGCGGCTGTCGTTCAGGAAGCCGATGATCACGGTGCTCAACGGCGGCGTGATGCCGCAGGTGTTCAGAGTCAACTGGGTCTACGAGCTGCCATTCGGCAACGGCAAAATGCTGCTCTCCAGCACCCATGGCGTTTTCGAGCGGATTGTCGGCGGCTGGGAGTTCCAGGGGATCGGCCGCATGCAGACCGGCAGCTCGCTGAACTTCGGCAATGTCAGGCTGGTAGGCATGACCCTGCAAGACCTGCGGAGTGCGGTCGGCCTCCGCTTCGATGACGCCAACAAGCAGATCTACTACGAGCCGGAGGACATCCGGCTCAACACGATTGCCGCCTACAACTACAGCGCGACCACGTCGACCGGTTACAGCAGTGCCTTCGGGGTTCCTACCGGCAAGTACGTGGCGCCCGCGAATAGCGGCGGCTGCGTTCAGATCGTGGCCGGCGATTGCGCTCCCAATACTGCCTATATCAGAGGTCCGGGATTCTGGAACTTCGACATGAGCCTGGCCAAGAAGGTCAGGTTCACTGAGCAGTCGAACTTCGAATTCCGGGGCGAGTTCATCAACATCTTCAACAACGTCAACTTCAACGGCACGACGTGCACCAGCTCCAGCCAGACCTGCGGGCAGGTTAGCGGAATGCAGGGAGGCAACAGAGTCATCCAGCTCGTCGCGCGGATCAATTTCTAGTCTTTCACCCATCGAGAGGGACGCGGCGCGCCGTGTCCCTCTCCATTTTCTTACCCTCATATCCATTAAACCGTCGTGCGTAGCATTGTGTGGATTCTGTTCTCTTTAGAAGAAAGAAGCCAGGAGCCAGAAGCCAGAATAAAAGCAATGAAGGCATCGGATGCTGAGCTGAAGCGCCTTTATCTGCATCCATCAGCGGTCGAGAATCCTCATTCTGGCTTCTGACTCCTGGCTTCTGGCTTCTCATATCCGGCCGCTTTTTGGCGGGATGCCTAGTGCTTTACACTCTGCGCGGAGGAGCGGTGACGGGGAACGCTTGCGCGTAAGCTTCGGCAAAGCGCAAAATCGCCGACTCTGCGAACTGGCTGGTCAAGATCTGCAGCCCTACAGGCAACCCCGCCGGGGTAAATCCGCAGGGCAAGGAGAGCGACGGAACACCGGCCAGGTTGGCCGTGACCGTGTAGATGTCGGAAAGGTACATCTCGAGAGGGTCGTGGATCTTTTCGCCGATCCAGAACGCCGGCGTGGGGCTTACCGGCGCCAGCAGGGCATCCGCCTTCTCAAACGCCTTCTCGAAGTCGCGCTTGATCAGGGTGCGCACGCGCATGGCGCGGCCGTAATAGGCTTCATAGTAGCCCGACGAGAGCGCGTAGGTGCCGATCATGATGCGGCGTTTCACCTCGGCGCCGAAGCCGGCGCTGCGGCTTCGCGTATACATCTCCGAGAGATCCTGCTGATTAGGCGCGCGATAGCCGTAACGCACGGCATCGTACCGGGCCAAATTCGAGCTTGCCTCGGCCGGCGCGATTATGTAGTAGTCCGCTATGGCATATTCGGTGTGGGGCATCGAGACCTCGATCAGCGCACAACCCAAGGCTTCAGCGTTTCGCTGTCCCTGTTCGATGATCGTCCTCACGGCCGGGTCGAGCCCGCTGCCGAAATATTCTTGGGGAATCCCGATGCGCATGCCGGCCACGGGCTTGCTCATCTCGGAGACGTAGTCAGGGACGGGCACTGGCGCCGAGGTCGAGTCGTGCTCGTCACGGCCGGCGATTACAGACAAGAGCAGCGCCAGGTCGCGGGGGTTGTGCGCGAAAGGTCCGATGCAATCGAGCGAGGAAGCAAAGGCGACCAGTCCATAGCGCGAGATTCTGCCATAGGTCGGTTTTAGTCCCAGCGCGTTGCAGAACGACGCGGGCTGGCGCACCGACCCGCCGGTTTCAGAGCCGAGCGCCAAGGCGGCCATTCCGGCCGCAACGGCCACGGCGCTGCCGCCGCTGCTGCCGCCGGCGACGCGCTCGAGATCATAAGGGTTGCGCGTCGTCTGGAAAGCAGAGTTTTCCGTTGAGGAACCCATTGCGAACTCGTCGCAATTGGTCTTGCCGATGACGACCGCCCCGGCGCGTTCCATGCGCTCAACCGCCGTGGCATTGTAAGGAGGCATAAAGTTCTCGAGAATCTTCGAGCAGCAGGTGGTCCTAAGATGGCGCGTGCAAATGTTGTCTTTTACCGCCACCGGCACACCCGCCAGGGGCAGATCTCCCGAGGTCCGAACCAGGCGATCCACCTCAGCCGCCCGCGCCAGCACCTGCTCCGGCTCGACCGCGACGAAGGCGCGGAGCGTTGGGTCCGCCGCCTCGATGCGGGCAAGCGCCGCCTGCGCTACCTCGACCGCTGAAGCCCTGCCGGCGGTCACCGCGTCCCGAATTGTCCATGCGCTGTCGAGTTCCACGTCTACCTCAATCTCGGATCCTTAGATTGCGGACTCCAAGTCTTGGAAATCTTCAGATCCGGCACCAGTGCGAGCATCGCGATTGCTTCCGAAAATAGAGACCACAGGCAACAAACGTCGGCATCGGAATCGGGGTCGCTGTCGCTATCGAAATTGTTGCTCTGCAAAAGCCGATTGCGACCACGATTGCGATCCCGATCCCGATTCCGACCCTTTTCATGCGTCAACGGGTGCGCCCCGGCGCATGAACGATTGCTTCCAAATCAAATGACCTTGGGGACTCTGAAGTGGCCGTCGCCGCGGTCCGGGGCGTTCACCAGAGCCTCTTCCAAAGGGAGGGAAGGGCGTGTCTCGTCCTCGCGAACAACGTGCTTCTCGCAATCCCCGGCGAGCGAGACATGACTCGTCGGCTCGATACCTTCAACGTTTATTTCCTTCAGCTTCTCGATGTAATCGAGGATGTGTTGAAATTGCGCGGTAAAGGCATCCAGCTCGGACTCGTTGAAGTGCAGTTTCGCGAGTTCGGCGATCTTCAAAACCTCAGCACGCGTTATCGCCACCACAGCTCTCCCATGTCCTCAGCTCGCTTCGCTCGCAAACTCAGGGGCAAAGGGGTCCAGGGACAGAGGGAAGGAAATCTTCCGGCCCTTTGATCCTTGGCCCCTTGAAACAACTCGAAAAACGTGACGCGAACTCATTTGGCTTCAATTCGTTGTGTAATTTCCGAAACGTTTATCTGCAATATTACCAATCCATTCGGCCGGAGCCGCTCTGTCGAACCAACGGAAATAGCGGCGCGCACGCGCGATGTCCTTGCCAATCTGGGCCACCAATGCCTGCGTGTTCTGAAAACGCCGTTCCGCGCGCAAATACAGGAGCAGATCGAGTGTAACTTCCCTGCCGTAGAGATCCCCTTTGAAATCGAGAACGTGGGTTTCAATGCTTGGTTTGGAAATGGTCTCTCCCGAGGTCACCGTCGGCCGAACCCCGATGTTCGTGACCCCCCAGTGGTGCTGTCCTTCAACCGTAAGCAGAGTGGCATAAACGCCGTTGCGTGGGACGAACTCGTTCCAGGTGCGCAGGTTTGCTGTGGGCACTCTGATGCCTGCACCAACAGCGGTGCCGTGAACGATCTCCCCACTCAGCGAAAAAGGGCGGCCCAGCAACCGGCGCGCCAGGGAAACCTGGCCGGCAAACAAGGCCTGGCGCACTGCCGTGCTCGACACTCGGTTGCCTCGAAACTGGACCTGGCGGATCCTTCCCACGAAAAAGCCCTTCTCCGCGCCGATCTCTTTCAGCAGATTGAAACTTCCCTCCCGACGATGTCCGAAGGCGAAGTTGGGGCCTGCGTAGATTTCCTGGAGCCGCAGTTTCTCCCAGAGAATGTTCTCGGCAAAGTCGCGGGCGCTGGTCTGAGCAAATTCCCGCGTGAATGGGATGACGACGACCAGCTCGATGCCGAGCTTTTCCATGGCGGCCAACTTCTGATCGAGCGTCTGGATTTGCCTGGGCGCGTTGTTTGGCACCAGCACCTGCAGAGGATGGGGATGAAACGTCACCACGGTTGGCGTGCCCTGGATCTGCCGGGCGCGTCCAACCAGATCGCGCATGAGCTGCTGATGCCCAAGATGCACACCGTCGAAGTTGCCAATCGTTGCCACAGCACGAGGAAGGGACAGCTGCTCCAAGCGATAGAGTACCTTCATTTCCCTCTCTACGGCAGCTTGATCTGGTTGATCTTGGCCATGTACTTCATGCGCACCTCATAGAGCACGCTGTCCAAGAGCCTCTCCTCCTCGGCCGTGAGGTTTCCCTTGGTCTTGTCCTTGAGCATGCCGAGAATGTCTACCGTATGGCGGGCTGCTTCCAGGTCTTCTTCCTTTTTGTTGGTATAGGGATTGGGCACTTCACCCAACAGCACCAGGCTCTGCGTGTAGTAGGAGAGGACATAAGAGGGAAAGTCGATGCGCGCGCCGGTTCCCGGCTGAGCCTCTTCAAACGCTGCAGCGCGCGGTCCGCCTGCGGGAGCCTTTGCTGCCTCCTGCTCCTTTTGGCCCTCTGCGGCGACTCCCTCGCGCGGTTTCCCGTCTTCTCCAAACAACCGCTTGTCCGTAACCCTAAAGCCTTGATCTTCCTGTTCCTTTGACATAGGCTCACCCTCTGGTTAGACTTTGCAGACGCCGGGCAAAAATGCTATCACCCGCACGGCGGCGGCTCAAGGGAAATTGCCCCCTTCACCATCGACGTTTGGAAAACAGAAAGGAAGGTGGATGGAGAAGCAAGCCGATATTCAAAAACTGGTAGATCTGGTTGCGCGCCTGCGCGGCCAAAACGGATGTCCATGGGACAAGGAGCAGACTCGGGAGACTCTCAAGCCCATGCTCATCGAAGAGGCCTATGAGGTGCTCGATGCTCTGGACTGTCGAGATCCGCTCGAGCTGAAAGAGGAATTGGGGGATCTGCTCTTTCAGATTGTGTTCCATGCGCAGATTGCGCGTGAAAGAGAAGAGTTCGATCTGGCCGACGTCATCAACCGGCTGCACGAAAAGATGATTCGACGCCATCCTCACGTTTTCGGGCATGCCGACCTGAGAACCGCCGAGGACATCCTGAAAAACTGGGAAGACATCAAAGCAAATGAGAAAGGGGTCCCATCCTCGTCCCCGCCCGATTCCGAGAAGTCCCTCCTGGATGGTGTTCCCACAAGACTGCCCGCGCTGCATGAGGCGTACCAGATGACGGCCAAGGCGGCCCGGGTCGGGTTCGACTGGCCGGATCTCAACAGCATCCTGCAAAAACTCGAGGAGGAAGCGGCCGAGCTGGCCACCGCCAGCCGCAACAACGATGAGCAGCTTCTGGCCCAGGAGGTCGGTGATCTGCTGTTCGTCGCCGTCAACGTCGCACGGTTTCTGGGGATAGATCCCGAAACTGCCTTGCGGCGCAGCAACAAGAAGTTCAACCGGCGCTTCCGCTACCTGGAATCGAAGATCAAGGGGCAAGGCCGCGAACTGAAAGACGCGACCCTGACGGAAATGGATTCCTTTTGGGAAGAAGCCAAGCGGGAAGAGAAATAGGGATCCAACCCTTGCACCGCTCAGGTGACAATGTTGAAATGCTCGATGTGCAGGCTCGGATCGGACTTGACGTGCACATCGCGATGCAGCAGGCTGCGCATCTCCTCAAGGACGATTGACTCGGAGTCGCGCAGCGCCCGCGCCACATCGGGGTGTACGCGGATCATGACCTCATGATGCCGGTCCAGGGTCTCCTTCATCTTCTCCAGTTCGTGATAGATGTTGTAGCACGTGGTGGCGATGGACTTGACCATGCCTGAGCCGGAACAATAAGGACAAGGCTGGCAGAGCGCGCGCTCGAGCGACTGCCGGACGCGCTTCCGGGTGATAGCGACCAGGCCGAATTCATTGAACTCGAGGATCTTGCTGGGAGCCTTGTCGTGAGCCAACTCCTGAGACAGCGCCTCCATGACACGCTTTCGGTTCTTGCGTTCGTCCATGTCGATAAAGTCAATGACGATGATGCCGCCCAGATCCCGCAAACGTATCTGCTTGACGATTTCCTTCACCGCCTCCAAGTTGGTGCGGGTGATGGTCTCCTCCAGACTGTTGCCTCGTCCCACGAACTTACCGGTGTTGACGTCGATGCTGACCAGCGCTTCCGTTTGATTGATGACGATGTAGCCGCCGCTCTTCAGCCAGATCTTGGGCTGAAGCAGCCTGTCGACTTCGGACGTAATTCCAAACTCGTCGAAGATATAGTTGTCCTTGGTGTACAGCTTCACCCGGTGGACCAGGTTCGGATATATCTTGTCGACAAACTCGACGATGTTCTGGTACTCGATCTCGTCGTCAACGCGGACGCTGGCAAACTCGAACGAGAACTGGTCCCGCAGAAGGCGCTGGACCAGGTTCAGCTCCGAATGGATCAGGCGCGGTGCGGACACTTCTTCTGCGCGCGTACGAATGTCCTCCCAGACTTTAGCCAGATAGTTCAGATCGTTCGTCAGATCCTCTTCGGTGTGCTCCTCCGCCGCAGTTCGGACGATGACCCCGCCCAGAAAGCGATCCCGGTGCTTCAGGATCACATCCCGCAGACGGAGCCTCTCGGCCTCGGACGAGATCTTACGTGAAACGCCCACATGGTCGACTGTCGGCATATAGACCAGGTATCTCCCCGGCAAGGCAATATGGCTGGTGACCCGGGCGCCTTTCTTAGCGATCGGCTCCTTCGCTACCTGGACCAGGATCTCCTGGCCTTCGCGCAACATGTCGTCGATTGACTGGCGCTCAGGCTTGCGGGTGTGGCGCGCGGCGGCGAAGCGCTTCCGGCGCGCACCTGAGCCTCGCCGCCGGACGTTGAAGCCGCTCGCATTGCCCCCGGCATCCATGGAAAACGGCAGCACTTCACCGCCGCTATCCCTCAGGGTGGCGCCATCGAGAGGGGGCGCGTCGCAAGGTTCTGCATCACGAGGAGGATGCTCGGGTCCGGTCTGCAAATCTTTGGGCGCATCCGTCTGTAAGTCTGCGGGCGGTTCGCTCGGCACACTCGCGGCCGGTGCAGGTCCGGCATCCCCAGCAAGGATGGACGGAACAACTTGCTGTGCCGGAATCTCCTCGGGCATGAATCGGCCCGCGAACTCGGGATCGCGGCCGACGGTCCGCTCCGTCTCCTGGCTCAGATTCCAGCGTTCGACCGTAACCGAAATCTCATTCTCGACCGGCGCCGGTGGAGGGACGGGCCGGGCGGCGTCCTGCCGATCCCTGCGTTCACGCCAGCGGGGTCTCTCCGTCTTTCGGTCACGCTCAGGCCGCGCGGCGCGTTCCTGAACCTCGACTTCTGCGGCAGCGGTTTCGGCTTGTTCCTCGGCTTCGACGAAGACCTTGTCGTACTCTTCGGCGTCTTCCACAAAGTCGGAGACATAGAGGAAAGCATCCTTCTCAAGACCGATCTGCACGAAAGCGGATTGCATGCCGGGAAGAACCTTGGTTACTCTGCCTTTGTAAATGTTCCCGAGAATGCCTCGATTTCGGTTGCGCTCGATGTAAAGTTCTGCGAGCTGGTCATCCTCCAAAATAGCGACCTTCGTCTCCAGCGAACTGCTGTTGACGATCATTTCCTTGATCATGAATTGCTCCTGGTTGTGCTGAAACGGGGCGGGCGGCGAGCAGGAGATGCCGGTCTTCGGACCGTGATGCTGCAGCGTGGATATCTAGGAGCTACCCTGCTGCTAAATCACCAAGCAGCCGAACGGATATCCGACTTGCATATCCATCCCGGCTACAGGATCCATCTCGTCTCGGCGGCGGGAGAACCCTTCGGTGCGGGCGCCAGACTTGATGGTGGCTGACTCAGACCTCGGCGATTCCGGCAACTCCGGCGGAACCAGCGGCGCCATCAATCTCGTGCTTCCTGGTTCCATAGCAGGCAATACAACCTGGCCTCTGTCTACCGACCTGTAATCTGCCGGTGCGATGATCCCCGGGGTCAGAGCGAGCAGATTTCCCAAAACTCAAACCCGTTCTTTGAATGCGATTCCTGCCAGCCGCGAAACAACCTCTGTTCAGTTGTGTGCGTTGGTTTCTATGGCAATTCCTCTGAGTGATTGATCACCCAAATCAAAACATCAATCCCCCGAACCCGCCTGAGGGCCTGTGTTCCGGTTTCACGGTACACCGGGATGTTGCCGCTGGAAAGCCCGTCGGCAGAGGGGCAAGATCTTTGGCAAACTCGCGATCGCTCATCCGCATGCGCACTCCAAGTTCGCCATAAGAGACTAGGCATCCCGCCAAAAAGCGGCGGGATATGAGAAGCCAGAAGTCAGGAGCCAGAATGGCTCTCGCATATGCGTTCAACGGGCGGCGCTTATGAAAATTCTGGCTTCTGGCTTCTAACGAGAACAAAATTCACGTAACGTCACGCATAGCGGTCTAATTATAAGCGAGATCTCGATCGCTTTCCAATGACACAAATTCGGAGACAGGCACCGAATTTTAGTTTACGAAACGTCGTGTGTTGACGTTCATGCTCAGGCTCATGGCAGCGAAAGACGCCAACAGCGACGACCCGCCGGCACTCACAAAAGGCAGCGGGATGCCGGCGATCGGAACCACTCCCATAACCATGCCCGTGTTGATCAAGACATGGAACAAAAAGAGCGAAAGAACCCCCATGACAATCATTGAGCCGATCTTGTCTTTTGCTTCCCGGCACGTGCGCAGCAATCGAATCGAGACAAAAAGGAAGAGTCCCAGCAGCGAGATGCTGCCCACGAAGCCTCGCTCCTCCGACAGTACCGCAAAAACAAAATCAGTGTGTCGGGCAGGAAGGAACCCGAGCTGCCCTTGGGTTCCTTGCTTGAATCCTTTGCCGAGGAATCCTCCGGAACCGATGGCTATTTTAGACTGTTGGGGTTGGTACCCCAGGCCGCGGGGATCGCTCGACGGGTTCAGCACCGTCTGGATGCGGCCCTTCTGGTAGTCCTTGAGCATCATCCAGCCGGCAGGCAGAATCAAGGCGGCCGCCAGCAGGAGCACCACGACATGCTTGCGCTTCAGGCCGCCCAGGAACGAAAGCCCGGCATAGATTGGAACAAAGGTAATGGCCGTGCCCAAATCCCCTCCGAGCATAACCAGAACCATCGGCCCAAACGCGATCAGTCCGCCCGTCAACAGTTCGGGCACTTCGAGATAGTCGCGCTCGGTCTCAGCGTAATACTTGGCCAGCGCAACGATAACCAAAACCTTCATCAGCTCGGACGGCTGGAAGACGACAACGCCCAGGTTGAGCCAGCTCTTATTGGCGTGAACCGCATGCCCGACGACCAGCACCAAGCCGAGGATGGCAATCCCGGTGACATAGGCAAACGTAATGTAGTCGGCATAGATGTGGTAGTCAAAGTACAGCAGGACCAGAAAGACCACCAGGGACAAGCACAGATACAGCAACTGCCGACCCAGGTAATAGCTGAGGTTGGTCCCTGCGGTAGTGCTCCAAATGGCAGTGAGCCCGACCGCGGTCAGCAGGAGCAGGGCAAGAAACCAGAGCCAATCAAAGCTCAATAGCAAGCGCCGGTCCAGCTTCATCGGGCTTCCCCTCCGCTGGCGTGTGCGCTCCCCTGACTCGTCAGCTCCGGGTGGTATTTCTTGGCGAAGTAAGTCCGAAACATCTCTCTGGCCATCGGAGCGGCAGCCGCGCCGCCACCGCCGCCGTGCTCCAGAAAGACGACCACGGCAATTTCAGGGTGGTCGCGGCTGGCGAAACCTGCGAACCATGCATGGCTTTCGACAGCCGATGGATCCATCTCCAGCTCCTTCTTGCGCTCGGCACTGATGAGCTGGACCGTGCCGGTCTTTCCGCAGATGTCAAGACCTGGGAGCGCGGCACTATGGCCGGTGCCATTGCTGTTTACGCTCCCCCACATCCCTGCCCGGATCTTGCGCGCACTCTCGGGCTTGATTGGCAGCTGTTCGACGGGCCACCGGCCGGGGGCAGCTCCGCGCTCGGCGTGAAGCAGAAGGTGCGGCGTGACCAGCTCCCCATCGGTGGCGATCGCCGACACGGCGCGAAGAACCTGCAGCGGCGTGGCACGGATCGGGCCCTGTCCGATGGATACGGAGATGGTTTCGCCGGCAAACCATTTCTCGCCTCGCACCTCCTGCTTCCACTCGGGCGAGGGCGGGACGCCGCGTTGCTCCCCGGGAAGATCGATGCCGGTTAGTTCCCCGAAGCCGAGCGCTTTGGCATGGCGAGCGATTGGCTCGATGCCCATCCGTTGCCCCAGCGTGTAAAAGAAGATGTTGCAGGAATGCGTGATGGCTCCTTCCAGATTGACATAGCCGTGACCGGTCTCGGCCCAGCAATGGAAGACGCGATTGTAATAAGCGGCCGATCCCTTGCAGATGACATGCGTGCTGTCGTCGACAAAGCCCTCATCGAGGCCGGTCTCCGCCATGACCAGCTTGAAGATCGATCCGGGCGGATACGTGTTCTGTATGGCGCGATTCTGCAAGGGACGGTCTGGATTCTCGTTGAGGGCATTCCAGTCTTTGGCAGATATGCGAGAGGAAAACTTGTTGGGATCGAAGGAAGGAGCCCCGGCCATGGCCAGGATCTCGCCGTTGCGCGGGTCCATCGCCACGATCGCACCGACGCTGCCCGCCAGGAGACTCTCGGCCTGGCTCTGGAGATCATAGTCAATGGTGAGTTGGAGGTCGCCGCCGATGACCGCATCCTTCTCGGCCACCTGGCCCAATTCCCGGCCGAGACTGTCGACAAGAACCTCACGCACCCCATTCTGGCCCAGCAGGCACTGGTTATAAACGCGTTCGATCCCGGATCGTCCCACGAGATCGCCGGCCTGAATTCCCGGGAAGGTATTGTTGGCCAGGTCTTCTTCGGATACCTCGCCGACATAGCCCAGCACGTGGGCCGCCAGGCTGCCAAAGCGATAGAGCCTGCGCGGCGCGGGCCCCAGCTGTATTTCGGGGTGCTCCCGCCTGTGCGCTTCGACGACCGAAACGTCCTCGATGCCGACGTCCTCCTTGATGACGATCGGGCGATAGGTCCCGGCGCGCTTGTTGCGGCGCAGCTGCGCCGCAAAATTGTCGGCGGAAATGCCCAGCTTCTGGGTTACGAAGGCCGTAGTGGCCGATGGGTCCTTCATCATTTCCCGGTCAAGCAGGATGTTCAAGGAAGGCCGGTTCTCAACAAGCGGGACGCGGTCACGGTCAAGGACCGGCCCTCGAGGCGCAACGACCTGGATGCTGCGAATGCGATTCTGCTCGGCCAGGCGCGCGTATTCAGAGCCCCGCAGGATCTGCAACCACCAAAGACGCGCCCCCAGCAGCACGAAAATAAGAACAACGGGTGGGAAAAGCCACTTCAGTCGTTGCTGGATCGCTTGCCGGTTCGATTCCAGCTGGAGCTTGACCATCAGCCCACTCTCTTCGTATGGACGCGATTGTAAGTGTCCAGTGCCGCAAACAGGAGTACGCCCACGCCGGCCGTAATCAGAGCCTGCAGGAGCGAAGCCCCCAAGAAAATGCTACTGGAAGAACGTTGCAGGAGCAGAAACAGGGCAAACATACTGAGGGAACTCAGGCAGGAGGAAGCCGCCATCAGGACGAAGCGGACCCACCCTCCTTCGACATCAAAGCGCCGGCTCGCCTCCGCAATGACAAAGGCTGCCAGGGTCTTGCCGAACCCGTTGTATCCAAGCGGCCATCCGAGCACCGCATCCTGAAGAATCCCGGTCAGAGAGCCGACAAACAACGCTTGAGTGCGACTGCGATAGAAAGCCCAGTAGGTGATCAGGATCAGCGACAGATCGACGAAATTGAACAGGAAAAAGTGGGTGCCCACGATCATCTGCGCCGTGATCGCCAGCAAGGAGGAGCCGGCCAGGAAAAGGTATTTCATAGGTCAACCCTATGCTATTTCACCGCGCCGGGAGTGAGCGGATCCGTCACAGGCTTCGGCGGACCTAGCAAGACCAAAACCTCTTCGATCCGGATTATGTCGGCGCTCGGTTCGACCCGAATCGTGCGGAATCCCGTCTTTCCCTTTTGGGAATCCACGACCTTGCCAACGGGCAACCCTTTGGGGAAAATGCCGTCGAGGCCGGAAGTGACGAGGGCGTCGCCGACATTTACCTCTTCCGTGTTGCCGATGTAATTCAAATCAAGCAGCAGGTTCTCGGTGCCCCGCACTACGCCCGGCACCCTGGTGCGCTCGACCATCACCCCAACGGAAGCGTCGGCGTTTGTGATCAGCTGCACCTGGCAGTTGTTGCTGGTCACAAGCACTGTGCGTCCGACAACGCCGGCATCCGATACCACGGGTTGGTCCGCCCGAACTCCATCCAGCGACCCGCGATCGAGATAGAGAGTGCTGGAAAGAAAGTTCGGGGTTCGTCCAATCACGCGCGCGCCCAGCGTCTGATACGGAAAGCTGACGCCGAAGGCGAGCAGGCGCTGCAGCCTCGAGTTTTCCTCCTCGGCCTGTGCCAGGCTACTGTTGAGGAGTACGAGTTGGCGGACGTCCTCCTTCAGCCGTGCGTTTTCAGCGCGCGCTCCGTGCAACCACAGGTAACCGGTCCAGAAGTGACTGAACGCACGCGCTGCGTTCGAAGCGCCGTTGAGCATCGGCGATGCCGCCAGCAGCACACATTTCTTGAAGAGCAGGGTGCCTGAAGGATCCTCCACCTGAATGGAGATCAAGGTCAGATGCAGGAGGAGGAGCGCAATCACCAGGTAGAGGATGCGCCCTTCGCCCTTCGAAGCCAACTCAATGGACACAAATCCTCCGCAGCAGCTTGAAATCGGTCAGCATCTTGCTGGTTCCCAGCACCACGGACGAGAGCGGGTCCTCGGCGATGAATACCGGGAGCCCGGTTTCGTCCGCGATCCTCTTGTCGAAACGCTTCAGGAGTGCGCCGCCGCCGGTAAGCACAATGCCGCGGTCCATGATGTCGGCGGACAGCTCAGGCGGCGTGCGCTCGAGCGCCACCTTGATGGCGTTGATGATGATGCCGATGCTGTCGCTGAGCGCCTCCCGGATCTCCTCGTCGCTAATAGTGACGGTTTTGGGGATACCTTCGATCAGATTGCGCCCCTTGATCTCGGACGTAAGCGGCCGATCGAGCCGGGCCGCCGATCCGATTTGAATCTTGATCGACTCGGCCGTGCGCTCTCCGATCAGCAGGTTGTGCTTCCGCTTGATGTACTGGATGATCGCCTCATCCATTTCGTTGCCCGCCACACGCACCGAGCGGCTGTAAACGATGCCGGAGAGGGATATCACCGCAATGTCCGTCGTTCCGCCGCCGATATCCACAATCATGTTGCCGCAGGCCTCGGTGATTGGCAGACCGGCGCCGATTGCTGAGGCCATGGCTTGCTCGACCAGATAGACCTCGCTCGCCTTGGCGCGCAAGGCGGATTCTCGGACCGCCCGTTTCTCCACCTGCGTGATCTCGGCGGGAATGCCGATGACAATGCGTGGGCTGAGGAGGTGGTTTCGGCCATGCGCCAGCCTGATGAAATACTTCAACATCACCTCTGTGACGTCGAAGTCGGCGATGACGCCATCCTTCATGGGCTTCACCGCGACGATATCGGCCGGGGTCCGTCCGAGCATTTCCTTGGCTTCCCGTCCCACAGCCAAAACCCGCTTGTTTCTCTTGTCGAGAGCGACAATCGAAGGCTCGTTGACCACAATCCCGCGACCTTTTGCGTACACAAGGGTGTTGGCAGTGCCCAAATCGATTGCCAGGTCGCTGGAGAAAAAACCAAACACAGATCTGAAAGTCATAATCCCCTATACAGCTACCTTGATGCTGTTCTTCGAAACTTCCTTCGCGCGATACATGGCGGCATCGGCTTTCTTGATCAAACCTTCCGCCGTCAGCGTGTGCTTCGGACAGTTGGCGATGCCGAGGCTCACCGTCAGACGAATGCTCAAGTCCTGAGCGACAAACTCGTAATCCTCGACCTTTTTCCTGATGCGCTCCGCAATAACTAAGGCACCATTGAGAGGTGTCTCCGGCAACACTATGACGAACTCATCCCCACCATACCTTCCCACAATGTCCGTCTCACGAAGGATTTTCCGCAGGACCTGTCCCATTTCGGCAAGCGCCAGGCTGCCTACCAGATGGCCGAAGGTATCGTTGACCTGCTTGAATCCGTCCACGTCGATGAAGAGGAGGGAAACCTTCTTCCTGTATCGCAGGCAGCGCTTGACTTCGGCCTCGAGATATTGCCTCAGATACCGATAGTTGTACAGCTTGGTCAGATCATCCGTGATGGTGAGGTGCTCGGCTGTGTCGAACACGCGAATAGTGTTGACGGCCACCGCGAGCGGCCTTACCAGCAGTTCCATCAATCTCAGATCGTCGGCAGTGAATCCACCGCCTTCTTTGTTGAGGATCTCAATAACGCCGATCTTCCGTCCGCGGTAAACCAGCGGCAGGCAGAGGATGGAGCGAATAAAAGAGCTTTCCGTGCTGAAGGGTATCTTGATCTCGAACAAGTAGTCGTTGTTCACGTACGGCACGCCGGTCTTCAGAACCTGATCGACAATGGTACTGTTTGCCTGGTGCTCAAACAGATCGAGGTCCCTGATAGTGGTAGTTCCATACGCCCGTTCGAGAGCCAAGCCCGCTTCGTTGCACAGGTAAATAAGGCCTTCCTCTGCCCGCAGCCTCACGATGATCTTATTAAGCAGAAAATGCATCGCCGGCTTGCGATCGCTGGCACTGACAGAGGACTCCACCAGATTGACAAACGCCTCGAAGAACAGGCGTAGCTCGTCTGCGCGGCCGTGGATCAGCTCCTGTTCCTCTCGTCCGGCATGGATTGCAGCAAAGCCGTCAAAAAGACAGTGAGCGAAAGCCAGGTTCATGGGCAGCTTCACGACCAGGTTTAACCCATCCATCCGGAGCACCTCGGCATCGGCCGCAGCCGCGGAAGTCATGTACCCGATGATCTCCGCCGTCGGGAAGATTCTGGCAAGGTAATCGCGCAGCGCAGCGGATGCATCGCTTGGGAAAAATACGGCGAGAAAATCCCGGCGTGGAGCTACGGGGGTATCAAGAATGGCATTCTCGTGAAAAAACTCGAAACGCCAAGGCACCCCTTCCGGCGTGGGGTCAGCAAGGACTTGGGGATTCTCGTTCTTCTGAACCACGGCGATTTTCAGAACTTCGGACATAACGCCCTTCCGCAGGCCGATGAGTCCCCCGGTATCAGCCTCATGAGGTTTATGTGGCTCCCGTCTGCGCCATCCTCATAAACCGCTCTCCCCAAGCATACACACACCCATCGGCTCTTGCTGAAATGGGCAGCCGGCGGCTGACATCAGGCCGGGTCTTGACAAGACCAGAGCAACCTTCGGATTGTCTCAGGCTGAAACTGCAAGCTAAGTACAGCAAATGCACTAGACTAGGCTATATTGTCAGAAAGCGTCCAGCCTCCTCTATCTCAACCCTCTTCATCGGACGATTTAAGAGGTTTATTATATCGAATCCATCCCCAAGAGAAAATGATGGAAGCGATAAATTCCACATTTCCCGCAGGTAAGGTGCGCCCCATGAGAACATGAACACTACCTGCTCTCCAGCCCCTTGCGGGCTATTCGTGGGACGTACTGTGATCCCGGACGCGGCAACATGTCAAGCCTGAGCCGGGATTTGCGCCCACAGCTCATAGGGATGCAATCAAGAGTGGGAGTCAGGCTCCATTCAGAGCGACACGAGGCTGAGCCGGATAGTGGCGGTTTTTGCGGACCCGACAGACTGGCCGCGATACCGCGAACCACCAAGACCTCGAAGACCTCTAAGAATCTCTCCTTGAGGCTATGTCTATTCATTCGGGGCTCGGCGGAATACGCTTCTGGACCCACACATGGGCGGCCTCCGGCCAGCGACTTTGCCCGGGCGCTGTGGGAAAACGCAGGGTGTTCAAGAGCGCAATCAATGTTTGGGGATGGGTGCGTTTTTCCACAGCGCCCGGGCAAAGTCGCTCGCGCGCGCAGCGCTGGCCCATGTGTGGGTCGTAGAAGCGAATCCCGCTGCCTTTGTTTCTTAGAGGTCTTGGAGGTCTTGGTGGTTCGTTTTTCGCTTAAAATCGTTGCGCAGAAGCTGACGACTTGCCTGGAGTTGACTCCCACTTCCAATTGCACCCGTTCATAGAATCCACGGATCGATGGGCGACGGCCTGTGCTATAATTTTGACGTTTGCCACTTTCATTGGAGGCTATAACTCAGCATGCTGGATCTAATGCGCCGCAAGAAGCGGCTTAAGCTTATATTATGGCTCGTCATTCTCAGTCTCAGTCTGGGCATGTTGTTGTTTTTCGTCCCGGGCCAAAATCTCGGGATCCAAGGATTCGACTCTAGCGCAGCTTCCGTCGCCGGCGAGACTATCTCGATGCAGGAATTGCACGACACCTATGAACGCATCCGGGAAAATTACAGCGCTGGAGGCAAGAACAAGACCGATCCCGAAACCATGAAGCGTCTGGGAGTCGATCGCCAGGCACTGAACGCACTGATCCAGATGCGGGTGGTCTCTTATTGCGCCAAGCGTCTCGGACTGGACGTCACTCCTGACGAAGTGCGCCAGTCCATCGAATGGAATCCGAACCTCCGGGACGGGAACGGATTCATCGGCTTGGAGGCTTACAAGGCCGTGTTGGCCGCAAACCGCGTCGACGTCGGACAGTTTGAGGAAGGCGTGCGGTACTCGCTGCTGACAAAGAAAGTCGTGAACCTGCTTTCGGACTCCCTCACCATTCCCGAGCAACAACTGCGTGAGGATTTTGCGCGTCAGAACCAGGAAGCGCAGGTGCAGTACGCTCTGTTCGACAAGGAAGCAGCCAAGAAGCGAATCAGCCCGACCGAGACTGAGCTGCGCGCCCATTTCGAGAAAGACAAGGACAAGTACCACATTAAAGAGGAACGGCGGGCTCAATACCTGTTGCTCCCCATTGACGGCGTAGCCTCGACAATAAAAGTCACCGATCGGGAAGTGGATGACGAGTGGGCGAAGACGGAACATCCGGAGACCGTCACTGCAAGCCATATTCTGTTCAGAGTCGACGATCCCTCAAAGGATGCCGAAGCCAAAGCAAAGGCCGAGGACGTTTTGAAACGTGCCCAGGCAGGCGCGGATTTTGCCGAGCTGGCCAAGAAATTCTCCGAGGACGAGTCTTCGGCGCCGCAAGGCGGAAAACTCAGTCCTTTCCCGCGCGGGGTGATGGACAAAACATTCGAGGACGCTGCCTTCGCCATCAAACCGGGCAAGATATCCGGCCTCGTCCGCAGCGCGTATGGCTACCACATTATCAAGGTGCTCGCGAACGACATCCCGAACAAAGAGACAAGCCGCCCCTCACTGATTCATGATATCCAGGTAGAGAAGGCCACCGAGATCGTGAGGAAGAGGGCGGCGGAAGCCCAGAAGATGGGCGAAACCCAGAAAGACCTGGCGACGATCGCCAAGGCCTTGAACATCCCAACCGAGATAAAAGAGACCGGCTTCCTCAACCAAAGCTCCGATGCTTTTACCAACGGGGTCTCGCAGGAATTCCTCGATGAACTGTTCCGCTTGAAGGAAATCAATTCCGTAGGCAAGGCCGTCGAAGTACCTTCGGGCTACGCGCTCCCGAAGCTGCTTCAGATCAACTTGCCCCGGCCTGCTGAATTCAAGGAAGTGCAAGAGACCGTAAGGAAGGACTACATTGAAGCTAAAGCGTCGGAACTGCTCGAAGCCCAAGCCAAGAAACTGTCGGATGAGGCAAAAAAACTGGGAGATCTGACGAAAGCAGCCGAGAAGGATGGCGTGCCCGTAAAGGTCAGTTCGTCCTTCAAACGTGACGGGACCCCCGCGAAGGAGATCGGCTCGGCGCCGGACTTTAGCGCTGCCGCCTTTAAACTGCCGGTCGGCGGCATAAGCGATCCCATCACGATCGCCGGCGGCAAACAGATCGCCGTGCTCCAGGTCAAGTCCCTGACTCCTTTCAACGAGGCCGAGTATGCGAAGCAGAAGCCGCAGTTGAGGGAGCAAGCGCTGGCCATGGCGAGGGAAGTTTACTTGGAGGAATACATAAGCCGCGTTACCGACAGTCTTCAGAAGGCCGGCAAGATCCGCGTGAACAAGCAGGCCTTGGACCTGGTGTCGGGCTATCGCTACTGAAAAGGTGAAGCCGCAGACAAATACCACGGAGAAATGAGACCGAGCGACGATTGAAGAGCCTTGCACTCGTCGTTCCTCGCTCTTACTTGCCGGTTGCCGCCTGTTGCGGGGCCATCTCGGGCTGACGCTCGAGCGCGCGCCTGACTACCGCGCCAAGGCGCGCAATGCCTTCTTCGATCTTTTCCGGGGTCGCATTCGAAAAGTTCAGGCGCATCGTGTTTTTGCCCGAGCCGTCGTCGTAAAAAGGGGATCCCGGCACGAAGGCAACCCGTTCTTCGATTGCTTCTCGAAGGATGTCCGTGGCATCGAGATGCTCAGGCAGGATCGCCCAGATAAAGAGGCCGCCCTGCGGCTTCGTCCAGCGCACACCGGCCGGCATGTGCTGCGCCAGGGCAGCCAGAATGGCATCGCGCCGGGCGCCGTAGACGGAGCGAATGTACTGTACATGCTTATCGAGAAAACCGCCCCGTGCCAGCTCATAGGCGACCAACTGCACAAAGGTGCCGGTGTGCAAATCGGTCCCCTGTTTGGCTTGCACCAGCTTTTGAATCACCTCGACGGGGGCTACAACCCAAGCGAGCCGCAACCCCGGCGCCAGGGTCTTGGAGAAAGTGCTGAGGTAGATGACATTCCCGCTCAACGGCTTGCTATCCCGGGCGCGGGCGTCCATTACGGCAAGGGAAGGAAGGTGCTCGCCTTCATAGCGAAGCTGGCCGTAGGGATCGTCCTCGATGATCGGCACCCCATAATGGTCGGCCATTTCGATCAGGACCGCGCGCCGCTTGAGCGACATGGTCACGCCGGTTGGATTCTGGAAATTGGGCAGTGCATAGAGGAACTTCGGCCCGGATCGCAGCACTGATTCCAGCTCATCGGTCCGCATCCCTTCGTCATCCATGCCGATGCCCAGGAACTGGGCCTGGTAGGCATTCCAGGCCTGCAGTGCGCCCAGGTAGGTCGGCCGTTCCACGGCGATGCGATCGCCCGAGTTCACGAAAACCTTTCCCAGCAGGTCCAGTGCCTGCTGGGAACCGCTCGTGATCAGGATGTTTTCCGGCTGGACCACGATGCCGTACCTTGCGGCGTGTCTCGCGATCATCTCGCGCAACGCATAACACCCCTCCGTCGTGCTGTATTGCAGCGACTGGGGTCCGGACTGCGTGAGCACGCACTCCGCAGCTTCACGAAATTGCGCGAGCGGAAATACCTCCGGAGCCGGCAACCCCCCGGCAAACGATATCAGATCGGGCTTCTCGGTCAGCTTCAGCAGCTCCCGCACGGCTGAGCTTTGCATGCGTCGCGTCCGCAGCGCAAAGCGCTGGGACCAAAGTGTCTCCATGGCTCCTCCTCAGTGAAAGATTCAGGGCGGGCCTGCTCCCTTCATATCGGCAAAAAGCGCGAGTGCAGTGTACTACTCGCTTCTCTCGGTGTGCAACACCACAGAGGTCCTGTGCAGCAAACACCAAATACTCTAAGACTCTGTCGTTTGTTTCGTGGTTTCTTCTTGGATGGGCCGGACGAACCCGGGCTCAGCCGGAAATGTGGCGCGGCCCGATTGCGGGCGAGCCGGACATTTCGCCCGGCACCGTCTCACGCGCGGCGGGTTCGTGGGCGTGTTCAGCGTGCTTGGATGCGGCCATCACCCCCAACACGGCATGAACGATCTGCTCGACCGATAAACGATCCGTGTCAAAAACCGCATCGTAGAAGTGCAGGTCGCCGAGATCCTGGCGGAAGTGGCGGTGAATGAAACTCCGCCGCTCGGAATCGATCTGCTGCATACGGCGTCGCGCTTCATCCGGCGAGACCAGCCATCGTTGCGCGAGGCGTTCGATGCGCGTCTCCTGCGAGGCGACGATGCGCAAATGCAGGCCGGGTCCTCCACGCAGCGCATAAGCGCCTCCCCGTCCTACCAGGATCGCCTTCCCGCGAGCCGCAATGTAAGCCAGCGTCCTGAGCAATGCTTCATGATATTCTTCGTTGCCGAACGAGATTCCTTCAGCCATCAGCAGCAGACGCTGGAGGGTATCATGGATCAGGTTTTGCGAGCGCTCATCCAACTCGCGCACCAGATGCTGCCGCACACGGCTGTCCTGGGCGATAAAATCCACGATCTCCTTGTCGAATACGTGCCAATGGAGATGCCTCGCCAGTTCGGATGCTACCGCATCCCCAAGAGCTCCTACGTCGCGCGCAATGCTGATGAAACGGTGCGGACTGACGGGTTCAGGCGCAGCACGGGGACTTGCTTGAGTCCGCACTCGGGACAGCAACATCTGGCGTTCAACCATATGCATTGCAGCGGGAGACTCATGCGAACCTTTCATAGTCGCCCTCCCCCAGCGGGATTTTCCTTTATCCTATCATTTATGACGTTTCCTGGCAATCGGATGGAGAAATTGGTGACAGTCACCTTTTTTCAACGGCCCCTTGATCCATCCATTGAGATATCCCGGTGAAACAAGGTGACTGTCACCAATTTCACTTGCCTCCACCGCCTCCTCCCGTACGGTCCTCGCGCGGCAGCGGCTTTGCTTCATTCACGGTCATCGAACGTCCTTCGATCTTCCTGCCGTTGAATTCGGCGATCGCGCGTTCCGCTGCCTCGTCTGTGGCCATCTCTACGAAAGCGAAACCCTTGGACCGGCCCGTATCCCGGTGTGTAATCAATTTGACGGAATCCACCGGGCCGGCTTCCGAAAACATCTCGTGCAATGCGCTTTCGGTGATCGAGTACGGCAGGTTACCGACGTACAGTCTTTTTGACATAGGATCTCCCTGAGATTGGTCCAGGCGTCGAGCAGGATTGCGTTCGAGCATCAGGGCTCATGGTCTTCGGATCGATCGCCATGGATGAAGATAGTCGAGAGCGCGTGTTCTGCCGTCAATCGGATGTGAAGCGTTCAGTTGTGGGGGAACATAGGGTCAAGATAGATGCGCGGATTCCGACTCCCTTCGGCAAAACTCTGTCACACTCCAGGCGATAATGCAACAGATCCTTCTTCTTCGCTGGCGCGAAACAGGTGACATTCCCCTCTTGCCCGATTATGATGTGTGGCTCGGCTGACAGCCTCGGACTGTTTTATGGCCGGCAGGAGAAAAGGTAGATCCATGGTGAAATCGATCCGGTTAGAGAGACTGAAGCGGCGATCCTGTTTATTCGTGTTGGTCAGATCCGTTCTCTTTCTCATGATCTTGCTGCTTGCGCAGGGGCCGGCTGCGAGCACAGGAAATCTGCAGGAACCTGGGGCGCCGGGCGTACCATGCAGGGCGACAGGATTGCTGGGGAAGAGCACCGTTTTCAGCGTCTATGGGCGCGCGTTCGGCAGGGCCCCAATCCTGGGACGCCTCGGCACTTACAAGAGTTTTGACATGATGGCCGCTGACATTCCCAAGTGGACGGACGAGATCAAGAAACACAACGACAACAAGACGGTTGTGCCGGGCGTGCACCTCATCTATGCGATGGCGTCTCCGTGTCTGTCACATGGAGACTGCCTGAACTATCTGGAAGGCGCCGTTCCCAACATCGTCGACGACTACATCAAGCCCGCCTCAGCACGCGGCTGGATTGTTGTCCTCGATACGCAGCTGGGGCGCTCCGACCCTGTGGACCAGATCCGCCGCATGATTGAGAAGGGCTACCTCAAGTACGACAACGTCCACGTCGCGATGGATCCGGAGTTCCGTCTCTATCCGGACAAGCCAACGCCGGGAGTGCCCATCGGGACCGTCGACGCAGCTCAGATCAACGAGGTTCAAAAGATCCTCGACGAGTACGTCAGGTCTCAGTGCCTCAAGACGAAAAAGATCCTGATCGTGCACCAGTTCGGCGACAGCAACGTCAACGACGGCGTGCCGTTCATGATCGAGAACAAGAAGGATCTCAAGACCTTCGAGAACGTCGAGCTTGTCGTAGATATGGACGGCCTCGGCACTCCAGAACTGAAGGTCTGGAAATACAATCGGATCACCGACGCAAAGGTCTATCCCTCCGTCAAGTTCGGCGCCATCAAGGTTTTTTATCCTAACCAATGGGAGAAGGCAGGCCATTATGACAGGCCGCCTATGACCATGGAACAGGTGTTCGGCATCCAGCCGGTGCTTGGGCGCCTCCGGATGGCCGTCAAGCCGAATGTCGTCATCATCGCGTAAGGGTTGTGCTGCAAATTGCGCGGGCTTTGACAAGGGGAAACTCCGTGACACTCGTGTCATCCGCGCCTAGGTTTTTTCATTTGGATCCCATATCCATGAAGGGCTATCCTCCCCCCCCCCCGACGCCCCAACCGCCCGAAAGTTGCCTCAATCAATAAGGAGATCGGCATGACGACCGGCATCCGGAAGTACCAATGGTTTGCCATCGGAGATATCAACGGATTCTTCGGATTGATGTTCGACAACATGACTGTGTTGTCATTTCTGGCCGGCGTATTGGTTCTTGCATTCGGCTTTCCGGCCGACATCGTCTACACCAGGATGTTCCCCGGCACTGCCTTCGGTGTACTGGTCGGCGACTTGATTTATACCTGGATGGCGTTCCGGCTCGCCCGGCGCACAGGGAACGGGACGGTCACCGCCATGCCGCTCGGACTCGATACGCCGTCGACTATCGGCCTCGCGCTGGTGGTGCTCGGACCGGCGTTCGTTTCGCTCAAGGCCGGCGGGATGGAGCCGCGCGAAGCAGCGCTGATGACCTGGTACATCGGCATGGCGACCATGGTCATGATGGGCGTAATCAAGTTGGTGCTCTCCTTCTGCGGCGGCTGGATCCAGAAGGTGGTGCCACAAGCCGGTCTTCTCGGATCGCTCGCAGGAATCGGGCTTGCTCTAATCGGCTTCGCGCCTCTCCTTGACATTTTCGGCCTGCCACTGGTGGGCCTGGTGTCGTTGGGATTGATCCTCTACACCGTGGTGGCAAAAATACGCTTGCCGGGAAATCTTCCGGGAGTGCTCGCAGCCATCGCTCTCGGCACGGCAATGTATCACTTGCTGGGCCCCGCAGGGCTGATCGGATCGTCCTACAGCGCTCCCGCAGCCGAATTGCATTTGGGTTTTCCAATCCCGACTCTCGGCTTCGTAAAAGGCATCGCCGGAGCCCTCCGGTATCTGCCTTTGTCCATTCCATTCGCCCTGCTCACCGTTGTCGGCGGCATCAATGTGACCGAGAGCGCCCGCGTCGCCGGGGACGACTTCAGGACGAGGGACATTCTTCTCACGGAAGCCTTGGCGACCCTGGTGGCCGGGTTATGCGGCGGCGTGGCACAGTCCACGCCTTACATTGGGCAGCCGGCCTACAAAGGCTTGGGCGCTCGGGCCGGCTATACGCTGCTTACGGGGCTCTTTATCGGTCTGGGAGGAATGCTGGGCTACGTGTCGTTCATCGTCGAATTGATCCCACGCGCCGTGCTCGCACCGATTCTGATCTTCGTTGCTCTGGACATCATGGTGCAGGCATTCGTCGCCTGCCCGCGCGCCCACGCGCCCGCCGTCGCCTTTGCTTTCTTCCCCACGCTCGCGCGACTGCTGGCTATCAAGTACAGCAACCCGGACTTCATTGCAACGGATCACTTCCTTCAACTCTTAGGCATGCCCGGGAAGGCGCTGCCGGAAGTGCTGGTGACGGTCGCGGTAGGAAACGGATTCATCCTCACCGCCATGCTGTGGGGCGCTTTCCTCGCCGTCTTGATCGACAAACGACTCAGGCTTGCATCGCTGTATCTTGGCATCCTTGCGTTACTCACCTTCTTTGGCGTGATCCATTCCGCCTTGCCTGAAGGCAACATGTACCTGCCATGGAGCCTGGCGAGCCCGCTCCAGCGGGCAATTCCCTACCAATTCGCCACAGCCTATCTGGCCCTCGCGGTTCTGATTTTCCTGCTTTCGAATTTCGGGGACAGGCGCCATAACCTCGAAATTCCAGAGCACACAGGCCCGATTTGAGCGTGATGATTTCGAGGTTATGGCGCCTGTCCCCGAAATTTATTCGTAGCGCAGGGCTTCGACAGGATCTAGCCGCGCGGCTTTGGCTGCAGGATAAATACCGAAGACCAAGCCTACGGAGACGGAGACCAGAAACGCCAGGAGGACGGAATTCACGGTCACGATCGTCGACCAGCCGGCCATCGTCGCCACCAGCCGCGAAATGCCGAAACCGCACCCGATCCCGAGCAAGCCACCGACGAACGATATCAGAATGGCTTCCACGAGGAACTGGCGCAGGATGTCCCGGCGCCGCGCCCCTACTGCGCGGCGCACCCCGATCTCGTGCGTGCGCTCGAGGATGCTGGCCAGCATGATGTTCATGATGCCGATGCCGCCCACCAGGAGCGAGATCGAGGCGATGGCCACCATGACCATTTCGAAGATGTTCTTCGTGCGCTTCTGCTCGGCGAGCAGCTCCGCGGGAACGACGAGCGTGAAGTCGCCGGCGTTGCGGTGCGAAGAATTCAGGATACCGCGCACGACATCCGCGACGGCGCCGCTGTCGGCGGTTTTGTCCAACTGAAGGTAGAGGCCGTCGATCTCGTCCCTGAGGTAGCTGAGCCTGTCTTCCAGGCGATAGCTGACGCTCTCGAGCGGCGCGTAGATCAGGTTGTTCAAGTCCTGCGACCTCAAGCCGGAGAGCTCGCTCTGTGCGGTAAGCTGGGAGCCGAGCACACCGATCACCCGGAACCATTGCTCATTGACCTTGACATACTCGCCTACGGCGCCTCCCTGGGGAAAGAGATTCGCTTTGGCCCCTTCGCCGAGCACGCAGACCGGCGCCGCGCCGTCGTTTTCGATTCCTTCGAAAAAACGCCCCGCTACGATCCTCAGCCCGGCAATGCTCTGATATTCGGGGGCAACACCATAAACCAGCGGCATGTCCTGCCGCGGCTTGGGAAGCATGCTGGATGGGGCGATGCGCTTGCGGCCAGTCGAAGCCGTCAGCTCCGCAACATTGGTTCGGATTACGCGCAGGTCCTTACGCGTCAGGCCTGGAGAAATCTTGCGAATCCGCGCGAGCTCTGTAGGATCGGGTACCTCCTTCGCTTCGATGATGAGATTGCGCACGCCGAGCTGTTCGATGAACGCCAGCACCTGCTGCTGTGCTCCGGCGCCGATCGACAGCATGGAAACCACTGCGGCCACCCCGAAAATCATGCCCAGCATGGTCAGCAGTGAGCGGAGCTTACGCAACGCGAGGTTCTGCAAGGCCAGGCGAAAATCCGGCAGCAACTGCTTCCCCCGCCGTCTGTATTTCACCGCGCCGCCTGCTTTGCTGCCCGTCATTGGCCCGCCCCTCCGAGAATCGATGCCAGTGGGCCGGCTTTCCGGCCGGCCTTTGCTTTCACCACGTTCGGATCGACCAATGCCACTTCTGTTCCTTCCGCCAGTCCGTCGATCACGGCGCGGCTCTCGGTGAGGTACTTGATCTGGATCTCCCGCGCCTCCCAGTCTTCGGCGCGCTTCACGTACACGATCTGCTTTCCTTCTTTGGTGAACAGGGCCTGACGCGGAAGGGACAGGGCGTCATTTACTTTCTTGCCGGAGATCATGACGCGCGCACTGACTCCGGGAGTCATCCTCACACCCTTGGAGTCAAGCTCGAAGGAGGCGTCAAATGACCTTGCAGAGCTGAACAAATCACTCACCGTTTGCGATGAGGCGGACGCCATGCCAGCCAAAGATTTGATCTTCCCGGCGAAGTCCGCCAACAGGAGCGCGTCCACCTTGATCTGGACAGGTTGGCCCGGCTCGAGACTGCCACGATCGATCTCGCTCACCTTGGACGTTATCTCCATTTGCTCTACATTCCGAATCTGCGCAAGCATGGCGCCTGGAGACGTCTGATCGCCTTCGCGATAATCGGGCACGTCCATGCCGGAAGAGATCATGATGCCTCCGCCGGAGTACAAGGCCATCAGGTTTTGCGCCACCACTACGATTCCGTCCATGGGCGCTCGCAGGATCATGTTGTCGATGTTCTGCTGAGCCATTTTCATGCCCATCATGGCGCGGGCACGGCTCACTGCCTGAACCGCCAGGTCCGCCTGATTGGAACTCGCCCGCGACTTGATGTCGCGCTCCGTCTGCTCGAGCCGGCGCCGGGCTTCCTCGAGGTTCAGAACGTTCTTCCTGGCCTCAATAGTGCCCAACAGATCATTGCCCTTCACCTGAAGCTCAGCCCGCCGCACGCCGAATTGCGCGACCAATAACGATACCTTGTCCGCTGCGACGCGAACCGCGATGTCCGCCTGCAACTTCTTGATTTGCTGATCCGCCTCGTCCAGTTGTGAGCGGCTTTGCTCGAGGTTGTACTCCTGTTCGACGGGATCGAACTCGATCACAACGTCACCCGCCGCCACCAGCGTGCCGGTCTTGACGATGTGGATAATCTGCAGGGTGCCCCCTACCGGCGGCGCGACCACCATTGCGCTCTGGACGGAGCGGAGTTCGCCATTTGCATATATCTTCGTATCCACCGGACCGCGTTGCACCCGCGCGGTTGGAATATCCGGACCGGGTTTCTGCAGTTTCTGAAGTGCTTTGGGGGCCTCGACCACGGCCACCGCCAGAACCACTAAAGCAATTCCAAGTGCCAGCGCTCCTCGTAATCTCATGGTCAATCCTGATCCAATGTGGACACCCGACTCACTTCTGTTCTCCCGTCAGCGTCGGATCCTTCACTGCCACGCGTTGCCCCGGATTCAACCCGCGCGCCACCAGGGCTTGTCCCTCACCTCGACGGGCCACCTCGACGGCGCGCTCCTCGAAGTGCCCGTCGATCAGCACATAGGCCACAATCCTGCCGTTCTTTTCGAAGACAGCCTCGACAGGAATCAGGATGGAATTGGGCAGGCGCTCGACGGCGATGCGCGCGGTCGTGCTCATTCCCGGACGCAGTCTGGAGTCCGACTGATCCAGGTGAATCGTCAGATCGAAGTTCTTCTTGTACGGATAAGTGGAGTAATCCACACGGGCAAGCGGACTGATTGTGCCCACGCGGCCTTTGAGCTCCTTGTCGGGCACTGCATCGATCCGCAGTGTAACGGACTGATTGGGCTCCAGCTTCCCGCGGTCGGCTTCCTCGACCGGAGCATGTACCTCGATGGTAGTCAGGTCCGGAAGCTCCGCAATCACGGCGCCCGCCCAGGCGCGATCTCCTTCCTTGAAAATAGGCGCGCTGCCACCCATCACGCTGGTACGCGCGCGGGAGTTGGTCTGCAGCATGATCAGGCCATCCACGGGCGAAGTAAGGGTCAGGGCGGCCAGATTCCGCTGGGCTCGTTCCAGATCAGCATTCGCCTTGTCACGCTTGCGAATGTTCCCCATAAGGTCGGTTTCCGCCACAACTCGGTCGGATGCTATCTTCTGATCAACCTCCCGCACCTTCTGTTCGGCCTTGCCCAGCGCCAATTGGTTTTTCTCGTTTTCAATCGCGGGAACGACTTCCCCCCTGCTTGCATCGAGCCGGGCGCGTTCGATATCGAACTCTGCTTTCATTTTGTCGGTCAGGCTCTGCTCTTCGTTCAGGCGCTGCTGGGCTTTCATGCGGTCGATCTCGGCCTCCGTCTGCTTCAGAGTGGAGCGAAATTGGTCTGAATTCCGCTTGAGGCTGGTAGGATCGAATTGAACGACGACATCGCCCTTCTTGACAAGAGTCCCGTCAGGGCAAAGCTTGAGGATCTGCAGATCTCCGGCGTTGAAAGGCGCGATGATAAATGTCGATGTGCGAGCCCTGACGTCCCCTCGGAGCTGGACATAACCCACAAATTCGCCCAGCTTGACCTCAGCCGTGGGAACCGCGGGAGCACTCTTGGTTTTCAATGGAACCAGGAACACGATCCCCGCTCCGATCAACACCAGAATGACGAGACTCGGTACCAGGCGTCGGAATAATGAAGTTTTGCGCATCGCAGTCCTTCTTATCCTTTGTCACTCCGGCAGCTGCCGGCCGGTCTGGCCCTTGAGCTGCGGGTTGCGAATTACGGTTGCCCCTTCTTCGACTCCCGACGTGACCACGACGTCGCAATCGTTCATGCCGCCGATTTTGACCGGACGCAACTCCGCCCGGCCATCGAGCCAAACCTCGACCATGGTTTGGTCCCGCTCGTGGACAATTGCCTCTCTGGGAAGAACCAGGACATGATCAAGGCTCTCAACCACCACATCCGCAGCGGCAGTGAGGTCCGGCACCAGTTTGGGATTGCTGCCTTTGATGGCAACGATGGCAGAAAAGTAGCGTATTTGGTTCGAATAAGAGCTGGCGGCGCCGATGGCCCCAATGCGCTCCAGACTTGCATGAAAAACCAGATCCGGATAGGCATCGAGTCGTACCTCGGCCGTCTGGCCGAGCTGCAGATACGACAGGTCCACCTGGTTGACGCGAGCCCGCACCTGCATTGCCAACGGGTCTACTACCAGCATGACGGGGTATCCGGCTCGAACCTCGTCCCCTTCCTGGGGATCCACGTAGCGGGAACCTCGATAGACCGGCGTCAGAACCACCAGCCCGTCCAGCGGCGACTCAACGGTCATTTTTTCGATGTTGGTCTGGGCGTAAACCATGGCGTTGCGCGCGCGCTCGCGCTGGATTTCGATGATGCGAAGGTCGGCCACCTCGGCCTGGCGTTTGAGCCCGTAAGTCTCCTGGAGTTGCTTAAGTCTCGCCTCGGCTTGCGCAAGATTTTGCACGTTAATCTCAGCTTCTATGGTCGACACCAATCCATTCTTGCGCATATCCACGCGTGCGGTCAGGACGTCGACTTCTGCTGCCTTCAGCTCTGTATCGTCGCGAGCCTTCGCGGCGGCCTGGTCCGCCTGCCTTTTCTTGATCTGCGCGAGGAGGTTGTTGTAGTCCGCCTCACGGTCCAGAACATTTTGCATCTGATTCTGGCGGTCGAACTCCACAAGAACGTCGCCCTTTCGAACTCGGGTGCCGTTGCGGACCAGCTTGGTCATGACCATGGTCAAGGCCGCCTGGCCGGCAAGGCGCGGTGCGATCACGCTGTGCGATTGGACCGCTTCCACCGTGCCGTGGAGGCGCACGGTGCGGCGGAAGTTGCGGCGTTCGACCCTCACAGTATTGGGAATGCCGTTATCCCCGCCCGATCCTTGCACGGCTTTGGACGCGAGCCTGGCGCAGGCGGTCGAGGCCAGAAGCGCGCAGCATGCCAATGCCAGAAGCACAATGCGGATCGACCCTGTCTGAGATGAAAAGTATGTGCTTTGGGAATTCGGGCCGCCTGTTGATCGGCCGTAATCCGCGGCACCAAGTCGATGCAAGACTGCAGGAGCTATGTCCATACACTCCCTAGCGGAACGCGATCACCGGTTGCTGCTCTTTGAAGCAGTGCATCGTTGTGGGGGAGGGTGCACTGCGTCCCATCTACCTGTGTGATTCAACCATTAGACGCCACAGAGGGGTCGAAAGTTCACAAAAAAATAATAATTACTAATATTAGAGTACTAATTTGACATCGCACGCCCACTGCCCGCGGCGTGCAATTGGAAGTGGGAGTCAACTCCAGGCAAGTCGGCAGCTTCTGCCCAACAATTTTAAGCGAAAAACGAACCACGAAGACCTCTAAGACCTCTAAGAAACAAAGGCAGCAGGATTCGCTTCTACGACCCACACATGGGCCAGCGCTACGCGCGCGAGCGACTTAGCCCGGGCGCTGTGGGAAAACGCACGATGTTCAAGAGCGTAATCAACGTTTGGGGATGGGCGCGTTTTTCCACAGCACCCGGGCAAAGTCGCTGGCCGGAGGCCGCCCATGTGTGGGGCCAGAAGCGCATTCCGCCGAGCCCCGGATTAATAGACATAGCCTCAAGGACAAATTCTTGGAGGTCTTAGAGGTCTTCGCGGTTCGCATTATCGCGGCCGGTCTGTCGGGTCCGCAAAAAGCGCCACTATCCGGCTCAGCCTCGTGTCGCTCTGGATGGAGCCTGACTCCCTCTCTTGATTGCACCGCTGCCTGTGTATTTCGTGGTTTTCACGTCTACCTCTGGGGTATCATGCAGGCACTGCAGTTCGAGTACCCCAATCGCAATAAGGAGAGCCAAATGAAAAGGCTGACACACCTGGATCGCGTAACGCGACGCTGCTTTCCTGCCGCACTGGCACTTCTCTTGCTGGTGTCACTTTCGCTGTCGACAACTTCGAAAGCTCAGAGATCGGAGCCTGAGAGCTGTACCAGCATCCTGGTCGGCAAGCTCGCGTCGGTTGACGGTTCCACCATGACTTCCCATTCCTGCGACAGCAACAGCGACAGGACATGGATGAACATTGTGCCCCACCGGAAGCACAATCCGGGCGACAAGGCGAGTGTCTGGTTGGAGCCCAAGCAGACCAAAGGCCCGGATGACACCGACCGCATCGAAAAGGGAGGGATCCCGCAGGTTCCCGAAACCTTCAAGTACCTCAACGCCGCTTATCCCATCATGAACGAGTACCAGCTCGCAATCGGCGAGACAACTACCGGAGGGAAGCGCGAGCTGATGAGTTCCCAAGGCATGATCGACGCGCCGGAGTTATATCGCCTGATCCTGGAAAGAGCCAAGACTGCGCGCGAGGCGATTCGTGTCGCTGACGAACTCACCAAGAAATACGGTTACGACGACGCGGGGGAGTGCTTCACCTTCGCCGACCCTAACGAAGTCTGGCATTTCGAAATTCTTGGCCCCGGCAGAAGCAAAGTCGGAGCAGTGTGGGCGGCCGTGCGCATCCCTGACGATCAGATCGGTATGTCTTCGAACGCCAACAGAATCCGGCAGCTCGATCTCAAAAACAAAGACTACTACATGGCTTCCGACAACGTCTTCTCGCTGGCCCAGGAGATGGGATGGTGGGATCCGAAAAGCGGCGTGCCGTTCGAGTTCTGTTACGCCTACGCCGACAGAACGAGCCTCTATTGCCGCCGGCGCGAGTGGCGGGTGCTGAGCCTCCTTGCGCCTTCGCTCAGGCTCGATCCCAACGCCGAGAACTACCCCTTGTCGGTGAAGCCGGATAAGAAAGTCACGGTCCAGGACTTGCTCGCGATCTTTCGAGACACGTACGAAGGCACCGCTTTCGACATGACCCGGTATCTCACGGTAGTCAACCAAAAGGGGCAGGCCGTCAAAAGCCCGCTGGCCAACCCATTCATGAGCAGTGAGCTGAGAGACTTGTTCCACATCCAGCGGGAAAGGACAATCAGCTCTCCCACCGCTACGTATCTGCAGATCACACAATCCCGCGCCTGGCTGCCCGGCCCGATCGGCGGGCTGGTATGGCTGGGCTACGACAATCCTGCAACCACTCCTCACATGCCCTTCTACATCGGGATCTCGCAAATGCCGGATTCCTTCATGGTCGACGGCAGAGAGAAGTACCGGCGCGATTGCGCCTGGTGGGCCTTCCGGCAGGCAAGCAAGCTTTCCTACATCCGGTATCAGGCAATGAAGGAGGAGCTGGTAAAGGTCTGGAAGCCGATCGAAGATGAGGCTTTCGGCAAGCAGAAAGCGATGGAAGAAGAAGCGCTGCGCCTTTACCAGGCTGACCCGACAAAAGCAGAGGAGTTTCTCACAAAGTACTGTCACGGCATCGCCGTTAGAGCCGTGGAGGACTACTGGAAACTGGGCGAGTTTCTGTGGTCGAAGTACAATAACAGCTTTTAAAGCTGCACCACGAAGACACCAAGACCAAAAAGATCCTGGGATTACACAGGATCGCGATGGATGGTACGTCGGAAAGAGGCTCTGGTTGCCACTCCTGGCGCGAGCATTGGGGACAAGCGCGCAGAAGAAGCTATCCTGGAGCCCGGAGCGTACGGTGAGATCCCCGGGCTTGTCGGGCTCGTGTCCGCGGAGACTTGACTTCCTGTCGCGTGCTTTCGCGCCTGATCATGAGCAGTTGCGTGCCGCCGCTCAAATCTCGGGTGTCAGATTCCTTGAACAATTTGGAGCGCGGTTGCGTCCTATAGGTTACCCAACAAGGAAGTCGTATGTCCGGTTCATCCACAGGAGCGGTATCCGTCAGCCGTCCCATGGTAAAGGCCCTGTTCGTCGCGAGTTGTCTGCTCGCCATCGTCTCCTGGTACACGACAGAGCAAGGCATGGCACTTTACCTGGCGCCCTGGTTTGCGCTCCTTGCGTCTCTCGGCGTGCAGTCGGCATTGGTCCTGGTCGCATGGCTGGTGGGGCTCACAAAGACCAAGCGCGCCTTGCTGATCGCCGTGTATGCCATCACGGCGCTTGTTTCGATTTCATTTTCGTACGCCTGCCTCTACACATGGTTTTCAGCACGCGAGCGCCCGGCAATGATCGAACGCAGGCTTTATGACACATTAAACACCGCCGCCGGACAATCACAGGAACTGCTGGCAAGCGCGATCAGTGAGGGCCAGAAGCATGTACTCGCCCTGGAAGAAATGACGGGCGCCGAAAAAGCCCATGGCTACATTTCAAAGGCTCAGGATACCGATCCTTATCTGGCCAAGATCCGGGAAGCGGTAGCCCGAGAAGCGCAAACTTACAGCCCCAGCTATCCGGAAGGCACCGGCCAGGGCCTGCGCTACACCGCCTTCGATCGGTATACGAAACTGGCGCGCCAGTCGCTGGAACGGATCGAGGCAGTGCAGCAATCATTGACGGATTTCCGGAACAATCTCAAGCCGCTCGAATCGACCGAGGACCAGCTCCGGAAATTCCGCCAGGCCTTTGACTCGGTTCCCTGGCAAGAAGTCAAAGAGACGCTCCACACTCAAAACTTCACGCAGCCGGCGGTGCCTTCCTATGCCGACTTCGTGGATCGCTCGGCAAGTGCGCAGGAAGACCTGCTGATAGCCTTCCAGGAGCTGGTGTCCGCTCCAGGCAGTCGCCATGTGTTCGCCCTTGCGCTGGCAACCTTCATCGATTTGATCGTGTTCCTGCTGGCCTACTCTTCGGGCCCGTATTTCTTTGGTGCGCCGCAGGAGCGCTGGATCTCGGCCGGCGCGGTGATGGATTCCAGCGACGATCAGGTCTTCACCAGGAACTTCCTGCGCAAGCTGATCCCAAGCTCGCAGGGAATGGCCCGGGTCGACTCGTCCGGTTTGAGCCCAGGCGAGCAGCAGCTATGCCTTCTTCTCGTCTCCAAAGGACATGCAGCCCAGATGCGTGAAGACGGCAAGCTTTTCTACCTGCTCGACCAGGACGTTCACGAACAGATGATGGAATCACTGGTCAATCCTGGACTCTCGTTGCGCGCCTCCGTGAAATCCGTTTAATGCGCGGTAACAGATTCAAGCCACGGTTTTCACGAGTTTTTTGCGCTTGTAGCTCGTAAGGGATCGCTGATAGAAGGAGCGTGCCCGGAGGAAGCAAGATGTCGAAATCCAGTTTGAGAAGAGTGGCGATCCTGGCCCAGACGGCTATAGTTCCTGTGCTTATCGCAAGCGCTACCGCCAGAGTTCTCTGCCAAGTGCCCAAAGAGCCGGTCAAATGGTCAATGAAAGCAAGCTTGCCGGACAAATCTCTTAAGCCGGGCGCCAAGTTCGACCTGCAATTGACAGCCACGATCGAGGACGGCTGGCACCTCTATTCGCTCGACCAGGAGGAAGGAGGGCCGACGCCGACACGCATCTTGATGCCGGCAGATCAGCCGTTTGAGCAAGCCGGCGCCATTGAGTCGTCAGAGCCCAAGACGGCGATGGATCCGAACTTCAACCTCACGACTCAATATTATGAGGACACGGCTTCCTTCACGATCCCGGTAAAGGTGGCGGCAACAGCTGCCGCCGGCAAGTCGCAGGTCAAAGTCAACGTGAGCTTCCAGACTTGCAACGATGAGCTCTGTCTTCCTCCGAAGACGGTGAAACTCGCCGTTGATGTCAACGTCAGCGCGTCGCGCTGAAATCCACAGCCCCAAGACCACGAGATGAACCGGATTTCCGAAAAACACTCGTATATCTGGCGCTCTTCGTGCCTTCGTTTGACTGTTTCGAAAATAGGCTCTTCAGGCACCCACTATCGGGGTCGGCGTCGGGATCGGAATCGGGGTCGCAATCGCTATCGGTTTCGAAGCTAACGGATTGGGATCTTCGATTCCGATAGCGATTGCGACCCCGATTCCGATCCCGATCCCGACGATCAGTCATCGAACCTTTCATTTTCATGCGTTACCGAGTGCGCCGCGGCGCATGAGGGGCTGTTCCGAAAATAAGGCCGAAGGCTTTGGAGCGCGTCCCGCTGCGCGGGATTTGTCACGCTTCAAAGCGGTGCTGAAGCACCGCAGCGCTTCGCGCATCAGATACTGCTCTCGGCAATCACCAGATGTCGCCTATCGTGAATCCTTCGGGGAACGGGTCCTCGGGGTCAACAACGTAGGAGCTCAGGCCGGTAATCCATGCCTGTCCGCTGATGGTGGGAACCACCGCTTGATACTTTCCCACTTGTGTCACGCCAATCAGCCGCCCGGTAAAGACCGTGCCGAGGATCCCTTCGTGGTGAAAGTCCTCGTTCATCCGCAATTTGCCTTTAGCATACAGCGCCGCCATCTTCGCGCAGGTCCCGGTGCCGCAGGGAGAGCGGTCAATTACGCCCGTCCAGGTCGCAGGCCGGTTCCAATCGAGCTTGCCCGTAGAGACGGTTACTGCGTTCTTCATGTGAGCGTCCGGCCGGGTCGGCGGCGCCGAAAGCTCGGCGATTGTGATGCCGGAAAAGCCCGGTTGCTCGGGATGAATCACCGGCAACTGCTCCTGGGCAGCTGCCTTGATCATCTCACTGATGCGAACGATGTCCCGACCTTCATCCGGCGTCAGCCGCAACCCGAACGGCGCGGCATCGGCAATGACATAAAACATTCCTCCATAAGCGACGTCCACGGCCACCGTACCGAGATGCGGCACCTCGACGCGGGCGTCTAAATAGGCGGCAAAAGCAGGCACATTTTGAAATGTCACCCGCTCGACTTTGCCGTTGGTGCAGTCGGCTCGCACGCGGATCAATCCTGCCGGAGTTTCCAGAGTCAATTCCGTAACCGGCTCCCGCATCGGAAGCATCCCGGTTTCCAGCAGAACCGTGGTAACGCAAATCGTATTCGTGCCTGACATGCCGGGGTATTCCATCTGTTCCATGATGACAAAGCCTGCGTCGGCGTCGGGGTGCGTGGGAGGCAGAATCAGGTTGCAGTTCGCGGCCGGATATCCACGCGGCTCCCGCAGCATGCGCTTGCGCAGCCCATCCGCGTGCGTCCGGAGGTAACACATCTTGTCGAACATGCTGGCGCCGGGAACATCAAGTACGCCACCGACGATCACCCTGCCTGGTTCTCCGCAGGCATGGGCATCAACGGCTTGAAGCATCCGGGCAATGCGCATGGTTCATTCCTCTATTGGAGACTTGATGACAGTTCTTTCGCTCTTGCAGCGCTGTATCGTACTCCCGAACGCAACCGGATTGCCACAGCTGCAGCCGGTCAATGGGTTACACTTCAGCACCTGCCCAACGTGGCAGACGAGATCTGCTTCAGTTATAATCGATCCTCGTGAGCAACCCGCGCGACCTGCAGCCCTCAAAACCGGTCGGCCTTTGGAGGATGATATGCGCCTAAGATCAGCCATTCTGCTTTGTCTGTTTGTTGCAGCCGTTTCCCTTTCCCTGAACTCGAAGGACCAAAAAGCGGACACGCGCCTGAAGAACGCTTTCCGGCGCCCTGCGGTCAATGGCTGGACGTTTGTACACCTGGAAGGGACTCCGTCCGAAATCGGCTACCAGCACGGATATCTGTTGGCATCTGAAATCCTCGATTTGAAAAAGGTTGCCGAGCTCGAGTTGAACCACGAGACCAAGAAGGACTGGGCATTTTTCCGGAATGCGGCCCACGACATGATGTGGCCGCGCATCGAGCAGCAGTATCGCGACGAACTCCAGGGAATCACCGAGGGCGTCAACGCGCGCTCCGTGAAGCTGGACCTTTGGGACATTGTCGCGTTGAACGGGCTGCTCGAGTGGGGGTATTACGTCAAGGAGTACGACAAGCAGCACAAGATATCCTCTCCCAAGTCCCTGGCCGCAGGCGAGCACTGCAGCGCTTTCGTTGCCACCGGCAGCTACACCAAAGACGGCAAGGTGATCATTGCCCACAACAACTGGACGAGCTACCTGGAGGGCGCGCGCTGGACCATGGTCTTCGATATCGCACCGGCCAGCGGCTATCGAATCCTTATGGACGGGCTCCCCGGCTTTATTTGCAGCGACGATGATTTTGGCGTGAATGCCGCCGGCATCATGATCACGGAGACCACGATCAGCGATTTTGAAGGTTATGACCCCAAAGGGATTCCCGAGTTCGTCCGGGCGCGCAAAGCGATGCAATACTCGGCTTCCATCGATGACTACGCGCGCTTCATGAAAGAGGGGAACAACGGGGGCTACGCGAACGATTGGCTGATTGCGGACCGGAAAACCAACGAGATTGCCAGCCTGGAGCTGGGATTGAAAAACGTGACGCTCGAGCGCAAGAAAGACGGCTACTTCGTAGGCGCCAACTTTCCAATCAATCCCAAGCTGACGCGCGAGGAGACGAAGTTCGACACGAAGGACATGAGCAGCAGCCAGAATGCCCGCCACGTGCGCTGGGAACAACTGATGGCCGAGAACAAGGGAAAGATCGACGTGGCAGCTGCGCAGCGTTTCCTGGCCGATCATTACGATACCTACCAGAAAAAGGTCGACCCCAACGAACGCACCCTCTGCGGGCACATAGAGCTTTCTCCTCGTGGTATGGGTGATTGGCAACCGCCCTACGCGTTTGCCGGAGCCGTTCAGAACAAGGTTGCCGATGCCGTGATGGTAGAGCGCATGTCATTCACGGTAGCTGCAGGTCACGCCTGCGGCATCGATTTCAAGGCAGCAGAACACCTCAAGGCCCACCCTGAATTCAACTGGCAAAAGGAATACCTCCGAGACATGCCTGCCTACGCGTGGACGGTCTTTGAGATAGCTAAATAGTTTCTGTCGCGAAACTCATTAGCTGAGCCGAAAGACCCCTCGAGTTAACAGATAAGTGGGGGCGGGCTTTAGCCCGTTCCCGGAAAGGATAAGTGGCGGCGGGCTTTAGCCCGTTCCCGGAAAGGACAAGTGGGGGCGGGCTCTAGCCCGCGCCCTGAGCACAACAACCACGACACGACCGATGTCACGAGCGTAATTCGTTTGTCTTTAAGGCGATGTGTGGATAGAAGCAACGATCTCTCGCTCAGGTATGCCGGGCACGGGCTAAAGCCCGCCCGCACATGATTGCTCTGGTTGACGGACGATTCAGCCCCAAAAGGGTGTTTCGCGACAGAAACTGGTTGACGCCTCCGGACAGTCACCATTCGCCGCACAAAAGTGGAAATCGCCCTTTTTGTGCGAGCGGGCGGGCTACTGAGTGGGAGCGGCCGCGCTGCTATCCCCTGCGGCGCGGAAGTATTTCTTGATCCAGAGCAAATAGATGAGGAACAGCAAGAAAAAGAGGATCGTCCACCACACCACGATCCTGCCGGTAAAAACGCCCAGGCTCCTTATCTGGTCGATTTGCTCCTCCGGATAGCCTAACCGCCGGTACATCTCCATCAGGTCGACCTTCAGAAAGGTGATCGCCGCAGACACGCTGAAGAGTGCGAATGCGACGAGTGCCGTCCACCAGCCCGCGATCTTCAGTCGATACGTCGCCCATGCAAGATAGATCCAGAGCGCCGAGCCGGCCAGAATCATCACTGTAGCCTTAGTTCCGGATACCAGAACGCCGAACAGCGGCACGACACTCCCATACATCAAAGGCATTGCGAGAAACCAGAGACCGCCAACGACAAACCACAATGAAGTAGCGAGCACCGGCAACGGGCACGCGTCCGTCCAGCGAATCACCGGGTCGCGCGCCTCGCATGTGGCCTTCACGTGCCTTCTGCGGTAGAAGAGCACCATGGCGCCAGGCAGAACGACAGTGAAGATTGCGAGAAGGACTTCAACCACGGCCAGCATGACAAACGCTTCCTGGGAGTCGGCTGCCCTTGCTGCGGCAAGCGCGCGTACGAATATGACGAAATAGACCATGGAAGTGACACCTACCAGAAGCACGCTCCACGATACGATCAGCAATAACACACGGGCCCAGCGACGACAGAGGATAGAACCTACGCCAAGCCACACGAAAATCACGCTAAGAGCGATGTAGGCCGCCACCGCGGGGGCGATCGCCCTCCATTCCAGGCCGCTTCCTGTTCGCGACTCAAGGACCAGAGCCAGGGATGCCAAGAGCGCCATCAGCGCACACAAGCCTCCAAGCACGATCTCCACGATGCCAAAAGCAATAAGCCCAGGGCGCTGATCCTTGAACTCGACGGACATAGGAAGGTTGGATGGTTCGCTCATTTCGGTTCTCCTTCAAAATCCTTTGCCAGTGCGTGCTCCTTCAACTGATTAAACTCGTGATAACCGACCACGACAGACCGAATCACACCGTTCCGATCGATGAAAAACGTGGTCGGGATTGCGCGGACATCTTTGTAAGGCGAGGGCAGATTTTTCTCGCTGGCGACGGGATAATTCACGCCTTTGCCTGCGACGAAGGATTTTAGCGTTGCCTCGTTTTCATCGCTGATGCCGATGATCATCAGGTCGTCACGAGAGGTTTCATTGTAGAGCTTGTTAAGGTGTGGAATCTCCCTGACGCAGGGTCCGCACCACGTCGCCCAGAAATCGAGCACGACCCTCTTGCCCTTGAGCTGATCGAGCTGAATCGTCTTGCCGTCGAGAGTGGTCACTGAAATGTCCGGGGCCAGGAATCCTTCCCACTTCGCCAATGAGTCGGCGCCCAGGGAAGACGTGGCCTGGTTACGGATTTGCATCGCCAAGTGGTAATAGACTGCGCCCACCGCCACACTGGCTAAAATGCTGAACACAGAAAGGCCCATTCCCCACCAAGCCATGGCATTCGGGCCACGCTTCTGCATGACATGAACCAGACCCAGTATCAACCCGACCAATCCGCACACTGCGCCTACGAGAAACAGGCTCAGCATACACCCCAGAATGCCCAACACCAGACTGGCGATGGCGAGGCCCATGCGCGGCGCGGCGGGCGGCACAGTGGCCGCAATTTCAGGGTTTGGGTTCATGGTTGCTGCCCTCCCAGGTTGGCTCTTGGTCTCCGAGCACGCTCACCGACGGAGTATCGAATCAAAAGAGGTGGCGGAGGCGCATGGGAATCGAACCCACCGAACCTACCTTCCGGTAGATCCCACTGGATTTGAAGTCCAGGCCAGCCACCAGGCCAGATTCACCTCCGCTTTACCGCGATTGTAACAGAAAGCGCACGCGTCCTTGCATTTTTCTGCAAGGGGCGCGCAGGAGCCCAGCAGCGCCGGCAGGCCACAGCGGCAGCTTTCTTCAGCGATTCAGACACTGCATGCAGTCATCCGAATGCCTTTGGTTCTTTTCGGTCTTGGTGCCTTGGTGGTTCGTTTTCGGGATGCGACGGCATCGCTCCAAGCGGTACGCCACTCTCTGAATTGCCAAGCTTTCTTGACTCATGTAGTGTGCCCATGTAGAGTTATGCGCCGTGGGGCTGTAGCTCAGCTGGGAGAGTGCCTGACTGGCAGTCAGGAGGTCGCGGGTTCGATCCCCGCCAGCTCCACCATATCGTTCGCTCCTCACCAGGCATATCCACAACAATTCTTCCGTTCCCTCAGTGTTTTCAGTCCCGGGTCTCTCGTCTTTCCGGCGACCAGAAAAGGTCGCACGTGCTCTATATGGAGCGTCATAAGTGACTGCACATACAGGCTGGATGAGGCCCGTAGGGCCGAAAGCAAATAGCCCCGGCCGTGAGGCCGGGGTAACGGATATGGCAAGGTTGAGCGCCGAAGGCGCGGCACTATTAGTATCTAAAGTTCCGCGCCTTCGGCGCTCCATCTCTCTGAATGCTCATCCCGGCCTCACGGCCTGGCCTACTCAATGCCGGCCCTTCGGGCCTGAACGACAACGTAATCGCACCAACCTGCGTCAATTCATGTCGTTGCATATAGCGGTAGAGGCGGGCTCTCAAAACGGCGATTCGCATGCTACACTGGAAAACGAGACACCGAACAAGTTAGAATTTTCGGGAAAACTGTGAGGGCAGATCATGAGACAAGTGATCATTTATCCGGGAGAAGACCAGTACTGGGTGGCAGAGTGTCCCAGTCTCCCGGGCTGCTTGAGTCAGGGCCGGACACGAGAGGAAGCAATCTCCAATATCCGGGAGGCAATCCAGGAATATATCTGTGCGCTCGAAGAAGACCACCTCCCCGTTCCGCCTGATCGTTTCGAAGCCCTGCTGGTCGCCGTATGACCAACTTGCCACGCATATCGGGACGAGAACGTGTAAAGGCACTGGCTGGTGCAGGATTTATCATCAGGCGCCAGCAGGGCAGCCACATCGTTCTTCGTCGAGCCGAGCCCTTCGCGCAGGTGGTGGTACCGGACCACCCGGAACTGGACCGTGGAACACTGCGAGCCATCATTCGTCAAACTGGGCTGACCGTCGATCAGTTCAAAGACCTTCTTTGAGCCGAACATTTGCCGATGCCGTGTCCAGCACCGACGTCGTGACCCTGCGCGTGCCGGGCGCCCAGTGCGAATAAATCCTCAGCGTGATCGACGGGTTCGCGTGGCCGAGCTGCGCCAATACATAAGCCAGGTCCGCGCCGGCAGCGAGCATGTGACTTGCCCATGAGTGGCGGAGGTCATGCGGCGTTCGCCGCCTCACCTTCGCCTGATCCTGCGCCTTGTGCCAGACCCGCCGCAGGAAGTTCGTGTAGTAAACCGGGGTTCCTTCCTCCATCTGAAACACCCACTCCGCCGCGTCGTGCGATTTGCCCTCCGCGAGCGCATCCTTCTTCCGCTTCGTCCAGAGCCGCTTGAGCTCCGCGGCCAGCTCGGGGCTCATGTCCCCCTTGCGCTGCGACGCCTCCGTCTTCGTCGTCTCCACCTGCCGATGGTGCAGGATGTTCCGCCTCGCGACGATATAGTTTTTCGCGAAGTCGATGTTGCGCCACTGAAGCGCCGTAGCCGATCATGAGCGGGGTCCCTCCAGGCCTCATGGGGGCCCGTGCGTATGCCGGGCATTTAGCCGGCAGAACATCGGCGCAACTAGCTTTGGGCTTTGCCTGGGATCAAGTAGACTAGTTTTAGACTAGTCGAATTGAGAGAATTCATTTATGAGCACTACCGTCACGACCTTGGGAGCTTTTGAGGCAAAAACGAGATTTTCCGAACTCTTGGAACGGGTGAGTCGGGGGGAGGAAATCACGATCACCAGGCACGAAAAGCCCATTGCCCGTCTCGTGCCGGTCCAGGGGTCCAGTTTTGGAGAGATTAGGGAGGCATTCCGGCAAATGGAGGAAATCTTGCGCCGGACCCGGCGCAAATCCGCGCCCCGCGTAAAGCTCACGTACCGGCAACTTATTGAAGAGGGACGTCGCCGATGAACAAATTGACGCTAGATGGCTCCATCGCGCTCAGTTGGTTTCTGCCCGGCGAGCGCACCGACAAGAACCAGGCAGTATGTAAGCTGATCGAAGGCGGGATGAGGGCTTTGGTGCCGTCCATTTGCGCCCTGGAAGTTGCCAACGCGCTCCTGGCTGCGGAGCGTGGCAAGCGCATTTCACCGGCCGATTCGGCGGCGGCCTGGGCTTCGCTCCAGAAACTGCCGATTGAGCCTGATCCCGAAACCGGGAGGCGGGCGGGGAGTGACATCTTAGCTCTTGCCCGCCACCAGAAGCTGTCCGTTTATGGCGCCGCCTATCTGGAACTGGCCATGCGCCAGGGAACCCCGCTTGCTTCGCTGGACGAACTGCTTAGGACCGCTGCCCGAGCACTGAGGGTTCCCCTGTTGCCCGAAGCACTTTGAGTTGGGCCCGCCGAAAACTCCATCCAATCTCAAAATACGGCACACCCCTGACCCGAGTTCGGTGCCAGCTCCCATGAAAACGACACAGTCCCTATCGATCTGATCTTCCATGCCATTTGCGGTCGATATGCGGATGCCAAGCTCGATGCCTGAGATTTTGAGAAAACGAAGGCTCGATTATCCCGGAGATTTTTGGAGCGCCTCTACAAGGATACCCGCTGTATCTTCGAGGTCAGGGCTGTCATCTTGCGCTCGACGCCGTTCCGGCATGGATCTGCGGGCAGCGCGGTGAAGCATACTTTGAAGAGAAAGAGGTTGATACCGTTCAGAAACTCATCGGCGCCATAGAACAAGAGATTCAAGCCCTGGCGCCTATCGCGAGACAAATTCAGCTTCTTGGGAGGGCCTGTAACCAAACAGGCCGTTCTCGGCCAGGAACCGGGCGAAGAGCATTCGATGCCAGTGCTCGTAAGCGCACTCGCCGGCCAAGTGCTCGATGGCGAGCCTACTGGATGAATACTGTCTGTCCCCGAGTTGCCGGGCGCGTGCTCGGAGGTGGTTGCGCAGCCCGCACTGGGCAGGGTTCATATGCGAGTATGGCTCATGGTGATGGACCACCAGGGCTTCGAGGGCGGCGCGAGCGCCAGCCTCGGCCGCATCGCGGGCATCGATGACCACGCGCTCCAGTTTGTTCCGCAGTTCATAGGATAGCGTAGGCACAGGCGCGGTCTCCCGATGGGGTATCAGTTACATAGCGCTTCATATCATCTGGCGTGCAACTCTTTGAATAAAGACGATTTGCCGCGTATGCCCAATCTGAACTGGCTGGCCCAGTCACATAGCGCTTCATATCATTCTCATGCCCAGAAAGGCACATAGCGGGCGTCCTTTCGTGGCCCGCCGCTCAGGCGGATCAGGCCGGCATCAAGCGCGTCTCGTATCACACGGGTCGCCAGAACATAGCGCGCCTTGTCCAGACCCAGCCTAGCCCGAAGTGTGGTGTTGGTCATCTCCTTACCGGAGACGTACCAGAAACAAGCATGCTGGTAGCAGGCGCGGATGCGTTCCTGACGGTCCATGTGGGCGAAGTCGCGTGGGGCGAAAAGTATGGCCACCGTGTGCTGGGGCGTGGTGCGGAAGTCGGGTGCAGGAAGCTGGTACTCCTCAACGGCGGCGATGACCTTCTTGATGCCGCTGCCGCGCTCCTCGCAGATGTTCATGCGGCGCATGAGGCCAGCGAGAGTCTCATTGCGGGAGCGGGGCGGCTCGTCTAAGAAGCGGAGGGGATCGACCAGGGGCAGGCCGGGGTTGGTGATCTCCATGCGGGTGGAAAAGAGTTCGATCATCGGACCGGTGCCGGAGGGATTGAAATCCTGATGGATGAGCGCATTGGCGACCAGTTCCCGGATGGCAACTTCGGGGTAGAAGTGGACTTTTCGGCGCAGAGCCTGGCCGATCTGCTCGTTCTGAGGAAGCTGGTCGTTAATCCAAGCGAGCAGCGCCTCGAAGCCAACGGCGTAGCCGGGCCGTGGAGTGTCGCTGGCCGGATCCGGGTGCTCCTTGATGGTCCGCGTCTTGTTGTCGCCCTGATAGATGATGACGCGGGGCGCCTTGCGGGCGAGGCGGTCAAAGCGGCGGAGATCGGCAGCGAGGAGGATGGCGCCGACGTTGGTAATATCGAAGCGGTCGCCGGGCTCGGGGACGATCACCCTGTCGGCGCTGAGGCGATCGAGAATGGCTTGTCGGTTGTCGGGGAGCGGAATGTCCAGTAACTTGAAGCAACCCGAATAGTCTATGAGTGACAGCACCTGATCAGAAGCGACGGCACGGGCTGCGATGCCGGTTTCAAAGGGGGTTTCGGAAAAGATCGCCCATAGCGTCCGCTCCTTCTCAGGGTGATCCTTGAGCTTTTTCTTGTAGCTGCCGACTCGAATGTACTCGGTCCCGGAAAAGCTAACGGGCTGGTGGGACGCGGGCGGAATCCCCAGCAGCACGAAGTGCCTGCCGTCCATTTCACCTTCGTGAAAGCGGAAGTCTATTCGAGGCGTCAGCAGGTGCAGAAGCCAGTTCTCAAGCTCCTCATTGCCAATCCTGGTTTGCCGCGGCTGAAAGGTAGTTCCCACTGGATTGTGGGAGTTGTCCTCGACACCCCATAGAACGAAGGCCCGAGGCTGGCGGTGGAGGGCTGCCCCATTGGCAAGCGCGGAGATTTGTTCGCCGATCTCCCGTGGGTCGGCGTTGTTATGCTTGAGCTCAACCCATTCAGTCTCCTTGGGCAGAGATCGAAGATGTTCGACAAGGCGTTGGAGTTCATCTGGCGTCATATAGCAACTCCGCGGTTCACGAAACCACAATCGGGCCATCTTTCATCGTGGCCATGAGGTCTTTCTCCGTGTCAGCCAGCCACGCCCTGACATCTTGTTCGGTCTTGAGTGCTCCGCTGGACAGATGGACGCACTGGGTCTTGGGTTCGACCAGCTTGGCCGCAGCCATCGCAGCGCGGGCAAACTGCTGGGGCAGCGCGTCGGTCTCGGTCTTCCACGCCGGCGAGGCAGTCTGTTCCAGCGTGTGGATCAGGTCGGCCCCGGAGCCGACGTCCAGCGCCGGCAAGCCATCGATGCCTTCGTCGGCGAGTATCTGTTTCTGCTGGTCGGCCTTGAGCTTCTTCCAGTTGTCGCCGGCGGTCAGAGCGGCCGTCTGCTCTGTGTAGGTCTTTTCGTATTCGGTGTGCACCCCGGTCAGGGCCGCGCGTGGGGCATCGACGGCGGCCTTGAGGATCTCCAGCACGGGATCGCTTGCGTCCAGCAGCCGGCGTTCGGACTTGACTGCGTCAGCCTGCTTGGATTTCGGGGCAGGCACCATAACCTCGAGGTTCGTCAGTTTTCTTGATCGTGTCTTGGGCCCCTTTTCTGAGGGCGGAGTGCTCTGCCCGTCAAAGCCTCAAGAAGCCGGACAAACTCCTCGTTTCCCAGCGGACGACCCGTTCTGGTTGCCAGCCGGATGCGCTCGAAATCGCCGGGTGAATTCAAACCTTCCAGGAGGAACCTCTTCCAGCCGGCAGCATCAAATCGGGTTTTCCAAAGATCCATGCTGTGATTGCCGCGCTGTGTGACATGGTGCGGGAATCCTGGAACGACAACTCGAGCGATCCGTGGCATCACGGTGGGAGTTTCGTGATGCCGCCGATTATTTTAGAAATTTCGAGGTTGATGACCTGGAAGGAAACAGCGCGGAAATTCCATGCCTTGTTGACGCAATAATACGGGGCGTCCGCTACAGCGGCCAGGGCGCCGCCTTCATTTCCAATAAGCATGTGTCGCGCCCGACTGGATGGTCAACGGCATGCAGTATTTAATTTCCGGCGGCGGAAGTGCTCCAGGAATACCTGGAAGGTCATCCAAAGGACACGGTGTTTAACGATCTCTGGGACCAGTAATGTAAGCCCGTCATTCAATTCTGAATTTGCCGGTCAGCCCGAGATCATCCAGGACCTGGCGCAGCTCGGTTTCCAAGGACTTCACTGCCTCGCTCTTCACCACCACTGAGAACTCCACCCCAACGCTGAGATCAGCGCCAGCTTTGAGCTTTGGCAGGATCTTGGTGCCGAGGCGGTTCCACAGCTCAGGAGGTAGGGTGCCGACCAATCTGAGGGTTTTGGTCTGAGGCCCGCTGGGTGGAACCGGTTCCGGTCTTGGCTCGGGCTCTGGTGAGAGTGGAAGCACGGGCTCAGGGCCAGGGCCGGTCTTAGGGACAGGAGGCGGCACGACACCCTTCTTCAACGCTTCTGCCCGTGTCTTCTTGAGAAGCACAATGCCGGTTTCGAAGGTGACCTCGTCCGGTGGAAGGAGTTCCTTGTACCAGACTCGTTCGTAGGTCCCATCGGGCTTGGGGCCCGAGCCGAGGCCGAAGTCGCCCCGACTTACGAGTTCAGCTAGCTTGCCGCGCAGAATTGCATCAGGGTCCAGAAGCCTGGTGAGCATGCCGTTCAGGAAGCTCTGTCTGAGGCTGGTCAGGGGCCAGGCTCCTGATTCAGCAAATGCCGGTGGCCAGTGCCGGTCAATGTAAGTGGCTCCGACCGATTCGCTCAGCAATCCTTCGGCCTTGAGTGCCGCGATCACCCTGCCGCACAAGGTTTCTGTGCTGCTTGAATGCCCAGCTCCAAGGTCGATCTCCTTCAACCCATCGGGTTCCCCGGCATCAAAAACGACCACATAGCGGTACGAGGCCCAAACCTCATCCTTAGCAACGTCCTCGGCATCAGTCACCATGGTCAATACTTCAGCTCGGTCAGCCTTCTCGAAATCTGAGCCCAGTACTCCTTCGGCGATTTCGCGTTGCACCCGTCGCCAAGCCAGGAGATGCTCGACTTTATCCCGTAGGTCCCGCCCTGGCTTTCGCAAACACCATACTAGGGAACCAGGATACAAACGGTCCGACTTGCCTCGCCGCTTCGTCCACTCAGCAATCTGCTCGCGGATTTTACCTTCCCCTGTCCATTCCAATATCGGGTCCATTACAACGAGGGCCAGCCGGGGGGAATCTTGTACCTCGGTTCCCTCCTTCGGCGGTTTTACCAAAGGGATCGAAGCCCCCCGCTCAAACTCCTTTTGAACCAGGTTCCGCATGGTTGGTTTTATTTCATTGTCTTCGTCCAGGGAGGCGCGCCGGTCATTGACAACCTTCTTCAAGGTCGGCTGATGCCGTATCTGGAAACCGTCAGATCCTATCTTGCGGATGAAGAATGCCTTGGTTTCCAACGTCAGAGTCGCGGTATCTACCGATGTCGTATCCAGGTCCGGTTCACACAGGGCGAACCGCAACTCGGGAAGGTGGGCTATCTTCTCAGATTGTCCGCCTGTGGATTCGAACAAAACGGTCGTGCCAACCCTTCGATGGATGTTCCGCAATGTCCCTGAAGTGTCTGCATCCAGGGCACGAGCATGAGAATTCGCTCCTGCAATATCGGCTTCGATAGCTGCAAGAAGCCGGGGTTCCCCAAGCTGGCTCAGCACGATCCCACGAAACTCGGGCACTTCGAGCGGAGCGGAGCCCAAAGTGATGAGCGGCTCAGAACGCGCCTGAGTAAACGATTCGCGATATGCCCATGACACCCATTGAGCAAGCATGGCCAGCGTGCCCCGCGTCTGCTGATATTGTGGAAGCGCCTGCCACTTCTGCTGGAACACCGACAGCGTTGCCGGGTGGAACGGGTAACAGCCTTCAAACCGGCTTTGGAGGAACTCGCGGGCTTTCTTCTCTGTAGCCGTGGTATCTACAGCCATCCATTCAGGCGGCAACTGAGCGCGGCGCTCAAAGGCCCAATCAGCGTATGCATTGGCAACCCCTTTGCGAACGCGGTCGCTGCCGAGGTTCTCGAAGAGGCGGCGACGAACAACCTTGCTGATCTCGGATTCATCGTTTACGATGAGCTGCTTGGCGACTCTGCCGACCTCTTTCGAGATGAGGTCCTGCCAGCGCAGATCCCAATCGCTCATTTCGGGTTTACTCTGTGGAAGGCTGATCATAGCCGCGCATCGCGTGGTCCCCGTCATCGATCGGACGAGATTTGCGAGGAAGTCCTTGAATGCCTCAGCACGGTCCCGATGGCGGCTCAGGTAGTTCAGGACTTCATCGCAAAGGACCAGGACTGAGCCGCCAGCCGCATCGAATAGCTTCTGGATGTTGGTTGTGCCTGGCACTTTGGATCTCGCCTCGGGACCAAGCGCACGAATGCCCTCTTCGCCAGCAAGTTGACGCGCCACATCGATCCAAGGAGTTTCGTTGCCATCGGAGGGGTCCCATGAGTTTCCGACAAAGACCGCAGCGCGAGTCTTGGGGATCCTATCGAGCTGGGCTTCGGAGAGTAAGGCGGCTACGCCATCGTTCTTTGCCGATTCAGACGGCGATTTCGCTAGGTGGTAAAGGGCTGTCAAGGTGTGGGTCTTGCCGCCACCGAATTGCGTAATCAACGCCATGACAGGCGCGGCGTTCTCTGTCCTCCCGGCAAGGCGGCAGATAGTCATCCCGGCATGCTCTCGTAGCGCTCGGGTGAAACAGGTGCGCACAAAGAACTGTTTTGGCACTCTGTAGTCCTCGGGCGCCGTACCGGCGACTACCTGCTCCAGGGCAATTGCGAATTCATCTGGGTTGAAAGACCTGCCCTCTCTCAGCTCCTTGCGAGGCGTAACAACTTTGTACCAGGGTTACATCGATTTTCTCCCGTTGATCTACTTCGAAAACGTCGGCGCCATACTACCCTCTTTGTTACCCTCTTTTGGATGTATTACCCCTTCTTGCGCCATGCGGCCCCGGGGCCGCGGCCAAGACACTCGACGCTGCCACTCTTGCGAAGATTACGAAGAATCCTACGAATCATGTCCCGGCTCACCCCCGGGCAGGCATCTTCAAGTTGGGTTAGAGAGAATGGTTCCGGGAAATTATCGATGGCGGCCTCGATCATTTGAGTCTTGGCTCCTCGCGGGCTTTTTGTTTGCCCCAACCGATCCTCAAATTCCCGGTATGCCGATTTGATTATGAAAAGAAGGTAATTGATGTACGGCCAGGGGTCATGTTTGCCTTCATGCCAGCCGGCGGAACTCTGTTCGAGGGTTTCGTAATAGCGTTCCTTGTTTTGTTCGATCAGCCGTTCGAGGCTGATATAACGTCCGACATCATATCCAAGGTGATAACACTGCAGCAGGAGCACCAGGCGGGATACCCGACCGTTTCCATCCCGGAATGGATGGATACAGAGGAGATCCAAATTGAAAGCAGCCATGACCACCAGTGGATGGACGGTCTGTTCATCCAGGAATCGGTCCCAAAGGGTGACAAGCTCGTGCATGAATGGCAGTGTCTGGTTGGGAGCAACAGTTTTAAAGCGGACTCGAGTCCGGCCATCCGGATACTTCTCGATGATGTCTCCTTCTTTCTCCTTGAATCTTCCTGCGTCCCAGGCGCCGCTCCGGCACAGCCGGTGCAGTTCGAGGATGGTCTCCGTGGATACCAGCAGATTGGAAGCGCGTTCATGAATCATTTTGAGGGCGTCGCGATAGCCGCTGACTTCCTCTTCGTTGCGGTCACGCAGAAGCGGTTTGCCGAAAATGATCGTGCCGACTCGCTTCCGATCGATCTCAACCCCTTCGATCCGGTTTGAGGAAACCGCGCTCTCGATCAGGGCATGCTCCCGCAATGCCCGCAGTTTTTGCGGAGCCTGCCGTACAAACAGTTCCTGCTTTCCGCGCGCTTCGCCGAGATCAGCCAGGTACCAGGCCGCCGTCGCCGGGATGGAGGCAAGACCGGCATAGAATTTCCGAAGAGTGTTCATGTTCAGCTGCCCTTGCTGGCTGCAAGGAAGGCTTCGAAGTCATCTTCATCTGTCCATAGATCGGAGCCTTTCCCCAATAGATCCTCCAATCGTTGGACTGGGGCAACATTTTCTTCAGCAGCCAGTTGTTCCAGCGACTTCTCCTGCCAAAAAGCCTCGGCTGAGATCATTCCGAAATCTCTCCCCTCAATGGCAACGGGTTCAATGTCCTTAATAATAACGCTGGTGATGCGTCCTGTAGCGGGATCTTCTTGTGTCTCCCCTGTGACCCGAACAAAGCTCCTCAAGTATTCATAAACCGTTTCTTCCATCGATTCGTCAAACTGGCACTCCACCGGATAGCCCGTAGGAGGGTGAATACGGCACCGTTCCGCATCATGCCGGAAGACGGTCCTGGAGATCAATGACTTTTAATGCGCACGTGCCCGCACAGGAAACAAATGCCAGCCTGGGCCAGTTTTCTCGCCTGTGGGCTGCTTTACCGCAGATAGACGGTCCCCTCGCAATCCAGACAAAGATGCGCCTCGTATCGGGAAGGCCGTGCAATTCCGGAGGGCTGGTGCTGGGCCATTTGCAGAGCCACGCAAGCTTTTTCAATACGGGATTCACATAGTTGGAACTGGCCGGAGGCATGACCACTGAAGATGGACTCTCTGCCTGATGACCTCACTATTCAACCTGAGAAAAGCCAACGGGAAAATGGGCACACGGTAGCCTGTGGCCATCAATTTCATCATGGAGATCAACGCCGTCATGCCGATCAAAGACCGAAAAGCGTGGCCAAGAACATTGTGAGAATGGAGGCTGCATACCTCGGGATAACGCCAGTACCTGCCAGCATGGTTGCATGGCGACGCCCCGCTCCTCCAGCACGGAATCGGGCTCTTCAAACACCCGAATGCCATATCAGGCTGCTGTAATCGGTCGGAGGCTTGTCCGTTGTTTCAGGTCGGGCATTTCATCCCAGGCCCGCCCATCCAAAGTGCGCCCTGCTTTTTTCTTTTGAATCCCACCCCACTGTTTGAAAAAGAAAGGAACGCCACTGTTTTGGCACTGTTGCCGTATGTCCCTGACCCAATCAGGATTCAAAGACCTCGCTCCAGGCCCACTTTCGCCCCCCACTATGACCCAATCAATATTACGCAGGTCGAGTCCTTCAATTGGTCCGAGCATCGGTTCGATAGATAGGAAACGGATGGCGGCAGGAACCGTTCTCAGCCTGTCCACTCGCCACGCATACCGGGCAGTTTCGATCGATACTCCCATCCAGACATTGGGGGGCCAAATCAGCGTGGCAGTGATCTCGGCTAACCTATCGGCACGCTTGGTCAAAATCTGGAACACATGCCATGATGCAGCCATCATCACAGCAAAGACCTTTTCAATGAACGCTGCGGGGATCTCTTCATGGAACAGATCGCTCATGCTATTCACAAAAATGGTTCGCGGCTTCTTCCAAGATAGAGGGAGCCCGAGTCTGTCGGGCCATAGCTTTAGATCGAATCCTTGCTCATAGGGATGCCCTGGTGTGTCGCGCCATCGCTCCGCGAATGTTTCGGCGTAGCAGTGTTTACAGCCTGGGCCAATCTTTGTGCAACCCGTCACCGGGTTCCATGTCGAATCGGTCCACTCGATCAGTGATTTTTCGCTCACGCAGTCCCTCCGGCTTCTCTCCGTACCGATAGTTTGAAATTGATCCAATCATCACCACTTAAACCTCGTTCGGTTTTGGAAGTCACAGGATGAATTTCTACCAGACCATCTTGCTTCATCTGCTTAATCACCGATCTGTAATGCTTTTCGATGTAAGGCATTTCCCATGTTTCTTCACGAAGCCGATCAAATGCAATCGTTGCTCCGCTATATTCCCGAATGAGGAAATCCTTCAATCCCTCTTCACACGGTGTGCTCGAAAAGAATCCGACCCATCTTCTGCCACTAAAATCAAAAACACCTTCCTCATCGCCAAGAGGCCACATCACTTCCTTCATCAGCAACGCCGCCTTGGGATGGTTGGATGCATGAATGAGATAGTACTTGGTCCGGCTACCCGCCACGGCATCTTCAATATCGAAACGGATGCGGAAACGAAGTTTGTATGAAGCACATATCTGGTCCGTGAAATATTGGAGGAAACCTCGTTCTCGCTTCGGTGGGTGATCCTTGAGAAAAGGCTGATTGCGCCATTCGTCGTTCCCGAACATCTCGTCGAGATGACATTGAACCATGGGGTTCCCGGCATCCATATTGATTCGATAGTACATGAATGTGATGAGCGCCTCTGTGCGTGGTCGTCGTAGAATCTCATTCAGAATGGGAATTGTGAGTGGATGTCCGTAGGGATCGACCATAAAAAATGAGGGAGCCAAATTCGGAACAGGTCCAAGGACCTTCGGTACGAATTCCCTGGCATCTTCTGCATGGACATAGACGTGCAATCCATGTCCGTATGGCTGGCATCTCTTGAGTTCTTTCTCCAGAGAGATCCGTTGCTGGTCATCCTGTTCGACGAGTATGACGTTCAGCTCTTTTCCTGGGACTTGCGACAGGTAATCCTTAGCAGCGTTAATGGCGATAATCGGAGAGCCATCCACTTTCCTGCCTTCACATTCATAAATTCCAGGCCCTGCGTAGCAATCAAAATAGCAAAGACGCATATTCCGAGATCCCAGAATCCGATCCCATGAGGGTAAATATTTCTGAAGGATGAGATGTTTAATTCGAGATACCTGCTTTAAATGTCGTGGAGAATCGAGTTCCTCCTGCTCATGCGTTCGCATTCGACGACCTCCCTCGCGCAAGCGGCGGCTATGGCTAAGTTCCCACGCCCGCCTTCTGGCCGGTACAACGACTAATCAAGGCAAGGCCCCCTGTCTCAATCAGCCGTTCAAAGTGTTTTTCTACCTGTCCTGGCACCTTACCGCCGGTAATGAGCAGCCCTAATTCCATGTTGATGGTGAAGGCGTATTCGGTAAAGTTGGCGCTTGACAGGAATAGGTGATGGCCATCGGCCACGGCACATTTTACGTGCAGGATGCCAGTCTTGCCATTCTCATCCTGGACGCGCTTTTCTTGGGGCCAGTAGTACACCGACGAGACTGCCGCGACCTTGTTGCCCAGGGCCAGCAGAGAGTCGTACTCACTCTGGCCTTCAATCTGGTTTGGGGTCTCCACGATTAACCGGATGTTGACTCCTCGACTGGCCGCAGCTACAAGGGCTTCCCTGATCCTTGGAATGCGATAGACAGCATAGCTCACCACGATCAGTCGCTTCGTGGCCGAATTCAGGACTTCGAGGATTGCCTGTTCGGTCTGTCTAAATCTTGCGTCGGTTGTTTCTGGTCCAGTCCAAGCTATTTCCACCGATTCTTCTTGGCGATGAGCAAGCTCGGCGTAGGCAGCAGCCATTAGGGCAGCAGCAACCGATTGCGGAGACAAGCCCATTGCTTTTGACCGCCAATAGTCAAAGAATTCGTTCGCGGAGTCACGGACATCCGCGGTCGGGAGGCTATTAAGAATCGCCATGCGAGCGGCTTGCCAATCCGTCCCACCATGCTCTGCAACGGCCACCGCCAACGAGACCAGCACAGAATAGGGAGTGTGAACTGCCAACTGCCTTGCTGCCAAAGCAATCTGGTGCAGATCGTCGCTCATTGTGGCTACTCGAAGAAGGCCAAGTCGCTTTGTTCCACGGTGGGAACCAGGACGGCTCGATCCAGGTACTTGTTGCCACGCTCGCACGAAGTTTCTGGTGCGAAGAGACAAGCATGGCATGACGCAGCGTGAAGCGTGATCCCGTCTTGGTATGGGTGATGCTCTGCGCAAAGCGGATCGCTCGCGCAGAGCCGCATGGCATCGAGTGCCTGATCCAGATGCCTCTCCAGCATTCCTGGGTCGCCTAGTGATACCAATCCGCCGAGGGTTCCTTCGCTGTCCGGCGCAGCAGTATAGATGAGCACGCCAGCCATCTCTGGGCCATCTTTGCCGGGGCCTCGGGAATAAATTCGTTCCCGCAAGGAGGCGGTCGTGTACCCGCATTCCACGGCGAGTTGCCTCATCAACGAGTGTGCGAATGAGTGCAGCAGTACGAATCTAATCTCAGGGTAGAACTCGTGTGGAGGATAAAGGCCCCTGGCGCTTCGCCATCGCTGATGGGCTTCAAAGAACGCGGCATTGTGATCCCTGACCCGTTCAGTCCAACCATGGATCTCGCTCTCTTTGAAGTGGAAGAACAACCCCTCGCCACGGATCTCGGAAGCCGGGGCCCAGGAGGGTTGTGTGCGTGAGATCCCGGCCCGCTGCCTTGCTGGAAATGCTGCGGGATTGTCGTAGTCGCTGGGGGACTCTATGCGGGTGAATCCCACCAATGCTCGTACTTCCCGCAGCCGCTCGGCCAAGACTACCTTCTTAAAATATTTTGAGTAGCGGGCAGGCGGAGCCACAACTCGCAGTTGAAAATCCCGGCTCTCCTCAGCGGATCTCGGGTCGGCAAAGACTGCCCATTCTGGGGTCTTTAAGTCGGATGGTTTGTCCCCGTGGCCCATTGCCTTAACCTTCTTGGCCTGAACGGCTTCCCATATTTGGGCCGGAGTGTATTCGGAAAGATCACGCAATTGCGGCGTCACCTGCTGCAATAGCTCGATGTTCTGCTCGCTCTGAACTTTCTCCAGGATGGTCCAATGGTCATCAATTAGCTGGGCTAAACCACTCGATGCTTGCGGAATTGCCAAAGCCGAGATCAGCAGCGGAAACCACGAGTTCGAGGCACCCTGCAACATGGCCGTGACTTGCGTGTCCTGGCCATCAGCCGCTTTGCAGCCCCCCTCCTCGAAGTCACGCAAGTGAGGCCGACGCCCACGACAAACCGGCAGGGCTTGTGGGCCCAAACTGAAGGCGTCCGACATCCGGCGTGCTGCACCGCAGTTCTCCCCGTCACAGCGAACCTCGATGCCTGCTGCTTCGCCTGTGGCGGTTAACTCGAAGAGCCTAAGCCCGCCCTTGCATGTCGTTGGCCCACGATGAACGAACTCTTTCCACGGGAAGTCATCCATGTGGCCGTTCGTACAAGCCACGATAAAGCGGGCGGGGACCACCGTGGGCGGCTTGCCCGGTTTGCTGCAATTGCCATGGATGTAGCGAATCTGGTCGGTGCGATACGGGGTCTCCAGCTTGAATAGCCCGCTGCTCAACGGTGCCAGCCGACGACAGTAGGGGCAGACCATCCAGCGTGGAAAGGGAGCGACCGGTATTCCGACCAGCAACGATGGATCGAACTGGTTGACTTGAAATATCTCTGGAACCACTGGTGCCGACCGCAGAGCTTGCACCTGAGTCCCCAGCACTTCCCGCACTGAGGCCAGCAACCGCTCCTCGCCGATCTCAACGGTGTCCTTTGTTGGCCAGTCTTCGAGGCCCATCACCATCACAGAAAGGTTTGGCAGGTCGATAAGCGAGCCGATTCCAAAAGTGGTCAGCACTTGACTCGGACGCATCTCGCCAACTTTACATCGTTTGTTAGGATTGCTTGGAGTCATGGCGCGGGCTCTCCTTGCTCGACCGGTTCGGCTGTCTCGGCGTCATCATCCAGGTTGTGGTCGTCAAGAACAAGGTTGGCAGGCGGTTCCACGTCCCGCAGTGAGTTCAAGCAGGTGAATTCATCCCACGGCTCCATGCTCGGCTTGCTGAGCAGTCCAATGGTCTGACCATCCTTCTTCGTTTCGTATCCGAGGCGGCTTCCCTGCGACATACGCTGTGCCCGCTTCTGCCAAACGTCCATCTTCCGTTTGAGTTGCTGCTTTACCTCCTCAGCGACCTCAACACCGGCGACTAACTCCGCTCGTCGAGTGATTGCTTCGATGGCATCGTTCACATACTGATGGTTCCGCAGCGTGGCCATCAGCATCGCCTTTTCGTTGGGATTGAATTCGATTCCCGGCAGACGGATCAGGGACACCAGAAGCGCGGCCAGTCCGCGATAAGTTGCTCCAGCCGAGAACGGCGTCACCGACAGAGCCTCAATATGTTTGTAGAACGTCGCGTGATAGTTCTCGAAGGTCTCGTAATGACTCAGGTCTCTTGGGCGTGCCCAATTGTAAACGGTGCAGACCAGACCAGCGTGTTTACGTCCAATGCGGCTCGTGGCCTGGATATATTCGGCTGTTGTCTTCGGCTGACCGCCGACCACCATCAAACCCAGCCGAGGCACGTCCACCCCGACCGAGATCATGTTAGTCGCCAGTAAAACGTCGAGCGGGCGGGACTTGTACTCATCCCCTTGCTTACGGTTCTTGATCTCATCGAGAAGCGCCGGATCGAACACAGTTTCAAGCAGGTCGAGTGTTTCGGGAATGGCTGTCGATCCTAATCTGGAGGTTAACTCTTTCACGGTATCAGGCGTGTAGAGCGTGCGATTGGCCAGTCCTCGATCGACCATCTTGCGGAGACGAGTCCGCACATCATCATCCACCAAACGCTTCATGCCGCCGAGTTCCCGCAGGCTATTGAAGTAACCCACGAGCGTCATCCACGGATCGGCATTTCCCCCGTACTTATCGAACAGCACCTGCCCTGCCGACAAAAAGGCTACATACACCCGAATGAGTGCGGCCTTGAGTCTGCGGCCAGGGGCACAGATGCCGATGTATTTTCGACCAGGCGTCGTCTCACTCGGCTTTCGCTGCAGCGAAAAGAAGTTGTCGCCGATCTCCAGGCCCGTCGGCGGGAACACGTTCAGTTTGCGAAGAAACAGGCCATGAACCTGATCCCCAGCCCGCCGAATGGTTGCCGTTGAAGCGATCACCTTGGGCCGCACCTTCTGGCCGTTCACTTCCCAGGTAGAGAGCCGGTCTATAGCGGTTTCGTAAAGCCCGACCAACGTCCCGAGGGGACCGCTGATGAGGTGCAACTCGTCTTGAATGATGAGGTCGGGTGGCCGCAGTGGATTTTGCGGTACTGTCCTGACAGAGGGCAGGCTATTTTTCTTCGGGTGCGAGTCCGTGTCTTCAATCTCAGGGGATCGGAATCCGTGCCGTCCGCAGTAGCCATCTACCTGGCCGAAGAGCATCTGTACGGCACCGTTCCACGGCATCTGAGCGAATTTGTCGACCGTAGTGATAAGCAGCGATGGCAGCCGACGGTAGATTTCCTCATCCACCACGATCACCGGTAGGCCCTCGTCGGGAGCTTCCTTGCGGCTGAATCTGCATTCGCCGAACTTGGCCCCGCAATAGATTAGCGTGCGGCAGGCCCCTTCGTTGTACTTCTCGACCTTGATATGCTTGCCGGGGTCGATCCTGGTGCCGCACCACGGGCAGTTGGTCAGTTGATGCGGCGATCCCACGCCTCCGAAGGCACCGGAATACTTCTTGCCGCCGTGTGCGGACTTGATCGCTTCGTCGCTATCAACATTCCAGTTGGGTGTCGTGCTGCCGCCCACCCACAAACCGATACGGAACGGGGTCTTGCCCCATCGTGTATCGCTGCTGGAGAGGGCCGTGCGACGAATATCTTCGCAGGCACAAATTAGGGCAGCGGCACGTTGGAACTGCTGGAGTGTTAGCAGTCGCAGGGTGTACCGCATCAAGACAGTCACGCCGTTCTCGCCAGACCGGCCTTCTACGGTCCCCTGCAATCTTCGCAATCCCAGCGTGTAGGCTGTCAGACCAAGGTATGCCTCCGTCTTACCGCCACCTGTAGGGAACCAGAGCAAGTCTGCGATGGCGTCGGGACTCTCACTGCGTTCGGGGTGATCGAACTTCGTGATCCCTGCCAGATTCAGCAGAATGAAGGCGAGTTGGAACGGATACCAGGACCGGTTGTCGGTGATGTCGATCTTAGCGAAGTCCGGCTCCTCGCCCCGCCGGACCTTTTCGGCGAAGATAGAATGGGTTCGTTGGAGCCACATTGCCCGGTTCATGAATTGGAATGCCTGACCGACCAGGGGATCGCTATCGAGCAGGTCTAAGCCCGCTTCGATTCGCTTCAGCGTCTCCCGGCAACGTGCAATCGACTGTTGGGCGACCTGTTCATACTGGACCAGTCCTTCGGCGGCATCGTTGATCTTCTTCTCTTCTTGATCGATCCAGTCCCGATAGGCTTCCGCAAGCGGCATCAGCTTCGGGCGGCATTCGTTCGGGTTGATCTCGGCCAGCGCTTTCATGTCGCGGACCAGAGCAGACAGCTTGGCGAAGGCTGGGTTGACCTCGGCGTCTTCGGGCCTGGGTGGCGTGGTGCGGGGTACCTCGAAGCTGGGAACGGTCTTGGTGCGGACCCGCAATGCCCGGTTCGGATCGGGAGAGACATCGACATGCACGCCAACGCCGTGACCCACGGCGAACTCGACATGGCGACGGTAGAGCATCGCCAAGGTGTCGTTTTCAGCCTTCACTATAGGATCGGTTCCGCTCAGTTCAATCTGGCTGTGCTTCTTTTGGAACAGGGCGGCACCATCCGGGGCTTCAACGACCAGTTCCGGCTGGAACATCCAGGCCGAATCACGAAGCGTTTGCGGTTCCTGTTGTTCGTTGACGAGAAACAGAGTTACGCTCCAGTGGTCGGTCCGTCTGCGGATCACGCCCTGAACGACGACTTCCGGGCAATTGGCGTCGATGGACACCGGGGCCATCGGGCCTTCCTTGAGTCTGAAACGGTACGGCTCGCCTCCTCGCGGAGACCGCTTCCAGATGCGGCGAGGGTTGCCGGTCTTTTCGCTCGCGAGGTATTCGCTGGGCTGCTTCTGGTAGTGGCCCCATGAGGCCGTTACTTGCAGTTCCTTGGCCCCCAGATCGACCGAGAAGGTCATGCCGAAGGACGAGGGTATCAGTGCCTTATCCTGAGCAGGAGCCTGATCGGTGATGCCGTCCTGGGTTGTATCTCGCCCGCCAAGCGCGAGTTCATCGCCGTCGAGGAGTTCGCCTTCCGCTTCTTCGTCCTGGTCAGCAGCTTGTGTCGGCGTGGCCGGTGCTGTGCCGGTGGTTCCAACGTTGGATGGCCGTCCGGCCTGGGCACGTTTCCGTGGAGCCAGCACGCCAACGAAGTATCGAGTGCCGGGGGATTCCTCGATCTCCTCTTCTGCCCCGCCAGCGGGACCGAGGAGTTCCTTGAGGACCATCGCCTCAAGTTCGTCTCGAAGTTGGAGCGGCGATATTGCGGACTTGAGCGTGTCAATCATCAGTCGGCCTCCCCGAACAGCTTGGGGCCAGTTTCGGTTTCAGCTTTCTTCCGGCCCTTGGATGCCTTGGGCGTCTTCTTCTCGTGAAGTCCTTGGCGAACCTCTTCCGCGTAACGTTCGTGGTTTAGCTTCAGCAGGCGGGCCAGAACTTCTCGTCGGGCAGCTTCGCTGATCGTGTAGCGGATGCCTTGCTTCGTCTCGTGGAAGTCGTGGCCGAGGTCCAGATCGGCCCAGCCGTAACCAGCGGCCACGGCATTATCCATCTCGACGTGAAGTTGACGGAGCCTCTGGATGTCCTCGCTGGTTTCGGCGTCGTTGTGGAAACGGTTGTAGGTCTTGGTCAGCCCTTCTTGACGGGCAAGCATGATGACGCTGCGATGCTCGGCATAAGAATGGCCACACACGGTTCCAACGGGCGTCGTGGGAAATGCGAATGTTTCGAGACTATCTGTGATCACTGCTGTCCAAATTAGCTGAAATCCAATTCGTCCCCGTTGATTAGAAACGAGTTACGGCCTTCGACAGCGCCTTCTCTGGATGAGGTTGGCTGCCCGGGAGTCTACTTTTTTCTGCTCCATCA
>Ga0315279_10000074_pt1 | contig 206816 bp, 185 predicted proteins | sample YL17G06_20_MG_FD_203694 | JGI IMG/M metagenome (GOLD analysis project Ga0315279, IMG submission 203694) | Sediment microbial communities from Yellowstone Lake, YNP, Wyoming, USA - YL17G06_20 | ecosystem: Environmental > Aquatic > Freshwater > Lake > Sediment | place: USA: Wyoming | collected...
ATGTCGATGTTGTGCCATAATTCCGACTCCTTTCGTGCAAATTTATACGCCTGTGGCGTAAACCTAAAAGAACTATAACACAACTTACCACCTTATATGCTGGTCTGGTTTTTGGGGAGTATTATACCCTCTACAAGTTTTTGCCTGTGTTCATAGACTCGTTTCCGAATATTGTTCGTTACACTGGTATAGAGAACGGTGTTTCTGTTATTGGTCATTATGTACACGTAAAACTGTCTTGTTCCCATCAGTTCTCCTAATGACGTAGGAGATGAGATTGCTTCACCTGCCTGCGGCAGGCTCGCAATGACATGGGGTAACCCCTGCTTCACGCAATACGCATAACGCACAGTGTTTTTTTCACCGTCGCAGATATGCAAGTTTTTCCGGTAGTGGGACATTATTGCCGAGTTTGTCCTCACCATATCCGGACTCGGCTAACAACTTAATATCTGCCAGCACTCGCTTATCGCCGACAAACGTTACCATTAGCATGGTATCAACGTCGATTTTCCCCATCGCCAGCAGCCGCCCTATCTCTTCGGTAACCTGTTCCAGCATCGTCCCTTCTTTTCGCGCAGGCTCTTGGGGTAATTGCAGGGGTTGTTCATAGAGGATTAATTTGCTTCGCTCTGCCAGCGTCCCCACGACATTGCGGACAATATCACCTATATCGCCTTTTTCGGTTTTCTCGTCAACAAGCTTAAGTCGCACGATTTCCGCAGCCAGCCACCGTCGTTTTTGTGCGTTTATCTTCTCATTTGCTCTAAATAGCTGCAGCGGCGCACTTGCGTCGTAGGTCTCATCATCCAATCGCATCTGAACTTCACTTCCATAATGCAGCACCAGCTTGGCAATCAGTGTGCATGGCCGAACATGGAAGCCGCGATACTGTGGGACTGGAACCTCTAATTGTCCCACTTCTGCGTAGCGCTTTAGCATATCCCGGCAAAGACGCTCCGCCGACCTGATGTATAGATTTGTGTGCACAATTGAGTAGTTCATCAATACACCTAATAGCGCCTCGGCGCTGACTACCGGCTCCTGCCACCCGGCCGAACCGCACGGCTGTTTGTTCACGTGCCGCTCGTAATAATGAGATAACAGCGTCGCCGTCTTCAGCAGATGGAACACAACGGTTATATGCCCCCTTAGAACAGCCATGTCTGCATCTAATCTTTCAACTTCCGTGCCCGACACGTATGTATCGTATAACGATTGAAGGTTGTGGAACCGAAACTCCAGACTCCGCAGCTTCTCTTCACTTGTCTGGTTCGATGCGTATGCAGCGTATTCTTGGGGTTTTGCTTTGCTGGCAGAGCAGACATCTTCGCTTTCCGCCGCCAGATTCAAAAAAGCGGTTGCAAGCAAAGTTACCGTTTCCGAGACCGTTTCCTTCCTGCGTGCACCGCACTCGTGCGGCAATCGGCCGGGCGGGAGATGTTCAGCATAAGACCTGTCCTCCATCATATATCCTGATGGCACTGGAAGACCAAGCCGACCGGCCATGACAAGCATTTGTCTTGCCGCTTGAAGAAGTGCATCACCGGTGAAACCAAGCGCCTCTTCTGTCGCCTTGACAAAGTCCCGCTCAATCGGCAAAACCCGATACGCAGGAAGCACGTGTTGAATATGAAGCAGCTCGTAACCTAAATCGGAAAAAAGCTTAATCGCTGCTGTCAGTGACCTGAATGCACACCACCGGCAATTGGTCCGTGCACCGTAAGCATCAAGCAGCTCCTCCATCTGTGTCGATTGCGACAGCAGCTCTCCCAGGAACGGCCGTGTCAGGACCTTGCTGCTCGATTCGCACCGTGATAAATGGTTCGCAAGGGCAAGCAACCTCTGTGCACGTCCTGCAATAAGCTGCTGAAAATCTCTGTCAGTTATACCTGCAGCATCCATTGGGCCTGTTCCTTTTTTGCCGCCAATTATGATATATTTAGCCCAGCAATTTATTGCGGGGATATATTTAGCAGAAAGCGGTTGACTATTCTTTCTTCGTCTTTTTCAGGGGAACAATTTCCGGCTCGCCGAAATCCTTTGGAATCTTAAGCTCAAAGACCTTTGTATCCATTTCCTTGTTGACTTTCGGCTTAAGTAATTTTATCTCGTAAACATCCTCCTCATCCGAAAGTGCGACCACCCTTGCCGGCAATCCCGACTTTTTGTCAATCCAGAAATCGAGCCAGATGTAGTCATCTTTATAAATCGAATCGGGCTTAACCTTCAAATGAAGCCGGACAAAATCGTTTGGCTCGTTCTTTTCTCTCTTAACTAATTTAATCTCAAACTGCTTTTTCAAATCTTCCGTTTTTCCAAAGCCGATTATCGGGATATTTCTGCTGGCCAAATCGAATGCATCCAGCGTCTTATTTGGCTCAGCCAGCTCATATCGTTTAACAGATTTGATTTGATAGTTGATTTGAGTTAACCACCTGCCGTCGAAGATGTAGTGCTCGGCGTATTTTTGTTCTTCCTCGTCCTCTTGTTTAAGCGTTTCAAAGTTTATCCTCAGCAGCGATTTATCATCGAACTTGGCATAATACAATACACCCTTCCTTAGTGCCTCTGATTCAAGTAATGGCTGGATGTATTTATACTCGACCTGTCCCTCATACGTTTTAAGCTCCGAGGTTTTCTTGCTCAGTTGCTTCAAAACGGATTCAACAGGGTCGATTTGCTGTTTTTGCGGCTGTTGTGTTCCCGTGGATTTTGTATCCGGAGGGCTTTTGCCGGGCTGCGAAGCCTGGCACGAAATTATCATCGATAACAAAATAACAGCTATTTTTGTGATTGTTTTTTTATTCATTGGTTGTCTTTGTTCCTCGTCTTTTTTGTTTTATGATTTGAAGAATCTGGTCTATCGTTTTTATACAAAAATCCGCGTGTTTAGCAAATTCTCCCGCCCGCTGGTGATTGGTCAGCAGCACAGCGATGGCTCCGGCTGCCTTTGCACACAGCAAGTCGAATAAATAGTCGCCAACCACCAAAGTCTCCTCTGGTTTTACATTGAAGTGCTCGCACAATCGCGTTACGCCAAACGAATCGGGTTTAATCGGGCCATCTTCTCTGCCGATAACAGCATCGAATTTTAGACCGTGCTTATCGGCAATAGCAAAGGCGTTGCTTCGCCTGTTACGCGTCAGGACACCTATTTGAATCCCCGCTGCCCGCAGGCTCGAAAGTGCGCGCTTTGCACCGGCATTGAGCTTAGATTCTTTCACCGCTCTTTCCTCGTGCGAATGCAGGATTTGCTCTGCGCGTTTTTGCTGCTGTGGCGTCATCTTCGCCACTGACTCAAGAACCGGCCCGGAGTCTATGGGCAGCCCCATCTCTTCTCTGATGGCATCAAAGTCAAAATAAGGCTGGGTTATTGTCCCATCCAAATCAAATATGACCGCTTTAATCACCATAAAATAATCTGTCTGGGTTGCTGATTAGCTTATATCCTTCTTGGTAATCAATAAAGCCACTTCGAGATTCACCCCGTTAGAAAACGACTTTCTTTTCTAACGGGGTTCATCATTCGACATTCTAAATTCGATATTCTTGTTATCTACCTTTCTTTCGCAATAGTTCAATGAGGTATCGGCCAGCCTGGCTTAAAATTTTCCCCTTGCGAACAATTATTCCTGTCGGCCTGAAGAATTTTTCATTTGTAAATTGTATTGCCTTTATCGTCCCGCTGGCTTCTTCTTGAAGTATTGCCGTCTGAGGCAATATGCTTACACCGGAATTTATTTCCACCGCTCGTTTGATGGTTTCGATGTTATCGAACTCCATCACTGTCCGGACAGCAACATTGTAGCGCTCCAGGATGCTATCTATCCAGGCACGCGTGGGGGTGTTCTTCTCAAAGGCAATGAATCTTTCAAACTGTAATCTATGAATATCAATCTGTGATTCTTGCGATAATGGATGTTTGGGACTAAAGGCCAGAACCAGCGGCTCGTTCTCGAAATCGTGCACCTCTAATCTCTTGTCTCGTTTCGGAACCGCCACAAGACCGATATCGATGTCACCAGATAAGACCATCTCATAAATCTTATCGTTGCTGAGGTACTCAACGTGCACGTTAACATTTGGGTAGCCGGCCAGAAACTTTTTAACATAATCCGGCAGGGTGTGCATGCCGATGCTGAAAATTGCACCTACGTTTATTCTGCTGCCGGTAGATGACTTCAACGCATTCAGGTCGGTTTTCAATTGTTCGTATCTATCAAGGATATCCTTGGCGGCCTGGTAAAATAATTGTCCTGCAGCGGTCAGCTCCAGCGGCCTTTTCTTTCTATCCAGCAGTTGGCAATTGTATGCAAGCTCCAGTTGCGCAAGCTGCTGGGAAATCGCTGATTGACTTAAAAGATGCTTTTCAGCGGTTTTTGAGAAACTTCGTGAATCAGCTAAGTCGCAAAATACTTTCAGTGTTTTTATGTGCATTATTACCTTTTCTAATAATTTATATCAAAATAACAATCTTGCCCTATTAGCAATTATATCCTACAATATTAGCTTTAATAACCAAAAAAGTTTAATATTGTTAATTTAAGGGGTAAAAATGAACTTGCTACAACCTAATTCCAACGAAGTTACCCAGACTTCAAACCGTTCAAGAAGTGTTTCGCCTGTTTCCGGTATCTGTACACGTTGCATCGATGGATGTCGCGGTAATTGTGAGATTTTCAAATCTTCGTTTCGCGGTCGGGAGGTAATTTACCCTGGTCCTTTTGGTACCCTTACGGCTGGCGCCGACAAGAACTACCCGATCGACTACTCGCATCTGAATATCCAGGGTTATGCCTTCGGGGCCAAGGGTCTGCCAGACGGCCAGGTCGGGAATCCAGATAATACGCTGTTTCCAATGGTTAATACTGAGACTGAGTTCGGCTATAAAAACAAGGTGAAAATGCTTATGCCCATTTTCACAGGCGCTCTGGGTTCCACAGATATAGCCCGCAAAAACTGGGAGCATTTCGCAGCCGGCGCCGGGATTTCTGGTATCACGATAGTCTGCGGTGAAAATGTCTGCGGAATCGACCCTGAATTGGAGCTGGACTCAAACGGCAAAATCAAAAAAGCCCCGAACATGGCCCAGCGCGTCGAGCAATATCGCAGATGGCATGAGGGCTATGGCGATATGATTGTCCAGATGAACGTAGAGGATACGCGCCTGGGTGTCGCCGAGTATGTCATTGAAAAACTCGGTATCAAAAGTATCGAGCTTAAGTGGGGCCAAGGCGCAAAGTGCATCGGCGGCGAGATTCAGGTCGATTCGCTTGAACGTGCCCTCGAACTCCAGAAAAGAGGCTACCTGGTTACTCCTGACCCTTCTGTTGAAGCGCATCAGGTAGCGTTTAGGAACGGCGCGTTGAAGCATTTTGAAAGGCACTCACGTCTGGGGTTCGTCGACCAAGATAGCTTTATGAAAGAGGTCGAGCGTGTGCGCAAGCTTGGTGCCAAACGCGTCACCCTCAAAACAGGTGCCTATCCTATGCGCGAGCTGGCGATGGCGATTAAATGGTCCTCGAATGCAAAGCTGGACCTGCTTACTATTGATGGCGCACCAGGCGGAACGGGTATGAGCCCGTGGCGAATGATGGAAGAATGGGGCATTCCGACATTCTATCTGCAGTCGATGGCTTATCAGTTGTGCCAGAAATTAGCTGCAAAAGACACCTTCGTGCCTGACATTGCTATCGCAGGTGGCTTTAGCACCGAAGACCACATCTTCAAAGCCCTATCTATGGGCGCACCCTTCACAAAAGCCGTTTGTATGGGACGGGCACTAATGATTCCGGGTATGGTCGGCAAGAATATCGGCTTATGGCTGCAGGAAGGAGCAAACGCTCTACCCAAGACTGTTAGCGAGTTCGGCTCGACCGTCGAAGAGATTTTTGTCTGCTTCGAGGACCTCGTTGCCAAATACGGCAAGGATACCGTTAAACAGATGCCGCTTGGAGCTATCGGCCTCTACACGTTCATTGATAAGCTCAGGGTTGGTTTGCAGCAGATAATGGCAGGCAGTCGAAACTTCAGGGTATCAACCATCAGTAGGAACGACCTTATGGCTTTGACACCAGAGGCCGCACAGGTCTCCGGCATACCATACGTGATGGATGCCTACAGAGAAGAGGCAGAAAAGATTATAAACGCCTAACTCGCATTTCTCAGTGTGTCGTGGAAACGCGGGTTAGCTGAGATGCCGATGATGGGGTCTGTCATTTGGATGAGACCTGCATTCGTGAACGGCATTATACTCACGAATGAACTATCAGATGTTTTCATCTCGCGTCTGACTCCGGCCCATAGATGCCTGCAGAACCTCGGCGCTCGGCGCAGATTCTCGGGAGAATGAACCCTGCAAATATGTGGTGAGATTGATCTTGCGGTTTTTCAGACCCAGTTTACGTCGTATGTTCTCTCGATGCCGCTGGACCGTTGCCAGAGCGATGGACCGCAACTGTGCGATTTCTTTATTCGTCAGCCCGTTGCGAATCATCGTGCTGATTGCAATCTCGACCGGTGTCAGTTGCATATGATTTCTGGATATCTGCGTCAGAAATGGCGAGGCGATGTCCTGGAGGCTCTGCCGCAGCAGTGTCACATAGGACCGCTGAGGTCCTTTGACTTCGAGTTCCAATTCAAAGACGATGGGCATAATGATCTTCTGAATGTTGGCAAGAATGGATGCTTTGATCTCCTGTTTATCTTCCTCAAGGCGGGAGAGGACAGCACGCAGTGCTGTGTTTGCCTCTTGCAGCGCCTTGTGTTCTCTCTGTATGGCCTTGTGGGCCGCCTGCAGGTTGGCCTCGGCCTTCATGTGCATCAAAACGCTGCTAACCCGCTCAGCCACTGCACGAATTAGAGCATATTCTTCCTTTAGAAACGGGCCTTCGGCGGCCGTAGGGACCACTTTCCGGTAGAACACTTCCACAACGCCTACAGGCTTGCCGTCGGAAAATACGTCCGCGGCCATTCGCCATTTGCTCTCCTTGAATCCTACCGTCACATACTCTCTGTTGCCGTAAATGATCCGCGCACACGCGTACTCGGGAAATTGCCAGCTTCCCGGCAGACAATTAGCCACGCTCTGCAGGAACCGCTCTGCAGAATGAAAGTTCGTCTCCTGAAGTGTGGATATCGTGTAGAGACAGTTCAATTCCTTAACACGCTCTCGCAAAGCCCACTCAAGCTCTGAAGACGGCTGGCCCGAAGCGTTAGCGCTCTCTAACTCCGCAACACGCTTATGGAGAGCACCTACTTCCTCTAAAAGTTCAGCACGGGTAAGCTTCTTTACCATTTTATTTCACCCATAGAATATACATTGATTTCGAACCTTAAGCATCTAATAAGAACATTATCGCCACAAACCCCTGATAAGTCAAGAATTTTTTCTCATGGCAGTTTAAGATATAACTAATTGAGCCACAACATCTTACGTGCCCACTTATTCTGACGCCGGTCAATATGGAACAGAAATTTGACAGTTGTATGGGTGATTTATAGGTATTATATGTGGACTAAAATCCACAGAAACTATGGGGTATATATGCAGGATATATCCAGTTTTCGGTAGATACATAATTTGCTATAAACCAAGAAAGTCAATATTGGGAATAAAAGTCGAGGGCATTGCCGCCATGCTATCTGCCCGCGCGAATGTGGTTTGCGTTACCTAAGAATTGGGAGTGTCCTGATAAATGAACGAGAGAAAAGAAACGGCTGATGTGGAGGGTTCGAATGAGGAACCTGTCATCCTACCCTTCACACCCATGACAGAACTCGAGCATTTACTGAAAGTGGCTGGTTCAGTTACTAATGATGCAAACAAGGTTTGGGCGGAGATTTGGGAGGAATTTAAACGAATCGTTACCTCGTCAGGCACGATTCTCGACGAAGCGAAGAACGGATTTGTCCCTTCCTGTGGATGGCCTGAGTTTTTAGAAAAATTCTGGTTGCTGAAGCACTACCTGGATTCCGTTCAGCGAATCTGTAAAAAGAAACATTAGGTCCCGTTGGCAAGGCGGAAGCAGCCGTCGCAATATTGAGTGGAACCTAAAGGAGATTACTTACCTGCAGGTTGTGTCACTAAGAAGGAAAAAGGAAAAAAGCTCATAAGAGTTCGTATCGAATAAAGTCAAGGAACAGTTTGCTATTGGGCCTTTGACCAATTCCTTTACGGAAGGGGTCATTTCCCAGCCGCCAGGCGAGGCCGAATTCCGTCGAGCTGCCCGAGAGGTTTACTTATGATACCGAAGAATATTATCGAAACTGTTTATGAACAAGTCTTAAAACGCAATCCCGGCGAGCCGGAATTCCATCAGGCAGTAAAAGAAGTGCTCGATAGCTTAGGCGTCGTCCTTGACAGAAACCCGCAGTATGTCCGCACAAGGATTCTTGAGCGTCTGGTCGAGCCGGAAAGACAGATTATCTTCCGTGTCCCTTGGCAGGATGACAGGGGCGAGTTCCAGGTCAATCGCGGCTTCAGAATCGAGTTCAATAGTGCGCTCGGCCCTTACAAGGGCGGCATCCGTTTTCACCCGACCGTCTATCTGGGCATCATTAAGTTCCTCGGCTTCGAACAAATCCTCAAGAACTCTCTGACGGGTCTTATGATGGGCGGCGGCAAAGGCGGCTCCGATTTCGACCCTAAAGGCAAAAGCGATGGCGAAGTGATGCGCTTCTGCCAGAGTTTTATGACAGAGCTTTTCCGTCACGTCGGCCCCGATACAGACGTCCCTGCAGGTGACATCGGCGTTGGCGGGCGCGAAATCGGTTTTATGTTCGGCCAGTATAAACGAATCAAAAACGAGTTCACCGGCGTCCTCACCGGCAAGGGTCTTGAATGGGGAGGTTCACTGGTGCGAACCGAAGCTACCGGCTACGGCCTTACCTATATAGTGCAGGAGGCATTGGAAGCAAAGGGTAAGAGTTTAGAAGGTATGACTGTGGCTGTTTCTGGCGCAGGCAACGTCTCCATTTACGCCACCGAAAAAGTTCAGCAGCTCGGAGGAAAGGTTGTTACGATGAGCGACTCCAACGGCTTCATTTACGACCCCGATGGCATCAAGCTCAACACCGTCAAGCAAATCAAAGAAGTGGAACGAAAACGCATAAAAGAGTATGTCGCGATTCACAAAAACGCCAAATACACCGAAGGTTGCAGCAGCGTCTGGAATGTTAAGTGCGACGTTGCCCTGCCCTGCGCAACACAGAATGAGCTTGATGAAGCCGCTGCCAAAGCATTAGTCAAAAATGGCTGTATCGCTGTCGCCGAGGGCGCCAATATGCCCTGCACTCCGGAAGCGGTCGATGTATTCCACGCCAATAAAGTTTTGTTTCTGCCTGGCAAGGCTTCAAATGCCGGCGGCGTCGCCGTCTCAGGCCTTGAAATGGCACAGAACAGTCAGCGCATTCCCTGGACGTTTGAAAAGGCGGATGCTGAGCTGAAAAACATTATGGTAACAATCTACAAAAATGCCAGTGAGGCATCTGAAGAATATGGCTGCCCCGGCAACTTTGTGACAGGTGCAAACATCGCCGGCTTTATCAAAGTAGCCAATGCAATGCTCGCCCAGGGCCTTGTGTAAGAGATTTTGCTCTCTGATTTTGAAATGGGGCGCTTTCCGGAGAAAGCGCCCTATTTTATTGCCTCACGTCTAAAATATCATTACAATTTATCTCGATGGAAAAAGATGCGGACATAAATAGAGCTATTCGACAGCACCTCGAAATGGAGCAGTTTTTCACAGGCTTTGCTGTCAAGGGCGAGGCCAGGGCTTCCGAACCTAAGCAAGTGAGCTCTCCAAATGTTACCAAGTCGGCGGAGGAGCTTGAAAAACTTGCCGATGAAGTTCGCCAATGTCGCAAATGTCCCTTAGGGGCGCTGCGAACAAACGCTGTCCCCGGCGAGGGTAGTGCGAATGCAAGAATAATGTTTGTCGGCGAAGCACCCGGAGCCGATGAAGATGCGCAAGGCCGACCATTTGTCGGGAGAGCCGGCCAATTCTTAGATAGAATAATCACCGCTTGCGGCCTGAAACGCAGCGATGTCTTTATAGGCAACATCCTCAAGTGTCGCCCCCCTGAAAATCGCGACCCTCGCCCCGATGAGATGATAAGCTGTCTGCCTTATCTTCAGAGGCAAATTGAGGCAATCAATCCTGATGTTATTGTGGCCCTCGGCGCCCATGCAGCCAGAATGCTGTTAAATACCACCAAGTCCATTGGCCAGTTGCGTGGCCAGTTCCACGAGTATTATGCCGGCATTGGCCGACCGCCGCTAAAACTTATGGCGACATTTCACCCTGCATATTTACTACGAAACTACTCCGATGAAAACCGCCGCTACGTCTGGGAGGATATGAAAAAGGTCCTCGCCGAACTCGGCCTGCCGGTCCCGAAATGAAGCGGATAACGACCAGCGTTTTTTTTACTTGTCCGGTTTGGCTTCGAGCTTTTCAGCAAGTTCGGCAAGACGGTATTCAATTTCCAACAACTTTTCGCGGGTCTTGAACTCTGTCCGATACAAAATGCGGAGTATCAGACACAGGCCAACGGTAACGATGAAAAAAAATCCAATAAGAACCAGTAGTGTTCCAAATATTGATTTGTTCTCATCCCTTGCCAAAGGCAAAACAAAACGGCCTGTGAAATCAAGCATAAAGAAAAAACCCAGAGCGATGCCAATAGTTACTATACGACTGAGTTGAATTCTTAAGTTAAGCTTTCCTCTTACTGCAACCCAACCCATGAGGATGGCCCATGCAATGGCGAGGACCATTCCTGAAATGTAAACGGCGCGAACAAACAGGGCAAGTTCGTTAGACATTCTCGAAAAGGCCATCTCGCCACATGGAATGGCAATCAACAGGCCGGCTACGCTCAATAACAGAAGCCCTACCCTCCAGGCGTAATTCAATCTCTTTTCGAACACTGCCTGCACCTGTCTTTCAAATTGTTCCTTGTAAGTGGTGTTTGGTTTTTCCATTTCAAGCAATTTTTCGCTAAATGTTTTGTTCGATTGATTCATAATTCTGAATCCTCCTTTTCGAGAATGGCTTTTAGCGCCCGCTTTGCATAATGCAACCTCGATTTCACTGTGCCGATAGATATGCCCAGCACCTGGGCAATTTCGTCAGTTGAGAGGTCTTGCAGGAAAAACAAAGTCAATACCTCCCGATGCGGCAAAGATATCCTGCCAAGTCCGTAATAAACCTGCTCGACGTCGTCAAAGGTGAGAGTCGAATTGCAGTCCTCAATGTTTGAGACATCGGCATTACCCTCGATTAAAACTTGTTGTGAATGCTTTGTTCTTAAAGTGGTCTATAGCGGTATTGTGAGCGATACCGTAAAGCCAGGCCGGTAATTTACGCGGCTGGCGCAGCTTCTTAATGCCTCGCAGCACCTTTACCCAGGTTTGCTGCAGCATTTGCCAGGCATCTTGTTCATCATCTACCAACCTGCGAACATAAAAGAATAGTCGTTTCTCCCAGTTTCGGACCAACTCTTCGAAGGCTTCTTTTTGTCCCTGCTGGCACCGCAGAACCAGAAGCTCGTAATATATTGCTTGCTTCTCTGTCAACTGTCGTTCCTTTTCGTAGTTCCATTATTATAGTCGCATCGGCACGACTTCGGGTTCAATTTCACTTTCCTGCAGATAGAAAAAGGCGGCAGAAAAACCGTCAGTATGTCTGGGAAGATATGGAAAATGTCCTTGCCGAATTGAACCTGCCAATTCCACAACAAAGTAAAAACTAAAGGAAAATTGCTCAGGAAAACAACCTGCTCTAACGAACCTTTGTTGCAGACGCTGGGCTTTGGTGGAATATGTTTCTAATCGACACTGATGCCCTGCTGTTGGAGCCAGGTTTTCAATTCCCCCATCTCGCTGTCGAAAATCTCGTTATCGTAATCTTCCTCCAGCTTGCGGATGCTGCCGGCCAACTCCGGCTGCTGCTGCACAATCTGACTTAGCTTTTTCTCGAATTCATCACTCGCAGCCTGCAGGTCATCAAGCTCTAAATTCACACCCAGCATACCAGCCAGGCGCCTTGTAACGGCCTCTATACATTTGGGGTTTGCACCCTGCACATAGGCAGGGATAGTGGCTACCAGGCTCACCAGACCCAGTCCCTGCTGGTTGCATCGTGTAGTCAGGTAAGTGACAAAGCTGGCGGGGCCTTCGTAACTTGTGAATTTGACGCCGTAATGCTGGAAGGTCTCCTTGAGTTTCGCATCCGAAACGGAGCAGAAAAGTCGCGGCTCACGAGTGTGAGGGATAAGGCCGGCGATGCTGCCGACAAAATATATCATTTTGACGTCAAATTCTGCGCACAACCAGAGAAGGCAGGTGGCAAACTCTTCCCAGAGCAAATTAGGCTCTTTTCCCAGAAAGAGTATAAGGTCGGCCTCCTCACTGGCGAAAAAGGCGTCTGCGGGAATCTCAAAAGAGGTAATCAGGCCGCTCTCTATTTTGGTGTGCGGCCGAAATAGGGCGGTAACCTCCATCATCCCGGGGAAATTATAGATATAAAAACCCTCTGGGTTGATTGTGGCTATCTTTTGTGCACCGAGCTTGTCGATGAAGCACTTGATTGTCCCTGTGGAGACATCGCCGCCGTCCATCCAGCCGGAAAAACCAAGCACCAGCCTCGGCTCTTTGAGATTGGGCTTCTCAAAGATATTTAACCTTTTAGTTGCCATCTTTTGCCTTTTTGACTTCACAATGCCTTACCTTTTACCATTTATCGGCGGGTTAATCCAGATAAATAATCCTCGAGATGCCCCACTTTTGCAAGGGGACGTTTGAAATAGGTTCGACAGGCTCACTATAAATTGGGTTTGATTGGGTTTGTTCTTTTAGAACCTGAAGACGATTTCATTTTCATAATCCTTTGTTAAAACAATAGCTTACGTTCATTTGAGTGTCCAGCAAATTGGCTTTGTTTTGCATAATTTAGTTCATTGTCCATAATTCATTGGCCCCTAAGGGGTAAATTATTGGTTATTTTGGAACTGCTGTTCCTTAGCGTGCGGTTCTCCGCGAGCTTGCCGCTCCTGGCGGGCATCATTCCCCCCAAATCTCGTCTATATTATACCAAATCTCGCCTTTTATTCAATAAAAATCTAACGATATCATAAAAAAATTTAGCCGCAGATGACGGAAGACAGAAGGCAGAGGTCGGGGGTCAGGGGATAGGTCCTTCGGCAAGCTCAGGATGACAAGGTCATTTTTTGCTTTTGTTTGGCGGATTTTGGGAGTAAAATGGATTTGAAAATATTGATTGCGGTTTTGGGTAGGGTATTGCCACAGGGGTCGCAGAGAACACAGAGGGCATAAGGGAGTAGCAGGGTAAATCCGAAATTCTAAACTCTAAATCCGAAACAAATTCGAATGACCGAATTTCAAATGCCTGAAATTTGAGGACCGGCGAAAGTAAATGAGATTTTGCTTTTGTGTCTCTATGGCGTGAGGTAAAATAAAGGGAGTGAGAGATTGCCACGCCCCGACAAGACGGGGCTCGCAATGACATCAGGCGCGGATGATGTCTGCGATTTTCATACGCTCGCCGTGCCGGCGACGGCTAAACAACCCCGCAACAAGTTGCGGGGCTAAATAACCGGATTCCCGCCTACGCGGGAATGACCTTAAAGAATATCGAACAAGGAACACCAAATGTCGAACTGAAAATACGAGACACAAGCCACGAGCGACGAGCCACAAGTCACGCCCGGATTATATCTGCGATTTTCATAAGGCGGGTGGTGTTGTCACGCTCTGCTTCGGCAAGTTTACCGTAAATGAATCTTATTGTTTCGTGCAACTCAGGGATGACAACGTGCTCGAGGACATTAACCCTCCTGCGGGTCATCTGAAGCTCGGTATCAAGCAGGCGGGCCTGCTTTTCCTTCTCAGCCAGTTCAATCAAATCATCGAAGGCGCGTTCGAGGGCGAGTAGCGCGATGTCCATCTCGCCGGATATGGTTGCAAAGCCATAGTAGATAATTTCGCCGGATATTTCCTTAAGCAAATGCGGGACTTTTGAGGCTATGTTTGTCAGGATTAGGTTGCTTGCGAACAGGATTCCGCAAAGCAGGTCTGTTATGAATTTGGTCTTTGGTTTGGATAATTTTTCGGTCAGGTGTGAAATAAATTTTTGGAAAGCCTTGCCGCTTGTCGATAAGATATTATCGTTCATGTAATACCTCCCTGTGCACAATACTTTTTAGTAGTATCGGCACAAGGAGGTTATTTTTTGCACCACTCCTCAAAAAAATGGGTCATCACGAGTGGGTTTTTTGATATTTGATATTAGAATGGTAAAACTTGAAGCGAGAAGCGAAAACCAGCCTTTCGTTTTTGACGAACCTGCGGCAAAGCCGCAGGCTAAATATCAATACCTATCTGCTAAACGCCGACCTCTGTATTCTGTTATTTGCTTGATTCTTTGAGGAGGTTACGGAGGTAGATGTGCTCGTCGCCTGTCCAGGGTTTGGTGCAGATATCGATGTCGCCATCGCCGTCCACGTCTGCGGCCTTTGCTTCGTGACAGTGTTTGCCGGCGATGATTTCGTGGATAATTCAGTCACCGCCTTTGCCGTCTTTATTTTCCCATATAAGAGATTTTCTGGTTCCTTCGGTGAACGGACCTCCACCTGAATAGATATCGATGTCGCCATCGTTATCAAAGTCTGCCAAGGCGAGCGAGTGGAAGTCCTGGCCGGTTTTATCTGCGATTATGTGCCTTTTCCAGTTTTGGCCTTTGCTATCGGCGTTTTCGTGCCAGGCCAGACGTCCGCTTACGCAGTCGCCTTCGGCCTGGACGATGTCGATGTCACCATCTTTATCAAGGTCAACAACGTGCGTTTTTGTCATAAACGGGAATCTTGCATCAGCTTGGCCGAAATCGATGTTTTTGTGCTCTATCCATTTTTCACCTTTTCCGTCCTGGTTTTCGAACCAGACATTGGAGCGGACGATGTCGATGTCACCATCGCCGTCGATGTCACCTGCGCCTGCGGGGTCGATTCCGCCGTGGACCGCATCGCCTATTCTGTGCTCTATCCATTTTTGGGTTGGGTCGGTGGGGATTTTATACCAGAATAGGCCGCTTCTATCGCTCATTGCAACTATGTCAAGCTTTTTGTCGCCGTCGATGTCGGCGGCGATGTTATCGTGCGAATTTGGGATAACACCGTTGAGATATTTTATAAACTGCTGCTGGCGAGGATTGCCGGGATTGCGAAACCAGGTGCCGCCTGAGACCTGGTCAATCCAGCCGTCACCATCTACGTCAAAAGCAGTGCCGCCAACTTCAGTAAGAACGTTTTGGCCGAGCAGGTGCCTTGTCCAGTTGTCGGGGCTTTTGTATTCGAACCACCATATATCACCGGCGTTGCAGCCGACAATCCAGTCGAGGTCGCCGTCTTTGTCGATGTCCACTAAGGAGGTCTGTCCCATCTGGCTGCCGATTTTATCTATCAGGTTACATTGAAATTTTGGGAATTCTGCATAGGCCGACAGGCAAGGGAGGAGAATTGACAGAACGATAGCCGTCAGGAGTATAGTTTTTTGTAAATTACAGGAAAGCATATCAAGTTCCTTTTCACTAAATAAAATAATTCAAACTGAACGGTTTTATTGTCATGCTGAGCCGAAAGGCGAAGCATCTGGCCTTATCAGCAGAAAAAGCTATTTGTTCGATGGCCAGATTCTTCGCTTCACTTCGTTTCGCTCAGAATGACAAGGTTACTATATTCTCTTTCAAATAAAAGACTTATAATTACCAATGCCGATAGGATCGGTCAGTTTGAAAAAATAAGTTTAGCTGCGAATATGGTCGTTTTATCGTTAGTTTGCAAGATTACTGCGGTTTTTAATTACCTGATATAGTAGCCAGAGACTTTCCATTTGCCATCTTTATCCAGCATAGGGGTTACAGTCTCAACAGCGGACTTTTTGTTTTCGAAGGTGCTGTCGTATTGAATTATGACGTACTGGCCATCTGGTGCTCCTGGGGCCGACGTAGTGTAATGAGTGAAGATGAGTTTTCGCGAGACGATTTTACCGAGGGGTTTTCTAAACGCCTGGAGCGATTGCTGCCAGTCGTCATTTTTGACGGCACTCTGGAAGAACGTAGCTGTTTGCTGCCAGCTTTGGTCATATTGTTCGCTATCCACAAGCTCCAGCCAGTTGGCTGCTGCTTCTGTAGCTATTTTTTCCGCCTGCGGGTTGCTTTGAGACGGCGTTTTCTCTTTGTGCTTACAGCCACCTGGGAAGGCAGTTAGTATCAGCAGGATTGCCAGTGTTATGTTGAGGGATTTTTTCATTTTTATGCCCTTTCATTAAAATAGTTTTTTGGCGAGCTAAAAAAGCGGCGATAAAAATCTGGCCATCCTTTCTATGGTAACGACTTAAAAAAAACCATTCACAGCCATAAGTAGGTATGGTTGTGCTTTGGAAAAAACAATCGCTACCATACTCGAAAGGATGGCCGATAAAAAGCACTTTACCACAGACTAATTCTGTCGCCTGTCGGTTTGATTTTGATGGCTAAAAAAACCGCCAGGACATCAGGGCAGTTCATTTGAACTGCAGCAAAGCACTAACCTTCATCTACCTCGATTTATCGGGGGCGCAAAGTTTTTTCTATTTTGTATTACTTACTTTGGTGCGGTTGGCGCTGGTTTCGCTGCTTTGTTAGGTTCGGCAGGTTGTTTTTTGGCCTTGCAGCCACCCAGAAGTAGTGCCGTTGTGAGCAGGATTGTTAAAATCGCACAAATTAGTTTTTTCATTTTTAAGCCCTTTCATTAAAAAGTTCCCGCCGTGAGCGGGTTAAATCTAAAACTATCAGACACACAAAAAGTCGAATATAAAAAACTATTATGACAATTCCGCATAACAATGAAAGCAAAATTAAAGCAAAAGGCAAGCAAAAAATTAACACGGAAAAACAGTGGGACGGTTAGATGTCATAACTTAATGTAAGATACCAGATATATTCTGTTTACGAAATTGTCGGGCAGCGAACTTCTGTGGGCTGAAATCGTAGTAGATTTTGAGCGAAACCACGGGCTGGGGTTTATAGACTCTTCTTTCCTCTCTCCCGACCCCAGCCCAATTTTTTTTACGGCTGTTTTTGAAATATGCTTAAAGACAATTATTCTTCGTTTGTCATATAACAAAAATGGCCTGAGTGGAGCATAATCAATCAGAAGTGAGGGGATAGAAATCAGCGGGCAGCGGATTGGGCTGACCTGCCGAAGGGTGGGCTGGAGCTGTGATTATAACCGATTTTCCGAGCAGATGCAGGATAAGGCGTTTGAGCGGGCTGCGATGCGGTTTAAGTAATTGGCTAAAAAAAAGGGCGAACTTTTATAGGGCGGTAGCGTATGAGCTATCAATGGATTATGGGCTGAGGTTCCAAAAGTTCCCTCCGTTCCTCCTGACCTCAGCCCTTTTTATTTTGCGCCTTTATACTGATATTTGCTGGGCGGGGTCTGTTGGTGAGCTACAACCGATAAATGCAGGTGCGGTAAAGACTTGCGGTCTTAGAATTGCAGGAGACCAGAATACCCTTCGATTTTGAGGATATTGCCTGCAAATCGAGCCGGGCAGGAGTGGGTAGAAAAAATTTTTTATTTTCCAGGAAAAAAATGTGGCGGTCAGGATAAAAATATATAAAATTATTCTTGACAATAGACGCGATTAAAAGTAATATAATATTACCAACCTCGAGGGTACGTTTTATTGAATTAGCATTAGGCGGGGTTGAACAATTTTTGCTAACAATTAGTATTGCTTTTTAGAGGCTTTTTAGTATATTTGAAGTAGCCAACGACAGGGCTGAGGCTTATCTCGCTTTTCCTCTCCCTCCGCACCTCAGCCCTGTTCTTTTTTTGCGCTCATAGCGTTCAGACTTTCTGCTGCGGGCTTTTTGTTCATCAAATTATATTATCGGGCGAAAACCGACAATCTTGAGTGGGAAATTGAGAATTTAGAAGACAAAATGCAAAATCCAGTAGTTTTACGGATAGGGAATAGCTAAAAGTTTAAAAATTAGTCTTCACCCTATGTCTCGGGGTCTGGCGGATGAAAGTGTAAGACACTGGAATACCTGCCTGCTACTCTATACGAAATGCGAGATACGAATCACGAACGACGGTCGTTTAATATTCGTTGTTTAGGAATTTGATTAGCTCGTCGGGGACAAAGTCGTTAGCAAAGGTGAGGATGTCGTTCACTTCGGCTTTAGTCAGGTCAGTCTTGATTTGTTGATTATTAATATCCACATTTACTACTATGCCGAATTTCATATCCTGGACCGGCAGATTCTCGCTAATCGAGGCAGTCCGTGTTACATAGGTTGGCCGGATTTCAAGATTGACGTTCTTTCCTTCTCTGGGCATCTCGAGAATGATGCGAATGCTTTTTGCCTCATCCCGCCAAAGCTCATTTTTCAGGATGCTGGTTACTATTTCGAGCGAGTTTAACTGGCCTGTGTCAAAGACAAGCTCGTGGACTACGCCGACCCGCAGGACTTTTTTGTCTGCGAATCTTGTGCGAAGCTCATCGAGGCTTCGGCGGAATATCTTATCTTTGTCAGAGATGTCGATGTCGGTAGGCTGGTCGATAAATATACGCTGCGGAATAGTGATGACCGGGCCGCGAGGGGTCAGGACAAATGTAGGCATATCGAGGCGTTTGGCGCCTGCTAAAATGAAGACTTTTTGTATCTGCAGCAGGTTTGGGCCTGCCATAAGGGTTTCGAATACCTGCGGGAACTGCTCTATCAGCCAGTTGCAGTAGTCCTGCAGTTTTGTTTTGTCATCCTTAGGCGAGAATGCAGGCTGGATGTTCACGCCAAATTTTACTAAATGCTGTGATATGTGCTCTGTATCGAATAGATAATTCATTACTCTGGCACTCAATTACAAGACAGAGGTCATCGGTTTTCTGTCTCGGTATCCAAGATTTGTTTCAATTGGGTCTTCAATTTTGAACGCTGCTTTCCAGAATATCCTCTAAGAAAAGTCTCCAGCTCCTCTCAGACATAGCTTAAGCCTTCCATTATATATTTGTGTCTGTTAGGCTTAACAGCATCGGGGGTTAACAGGTCAACTTTGGTTCCGAGGATTTCTTCCAGAAAATCAGCAAGGTGAACGAAAAGAAGCCCGACGGGTTCCTCGAACTCAACTAAGATATCGACATCACTTTGGTCGGTTTGCTCGTTTTTTGTGTAAGAGCCGAAAATAGCTATGCTTTTAACCTTAAATTTTTGCTGCAATTGATGTCTGTGCAGCTTAATGATTTCTTTAAATTCGTTCAGTTTTTTCATAGCATCAGCACGATATTAAAGAAAACACACCCGCAGGTGCACGCCGAATTTGACGATGTGCTGCGATATGTGCTCTGTGTCGAATAGATAGTTCATTTTTTGCCGCCAAAAACCGCAAAATCAGTAATTTTGAATAGTTTACAACAGCGACGGCAATAAGTCAAAGAAAACATTTACCTGTTAATCATAAGAAAAGTTTTTGCACTTTCTGCTGAGTGGCGGAGCAAAGGATGAATTATACAAGGCCAGTTCCCTGAATTGCGTCTATCTGCCCTAAACGAGTATATGTCTCACGAAACTTTTTGCTGTATTGCCATTCCAGAGGTTGTAATAAACCGATATGACTTAGGAGTTCTTCCAAAGAAACGCCCTGCTTAGCTTTGCCTATTAAGGCAAGGATTTTGAAGACTGCACTATCTGCAGAACATAATTGCCAATTTTCTGTGCGATTGCAAAGGAAAGCTAATGTTTCTCTTTCCCCAGGGTGGATATCGACTTTATATGATAGGCTAAACTTATCATAAAAAGTTTTAACCAAAGATGGTTCTAAATCGATGATTTTGATGAGTTGCTTGTAAGGCTCAAGGTCAATGCGAATGTCTTCAAATTCCAGGTTGGCATATTTAGCTTGGTCCGCGACTGTTTGTGATATAGTGACATCACACCTTTTGATGAACTCGTCCCAGATGCCTAATTCAAAAAGTTTTATAATAGGCCCAGCGTCAAGCAACAGAAATGGAAATTTCTTCATCCGTGAAGCCCTCCCCTTCCGTGAGGTATTCCTGAGCTTTCTTGTAGCTGATACCCATATACTTGGCAAATTGCATCAGCGACAACCTGCCGTCTCTCAGCGCCCGCTGCGCCAAATCGCAGTATCTTTCTGGTAGCGTTTCCGTCTTATCCGACTCTCTGGGCTTGTGAAGTTCTGCTAATTGTTTGGCCGCAGCAAGGAACTTTTCTGTGTCTTCTTTTCTTACTCTGTACAAACCGGCAACACGATAGACCGTTGCATCCAGAGAAACACCGAATTCCCTGGCCAAATCATCTAATTGTTCAAGTCGGGCCTCTCCTCGCTCGCTGACCATCGATGCTATCCTTTGTTTCAAGGACTCCTCAGGCATTAAAAGCTTACTTGCGAAAGAATCAGCGAGTCTATCTTCGTTCTCGCTCGGTTCTTTACTTTTCGCCCTGAAGATGCCCCATGTCAGAAGATGAAACAGTTCGTGAGCAAGGTCATAGTTTCTGCGCCAAGCCACATTTCTGCTGTTCAAAAGAACCGCTGGACCAAACTCTTCTGAGACGGTGGAGATTGCGCTACCGCTAAACTCCAGATGGAATATTTTCACATAGTACCTTTCTTCCAGAATCTTTTTAAGAGAGGCACTGGGTATATCTCCGAGGCATAGCTCCTTTTGGACTTTTCTGGCAAACAATTCTGCTTGAGGCCAACCGAATTGATCAGGATTCGTAACATCCGGCTGAGGCAGCGTTGCTTTTCGCATTTCTGCTGTGCATAACTCCAGCTTGTGATACTGCTGGCACAGTCGTCGAAACTCTGCTTCCGTTTCCTTCATTTCCTCTTGGCGGCCTGGCCCATCACGCCAAAGCATTACTGGCTCGGCAGGCAACTTGCCTGTCAAAAAGAAATCTATGGGTCTCTTGTAAACTTCTGCGAGCATGCTAATCTGTGAGAACTTTGGCTCGCGTTTTCTGTTCTCAAACTCGCTTAGAGAAGATACACCAATCCCGCTCTCCTTTTCGGCCTTCTCAAGAGTATAACCTATGGCATCCCTTGCGATTTTTAATCTTCGACCTATATCCATATTTGAACCTCCTTTGTATTTACAGAATATTATACTTAATAATCGTCAAAAAGCAATGTATTTCTTCTGTAAAATAGAAATTTTATAGATTTTTGCCAATTAATCTCAAAATTTAGGGTTTTAATATCGTCTGGTGGTGGATTTGGGGTTGTGGCGGTAGTTGACGAAAAAATATCGCAGGGCGTCAATGGGATGGTCATAGATGCCATCTTTTAGCGGCAGTTCGCCGCCGGCAGCGCTGAAATCGGGATAGTGATAGCACTGGAGGGCCTCAATCAAGCGCTGGCAGCGGGGTGAGATAACGAGAGTGCTGTGGCTGTCGCCGGAGCGGATAGCCCTGCGGACAAGCTCGATGCCCTCCAGGATGGAGCTTTTTCTAAAGCGCACAACTATGCCGAGCTGTCGCAATTCACGGACGGTGCTTGTGCCGGTAACATCGTTAACGCTTGCACCTGCAGGGTCGCAGAAGGTGGCAGCGATTTTTTCTTCGCCGCCGGGCGTGTGTTTTTTTATTTCTGCGGCGTGGATGTCGATTGTGGCGCGGCTGCGGACATACTCATCAATTACTCGAACAAGACCATCATTATCAACTTGAATCCACAAGCATACGAACGGATTGACAAAACCAAAGTCCAGTGAGCGGTAGAGGGGCAGATTTGGGTCATAATCGACCGGCTTTATATGAATGTCCGGGTCGAACTGGTCAAAGACGACATTTTCCAGCGATGGTTTTTTACAGAGCATTTCTGCCTCGAAAGCTGCTCGGCTGGCGCGGCGCATCTGCGTGATGCAGTCATCAATTTTAAGATAGCCTTTTGCCTGCCTGGCTTTGCCGCCGCAATCACTACACAGTGGACATTGGGAGCAGATTCTGTCTGTGCACCTCTCAATCACCTCCCAGATGCACCATTTGAAGACCGGCGTATCTAACCGGGAGGCGGAGGAAACTGCTTTTTGCATCAGGCCATAGGGGCGGTGCATTGTGCTGATTAGCTCCATAGCGGCAACAAGATTTTCAGTGCTGTGGGTGGTGAATTTTGCGGCGGCGAAGACATCAGGGTCGAAAAGCTCGACCTCATCGCAGCGAAGTTTGTTAGTGTGCTGGCCGCGGACGCTGGTCGGCGATTGTGTGAGGACCTCGACCGATGAGCCATTTTTGAAGCGACATCTGGATTTGAAGGCAGGGCCTGCTAAAAAATCCTCATAGCCACGGGACAAAAAGCCGGTCAAGTATTCATACATTCTGGCTGATTGTTCGCCTGAGCCGCCGAGGATTCTTATTTTGCAGTTGGGTTTGAAGATGCAATCCAGTAATGTAGCGACGGCGGCCAGTTGCGTCTTGCCGCCAGAGCGATTGGCCCAGACGATTAAGTCGGCGTTGGACTTTCGATGGCCAGATTCTTCGTCCGCCAAATAAGGCTTGGCGGACTCAGAATGACAAAACAGGTCCGCGGAGAAGCTGTGCCAGAGGTAATCGAGAGGGCTGTTGTGGTCGGGGCAGATTTTTTTGTCAGGGACATCAATGTCCAGGAATACCTTGACGTAATTTTTCAGGTCGCGTTTAGATTTTGGCCAAGTCCGCCGAAGTTCATTGTATATGTAAGCAGCTTTTTCGATGGTTCCTGAAGTTTGTGGAAATAATTGCGTCATTTTTAACCCCCATTAAGAATCGTCGTTCGTCGCTCGTGGTTCGTGCCCCGTCGTCCGTCTTCTGTCCTCTGTTGTCCGTCAGTGTTCGTCCAGCCAGTGGGAGGCAATAATTGCGAAGTCCTTGAGATTTACGATGCAATCGCCGTTTATATCGCCGGCGACAATGGTTTCGCAAATTGGTTTGCCGAAATATGATTTACTTGCTTCTACTGTTCCGCCATAGGCGCCCATATTGATAACTCCGCCATTAGGGAACGGTTCCTCGCCGATGGGACTTGCCGGGTCACCGGCATCTATACACGGACTCGTCATTTCGTCCTTCGTCCATCGTCCTTCGTTTGCATCCCATCTGCCTGCTTGAGATTTCAAATGATAGTCGCCATTATTCGGGTCGGCAAAGCAGGGGTCGGTGTCGGTGCAACTGAAGGAAGTAGCCGGCCACGTTGCTTGGGGGGAATTTCCCCAGATAATGCAGTTGCGGATTGTGCCGTGACCATAAGCCACGATACCCACGCCCTGGCTGAAATTCTGGGTGATGGTGTTATTTTCGATGGTGGCATCACAATAACTTAGCCCGCCGGCGCTCTCACATCCGCCGGCATTGTTGAAGGATATAATGTTGTTGCGGATGAAGCCGTTACACTGGTAAAGCCCACCACCACCTTGATACCAACGAGCCGTATTGGCGGTAATGATATTTTTCTCGATTAGGCCGTCGCAGCAAGAAAGCCCACCTCCGTCCCACGCAAAGTTGCAGGTGATGATGTTGCTAAGAATTGTAGCGTGAGTGTGATTGGTCTCTGAGCCGCCGCATATTCCACCACCGCCTTTAGTAAGGTCGCTGTCTTGATAGCCGTTTTGAATTGTAAAACCTGATAGGACACAAGTTGCATTTTCTGTGCCAGCGAAGGTAACTACCGAGTCAAGATTATTTCCATCAATAATTGTTGCGGCAACCACATTCCAGTCATCGGGATTTATGCTTGTTAAAACAATGTTCTTTCCGCTAAAGTTGATATCTTCTACGTATATGCCAGGCTGGACGATAATTGTATCGCCGTCATTGGCATCATCGATAGCCACTTGAATGTTATGAAAATCAGCAGGGCCATCATCATCGACATAAATGGTTTTGCCTGCTGAGGTAAGAGGCAGTGCCGCCCATATCGCTACCAGTATCAGGCAGGTCTTTATATTCATTGTTTTTGCCATTTTCACCCTTTCAAAATATCCCGCCGACCGATATTTTGTAAGTATTATAACATATATGCAGTAATTTGTCCAGAAGTTTTGTATAGGAATTTCGATGTCGGTTTTCTACCTTCAGAGATTGCCACGCCCCCGCTCCTGTCTTCCGACAGGAAGACGCGGGGGGCTCGCAATGACAAAGACACGCCTGCAAAGATAAAATGCCGCTCTGGTTAATCAATTACCATGTGTTTTTCGTCGGCGGGTTGCAGGGTTATTGTGAGGCCGTCCTGGAGTTGTTTGCCGGTGTAGGTTGTCTTTGAATTGGCGGACAAGTCGGTGACGGTGTAGGTTTTATCGGCCTGGGCGGTGAACCATTCGGGGAACTGATTGATTCTTGGCCAATCGAGGGGCAGTTTCATAATCGTTTTGTGGCGGGGGCTGTCGAAGACGAGTTTTCCCTCCCAGAGTTTTTGTGAGCAGAGAGCTATTTTAAGACAGTCACCATCCTGAATTGCACCGAAGATGACGTCTTCACGCCAGGGCTGAATAGTTACCCCTTTTGTTTTCCAGAGACAATACATAATTGTTGTTCGGGCGAAGTTACCATCGCCGTGCCAGCCCTCGATGATGCCATCGGATTTCTGGATATTCCACATCACCTTTATTTCGCTATCGAGCCATTGTGTGACAGAGGGGATTGGTTCTCGGTTATATAAATTAAGAGCACTCTCAATTGAATCGGCATAACCATCGGCGCTGGTGCCTTCCCAAGGGTAGTTTCTGTAGTATTCGTTGAGATTTGATAGTGCCTTACGAACGGCATCGCGGTAGCTGTCCGTTTTGTCGATTAGATAAATGGTGTAGAAGCCGTTATAGTTGTAGCCCCAGGTGTCGCACAATGCTCTATCGTGCTCGCCTGTCTGGGGGTTGAACCAGTTGTAGAGAAGGCCGTGCTCATTGCAGCCGGCTTCCAGAATGCGGTCTAACATTTCGTGGATGGGCTTTTGGTAAGCGATTTTTTTATCCGGCTGGGCGAAGCAAACTGTGGCGTAATGTTCGCAAAGCCCTGAGACGATTTCGCAGCCGTGGTCGCGCAGTCTAATCATTGTTCCATTTCTTGTGGGGTGTTGCTGGTCCAATAGATAATAGTCGCCCAGGCGGATTGCCCAGTCGAGATATTTTTTATCGCCGGTCATCCAGTAGATTCGTGAGAGGGTCTGGAGCATCTCGCCGTTGACCTCCTGGCTATTGGAGATGATTTTGCCGAATTTTGTGTCGATGGGGGCATTTTGCCAGATATCGTCGAGGATGCCGAGCATACGCTCGCACCAGGGGCTGGGCCCCAGCCATTCGGTTAGGGGCAATAGGCCGTCTTTGACGTATTCGGCTGAGCCGAAAATGATGCGGGATAAATCAATCTGGTCATATTGGAAGTTGCGCTTTGAAAATGAGTATGTGTCGGGCAGATTTCCGACACGGCTTGTCAACTTTTGTTCAGTTTTGAGCATATCAAGCATTCTACTTTCAAAAAGTGGGCGGTCGGTGATGGCTGCGGTCAGAACCATAAATGGGTAATTGTCTGCTGCGGAATCCTGGGCGTTCCAGATATCCTTATCCTGAGAGAGATTTCGTGGGATAAGGCCTGTATTTGGGTCGGCGTATTTGAGCCAGCCGGCCACAAATTTTTTGCAGCGGACGAAGCCCTCATTTGCCGCCCTGCCATTTTCAATGGCCTGCTGAAAGTCCTGTTCTTTCGCCACAGACCTGTCCTGAGCGAAGCCGAAGGAGGTCACAGAGGAGGCACAGAGAAAAACAACTTTGGCTACCAGTGTAAGAAATTTAGTTTTTGTGTCCATTCCTCAGTCAATCCTTTCAGAACTGTCGAATTAAGTCTTGGTTACTCCATATTATTGGTGATTTAAGTTACCATTCGCCACGGTATCAATCATTTTTATGAACTCGTTGCTGTTGATCCATTGTCCTGGCATGCCTCGATCTGGCTTTCTGCTGCTAAAACAGTATTGACGACTACGCCATTTATCAGTCTGGATGTCTGCCAAGAAATTCTTTTTACCTCCTTGTCTCCCAATCCAAATAATGTTTCGTTGCTTGGCTTTTCGATAGATCTCTTCGCCTGATAGATAGCCCTCAACATGTTTGAGCTTACCGGTTCCACCTTTCTGAACGAGCTCGCCATAATGGTCTAAAGCAAACATAAGATAATTGAAGAATCTATTATCTTGAAGTTTGGAGAACATCTTTTCTTCGATGAAAAAATCCCAATAGACCACTTGGTAATCGACGCATTCTGTAATGCCTAATGCCTTTGGCACAAGTGCAATATGAAGAATTTGTTGGTCTGTTAGCTTATATGTACTTTTCAAAACGCTTATCACTGCCTTTTGTTGTGCGGACATTTGCCTTTTTAAACCTGTCTGGCTAGCTTTGGAAAACATTTTGGCTTCAACTACGACAAATAGTTTCACAGGTGTTAAAAACTCTATAATACAGTCCGGGCTATCCTTCGTTGCGGTTTCTATTTTCTCCCCAACATTACGCTGTCCAGCCGATTCCTTCAAATTATATTCGGTGTAAAACAGAAAGTTATCCCCGGTATTTATTTCGTTTATTTCTTCAGGGAAACCCCTTAGAGATTTAAGGAAATCATAAAAAATGCTTAATCCTTTGTGGAACAGTAGGGATGGAAGGACGGTGCCGGTGTAGAATCGTTCTTTGCGATTCAAGGGCAATTCTTTTTCTAAATATTTACAAAAATCTTCATATTTCACTTGAATTACTCCTGAAAAATTACCTTTCAAAACTGCTTGATAAAAAAGTATCTTATTGTAATGCCCTTTCTTCTTCGTAGATGTGAGCAGTCCAGTAGTCTGCCCAGTGGGCAAGGAGCGTAAGCGGCTCTTCTCTATGTGCGACACATTTATTGTCATCAGTATACTGTCCATCGTGGTAAAGTATCGCCTGCGCCTCGGCATCGGATAAAGGGATATATTTTGCCACCAAGTAAAGACTTCTGGCAGCCAGACTCATCTGGGTCAGCTCCCGATTCACCTTGTATATAATGTTCCTATGCTTTACCTCCCATTCGTTTTCATTTTTAATGTAAAGCGGCTTGCCCGGCATCCCGACCTTTCCTACATCGTGGAAAAGACCGACGATTACACAGCTTTCATCGGAAATTTGAGGGGCAAGGCAATCGCGGAATTTCAGGAGATTCTCCGCAACGGCAACGCTATGTTTGAGCAAGCCCTTTTCCTGGTTTAGGTGAAAACGAGTGCTGGCCGGGCTTGTCAGCCAGGAGGTCTCGCTCTCGAGAATCTTGATAAATGAATCAAATTCGCTTTTTCTTTTCACCACTTTGCTCTTAATAGCTTCGTATCTGGCTTCCAATTCCATAATACCTTCCCGATATAGTTCGCCGCACGGTTTTGATATGCGTTCGTTTATTATCGCCTACCTTCGGAGTTGCATTATAGCTGCGAGGGCTGGGGTGTCAAATGTTTTCGTAGCTCGTGTAAGCCGGCGTAAAACGGTTCGACTGGGCTCACCGAGGACGCCGGGCTAAATACTAACGACTTTTGACCAACGACCGTTAACTTCGCCAGGGGCGGGAGCGCTTGAGGTCGGTGAGGATTTTCTTTGCGATGGAAACATCCTCGGCGATTTCAAAGTCAAACATCCCAACGAGTATGTGGTCGGCACCATTTTCTAAGACGTAACGGAAGGCATCATCGGGCGGTATTGCGCCGGCGGCCATTATCTTAAACGCAATCCAGGGCTTTTCGACTGCCTTCATAAATTCGATTGTGTCCTCTGGATTTCTACACCAGTAGCCGGGCACTTCGTTGTAAGAGCCTTTTAGCTCATTGGGCTTTGGGGCGCTTGGGTAATTGTGGTGATGAAATGTCTTGATATAGAAATCGGCTGGGACTTTGTTCTTTTCGCACTCAATGACGACCTTTAAGTCGTGAGCACCGACACCGGAAGGGACGCCATAATCTTTGGCGATTTCCACGGCCTTTGCGATGAGGTCGATTTTGCCCTCTGAGATGAGACGGTCGGAGTGGACGCCCCAGAGATAAATTGCTTCGCTTCCATCATCGACAAGCTCTTTGACCTGGTCGGTGTATGCCTTCATATCGGCTTCAACCGGTGCGGTGGGGCAAATAATCCATTGCATTTTGCCGCCGAGCTTGTAGCGGTATCTTTTGAGCATAGCGACGCAGCCGGGCGGATTGTGGATGGAGAGGGTGTTGATGCCGTGTGCCTCGGCTATGGCCATAGTTTCAAAAATTTTCTCTTCGGTGTTGTAATGTGCGGTGAGGTTATAGACATACCGCAGGTCGCGGCTGTGGGTAAAATGCGTAAGGAGGTTGCCGCCCAAAAGCATTCGGCTGACTTTCAGCTTGCCGATTTGCCCTGTGGGCAGGGTGTCCTTTGAGTTCGGCTGGACCTGAATACCGGCAGCCGATACGGCTTTTTCCTGTTCGGCGGCTTTGGATGGTTTTATTTGCAGCGCGGCTGCTGCGGCTGCGGAGGTAAGAAGCGACTTTTTGATAAGTTCCCGGCGGTTGATTTTTTCTGACATATCTATGCACTCCAATATAAAGTTACGTTTTTGTCTTGCTGGCTCGCCCTAATTCATAGGACTCTGGCCAAACTGGCATTATTATATCATATTCGTCCCCAGAAGGCAAGCACCGAAGGCGAGCATACGGTCGAATCCGGCGGTTTTTAGCTAGTTTTGGGTGTTTTGTCGGCTTTGAAGCCGGATAGTATCAAAAGTAATCCAACGACCGCCATTGCGTAAAGATAGACCGAGTCCATCCAGGGCAGGGATTTGAATAGATTTTGCGACCTTGTAATGATGTTGTCGGTCTGGTTGCCGGCGATGGGCCAGTGCAGCAGGATGTGGTGCATAACGGGGACCAAAATGCCCAAAAACCAAGCCGCAATCCCAAGTCCTATTTTCGTGCAATTCATTTTGTTTTCGCTCCTTTCTTTTGACTAATTGTTCGTTGTCCAACTTTACAATATAAAACGATTAAGTAGCGAAACACAAGGGTATATTTCAAGGTCATTGTGAGCGAGCTGATACCATCTATTGATTTGAGATTGCCACGCCCTGCACCAATGGTTCGACAGGCTCACCATTGGTGCGGGGTCGCAATGACGTGCGCGCGTGTCTTCACCTCGCTCGCGATGACGTTTTGTCAGGTGCTGTTAATCGCCACTCAGGGCGCGTCGTATGGATAATTGCCGCGGATACAAAGCATAATCCGGCGGCAATCGCAAAGCCACAAGCAGCATCAGACTGGGGGAATACTATATTTACACCGGCGTGGCGTGGCTCTAATCCAGCCAGGCCAAAACCTGACAGTGCCCACAGGAAGGCACGCGAAAGTTGTCGCCGCTTAGCCAGAACGATTACAACTGCTGCCAGGCAAATCAGAAGTATGGGAAGATGGAAAGCCAGTGCCCAAAAAAGATCCCGATTGAAGTTGATTGACGATTTCATATATTTCTCCTGAAATTATGCTGTATTAAGCTGATTTTTTTTAGCGTCCTTAACAGAGGCAACGGTCGGGGACAAGTATATGCCGGCAGGCACCCATTTGCAATAGCGAAAGCTCAATATGAACCGCAATACCAATTATAGTTAAAAATTGCAGAAAGATATACAAACAATACTGGAAGGGCTGATAAGTGTCTGGATTCCGGTTTAAGGCCGGAATGACATATTCTGGTTAGTTCGCTGAAAATGCTTATTCTTCTTTTCTAAGTTCAATAAAACGCGATTTTTTCTGATTTTTCAGAAAGATTTTATATCCAGAAAGCCAATGTACTTTAGCTATACAGGCAGATACAGATTTGAAAGGGCAGAATTATGGAAAGATGTATGGATATGATTGTTGCGATAGAAGAATCCGGCGTTGGTCGTGATAAGACGGCAGAGTCGCTGGATTTACCCTCGGTAGAGGCATCTGTGGTTTCGTTATTCGAGCGCTTGCTATTTTTTGTTAAGCCGGTTATAGAATATGCGCTTGGGGTGCACATCGGCTTTGCTATCGGGTGGCTGCTTGGCCTGTGGGCAGGTAAGACCTGGGTGGAATATTTTGAGCCGGTGTGTATGGATGGCCTGAGTGAGCTTTTTTATTGGAGGCTGCTGCCATACAACATTGCGAAAAGCGGCGCAGTTATTGGAATAAGTGTGGGTATTATAACGGTGGCGATAATAAGGAAAAGAATCGGTCTCAAAGAAAGATTGGTAACTGGAAATCACAATAAACATTGACAATATAAATTTCACTTATAAAAAAAGGAGACAAACAATGGACACATTTATGGCCTGGATTGTGCTGGCAGTATTGTCGGGTGTAAGCTGTGCGGCAGTAATAGTCGCTATTTTGAGGCCTGCGGGCGAGTTGTTAAGAGTCAACTCATACATTTCGCCGGCCAGCAGGTTTTATCTGCGGGCATTCTGGCTGATTATGGTTCTGGCAACGCTCAGTGTTGTTATCGCAGCGGGAGAGCCAAGCGCAGAACAGTCCAAATATTTTTTGGATTGTGTTTGGTGGATAGGCGAACAATGGAAAGGCGTCCTTCTGAGTATGGTCGCAGTCATTGGCGGATATGCTGTGCTTTTGAGCATCCTTTTGGCGGTGTTGGGGCGATACCGTGACTAATGAAACTTATCTATATGTGTCATACTTTGCCGCGGTCAGCCTGGGATTGGTTTTAACTTTTGTGATTCTGGCGATACTTCGCGGGCCTCATCGAGAAGCGACGGCGATAGTTACAGTCAGGAAGATAGGCTCTCTTATGAGGCGAGTTTTCCCTTTGTGGCTGATTGTTGCGGTTTTACTGGCATTTATATCAGTAAGCTACATTGATTGCAGCCATAAGGATTATCAACAGGTTGTAGCCGACCGAGGCCACCTGGTAAGCAAGACACGAGAGCAGGCATGGACGATGCTGGCGTGGCTGGCTGTAGCACTGTTCACTTATTGCTTAATGCTGGTATTGTTTCTGTGGGCGGTTGCGAGGACACGACGGAAAAAGGGCGGTGAGACGGCTGGACGTTAGATGATGGATGAAGGACGAGTTGAAAATCGTAAGTCCTACAAACTATCTGCTAACTCATAGAGTATCAGCGCTGATGCGACAATAGCTGCGGTTTCGGTCCGCAAAATACGTTGGCCGAGAGTAATGGGAATTGCGCCGCTGTCTCTCGCTTGCTCGACTTCTTTCTGGCTGAAGCCGCCCTCGGGGCCAATCAGTAAAGCAAACGTTTCAGGAACGCCCTTACCAGTGGAGCGGAGAGCTTGCTGTAGAGTAACTGTGCCTTCGGCGGGCAGGGCGAAGCCATGCACTGGATCAAACCCGCCTTTGGCGGGCCAGGCGATAAGGCGACAGTCAAAATCAACCAGTTTAGATAATGCCTGCTCGAAAGTAACAGGTTGTGACAAGTGTGGGATTCGGCCACGTTGGGATTGCTCTGCGGCCTCGGTGATGATTTTTTGCCAGCGTGCGAACTTTTCAGGCTTAATAGTAGTGTCACGCACTAAGCTTCGCTCGGTGACGACCGGAACAAAGGCCGATACGCCGACCTCGGTGCATTTTTGCAGCACAAGCTCGAATTTGTCGCGGGTAAGCAAACTCTGGAATAGAGTAATCTGTATGGTCGGCTCTCCTGAAGCCGGGCGTTTTGCCATAATCTGGCCGACTACTTCTTGGCGCCTGACTTTTGTTAAGGCGACATCATATTCCTGACCATCGTTATCGAGAATAATGATATGTTCGCCCTCCGACAGGCGCAGGACATCGCGAATCTGGTGGGTCTGGTCTTTGCCCACCAGCACCACTTTATCGTGGTGAAAACAATTCTTTGAAACGAAAAATCGGTTCATTTTTCGTATATCGTCGTTCGTAGCTCGTCGTTCGTGTTTAGCGGTGCGTCCAACCCGCCGTAAAACGGCGGGCTAACTATTTAAATCTACCTTTGGCAGTTAAATCCACCTTATTATACTTTTCTTTAATTAAGAAATCCTTATTATACTTTTTGGGCAAAATGTTTAATCTGGCTACGGCTTTGCCTTCGCCAAGACAAGTAAGGAAGCCGATACTGCGATTTTTTTCCAGCTGTGCGGCAGATTAGTCCTTCCAGCTCCACCATTTCAGAAGACGGGGATTATGTTTGTGGAGCGAAAGGTAATATGTTGCACAGCGAAGTGCATACAAAACGCATCTATCCATTGGTGATGCTTTAGAAATGCACAATTTTTCATAAAGCTGCTGAGGATTACGGCCTTTGAGGTCGCCTGGAGATTTGACGCCGATTGCCCGCAAGTCCTGTGCAATTTTTCTGCCGATGCCCGGCAGGTCTTCAAGTTTTTTTATAGACTGTGCAACCATATAACTCAGCTCTCTCGATATAACCTGGCAAAGGTCTCATTCGATTCCTGCCTGTCCATCCCTTCGACTTCGCTCAGGGCAGGCACGCTGCTGCCAGATTATGGGCAGACGTCTCTGGTGCATTCGAGCCAGTGGCTGGCGAATATGGCCAGGTCAAAGAAATTGACGATGCAATCGTGGTTGAAGTCGCCTATTGGAATCGGGTGCAGGTTGTCGCCGCAGTACCCGGGCCAATATATCGTATGCCTGATACTGTAAATTGTTTGATTTCCATCGGCGTCAAAAAGAGGAACGCCCGGGTTATAGTCCTCGTAGGAGGCGTTCTTCGGGGGCTTATAGTAGATAACATCCTGACATCGCAGCGGCTCAACATTGTGATAGACCTGACCGTTAAATTCCAGCTCGAAGAATATATCAAAGAAGCTGTCTGCGGTGCCGGTCGCAGTAAAGGGAGGCAGGTCGAGCGTGCCGGCCGTATTGTTGGACGTTTCTTCAATCACGCCGGTAGAGTTGATGCCTGGTCGCAGGCGCATATTGACAGGGCCGAGTGTAGGTCCTGTGCCGGAAAGGTCAAGCGCGGCCATTTCTGTCCTGACCTCTTCACGGCCGTCGCTGTCATCATCGTATGCCCGGCCTTCTACTTGGCCTTCGAACTCGGTGTACATACTCGAAAAGCCGGTCAGGTCCACTGTTGCGATGACGCCGGATTTGAGGATTTGGATTTGCGCTCGTGAGAATTCGAATTGGTCAACCTCAAAAGTCGGGCATGTCCACTGCTCACCGAGGGCGAAGTAGGAGCGTGAGATGGCGCCGTCGGCATATAACAGGGGTCTGTGCTCATGGAAGTAGAACCAGTTCATAGGTCCGGGCGGCTTATGAGTTATAACGGCCCTTATTCTGGACGGCCATTCAGTATAGTAGTTTTGCCCGTTGAACTCGACCTTCAAGTAGAGGTCAATTGTTACATCAGCGGTGCCGGCTGGCGTAAATGGCGGCACATCTAACTTGCCTGGTGTGTTGTTGGCCTGCTCTTCTATCTCGCCGGTCAGCTTCAGTGTCGGGTGTTTGCGGACAGTGACGGGGCCATACAAGCTGCTTGTGCCGGTCCAGTTAATGCTGGTGACCTCAAGCTGGACTTCATCGCGTCCGTCGCCGTCATCATCCTGGGCATCTCCTTCGTTCGGGCCTTCAAAAAAGACTTTCCAGGTAAGCGGGCCTGTCACGGCGAAAAACTCTTTGCCGATAGGCGTGATAAGCTCTACGATATGAGCCATATTGAGCACGTCAACCTCGGTAAGAGGGCCGCCTGTAATGACAAAGGCAAGGTTGTCGTCCTTCGTGCCGATGGGCGCCCACCCGCCCGTCATAGTCTGATACACTGCCTTGCCAAAATATGAGCTGGTTGAGGTTTTCCAGCCGACCTCTGCCTTTGATGTGCCCATATCGGCCTGGATGGCCAGCCAGTAGAGCTGGTCTTTGGTCTGATAGAAGGGGTCGGATATTCCGGTGATGTTGACCTGGTAGATGTTGGTGTGGTCATCTGGGATATTCAGGCCGGTGGATGGGCAGTACCAGCCCTGGTCGCCGCTTCCGTAGAGACGGTATATAATCTTGGCTCGTGATGGATTGAGTTGCCAGAGGACTGTTCCTGGCTTGCCTAATGAATTTGCGCATAAGGCGATGTTCCAGGTTACGTTTCTGAAGTCTTCGTTGTCGCCCCGCCAGGAGACCCAGAAGTGGATGTCTTTGATTAGCCCGCTTTCTGAGCACTGAAAATCGTCGGCGAGGGCCTGGTGCACTAAGCAGATGTCCAAGCCGTTTTTATTGGGCAACTGCGGGCTGTGCATCTTGTAGTCGTCACCCTGCGACCAGTCTGCAAGTGTGAGTGTGCTTGAAACTAACAGAACCAGAACCGAGACGATTGAGATTGTTGAAATATACTTTTTCATTTTTACCTTCTCCAATAATGGCTGACGATATGAACTTATACCTGTTAAAAGAACACTACCCCGTGAGATAAGCTCCTATCTCACAGGGCATATATTATATACCAATTATCGACAATTTTCAACAAAAATATTAGGATTGTCAATCTTAGTCGCACAGGACAGGGGGCTGGCGATTACATTCGAGCCATTCGGCCACAGGGACCGCTGATGCGGGGAAAGTAGTCATTGTAACTATTGCTGGTGATTTGAATTGTTCCCCAGCCCTCTGTGCCGGCTAAAGCCGGTGCTGCGAACAAAATGGCGGCTGCGAGCAGCAAGCCCTGTATTATGGCGAACTTCTGAACTGAATACATAAACATCCTCCTTCTATCCGAGGTTTACCGGAAAAATATATCCTTGCTCAGCTACACTACCGAGCAAAGCATCTTATATAATACAAAATTGTTCTTAAAAATTCAAGCATTTCAAGCAATTTTCGGAGGATTTTCTGCCTGAATAGCTGGAACACGGCTTGTCAGACGTAAAACACGGCAGCAATAATTTTTCGGGCTATGGTTTGCTCGCCCAGACGAGTCGATTAACCTGCCGTAAAACGGCAGGCTAAATATAACCTTCTAAATCCAATACTTTATCATCTACTGTCACGCTCGGCATCACCTTCTTCTGCCAGAGCAGATAGGAGCAGCGTAGCCGATATTACGGCGAACCATATTGCAGATGCGGTCAGTATAGGAAAAAGCTCGGCGTGTTTCTACTTTGCATATTCGTACAAGATTTGGTCAAGATTATCACTCCAGTTGTTGGCTTGCACTCTGTCGGCCATTTCGGCAATGCCAGCCAGAGAACCTGTATAGATATATAACCAGCTTCCCTTGTCAGCCGGGTAGCCCCACTGCCTGGCATCCATCCAGTCGTTTGGCTCGGTGTTGGCAGCGTTTTCGGGATATTCGGTCAACGTCTGGTCCAGGTCTAAAAAATACTCCTCATCTGCGTTCAATCTCACCCAAAGGTTGGCTGTGTGATGAAATCCATAGTAGGCCTGGTGTATATGCGGTTTGTCAGGGGCCGATAGGACATGGTCGTCCCTGGCAAAGACCAACATTACTTTGAGATTCGACAGAAGGACCTTAAAGTAGTGGTAATTGTTGACAGTGATGCGGTAGGGCCAGAAGCTGTCTGTTTGCTCGGGTTTTGCAAGGTCATCAGGCCACGTATCCAGCGTAAAGACACCATTATCAAGCAATGCCCTTGTTAAGGCCCTCGAAAAGAATCTCTTGCCTTCCATATCAGGACCTGTTCCGGCCAGGATGTAATCGTCATCTGCCGGCACTTCGAAAAAGGGCATACCTTCCGGATAGGTCTGGTTCTGTATCCAACCGAGTCTCGAATAGTCGATTGAGATGGAAGTCGGGGTGAACCCAGCGGGGTCATAGTAGGGATTAAATACAGGATTATTCTGTTCGTCTAAATGTCCGCACTCCAGCGGATACATTTCATCACGTGTCGGATTCTCTCGGCCGACGAAGTATTTTACGCAAGACAGGTCTTCAGCGTGATAGGCGAGGACATTGGTGGCTACGACGCCTGCATGCGAAGATGCGTAGAGTCCGACATTGCCCGTCAGTGGGGTCATTTCCATCAATTCATCTATATAGTATCCGCGGATATCGGGCAAAGCGCCGGAGGCAAAGAGAATGGTATCTCTGAGTGCGGCAAGGCTGTTGGGGCCTCCGTAGTCGTAGGTTCCCTCGCTTGCAGCGCCGGTTTCGGGGTCCTCTTTACCCGGCCAGAGATAAGTAACGAAGATTGCTCCCACCTCAGTTGGGTCATATTGGAGGTCAAAGCTTACAAATCTGGGTGTGTACTTCTTAACGAACCAAGTTGAAGCCACCACGACTACAGGCGCTCCTTCGGGATAACGGGGCGACTCTGGTAACTGGATGCGGACTGCAATATTGCCGTTCTCCGGGGAGCGAACGTGTGTAATCATTGTCTCTCCTGGTTCGGCTTTGTCGAGGTGCCAAAGCCAGTTGTCGGCTAATATAGCGAAGTCCTCCCAGTCAACGCGGCCATCCTTGTTAATATCAGCGCCATTACCTCCCTGAACCAGTGTGGCGAAAATCACGCTCATTAGAATCGCGATACTTAATCGGGCTTTCACTTTCCTGCCTCCTAAAAATTGTTTGTATTTTGTTTGTAAGATATTAAATTCACGATTCTTCATAACTATTATACAGATTTGACCTGTCTTTGTCTATCAAGAGGAATATGGATTTTTGCAAAAGCGTAAAAAAGCCCCCATCTTTGAGGTGTTTTTTGCTTGACATTTGGCAGCCGTTCAGTTAAGCTATTTTTATCTCAGGGAGGAGTGGTGAGAAAGGCATTTCGGCTTTTCCCACACAACAGCATCAATCAGGATGGAAGATAGAGTTTGGGTATTGGAGCGTTTTTGCGCTCCGGATGAAGATATTGTTTCCACAAAAGGTGGCTTTTTGGGGCGCAGGATGGAGTAAAGAGAAGATGAAAAGACATATCTTTGTCCACAGGATGGCTGGCGCCATTGCGGCGGGTATTGTTATGCTGTCGGCATTGTGCAACTGTGCAGAGGCGGTTCTGGTTTTCAACGACGGCGGCGAGCATATCATTAACTACGAAGTGCATGATGTGGTTTATGTGGACGAGGCCTCGCCGGGCGTCGGGACCAAAGTCAACCTGCTCGACGGCGGATGGATACACGCCTGGCTGGATGCTTACGAAGACAGCCGAATCAACATCCTCGGCGGGCAAGTGTCCGGTTCGGTCCACGCCTACGGCAGAAGCAATGTTACAATGACCGGCGGCGAAATCGGTGGACCGTTCTACGGCAGGGACAACGCAATCATCGACATTTCGGGAGGAGAACTCGGTTCGTGGCTACAGACGTTCAATGACGTGGAAGCAACAATATCAGGCGGCCAGATTAGTTTGTTTGTCGAGGCTTGGGACAACAGCCGGATTACCATTTCCGGCGGGGTGATAGGCGGACGAATTGCAGCCGTCCGCGACAGCCTGATAACAATCGTTGGAACAAATTTCGCAATCAACGGGGTGCCGGTTGCCTACGGCGATTTCGCAAGAGAATACGGAATTATAGGGGTCATTACCGGCACGCTGGCAAATGGCGATGTGATGAATAATAGTTATTCGCTTGTGCACACTGGCGCCGACATCAGATTTATCCCTGAGCCGGCGACGATTCTGCTCGTGCTTGGCGGAATAGTAGGTGCGCGGCTTGGCCGGCGTCATGCCGCTACAAAAACCGAAGTTTAAGAGTAAAAGTATTGAAGTGGAACAAGGATTCAGGTATAATTGCAAATATGACAAAACTTATGCACATTCTTTGCCTTTCCCTGCTCGTGCACATTCCGTTGATGCATGCAGCGGAAGAAGGCCCCAAAACCGCCGCCTCCTGGGAGGCGGGCGCACCCATCGTCACTTACTGGTGCGGCCCGCCGCTCACAGATGCCGTCGCGCAGCAGATGACCGAAGGCGGCTTCAACCTCGTCTGGTGCGGCAACGAAAAGGAACTCGATGTGGCGCACCGTTACGGCCTGCGCGGTCAACTCACGAGCGCGCTGCTCACACCCGCGTCACTCGACGACCCTAATCGCCGCGAGCAACTGGACGCCCTTATCGACCGTGTCAGCAAGCACCCTGCGCTTTACTCCTACCACATCATTGACGAGCCTAATGCGTTGCAGTTCCCTGCGCTCGGCAAGTTAGTCGCGTATCTGCGCGAGCGCGACCCGGCGCACCTGGCCTACATAAACCTGTTCCCGACGTATGCCAGCAACGAACAACTCGGCACTCAGGGCGACGTGGTTACGGCCTACAAAGAACACCTGCGCCTTTACGTCGAGCAGGTGAAGCCGGCGCTCATCAGCTACGACCACTATCAGTTCAGGCTCAACGGCGATAGTGACCAATACTTTCTGAACCTGGCGATGATCCGGCGTGCGGCGAAGGATGCAGGTGTGCCCTTCCTCAACATTGTGCAAGCCTGCACCTGGGCGCCGGACGCGATGCGTGTGCCCAATAAGAACGAGCTACGCTACCTGGTCTATTCAACGCTGGCCTATGGTGCGCAGGGCATCAGCTATTACGTGTATGCCTGCGTGAACCACCAAGGGAGTCTCGTCAGTCTGGACGGGACGCCCGGTCCTCTTTATCACGCGCTCAAATCCTACAACCGTGAGTTTGTCGCCATCGCGATGGAACTGAAGCCGCTGCGCTCGCTGGGCGTGTATCACACCTCGATGTTGGAACGCGGCTGTGAGCCGCTGCCGGCGGACGCGCCCTTCCGCCTTGACCCCTTAGAGTCGCCCGCCGGAACGCGCGGTTTTTTGCTTGGCTGCTTCGGGGTCAAAGAGAAGCCGACTCACGTGGTCGTGGTGAACCTAGACTACAACGCCGAGGTGAACGCATCACTCGTGGGGCCGGGTGAACTCGAACTTTTCGATGCTGCGACCGCTCAATGGTCCTCCGCGAAGAAGGTTGCAATCGAATTGATTCTGCCGCCTGGTGGAGGGAAGCTTGTGCGAATCGCTCGGCCAGACAAGTAACAACGCGGCTTGGCCAACGTAAGACGCGTCAGCAATAACCTTTCGGGCACGGCTGGCTCGCCCGTCCTCGTCAAAAAGTCAGGTTTCTCTTTCTATGCTCTCTTCTGCCAGGGCAGATAAAAATCTGCTGGCGCTTTCGGCGGGTAGGGCGAAGCCCTGCACCGGATCAGACCCGCCTTCGGCGGCTCGTGAATCGTTGCTGGTGTGCGTCCTCCGGAGGGTTTTAGTGAGGTCATCACAATCAGGACAAAAGAGAAAAAACAAGGTTTTTTAATGACCAAGTTTAATCTTTTAGAGAGATTGTGAAGAGCAAGGTCTTGAAATGATTTTGGTTATTAGGCGTCAGCGTTTGAGAACAGCGAAGGTGCTTGAACATTCATCGAGAGGTCTTATGCTACGCTTTGGTTCTCTCTCAATCTCTTGAGCATTTTCTGGCTGTGGAATCTGACCACAGAGAGCAACTGCTAGTGCATGCTCACGATATAACCGGTCAAGCTCCGGGTCCAATGACATTAATTCTCGGTCATTAATGCTTGGGACACTATTCATTCTACCTTCTCCTTCGTTTTATGGGTCTCACTTTGCAAGTTCCTATTAGATATTTGCTCAACGAACTTACCTTTCTCATCAACACTCAGTGTAGCAAGTTTCCACTTCGTAATCAAGTCCTTTCTTGCATCTTTCTCTTGCTCATATAATTCGTTGAATTTTATAATTAGTTCGGTCTTTTCGTCAAAATACTTTACTTTTTCGGTTGAGCAAACCATTCCAAGATCGGTTTCCTCCCCTACTCCCGGGGCAACTTGTGCTACTCTTTGGGCACGAAATACAGCGTAGAGTGTCTCAACAACACTGATTACTGGCGCATAAGTCTGAATCAACGAAATCAGCGCATGCATACTCCCGCTTCCAATGGCATGGAAACCTATTGAGTTATAACAGTCAACTAATCCTGGATTTCGTATCCCATATATACTCGGCCCAGATTCGTCAACGCCGGCGATGATTAGCTCCAGTGGTAGCATAAATGTTGCAAAAGCATGGTCTATCTGAGAGTAAACCGCAGGCGGCAGAAGTTTCGCACCGGCTTCAATAAAAATCTGGTGGTTTATACCTCTGGATCTTAGAAGCTGAGCTTCAAGAATTTGAAGTCTTTTTCGTTGGTACATTTCTTTTACTTGTTCGGCGATTTGTGCGATTGGAAGATTTGCTTTTTGAGAAGTTTCTCTCACAGCATCGAAAATCTCTTTGCCTTTAATTGCGTCTCCTGCCGATAGCGCGATGCAATGGTTGCTAATTTGGGTTAGTTTTGGCAAACTATGTTCAAATTCAATCGGAGGAAAAGTTGAGGTAACCATTCTATCAGTAGCAAATGCTGTTACTCGGTGCTTTTGATTTATTGCCACTATGCAAACAGTCATTTCACACTCCTTTCAGGATGTAGGAACTAAAGGCATATTTTTTTATTGTGCTGTACATCTTATTGTTCTTGAGTAACGTTATTCTTAAAACAAATTACCTTGGCGTTCAGTTGTTCAATAATCGGCTATTATAATAATAGGCCCACTTTGGTCAATCATTTTTCTTTGACGGTTGGTTTTCTTCTGCCAGGGCGGATAAGAGTCTGCTGGCGGTTTCGGGGGATAATTGGCCATGTCCCTCGTCTTTCGTCTCTCGTCTTTCGTCCCTGGTATCTCTTGTGTTGTGCATATTGCTAAGTGCGTCTGGTCTGGTTGCAGACGAAGAAAAAGAGATGATGTCCAGGCAGGCCTTGCGTGCGGTCTCCTGATTTTCAGAGTCGGTCAGTTGCACTAACTTAGCTGCTGCGAGCGGTGCGTAGCGGGCAATCAAAAGGGAACTCTGGCGAAGAGAGCTTTCGATTCTGCGGTCAAGCTCATCAGCAAAATCTTTGTTGACCAGCCACCTCTTGTAGAGATTATGCGAGACTTTGTATTTGTCGAGGATGGCCTGCTCATCGAGCTCGCCTTTGAAAAGCTGGTCGATGACAGCCAGTTGGCGTTTGGTGAGTCCGCCACACGGACGGCGGATAAATTTTATTTTTTTGTTCATTGGTTCATCGTTCCTTGATACTCGATTCTCGATACTCGTTGTTATATTGGGCTGTTTCTGTAGCCGAGCTCTTTTTGCAGCAGGGCGATGAAGACTGCTGCAGGATTTCTGCCCTTTTGTGCTTCTTTTGCGTAGTCGAGGGCCTGTGCGAAGATTTCCTGTGTGAATCGGCCAGTTGCCACGCCTGCAGTCAGCCAGTTGGTGACATTTCTAAAGCAGGTTCTGTCGGATTGGCTGCGAGGCCTGATTATCTAGCAAAGAGCGCCATTGAAATGCAGCGACTGAATCTGGCTGTCTGCCGCGATGCGTGTAGCCGCTGGATTTGGTGCCGTTCGAGGCGAAGTCGAAAAAGAGAGAGTTTGATTATTCGAATTCGTATTCGAATTCGAGATTTCTTTCCTTTCTCTTTCGATTTCGTTACGTTTACTTTCGATTTCGTTATCTTTACTTGGTTGCAACGGCGTTGCAACGGATGTTAGGCGTTTTCTTGCAGATGCAAGTCCTGCTTTTCGCTGGCTTTGCAGCAATTTTTTTGCCCTTGTTAATTCTTTTGTTACACGTTTATGCTTTATCACGCCATCTCGTGTCTGAAATTTTTTTGTGATATTTTGCCAGATTTTTTCAAAGTCGTTGCAGTTGCAGAGTCTGGCCAGAGTTGGCGTGTCGAATTCGGATTTGCCATTGTTGCAATAAAGGCGGAAAAGCAGCGTGCAATAGACGCCTCGCTCCTGGGCGTTCATCTTTATGAAGTCGAGGTCTATTAAAAACGCTTCGCTTTCAAGCTGGACATATCTTACTTTCATAGTTTACCGATTCTCGATACTCGATTGATTTTTTCCTTTTCTTAATTCTGTTCTAAAGTATTGTTTGATTTCGTCAGCGGCGCTCGCAGCTAAAAAACGCTCTGCGATGACTGTAAGGGCAAACGCATTTCCGGCTGCTCGCGGCTGTCGTTTGGTGTCGGGGGAAACCAGAGACTGTGCAAGTATCAGTGCTTTTTCGATTGTTTGCTTTTGCGCATAGGTTACAAAAAACACCATCGGTTGAGCAAAACCATTTGCCGGTATGTTTGCGGGAGCGGAAGGCAATTTTAGATTAGCCAATCGCTCAATCTGCTTGCTGGTTGCAGGCAGAAGTTTTGCAAGCTCACGGGCCGACAGTTTTGAATTTAGTTTTCGAATCAGTGTAAGTTTTTTCTCCAGGACATCTGTGCCGGAAAGGCGGTTGATTGTGGCAAGCAGGATGTCTGCCTGGTGGTCGTCAATATCCCAGACTATGACATTGGCGGTTTTGCAACTGAGCTGCTTTAGCGCCTGGTAGCGATGACAGCCGTTGATTATCTGAAAGCAACCTGCTTTATCCGGGTGTGGCCGCACAAGAAGAGGCTCATAGCGTCCGGTTTGTTCTATATTGCGGACGAGTTTGGAGAAATTAGCTTTGCTCATTCGGTTGGGATTGTCGGGATGAGAGATAAGTTTATCCAGCTTGATTGTTCGTAATTCATTGTTCATAGTTCTTGTTTGGTTAATTGGTTAATGGTTCGACTGTGCTCACCATACATTGGTTAATTAGTTAATTGGTTAATTTGCCACTTACCACTCACTATATGCTGCACGCTAAATTTGGGTTAAACCAGATATAATAAATCGGCTTTTCAGTCAGCTTTGACAGGATGTATCTTGTGCGCTGGCGGCTTGGCGGCATATTTCGGCGTTTGCCATAGCATTGCAGGAATTTTTGGATTTGGTTTTCGATGAAATCAGCGGCAGGCCAGCGAATAGCAGCAAGTTTTTTCTGGACAAGCTCGGCGTCGAGCAGGTCGCTTTCTTCGATATCGACCAGGCTTAAAGCCTCAATGAGCTGTGCACAATCCTTTGATGTTGAGCCGATGTATGGCGTCAAGCCTGCCTTTTCAAAGAATGGATTTACAAGTCCCATTACGGCAAGAGCCTCGATGATGGGGACATTCATCTGTGGCATTGTTTCGCGAACCAGCCGTGTGGCAAGACCCAGGCCTCGTAGTCGCGGGTCGATGATGACGCGGGCGATAGTTCGAATGTTTTTATTTATAAGAGCAAGTTGAGTTCGTCTGTCGAGTCCTGCAAAAAGGCCGGCGGTGGCGACATTTCGCATTGCAAGGCCGGGCGTGGGCAAGCAATAGACGATGACGCCGAGCGGGTCGGACTTCGGAAGGCCAGGTACAAACGAGACAGGTTTTAATGTGAAGATAGCGGCGAGCGGGCCTATGGTGTCGGAGCGGTAGTGATAGGCTGAAAGACTTTTGTAATCATCCATACAGCCGGGCACAACCTGCAATTTTTTTGTAACGCTGCAATTCATAAGTTTTGAATTTTGACTTTTAAGGTTTAATCTTGTAAATCACCTGCGTCGGCCCACAAAACTCTTTTTCAATCAGCACATCGGGGGACAGGTCAACAAGGATGTCATTATGGCTGGATGCGAGGATAAAGATTGTGCCGGTCTTTTTTGCAAACCTGTGGATGTTGTACGCGATTGAGGCGGCAGTTATGCGGTCAAGGGCAGCACAGAACTCATCGGCAAAGACAAATTTCTTTTTTGCTTCCAGTGCCATTGCAAGGCGGAAGCGGTATTTCTGGCCATCACTGAGGTTGGCAGGAGAGTTGAGGATACAGAAGCAGTCACTTAACCCGGCGACACCAAGAATTTTCAAGCTCGTTATCATGTCTGTGTTGATGCAATCAACAAGAGACCTATCACGGGGCAATTTTATCTTCGATAAGTTCACCCGATTTGATGGAGGGACAGATTTTTCCAGCTCCTTTAGTAAAATAGTTTTCCCTGACCCTGATGGGCCGGTGATATAGACGATGTCACCATCTTTGATTTCTATTTTGCAGCTATGTGTAGAGGCTTGCTGGAACCTGTCGATGGTCAGGCCGAACATCCTAAGCACGGCAGAGGACTTTTCAGTTAATTTTAATTGCCGGTTAATACTTTTTGAGATGGTGTATGTTGCCATTGTTTTGAATTTCTTATTGTTTGGTGCGGTAAGTTATTTAGGATATATTTTATCCTTTTTATAATTTTACGGATGCTGTAGTATGAAAGCTGCGTTTTTACAGCGATTTTTTTCATCGGTAGTCCAAGCAGGAAATAATGTTTTGCGATAGTCAGTTCAGCTGCGGTGAATTTGCTGCGATTTTTCAGGCACGTTATATATTCACAGTTAAGCAATCTTGACGACAATGTGCGGATTCTGCGGGCGATAGAAGATTCATTGCAGCCTGTCAGTTGAGAGAGCTGGCGGAAGCTGTGGCCATCGTCCAGATACATCGTCATCAGCACCCTGTCTTTGCCTGTAAGTAAAAAGAGTCTGTTGCGAAGCAGTTCGATTGTTTGAGAGTTTTTTTGCTCGAGAATGTTGAATTTTTTATATTCGTGGTTCATTGTTCGTTTGTCGTTTATGAGTTAATGAGTTCATTTCTTGTTATAAATATAAGCTACACCAAGTTAAATATATTAGATATATATCATACATTATTATAACATTAACCACTTAAACAACTTTGTCAAGGATTTTGTCTAAAATATTTCAAATATTTTCATAATTTTAATGAATATCAAACTTTAAGACGGCAAAACCAGGTATGTAGAAGGTTGTAAGTCTTTATTCGAACTGGAGATACAATTTGAGGTAGTAAATCGGCAGTTATTGAGGTTCAAAAATTAGATATTGGGGGCTTGGAGAAATTTTTGCTTTATAGTTATCGGCCAGGGTGAGCTTTGATGTGCAACCAACCATATTGACAAGCTTTGCGGAGCCGGAAACAGGAAGAGAAATCTCATGCTCCTGACCTGTTGTCCAGAAGGCGATTGCCTGGTTTTTGGCGTTAGATAGTTTGAAGACAAAGTCATTTTCACTGCCTGTATTAAGGCGTTCCTTGATTGAGTAACCGGACAAATTTTTAGCGATGGCCAGGGCAGCGGCATAAGCGGTTTTGTGAGACAAGTCTCGTTCAACCGTACCGAAGTTGTGCTCTCTTTCGTTTGGGTCGGGGCCATCGTTCTTCCAGTCATACCAGATACTGACGGGGACGTTCTGATAGAGATTTATCAAAAACATCCGCGCCAAATACTGGGCTTGCTGAACATTGGAGAGTCGGGCGTTGTCCCAGTTGACGTTTGAGTAGCCCCATTCGCCGGAGAGGATGGGAATAGATTTTCCCTGCGGGGCATAGCGGGCGATTAGCTCGCGCAGCCGCGCATAATCTTTTATGACGGTTTCGGGATTCTTCGGGCGGTATGGATGAATGGTTAATGCGTCAATCCAGTTGAGCAGACCATTTTTGAAGCAGGATTCGAGCCAGTCGAATGGAATTGTCGATGTGGCGGGTGCGACGACAAGGGCAGTTGGGTCTGCTTTCTTGACGGCCTGGGCGGCTGCCTCGACTAATTTGCAATAGTCATCGACGCCCGGCTGGGGCGTCCAGAATTGTTTTATGTTCGGCTCATTCCAGATTTCCCAGAGGATATTTTTACCTGCGTATCTTTTGGCGGCGGCTTCGGCAAAGTTGGCAAAAGCAGTTCTTCCTGCATCTGTGCGGACGGATTGTTCGGATTCATAAAGTCGATTGCTGTAGTCCAGAATATAGAGGATTCGGATGCCGCGTTTGATACAGCCGGCTGTTAAAGTGTCGTAGCCGGTTCGCTCGAAGTTATATGTGCCTTTTTCTCTCTCGATGCCCGACCAGGAGAAATCCATACGGATGAATTTGAAGCCGGCCTCGGCGATTAAATCGAGGTCCTTCGGCTCTCCTGTGAAATGGATATTAACGCCGAAGCCATCGGGGATTTTTAGCTCCGGCAGGGCTGCTGCGGCAGGAAAGGCAAAAGGAAAAAGTAAAAAGGAAAAAGAAAAAAGCGAAACAAATGTTAAAACGGTTTGACGGTTGGTTGTTCTATTCATTTTTTGCTCCTTAATTTTTTAGTCAGGTATTTTATAAAAAATTCAAACTGTAGAAGAACAAAGTAAAGAGCGTTAATTTATGTTCAGCACGCACCGAAAACCGATATAGTAGTACCGGTACGTCGGCGAGAAGCTGAGGTAGCGGTACGCTACGCGGCAACCGTAGGTAGTGCAGGCCCAGCTCCCGCCGCGAAGAACGCGGTACAACCCCCAAGTCGGTCCGGTCGGATTGGTTTGAGGGCTGATACTATACTTACCATACCAGTCATTACACCATTCCCAGACATTACCGGCCATATCAGACAAACCGTAATTATTTGCAGCAAAACTTCCCACAGGTGATGTATAAGGGTAAATCCCGTCACTACTCCAGGTTGGGTGATAGCCTTCCGTCTGGCTTACGTCATACGGATAATATGGATGACCTTCTTCCCAATAGCTATAATAATTCGCCTGATTGTGGGAAATGGTATCGCCCCAGGGGAATCGTTTGCTGGATAAGCCGCCACGAGCGGCATATTCCCATTCCGCTTCCGTAGCGAGACGATAGCCGCGTTTGTTGAAATCGCAGGTCCAGGTCGAAAGATTATAGCACTGCTCATATCCATCCTGCTGGTTTCGCCAGGTACAGTAAGCGGCAGCACCATACCAACTCACACAAACCATCGGGTCATTTGCCATATTGCGTCCGCCTTTAGTGCGGACGCTGAAAGCACCGTCGCTGTAGGAAATCTGGCTCCAACCATCTGAAGTCGAGGTATCACAATACGGTTTATTGTTTCCGCTGCCATAAACCACGCCGTCGGAGACATAAATGCTGTTGCTGTCGAGAGCGGAATTGAGATACTCACAATACTGCTGGTTTGTTACCTCGAACTTTCCAATAGCAAACGAATCCAACTGAACCGTATGGACAGGGCGTTCATCTGAGTAACCCTCGTTGAAACTATCTCCCATCTGAAACGTTCCGTCGGGGATATATGCAAAATCATCCGGGATACAAGGGTCGGTGGTCAGCCATTGAGAGGCCAGAATGGCAAAATCTTCAAAATCGACAAAACAATCACCCGTAAGGTCCGCCGAAGGGCACGCCCCACGCACTCCGCAGAACAGGATTGCGGCTAATATCGCCGATACAAATAAATGGTTTTTAGTCATTTTATCCTCCTCTTGAAAGATGCGTTTTTCTCGGCGAATTTCTCATATTAAACGCATATCTACTACTTCGTCGCAGATTAAATGATGAACAATGTCATTCTGAGTCCTTCGCTTTGCTCAAGGATAAACTCCGCGAAGAATCTCCCTTGCAAGGGCCAGATGCCTCACTTCGTTCAGCATGACAGCCCCTTAAAGAAACTGCGACAAAGCGCTGCTCAACAAAGCTATCCGGTTCAACTATAATACCAAAATATTACTCAAATTGCAACAATTTTGCTGGTCTGTTGGCAAACAGGAGATTGCTTCGCCCCGATAAACGGCATCGGGGCTCGCAATGACAAAGAAATCGTGCTTCACGTCATTGCGAGGAGGCCGAAGGCCGACGAAGCAATCTCTACTTTAGCAAAAAGCCCTCGTGGAGGGATGACAGGTCATCGATTTATGTGTAACAGGGCAATACCACTTTGGGGGTAGAAATTGGTCAAGATTTGGTGCTATCGGAGAGGGAAAATGGAAGATTTGTAAAAAAATTTTTATTCGTCTGTATTCAAGAAGTTACGCCAACAGGCACTTTGGAAAAAGTCGGAATTTTCGTCAAGGTCGTGCAGGTTTTTCCTAAATACGGAAGGGCGTGTAAAAGGCAGAAGTAAAAAGTAAAAAGTAAAAAAACAGAGGCATAAAGGATAAAGAATGGGATTTGAACTTGAGATATTTAATTCGGGTCAGGACAGACTCGATGGGGACTTTGTTGAGTGGCTGGTCGATGAACACTCGATAGATATTCATCGGCACTTCGGAAGACTATGGGATTACTACGCCAACCAGATGGTGGAGATAAGCGATACGGGCAGTTTATACGGCAAGCTCAACGAATCCGGTCGCTGCTACGTTCAGGCACAGGAATATGGTTTGCCGCCACGGATAACGGGGCTTATACATTCATCGGCAGGCGGTTTGTTTGCGGCAAGGCCGGTCAAGGATATTCAGCGCAAAGAAGTTGTCATCGAGAACGATATAGCGTGGCGAATAAACGCAGCGGTGGATTTTCTTTTCGGCAAGCCGGTTAATTTTGTCTCGAGGTCGCCGGATGGCCAAAAACGTGCAGAAATCGAACGGATTATAAAGGCAGTGTTTGCGGCCAACGGCGGCATAGGATTCTTCCAGGATATGGCGGTGCTCGGAAGTGTCTATGGTTTTGTCGATTGTTTCGTCAGGCCTGGCGACTCCGCATTGAGCGGGTTCCAAAGCATTTCCTCCTCCTCCCACACTTTACCACTTGAAGATGTGCTGCAATTAGCACAAACAATCGGCCTGGAACTGATTGAGGCACCGAGAGCACTGCCTGTTCTGGATGAAAATGATTACAAGAAAATCAGGTACTATATCCAGCATTTTTATCAGAAGAAAAACGCTCTGAACAAGAAAAGCTCTTTTTTAGGAAGGCTGCTTTCCGGCAACAGGGGAGGGGAAGGCCGGCAGGTGGTTGCGGTAACGGAGATTACATCGGCGACCGGCTGGCAGCGATATGAGGATAAAGAGTTAGTTGCGGAGGGGGAGCTGCCGTGGGGCTTTTTACCGATAGTGCATATCCAGAATATAGCCCAGCCATATTACTATGAGGGGATAAGCGATGTTGAGCCGCTTGTGCCGCTGCAGGATGAACTGAACACGCGGCTTTCCGACAGGGCAAGCAGAATTACATTTCAGTCATTCAAGATGTATCTTGGCAAAGGCATTGAGGGCTTTGAGGATAAGCCGGTTTCGCCGGGCAGGATGTGGCACACAGATAATCTTGAGGCGGCGATAGAGGAATTCGGCGGAGATGAGGCGGCGCCGAGCGAGGGGCTGCACATCGCTGAAATCAGGGAGGCGATGGATAAGGCGAGCGGCGTGTCGCCTGTCGCTGCAGGGATTTTGAAGGGCAAGGTCGGCAATCTAACAAGTGCGGTGGCGCTGAGGCTGACGCTGATGGGGATGCTATCGAAGACTGATCGGAAGAGATTTACATACAGTGAAGGACTCAATCGAATATGCAGGGTGATTCTGGCGATGCTCGATACCGCTAATATCTATAAGACCGGAGATGCGGATAGAGAAATGGACGTGGTTTTTCCGAATCCGCTGCCGGAGGATGCGATGGAGAAACTCAAGGAAGCGCAGATAAAAAAGGAAATTGGAGTATCAACCGAGCAGGTGCTCAGAGAATTGGGATACGAAATTGTGAAATGAGATTAAAGGTATGGATTCCCGCTTTCGCGGGAATGACAGACGAGGAAATTTTATGAGTCAGGTTGAGATGCAGACCCCAGAGGGGGCAGAGACAGAAATTTCGGCAAGCGAGGACAATGCTAAGTTTGTGCCGGTGGCTGAGTCAATCCGCTATCGAAAGAGGGCACAGGGTGCCGAGAAAAAGGTTGAGGAATTATCAACGCAGCTTGCGGAGGCAAAAACAGAGGCAGCAAAGCTTTCTGAACAGCTAAGAGACATTGAGACGGAACAGAAACTTTTGCGGAAGTTAGCTGCTGCCGGCGCGGTGGATTTGGAGGCGGCTGTGGTAATTGCCAAGTCGAGATGTGATGATAGTTCGGGGACGGACGTAGATAGTGTGATTGAACAGCTCAAGAAAGAGAAACAGTATTTGTTCAGCGGTCCCGGCTGGGGGAGCGGTTCGGGTGGCAACACGGCGAAAAAGACCGCAGGGGCGAAAGAGAAAGTGGCGGATGGCCATACGATTCTCGAAGCAGCAGCCAAGAGGGCAGTGACAACGGGCAACAGGATAGATTTGCATAGGTATTTAAGGCTGAGAAGAAATTTTTTGTGAGTGGATTAGTTAATTAGCGAATTAGTTAATTAGCGAATAGAAGGAGAAAAGAAGATGGCATTTACAGGGAAAGCGACATATTCAGCGGGAACGACTCTGCCTGAGCTGGCGGAGGACGTATCAGATTTGATAGGGATAATTTCGCCTTATGAGACGCTGCTGCTGGATGCTCTCGGCGACCCGATGAGAGAGGCGACAAGCACGCATCACGAGTGGCTCGAAGACGAGCTTTTGCCCAATAAGGACACAATCAATGACAGCACCTACACCAATCCGACGACAGATACCGATTTTGTGGTTGACCACGGCAGCAGATTCCGCGTGGGCGACCAGATTCAGGTTGAGGGCAGCGAGGAATTGATGCTGGTGACCGCTGTAAGCACCAATACGTTGACGGTGGTTCGCGGTTATGCAGGCACGACTGCTGAGGCCCTTGCCGACAATAAGGTGATTAACATCTTAGGCAATGCAGTTCTGGAAGGTTCGGATAAACCGAGTGCGAGATTCACAAACCGCGTGAGGAAGGGCAACTATACGCAGATATTTACTGCGACGGTGGAAGTGAGCGGGACGGATTTGGCTGCGAGCCAATTGGGTCTTGCTGACGAGATGGATTTTCAAAAGCAGGAGCGGCTGCGGGAGCTGTTGCGAGACCTGGAGAATACGGTCATCAACGGCGGGCAGCCGGCCAGCACGCCTGAGGGCAGCGGCTCGGTGCGAAGGACAATTGAGGGAATTATTCAGCACCTCTCGACAAATGTTTTCCACACCGGCGACAGCGGATTCCCAACAGGCAACGACCTTGATGAGGCAAAAATTAACTACGTGCTGCGTAAAATCTGGGAGAACAGCAGCGGCAATGTTGACCTGATTGTGGTCGGGGGATTCCAGAAGCGCAAGATAAATGCCTTCTGCGCCGACAGCAGGACATACGCAGCCGGTGACACGACCTTCACCAATATGGTCAGTGTCTATGAGAGCGACTTTGGCGTTTGCAGGATTATCACAACGCGATGGGTGCCGCAGGATGCAGCGCTGCTTTTGGATTCTTCGCGGATAAGCGTGCTGCCATTAGCGGGGCGGAGTTTCTACTTCAAACCTCTTGCCAGCGGCGGCGACTATGAGAGCGGGGAACTCATCGGCGAATACACACTGGAGCTGCGTAACGAAGCGTCACAGGGGATTATTCGTGATTTGACAACGAGCTAAGAATAGCGTTTAGCCCCCGCTCCTGTCTTCCGACAGGAAGACGCGGGGGCTATCCGTTAAAACTGCAAAGAGGTAATAAAATGGTTAGTTTTTCAAGCGATGCGGATATTTTGAAATATGAGCCAGCTCTGTTCGGCGAGCTACATTTAGCGTGGCAGGTGCTGGCAGCAGGTACGGACGGGGAACTTTCCGGCACAACGTTTACTGCAAATGGTGCAGATTTTGTGGGTGCACAGGTTTCAGCAGGAGGAGTTATAAACTTGCGAAGTGCCGATGGTGTGCTGGATGGGGCTTATGAGATAGTTTCGGTGGACTCGGCGACGCAGCTTACGATTTCAGTTATCAGGCCTGATTCAGATTCTGCTGCGGTTGCTCCGCCTTCGGCTGACCAGATAACTTATCAGGTAAGCACATTTGCGCCGCAGGCCAATGAGGTTGGTTTTCAATTGACCGAGTATTTTGGCATCAAGCCCGGCAGCCCTGAAAGCAGCTATGAAGTTGAGGATATTCTGGATAAAGAAGTGTTAAAAAGGGCATCGGTGTTTGCGATTATCGCAGGTGTCTATGCGATGTTAGCAAGCAAGGCCGGCGACGAGAACTTCTGGAAGAAGAGTTCGCATTACCAACAGCTTTTTGAGAAGGCCAGAGAGCGGTGCCGTGTGAGTATTGACGCAGGCAGCGATGGGGTAGCTGATGTTACAAAAGGCGGAGGAGCCATAAAGCTGGCGAGGGACTGATAATTGATTAGTGGAACGACTATGGGCGTGAGTTTAGACGGACAAGTTTTGTTTGACGAGCAGCAAATAGAAATTGAGGCGGGCAGTTTTAATCGGGCCTCGATAGAGCGGGCGGTGCCGGGTCTGGATGGGATTCTCAGCATCGATTTAGGCGGTCGCGGCCGAAAGATAAAGCAAACAGGCGTGATGAGGGCCAGCAGCCGAACGCAATTAAATCAGAAAATCAACTCGATATTGGCCTTTATGGATGGCAACACACATACGCTGGCCAGCAGCAGCGAAGAATTTGACAATCTTAGGATGGATTCGTTTAAGATAAGCAGCGAGAGGACGAGCGGCAGCAGCGTGGTGGTCGATTATGAAATCGTTTATACGCAGTTGAACCCATTAGAGTAAGAAAAGTCTATCACGGGTAAGAGGTTTAGAAGCGATGTCACTTGTGAGTGATGGGATAGAATCGGTCAGGGTATATGAGCTACCTGTCGGAATCCGGGCGGACGGTGGTTATGTCGGTCTTCCACGGGCGGCGCTAGTGCGGTGGAGGTCGGACCTGAATGGTATGCTCTATCAGGTCTATGTCAACGGCCAGTATGCCGGGACAACTGTTGATAGCCAACAAAGAGAAATAGTTGTTGCGCTGCCTACGTCTTTAGAATCGCCGGTCAGGATAGAAGTTTTTGCAGTTGAGTGCGAGCAGGGACATATCGACTTTAGCGGCGAGCTTGAGAGGCCAGCAGTTGACAGCGGGCGGGTGAGATTGAGTCTGCTACGTGGTCAGAATTTACCGATTGGTGCAATTGCGCGAGTTTACTGCGATGGCGGCAGCGGCCAGATAGATTATCAAAACCCGGTTGGTGAGCCAATTAGAATCTGGGCTGCCTGGCAGGATAAGGCGGGGTTCGGGATGAGCAGATTCGGTTCAAGTGACTTTGGGTATGATTCGGCTGCGGCAGTGGGATTCGGTGCGGGCAACTTCGGGGATGGGCAGTTTGGCCTGGATGCCGATACGATTGAATGGACAAGCCCGCCTTTGACTGCAGGCGTTTATAAATTTGCTGTCAAGGTTTTTGACCAGGCCGGCAACGAAAGCAGTGTCAGCGAGACCGGCCCGGTTACGGTGACACCGGCGGCAAGGCCAGTGGAGGGTCTAAGCATTTATTCGTTCGATAAACAGACAAATCAATTGGTACTGGGGGTAGGGGATAGGGTTTAGAAACTATCTGAAACTATCACCCTGAGCGAAGCGAAGGGTCTGGCCTGTCAAAAAGAGAGATTCTTCGCTGTGCTCAGAATGACATAGGGAGAAAGATATGGCTGAGGTATATCTATCTGATAATGAGCTGTTGAATATACAGTCCGATAGTGAGACAGGCGTGGAGTATATAGCAACAGGGACAGCGCCGTATTATCTGGAGTTTCGCAAGCTATTGTATCGGCTGCTATTGGCTGCCCGGCGGGCAAATGACCTGAGGGTCAATGATGAGGGCGGACTGGATATCGGCGTAAAGGCAGGCAAATTCTGGCTGGGGACACAGTTAGTAAGTTACAGCGGTTCATCGGGCAATACGCTGGCGGATGATAAGGAAAACACTTATATCTATTTGAATTCATCCGGCGTTCTTATTACCAACGAATACAGCAGTTTTCCTGATATGGCGACCACGCCGCACATTAGGTTGGCGATAGTTAGTACTTCGGGTGGTGACATCGACTCAATAACCGATTGCAGGACCGGGCATAATTTTGTTATGCCTTACGGGGCGGGGGGAGTGAAAAAGACAATTGAGGCGCATACCGGTGATGACACGCTTACGGTGGCGGAATCCGGCAGCGTTCACACCAATCTGGGGGCAAGCGGAGTAGTGACACTTACGTTACCAGCTTCGGCGCCAGCAGGGACGGTTTTTAGTTTTGCGGTGCAGGCGGCCCAGCAATTGCGTATTGACCCGGGCAGCAAGGTGATAAGGGACGATAGCGGCCAGACTGCCGACAAATATAAATACGCAAGTGCAATCGGGGCCTGCATTACCCTGATAGCCGATTCCAACGGCAATTGGGTGACAATCGCCAAAAACGGAACGTGGACGGAAGAGGCGTAAAGTCGATTCTCGATACTCGATTCTCGATACTTGATACTCGCATTCACAATTCAAAAAACTTTTCTGGGTGATATATGGCAAACGAGATATATGTCAATTACAGCAGCGGTAACACACTTTACGCTGTCATTCGCAACAGGCAGGGGAATGTCTGGTATCCTTCAGGACAAGTCTTTGAAGTCTGGGGGACAAGTGGGCGTGATGCGGACGATTACGATATAGCTCTTACGGACAAAGGCGGGGCCAGATACTCAGGCAATTTTCCAACGGCGATTACCAGCGCAGGGGAGTACGGGATTCAAGTGTTTTTGCAGTCGGGCGGCAATCCTGCCGACGGCGATGAGCTTGTGGTAGGCAGGGAGATTGTCTGGTCGGGCAAGGCAGAGATAACCAGTGAGAAACTTCTTGCCAACAAGGCAATCCAGGACAAAGTAAGTGGAGAAATTGAATACTACGATGACGATGGCGTAACTATTATCCTGACTTTGACCCCCGCTGACGGTGAGGCAAGTATCACAAGGACACCGAGTTAATAAAAGATTAGTTCGACTTCGCTCACTATAAAAAAAGGAGATAGAAAATGGGTAGTTTTAGCAATTACTGGGAAAATAAGATTTTAGACCATTTGTTCGGCAAGAATACTTATATGTCACCTACGATTTATGTGGCGTTATCAACGGCCGACCCGGGCGAGGATGGAAGCGGTATGGCCGAACCTTACGCTCAAAATGGTTATAGCAGGGTGCAAACCTCCGAAAATAACTGGGATGATGCAGCAAGCGGCTCAATAGATAATGCCGCCGAGCTTTCATTTGCGGAGGCGAGCGGCTCATGGGGGACGATAAGTCATTTTGCCCTGCTGGATAAACCTTTTCCAAACGACTGGGCGGCATCGACGGCATATAGCCTCGGAAATTTTGTCAAGCCGACAAATGAGAACGGCTATCACTATGAGTGCACAACTGCGGGGACATCGGGTTCAAGTGAGCCGACCTGGCCGACCACGCCGGGACAGACAGTCAACGATGGGACCGCCGTATGGACGTGCAGGAAATATGCCGGCAATTTACTTGCATACGGCGCTCTTGGCACTGCTAAAACGATTGGCAGTGGTGACACGGCGAAATTCGCGGCAGGGGATTTGGATGTATCGCTCGATTAGCGTATGGTGAGTGGTTAAGTGGTGAGTAGTGAGTGGTGAGTCCCGACCTATCGGGATTAACTAATTAACCAACATAGGAGATAAGTTATGGCGACAATTAGCAAGGTCTGGGGCAGCGAGACAACCATTATGAACGCTGTTTCTGTTACGACTGGTTCATACTCGGATGCGGTCGATTTAGAAACCAACGGTTACGAAGGCGCTCACGTAATTGTCGATGCGGATTTCCCTTCAAGCCCGACGGATAATCTGGAGGTCTATGTGCAGGCGTCCTTAGATGGGACAAACTGGGATGATACGGCGCTATTTAGTTTCGTTATCGACAAGGGCACCGACCCAAATCAGGTCAGTTTCGTTGTAAAAGATGTTGCGCGTTTTCGGCTGTATTGCAAGCGAAGCGGCTCTACCGACACCATTACCGTGACAGCCAAATACCAAGCCTGGAGATGGCAATCAATATAATTTGGGATTTCGGATTTGGGATTTGAGAAATGCCGCTACTTAAACCAATACGAGGAATACAGCTAAATAGAAGCCATCCGCTTGCGAAGGGCTTGATTGCTGCCTGGGTATTTAACGAGGCAGGAGGCAATAAAACCCGCGACTTTGTTCGTCCTGGCAGAACTGCAACAATAAACGGGACGCTTGAATGGAAGCCTGGCAATAGAGGTGCAGCTTTATTTAGAGATGCAACCGGTGAATACGTGGAATGCAGCGGGTTTCCTTTTATAAGCCCGCCATTGACCATTGTTAGTTGGGTCAACAGGGTCAACGTTGCAGCAGGCGGTTATGGAGCGATAGCGGCAAGAGGAAGTATGGGTGCTGGCCAGCCAAATACCAATTTTGATTTTGGTATCAGGCAAACCGCCGCCGAACGCAGGCCATATTTATTTTGGAGAGATGCCACAACCCAGTATGGTGGCCAGGCTACAGACCAGTCCTCAAAAATCAATGATAAATGGATTCAACTTGTTGGGATAATCAAAGCAAATTATGACGCTGAAATTTACCTGAATGGCCAAAGCATTTATACAGGCACTGGCAATTCCGCCCCAACCAGCGGCAACTACAATTTGAAGATGTTTCGCAGCGAATTGACGGATGGCACTTATTATTTCCCTGGCTATATCGACCACGTATTTATCTGGAATCGGGAATTGACACCAACAGAGATTAAGTATCTCTACCGAGAGCCGTATGCGATGTTCGAGGGGGCTTTGGTCGGGCAGGTAATGTATGCTCTCGGAGCTGTGGTTTGGCTGGCCGGTTCGGCAAGCTCGACAGCTTCTGTGTCAGCACAGTGCAAAGTAACACGTAAAGTAGCTGCTGCAACAGAGAGCGCATCTGATGTCACGGGGCTATTAAAAGCTACACGGAAGATAACAGGCGGCAGCAGCGGTTTGTCAGTTGTAAGCGGCAATATCACCATAGCCGGTGATATTTTCCTTGTCGGGGTGGTGACTGCGACATCGGCTCTATCCGGGGCGTTGGCATTACGCCTCCGTGCGAGCTGGTTTAGTGCTTCGTTGAAGATAGAGAGGTGGTGGCTAATAGAGGCACTTTTTAACGGTGTAAGCAGCAATGCGGTTAAGCTCGGGGTGGTTTTAACCGGGGGCTGGTTCTGGGTTCGCAATTGTGGATGCACCGCTCTTTATCGCGGCTCTGATATGGAGCAAATAGACTTTGCGAATGTCTTATCAGTGGTTGAGCAAGATGCCGCGGAGATTGAGCCGCCCAGCTATCTATTGCATAAGAGCAGTTCGGCATATTGTTATATGGTCAGACGTTTCAATCACTGCGGCTATCAGGAGTGCACGCTTCAGGCTGCTGTAAAGGTTTCGATAAATGCCGATGGTAACATAGAACAGCCGCAGCCAAATAGTATATTCACTTCAAAGCTCAAGCAGGTAGAAGCTGATAAGGTGCAGCTTATCTGGTTCTATTGTCCCCTCGAACAAAAGTCGAAGCCGGTCCGCTTTAAGATTTACGGAGATAATCAGACAGGACAGGTCGATTACCAAAACCCCATTGCGATAGTAAATTACCAGGGGCGAAAATACTACAACTATAAAACCGGTGCACTTCAGATGGGCAGATACTTATTTGCAATAAGGACTGAAGATGCAGGTGGGGTAGAGAATGATTCATTGGCGCAATCGAGGGTGGAACTATGCAACAGAGCTCCTGACTCAATAACCATTTTAAGTGCGAAAGCTATTTAGGCCTTAGTTTTTATGTCCAACAGAATTGATTTTTTCCAGTCCGAGGACAGGCAACTTGCGCTGCCTGCGGGGAGTGTGTCGGTTTTTATTGACGGGGCGTTGTGTGCCGTTTTAGAGCCGGTAGAGATTGTGCGGGCGGACTGGCCAGAATTTAGCCGGGCAACATTATCTTATAATCCTGCGGCATTTACCGCTGCGAGCGTGGCTGCGACAGAAGAACTGCAGGCCGAGTTTGCTATGGGCAAGAGCATAAATATCCGCCAGTTTTTTAATGGCGTTCCGCCCGGTGCAGCGACCTTTAGTTTTCCTATCTTTTGTGGCCGGATAGAAGGTATTGAGACGATTGTAGGGCCTGATGGTGAAAGGCTGGAGATAAAAGCCACGGATTTCAGCGGGAATCTAAAGCGAATTTCTGTTTATGGTCAGCGGGTGGCAAAAGGCGATGGAGAAAGTCTATTTTTAGCCGGCCTCGACAGCGTATTTAATCCCGATAGCAAGGCCAACGCCAATCCCGTGATAGCTACGGTTGGAGGCAAAAGCTACACGATTTTCTGTGCCGAGCCGACACAAAGCAGATTCTGGAGCTATGCGGAGGCTATTGACTATCTGTTGTGTGAATATCTGCCGGCTGGCCAATTGCATACGCCAACGCTTGGCCAACTTGAGGCATTGACTGAAAACAGAATAGTGCGGGACCTTGATGTTACAGGGTTGAATCTTTTAGAGGCGCTTCAGCGCTGCTGCGAAAGGGTGGGATTGAAATTCAAATTTGTCCCCCGGCTTGCACCGACAGGACCGGGCGAGGCGATTGTGTTTTATAAAAATGGGGCAGGCCCTGCACCATACGGTGCAAGGGCAGGCAGAATAATTGAACTGAATTGCCAACGGCCAAAAGAGCAGATTAGTATTTCCAAGACGAACATCGCTCGTCTGCACAGCAGGAAAAGTTTTCAACCAATAACCCACAAATACATCGGGCAGGGTGACTTTAAGGTTTATGAGGCGACCTTTGAGCTTGTAAAGGCGTGGGACCCGGCTTTGCAAGACACCAATTATGATAAATTTTCGCCTTCGACCAATTCTTTATTTTATCAGGTAAAAGATGTATATCGCAAATGGTGTCTCAATGAGGCAGGCGACTACAGCGGCTCGCCTTACAATCGCGGCAGCGCATTCGACTTCTCTTTGATTTTCGAGAATAGCAATTTTGCCCGTCGCCGCAGGCGCTTCTGGCCGGCTCTAACGGCCGACAAGCAGGGCAAGTCACTTGGGTATTTCCTTGAAGTGTCGTTTGATGGCGGCTGGCACTGGTGGCAGTACCTTTATGCCTTCAATAACCTGCTGGATGAGTGCGGAATATGGCTATCGAGCGACCGGCTCGATGTTGACACCTGGATTGCAGCACTGAAGGGAGTGCTGAAGTTCAGGATAACTGCATCAGTAGTCAGCGACGAAAGATTGACCGCTACGGTTAATAATGGCCCGGTTAATTCGACCGCACCAGTGATTGAACATATAGCAACGCTGCCCCGGCAGTTTAAGTTCCGCAAGGTCTCAGACCAAAGCATTTTTGCAAACACTATTGATTCCGGGCTGGGCATACCCGATGAGATCGATGATTCCGACGCCCTCTATGAGTTTGTTCGGCATTGGGCGGCAGGGGCATCTGAGGCCATTGAGACCGCCGATATCCAGACACCGTATCTTGCGTTCGATTACCAGGTCGGCGACAGGGTAAATACCAGCCCTGAAAGTAGAAACCTGCTGGGCGCCGGGAGCAATAACCGCAGTATAAGCTATGTAGAGCAGGTGCATATAGATTTCCAAAAACAGTTCACGAATTTGAAAGTCGTTCGCAAGAGAAAGGGACAACTATGAGCAACGGGGCTGGTATCGCAGACAGCCAGCAGCTTTCAAGAATTGCCCGGGAAGGTGCGCAGCCGGTAGGCGAGGTATCGGTAGTTGCCTCACCGGGCGCCAGAGCTGCCGCCTGGGCTGTCAAAATCAAGAGTAACAGCTCCTACAACGTCTATAACGTAGTGGCTGTCGAGATAGGCGTTGCGGGGACGGCACCGACAGAAATAGGTGAGCAAACGCAGGCGGTCAATTTAGCTGAATCATTTACCGAGCAGGGGACACTGCCAGCAGGGACATACGCGGCGATGTTCAGAGTGGGTAGTAAGAACGTCTTTTATGCACTACCGTAGTTTATAGTGCGGGGAGTGGACAATGGTCGAGAATAATTCGCGAAGCTGGCAGTTTAATCGGCAAATAAACGTCTCCACGCTGGTTCAGCTTGTATTTCTGGCGTGTCTGATAATCGGAAGTTATGTGAATCTGCAAAGGCAGCTCGATTTACTCCAGCGTGATGTTACTATGCTGTTGCAATGCCAGAGGAGCTTCGAGCAGAAGCTCGAGACCCTATCCGCAAAAAGCATCTCATACGAATACCGCCTTCAGGCGCTCGAAAAGCTATCGAGCAAGTCTGATACACCGCAAAAGACATTCTGATTGCAGCATATAAAGGGGAAAGCGATGAAAAAGATTCTGAGGAAAAGATTACAGTGTTTTGTCTTTTATCTTTTTACTTTTGCCTTGTTGTTGGCAGGCTGTGACAGTTTGCGGTTTGCGCCAAGCGAACGGCAAAAGCAAAACGCCTGGCTGCACAACCGCACCGCAATGATGGCTGCCCAAACCGCCAGAGCCGAGCAGACCTCGGAGAATCTGCAGGCATTGACTGAACTAAGTGAGCTGCAAAGCCAGGCGTTCACTTCTTACTTTGGTCTGCCGAAGGAATTTCCGCAGGCTGCTTCTGCCGAGCAAATTCTTGCTGAATCGAACTGGCAGCTTGCACAAGAGTCCCTGCAGCAATCGAGTGAACGCCCAGATGCGTGGCAGGTGGCGGACTCGGCGATGGAACTTGGTATTGGAATTTGTGCTTTGCTGGGCGGGGTCTATGGCACAAGGGCAGTTGGGTTCTTAAAGGAGGCGAGAACAAAGTCGAAGGCTTTGCAGGAGATTATCTCAGGCAACGAGCTTTTCAAAAAGACCAGCCCCTCGCAGGCCGCCGCCTTCAAAGACGCCCACCGCAGCCAATCCACCCAAACCCGCCAAATAGTAGCGGAAATGAAGGGATTATAAAAAAACTTGTTTTTTAGGCTGGAGTATAGTATATTTAGTGATGTTTCTTTCGATATTATGTTCGAGGATAATGAATGGGCGTTTATCTTTACTCATCTCCTGGAAGGTTTTTGACGATAACTATTTGTAAATGAAACAGTTACAATTAGCCAAAGTGGACAGAGTTGAAGAGGTTTAGAGTAAATAGTTTTATAGGATATGGGATATTGAAAAAAATAGTGAGGACCTGTTATTTGATGATGTTGGTGTTTTATGCCAAAAGTTAAACCGAAACTAATCCAGAATATTTTTGAATCTCGGTATGAACGTGGTTATCGCTACCTTGATAGGTGCGGCGACGTTATGGTTATTTTAGAGGAAGCATTGCCCTCAATAAGCAATGATAATGTTTGGATGCCCGACGAAGCCCGACCCACTGGTGCGCGGATGAAATGTCCAAATATAGATATTAATGTTGTCTTCGATACAACCAGACTAGTTGTGGACCAAAACCCTGTGGATAAAAAATGCCCTTTTAACGATATTTCTCGATATATCTTTGAAACAATATATTCTAAATTTAACATCAATGTAATAACAAGGTTTGGTAACAGACAATGCTATATTTTTCCGGCAGATTCGGTTGATGAGGCCAACAGACTTTCTGTCGCAAGGGCCCCTATGAAAAACTGGCCTGTGCCCGAGTGTGATGATATGAAACTTCGACAGTGTCAAGCCACTGTGATCTTCGAAAAACCGGATTGTTCAATAGGAGCAAGTTTTTCTATAAAACCGGTTTCTAGAGTGGAAGCACCATTGCAAATTGATGAACGTCTTCGGATTCCTCCTCACTTATTGCCCACAGGCCAAAGAGAAGTTTTACTTGAACAATTGAGGCGGCAAAAACAACGCGAGACCGAACCAGTGGCGGGTTTGATGGTGGACGTAGATTATTACTGGGTCAAACCTGAAGAAATGTCTGTTAAGGCGTTTCTTGAAAAAGCCCAGCATGAGATTACACGATTGGTAGATTCTTTTCAGGAGAAATAGATAATGGGATACGATGGCCGAATAGTCATTTCAGGAGGCGGGTCAAGCGGCTTCAATGATACACTGTCTACGAGTACAGGCGATACTGCGACTATCATAGATAAAGATTTCCCACCTCCGTTGCCTCGTCCCGAGACCCCAGGTCTCCCGCGTCCGTTCACTTTGGTCGAGAGTAAGGCGGTTGCAACAAGGGGTTTAGACAGGTCTTTATTAAACCGTGCTAATAACATTATCGATAGTTTAGATCATCGTGACGTAGTGGAGGCCACAGTTCACTTGGAATCCTTACGTGGCATCGTTTTGCAGCTTTGGGAAAGCGCAGCTACCAGCAGCCAAACTCATCAAGAGATTTTGGCCGTGCTTGAAAGCGCTATACTGAGCATAGAATCTCCCAATGAAGGTCAGTTATCCGCTTTCAAAGAAGCAGTTATGGATTTAGGAAATGATGTCCTCACCCAAGCCCATGTGGACGTTATCCGGAGACGGTTCATAGGCGAAGGTTTCAGTCCATTGGCCCTCCTTAGTGAACTAGAGGATGGCAATGATCGCGACTGACAAAGTGCTTAAAGAATCCAGCAGAGTGGAAAAAATCAGGACGGTGCATATTGACACCTCCCTCCAAGTCGAGCGGTGCAAAACATTAAAAAAGGCACAAATAGTAGAACAGGCATTAAAGAATTTTGGTTTCAAATCCACATCGAGTTATGCCAAGCTTGAGTTCAAGCGAGCTTGGCTTCAACGCTTGTCATACCTATATTCTGCTTCACAAAATATCGGTCGATTGGATGAATTGATTGACTATATAAAGGATAAACTTGGGGCTCATCCAAAGCAACAACGTCGTCTAAATACATGTCTTGAGGCTATTGTATCATTTCTCTCAACAATAAATGAGAGTTTATCACCTACAGCACAACTTATTCGATTACGAAGTCACATAAGAAGTGCCGTACTCGGCGCTTATGCCTGGTGGGACTTCAGCGTCACTTATGAGTACAAGGGGACGGGATGCGTGAGAGCAGAAGAGCAACCCAAGGAGTTATCTGGTGGAAAACTGGATGTGGCAATTCTTTGGTGTAGGCAAAATAACATCAAATGTATTATACATCAATTTTTTGAGAGGAATAAAGAACATTTTCTCGCGATTAAGCAAGCAATCGAAAAAGGCAGTAATGTATCCGACGAACTAAAGAGGACTAAAGAGATTATTGAAGAAGCACAAAGGAATCCAAGGTATCTTTGTGATGACCATATTTGCACTAAATTGGGGGACGCCTTGATTGCTATAGATGGCTTGGATATGGACTATTTTGCAGCTAACAACGATAAAGAATGGGTGCTTTTGTCGAATGTTTTAGGCAAGCATCTTGTTAACCCTGTTAGAGAGGCGAGAACTAATAATTTAACCTGAACAGTGTTCCTTATCGGCATAAATAGTTCCGGCAATGAGCTTTTCAAGAAGAATAACCAGCCCCAGGTTTCCGCCTTCAAGGACGCCCACCGCAGTCAATCGATACAGACCCAGCAAATCGTGGCGCAACTGAAAAATAGCTGATAAAGTTGTCCGCCCGGCAAAATCACAGGTATTTTTCATCAAATAAGTTGAAGTGTGTAGCTGCGATTGCTGCTACTGCCCTCTTGGGCAGTTGCCGGGAAGCTGAGCGTCTGTCTTCTTCCAATTGCCAACCAGGATGTTGAAATCATTGGTGTAGATCCGGTACTTCGGCAGACCCTGAACATCACCCGCTGCATCACCGTCGCACTGATATGGCCACTGTGGAGTTCCCAGCTTACCACACCAGCAGTTCGGCTTCTTCAAAGCTAACCAGTCCTTGTATGTTAAGTAGGTACAGGGGAAACATGCAAAACAAAAACTGCAATTGGTTATATTCGGATCCAGAGGTAAAGACGGATTTGTCAGGACAACACCGCCACGGACTGCGTTCTCTCGAATGATAACAGAGACATCCTGAATTGGATCCACCCTGAACTTCAGCAAAACACCGCTGCTCGGTAGATAAGCATCTCCTGGTGGGTCGTGTAATGCACCCATCTCAATTGTGATGCCGTTTGTGTCAAGTCCGCCCAGCGCTCCTGGGGAATTAGGGTCGCAAATAGGCGAGCCGACATCGTTCACTTCACCATCGACAATTTGAATAGAGCCGGGATAAACCCAGTAATCTGAGCTAAGGTTGCTGATTGATTTAATCTTAGCTCCGTTATCAACGGTGATGTCCAGGGCAAATGCACTTACCTTATTCGGCTCACCGACTACCCGGTAATTGACGGTGACCTGGTCGCCCTCGAAAGTACACCAAATATCCACTCTTGCCCATGCTGTAATAGCAGGCATCAGGATTGTTACAATCAAAATAACGCCTCTCATAATGAGCCTCCTTTTTCATTTCCGAACCTTCGAGCTCCAAATCGTTTGGTTGATAATCCTGCCTTTATAATATTTTCTCGTATGCTTGATACAATAATTCTACCAGATGGCAGGGAGGAATTTCAAGCAAATTCCGGCTAAAATTTCGTCAATATAGCGAAGAATTACGCCCTTGACCTGTATCGCTTGTTTTGATATTCTTTTCATCAGTTTATTATTGTTTTTAGTCAAAAACAGTGAACCTGTAATGTAAGAAGGGATAGCATTATGGAAAAGGAAATGATTACCAAACGCGAATTCTTAAAACTCGGCGTTGCCGGCGCACTTGCGACGTTCGCAGGCTGCAAGACCGCTGGTGAGATTACCAAAAAGTCAGGCAAAAAACGGATACCTGTCGGCGTGCAGCTTTATTCCGTCCGAACCGAGTGTGAGAAAGACCTGCCCGGCACCATCAATTCGGTGGCAAAGATGGGCTACAAAGGGGTTGAGTTCGCCGGCTATTACGGAAGGGATGCAAAGACGCTGCGAAAACTTCTCGATGATGCAGGCCTTGTCTGCTGCGGCACACACACAGGCCTTAACACACTGCTGGACGATGAGCTGCCGAAGACAATTGAGTTCAACCAAATTCTCGGCAATGAATTTCTCATCGTGCCGTCTCTTCCTGAAGAATATCGAAAGACCCGCGAGGACTGGCAAAAAACCGCGCAGCTTTTTAATGAGCTTTCCAATAAGGTGAAGCCGTTTGATATGTGGGTCGGCTACCACAATCACGGCGTAGAATTCAAACCTCTGGATGGCGAAATTCCGTGGGACATATTCTTCGGCAGAATGAAAAAAGACGTTGTAATGCAACTGGATACCGGCAACGCAATGTCAGGAGGCGGCGACCCCGTGGTGTTCTTGAAGCGTTATCCGGGCAGGGCCAAAACCGTTCACATCAAGCCTTTCTCAAAAGCCAAGCCCAACGCGGTAATCGGCGACGATGAGCTTGCGTGGAAGGAAATTTTTCATCTCTGCGAAACAATCGGCGGGACCAAGTGGTACATTGTTGAATATGAAAGCGATGCCTATCCTCCGCTCGTCAGCATAGAGAAGTGCTTAGAGGCGCTGCGCCGCTGGGGCAAAGCATAACTCGTCGCTCGTCATTGATATTTCGTTGCTCGTTTACAATTAGACAACTACGAATACGAACTATGAACTACTGGTCTGTCACACATATTTTGATAGGTTGTCATGTTGAGCCGAAGGCGAAACATCTGGCCTTTGCAAGAGAAATTCTTCGCGGAGTTTATCCGCCAGACGTTCGGCGGATTTATCCTTGAGCGCAGCGAAGGGCTCAGAATGACGATTCCTCAAATCATCTGTGATGGAGCGCTACGAACAAAAAGGGACAATAAATGGCCAAATACGTAAGCTATGCACAGTCGGGTGTCAGCATCGATGCCAACGATGAAATGACCGAGCGAATTTACGCCAGCGTTGCAGGCACGTTCAGCCCGCGGGTTATGGAGAATAGAGATGGTTTTGCGGGGCTGTTTCGGCTGGACTACGATGAGCGGCTCTTTAAGAAAAACTACAAAAACCCGGTGCTGGTGGCCTGCACCGATGGCGTGGGCAGCAAGGTGCAGTTGGCAACGATGATAAAAAAATACGACACAGTCGGCATCGATTGCGTGGCGATGAACGTCAACGATATGCTCGTGCAGGGGGCCGAGCCGCTGTTCTTTCTGGATTATCTGGGCGTGCACAATATCGAGCCGGCTATTATAGCCGAGATGGTCAAGGGCATTGCCGCCGGCTGCAAAATCGCCGACTGCGCACTAATCGGCGGCGAAACAGCAGAGATGCCCGACACATACGCTAAAGGCGACTTCGATATGGCAGGCTTTGCGGTAGGCGTGGTCGAAAGAAAAAAAATCATCACTGGCAAAAATGTCAAAGTCGGCGACGTCATTCTGGGCCTGGCCTCAAGCGGACTGCACAGTAATGGCTTCTCGCTCGTGCGAAATATATGCTTCAAAAGATTAGGATTGAAGATGTCCGATTGCCTCGATGAGCTTGATGGTGCGTTGCTTTCAGATGTGCTGCTTGAGCCGACACGGATTTACGTTAGGCCGGTCGTGAAGCTATTATCGCAATATAAGGTCAAGCAGGTTGTCCACGCAATGGCGCACATCACAGGCGGGGGCCTGCCCGGCAATATCCCGCGGGTTATCCCAAGAGACTGCGATGCCGTCATAAACAAATCGAGTTGGCCTGTGCCGAAGATATTTACATACCTGCAGAAAAAAGGCCCCATCAAAGAAGAAGAAATGTATCGGGTCTTCAATATGGGGATAGGATTTGTCCTGATTGTTGCCGAGGATTTTGCCGACTCGATTGCAAAAAAACTAACGCGGCTTGGCGAAAAGGTCTATCGTATAGGCAGAATCACAACCGGCACAAACAAGGTCGTCATCAAAGGCTAACCACCGCCGCCCGTAAAAATAAGTGTTTGCCTTGAATTATCCTGCTTAGTTATTTCCGTTAGAACGATTTTCCCCTTCTTGAATTATTTCGCCGGGCAAACTTACAATGACAATCCTTAGGGACATCTGCGGCGAAGCTATTTTGTTTTGCCGGTAAGTTTCCTGATAAGCTCGACTTCCCTGGGGTCGAATGGCGTGCCGTCTTTGCGGAAGATGTCGTGGAACCAAACCTCAGGTTCCTCGGTGAAGGTCTGCGTCCATGAGGCCCAGGGGTAAATGGTCTGTGTCTTTCCGGCGACAAGGCCCCAGTTATATGCACCGAATTTATTGTCTTTCATATATGGCAGGATGGCGTCGAAGGTGCTGCCGGTGGGGCGGGACATATACTCGGTGCAGATGATAGGGCGGTTGTAGCGTCTGAGCGGTTCTGCGGATTGCTTCATCTGGTCGAGGGCGTCGTAGCAGTGGTAGGTGATTATGTCGGAGTTTTCGAGTATGAAGCGATTTGTCGCCGAGAGCTTATCGTCACTCGACCAGTCCCCAAGCCAGACGCCGGCGGTGATTGGCTGTTTTGGATTCGCCTCGCGGGCCCAGGCGAAGGCATTTTTGAGCAGTATCAGGCAAAGCTCGGGCTTGTTCTTCGGCTCACTTTTGAAATACGAGGAGTGATTGACGTTGTCCGGCTCGTTGAAGATGTCCCAGAAATGGATTCGCTTGTCGGAGCGGAAACGCTTAACGAAGCCGACTATGTAGGGCCTAAGTTCTTCGTGGCGTGCAGGGTCCTTAAGTATTTCGGCGCCGGGGGCCTGGACCCACCCTGAGTTGTGGAGGTGCGGTTTAGGGTCTCGCTGTTTGCCCAATTTGGGGAACGGGTCCCAGCAGGCATCGAGGAGTACGAAGACTACGCCGATGTTGTGGCGGTCGGCTGCTTTGAGGAACTTATCGACGCGCTCGATGAATCCTTTTGAATCCTGCTCCCACAAGAGGTTGTGCAGATATACGCGGATACTGTTGAAGCCGAGCTGCTCGGCCCAGCCTAATTCGCGGTCGATGGTTTTTATGTCGAACGTATCGGCATGGAACATTTCGAGCTGATTAATTGCGGTGCTGGGGATGAAATCACAGCCGATTAGCCACGGCTTCCTGGCATACCATTCGTTGGCCTTTTCCTCCGACCACCGCTGGGCGAGTTTTGCCGGGCAGGAACCCGAAACGACGGCAGAAATCAACAAGATAGTTATAGCCAGACGGATTCGGAATCTCATAGTCACTCCTTTTCTACTGATACTTGGGACAGCCAACATTATTTTTACATATGTCCCGGTGTGTCATCTCACAAGGTCTATAAGAAGCTATCGGTATTTTTCCTTTTTACACAGCGTTTTTAAATAGTTGTTAACTCTCACACAGTGTTGAGGTATCTTTATCTCTTTTATTCGTTCGCTCAACACTTGTGTCGTTTCCTCATCAGGCCCGATAGAGGAGTAGAGGGGAAGAAAACATCCTAAGAACTCTCTTTTGTTATCAATTACCACCACAAAGTACAACCCCGTGGCACTTATCGGCCAGTGAGGTAACGCGATTTCTTTCTTAAGTGTGATTTTACCCTGGCTAAATGATTTGATGTCCACCTCCGTTACGAAAGAATTAGGTTCTGTTTTTAGTTTGTCTAAATCGATCAGAGAATACCCGTATCGCCAGACATCTTTCTGTTCTTCTTTATCAAGAAAATAGATCCCAAAATGACAGCTTTCTGGCGGGGCGGAACGCCTACCGCATGAAGGCCATGCACAAAGAAAAAGTAACGTTAGAAAGAATGTTAAAATGCGTGTTTGCATCTTTTACTCCGTGTCAGCCGTTAATTGTATCTGTTCAATAATGGGGACCGCCACCATTTTTAATCTACAGCTCCCTGTCCATAATATATTCCTGTCATTGCGAGCCCCGAACTGTTTCTGGTGCGGGGCGTGGCAATCTCCTGTTTAGCGACAAGCCCGCTGTCCCTAATTACTCTAATTATGCGCGGTTAGAAATACCAATTAACCTTTCAGCGATTTTGCGAAGTCCTCCACGAATTTGACGCACTTGGCGACATCTTCGACAAGTTGAGGCGACTGATGCTCATACTCTATTGTCATCACTCCGCGGAACTTTTGAGCGTATAGCTCCTTCAACACGGCGGTATAGTTTGCCTTGCCTTGCCCCAGAGGAACATCTCGCGAATCACGCTTGCCCAGCTCGGCTGCATCTTTTAAGTGTATTGTAATAATACGCCCTTTCAGTTTCTTAAGGCACTCCACAGCGTCCAATCCTGAGCGGACATAGTGGCCGGTATCAGGACAGCCGCCGATGCGTTTGCTTGTGCCTTCGCAGGCCTTCAGAACGTTCTCAGGATTCCAGTATTTTGATTCCGGCGATTCAGGGTGGTTATGCACCGCAAGGTTGATTTTGTATTCTTTGCAAAGCTCATCAAGCTTGCCGAACACCTCGGCAGGCGGCTCAGCAACGAGCGTTTCCACGCCCATTTCCTTCGCAAAGTCAAATATCTTGCGGAAAACACCAGTATCGGCGTCAATAGGGGCGTAGTAGTTAATCATTTTCATCCCGCGGTCGGCCAATCTTTGTTTTAGCTCGCGGCGAAGGTCGGCTGATAGCGACTCATTAGTTTGCGCATCCGGCTTTTCTTTGCTCAAGGGCAGAAAGTAAGCTGGCTCAACATTTCGGATTCCCAGTCCTGCGATTACATCCAGCGCCTCGTAAAAGCTGCGGTCTCGAAATGTATAGAGCTGGCAGGCTAATCGCCAGCCCATTTTCTGTGCAGCAGGTGCGCTCAGTTTAATCTTCGGCTTATCCGCCTTAGGTTTGGCGGGCTTCTCCTTAGTTTCTGCACCGATTGACGTAGCCAGCGCTGCGCCTGCTCCAAATACTCCTGTCTTTACAAGAAATTCCCGACGACCAAATTTATCCGATTTCATAATAGCCCCTTTCTCACAATTCTAATATGATGGACAAAAACCTCATAACCTTCACAGTTTCTTCACGTAAATGTTTCTGGTGATAATCTTACAGGGTGTGGCAGGTGTGTCAATAGGGTAAAAAATCGCCCCTGTGCCGCTGTATATCTGCTGCCAGCCGCTATCGCCTGGAGTGCTGAGGAGGTGACTGTAGTCTGCTCTTTTGTGGCGATGCTAATTCGCTTAATTATGTTTCCAATTCCGCAATAGAGTGAATTTTGTTTGATAACGCACACTGCGGTGCTATTCTTATAATAGCAGTCTGCGTTAGGAAATATAGATGTCTATAAATGAGAAAACAAGTCGGCTCATCAGCAAACGTGATATTGTCAATATAGCAATTCTGCTGGCGATTGCTATCGCAATAGGCATATATTTGATTGCCACCACGGTTGTTATCGCTGAGGACGGCGTCCTTTACATCAAGACCGCCCAAAGGTTTTCGAGCAATGCGGTTGATGTTATCAAGAAAGAACCTCCTTTCGGATACCCATTTCTGGTCTTTATAGCCCATAAACTTGTCTCCGTCGCCAACAATAGCCTGTCTTTATCCACCTGGATATACTCCGCGCAGAGCGTAAGTTTATTGTGCAGACTGCTTGCAATAGTTTTTTTGTACCTTATAGGAAAACTGCTGACCGGCAGTAACAATAGTTTCTGGGCAACTCTTATCTTTGTGATACTGCCATATCCTGCTAAAGCCGGCAGCGATGTGCTAAGGGATTGGCCGCACCTGCTGTTTTTGGCTGCCGGGTTTCTATTTTTGCTCTGGGGTGCAAAACGAGGCAAATGGTGGATATTCGGAGCAGCAGGCCTGACCGCAGGATTAGGGTATATGATTCGAAATGAATGTGCACAATTGGTTATTTACGGAATTTTATGGCTACTAATTAGATTTTTCTTTCCCACCAGAGAAATGAGCAGAACCAGGATTCTTTGTGCATTGCTGGTTCTTCTGGCTGGCTTCGCTATTTCCACAATTCCATATATGAAATTACGCGGGAAAATTTTGCCTCCTAAGTTGAAAACCCTGCTTGCTCTGTCGTGCCAGCTGGATGCCTGCAAGTTGCAAGAGCAGAAGATTGACGACACTATGTATTTGGCCTCGGGCTTACCTGTGCGTATAGCACAAGCAGCACGCCATATATTCCAGGGGGTAAGTGAGAATCTGATGTACTTTTTTCTGCCTGCGTGGGTAATCGGCATCTGGTGGCATTTGGGCAGCAGAAATTCTCCCTTAACAGCGATAGAAAAATTCTTTATTCCAGCTTTTATTGCATTTAATCTTGTGATGCTATCTGTTTTATTCTATAATTATGGCTACCTTAGCCGCAGGCACGTCTTGCCATTGGTGGCATTTACGATTTCTTATGTGCCGGTCGGCCTGCAGGTAATGTCCAATTGGATAGCAGCAAAGTTTTCCCGGCAAAATCCGCAACTATGGTTTTTTGTCTTGCTTGGCACCGGTATATGTATTAGTCTGCCCAATCTATTCAAGCCAATTCACGCAGAAAAACAAATCTACAGAACCGTTGCGAAGTGGTTGGCGCAGAATACCGGTCCAGAGGATGCTATCGCTGTGGCCGATGAGCGGATAAGTTTCTATGCAGAGCGCAAGGGGCTTGAATATACCGGTGGGAAAATTCCTAAAGGTGCCAGATACCTTTTGAAAGTTGTGAGCAGTGAGGAGCAGCAGCCGGATTTAGGCCAGGCTGTGCAAGAGGAGCAGTCGTGGTGGGTTGATAAGCAAAATGGGAAAAAACTCGTAGTTTACAGAGTAGTGCAACCGAAAAAGTAAACTCCGTTAGAAAGTTGACCCCGTTAGAAAAGTTTCATCCTTCGTAGTTCCTTCCGGCCTTCGCAGCCGCTATGGCGGAGTAGGCCCTACGGAGAAGGAAAGCCGTTTTTCTAACGGGGTCAACTTTCTAACGGAGTAAATGTTTGCGAAATACTCTAACAAGCTATATATAGCAACATAGCTGTTAGAAGAATGTTCACTGGCCTTTTTTCAATAATACAACGGGAATAGTTCTTGCAAGGATATAAAGATTCAACAATAAAGACCGTCGTTGAATATACAGGTAATCGTATTTTATCTTGTGTTTGGGATGTAAACCATAGACGTTTCTGATTTGTGACAGTCCAGTTAATCCTGGTTTGACAGCCAATCTTATCTCCATCAGGACCTTATGACGTTTAACAAAATATGGTATTTCTGGTCTTGGTCCGACCAGGCTCATCTGACCAAATATAACGTTCAGTAGTTGTGGTATTTCGTTGAGTCGCGTATCTCTCAGGAATCGTCCGACTTTTGTAACCCGTGGGTCGTTTTCCGTCGCCAGAACGGGGACGAGTTGTTTCTCGGTATCCTTTATCATCGTTCTGAATTTGTACATGGTAAAAATCCTGCCATCTTTTCCGACTCGCTGCTGTTTGTAGATAAGAGGTCCTTTGGAAGTAAGTTTAATCAGTATGGCAATAAGAACAGTTGCAGGCAGAGAAACAAATAAAATAACCAGACTGCCCAGGATATCGAGGCTTCTGATCAAGAATTCGTCAATGTCCCGTTTCCTGCCAACAAAGGTGGCCAGAGGATGGATTGAATGGTTACCGTTGATTCTTTCGGCCAGCAGTTTCAGGTAGCAGGCTGGACTGAAGACCACCTCTATTTTCAGCTTTTGTGCAAGATAGGTTATAAGGCCTATCTCTTTCTCGTTTGGGATTTTACCGCAGATAACAATCTCGTCGGCGTCTGCGTGCTTGGCCAAATCTTCGATCTCATCAATGCTGATTCTTTCCATGTCGGCCTTTCTTATCGCCACCTCGTCTATATCGCCTTCGCCGATAACCAGAACCTTCTTTTTGATTCTCCTGCAGGACTTTAAGACAAACTGGTTTAACTTAAATATTAGAAGAAGATTAACAAAAAATGAAATAACGAAGACCGTTGTCGGAAATGCTCCCCATTTGGCTCTAAAGACATAAACAAAAGCTACGCACAGTAAAGTCCCAAGAAATAGCCCCGAAAAGACTCTCTTGAATAGTTCCCACGACGACCTGAATCTTTTCTTAAAAACTTCTGTAAAGGCAAAAACCAGCATATACATAAACGTCAAGAAAACACAATTTTTCTTATAAGGGGCAAAATTGAATTCTGATATGTGTCCCCCAAATCTGATAAGGAAAGACAAAAGAAAAGCAGCATTTATTAGAACGATGTCTACCAGTAATAAAATGAGTTGTATTATCATAATCACTAATGGACAAACAGCGATTGTATAGTTTGTTCAAGGTTTCTTTGAGGTTGCCAGCCGCAATGGTCCCTTATTTTTTGATAGCTGCCGTATATTTTGGAAACATCAAATCTGCTGTTTAAACGAGAAGCATCAACTTCGATTTTCACATCTGCTCGACAATGATAAATCATTGCCTGAAGAAGGTCTGCTATTTTTGTGGGTTTGCCGGAGCAGAGATTATAAACCTCTCCTGCTGCTGGTTTTTGACATAAAGCCCAAATAGCCTCAACAGCATCCCGCACATCCAGAAAATCCCGCCAGCTTTCAAGGTTTCCCACTTTAATGACTTTTGAACCCTTTGTAATGCCTTCTCTTAGTTGCTCTATAAAAGCTCCCGGCGCCAGTCTTGTAGTGATACCATTACCAATTAACTGGAAGGGTCTTACAACCATAGCACAGATATCGTGGACCCGATGGTAATACAGAGCCACCTGTGTGGCAAGTTGTTTGCTCAGGCCATAAGGAGTAACAGGATTGCAAGGAGTCTGCTCATCAACAGGTAATTGATTAGGCTCGACTTGGCCATATTCAGCAGCAGAACCGACTGCGACTACGACAGCATAAGGTACATATTCACGTACAGATTCGAGTAAAGTGGTTATGGAAAGGACATTTACCTTATATATTCTCTGAAGGTCCTCTGTGCCGAATGTTCCCGCAAAATGAATAATAAAATCAGGTTTGGTTTGCTTGATAACGTTTTTCGTTTCTTCAGGAATCGTCAAATCGACGGTATAAAAGGAATGGCAATTATTGGGCCGCACGCTCGAAATGTCAACCCCGATGATATAAGGTCGCTTCGACAGTCCAGATAGATAATCACACATATATCGGCTGGCAAAGCCGCATACTCCTGTAATCAAAACTCGCTTATTCACATTTTCACTTTCGCAGGTACTTATCACGCGACCGTTCAAATGCTTCCGTAGCCATCTCGTAGTCCTCAGTTCGACCAATGTCAAGCCATTCACAGTTACTGCGATATACCAGAACAGTTTTGCCGGCGTTTCGTAGATTCATCACCAATTGAGGTATATCAAGGTATTGGGAATGCGGAACGAACTCGAGAACAGACTGGTTAAAAACATTCACTCCCATACTTACGAGATATTTAATGGTAGGTTTCTCTATATAGTCCTGTAATTCTCCCTTAGAGCCGATTTCGAGCACTCCAAAATCAATTTTCACCTCTCGGGGAAAAGCCCCGATTGTCGTGATAGCTCCGGAAGCGATGTGGGCTCGCACCATAGCGGTATAATCAAGGGTAGTAAGCAAATCTCCATTCATAACCAGAAAGGTATCTGAGAGATCCTTAACGAGGGAAAGGGAACCTGCGGTGCCCAAAGGTTTGTCCTCTACACAGTAATCGATATCAAGCCCCAACTGAGAACCATCGCCGAAAAAAGTCTTTATCAAGTCCGCCTTATGATTCACCGATAAAGTAATCTTTTCAAAACCAGATGATTTAAGCTGCCGAAGAACTATCTCCAGAATTGGCATTTCTCCCAACGGCATAAGTGGCTTGGGAAATACTGTTGTATAAGGTTTCAGTCGTGTCCCTTTACCTCCTGCTAATATGACTACTCGAACATCCCTCATTCGACCCCCTTACTATAATTGTTATTATCTCAAATAGTATAGCGATCTGTCCAGCAGTAATTGTGCAGGTTTTTTTTGATCCATTCTATCGTTTCAATAAGGCCGTCTTCTAAAGTATATCGTGGATTCCAGCCACAAATTTCGCGAGCCTTGGTATTATCACTAATCAAACGAATTACCTCGCTTTTTGATGGACGAACTCTTGCAGGGTCCTGCTCTATCGGCATATTTCCCTTACCTAACAATCGCAATATCATTTTCACAATTGCGCCGACACTTTCGCCTCTACCTACACCAAGATTAACGACCTGGCCAACAACCTTATCACACAGACCAACTTGGATGAATCCTTCAGCAGTATCTTTCACAAAAGTCATATCACGAACAGGCTCTAATGATCCCATAATAATCTTTTCAAGACTCAGGGCTTGGGTTATCGCAGTGGGGATGAAGGCTCTCGATGACTGCCGAGGACCAAACGTATTGAATGGCCGCACTGTTATTACCGGTAATTCAAAACTGTTATAATACGATTCCACTATTTTATCCGCTCCTATTTTGCTGGCTGAATAGGGTGATTGTCCTTGCATAGGATGTTTCTCATCAATGGGAACATAAAGAGCCGTTCCATACGTCTCACTTGTTGAAGTGTGCACAAGACGTAATATTTGTTCATCCCGGCAGGCTTGCAACACATTCACTGTTCCCAGCACATTTACCATAACATAATCGGCTGGTGCCACATAGCTATAAGGTATCCCGATTATCGCTGCCAGATGAAACACGTAGTCACAACCTTTCACAGCTTTCCTTACAAGAAATGGGTCCCGAATATCGCCGAAAACCACTTCAACACTTTTCTGGGATTCCATAGGCAAGTCTGCAAGCATACCCCAATCATTACGACTATTGTATTTGACAAACGCTCGAACGTCCGCTCCTTTCTCAAGCAAAGTCTCAACAAGGTGTGACCCAATAAAACCTCCGGCTCCTGTAACCAGCGCCTTTTTACCTTTTAGCACAATGAACCTACGCACTTGTCTCAAACAAATTCTGTTTTCTATCGCTTATAACCATCGATAAGCCAATAAAGCTTAAGCAACTGAATATTAAAGTATAAGTCAAAGTTATTGAATTGCAACTGTAGTTGGTATTCTCCAACAGTAGCCATACATTGTCAAACCCCCAAACACAGAAAAAACCAGCGACGAGATGTATATCAGTGTCAGAAACACAAAACTTTTCTTGTAAGGTAGGAAATTGCTTTCTGGAAACGGCAGACCATATCTGATAAGGAAAGATAAAAGAAAGGCGAGGTTTACTATAAAAGCATTTAATAAGAATAACAATATTTGCATCATAGTAATGAAACTACAATTTTAATAGTTTTGTCCGTATGAACCGGGTAACTGGAATAGGCAATATACATGCTGATATTCTAACACCGATATTGAAAAGGTATTGTGGGTAGGATATAAAACCCATTTTTACAAATTCTTTTTGCAGCTTTATCACTGAAATCGCATGTTTTAGTTCTGTACGGCGCTTCAAAAAGTTCTCGTCGAATCTAACCTTATACAGCGGTTCAGGAATACAGGTTATTTTTGAACCTTTTAAGAGCATTCGGACCCACAAATGATAATCCTGGTTACGTCGTAAGTCAGTATAACCACCAACGGCTTCCACTTCAGAGCGACGAAACATAACTGAAGCACCTAATATAGGGTTACGATATCTTGCGATTCTCCTGATGTTTTCGTATTTCTGCGGCATTCGCCTTATAAATAGGATGTCGTTGGGGTCATCCTCGAAACACGCCATCCAAGTGCTTACAGCAGCGACATCCGGGTGCCCTTCCAAGAATTTAATCTGCTTTTCAAACCTATCCCGACAGCTAATATCATCTGCATCCATTCGGGCTATTATGCTATATGAACAGGCCTTTAAGCCCTGCTGCATCGCAACGCCAAGGCCTCTGTTTTCAGGTAATGAGACGATTTTAAGCAGGCCGGGGTGTTTCTGCTGCCACTGTTCGATAATACCGGATAACTCATCGGTCAAAGGTCCATCTTGAACAACAACTATTTCGTTGGGTAGTCTGGTTTGGCTGATAATGCTCTCAACTGCCGCATCCAAATGCTTAGCGTTGTCACCGCTATAGATGCTCATTAATACCGACAACCTATCATCTTCACCGCTTTCCCGTGACATTATAAAAACTCTGTTAGGTCAGGTGTGCTTAATCCGAATAAATTTTCAGATAGAAACGCTGATATTTCTCTGACATAACTTTCGCGTTCAGGTAATCACGGATTATACCGACGGCGGCCTGGGACATTATTGTGTAGTCCTGGTCTAATACCTCGCCAACCTTGTTTGCCAGACTCTGAGCGTCTCTAACCTGAAATAACCGCGCGCTTGCAGGATTATAACGTGCAATTTCTCTATGTGCCTCAATATCACTTAGAACACAGGGCAGTCCGCATGCCATCGCTTCCAAAGTTGCGGATGGCAAACCTTCGGTTTGAGAAGCAGATATAAAAAAATCACACGCCCGCAAATAATCGGCGACATTCGGTACCCTCCCGAAGAACGTTATATTATGACTCCTCCCATATCTTTCACAACGTTCCCGCTCTGGGCCGTCTCCCACAAAAACGATATGTGAACTCCCGGAAAGGCGATTGTCTCGAAATGCTTTTACAATCGTTAAAGGGTCTTTGAGTGAAGTGAGATGACCCATCGAAATAAATACTTTTCCGGTCGAGGAGATACCGAGATTTCTACGGAGTTCCTGCTTGTGCCTATCGCTGACTGCAGGATAAAATATATCCGTATCTACTCCATTCTGCACTAAATCAACGGTGAAATTATCCCTTTCCTTCAGCATGGTTGATACTGAATTCGAAACCGCTACTACCAAACCAATTCTTCGCAACATTTTAAGATGATGTAACGCAATAAGATGACCCGCTATTTTTCCATACCTCATTGAATAGTCATAATACGGATTGTTATTAAGCGATGCTATTGTCTTGCAGCCGTCAAGATACATTGCTGCAATAGTGTCGGGGCGAATACCCTGCGTGTGAACAATATCCACATTTAGCTCGTTAACGATTCTTGTAAGCCTCGATATGGCAAAAAACAATCCTTTGAGGCGTGAGATCCCGAGAGTATAAAGTTCGACACCAAGCTCTTTAAAGTCCTGCCACCTTGAATAAGCCGGTTCCGGGGAAAGAGTAATCAATAGCGGCTTAAAAATAGACCTGTCTAAATACTTAATCAGGTTGTAGAGCAAGTTTATTGGCCCACACTGTCTAAGAGTTGAGACTATGTATAAGGTTCTTATCATATCGGTTTGCAAACAGAAACTTTTCTACTTTTCCCAAATACACCACCATTAAGGACAAAATTATCATTTGCGATTTTTGCCAATATAACGCAGAGTATGATAGACTCAATACCAGAATACCCAGCAAGAATCCAAAGCAGATTACTGCCCTTGTATCATAGAATCTACCATGTGTATACCTCCAAAAACGATATACAAGGTATCCTAAGGGCAAAATAAAGAGTAGCAGGCCTAATAGTCCCACCTCAACAAGAACACTTAAAAATGCGTTATGAGCCATACCGCCCGTAGTTAATCTCATTGAAAATAAACGCACTTCCTGTCCGAAACCGTATCCTACAATCGGCGAGGCGGCTATTAAATCCAGAGCCGTACGCCACATTATATCATGCCCTGAGAGTCCCTGGCCGGTTAAGAAGTTAATACGGACAGCCGAGTGCATCAACCCCCTTTCATATATTGAAAGGTATATGAGCACACCGATAAACATCGCAACAACAACTATCTTTGCAGGCCGGTTCCTGCGTGCCAATAATATGAAAACCAACCAGCTTACTCCTATGCCTGCCATCGCCCCACGAGAAAAAATAAAAAATGGGATCAAGCTGAAAACTCCTGCCGTTAACCAGAATATTTTCTTTTTTATCCCGGACATCTCATAGCTGATTAAAGCCAAGATAAAAGCGAACATGATTGCATAGTTACCGGGGGTGTTAGGATTCCATGTCTGAAAACGCAAAGTGTTTTTGATCTGGTAAGAATGCGACATAGAGGTAATGTCAACTGTTCTATGCCAACGAAACATAATTTGTAGTATAAGAATACCACCACCAAATAACAAACCCCACCCCAGCCATATAACTCTTTCCGAGGATTTGAGAATGATTGAAAACGTTGACAAAATAAGCATGCAGCCCAGCATTCGCGATAACGAATAGAAATCAAGGGGCAAACCCAGAATAAGAATAACACACAAAGATAATAAACAAAACAATGCAAAGAAGGCCATAAGCTTGAGGAATTTCAACTGGCTTTTGGTAAAATGACAGGGATGGTACAGCAAATTTGCAAAAACGCAGAGAAACAAAATCATCATGATGCCGTCGTCCAATCGCAGTCGGGTACTGTAAAAATTAAGCGTTATATCCGGCAAGCCGGTGGAGACGCCATACAAAAATAGTAGGATGGTTATCATCTTCTTCATCATTTATGCCGCTTGTAACCAGGAGCAGCCCTTAAAGAGAAGCTGCGGCAATTACATCAGATTTATCCGACCCTGCATAGCTCTACCAGTTTATGTTTATCTCTGTACCAGAAAAGCTTATTGCGAATTCTCCGGATGGGCCTGAGGCGTTTGGCAATATGTGATAATTCAATTATGAACCCGCTCGCATTTGTGTACCTTTGCAAAATTGCGCAGTTTTCAGTCCGCATTATATGCGGACTATTACTCGTCTTGCTTGCCTTATGGGACCGGTACGCTGACAGGTAATTAGGTATTAGTTTGAACTCCCCATATTTTTTCAGACGAACAAACAAGTCTGCGTCGAAGCTAAAGTACATAGCCGAATCCAGTTGTCCAACCGCGTGGTACGCCGACTTTTGCCAGAAGGTTGCCATTTGCGCAAAACCCGTACCCAAATATAGCATGGCTCTCCAGGACCGAATGATAGGAATGTTAACTCCAAATGGTTTTCCTTCTGCATTGATTACAACACATCGACCAATCACTGCACATATTCCACGGGTTGCCAAAAATGCGTTGGCAACATTTATGAGCGCATTTGGCATAAGCATATCATCGCTGTTGAGCCACCCAAGAATATCTCCAGTTGCCAATTCAAAACCACGAGCAATCGCATCCGCCTGACCTTTGTCGGGAGCACTATGCCAATAATTGAGCCTGTCAGCATATCGCCTGATAATCTCAACGGAATTATCGGTCGAGCCGCCATCTATAATGATATACTCAAGAGCAGGGTATTCCTGGCAAAGGACCGAAAGAATGGTTCGCTCAAGGTATTGACCCTGATTATAGGAAGGGGTGACAATCGTTATCTTTGGTATATTCAAAATTGTTTCTTCCCACCTTGCTGGTTTTCTGCGGTGCCATCATTAAGTCGGCTTCAATAAAAACAAATTTGTCATCTTACTGCAAGCGTTTCACAATGTGCTCAAAGTGGACTTAAATTATACTACTTGATTGCCTCGACGTTCAAACTCACGTGATACTTCTTTCCTCCCCTCTCAATAGTCTTGGAGGCCCAGTCCTCAAAGTTATGATAGTGCACTTGTTCTGGGTTCCATTCTCGCACACTACGAAATCCAACTTCTCTCAGCAAATGAGAGAGGTACTTTAAGTTAAAAATGGAGTAATGAATGTTCTCCGCGTAGTCTTGGCCACCCATTAGCGGTGCTGCCATACTGTCGATTTCGTTGTCACATGCCCTATAAATATCAAGGAGTGCATCAAAGTCTGGGACAGATAGCCGCAAAACACCATCGGTTTTGAGTATCCGTCTCCACTCCCAGAGGACGTTTTTCAAAATTGGTCTTGGCATGTGTTCAAGGACGTGAGAAGCATAAACCAAGTCTGCATAGCCATCAGGGAAAATTGACAAATCTCTTACATCTCGAATATGATGAACATGTGGTGCAGGTCGAGCATCAACGTTGATGAACTCGGGACTGGCAATATCTCCACAACCAAGGTGGACCAGAATCTTGCCATCACGATTTTCGGGTAGTTGTGGCCGGATAAATAACCTTTTTAGGCCAAGTACCCGGCTCTTGAGTCTGCGCCTAACTACAAAGCCGGCCCATTTAACTTCAGAAACGATTTGTTTTAGTATATGCATTGGTGCATCAAGACGTGAATCAATCAACTCTACGAAGAAGCCGATATACCTTGCCAAGGCATCTCTTTATGATTCCATAGTTCTCCGGATACTGTCGTAACCATCTCGGCACCTGCTGTAACCTCGCTTCCTTATACGGAATAGAGTGCCAAACTAATCGGCCATAACCTCTTATAAAGACGGTTCCATCGTAGCCGTTGAATATGTATGTCACCTCAGGCTGCTCCGTCCTTATGGCGTCTACCGAGTTGTCTTTGATGCCAAATAGCGCAAAATACTTCGAGTCTACGAAAATGGCGTTTAGTCTGGTGGCAGCAACCAGCTCATAACCTTTTTGCTTTGCGAGTTTGTAAAGCGACAGAATGCTGCTTCCTTGGTTTATGCGCATATCCCGCGCCTGTACAAACTCAATCGGGTTAGGAATCGTCGGATTGTATTCAATAACGACAACCTTGGGCTTGTAATGTTTGACGGCGGACCATACGTGATAGTCGTTTCCATCGATATCTATGGAAAGCAAATCAAAGTTGACAGGAATGTCTGTCGACTGAAGGAGGGAATCCAAAACATTATCTTCTTCAAAACCAACGAACGCATTGATCAGCTTAACGCGATCATTGCCCCGGAAATTCTTCTGCAATTGTCGAAATCGCTTGCGATCTCCTTCGATCAGCACGGCCGCGTAGCCTTTATTGGCGATGAGGTTGTATGTGTTACTCAGGTAGATGCCGTCCCACGCCCCAAATTCTACGCACCAGTGGTTATTGTCGGTTAGGGCTTCCAAGACTTTTTCAATGATCCCGTCTTCGCCCGCCTGAGAATTGACATTTGCGGCAAACCCATTTAGCCAGTGGTCGGTTTTAATCGTGTTATTTGGATTCATGAATACCTCCGGCAATAGACGTATGACACAGCCCGACGGATATTATGCAGCATCTGGCTTCAGTATTCTATGATTTTGAAATAGAACGTATATGCTAGTCATTCCCATAGCGGTCAGCACCGCCCAGAAAACATGCATCAAGGAAAGAGACGGTCTTATTATAACAACCAAAAGCACTACAAAGACATTTGTTCCTGCTTGGACGGCGTAAGAATAAAAGCACTGTCTCGCCCGTCCCAAACCAAGAAGGGTGTAATATGCAGGAACACATATCAAGCTCAGAAAGGTAGCTGCCAACATAATCCGAAAAGCTCCTGGCAGAGCTTCGACAATTCTTTCTCCAAGCCAAACCCTCAGCAGTAACGGTGAGAATATGGCCAGTATCCCGTACGCAGGAATGCCAAAAAGAAAAATAAGCTTCATTGAGCGACTATATATCTGCGAAATCCTCTCCTTTGCATATTCAGTCATATTTGCTCCAATCCGGCTGATTTCCGGCATAAGTGCTTTAAGGCCGGCTTCAATCAGACCTCTAACCTGCATACTCCCCATAAAAGCAATCTCATAAACCGGCACAGTAGAAACTCCAGCGTATCTTGAAAGCATCAGCTTATTGAAAGGGCTAAACAGCATACTTATAAGCGAGCCGCCGAACACGGCGCTACCGAATCGCAGAATGTGTTTACAGCACTGTGTATCAAGGTTGCCTATCCGCAGAAGGCGAATGTGGGCTATGCGCCAAACGCAAACTATACTCGCTATATGTATAAGCAGATACGAAGCGATACTCGCAATAAGCAGGCTTTCAATGCCATAACCGCAGTAAAGTAATATAGCGGCAACAATAACGGACACGATTCGACTGACTGACTGGATGTAGTTTGCCAGATCCATCCGTCCCAGGCCCGACAATGTAGCTTCAAATATTTGAACCACGAAAACATAAATGCTTAAAACACCAACGTAAGGTAATAACCACGAAAATGTTTTTGCATTATCTTCGCTCAATTTAAACACCGAAATAATCGGGGCTTTCAAAACTAATATAGCGCTCAGAATACCCATACCGCTTATACATAACAATACCAATGCCGTTGTTACGTATCGCTCGATACCCTTAATATTCCCCCGGCCATGCTCTTCAGCAACCAGCTTCGTTACCGCTTGACCTATGCCCAGATTGCCCAACTGAGCAAAGGTCAAAACAACGGATAGCACAAGCCACACGCCATATTGTTCATATCCAAGAAAATGCAAATACAATGGATACGCGATGACCATAACCGCAGCATTGATAGCCGTGGTCACTGACCCTGAAACCATATTGATACGTAATTGAGAGGAAAGAATTCTTCTAATCATAAGTCTTCCGGGTGCCGAATCTAATCAGACTCCGTCCCCCTCGGTTACACTTAGTATTTTCAAAATTCTTATTGATTAAAAATACCTGCAACCTTAAATAATGTCCCAACGCCAACGTGTTAGAAAGAGATTAAAGAACGACTTATTTATCAGGAAGCCTTTCTCGGAGCTGCTGTTTGCCCTTTTGAGACCCCTTCCACTACTAAAGCGGTAACCATCGCTATAATCAGAAACGCCGCAAATGCTATAAGAGTTTTTTTGACGGTACCTTTCAAGTCCATATAAACATTAGGATTTTTTACCAAAGGCGTATTCGCTGCTATCGTATTTTCTATAGTTCTGATATAAGCGTTCAAATAATCTATCAACTGTTTATCTTTATAATCATTCACTGCATCCGTCAAAAACTGGTGGAATTGCTGTATGGTGTAATACGAAGATATCTTGCTACTCAAGTGGCTAAAGATTTTTTCATTCAAACCCAACAAGTCCTTGTCATAATCGTACCTCTCCTGATTTCCACTGATACTTTCCTCAAGATTAATAATCCTCGACTCCGTGGACTGAATTTGGTATGGCAAAGGCAGGTACGCATCGCATTCGGCTACATTATCAAAGGTTAAACGGACATCCGCTGAGATTTTCTCCGAACCCTTAACTTCCACGCTGGTTAACTTTACTAATTTTGCTTTTTTTCTCTCCAACTCAAGCTCCAAAGCGAATCTGTTCTTTTCAATACCAGCCATCTCGGCCTTAAGGTTTCTGACTGTGTCAAGTAATTGTCGCTCCACAGGATATAGCGGCATAACATTTTCAAAATCTTCCCTGATAATCGAAGATATTTTCTTCATATCTTTCTTAGGTCTGCCTCTTATAGTCATAGTTAATAATGCGCATTTGGTCGCTTCTATTTTCTGCCACTCTTCAAAACTTCTTTCTCCCGGCCCAGTTGCAGACAGGTATGGTGGAAAACTTTCGAAATATACAAGCTCGTTTATCAACATACGGGAAGCCGCATCAGACATTTTCCGTGCGTATTTGCTAAGCCCGTTTTCCTCCAGTTTGGTTATGATTTTATCCAGATTTTCCTCGCTGCGGAACCGGTTAAGCAATGTTGTAAACTCTCCTCCAGTCAGACCAACCTCGTAAATATAGGTCATTTTGTAAAGCCTGGGCCAAAGAAAAATGGCCAAGCCCACAATCATAGCCGGCAATACCGAACGGATAGCGATAAAGTATTTTCGCTTCCAAAGAATTCTAAAATAGTCTCGCAGGTCTACTTCGTCTTCACGCATATCGGCCTCCATCGAAATAAACCGGCTGTCTGTCCTGTCGTCTTGTGAGCTTGCCATATCATTAATCTCCTTCTGCAATTATAAGTGATGCCAAGTTTCCAAAACCGCAAATAGTTTCATTACTCCAACCAGCCCAGAGAGCTTCTGTAAAATCCAAAAAGGTAAGTTTAAGAAACTGTGCGACCGGCGTCAAACAAATTTTTTCTGACGATAATTATTTTTTCGCTTTTGTTGCTGCTTTTCCTGCGTTCTAACACTTTCAAAGCGTATTCTGCAGGTGTCTTTAAGACCCTGATAAAAAAATGCAATTTCTATCTTCTCAGCGGTCTTTATGGTCTCCCACGACTCCCTCGACTGTGCGCAGGACAAGTGCGCCCGGGACAGCATTTGCGGTTTGTGAAAAACGCAAGCTAACGGAAGTTTATACTTTTTCTTTGCAGTTCCTTATCGACTTCTCGGCGGCTTCGATAACCTTTTCCGCTGTGATACCAAACTTCTCAAAACAAATCTTCGCCGGCGCAGATGCACCAAATGTTGACATCCCGATAAAGATGCCTTTCTCGCCGAGCCATTTGTGCCAGCCCAATTCGACGCCCGCTTCGATGCCGACCCTTGCCTTAACGGCCGGCGGAATAACCGAATCTTTATAGCTTTGCTCCTGTTTTTCAAACAGCTCCCAGCAAGGCATGCTAACCACCTGCACAGCTACCCCTTTACTTGCATTTTTTTCTGCCGCCGCCAGAGCTATATGAACTTCCGAACCGCTGGCCAGAAGTAGCACATCCGGCTCGTCGGCACCAACAAGAACGTAAGCACCCTTACTTATATTTGCCGCGGAAGGATATTTATTCCGGTCCAGAACCGCCAGCCCCTGCCTGGTAAAAAGTAACGCCACCGGCCCACCTCTATATTCAAGTGCAAACTTCCATGCCTGCGCCGCCTCGTTAGCATCAGCAGGCCTGATGACCAGCAAATTTGGTATCGCTCGAAGTGCCGCCAGTTGTTCAACAGGCTGATGAGTCGGCCCATCTTCGCCTATCCCGATGCTATCGTGAGTGAACACAAATATGGTTGGATACTTCGAAAGGGCCGCCACCCGAATCGCCGCACGCATATAGTCAGAAAAGACTAAAAACGTCCCACCATAAGCACGCAGAATCCCGCTTACAGAAATCCCGTTCATTATTGCCCCCATTGCATGCTCTCTTATTCCGTAGCGGATATACCTGCCATCCCGCGCATCCTTCTGAAAATCCTTCGCCCCTGCAAATCGCGTATTATTGGAAGGTGTCAAATCTGCCGAGCCGCCCAGAACCAAAGGCAGCTTCGGCATCAACGCATCCAACGCCTTCCCGGAAGCCACACGCGTCGCAATCGAGCTGCCGGCCTCAAACTTCGGTAAAATCTCATCGAGATTGACAGGTAACTTCCGCTCTGCGGCCTCACGGAACTGCCTCGCAAGCTCCGGATGTGCCTTATCGTAATTTTCTAATAACCTGTTCCATTTTTTTTCTGCTGCTGCCCCTCTTTCAATCGCTTTCCTCATAAACGTCAGCACTTCGGCAGGAATATAAAAACTCTTGTCGGGGTCCCATCCGTATGTCTTTTTAATCAACCTTATTTCCTCCTCTCCTAAGGGAGCACCGTGCGCCTCTGCTTTATCCTGCATATTCGGACTGCCGTAAGCAATATGCGTCCGAAGCTTTATCAGTGTCGGCCGTTGCTTTTCTCTTTTGGCATTTCGTAGCGCCCGCTCAAAAGCAGCCATATCATTGCCATCGCCCTCGACTACCTGCACATTCCAGTTGTATGCCTTGTAACGCTTAGCTCTATCCTCGGTAAATGAAAGCTCCGCAGGCCCATCAATACTAATCCGATTGTCGTCATACACGACAATCAAGTTATTAAGCCCCAGATGTCCCGCCAGCGAGCAAGCCTCGGAGGCTACGCCCTCCTGCAGGTCGCCATCGCTGGCCAAACAATAAATCCTGTAATCAATGATGGGAAAGCCATCGCGGTTAAAATAATTCGCTAAATACTTCTGCGCTATTGCCATTCCGACCGCGTTAGAAATCCCCTGACCCAAAGGCCCTGTCGTAACTTCTACGCCGCACTGGGGATGATATTCCGGATGGCCTGGCGTTCTGCTGCCCCACTGGCGAAAATTCTTCAGCTCATCCAGACTTATATCATAGCCAGTCAAATGCAGCATTGCATACAGCAACACGCACCCGTGCCCGGCTGATAAAACAAACCTGTCCCTATTATGCCACCTCGGATTCGCCGGGTTATATTTCATATACTTAGTCCACAGCACGTATGCCGCAGGTGCCATCCCCATCGGCATACCCGGATGCCCCGAATTTGCCTTTTGCACCATATCAACAGATAAAAATCGAATTGTCTGGACACAAAGCTCATCAAGCTCCGACAGTCCCGGATTTTTCACAGTTTCGCCCATTACAAACTTCCTGTAAATAGACCTCTATAATACAGTTTTGCCCAAAAACCAAAGGCAATACGATAACACCTAACCATCATTTTCGCAAGCGCTTTTATCCCAAAGCGAAACTGATAACTCGTATTTCTCACTGCTGAAGCCGTCATGGGCGAAGCCAAGGGAGAGCGCAGAGGTCACAGACCTGACTTGTCGGGAAATGGACAAATTAACCACTCACCAATTAACTAATTTTCTCCGAGGTCTCTGCGAAGACTGCGGTTTGTGAGAAATGCAGGTTAGCTGCACTTGGAGGTTGTAGGAGGAACCTGTATATTAGCCTGTTGTTATTTTGCGGAGATTCTCAATAAAAAAGCCTCTGCGTGAGGAACGCAGAGGCAACTCGGAAAGAAACTTATGCCATTGTAAAATCTGCACCCAAGCCTCCGAATATCTGGCGGAGGCCAGAACACTGTTTCAGTCCGGGGATTTTGCTGCCGTGTATTAGCACGACATTATTGCAGAGGCGGGTTAATCTTTCATCCGATAAGGATTGGCTCTAAGTCAGATAAAACTACTGCTTAGCTCGCCTGCTTTATTCACCCAGCCTCAATTAAAGTCTAATATAAGAATCCTGAAATGCCAAATGGTTCGACTCCGCTCACCATCCTGAGCAAGGTCGAAGGATTGAAATGCCTTTTCTTTTATACCTCTTCGATTTTCGCTTTGTTTTTTAGCCGGTCTATAAAGTCCTCGAAGGCTTTTTCGCGCATCTGCTCCTTCAGAGTAGCCGTGATTTGTTCTTTTACTTCTTCGAGTATAAGTTGAGCCGGCGGCTTCCTGTTATACACCTTGGCTATATGAAATCCAAAGCGTGTCCGAAAGATGTCACTTACCTCTCCGATACCTAAATTGAATACCACATCCTCAAATTCTTCCGCCATTTTGCCTCTTTCAATATAACCTAAGTCGCCGCCTCTATCCTCACAATCAGTGTATTTAGCGACTATCGCCTCAAAAACTTTACCTTCTTTTAATTCGTCCTGTGCCTTTTTTATCGCATTATAAGCAGTCGTTTCATCCGCCCGCCAATCTACATATTTTACGATGTGAGCGACCCTGACCTGCTCACCGGTTTGAAACTCCTCTTTATTTTCCTCATAATGCTTTGATATGTCTTCCTTTGACGGCTCAGGCAAACCCTTATAAAGACCTCTAAGCAGGTGCTCGGTGCCCAGCACAGATTCGACGACTTTTCTCGCATCCTCGTCATCCTTAGCATTGATTTCCTTGTAAATATCAGCCCTGTCTTTATCCTGTTTCAAATTTTCCAGAACTTTCTCCACATCGGCCTTTAGTATCGTGGCGCCGTTCTTTCTCGCCTCCTGCTTAATCAAGGCCTTTTCAATCACATTTTGCTTAGACCACTCAAGCAACTGTTTTTCCCTTTCCGCAGAGTTCATATCCGCGAATACCTCCTCATAGCGCGGCCTCAAACGCTCAACCTCTCCTTGTATTGTCGAATCCTCAATCCTTTCACCATTCACAATTATCGCCATATTTTTTATTCCTCACTGTCTTCTGAATTATCAACTACAAACTGTTTCTTTACCGATTTCAAATAATAGCTAATCAATTATCAACAATCAATTCTTAGCTCCTTTCCTTCGCGAACCAATCGGGGTCTTTCGCTAATTTTTCTCTGGCTTCTTTTGTCATCATTTCAAAGGCAGGGTGCGTGCTTTCCCAGGAGCGCTCCTTAAACGAGCTTTTCCGCATCTTTTCTACTTCCACCGCAACCTCATTAAAGTAGCTGCCGTAGATATGCAGTGAATCGCTTATATCGACGTATCTACCCACACGAACCGGCTCACCCCTTTTCTTGGATATCTCTTCAGCAATCATCCGTTGAAGGTCGGTGATGGCATAGACATTCATAAACCACGCCTTATAAAGGTCTCTGCTTCGCCAGTGTGTGTTCATATTCAGGAACCACTCGTTATTCTGCTCACTTCGGACCAATCGACACCATATTCTCTGCAGGCAGGGCGGATGCTCTGTCTGCGGGTCAATCGCCGGCATCCAGGTTACAGCCTGAGCGCGTCTGCTGTGCCCGGCCTGCGATAAGCAGTCGATAATATATTGAATCTGATTGACCTTCCCGATACTCGATGCTTCCGCCTTCGCTGAAGCTACGGCGGACAAGCGATGCTCGATATTCGATGATGGATAGTAAGCAAATAACCGCTCGTGATATGTATATGTCCACTTGCCTGCATCAGGGTCAATCCAGTGGTCGTGAATGCCGCCAACAACTTCCTGCCGATATGCCTCCAGCTCTTCCGGCCCGCCAGGAAAATTCTTATGTATCCTTGGCTCAGCGAAAGGGCTGGTGATAGTAACTATAACGGTTGCATCTTTGCTCGGCGGGTCTTCGGGCTTGTCATACTGGGTCTTGACCTCAAGGCCTTTGTCCCAGACCGCCAGCACCGCCTTCTCCCACGCCTCCGGCAGACAATTCGCCGTTATCGAAAGCACAGGAATATTTGCAGCCAATGTAGCAGTATTCACCTGATATTCCTCCATAAACAGGTTGCTCCATCCTTATTTAAGGTTTCCGAGGTCGATTTCTTCTTTGGTGATGTTATACATCTGGTGGAATCGCTCCGGCAGGTCCGCAAGCAGCCTTTTAGCCTTGAAAGCGTATTCGCTCTCGGGCCATTTGCGGATTATTTCGCGGCAATAATCAACCATCCTTTTATATGTCATTACCGGCAGCCGACCCATTTTTCTTTCTGTTATCGCCATCTCATAAAGTCTTTCCGCCTCTATTTTTTCCTCCTCGGTAAGCTCTTTGAACTGCGGCTTGGGCGGCTCAACAACTGTCGGTAGCTGTTGCACCTGCTGCTGGGCAGCCGGCTGATTGGGGCTTGTGGGCGGTTCCTTAATCTGCGGCTCCGCACGCAATCTCTGGTCATCCTTCTCCCACATATCATAAACAGTTTTCTGCGGCTGGGGTTTTTCCCCTCCCTTAGGCAAATATGCGCCTACGATAATGATTATGACCACAATCGCAACCGCACCGGCGGCTACTTTTAACCAGAACGTATTCATAATTATCACACCCTTTCTTTTGCAAATTTCCGGCTCGAAGACACAAACACCTCGTGCTACAACAATCTATAATAACATTTTCTGCCCTGTCCGAAAAGCAAATTTATTATAACCTCGTGTAACTGACCGGTTAACAGTTACAAAAAGATAAGAATTTCTGTTGCAGAATAAAATGTTGTGTGTATAATGCAGAATTTAGAAGTTTTAGACACCGCATGAAGGAGTATAAATGGGACCGGTATTGAATGGCCTTATAAAACTTCAAAGTGTTGAAAATCGCCTGCGAGCTGGAAAGGCAAAACTTACAAGATGTAGAAGAAGCGTAATTATTCAAGAAAATCAGATTAGAAACCTTCAAAATACCTTTGAAGTCAAAAAAGAGGAGCTTCAGCTTACTAAGGTCCAGTTTAGCAGGTTGGAATTAGAGCTTAAAAGCAGAGATGAAGAAATTGTCAGGCTCCGGTCGGTTCTGAATACAGCCAAAACCAACAAAGAATATGCTGCAGTCCTCACCCAGCTTAATACCACTAAAGCCGACAATTCTAAAATCGAGACCCAGGTTCTGGAGCTGTTAAAGGATATCGATACCGACGAAGTTGAGTGCAAGGATATCCAGAAACAAATAAATGAGCAAAAGCAACAACTCGATAAATTGCGGGCAGAAGTCGATATATTGGCAACCAAATATCAGTCTGAAGTTGACCAAATCCAGGCTGAATGGGATGAGGTTGCCAAGGCCGTTCCTGATGAGATTCTGGAGACATTCAGGCGTGTCGCTGAGACATACGATGGCCAGGCTGTGGTGGGAATTGAGCAGCAGGAAGGAAAAAAAGAAGCGTATAGTTGCGGCGGCTGCTTTATGGGCATCACCGCCGAGAGTATCAATCTGCTTATGACCAGAGATGAGATAATTCGCTGTCCAATCTGTGCAAGAATACTTGTGCTTGGCCAGACGCAGAGAGAATCCTGATTTGCAAAAAGTAGATGAGTCAGCCCCTTAATCTATTTACGCATTCACAGCCGACGGACCCGAACAAGCAGATGCGGAACACCAAAGACCAAATCCCGTTAGGGATGCCTTACGGCATAATCGCTTACATAGATGGCGCCAGCAGAGGCAATCCAGGGCCGGCTGCTGCTGCCTTTATCTTGACCAGCTACGATGGAGCTCAATTGCTCTCCAAAGCATTTTTTTTAGGCCGGACCACCAATAACGTAGCTGAATATACCGCTGTCATAAAAGCCCTCGAGGCTGCAAAACAGGTTGGAACTGCACAATTAACGGTTTTCAGTGATAGCGAGCTTCTTGTCAGGCAGCTTAACGGCGAGTATAAAGTAAAGAGCGAACAAATTAGGCCGCTTTTCAGGCAGGCTCTTGACCTGCTGGGTGAATTCGAAAACTGGAAAATCCGGCATATTATGCGGGAAAAAAATAAGGAAACGGACAAACTTGCAAATCAAGCCCTGAATCTGGAACGCGATGTTGAGGATAAATTAGTGTCAGTGACCCAGAATAAAAAGCTGACTTGTGGAGGCGAAGCCGGCCGCAGCCCTATTCGGCTTGGAATGTTAATCAGCGGCGGCGGCACAACGTTGATGAACATCCTTGAATATATCAAGCGGGGCGAGCTAAATGCCGAGGTTGCAGTCGTTATAAGCTCACGTTCAAACGCCGCAGGTGTCGAAAAGGCAAAAAATGCGGGGCTGCCTGTAAAAATCATCCGCACAAAAGATTACCCGGATGTTGACCAGTTCAGTCAGCAAATTGAAAAAGAGCTTGTCGCAGCGAACATAGACTTAGTTGTCCAGGGCGGCTGGCTTTGCCTGTGGAAGATACCCGCACGATACGAGAACCGTGTGATGAATATACATCCGGCCTTGTTGCCGAGCTTTGGCGGGCAAGGTATGTGGGGACACCACGTCCACCAGGCAGTTCTGGCAGCAGGATGCAAAGTAAGCGGCTGCACGGTGCATTTTTGCACAAATGAATATGACAAAGGACCTATAATCGTCCAGCGGACCTGCCAGGTCAAGGACGATGACACGCCGGAAACCCTTGCTGCCAGGGTCTTTGAGCAGGAATGTATCGCATATCCGCAGGCCATAAAGCTGTTTGCCGAAGGTAAGTTACTTGCTCAGGATAAAAAAGTAGAAATAAAATCGTGAAATGCTATTTATAAAAGAATCCTGAATCGCCAAAATATATATTTATGGACAAACGCCAGAGAACAATAACAGTGGAGGTTGTGACTGTAATAATCGTTACGGCGGTTGCAATTGCCGCGATGTTTAACTTCAAGGATTGGGTCAATCGCTCGGAGGCAATAAGGGCGATGGAACAGCTCAGCCAGGTGGTTACCAAGTACCGCCAGGAGCACGGTTCTATACCGGCTGAATCTTATGTTACCGGTATCAAAAAGAATTTGAAAGGATGGGTTCGACTCGGCGAACTGCGTTACAGAGCCGAGTGGATAGACTTGGATGCTAAACCAGATACTATCCTCGCCTATACAGAAAAAAAATATCCATCATCATTGTTGGGCGATGGCTATGTGGTTCTGCGACTGGATGGACGAGTCGAATGGATGGGCAAAGAGCAGTTCGAGAAATTGTTAGCCCAGCAGCAAAGCAAATTAGAAATTGATATGCTGCGCCGGTAGGTTATAAAAAGCGAAAAGTGAAAAGTCAGCCACGCAGTTGTGACTAATTGTGTAAGAATTCCTTAGCTTTACACTTTCAGCTTTTAGCTGTTTTCTGTGTGCTACTGTTGCCGATTTGAGACTGTCCATTGGTATCCGGGCCAAAGGAAGGAGACGCTTATGCCTGCGAACAACCAAGGCGGATTTAACTTCAAAAGCGAGCATTGCTGTGCTTACGACACGGTCAAAAATGCTATCAGCCGTCGCAGTTTTTTAGGGGGAATCGGCGCTGTGGCGACAGTAGGGGGACTGGGAATGAGAGCTACGTCAGATGCCGATGCAGCAGCGGCAGTTCAATCCGCACAAGGGAAAGCACTGCCGTCTGGTAAAACGATTCAGGTGCAACCAGCCCTGTCATACCACCTGGAACAGCCCCAGGAAAAAACCAGTTGGCGCAGCTATGGCGGCATCTGCACCACGCAAGATGTGCAGAACGAAATCGGCCGAATTGAAACAGAACTTAAAAAACTGGAAGCTTTTGCCGAATTTCCCATCGAGTTTCTGCCTATTGTTGAGGTCTGTAACGAAGAACAGGCTAAAAAGGTTGCCTCAACTACCGCGGATGTGATTTTGCTTTTTGCCGCTTCAGGAGGAACAAATCTTATCAATATCGTAGCTGCGTCAAAAGCCGCTTTTATTATGTTTGTCCGTCACAAGTCAGGACCGTTCTATCTGTGGTATGAGATTGCTCATTGGCGCTTTTTGCGCCAGAATGAAGATGCCTTCCAGGTGCCTAATGTGGATGCAGAGGATATCATCGTTGACGATTACCAGGAAATCCTCTGGCGTCTTCGGTCTCTGTATGGTTTGAAGAACGCCAAAGGAACAACGATGCTTGCCATCGGCGGACTTAACGCTTACAGTGCACCGGCCCAGGCTAAAGGCCCTGACCATGCAAAAGAAGTGTGGGGCTATAAAATTATATCTATTTCTGAAGAAGAATTTTCTCGCCGTCTTGCGGAGGCACGTGCAAATTCTGATATGGTCAAAAATGCAGAGCGGCAAACCGATGAATTTTTGTCGCAGCCAAATGTAACGCTTCAGACAGAACGCAAATTCGTGGCCAGCTCATTTCTGGCCTTAGCCGTTTGTGAGCAACTAATGAAGGAAACGGGCGCGACTAACTTTGGATTTGCCGGCTGTATGGGCCGTTCGGTAATCGAAATGCTTGACACTCCGCCCTGTTTGGTCTTAAGTCTCGCCAATGACGATGGTTTTACAGCCTACTGCCACACCGACCTCTCGCACACATTCCCGGGTGTCTTGATGCGGTGGATTGCCGGTAAGCCGACATTTGTATGCAACACTCATTTCCCCCACGATGGTATCTTAACCGTCGCTCATTGTTCCGCACCGCGCAAAATGAACGGCAAAGATTATGAGCCGGCCGTTATTATGACTCACTTTGAATCCGATTATGGAGCGGCGTGCAAAGTTCGGTATCCAAAAGGACAAATCGTAACCGTGGTTATCCCTAACCTCCATTGCACCCGGTGGCATGCCTTCCGCGGAAGGATTCTCGAATCGCCCTCGTATCCGGCGTGCCGCTCACAAATGGAAATTGCCATAGATGGCGACTGGCACCGCTTAGTCAGCCAGATGGAAGGCTTCCACGCTCAAATCGTTTACGGGGATTACCTCCGCGAAATAAGTTACGCCCTGAAAAAACTCGGCAAAATCCAATGGCAGTGCTATAGCGAAATTGTATGACGGATGCCGTTTTCAAAGATTATTGCCATTATGCAATGACCGGCTCGCTCTTCTGTTTCTCTGGCTCTTTTACCTCGATACCCTCAAGTTTGAGATGTTCTTCATCCTGAATATCAATCCTTATAATGTTCTTGCCTTTGAAGCTTCCTGCAAGGACAGATTCTGAAAGAGGGTCCTCTATATAGTGCTCGATAGCCCTTCGCAGAGGCCTTGCGCCAAACTCGGGATTGTAACCTTTGTCGATAAGGAACTCCTTCGCCTGGTCAGTTACTTGCAGTTTCAGGCCGTGGTCGGTCAGCCGCTTAAATACCTTTGCCAGCTCGTAATCCACAATGGTCTGCAAATTTTCTCTTGTTAGTGCCTTAAAGACTATTATATCATCAACACGGTTTAAGAACTCAGGTCTGAATTGATGCTCGACCTCTTTGTGGAGAATCTCTTTCATTTTCTCGTAATTTGCCTCAGGTGTCTTCTTGCCGAACCCGAAGCCTCCCTGATTCTTAATCAGTTCGGCGCCGATGTTGCTGGTCATTGTGAGGATGACGTTCTTAAAATCGATGCCTCGTCCAAAGCTATCGGTTAGTCTGCCCTCATCCATTATCTGCAAAAGCATATTATAGACATCCGGGTGGGCTTTTTCTATTTCGTCTAAAAGAAGCACAGCATAAGGCCGCCGTCTAATCCTTTCGGTCAATTGTCCGCCCTCTTCATAGCCTACGTATCCAGGAGGTGCGCCTACCAATCGGCTGACATTGTGCTTCTCCATAAACTCACTCATATCCAGCCTTATAAGGGCGTTCCTGTCGCCGAACAAAAATTCCGCCAGAGCTTGAGCAAGCAGAGTCTTTCCGACACCGCTTGGACCCAAGAATATAAAGCACCCCATCGGGCGGTTCGGGTCCTTCATACCGCTTCTACTGCGCCTGACGGCTTTTGCCACAGCAGCAATGGCCTCATCCTGTGAAACAACCGTCCTATGCAGCTCGGTTTCAAGTTCCAGCAGCCGCTGTGTCTCTTTCTTTTCCAGCTTTGTCAGAGGCACACCCGTCATATTGCTGACAACCTCTGCGATAATCTCCGTATCGACAACGCCGACTACCTCCTTGTGTTCCTCATACCATTTTCTGTGCAGCTCTGTCTTCTGGTCCACAAGCTGTTGAGCTTCGTCTCGAAGGGCCGCAGCCCTTTCGTAGTCGGCATTTTTAACTGCTTCGTCCTTCTCTCTTTGTAGCTCTTCAATTTTCGTCTCTAACTCGGTTAAGTCCGGCGGAGGAGTCATATTCTTAAGTCGAACGCGAGCTCCTGATTCATCAACCACGTCTATCGCTTTGTCAGGCAGACATCTGCCGGGGATGTATCTGGTTGATAGCTCCACCGCCTGAAAGAGGGCTTCATCGGTGAACCGAACCCTGTGGTGTGCCTCATAGCGGTCCTGAAGGCCTCTGAGTATTTCCAGGGTTTCGTCTTTTGTGGGCGGCTCAACAATTATCGTCTGGAATCGCCTTTCGAGAGCGCCGTCTTTCTCAATATGTTTTCTGTATTCGTCAAGTGTGGTAGCGCCGATACATTGCACCTCTCCTCTGGCAAGCGACGGCTTGAGGACGTTTGATGCGTCGATAGCACCTTCGGCTCCACCGGCTCCTACTAAAGTATGAAGCTCATCGATGAACAGGATAACGTTCTTGGCACGTCTGACCTCGTTAATGACCGCTTTTATTCGCTCCTCAAATTGTCCTCGATATTTTGTCCCTGCAACCATCATAGCCAGGTCAAGCACCACGATGCGCTTATCTTTGAGGATTTCGGGCACTTGCCTGTTGACAATTTGCTGGCTCAGCCCCTCCACGATTGCAGTCTTGCCGACCCCGGCCTCACCCAATAGAACCGGATTGTTCTTTGTCCGCCTGCAAAGTATTTGGACCAATCGTTCAATTTCGTTCTTTCTGCCGATTACAGGGTCAAGCTCGCCGTTGGCAGCTAATTCGGTAAGGTCTCTGCCGAAGCTGTCGAGCGCAGGCGTCTTGCTCTTTGGTTTTCGCCCCAATGCCGGGGCCATCTTTAATCCGAGAGCAGAAGGACCATCATCCACGCCCGCTCCTAATAAATTCAACACCTCCTGGCGAACATCCTCGAGCTTCAAACCCATATCCATAAGAATCTGAGCTGCAATTCCTTCGGTCTCCCGCAAAAGCCCCAGCAGGATATGTTCTGTTCCTACGTAATTATGATTAAGCGACCGGGCCTCTTCGATTGCATATTCAATGACTTTTTTGGCTCTCGGAGTCTGAGGGAGTTTACCCATCGTAACCATATCCGGGCCGCTCTTGACCTTTTTCTCTACCTCAAGCCGCAGTCTCTTTATATCCACATCGAGGTTCTTCAGAACTGTGGCGCCTACCCCGCTGCCTTCTTTAACCAGCCCCAGAAGGATGTGCTCTGTTCCTATGAAATCGTGATTAAATCTCTGTGCCTCCTGATTAGCCAGAGCCATAACCTTACGTGCACGGTCTGTAAATCGCTCAAACATTTCTTACCTCAAAGCCATCTGCAATAAGTTGAAATTGCCTGCTACTAATCCTTAAAACTACTCTTTCTCGTGGATTTTTTAACTCTATCGGTTGTTTCGGTCGAAGCTGCTCAATAACATATTATATCATAGTTGCCGTCTCCTTGTCAAACAATTGGAACGACAGCGTCCTGCATTTCCGGCCTTTCAAACTGCTATTTTTTATATGCCTAAGATGAAGCTGATGTTCGCCTGCCGCGATAATAGTCTTCTTCCGGTCAAGAATTTTATCGACAAAAACCGCTGCCGACTTTCTGCTTGCAAGCAAAGAAATAAGCATATCTTATGCCTTCATAAAGATTTATAGTCGGTGAATAATTTTGAGCTTATCCAAAGGCGGGCTTTCGACAGATAAATTTTTCGAGCCTTCCCGGTCGGTGCAAAGATTTGCAGATGGCAGGTTACAAAGAGATTATATGCCTATTCGCTGATTATTGTTTGCTATTTCTTTTATCCACAGTTTCAGGGGCTGTTTACTCGGACTATCCTGGTTTCTGATGTGTGCTTCGGCGAACTCTGTGTTGTTGTGTCCCTTCTGACCTTAGTCGTTTTGTTCGAGCAGTTTTTTGAGGTATTCGTTTTCACGTCGAGTTGCCTCGAGGTCGAAAACTTGATATTTGATGCACACCCGCAGATAATCGAGCAGCTCCTGCAAATTGCTTATGCTTTTTTCGAGCTTACTGCAGTCGGTTTGCATTTGTTCGGAAGGATTTGCTAACTTATGGCGCAAGCCATCCTGCGGATTGTGCTGAGGGTCAACCCCCTGTCCGAATTCTCTGACCAGTTCGTGAATTTTGTCCTCCAACTTTGCCTCGTCCATCACACTGCACTCCTGTCAAACAGCTCTTTTCAGTCACCCTAAATGGACAGTCTCCGAAGCCTTTTGTTAAAACAGCAAAATCCATACCCAGATGTCTAAAAGCTGACCTTTAGCGCAATTTCCACGATTAGACTCGATGAAAGGACAATAAGGCCGACATAAAAAACTATCCTTAACTTTTGTTTTACTTTTATGAACCGCAACTATTGTGCGGATTAAATTTGTGTGTTGCCGAAAATCAACATCAGAGAGTCGCTTATCGGATTTTTTACGTTTGTAACGGGCTTATTCGGTGCTGGTTACGATTCGTGTTGATTATTATAAACACCCTTGTCGAGATTTGACATCAGGAAGCTTGCGCCGAGGCTATAAACAGTTAATAACACATCCAGATGAGCTTTGTTGTTGGAATGCTGAAAATTACTTGAAAATACAAGGAATTGCGCTATCGAACATAACTACTACTCTGTCGCAGATTGTTTGAGGGGTTGTCATGCTGAACGAAGTGAAGCATCTGGCCATCGAACGTGATATTCTTCGCGGAGTTTATCCTTGAGCGAAGCGAAGGACTCAGAATGACATCATTCATCATTTAACCTGCGACAGATCACTACCAGTAACCCGAGGCCTTTTATAATTCTGCCGTTTAGTGGTCGAGCATAAGGGCGCCGGTTGCCGGCTGGGGCAGGGACAATACGCTAATAGATAATCGCTGTTACCTCTTCAATCTTCGAGATGAACGCCGCGGCATCGGCATAATAAGGTATATAGCCGTCAAAGCCTTTCTTTAGTAGAGCGGCTAATTCTGATTCGCTCAGATGGTTTGCAATAGCTATGACCTTGATAGTTTGCAAATCCTCATTGGCTCGAATGCTTTTGCATATCGCCGTTGCATCCATACCTTCATCTAAAAGATTAATCAGCACAACGTGTGGCGAGAATCTCTGAAGGGCCAGACCCGCCTCAAATTCATTCTGCGCAATCTGGACCTCGTAGTCGGTTTTGGTTCGCAAGCCGTTAGCCACTGTAAGTGCAGTGTTCTCGTTACTATCTACAATAATGATTCGAGTGTGCGCGCTTGTCAGTCCCATCGTCGGCATATTGTGGGCTTTCATAAAGCGAATTAGCTCGCCCAGCGGTATTCGCCGGTCTTTGCTGCCAGGGATGCGATAGCCCCTCAGTTGTCCGTTATCGAACCACTTTGAGACCGTTCGTGAAGCGACGTTGCAAATCTTCGCCACATCGCCTGTCGTTAATACGTTTTTGCCTTTTGCCATTTTTTCGAGCCTGCCACAAAGTAACTGACCTCATTTTTTATTCGGTTTTAAGTTAATCCCTGTTTAGCACCAAAATCGCAAATTCGCCCACACTTTCAAATAAGTGATTGTATCTAAAGTGCTGCGTCCCATAAGCACCTCTGTTTTTTCCAAAAGCACCTGATGGGTGCGATTCATCTTTGTAGGTGTAGCACGGGCTTCCAGCCCGTGCAAACACGGCAATGCCTGTCCTGAGCGTAGTCGAAGGGATGGCCGTGCCGCTTTCTGTACCTATAAACGTGAAGCACACCCGCACCTGATAGCACGCTCTAAAAATGCCTTTGATTTATCATCCGCAGGTGCTAAAATTCCATTAGTGTTTATATTTTTGTGCACTTGTGCTATGGAATTTATCCGCCAAAGGCGGAAGCATCGAGAATCGAGTATCAAGCATCGAGTATCGAGAGGAGTTTTTTATGCAAATATATTTATCTCGACCTGACATCACGCAGAAGGAGATTGACGCCGTTTGTGAAGTCCTTCGCAGCCCTAACCTTTCGCTCGGCCCCAAACTGACGGAGTTTGAGACTGCCTTTGCAAAATATATCGGCAGAAAACGTGCCGTCGCCGTCAACAGCGGCACAAGCGGCTTGTTTCTATGTATGCTGGCGCTTGGAATTGGCGAGGGCGATGAAGTTATTACTACGCCTTTTACCTTCATCGCTTCTTCAAATTCTATTATGATGGCCGGCGCAAAACCGGTCTTTGTCGATATCGACCCCGTAACGCTCAATATCGACCCTGCTAAAATCGAATCAAAAATCACCGACAAAACCAAAGCAATCCTGCCGGTTGCAATCTTTGGCAGCCCCGCAAACTTTGATAAAATTTGTAAAATCGCTCAAAAACACAATCTAAAAATCATCGAGGATAGCTGCGAAGCGCTTGGTTCTGCATTGAACGGCAAAAAAGCCGGAACTTTCGGCACAATGAGCGCTTTTGGCCTTTATCCCAATAAGCAGATAACGACCGGCGAAGGAGGCGTGATTTTGACAGACGATGACCGCCTTGCTGATATGTGCGAATCCCTTCGCAACCAGGGTAGAGGCAAAGGCGCAACCTGGCTGGAGCACGAACGCCTCGGCTATAACTATCGTCTCAGCGACATAAATTGTGCCCTCGGAATTGTCCAGCTTTCACGAGTCGAAGAAATCAAGGCAAAGCGCAAACAGGTCGCAAATTGGTATCAGGAAATGCTGTCTTCCGACAAGAGATTGATAGTGCCTGCCGAGCCGCCCGGCTGCGACGTAAGCTGGTTTGTCTTTGTTGTCCGGCTCGCAGGTAATTTTACTTTAGAGCATCGTAATCAGATTTTGCAGGAGATGAGAAGCCGCGGCGTTCAGGTCGGCAATTATTTTCCGCCTGTTCATTTACAGCCCTTTATGGCCAATCAGTTCGGCTACAAACCCGGCGATTTTCCTGTCACTGAATCTGTCTCTAAAAGCACCATTGCGCTTCCGTTTTACAATAACCTCACCAAAGACCAGACCGCAATTGTCTGCAAAACCCTAAAAGAAGTTTTAGACTGTCATTGCGAGGCCACGTAAGTGGCCGCGGCAATCTATATTTAGCCCGCCATTTATTGGCGGGTTGCCTGCCCTGCGTAGCTTTAGCGAAGCAGGGTCATTCCCGCGAAGGCGGGAATCCATTTTGGTAGGGTGGGGCTTGCCCCACCAAATCTTTATTGATTACCTCCGCAATTTATTTATAGGTCCCCAAAGATAAAAAAGGCGGCTCGCCTTCTGCCGCCTTAGTAATCCCTAATTCACCAATTCGCTAATCAACTAATCACCTGATATCCTGTTCTTCTGATGTTCTCCTGCCTGATACCCTGATTTTCTGATTCCCTGCTTTATCTTCCTTCCAGCCACTGTTCGCATAACATCATCAGGTCGTTGATTCCGAATTCCATCTGCCAGCCATCGGCTAAGTAGCTAAAGTCTTCCAGTCCCACCCCATCCGGACAACTCCAATCCGCCGCTGGAAGAGTCTGCCACTGCAATCTCGGATAATTGGTTCCATCGCATATATCCCATATATTCACAAAATCCCAGCCGACATCGGTAAAGGTGCTTTTTGTTTTCATTTCGTCCGTCGTCTTACCCTCTCCACCGGCACTCCACAACTGGCTGGAAGTGTTCAGGTCCCAGAAACATCCGGTAACGCTCCCATAAAAATTGTCTCCCACTAGGCCGCCGACCTCAACCTGTCCGCTGACCGAGCCGGTGGCGTAACAGGCAGTGAGGCTGCCATAATTGTTATATCCCACCAGCCCGCCGACTTTAGCGAAACCGCTGACCTGACCCTTGGCGTAACAGTCGGTGAGGCCGCCCCAATGCTCTCCCACCAGGCTGCCGACACACTCGATTGCGCTGACATCACCAGTGGCGTAGCAAGTGTATACGGCGCTATTTTCCCCACTACATCCCGCCAAGCCGCCAACACGTTCATATCCATCGACGTGACCGCTGGCGTAACAGTCGCTTAGTACGCCATAATTCCCTCCCACCAGGCCGCCGACACCCCACCCGCCGCTGACTGAGCCAGTGGCGTAACAGGCGTAGAGGTGGTCTCCATTCGACCCCACCAAGCCGCCGACGTATTCGAATCCACTGACATCGCCGGTTGCGTAACAGCCGGTGATCTCTCCATAACTTCCTCCCACCAGGCCACCGACATAATCGCTTCCACCAACCGAGCCAGTGGCGTAACAATCGATGAGGTTGACAAAATTCCATCCCACCATGCCGCCGATATAATTCCCGGTTCCGCTGACTGAGCCGGTGGAATAACAGTCGTAGAGGTCGGCTCCATTCAACCCCACCAAGCCGCCGACGTATTCGAATCCACTGACATCGCCGGTGGCGTAACAGTCGTCTATTGTTCCATAATAAACATTATACAACGAGCCACCCTGATGAGAACCCACCAAGCCATCGACAAAATCATTTCCGCTGACCGAGCCGGTGGCGTAACAGGCGGTGATGTTCCTCCCATAATAATTCTCTCCCACTAAGCCGCCCACATAATCACCTCCGATGACCTGGCCGGTGGCGTAACAGGATGTGATCCTGCTTCTCTCATGACTGTATCCAACCAGGCCGCCAACAAAATCACCCCCGATAATCACGACATCCTCTACACCAAGGTTGTGGATATAGCCGTTGTAGCCCACATAACCGAATAGGCCGACATAACTGCTGTCCGGCATATTTACGACCGCATTGCGAATGACATTGTCGTTGCCGTCAAAGACACCGGTAAAGGGTGTATTATAGTTGCCGACAGGAGATAACGCGACCCCCTCCAAGTCTATGTCGCCCCTCAGGATAAAATGCTTATCCCAGTCGGCAGATGTATTCATTAAATTCTGCCAGTGGGAAATAGTCCTCATCAGAAAGGGATTTGCCTGTGTGCCGGAACCTCCGCCATACAACTGAATCACCACATCCTGCCCGACAACAGTTGAGACGTTCCCCGAAGTCGAATACGCCTGCGTCTCAATCCAATGCCACCCGTTCCCCAGCGGCCCGACCGTAAAATTATAATCCTCCACATCCTCGTCAAATGCCCCATCCGCTGCATTTGCATCCGCCCACGCCCCGCGGTCCACTCTATACTTGACAGTCGAAATCCGGTTTATCGTAACAGCCCTCCGCGTCGGCGACACACACGGCACATCCACGGCAGTGCCGGTAAACGTCACAATAGTCTGTGTCGCGGGTGTCGAGTAGGGGTTGAGCGTATTGTTGACATCGTTGTCGATGGTATCGGGCACCCCGTCCCCATCGGTATCTCGCCACCCAATCTGCCCGTTCGTCCACTGGCAAATCGCATCTTCATTGCTCCTCATCATACAGGGAACGCTTGATGGATTCCCATCCTCACAGTTGCCGTTATAAATATTAAGATACCCATAGTATCCGAAATCGCAGCAATTATACCCGGGCTGACAATACTCATCCGCGGCAAGAAATATGTGCCCCGTCTCGTGAGCCGCCACAGAATTCATATTAAAAATGAACCACCCTCCGTTGTCATACGTCATTATCGCATACGGCCCCCCAGGATGTGCCCACGCAAAATGCTGACCGTCTGCGAACTTGCCATCCCAATCATTGAAACTGTCCACCACAATAAACGCATAGCTCCAGTCCGTCCCGAAATAGTTTCTGAGTTTATTGATATATGCCCACCCTCTGGTAAAACAATTGCCTATTGTATAGCCCAGATTCGCAAATATATCCGAGACCCACGTATCCTCATCGCTCTGTCCGTTCATCGTTATTGGCTCATACTGCGTAGGCACGATGAATTGGAACTCATAGTAGAACGTCAGATGTGCTGCGCTACCGCCCTTCGTCGCCCACCAGTTCATCCCTTCTATTATTTCATTATAAACCTGCTGCTCGCGGGCACTATCCCAGTTTTCGCCGCTTCCATTCGACTCAGGCAAGATAACTCCCACCGCAACCTTGCCAATCATAAACTCGCTTGTGTAGTAATACCCCGGCAATGCCGCCATCTCAAGCCCGGTCAAAGACCGCGAAACTTCAGGCATCGGCGGCTCAAGTGCGTCCCCGACCAGCGGCGTAGCCCCGGGCGGTATCCCTGATGGCGCCATCCCTCGCTGCGAGACAAGATGATTCCACGCAGAAACACCCGTAGCCAAATCATCCCCCTCTTGTGGCCCAATCGCCGGCGCCGCCGAGCGATAGATTGAAACAACATTGTCAATGGCTGCTGCCCGAACTTCCGCCTCAGCCGGCACAAACCCAATCACAACTCGCGGCGGTATGACATGCACCGGCCTTACCCCCTCCTTTTCAAGCGCGGCAATTGTCCCCTGCGTATCCGCAAAATCCAAACTGCGAAGAATCATCATCGCCTGCCCGCTGCTCTCAGCGCCCCACGACTGCGAAACAACTGTCAAAACTAAAACAACGCATCCTCTGACTATCGCGCTAATCCCAAATCTCATTTTCCCATGCTCCTTTTTCTTCTTGTGCTTCTCCTCTGCTGTTACCCTCTTTTCTTTCACCATTGGCCAGTGGATATTATACCATATCAACGCAATAAGTTCAACAAATCCGCCATACTTTTGGCGGACTTGTCCACCGTAGGTGGAATCCGCGGTTAGATTTCGCCCGACCTGCATCATCCGGCACCGCATTGTTTTGGCCGGCTGCGTGTTCAACACGCGGGCTATCTTATGATAGCCGGGCGGGTGCAGGCGGCGGGATCACAGTCCCTTAGGGACGAGAAACCCAACGCCGAGGCCGTCCCTCTCGGCCAAAACCACTGCCGTGTTAATCTGTGTAAATCCGCGTCTAAAAAATTTGTGTTTATTCGTGTGAATTCGTGGTTATACTTTTTGTGCTTTTTCGTGGCTAAAATTTGCCGTGTGAATCCGTGAAATCCATGTCTGACTTTTTCCTTTGTGCCTTCGTGTCTTCGTGGCCCCAAAATCCGACAAACAAAACCAAAAAACTTTTGCCTAAAAAACAGATTTTTATTGAATAAAAGGCGATATTTGGTATAATATTGTTGATTGGGGAAGGCCCCCCAAACGGGTCCGCGGAGAACCGCACGTAACGGAACAGCCTGTCCTGCTTGTCCTGAGCTTGTTGAAGGGAGCAAACTTGTCTTGAGCATCGTCGAAAGAGTCGAACCAAGTCGAAGGGCAGTTCCACGAATCAGACAGTTTTGGCCACAAAAAAGTTCAGAATGACAAAATCCCAAGAAAACGCGGTGCTAAATATACTTACTGAAAATTCGTGTTTATTCGTGATTATTCCTTACATTTTATCTTTGTGTCGGAGCCTGTCCGCCGTAGCTCCTGCCCTACATAGCACGCAGTGCGGCGGAGGGTTGGCGAAGGCGGATGGCTTTGTGGCTATGAGTCAATTATGCAAAACAAACCCAATTTCCTATAGCTACAAAATGAACACAACCATCTTATTAACAAAGGATTATGAACAAATAACTATGAACAATGAACCAATAAAAACAAACCCAATCAAACCCAATTTATGGTGAGCTTGCCTGCACTGAGCAAGCCTGTCCCGAGCGCAGTCGAGGGAGTCGAAGTGTCGAACCTATTTTATCTGCTTCAAGCAGACTTGTCCGCCCCTGGCGGTTTAGGATTTTTTAGCTTTTTTTATTTGGCATTTGGGGGTTTTTATAGTAAGTATTTAATAGAGACCCGCTGAAAAATGCGGGTAAGGCCGGGCAGGGGGGGCCGGCCAACAAAATCAAATTCCTTAAGGTCGGGAGAAACTTATAATGCGTGGATGGAGAACTAAATTTTTGTTTTTGCTGATAGTTTATTTTGCCGGTTTTGCAACTGCGATTTACATCCTTGCCCCCGCACCGGGGAATCAAGTCTCAAAAGGTGCCCAAAAAACGCTTTCGTCTTCGGCTTTCAAATCAGACGATTTCGTCCAATCTTTCAACAGCGGAATGCACAAGTGCCTTGATTATGGCAAAGATGCCACCTGGCGTGTGGGCAAATACCTGAAGCAAAAAATCGATGAAAAGCAGCTCAAGACCGGCAGCTAAGCTGGGGTGTGTTTAAGACATTGCCTTAATTGCTAACGTTTGTTGGCGTGTGGATAACTTAGATTTGTGAGGGGGGTGTATGTAGCATTGGCTGGCCGTGGGTCGCCGGGGCCCACGGCCACGTCCTCTTATTGAGAAAAAAATTTTCTTTCTTTTGCCTTCGAAGTTTTTAGCAGTTTGTTCTTTTTCTGTAATATGTCATTTCTATTGAATTTCCCGTGTCCACTCGACAAGTAGTAGCGGCTCTCCATCCAGAATAAGGTCGAATATGCGATTTGGTCCTTGCGGCTCTGGGGGACGAGGGGTAAGCCCTGCAGACGGCCTGCGCCGCGTCATCGGCCCTTCCATCGGTCGTGTTTGTTCTCTTGGGCCAATCGGCATATCAGCTCTTGCTGCTCTTATAGCCGGAAGCTCGATTTTTGCAATTGTTGTTAGCTTATCCTGTGCTGAAAACTCCTGCTTGAAGTTCTCGACCTCTTGCGTGCTTGCAATCCAATATACTTTTCGAGTCTTACCGGCCCACTGCCATACATCCTGTGAAAAGGCATCGAATAGTTCTTTATCTTCAAGCCCGCCATATTTGGTGCGTGCCTCGTTGTTTCTGGGCAGTCTGCGCGGGCGGATATTACGGTTGAAAGCAAGTGGGCCAGGTAGTAGTGGCTCTGGAATATTCAAAATAGCCCCATCAACCAGACGCCAGCGGCCAATAAAATCGAGATGCTGATTTATGGCTTCGTTGGCTATCAGGATGTTGCCTGCTTCGACGTTCTTTTCCACTGCGCTTGTAATCTTTGCAAGCACCGCACTCTGGTCGCGCAGGTGTTCCATACTCCGCAGAGATGGCTGAAGTCCCCAGAGGATAGTAATTAAAAGAAGGACAATCGAAGACGCCCACGCCGAAAGGCAGTTATCGCCGGTAGCGAGTTGCAGCAGCCATACGGTAGCGATTGTGTAAATATAAAAGGTCGGCAGCAGGTATCGCATCGACTGCTGGTCGGGCGGCCAGAAAAGTGACATATATAGAATCGTTACCGGCACAACGAGCATAGCAAATAACAAGCCCTGTTTCCATCTGTCACGACAGGCGCACATAATAGCGATGCCGGCGACCCCCAGGCCAAATATCGGGCCGCATCCTTCGCTCATCAGCATCCGCAAAAATGGCAGGTAATGATTTACAAAAAAACGCCACCCAAAGGTCGCAGTCGCATTGAACTCATCAAACGCATACTCATACCCTGTCTTCCAGAATGCCCCGAAAGCTATATGGTTTCGAATACACAAAGCACAAACAGGAATAGCAACACCGATTGTAAAAGCTATAAGCGAATACCAGAATAACTTATCACGCCTAAAATGAAGCAAAATAAAAATTCCAATGGCGAGGCAAAACAATATCTCAACATATCGAATAGTGGCAATGGTGCCGAAAAGAAACCCTACGGCCAATGCCAACCGGGCGGAGTGTGTTTTTGTCCATCGAGCGATAAGAATTAGTGCCCATATCAGCAAAAACACGACCGGCGTATGAGAATCGCCAAAGAGGGCGTGTTCATTTGCAAAGGGGTTAAATGCCATTAGCACTGCAGCAAGTAAGGCCCAACCCCGGCCAACCCATAAGCGACATAGTAGAAACAGTGCTAACAAAGATAGAGAGGCCATTACAGGGTTGACTAATAGGGATGCCTTCGGTCCAAAAATCTTATAGACCACTGCCAGTATCGCAGAAAAACCGGGCGGATGCTCGACATAGTAACGGTTATCTCTGGTTCGATGCCAATGGAAGCCGATATACTGCACTATCGATTCTGGTTCAAAGTATGTCCTTGCGTTTCTGGCAATCAGCTTTGCCTGGCCAAAGTAGCTATTTGCATCAGGTGTGGAAATGGCCGGCTCAAAATACAACATCAGAAAAACAAAGTGAGCTGCAGCCAGTAAGAAAGCAAGTAAAGTGAAGACAATTGTCTTTCCCGTTTGAACACCTCACACTTGCGATTTATCATAGGCTCGATTATTTATATAGATTGCCATATCGTATTTGCCACATTATAATTATTCTGCAAGCAAAATCTTAATATAGTTTCGGTTGTTGAATAGATAAAACTGTGAAGTTTTGGAGGTGCTTATTATGGGAATGGTGTGCAGGTTGCCGTTGTGGCCGTTGGGGCCTATTGTGGGCTGCCATATTTTTGCGGTGCTATTGGCTATCGCCGGTGTGATTTTCTCCGTGATAATGTTGATTGACTGTTTGAAGAGGCCGGTCTCAAAATTCTATCGTCCGCTTACAAAAAATGCCCAGTATGATAGATTGATATGGGCCGGGGCGATTGTGCTGTCGCTGTGGTTTTATTTTTTAGGGGCGATAGTGTACCTATTTGTCGTTATGAGAGCCAAACCTGAGGATAAAGAATAGCAGCGTAGAATTTTGAATTGGTCACGGCTAAATTGGAAGTCCGTGCACAGGGATAGTTCCGCGTGATGATGCGGAAGAACTGAAGGTCAGGTCAATACGATGTCGAACGGATTCGCTAACGGGGTGGGAGCGATAACAAGGTCTTTGCCGAGGCGGAAGGCTTCGGCGAATGCTGCGATGTGTTTTTCGATTTGGCCGGCGTCACTAACCTTGTTAACAAATAAATTGGCGGCGTATTGCATCTGAAGTGCATCAAAATAAGACTTCATTGTCGAGCGGATATTGTCAAACATCTTTGTGCTTTTTGAGCCGCCTACGGCAATGACCATTGCCCGACGATCTTGCTTGCCGGTAAGCTGTTTTTTGAGCACATATTTTTGTGCCCAGTGACATTGGGAGCGGTCGATGAGGGCCTTAGCCTGGGCACAGACGCTCATAAAAAATATCGGCGTGGCGAATATGAGCCGGTCTGTATTAAACAGTTTTTCCGAAAGCGCTTGGTAATCGTCATCAATCACGCAGATGCCGGTTGCGTAGCAGCGGTTGCATTCGATGCAAGGAGCGATATTCAAATCGGACAGGCGGATGTATTCGGTTTGTGCACTTGCAGATTGTGCACCGGCCAGGGCCTGACGCAAAAGCAGGTCGCTATTACTATTGGGTCTCGGGCTTGTTGAGAGGCCGAGCACTTTAATAGTCATATTGAGTCCTCACTTTATGTGATTGGTGCAAAGACGTCGGGATTACTCTATCATCGGCGTAATGCTATGGCGCACCGATTTACGCTGATACGGTGTCCCGAAGTCGCAGGTGTCGGTTCTTCCGAGCCTCCAGGTTTGCCCTGTCTGGGTATCGATAACGAATACGGCAGAGTCATCACCTCCGGCGGCACAACACTGGTATCGTCCTGGGCCGGACTGGTCGCTGCCGCCTGCGCCGATGGCCAGTATCAGGCACAGTGCAAGCAAAAAGCCGATGAGCAGGCTACTGAAATTTATGTCCCAGCTTAGACTTCTTATTATTTTCATAGTTCTGGCTCCTTAACTTTTGTTACTAATGGTTTTGCGGATTAACACAATATTACAGTTCGTTGTCCTGCGATTCAAATTGTTTTTTGAAAGTGGTCAGCCGAGGGTGCATTTTACGTTTGCAGGTGAAATTTTGCGTTCCAGCCCGCCGAAGGCAGGTCGAGCAAACACTTATAAAAATGTTGTTAAACTTGCTGTTGACTTTTTTCGATTTTTTGTTTCTAATATATTCGAGCTTGCACCACGATATACGAATGACGAGTGACGAAATACGGGTCGGTGCCCGAGTGGTCAAAGGGGATGGGCTGTAAACCCATTGGCGTAAGCCTACGTTGGTTCGACTCCAACCCGGCCCATTGTCTATATTTGTCATCATTTCCCCTGCAGAAGCTTTGCAGATAAGGAGACCTGATGAAAAAACAGGTGCAGTTGGATAAGGCAAAGTGGCTGGTCGAGCCGGGCTGCGTGGTGCTGGTTACAAGCGGCACGATGGAAAAGCCGAATGTTATGACCTTTAGCTGGCAAACACCGGTCAATAGCTCCAACCCCTGTCTTATTGTTCTTGCCATAAGTCACGTAAGATACTCTTATGAGCTGATTAAGCAAAATCACCAGCTTGTTATCAATGTCCCCGGCGAAGAGCTTCTCGAACAAACCCACTATGTCGGCAGTGTGAGCGGGAGGGGAATCGATAAGTTCGAGGAAAGTGGCTTGACGCCGGTTCCTGCCAAGATGGTTCAACCGCCCGTGATAAAAGAGTGTGCCGCACATCTGGAATGTAAGGTGGTCGAGACGTTCAAGATGGAGACGCACGATTTATTAGTGTGCGAGGTCCTGCGGGCAGAAGCAGAGGCAGAATTTTTCAATGGCAGGTGGATTCCTGAAAAATTTCACACTTTACATTACCTATCTGGAAATAAATACGGCCTGATGGAGCGCACGGTCGAGACCCGAGGAAGAAAATGATTCCGCGGCGCTTGGCGGGATATTTTCATATTTGAAAGGAAGCAAGATGGAAGCGATTGCGATAAAGCCGGAAAAAGCACTGAGAAGTCTTTGGTTTGTTGGCTGGGCAATATGGTTTGTCATCGGTCTGATAGTGTGGCCGATTCTAATAATCGTCCAGCCGATTGCTTTTGCACTATGTCTGGTTGGCTGGCTGATAGTAATGATGCTGATTGCGCTCTGGCTGCCGGCATTCTGGAATTCGCTGGAATACTCCATCGAAAACGATTGTGTCAAATCAAGAGGCGGCGTGTTCTGGAAGAAACGTATAACCGTGCCTTATAACAAGATAACCAATATCGACATTACGCAGGGACCTTTGCAGAGGGCGTTCGGCATCGGGACAATTCACGTTCAGACCGCAGGGGCCGGCGGCCAGCAGGGAACGCGTGCGGAAATAAGACTGCTGGGCATCAGAAATCTCGACCAGGTCAAAGATATGATTATGAGTGGAGCGCGAGGTCACACGATTTCCGAACCGCTCCCAACCAAAAGCGAAACGCCTAAAAGCGCTCCGGAGGTGCTCGAGCAAATGCTGAAGGAGCTCTCTGACATCCGCCGGCTGCTGGAGAATAAATAATCCTGGATTTCGGCCCGATGGATAGGAAATTCATATTTGTAATGGCAGCAGCATCTGCTATAATTATTCGCCGTATCCATAAACGAACGTAACTGATTAAAAATAAAGGAGTGAAACCTATGGCAGAAACGTTAGCTACTCAATTATCAGGATTGCGAAAGCAATACGCAAAACCCACAGACGAACACATTTCGCTCGGCCGGGCTTTGCGGGCCGTGTTATTTATTGTGCCCTTTGGGCTTTTATTGCTTGTGTTGTATTTACGAGTTACACGCGGGGCGATGGAGCAGACGACGGCAATTATTGTTGCCGTTGCGGTCGCTGTGCTGTGGGGTATTTTTGTTAGCGGCGTGCGTATTGCAGCCCAGTGGGAACGAGGCGTAGTGCTGCGTCTGGGAAATTTCAAGGCCGTGCGCGGGCCGGAACTTTTCTACATTATCCCCATCATCGAGTATGTGCGATTCATCGACACCCGCATACTGGTAGTCAACATCCCGCACCAGAAGGTAATCACACGCGACAACGTGCCAGCCGAAATCGACGGGGCGCTCTTTTTCATGGTTAAAGACTCGGAAAAGGCGGTAATTCGTATTCAGGACTTTCGCTTTGCTATTGCGCAATGCTCTCAGGCGGCACTGCGAGACGTGGTAGGAGGATTGACTCTCGATGAGCTGCTCTCCGAGCGCCAGCAAATCCAGGCACGAATAGGAGAAAACGTTGAAGAGCGAATCAAAGACTGGGGCTTGCACGTTGACTCAATCCGCCTGCAGGATATCGAGCTGCCCGAGGACCTCAAGCGAGTGATGTCTCGCCAGGCCTCTGCCGAGCGGGAGAAACGCGCTACAATTACCAAGGCGGAAGGCGATAAGCTCGCCGCAGTCAATCTTGCCGCGGCCGCTAACATTATGAAAGAAAATTCTTTGGCAATACAACTGCGAACGCTTCAGACTATCGACGGTCTCGGCGCCAGCCCATCAAATACGGTCATACTGTTCCCTGTTGATCTTGCTAACCTTGCTGAGGTCATCAGCACCGTGATACAAAAGAAATGAGCTAAAGAAACCCAAACTGGAAACAGAGAATGTGGCAAAATCTCGACCGCCGTAAGTTTTTGCAGAAATCCTTCGCTGCATCCGCAGGTACTGCACTTGGTTTAAGCCTTGAAGAAAAAATCCTCCTGGCACAGCAGGAAAAGGCATCAGAAAAACAACCTGCGGAACCGCCCAAAGGGGATAATAAGGGCCTGCCCCCGAATGTTTCTATCGGGGGTCTGCCCACAGGCAAAATCGGAAATATCACAATCACAAGGCTCATCTGCGGCGGCAATCTAATTAGCGGCTTTGCCCACAGTAGAGACCTCACTTACGTATCGGATTTGCTGAATAACTATTTCACAAACGAAAAGATTATGGAAACCTTTGAAGTTTGTGAAGAGATGGGAATAAATACCGCGATACTTAGGCTGGATGACCATTGCATCAGAGTAATCACAAAATACTGGAACGAAAGGGGCGGCAAGCTCCAGTGGATTGCACAGGTCAAGATAATAGAAGATGATGTAACGAGCGAAGCAAAAAAGGCCATCGATAGCGGTGCTCTCGGCGTCTATGTGCACGGCGGCGTCTGCGACAGCTTAGTTGAAAAAGGCAAGGTCGAGCTTCTCGGCAAAGCTACTACTTTTATCAAACAAAATAAAGTTATTGCGGGAATTGCCGGCCATAATGTAGAGGTGCCCATCGCCTGCGAAAAGGCGGGAATCGAACCAGATTTCTATATGAAAACGCTACACAGCGACAGTTACTGGTCCGCCAAAAGAGAGCCGGAGAACGATAACATCTGGTGCAAGACGCCTAAGGAAACAATTGAATTTATGAGAACCGTTACCAAACCCTGGATTGCCTACAAAGTTATGGCCGCCGGTGCAATCCATCCAAGAGACGGCTTCAAATACGCCTACGAAAACGGCGCCGATTTTATCTGCGCAGGTATGTTTGATTTCCAGGTCAGAGAAGACGTCCTCATCGCAAGAGACATATTAACTGGCTCACTAAACAGACCTCACCCCTGGCAAGGATGACAAAAACCTAAAGAACCGTTGCTTGATTCAACCGCAAATACTATTCTTGTTTCTTTGGTTTTAAGAGCCCTTTGAGGCCTTCGGTAAGGCCTTTGCCGATATCTTCTGTCTTTTTTATTACATCTTTGCCGAGGTCTTCTCCGGTTTTCAAAACCTCCTTACCCATCTGTGCTGTTTGAGTCAGCGTTGATTTCATTGCACCAAGCATCTCATCAGGCAGGATGCCGACACCCTGTTCGGCTACGCCCTTTGCGATTGCCACCAAAATTTTGCCTGTTAGTGCCGCCGTGTCCAGCTTATTGTCACCACCTAAATCAGTCATTTTTATCGGTGCAAGTTTCAGAGTAACCGTGTCTGCTTTTCCGGGTATAGGCAGCAATTTCACTTTGACCGTAATATTGGAGAGTTCAAGACTGTCTATATGGAGCTTTTTGCCGGACGGCTCCGCTTTGGTCTCGGATTCCGGCCCGCTCGGTATAGATTTTATCACGTCCTGGATATTGTTGCCGGAAACTCCTCTCTGCTCCATTACAACTTCTGCACCATCAAGCTTAATTTCTTTTATGTTCACGATATCGCTCAAAAGAGACCGGACGTCAACTGCAATGCTGGCGTTTTTAAGCTGAAGCAGCTTATCGTGCTGGTAACCAGGCGGATTTTTAATTATAAGATTCTGTAACGCCAGTTTGCCGCCCATAATCGACAACTTCACATCATCCACACTGACGCCGACGTTGAGCGCTTTGGTCGCCGCTGTCTCGATACCAACTTTCACAGCACGATCGGCGAAAAGATTCACAAGTATCACGACGACAACAACCAAAACCACAATCGCATCTAAAACGATTAGGAGCACTTTATGTCGCTTTTTCATTTTGTTAGTCCTTTTCGTCATGCTGAACCGGAGGTGAAGCATCTGGCTTGCGCACGCCAGGTTCTTCGCGGAGTTTATCCTCGAGCGAAGCGAAGGGCTCAGAATGACAATAAATTACCATCCGTTTTATTAGACGCTTTCTCGAACTATTTTTGCTCCGAGTGGATTTAATCTTTCTTCGATTTTTTCATAGCCGCGGTCGATGTGATAAACTCTGTTGACCGTTGTGGTTCCCTCGGCGGCTAATCCTGCCAGAACTAATGCCGCAGAGGCCCTCAAATCTGACGCCATCACCGGAGCGGCTATCAATTTTTTCACGCCGCATACAATAACAGTTGAGCCTTCTTTACGCAAGTCCGCTGCCATTCGAGATAGTTCGGCAACGTGCATAAATCTATCAGGGAAAATCTTTTCGATAATTATGCTGTTGCCTTCGGCAAGCGACAATAATGCCATAAACTGCGCCTGCAAATCCGTAGGAAAGCCCGGATAAGGCTGGGTGGTAATTTCTGCTGGTCTTATGGGTTTGCTGCCGATGACCACGCAGCCGTCATCTTCCGACTCAACTGTTACAGCGATACTTCTTAACTTGTCAACCACAGCCATCATATCATTGAGCCGACAATTGCGAAGGTGCAACTGGCCTTTGGTTATGGCAGCGGCGACCATAAATGTCCCTGCCTCAATTCTGTCCGGGATTATCTGGTATTCAACAGGATGAAGTCGCTTGACACCTTCGACAACGAGGCGCGGCGAGCCTATCCCGCTTATTTTCGCACCCATTTTATTCAGGCAGTTCGCCAGGTCCGTTATCTCCGGTTCGCAGGCAGCCGATTCGATGACGGTTCGGCCTTTTGCCAGCGTTGCAGCCATCAGCACATTTGCGGTGCCCAGCACTGTTGAGCCGAAAGGCCCGCCCATAAAAATTTCGTTTCCGACCAGACCTTTCGATGCCTCAACAACAATATAGCCATTTTTAAGATAAATTTGCGCACCCAACTCTTGCAGACCCTTGAGGTGAAGATTGACCGGCCGATAGCCAATCGCGCATCCGCCGGGCATTGAAACCTCCGCTCTTCCACATCGGGCAACCAGCGGGCCGAGTATGCAAATACTGGCCCTCATTTTTCGGACAATATCATAGTCGCCCACCGGATTATCGACTATCCTTGTATCTATGGAAATGTCGCCGTTTGTCTCGCGGGCCACTTTGCAGCCCAGTCCACTAAGCAGCTCGCCGCACACCGTGATGTCAGAAAGATATGGCGCTGCCTTTATAACCGACTTGCCGGCAGCCAAAATGGTGGCGGCCATTATCGGCAAAGATGCGTTCTTAGAACCTTTTATTGTAACAGTGCCGGAAAGCCTGACCGGCCCTTCAATGCGAAATATATCCATATCTATTTTCCTTGAAAAAACGAGTGTCTTTTGCGATACTTCGCAAAACCGTAACTTAAACAATCTAATGGTAATAAAAAATTTCTTTGGTTTCAACTCTTGGCAGGAAAAGGAAAGTGTAAAAAATTAATCTTCTGTATGATGGGTATTTTTCAGGGTATAAAACAGTTTGGTTTGGGTGGTATCGTCGCCGGCATCCTTTGCCTGGCAGGGCTAATAATGTTTGCCATCTGGCTGCTTAAAACGTCCTGGGGCAGAAAGGCCTTAGCCGATTCCAGACCGCGTAGAAACAATATGCCTTTTTATCTGCCCTTTGTCCCGCTATTCATCTGGGTCACAGTCGGCTCGTTGGCAATAGCAATCGCCGCAAAACTGACGGGTAATTTGCAGCAATGGCAAAAATCTTTTCTGGACAATTTTATTTACTGTGTCGCTGCAATAGTAGTGATAGCAATAGTCATTTTTCTTGTAAGAATCAGCTTCGCCCGCCGGCTAAAAGGATTCGGCCTGAATGTTAAAACCATCCCCAAGGATTTTTTAGCCGCCGTTATAAATCTGCTCGCTACCTGGCCTCTGGTGATGGTCGCGATAATAGTAACAATATTCCTGGGCAAGCTTATCTATGGCCAGGATTTCACTATCGAGCAGCACGAGGAGCTCGAACTAATAACAGCTTACACGCAGTTGCCGCTGCGAATTTTGATTGTCATTCTGGCTATAGTGATAGCGCCTTTGCTTGAAGAGATACTCTTTCGCGGTCTCTTTCAGACAATGGTTCGCTCCGTCCTGGAAATCCGAAATCCTAAATTCCATATCCGCAATGCGGCCTGGCCGGCAATTCTGATAAGCTCCGCCTTGTTCGTAATGGTCCACACAGATATTGCCCATTGGCCGGCACTATTTGTGTTAGCGCTATGTTTGGGCTACTCCTATGAAAAAAGCGGTTCACTATTTCGCCCCATCTTTATTCACTCCTTCTTCAATGCGGTCACTATAATTGCTGTCTTGAACCAATGAGCCTGGAATTTTTCATAGTTCATAGTTAATCGAAAATCGTAAATATTATTCCCCGGCGCCAGCCACATTGAATACAGTTTTTTCACCGGCCTTTAGCGCAACATCTTTATCAAACCGTGCGACGCCAAAATTGCGTAGCTTAAATTTCGACAAAACGAGCTTGCCGTATAAAACCGACAGTTCCACTCGGAAATTTTTACTGTCGCGTTTAAGTGAACAACTGCCCCACGCATAGCCATTCGACCAGAAGAAGTTACCTTCCCTGGGAGCAAAGACAATTGATTTCTCGACTCCCGAATAATTAAAACCGGTAAGCGCAAGCACCGCTGCCCAACTGGCCATAGCACGGGCGTAATGGTGGCCGCATTCGGCCTCATTGAAGGGACTGCGCTTCTGGCCATCGTATCTATCGCGGATATTTTTGATACACAGCAGGCCCTCATTAACCTGACCTTCATAGAGCATACCGATTGCAGCGGCATATTCAAAGCCGGTCATCACCTCGGTAAAATACGGGAACGGATTTTCAGGCCGGTCCTTAGGGTAGCTGGCCATCAATAAGGCCGACTCATCACCGAGAGCAAAACTGCGCATACAATTAAAGTGCCCATACAGTCCCTCGCAATGGTTATACTTCATTATGCTACGCAGGGTCGTTTGGACGTTTTCCTGCTTGACAAGATATCCAAGGTTGCAGACGTGCGCCATATACTGTCCGACAAGCTGGTCAACTAAACAGCCGGAGCCGAGCTGGTAATCAGGCCTTGTGGGGTCTGCTGCACCCATCCCGACAAGCAGGCTGGGAGCTATCTGTGATTTATCCTTTGGGGGCTGGATTTTATGCTCGTAGTATTCGCCATTAAAAAGGTTTTCATCTATCCACTTGCTGCCCCGCTCGAACAGGTCGTGACAGGAGGTGGCAAACTGCTCATCGCCAACGTAGCGAGCCATTTGTTCAGCGGCCCGCAGCGCCCCCAGATACCACACACCCATCTGCGGATTAGGCCCGTAGTACTCCACATCCATTGTGTTATGCTGGCATCCTTCCATCACACCATCGCGGTCGGCATCCCAGCCTCCTTCAATCCAGCAGAATTCCACCGCCTTTTTCACATTTGGCCATAGTTTCTTTAACAATTCATCATCACCGGAAAGCTGCCAGTCTCGATACATCTTCATTATGCATCCCATCTGGCCATCTGCGGCGGCTTTGCCGAATTCCTTCGCCCGCTCAAGCGGCAGGTTGACACGAAAGCTCATCAAGCCATTATCATCCGTTGCGTAACCAAACTCGACCTGGCGCATCGACTTTGCAAGCTCACCGAATAGAAATGCCGTTGCTTGTTCGTAGTTCCAAACGTGGGTGCAGGAGCCGTGGCAGCAGCCTCTGGTATTGCTGGAACCTTCCCAGCCAAAGAATCGTCCATCTTCTGTCCTAAAACAGGTTTGTGTTCGCAGCGTGCTGACATTAAAAAGGGCTGCCTCCTTCACCACAATAGGTAAATCGCTATCACAGAATGTCCTCACAAACGATACAGTCGCCTGCTCTAATTCTGTAAGTTTAGGTGCAATCTTCTCTGCCACATCCCAGGCGTCAGCATATTTTGTCGCATAATAATTGCCGATGCGGTCCTGCTCACTGCCTTTGGGCGTCCAGCTCTGGCGGTTAGGAAAGTGCCAGGTTAGAAAAAATGTTACATCCTTTGTGCCGCGAGGTGGTATTTCAAATTCGGCAGCAAGCGAGGCCATCGGCGCATCCTCACCCGTAGCCGGACGCTCTTCGAGTTTGCCGTCTTTACTGAAGTCATCCCAGAAATCGAGGATTGAGCTACCCCAGGCCTCTCTGGCCCAGGCAGTGCGGTAACTAACGCCCTCGGCAGTGGTAGCAAGCGCTATGGTGCCCCATTGTTCGGCCCTTTGTGCAACTCCTTGTGACTCCATAAATATGCCCTGGATAGCACTGCCCTTGCGGAATTGATTGCGGTTGGCCCTGCCGCCGACAGAAACAATATCGCCTTTCCAGTCCTTTGTATTTCCGGAGCCATCAATACCAATAAAGTTAGGCATACTGCCGCAGACAGAGACCGCAAGCGGTTTATTTGTCTTATTAGTAAGCACATATCGCAGAATTGCAATGGGTATGCCGCTCGATTCGGCGTCGCAGGCAACGAGGGGATTAAAGGCCTTTAAGCAAACATCCACAGGCACATCCGGGTCGCAGAACTTCACCTGTCCGAGCGGATAAGCAGCGGTGAACGAGCAATTGCGAAATCGGGGCAGCCAGTGATTATGCTCGGTGGAGCCGTGGCTGCCTTCATAATCCGATGGCTCAATCGGCCCCTCAATGCCACGGGCTATTGCCTGTCCATCCTTTGGTTTTACGTAAAGTGCAAAAAAAGGAGCCGCCGAACCTCGCATCGGGATAAATCCCTTCGCAGCGCGGTTCATAATTTCCCAGTCGCGCAGGTCGCCGCGCCCGCCGAGTGACACTGTTCCTGTTCCAATGCCACCCAACGGAAGAGCAATCTGGCCGAGATGACTCTGGTCATAGCTTTTAAGAATCGGCCAGTTCTGGTAATTCTCTACCGTGGCCTCTATTTCTTGTCCCGTTGCATATTTGCTCGGGGAGCATTCCCTGCCAGAATATATATCACACCCGGCAATCATTATTACAGCAAAAACCACCAATAATTTTCTCATATCCACCTCTGCAAAAATAGCGGTTAACGGTTATAGTTTATATACAAACTGAAAGTGCACCGGCTTTCAAGATTATTTTTCGGAAAATTGGGATAGGAAAGGAACATCATATCCTATGACCACAGCATTATGCTGTTGACGTAACCGGCTAATCTATGTAGTCTATCGGAGTGGTTATTTGGGCCGCCCTGTTTTTTTCATTTACGCCTACGGCGTATAAAAAGGATTTGGGATTTGGCGAAAAAAAACTACAAAAAAACAACTGACCAGGCAAAGGCGTTTGCTGTAACTGCCGCTAAATTGGCCTTTGACCGGCACTGCATCGATATTACTATCCTGGACCTGCGGGGCATCTCGCCTGCTACTGACTATTTTGTAATCGTCACCGGCACAAGCGACAGGCAAATGCGGACCGTAGCCGATGAAATCTATCAGGCAGCAAAAGACAATGGCATCGGGCTTTTTGGCCGGGCCGGCTACGAACAGGCAAAATGGATTCTGCTGGACTTTGTCGATGTAGTGGTTCATATATTCGATGACCAGTATCGGGAATACTATGACCTGGAACTACTATGGGGCGACGCCAAGAGAATTGATTATTGATTACTTGTCCGGCGTAGCTTTAGCGAAGTCGGATTTGCTATTGATTATTTAATGAAAACTATAAGAGACGAACTTGAAGAGCGAATATCGGCTGCAATGCAAGCGTGCATGCCAGGGGCAGGTATCTGCCCAGCGATAGTGACTACTTCCACTGCCCCACAGTTCGGCGACTACCAAGCCAACGGTGTCATAGCGCTGGCAAAAAAAATTCATGCTAATCCGGTGATTAGTGCCCGGGCTGTTATTGAGGCGGTTAACCTCAACGATATCTGTGACCATTGGGAGGTTGCGGGGCCGGGGTTTATAAACCTGCATCTAAAGCCGGAATTTGTCGCCGACAGATTATTTGAAATAAGTGGCGTAAGCCATCTTGACGATAAAGACACTGCTAATCTCGGCATAGATAAGGCGCCTGAGCCGAAAACCATTGTTGTCGATTTTTCCAGCCCAAACATTGCCAAGCAAATGCACGTTGGACATCTACGAAGCACAATCATCGGCGACTGCATCTGCCGACTCCTTGAATTATTAGGCCACAAGGTCATCCGTCAGAACCACATCGGCGACTGGGGCCTGCAGATGGGGATGGTTATTTATGCAATCTTTTACTTTGGAGAAGAATGTCAGAAATGGATGGAACAGTACATTTCACCGGAGGAACTGGTCAGTTCGGAAGACCTTTTTGCGAAGTTTGATGAAATAAGTAGGGAGCATCCTGAGTTTGCAGAGGAATTTTGCAAACACACTATGTGTACCCGAAACCTTAACGATTTAGACCTTTTAGAACGTTACTACCGAAAAATTACCGAGCTTGAAAAGCAAGATCCTGGAGTTTCAGAGAAGGTTCGGGAATGGACTGTCGCTTTGCAAAATAACAATGAGATTGCCAAGTTAGGTTGGGCAAATGCACGAAAAGTGACGCTGGAGGCGTGCTTTGATACATACAATTTGTTGGGCGGCATATTCAAACGAGAGGATATCTGTGGCGAGAGCTTCTATAAGGATATGCTTCCTGATGTTGTTGAGGAGTTAAAGAATAAGGGACTTGCCAAGGAATCTGAAGGAGCGGTGTGTGTGTTTCCGCTGGGTTCGACCCTTCGACTGCGCTCAGGGCAGGCAGGCTCACCACAAGCGGGGTTTAAGGATAAGAAGGGGAAGCCATTGCCGATGATAATTCAAAAATCCGATGGGGCGTATCTTTATGCGACAACGGATTTGGCAGCTATTCGTTACAGAGTCAATGAGCTAAAGGCAGATAGGATAATCTACGTAACCGATGCCAGGCAAACCTTGCATTTTCAGATGCTCTTTGCGGTAGCTGATATGGCCGGCTGGCTCAAGAAAAATGGAAAGAAGGTTGAACCTGTTCACGTTACCTTCGGCAGTGTGCTGGGCGAAAATGGCAAGCCGTTAAAAACACGAGAAGGTGAGAATGTAAAATTAAAAGAGCTTTTAGATGAAGCGGTGGAGCGGGCAAGAAAAATAGTTGAAGAAAAGAACCCTGACCTATCACCAGAGAAAAAAGATGAAATTGCAAAAGCTGTTGGAATCGGTGCGGTTAAATACGCCGACTTCTCCAACAACCGCACGAGCGACTATGTATTCAGCTACGACAAGATGCTGGCGATGGACGGCAATACCGCGCCGTATATGCAGTATGCATACGCGCGAATAAAATCCATCGGGCGAAAAGCACAGGACAGAAGAATTGACGTTGACAAGGAAATAACGCATCTTAAAGCCATAAATTTGACTGAACCGGCTGAATTGGATTTGGCCAAGCACCTGATTCGTTATGGCGAGGCGATAGAGGCGGCGGTGGCCGATTACAGGCCGAATTACTTAACAGCATATCTTTACGAGCTGGCCCAGAAATTTAGTGCATTCTATACAGATTGTCCCGTCCTGGATGCCAGGCCGGATAAAAGACCCACACGTCTTTTGCTCTGCGACCTGACCGCCAAGACAATCAAGCACGGTTTAAGCGAACTTCTTGGTATCGAAGTCGTCGAACAAATGTAGAAAAAATTTTAGACAGGGATAAACAATCAATCACTATGAGGTTCACAAACTATGGGTTATTCACTCGAACAAAAGATGCCTAAAAAGAAGCTGAATGAGTTCTGCAAAAGGAACCATATCAGAAAACTTTCCATTTTTGGTTCTGCCATTCGCGGCGAGTTGCAAGCAGATAGCGACATCGACCTATTAGTGGAGTTCGACCAGGACCATACCCCCGGCCTTTTTTCGATTATCAAAATGGAGATGGAGCTAACAGAAGTGCTCGGTAGGAAAGTCGATTTGCGGACGCCTGAAGATTTAAGCCAGTATTTCCGTAATGAGGTTGTACAAAATGCCAAAGTTCAGTATCAAGCACAAGATGGGGTAAGTGTGTAATGAAAATCATCCAGAAGGATTTTCACATAAGCACAAAAAATCGCAATCAAATGATTGATATTACAGACCAGGTCATCTCGATTGTCGGTCAATCGGGCGTAACTGATGGTGATGTCATAGTTTATTGTCCTCATACAACGGCGGCTATCACCATAAACGAAAACGCCGACCCATCTGTTCCACACGATATACTCTTAGCTCTGGAGGAAGCAGTGCCTTGCTCTCGCGCAGGTTACAGACACTCCGAGGGCAACTCAGACGCGCATTGCAAAAGTGTGCTGGTCGGATGCAGCAAGCAGGTTTTGGTTAAAAATAAATCGCTGGAGCTTGGCACCTGGCAGGGTATTTTCTTTTGTGAATTCGATGGCCCACGCAGCAGACACGTAATAGTTCAAGTCCGTGGAGAATAAAAACCAGGATAAAGGGTCGCCCGTATTTTTAGTTTGTGACTCCACTATGAATGACAAGCACCTCAAAGGATTACCCGCCAACATCATTCTGTTAGGTATCGTCAGTTTTTTAAATGATGTAAGCAGCGAAATGATACTGCCAATCCTGCCAATGTTCATCAAATCGCTGGGAGGTGCAGGCCTGGCAATCGGATTGGCAGGAGGGCTGCGAGACAGCATACCCAGCATCCTCAACGTCCTTTGTGGCTACCTATCGGACAGAATCGGCAAAAGGAAATTGTTCGTTTCCGCCGGCTACCTGACTTCAGCCGTTCTCAGATTGCTTCTGGCATTCTCTAAAACCTGGCGGCAGGCAGTGATTTTTACTGGTCTGGAAAGGATAGGCAAAGCCCTGAGGACAGCAGCGAGGGACGCCATTATCGCGGAGTCCGTTATAACACGCCGGGGCAAAAGCTTTGGCATCCACAGAGCCTTCGATTCTGCCGGTGCAATCTTTGGCTCGATTGTCGTCTTCATTTTGTTCTGGGTTTTTGGCCTTAGCTTTGAGCGGGTGATGCTTATAGCCGGCGTTGTCGCATTCGCCTCCTTAGTTCCGCTGTATTTTGTCAAAGAAGTCCGCAACCACCCAAAAGAGTTCACGCAAAAAATAAGTCTGCGGGAGCTTGCCAAACCGCTTCGGTTATTTATTGTAGTCGCAGGCATATTTGCGCTTGCGAACTTCAGCTATATGTTTTTTATTCTCAAGGCTCAGGAGGCTTTTTCGGAAAAACTCTCGGTCGCAATGCCGATTCTTTTGTATATCCTTTTCAACATCTTCTATGCCGGTTTTGCGATTCCTTTCGGCGGTTTATCAGATAAAATCGGAAAAGGTAAAGTCATTATAATCGGATACCTATTGTTTTCATTAAGCTCGTTTGGCTTTGCGTATTTCCGTTCGCTGCCGGCTTTTGTAATCTTATTTATCTTATACGGCATAGCGAATGCGGCAATCGAAGGCAATCAGCGCGCCTTTGTATCTGATTTGGCTTCCGGGCAGCTAAAAGCCACTGCCCTGGGTGCATTTCACACAACCATCGGGTTGATGGCATTTCCGGCAAGTATGATAGCAGGATTTCTGTGGCAGCACGTCGGCCCGGCCACAACTTTTATTTATGGCGGCATAGTTGGTGTCCTTTCCATTGTTCTGTTTCTTGTTTTCGGAAGCTATCTTGGCACAACAAAAGCTAACTGAATAAACAAGATATCTTCCGATATTTAGCCCACCAATTTATCCCTCGACTCTGCTCGGGCCTGCAGTGAGCTTGTCGAATCTGATGGTGAGCATGTCGAACCATTGGTGGGTTATTCTACGCTGTCAAAGTCGGCCCCAGGCAGATGTGCATAAAAAAGGCGAGGAGGTGGTCCCGGCTGGGGGGGAGACCGGTATACCACGCTGCCTCGCCGAGGTTCATAAGCTCCTAATAGGAGCATTATTTCATTATTTTAAGCACGAATCTTTAAAACTAATACAGAAATCCTGTCAAATAAAAAGCCCAGCAAATTCTTCCTGGGGGTTCCGCCCCCATAATACCCAAATTGACTATAACTATTATACACGCCCGAAGGAAAAAATGCAAGCCAAAAATTGTTTTTTTAAGCTGCTGCAATTATGCCTACCCTTACGATTTTAAGGCAAATCGAGGCTAAAGACCGCCCATAACTTACGCTCGTTGCTGGGGCTTATAGCCAGTGCAACTTAAAGTTGCCGTTTGGAGCTTTTAGGTAACCCCGTTAGAAAACTCGGTTGGGGCTTTGGATCCCACCCTCACTATAATATTTTTACCCCGCCTAAAAGCCAGAGCTTACTTTCTAACGGGGTAAAAGCCCACAATCTACTTGCAAGCAAAATTTCAGAGAGCTTCCGAAAAAACCATTGATACCTGTATTGTTAAAGGGACAAATTGCGGTTTGAGCTCATAGTTTGGCCGTCGCCGGCTTGTCCTGCCTGCCCTGCGAAGCCCCGCTGTTTAGGGCGAAGTAGGGAGCTTGCCAAAAGGCACGGCGACGGCACAGCAATATATACCAGACAATACGATGCAAGGCAAAGCCCCGGTTTTGTCGGGGTTTGATTAAAAAAACGGACGTCAATAATTTGCAAACAAACCCTAAATTGCTAAAATTCTGCATAGCTTTTTTTATTGGATAACTGTGCAGCGGCAAGGTCAAAACGGCTCCTTTTCGATTTATAGCCAGCTAATGGTTGACGGAAGGAATAAAAACTTTATGCTATAGAAATCCCGGTACGCTGGTATCTTGAGATGTTGTGCAGCAGAAAAATAAAAATAGGACTTTAGTTTGCAATTATTCTTATGACTATTCTTATGACAAAGATTTCGGAAAGAATAGAGCGCATAAAAGATACTATTAACTCCACCTGCGCGCGTGTTGGTAGAGACCCCGGCGAAGTGAAGCTTGTCGTTGTAACAAAATCTGCCAACATCGATGCTATAAAAGAGGTCATACGTCTGGGTTTTACCGACCTCGGTGAAAATCGTGTCCAGCAGCTAAAAAAAATCTCGGCTGAGGTAGCTGGATTTTTGCAGGAGCAAAGTAACAACCAGGCCCTGCCCAAAAAAATCAACTGGCATATGATTGGCCACCTGCAGCGTAATAAGGTGCGTCAGGTCTTGCCCATATCTTGCCTGATACATTCGGTTGACACGCTTCGGCTCGCTGAAGAAATAAGTGCTTCAGCAGCGAAGCTAAATTTATCTCCTAAAGTACTTTTGCAGGTTAATACTTCTAATGAGCCGCAAAAATATGGTGTTCCGATAGCAGCGTCAACCCATTTGGCTGAGCAAATAGAAACCCTGCCGAACTTGAAACTGATTGGCCTGATGACCATGGCACCATTGACCCACAATAAGGACATCGTCCGTGCTTGTTTTGTCCGCGCGAAGGAATTATTTATTGAAATATGCGGCGAGAAGATTGTCGGCCCGAACTTCACCGAGCTGAGTATGGGTATGAGCTCAGACTACCAGGTCGCTATTGAGGAAGGCGCAACAATCCTCCGTATCGGCTCAGCAATCTTTGCCGGCTACGAGCAACTTTAAGCCGCCAGTCACAAACGTCTCTCCTCATCTGATTCACGTTTTTATTGGCCAGTAGCTGTTTGTCTGGGCAATTAGAACCCCTCGAAAATGCCTTAAATTTTCAGCCGCAAAAGAACAAAAAACAGCAAAGTAACCCGCAAAACAAGCCGAATTTAACCTATGACCGATTTGCGAAAATTTAGCGTCCTATAACATAATCAAAGAGCGCAAACGAAAATGGAAAAAGCTGGATTACTTAACGGCACTGAGGTCCTGAAAAGCTTTACTGACGTTCTATACTTCACAAAGCAGGACCAAATTCCACCCGAGGTAAGGCGGCTCTTCAAAGAGAAAAAGGCGTCTTACCTCGTGCTGCCGATAGATGAGTATCCACACGTCCGTAACAGGCTTGATTTAATTGGAACAGTCGTTATCGACGCAAAGGACCTAAACGCAACACAGCAACAGAAATTGGCCGGCATAATCGAATCGCTTGAAACGGAAAATATCGGTGTCATTTTGCTCACCAGCAGGGTGGAGCTGCCTATAAAGAGTTTTTCCTTGTCGCCTACAAGAACCAGCTTTTCTATGGCCGGCACATTGGAGTCTGTTTCCATTGATGAGCTGTGGGTCAGAATAAGTGTCAATATTGCCTGCCGTCAAAGAAGCTCATCAATCACAGCAAGACCCACAATCCCCACCAAGCACCTCCAGAGGATTTATAGAAATAAACTGGCAGAGCAACTTTCTATGACCGAAGCACTGGTGGATAATCTCGCTGAGCAGCTTCGTTTAGCCAGCCTTGTTCAACAGGATTTTCTCCCCGCCCAACTGCCTAATTCCGACAAAGTGCGATGGGCAGCAGTTTTTCTACCTGCTGAATGGGTTTCAGGTGACATCTACAATGTCGTGCGCATTGATGAGCAGCACATAGGCTTTTATGTAGCTGATGTAGTGGGGCACGGAATGCCTGCGGCGCTGCTGACGATTTTCCTCAAACAAGCGCTCGTTATGCGAGAGACCGTTGAGAACAATTACCGCATATTCTCGCCGGCAGAAGTTATGAAGAATCTCAACATTCGAATGTCCGGACAGAAGTTGTCCGGCTACCAGTTTGCTACCTGCTGCTACTGCCTGCTGAACACACAAAAACTGGAGCTAACTTTCGCCCGTGCCGGGCATCCCTATCCAATTCTTATCAGGCCCGGCGAGCAGCCGCAACAGTTAGAAATACGAGGGCCTCTACTGGGAATTTTCAAGGAGGCTGAATACATCCAGAACACCATACGGGTCCAGCGCGGCGATAAATTGTGGTTGTACTCAGATGGTGCAGAGCCTTTCACTGGCTATTTTGATGACCAAACCGGATTTCACTTCAATGAAGAATTCTGCAAAATCACAAACCTGCCTGTTGGCGAAATGGCCGATTGTTTCAAGGCCCTCGTGCAAAAACAAAAGGATAATATCCCCGAGATTGACGACATTACGGTAGTCGGCCTGGAAATTCTGTAGCCATCCCGAGACACCAACCTCACATCTCATATTTTGCAAATTAGTCCACAAGCGACCTGCGATGAACCACTACGTAGCCTCAATGCCGTAAAGTTGACAGAATGTCCGCAGCTCTTTGGCGTGGTTGCCATAGAATATGACCTGATGCATACCCTTAACGTCGCATACATCCTCGACCTCGTTGATTGTAATCTCGACATTCGTGCGGCAGCCGCCTGTAGGCGGAATATCAGGACAACCTACAACCATACCGCTATAAATATACATCTTAGGTTTTTCTTCTGAACAAAGATATAGCGTCATTGTAACTTCCTGCCCTTTCCGCCAGAGCACGCAGGGGACACAGCCCCAGCCGGCCTCGGCGTGGCTCATTAAGATATATGGTTCGGCCGGACCATCCGGGCCGATTAGCTTCGAAGGGCAGGTGCAGTGTGCACCAAAATAGTGATTTTTCTCTGTCTCCATAGAAGAATTCTGTTGAAAACCGGGCTTGCCAAAAAGCTGCTGCACCAACATCATCGTAAGCGTTGCGTTAAGGTCAGCCTGGCAGCCGGCAGGAATACCCTCATCCCTCAAACTCATAAAGCCCATACAAGGCGGCGGATGCTTACGCGGCTTTTGAAGCCCGGGCAAACAATCCATCATCACCGCATCGGCCTGCTCCGTTTCAATAATTCGTTTGAGGGCAAAATATGTCCTGGCAGCATCCAGAATATCGGCTTTAGTGGTCTGGACTACCCTTCTGGCATTCTTCAAATATGCGAAAGCTCGCTTTTTGACTTGCTCTGTTGCCTCAATGCGATTGAATTCCTCGATAAACCTTGCACCAGGAATAGTCCGCACCTGCGTTCCGAGGTGCTGCACCATTGTTTCCGTGGCTTGCGTTCCTGCAATGTTCACGATGAGGCTTTCCTTCATCCGCCGAACTGTCTTAATCAATATCAATCCATCCTCAACGGCGTCAAGATTATCCGGCGAATTGATTAAATAAACGCCCGACTTTTTGTGCAATTGATTGATGTGGTCAACAAGTAGAACACCCAACGTAGCAAGGACAATGGTTGGGAGCTTTACTTCTTCAACGATGCGAGTAACATAACTCCAATGCCCTTTTTTGAACGGGATAAGAAGCAGCCCATCGGGCTTTGATTGTTTGACATCTTCAATGAATCGCGTTACACCTTCGGTGCCATCCAGCGGATTACTGTCCATAACTATGCGTATGCCCAGCTTTTGCTCAAGTTCTTTGAGCTTACCAGTGTATTGTTTTTGACGTCCTTCAGCATCGAATGTGGACCCAGGCCAGCTATAGTAACCTTCCTGCTTTAGAGACTCGGTTGGAGGATACAAAAAAGCCCCACGCACCAATGCAGGCGTCTTTTGCCGACTATTAACTACAGCAGTTGCAGCTCCAAATAATTGCTGTTGTGTCAGCGAAATTCCTGCTGCAGCGCCTCCTAATGCGCCAAGGAAATCCCGACGGGACATCTGTGATATTCTGCTTGTCTGTGAATTTCTCATTGCGGCTCCTTTCCTGCTTCGTTGAGTAATATAGTGTCGTTGTTTAGAAAAATTTAAGCTGTTTCAAATAGATCCGCATATATTTTAATCAACCATAGTCCATACGAAAACACAACTTTGACGGAAAATTGCCGTTTTATTTCGTTTCGGGAAATTGCTTGCAAAAACCTTTTTCACAATTATACTTATTGAGTTAACTGACATCTTGGGTCCCATCAGCAAAGGTGTTGCTATGTAAAAATAGCCCTGGGGTCGCAGACTCGTCTCGGCGAAGCGGGCCGAAGCCGGAAAGGATGCAGTAATGGCCGAAAAAGATACTGACTTGCAAAAAATAAAGGAACTTATCGAAATAATGAAGGCCAATGACCTGCTGGAGGCCGAGATTAAGCACGGCGAGGACAGGATTTTCCTGAAGAGATGCCAGCCCCAGCCCCCACAAGTCGTGGTGCCAATGGTCGGGCCGCCCGCTGCTATTCCCGCAGGTCTTGGTGGCACAGGGGTAGCCGCTCCACTCGGTGCACCTACCGTTCCCAAAAAAGAGGAAAATTTAGTGGAGATAAAATCACCTATCGTAGGAACCTTCTATGCAACCGCTAGCCCGGACTCCGGGTCTTATGTTGCGGTCGGCTCACACGTTACGCCGCAGACCGTCGTCTGTATAATCGAGGCGATGAAGGTGATGAACGAAATAAAGGCCGAGGTCAGTGGCACGATTGTGGAAATTCCGGCGACCAATGGCCAGGCAGTCGAATATGGCCAAGTCCTCTTTAAAGTCAAACCGGACTAATTCGCAAGTCGATGCTCGTTACTCGATGCTCGTCGAAAAACAGAATGTCAAGCATCGAGAATCGAGTATCAAGAATCGAGTATCGAGAATATGTTTTCAAGAATCCTTATAGCAAACCGCGGCGAAATAGCGCTGCGTATCATTCGCGCCTGCCACGAGCTTGGCATTGAAGCGGTGGCAGTTTATTCCGAAGCCGATAAAGATGCTCCGTATTTACGGCTTGCCGATGAGGCCATTTGTATAGGGCCAGCCGATTGCGCGGAAAGCTACCTTAATATCCCCCGCATCATAAGCGCTGCCGAAATCACCGCCGTTGAGGCCATCCACCCCGGCTACGGCTTCCTGGCAGAAAATGTCGAGTTCGCCCAGATATGCAGAGACTGCGGGATAACATTTATTGGCCCTCCTGTCGAGGCAATGCAACTATTGGGCGACAAGGTTGCGGCACGTAAGCTCGCCCGCAAGGCAAAGGTGCCGGTAGTAGAAGGTTCAGAAGGCACAATCGAAGACGAGTCCGAGGCTCTGTTGCTGGCGAACAAACTTGGCTACCCGGTGATAATAAAAGCGGCTGCCGGCGGCGGCGGACGCGGGATGAGGGTCGTCCATAACGACATCAGCCTGCGTTCAGCCTTCAGCGCAGCTCGCGCCGAGGCCGAAGCCGCTTTCAAGGATGGCTCCGTCTATCTTGAAAAGTATATGCTTGAGCCTCGACACGTTGAGGTGCAGGTGTTAGCCGATAGCGAAGGCAACGCACTCCATTTCTATGAAAGAGACTGCTCCATCCAGCGAAGACATCAAAAAATGATTGAGGAGTCACCCTGTCCTGTTCTGGATAAGCATACCAGAGAAGAACTTTGTGGGGCGGCCTTGAGGATGATAAAAGAAGCTAATTACGTCAATGCTGCAACGGTTGAGTTCCTTTTGGATAAGGACAAAAAGTTTTACTTCATTGAGGTAAACGCGAGAATTCAGGTTGAACACCCCGTCACCGAAATGGTTACCGGTCATGACTTGATTAAATGGCAGTTAAAAATCGCCAGCGGCCATACTATCAGGATTCAGCAAAAGAATATCAAACATCGTGGTGTGGCGATGGAGTGCCGGATTAACGCCGAGGACCCTGCAAATAATTTCGCTTCTTCTCCCGGCACAATTACAGACTATATCCCACCCGGCGGCCCGGGCGTGCGTGTCGATACGCACGTCCATCAGGGCTGGACGGTCTCGACAAAGTATGATTCGATGATTGCCAAACTTATCGTCCACCAGAAGACCCGGACTGAGGCAATTGCCACGATGAAAAGGGCCTTGCAGGAATTTATTATTGAGCCAATCAAAACGACAATCCCCGTCTGCCTGGACATCCTCTCTCACAATCTCTACGTTAAAAATAAAATCGACACCGGCTTTGTGGAGAGGAATTTCTAAAAAGATGGATTGATTTAGCCTAATTGCTATAGTACTTTTGGTTTCGATAAAATGCGAAAAATGGAATCACCGTAAATGATATCCAAAATCCAATTTGACAAAGAAGTGAAGAATATCTTAGACCAGCTTATCCGTTTGTATAAGCCGGAAAAAGTTATTCTTTTTGGCTCTTTGGCCGAAGGGCAAATAAACGAAGGAACGGATATCGACCTTTTTATTGTAAAAAGCGATATCCCCGAACTTGGCGTAGATAGAATTCGGGAACTGGACAGTCTGATTAAATATAATCTGGCCACGGATTTTATTGTGTATAAACCCCAGGAGCTTGAGCAAAGATTAAAATTAGGCGACCCGTTCGTAAAAAATATCCTCAAAGAAGGTAAAGTCTTTTATGAAGCTGCCTGAGATTGCAAAAGAGTGGCTTGAAAAAGCAGAAGAAGATTACGGATTTGCCTGCGCGAACATTGAAGACACAAATTACTTTGCACAGATTTGTTTTCATTTTCAACAGGCGGCAGAAAAATACCTCAATGCCTTCATAGTTGCCAAACAATTGGAATTCAGAGCTGTCCATAATCTATTAGAACTACTGAAGATTTGCAGACAAAAAGAACCCGGCATCGAAGAATTGCAGGAGCCGTGCCTTTTCCTCAACCCATTTTATATTGATACCCGCTATCCCGTCCATTGGCCTACTAACTACGACAAAGATATTGCCATCAAAGCCAAAAAGATGACCGGCTAAATCAGAGATTGGATAAAGAAATCTCTACTTGCTTAACTTTTTTGGCGTCATTGCGAACGAGGCGCTTCAATTATATGTTCAGTATAACCTCCGCTGAGCGTAGCAATCTCTATTTTCAATCGTGAACCTGTGGTGAGCGAACTTGTCTTGCCTGCCCTGAGCTTAGCTTGTCCTGAGTCGAATCGAAGGTTCGAAGGGTTCTGTGTGGCTTAATTAGCCGATAGTTGTTCGTCGTTATTCTTTAGTCTGTGGCCTTACTCTCTTTTTGATTTCTCTGTGGCAATAAAAATTTCACAGTGTTTATCTGTACTACAATCTTTCAACTTCTTGTTTTTTCTGCACGTTTTTGTATTGATTTACCATAACCCCTTTATATGCAATGTGCTGCCTTTTGTTTTTGTCCTTGAGTCTTTTGTATATCTTTTCATACACGGTGTTAATCGGTGTAAATCAGTGTCTAATTTCTGTGGCTCTAATAATATTTTTTCCGTATCGTAAACACAGTGTAAATCCCGTGTTAATCCGTGTCTAAAATTTCCTTTTTACCTTGTGTTTTTTGTGCTTTTTCGTGGCTATTCTTTCTCTGTGTTCCCTGTTACTAAATTACTTAACTGCGAGCAATTTCATCACGCCTTTGCTGAAGGATATATCTTAGCAGATCCGGTCGGCTGATTATACCAACCACTATCCCTTCTTTTGATATGACGGGGACCCTTCTGAAATAATTAATCATCATAAAATCGCAAATCGTCTGCAAGCTATCATCCTCTTTGTAGTAAACCGCAGGTCGTGTCATAAAGTATTCAACTGTCTTGTTTTTCTCATCTTCATTGGCGTAGAATAATTTTAGACAATCCTTTTCTGTAATGACTCCCACCAAAGTCATATCATCTTCGATGACAGGCATTCCCGTAATTTCATTCTCCAGCAAAACCCCTACAGCCTCATATATTGGCGTCTTTCTTTTTACGCTGACTACATTTTTTGTCATAATGTCTTTCACTTTGAGCATTGTACTTTTCCTTTCTCACCAATCTGTTTTGCAGATAACAGTAATATCAACAACCTGGCTTATCTTTCCAGGTCCACCAAATCTTCATATTTCTCGCGTTTTCGGATGACCGAGAATTTGTCGCCATCGACTATGGTCTCGGCAGCGCGGGGGCGGGCGTTGTAGTTGCTGCTCATAGAAAAGCCATACGCACCGGCGGTAAAGATGGCAATTAAATCGCCGCGTTTTACGGGAGGCAGGCGTCTGTCTTTTGCAAAAAAATCTGCGCTTTCGCAAACCGGCCCGACTACATCGACAACCTCCGTGCCGGATAGATGCAAATCTTTACTGCGTTTTCGAGGGATAAATTTGCTGGCTACTTTTGCAGGCCAGATAAAATGAAAGGCATCATACAACGCCGGGCGAATCAGGTCATTCATTGCCGCATCGACAATAACAAACTTTTTTCTGCCGCCTTGTTTTGTATAGAGAATGCGGGTAAGCAATATCCCGGCGTTGGCGGCGATGCTTTTGCCGGGCTCTAAAATTAGTTTGAGATTTTTATCTTTCAACAGCGGAACAATCTCTGCTGCATAATCGGCTGCTGAAGGCACGGTATCAGACTCGTAATCAGCGCCGTATCCGCCGCCTAAATCAAGGGCTTCGATGGTGTATCCCAGCCGGCGAAGCCGGTCGATAAGAGGCAGAACTTTTTTTACGGCTTCGATGTATGGGTCAATTTTTTTGCCTCCGGTGCCGAGGTGGACGTGAATAGCGCAGAGATTCACAACGCCGTTTTTGCCAAAGTCGGCAAAGACTTTCAGCGCCCGCTCGATATCAACGCCGAATTTTGTCTCTTTCTTTCCCGTGGTCAGATACCCGTGAGTTTTGTATTCGATGTCTGGATTGACCCGCAGAGCCGCACGTAGATTTTCGGATTTCGGGGTTCGGATTTCGGATTTTCCTGGTTGTCGTTTTGCAAGACGAATTAAGTTTTCCAGCTCGGCTTCCGATTCGATATTGAAGTAAGCAATTCCAGCGTTAAGCACCTCAATAATTTCAGAATCAGTTTTGCCGACGCCGGCGAAAACAATTTTCGATGGGTCGCCGCCGGCTTGCAAAACTCGATATAGTTCTCCGCCGCTGACAATATCGAATCCGCTGCCCGCCTTGGCTAAAAATTTTAGGATATTTATATTGCCGCAAGCCTTGACGGAATAACAAATTGTGGCATCAAGGCTTCTATAAGCCCGCTGAATCCTTCGCAGATGCTCTAAGAAGGTAGCTTTGCTATAGACATAAACCGGCGTGCCGACCTGGGCTGCGATTTTTTCAACAGCTACTTTTTCAGCAACCAGCTTGCCTCTTTTGTAATTAAAATAATCCATATAGAACTCTTCTATGAATAATCGGCTAAGTGTTAAAACACTTTCCAGCAACAAATAGTATAAGGAATGAAATACCGATTGCAAGGAGGCGGGCATCAATAATTCTTGGTGCTAATAGCGTGCCAAATAAAATGGAAGGTCCAGGTAATTGTAAGGATCCTTCCATTTTCACATTGTTTGCCGTGGAATTTATATTTTAACTCGCGGCTAACATTCGCCGGTTTTTACCGGCAACCCGTTAAATAAGTGACGACTAAGCACACGGGTTTTCTCAACTAAGCTTTACTCTAACGTTTCTTTTTAGCTTTTTTCTTTGCTGCTTTCTTTTTCTTTGCCATTATTTTGTCACCTCCCTTGGCTAAATGATTTTCCTTGTTTTTGTTGTCATCGTAATGCTGTTCTCTGTTGTCAGATTCTTACAAACGAATTATACAAGAGGATAATATATCCTTTATATATTCTTATCGTCCAAAAGTTTGTAAATACTTCATAAAATTTTTCTGCCAACTGTTTTACACAACTGTGCACATCGTTTATCATACACGAAGACAAAATCAATAAATTAGAAAAAATTGGAATTTGAAATTTAAAAATTTAAAATTCGTCAACAAAATGTATGGTGAAAAAAAAATAGCCTTGTTTGGCGGCACATTTGACCCGATTCATCTCGGCCATACCACTGTTGCTGCCGCAGCAGCCGAGCATATCGGCGCCGAGAAGATTATTTTCATCCCGGCAAAACGCTCTCCGCTCAAAGGAACTTTACCGAAGGCAAGTGACCAGGACCGGCTTAAAATGATAACGCTCGCAATCGCCGGCAACCAGATATTCGATGTGAGCGATTACGAATTGAAAAGGTCTGAGCCGAGTTACACTTTAGAAACCATAAGACGATTTCAGACTGATTTTGGCAGCGAAGTCTCGCTTTATTGGCTGGTTGGTGCTGATAGCGTCGATGACCTGCTGTATTGGTATGGAATTACCGAACTGATTGACGAGTGCAACCTATGCACTATGTATCGTGCCGGCTGTAAAAAACCGGATTTTGCGAAATTTAAGACTATTTGGGAGGCTGAACGCATTGAAAAACTTCAGCAAAATATCATCCAGACGCCCCTGATTGATATAAGCAGCACAGAAATACGAAACAGGTTAGCCGCTGGCCGCGACGTATCTGGTATGCTGCACCCATCCGTTGCCGACTATATCCGTAAGTATGGTCTTTACAAATCCAAAACCAAATCTTAATTGGTCACTACTGTAAGAAACTATCTCAAAAGATAGAATGTCATTCTGAGCGCAGCGAAGAATCTCTCTTTTTGACAGGCCAGACCCTTCGCTTCGCTCAGGGTGACAGTTTTGAGATAGTTTCTAAATCTTTAACCTCTTTTTTCAGCCAATCGCACCATCTTGCCATACCTTCGCCGGTTTTGGCGGATATGGGGAAAATCTGAATACTTTTATTTAACTTGCTGGCATCGGCTTTCACTCGCTCAATATCAAAATCGACCTGCCCGGGCGTTTTTAGCAGGTCGATTTTGTTTATGAGTAGCACTTTTGACTTTGCAAAAATGGCAGGATACTTGGCCGGCTTATCATCGCCCTCCGGCACAGAAAGCACCACTATTTTATAATCCTCCCCCAGTTCGAAAGCCGATGGGCATATTAGATTCCCCACATTCTCTATGAAAACTAAATCCAGTTCTTTAACAGGCAGCTTTGCCAATGCTTCGCTTACCTGTGTCGCCGACAAATGACACGCCCCGTTTGTATTTATCTGGATAGCCGGTGCACCAGTCGCTTTTATTCTCCGAGCATCAATGTCGGTCTGAATATCGCCCTCAATTACGCCGATTTTAATTTTACTTTTCAGCTCACTTATGGTCCTGGTCAGAATCGTTGTCTTGCCTGAGCCGGGCGAGGATATCATATTGAGGCACAAAATTTTACATTCGGCCAAAAGCCGCCTGTTCTGTCGAGCATATTTCTCGTTTGCACTTAAAATTTTTTTACCGACATCAATTTTTTTCATTACTTTACTCCGATTGAAACTCTATCTCTTCCAGGACCAGTGGCGCATCAGGCAATAACTGAAAATCATCGCCGCTGCACTTCGGACATCGTGGGCTGGACAAATCAACGTCAAAAAGCAGATTACAATTTTTACACTGTCCCTGTATTGGTTTATGCTCTATTTCCAACCTCACGCCTTCACACAACGTCCCTTTGGCAATGGCTTCAAAAGCAAAACAAAGCGATTCATCGTTAATGGCATATAATTTCCCACAGCTAATTTTCGCCGCCATCGGCCTGGCATTATGTTTTGCAGCCTCCTCTGTTATTGCCGCCAGCAAGCTCTGTGCAACCATCGCTTCGTGCATCAGCATATCCTCGGCAGTTCCCGGCCGTATGGCATCTGCACAATTCGCCTCCCGCCGATTTTTGTTACCAGTTCCACAACAGGCACATCGCAGGTTTCAACAACCTGCCCTATTATGCTTGCATCTCTACCCAATGGATGATTTCTGCAAATCTTCAGACACCGCTCGGCTGATTTTGGCGAGACAACCGCAACGAATTTACCCTCATTTGCTATAGTCAGCACATCGAAGCCGAGCATATCGGCTGCTGCCTGCACAACGGGCTTGACCGGTATATCGGCTTCTTGAATTTCGATACTCAGTGTAGTTGCCCTGGTAATTTCATTAAGCAAGGCAGCCAGTCCGCCGCGGGTCGGGTCACGCATAAACTTTACCCCGTTAGAAATCTCTTTCAAACACGAGGCAGAAGCCCCTGGCGTCTTATTTCTAACGGGGTTTACACCCCTTACTTTTTTCAGCAGCTCACAGGTTAGCCCTGCTATCCCGGCACAATCGCTTTTGAGCTTCGATTGAAATTTAATCCCTTCTCGCTGCGAGAGAATAGTTAAGCCGTGGTCACCGATTGTGCCATTGATAATAATTTTGTCGCCAACTGCAATCTTCTCAAATCCTAAATCGACGCCGGCTAATTTCACGCCCAGCCCTGCGGTGTTTATAAAGATTTTTTCGGCTGCCCCTGCTTCCACAGTCTTAATGTCGCCCGTAACAATCTCAACGCCATTTTCTTTAGCTGCCTGACTTACACTGGCTAAAATCTTTTCCAGCAGCTCAAACTCAAAACCTTCTTCGATTATTAGCGCCAGCGCCAGTGCGACAGGCCTTGAGCCGGCGACAGCTAAATCATTTACCGTTCCACAAACTGCAAGTTTTCCAATGTCACCGCCATTAAAAAATAATGGCTTCACAACGTAGCTATCCGTAGTAAAACACACCGACTTAGAATCGAGATTTAGTTCTGCCGAATCGCCCAACTTCGCCAGAGCGTCGTTTTTGAATCTCGGCAAAATATGCCGGTGAATCAACTCATACATCAATTGCCCGCCTCCGCCGTGAGCAAGTAAAACCCTGTCGCTTTTATTTGTTTTCACTAATTGCCTCTTTCTTGCCTGCTATACTTAAAATGTGCTGCGCAGGCACCTTCAGAGCTTACCATACACGGCCCGACCGGCGTCTGTGGTGTGCAGCTTTTGCCAAATAGGCTGCACTGTGGCGGCTCTATCAAGCCGCACAAAACTTCGCCACATCGACATCCGGTTTTTTCTTTGCTTAGCGTCTCCGTTATATTAAATCGCTTAAAAGCATCGAATCGTCTGTACTTATTTTTCAATTTCAAGGTGCTTTTTTTTATCTTTCCCAGACCCCGCCAGTAGCCGTCCGCCGGTTCAAAGTACTCATCGATGATTTTTTGTGCAGCGATGTTCCCCTGCTCGGTTACCACCGCCGTATATATTGATTTAAGCTCGGCCTTGCCGGCTGCAAGCTGCTGACAAATCTCGGCCAGTGCCCCGACAATCTGCACCGGCTCAAAGCCGGCCACCACACAAGGCCGACCAAAATTTTCGACAATCTCAGCAAAAGCCTGGTAGCCGATTATTACACTCACGTGTCCAGGACATAAGAAACCATCTATATTATGATTTTTCCCGGATAGTAGAGCCCGCATCGCAGGCACAACCAATTTGTGCCCGCTCAAAACGCAAAAGTTGTCTATATTTTCCTGAGCCGCTTCCTTCACCACAACAGCAGTAGCCGGCGCGGTAGTTTCAAAGCCTACCGCAACAAACACGATTATTTTATCCGGATTGTCCTTAGCTAATTGCAAAGCATCTTCGCTGCTTAAGACTATCTTGACATTGGCCTTTGTCTGCTTTGTCTCAAGTGAGCCGCCTTTGCCGGGAACACGAATCATATCGCCGTAGGTGGCAATTAAACAATCCTCTCTGCCTGCCAACTGCAAGACAATATCGATATAGCTCTGGTCGGTAACACAAACCGGACAACCGGGCCCCGATAGAAGTTTCAGCTCCTTAGGGATAATCGTCCTTATGCCGTTGCGGAATATAGAAACCGTATGCGTGCCGCAAACCTCCATTATATTGACCTGCCGCCCCAGCTTCTTGCAGGCAGCATCCATCAAATCCCTCGCTTTATAGATTCTATCGAGCATACGATAAGTAAATCCGAATATCTAATATCGAAATCCGAAACAAACCTGTCCTGAGCAAACCTGTCTTGAACTTAGTCGAAAGAGCCGAAGGATTCAAATGACCTAAATTCAGAATCTTAAACGTTTTGAACATTTGAAGTTTGAATTTTGATATTGTTTAGAATTTAGGATTTTGTGCTTAGTATTTCAAATTTCGTATCTATCCTGAAACCTTGTTTGGTGTTCTTTCAAACTTGGCGATTTCTGCCAGAAGCTCCCAGGTTTTTTTCGCTTCTTCTTCATCCACAAGCGATATGGCAAAGCCGGCATGTATTAAGACCAGGTCTCCGGGCTTTGCCTCCGGCAAAAGTGTGGTCTTTGCCCGCCAGCAGTTGCCCATCGCATCTACAACCGCATTATCTTTATCCAATTCAACTATCCTTGCTGGTATTGCCAGGCACATAATTCGTGCCCCGTGACTCGTGCCCCGTGACTCGTAGTTAATGACTGGTCAGAGGGTATTAATAAGATTCACAAGCATTTTACTTTCGTGGTTTAAATCTTCCGATAAATCATCCAATTCCTGTTTTGTTATGTACTTTCTTCGATTTGCAATAATCGACTGGGTATCTAATTCAGCACATGACCCCAACGACACACGAAGAAACTGCCTATACTCATTAGTATAGCCTCTTACGAATCCCTCTGAAATATTTGATGGTATTGAAACAGAGGCCTTCCTCATTTGAAGGGTCAGACCATACAATTCTTCTTTGGGGAATTTAGCCGTTAATGCGTAAACCTTGTCAACTATTTCGATACCTTTTTGCCAAACCTTCAAATCTTTGTAATCTTTTACCTTCATTTATCTCATATTTTAATATAAAATTATCAAATCATTTCAAAGAAAGCTTTCCAACCCACAGGTCTCTTCTCGTTGCCAAAGCGACTTTATAGAAATTATCTTGTGACGGATAAAGAATAAGTATCCCAATATACTACTAATTCAAAGAAGAGTTAGTACACTAAGAACGTTTTCGATATTCATTTTTAACTTCCATAACTGAAGCTCAAGTCGCGAATAGCGAAACTTGTGCTGCGAGCCACTAACTACGAGCCACGAGCGACGAGTCACGAGTCACGATTCTGGCGGCGATGGCAGCCTGGCCGAGGGATATGCCGCCGTCATTGGCCGGGACATCGCGATTGAATAATACGTCAAAACCTTCTTTTTTCAACATCTTTATCAATCGGTTCGTCAAATACCGATTACAGAATACCCCGCCGCTTATGGCAACGGTGTCGAGCTTTGTACTTTCCCTGGCTTGTTTAGCCATCGCCAGAAGGGCGACAGCAAGAGTATTATGAAACTTCGTGGAAACAACTCCGCCGGATAATTCATCCCGAATATCATCGATTATCCCTTTTATTGTCTTACACAAATCCAGTTGCAGGGGCCTGCCGTTTTCACAGATAAGCTCGAAATCATAGCTATCTTCAACGCCATTCTCGGCAATTGCCTCCAGTGCCATCGGCAGTTGCGCCTCAAAATGATTGTAATTGCCTAAGCCGACCATAGAGGCAACGGCATCAAAGACCCTGCCCAAGCTTGAGGTCTCAACAGTATTGATTCGTTTTTCGAGCTGCTCCAGTATTATTTTCAATTTTCTATTTTCAATTTTCGATTTTTTATCTATATCGGGTTCAATTCGCTCAAGTAACCAACCAAATTTCTCTATGCAAAAATCGCTACCGTAAGTTTTCTTTAATAGGCCGATGACCGGTCTTATAGCTTTTTTACTTGCCTTATCAGCACCAGCAAGTTGATAGTAGGCCAGATGTCCGAATCGCTCAAATTTCTCCAGTGATGCAATCAGACACTCGCAGCCCCAAATGGCTCCATCAGTCCCATAGCCGGTCCCATCGCAGGCAATGCCAATGACCGGCCCCCGAAGGTTATGTTCAGCCAGAACCGAAGCAATGTGCGCCCAGTGATGCTGGATCTGGATGATTTTAATCTGTGGCACGGCCATTCCTTCGACTATGCTCAGGACAGGCTTGGCCGTGTCTTCACGGGCTGGAAGCCCGTGCCACGTTTGAGCATATTGAGTTGACAAATACGCCGGATGAAGGTCGCAAACAACAATCTTCGGCTCGACCTCAAATAGCTTCTGCAGGTGCTCTATTGAGTTAATGTAGTGGTGATACACCTCCGCATCCTCAAGGTCGCCTATATGCTCGCTGCAAATAAATTGGTTCTGTTTAGCAAAGCAAAAAGTATTTTTCAAATCGGCTCCAGCAGCGAATATATCCTGTCGGCAGTTATTCTCCATAAAAATCGGCGTCGGCACATATCCCCTTGCTCTTCGTAAAAGAACCGGCTGCTCGTCAACAAAATGTATAATCGAGTCATCGACCTGCCGGTAAATGTCTCTGTCGTGCATCAGAAAGGCATCGGCAACGCTGCTGAGTCGTTCGAGTGCGATTTCGTTTTTACAAATCAATGGCTCATCAGCAATATTGCCGCTGGTCATCACAAGAACTTTTATGCCATAAGCGAAAAGCAAATAATGCAGCGGCGCATAACAGAGCATAAAACCAAAAGTATTTACGCCGGGTGCAACTGACTCAGCTATCGCAGCACTTTGTCTTTTTGCCAACAAAACAATCGGGCTTTGAGGGCTTTTCAAAACTTGCTCGGCCAATTCACTTACGACTGCGTATTCTTCTATCTTTTCGATTGTATCGGTCATCATAGCAAAGGGCTTGTGGTCTCGGTGCTTGTGCTCTCGCAGGCGTTTTACCGCTTTGTTGTTGAGCGCATCGACAGCAAGGTGAAAACCCCCAACTCCTTTTATCGCCACAATCTTGCCGGCTAAAAGTAATTTTGCGGTCTCGGCAATCGCTTCATCGGTCTGCGTTTTTATGGTGTTGCCTTTCTTATCCGTCAGCCAGATTTTTGGCCCGCAGGAAGCGCAGGCAACCGGCTGGGCGTGGAATCGCCGGTCGGTAACATCGTTATATTGGGCGGCACATTTATCGCACATCGCAAAGACCGACATCGTGGTATTTGGCCGGTCGTAGGGAATGGTCTTGACTATTGAGTATCGCGGGCCGCAATTGGTGCAGTTTATAAATGGATACCTGTAGCGAAAATCTTTTCTGTCACTCATCTCCGATAAGCAGTCTGCACAAACAGCCATATCGGCAGTTACCTGCGACAGGGGGGTTCCTCGCTGGTCACTTACTTTTATTATAAACTCGTTTTCATCCTCAATGATTGCTACGCCGGTTGTCCGGCAGGATTTTATATCAGCTAAGGGCGGCTTATCAGGGCTGGATTGCAGGCGTGCCAGGAATTCATCTATTTTCTCCTGCTGGCCCTGAAGTTCAATCGTTACGCCCTTTGTGTCGTTATAGACAAGGCCTGATAAATCCAGCGAGCGCGCAATTCTATACACAGCAGGCCGAAACCCCACCCCCTGCACCCGCCCCGTTATAAGAATCTTTTGCCTTTTAATCAAAAAAACACCTGCTCTTTTTCTTGCCAAACCTTCCATACGCCCATCCTCTCCGGCAGTTCAGAAAGCATTGTAATTTAGCAGTAAAAGAAAGGCAACCGACCGCTTCCGAACCGCAACATAATGCCACTGATATAGTGTTGAAAATTTATTTGCAAAAACAGAGTTTCTATGCTAATATGATTGTGGTTGGTGGTTAGCATAACGCTGCAATAACCCCCGACGAATACTTTCGAGGGCAGGATTGCGGGGCTAAATATCCGGGGCCATAGCTCAGATGGGAGAGCGCTTGCATGGCATGCAAGAGGTCGTGGGTTCGAATCCCATTGGCTCCACTTTTTATCCACTTGCTACAAAAGGGAAATTAGACACGGATTAACACAGATTGACACCGATTAAATAAAAAAAATAGCCATAGAATAATGTCGAACAGCAGGTTACCAGGAAATTCGTGACAGCGCGTCCTGGTGTCGGAGAAGAAAGAAGTAGCCACAAAAAGGCACAAAAACACAAAATAAAGAGAGGTGGATAAAGCTTATTTGCCTGCGGCGAATTCGAATCCGCCTTCGGCGGACAAGTCCCATTGGCTTCACTTCATATTTTCCGTCATCTTTCACGGTCTTACTTTATGCACATACAGGCAAGACTTTTGTAAAGAACGGACAAAGATACCAAACGTTTCTAACTTTCTACCCTTATATCTGACCGTAATAAGCTAACTTTGCCAGGCAAATAAGTGTCTTTATGGTAAGCACTTACGATTTAGTAAAAATTTTTTGAAAAAAACAAGAACAATACTTGACAAGTAGGAGTAATTCCTATATCGTATTTGCTATGATATAGAAGAAAAGTATCAAAAGCTGGCTTCGGGGAAATTGAAAAGAATAGCAAATATGATAAAACGCCTTATGTCAAATAGTTGTGGCAAAAAAAACAGCATCGTCAAGGATGAAACTACCAGCCTTGAGACCAGATTTCGCCGGATGAAGCTCAAGGTTACGCCGCAGCGTATGGCAATTTACAGGTTTCTTCTTGAAACAAACCAGCACCCTTCGGCGGAAATGGTTTACCAGCAGGTAAAAAAAACTTTCCCCGGCATATCGCTGGACACCGTCAACAGGACGCTGCTTACGCTGAGCCAGAGGGGCTTTGCCTTTGTTGTTGAGGGCTCGGGCGATGCAAAAAGATTTGACGGCAATCTATCCAGCCACCAGCATTTTAAGTGCATAAAGTGCAAAAGAATTATTGATTTTTATCACAAGCCGTTTGAGAATATCCCTGTTCCAAAAAGTCTTGGCAGGAAATTTAATATTTTAAGGAAAACGGTTTATTTTGAGGGCTTATGCGATTTATGCAAAGAAACCGGTTAGAAAAAATTGGTTTTGTATAAAGGGAGGTATCAAATGAAGCTCAAAGGAACACAAACTGAAAAGAATTTACTGGCGGCATTTGCAGGCGAATCTCAGGCGAGGAACCGCTACACATATTTTGCCAGCCAGGCTCGAAAAGATGGCTACGAGCAGATAGCCGCCATTTTTGAAGAGACTGCCAACCAGGAAAAAGAGCACGCAAAAAGAGAGTTCAAGTTCCTGGAAGGAGGCGAAGCGGAAATCACCGCAGCTTTTCCAGCCGGCGTCATCGGCAGCACACTCGAGAACCTGAAAGCAGCGGCGGCAGGCGAACATTACGAATATACAGAGATGTATCCTGGCTTCGCCAAGACAGCGGATAAAGAAGGATTTGCTGAAATTGCGACTGTTTTCAGAAATATCGCTATAGCTGAGAAACGCCACGAGCAGCGGTATCTTGCGCTGGCAAAGAACATAACTGAAGGCCTTGTCTTCAAACGCAAAAAACCTGTTAGATGGGTTTGCAGAAATTGCGGTTATGTTCACGAAGGACCTGAAGCGCCGGAAACCTGCCCGGCCTGCGCACATCCACGAAGCTATTACGAACTGGAAGCCGCTAATTATTGAGCAGGCAACCGTCTTACTAACGCTAAATAGAAATAGTGGAAATGGCCAGATTCTGAAAGGGGAAAATTATGACTGAGAAACTTCAAATCTATAAATGCGAAATCTGCGGCAACATCGTCGAAGTTCTCCACGCTGGTGCCGGCGAGCTCGTTTGCTGCGGTCAGCCGATGAAGAACCTCGCTGCAAAGACAGCCGATGTGGGCAAGGAAAAGCACGTGCCTATAATTGAGAAGATTGCCGGCGGCTTCAAAGTAAAAGTCGGCAGCATCCCTCATCCGATGGAGGAAAAACACTATATTGAGTGGATTGAAGTAATCGCCGATGGAAAGGCGTATCGACAGTTTCTCGGCCCGGGACAATCGCCCGAGGCAGTATTTAACATCGATGCCAAAACGATAACGGCACGAGAATATTGTAATGTCCACGGATTGTGGGAAGGAAAATAAAAATGCTCGGCAAAAAAAGGAAAGTCCTGAAGGAGAATGATAATGCCTATGCCTTTTAACGCAGATGAAATCTTCGAAATGGCGCAGCAAATTGAAAGAAACGGAGCAAAGTTTTACCGCGCCGCAGCAAAAAAAATATCAGCTCTGAAAGAGACGTTTCTTGAGCTGGCTAATATGGAGGACGAGCATCTTAAAACCTTTACCGATATGCGCTCCAACCTTTCCGCGGCAGAGAAGGAGCCGCTCGTCTTTGACCCGGACAGCCAGGCAGCGATGTACCTACAGGTGATGGCTAATGGACACGTTTTCGACATTAAGACCGACCCGACCAGACAGCTAACCGGCAAAAAAACTGCGGAAGATATCCTGAAAATGGCCATCGGTTTTGAAAAGGATTCTATCGTTTTCTATATTGGCCTTAAAGAATGCGTCTCACGCAAGGCAGGTAAGGATAAGGTCGAGGCAATCATCGCCGAAGAGATGAGGCACATTGTTATTTTGGGCGACAAGCTTGCCTCTTTGAAATAGGCGATAAAACTTTCTCAAAAAAGAAAAAACGCTGAGGAGCAAGAATATGCTGCAATACAAATGTCTGATGTGCGGATACATTTACGACCCCGCTGCGGGCGACCCGGATAATGGCGTTGAACCCGGCACTGCCTTTGAGGATTTGCCGGATGACTGGGTCTGCCCCGAGTGCGGCGCAAGCAAAGACGAATTTGAACCCATCGAAGACTAAAAACGTCGTGCGCAGCGAGGCCACCGTCTTCCGTCAACGGAGAGTTGATTTTTTATATTGCTCGAATATCTCTTCTATCTTTGCAGCCATCGAGTTGCCGCTATGGACGACAACCTGATAGCGCAAAGTAAGCTTTTCACCCTTGGCGAGCTGGAGCTTATCTCCCTCCAGCCAGAACATCGGTGTCGGCGAGAAAAAGCCATAGTCGCGTGTGAACCACCTGGCCGGAAACCAGCGATTGCGAGGGTGCTGCAAAATGGCAATACCCTCGGTAATACCTTCACGTGTGCCGCTATAATCACACCAGGGTGAGGCCACGCCAAAGGTGTCTTTTTCGCTTCTCTTGCCTTCAGCGTTAATCAGTGTCCCGCCTGAACCGACGCTCAACTCAGGCACCACACGCGCAGCAAATAAAGAGTGGTTTGTTTTCAAAATAGAGACATCCGTCAACATCTCCAGTGTAATCTGGAAATCAATAAATCGAAGGTCTTTGTTCGGCGATGAGATTGTAATACGCCGCATATCACGAATAATCGGCTCTTTGCCCGGCTGCATCCATAAACACTCGTCTTTGAAGACAACGCGGCCGCCCCCTGCTTCAATAATTTTGGGCCCCTGTGAGACGATTTGTCCTTTTTCATTGCCCTCCTGCCAGTAGTTGCCGCCATTGACTCGGTCGCAGCCGAAAAACAAAGAGTGATGGTGCGGATACGGCTCCGATGTCTCTGTTGTGATGGACTTACCCGATGCCGGGCCGTTCACAGGCCAGAAATACGGATACTTCTGCGATGCGCCAAATTTATAGCAGGTGAACAGTTCCCCAGCAACAGCAACAACGACCTTATCTTTTTCAATCTTCGCCTCCACCTGCTTCGGGTTCGGCTGAGCGATACTACACCCGCCAACAATTATGTAAACTGTAATGAAACTTAAACAGCGCCTCATAGTCATTTTGTCAATAATCAATAGTCCCGTAAGGGATGGCTGACGCCATAAATTCTAAAGGTGCCACGGGTTGCGCATAGCTCTGGCAATCATCCGATTTGCCTTGTCATCGTTGATAAATCTTTCTCGCTGTGGGTCCCATTTTAATTTGCGGCCGAGCCTCATCGCAATCTCACCCAATAGACACACAGTGCACGAACGATGACCAACCTCAACAGGTGCAACAGGCTCCGTTCGCGACCTGATACACTCAAGGAAATTGGCCTTGTGATTGTTGCTTTCGTAAAGATGAGTTTCATCGGGCGAAATCGTCGAAGTCAACAGCGATTTCGGGTCCGAATCAAGCTTTCCTCTATCGACATAAACCCAGCCATCCGTCCCCTCGAAAAGAATGCCTGGTTTATTCTTCTTATCATCTGCACAAATAAGTTTGACGCCGTTAGCATAAGTGTATTCGATGCGAAATGGTCCGTGAACATCCCATAAGCCATCCTTCGGATATTCTGTCTGACCCTCAATCTCGACAGGTCCGGTGTATTCAGTCCCCATTCCCCACTGAGCGATGTCGTTATGGTGGCTGCCCCAGCCGGTAATCATTCCCGCGCCGTAATCCGAAATTCGCAGCCAGCCAGGCCGGTCATAGCCGTTTTGGGGATGAACTCGCTCCTCGGTATAAGCGGCCCAGGGTGCAGGCCCGAGCCACATATCGTAATCGAGCCAATCCGGGACAGGCATATTGGGCTTTTGTCCTGTTGGTGGGTCTATCCCGAAGCCCACCTTGACAGTGTGAAGTTTGCCGATTCGACCATTGCGGACCAATTCACACCCAAACCGAAAATTCGACTCGGACCGCTGCTGACTTCCAACCTGAAGGATGCGCCCATAGCGGCGAACAGTGTCGCTTAATATCCGCCCCTCTTCTATCGTTAACGTCAGCGGCTTCTGAATAAAGATGTCTTTTCCGGCTTTAGCTGCTGCTATGGCTGTCAGTGCGTGCCAGTGATCGGGCGTAGAGATTGTTACCGCATCAATATCTTCCCTCGCTAAGCACTCCCTAAAATCCCTGAATGCTTCACAGCCTTTACTATCGTAGTGCGTTTCAACCAGTTGCTTTGCGTGCTCTAACCTCCTGGAATCCACATCGCATACGGCAACGACCTGGGCCTGCTTAAAGCCCAAAATCTCCTTCATATCGCCCAGTCCCATTCGCCCAACGCCGATACAGCCGATTGCAATGCGATTACTCGGCGCATCAGCTCCAAAAACCGAAGCCGGAATGATTGTCGGCACTGCCAAAACTGCACCCGCAACGGCAGTTTTTTTAAGAAACTGCCTCCGTGTTATCAGGTTCAGGTCTTTAATTTTTCGGTTATTCTGCATTTTCCCATTCCTATTGATGAAATATTCAAAAAATTGCCTTTTCTGCACGGCATTATAATATCAAATATTATCATATCATAAAGCAAATTTCCTTGCTTTGAAATGGTTTTTGCTGTATCTTAAATCTAATCAGAACCTAATATAGTGCTCTTAATTGAGGAGAACAAATATGTTTGAAAGGCAAACAAGAAGGCAGTTTATCCGGATGGCAGCCGCAGCAACAGTCTCCCTATCGGCAACTGGCGCAGCAACTCGTTTACTGGCCCAAAATGAGCCGTCCCAAACTAAGCTCGCAGCCAAGATACCGTTCAATCTCGGTCTGGCTTCGTATAGCCTGCGCAAATTCAACCTCGACCAGACGCTGGCGATGACCAAACGAGTCGGCTTAAAATACATCGCTTTCAAGAGCTTTCATTTGCCGCTTGAAAGCACACAGGCCGAAATTCAGGAATCGATAGCAAAAGTTAAAGAAGCAGGATTAGAACTTTACGGCGGCGGCGTCATCTATATGAACACCCAGGATGAGGTCAATCGCGCCTTTGATTATGCTAAAGCCGCAGGTATGAAAATCATTATCGGGGCGCCACAGCACGAGCTATTGCCGCTCGTCAATAAAAAGGTTCAGGAATACAACATAAAGCTGGCTATTCATAATCACGGGCCGGGCGATAAAATCTATCCCACACCCGCCAGCGCTTATGAAAAAATAAAGGATTTGGATAAGAGAATCGGTCTTTGTGATGATATCGGCCACACACAAAGGTCGGGGGTTAATCCATCGCAGTCTGCTACAGAGTTTGCGGATAGACTGCTGGATGTTCACATAAAAGACGTCTCGCAGGCGACAGCGAAGGGTGGGGGAGTAGAAGTTGGGCGAGGCGTGATAGATATTCCGGGATACTTGCGGACGCTGATAAAGGTCGGATACAAGGGTGTTCTGGCATTCGAATACGAAAAGGATGCCGATGACCCACTACCAGGGCTGGCTGAATCCGTCGGCTACGTAAAAGGAGTAATGGCAGCAATATCGTAACTCGTGATTCGTGACTCGAATTAACTAAAAACCCCGCACCAATTGGGAAGTTAAAAATTGCCACGAAGACACGAAGTCACAAAGAAATTATAAATTAAAAAAACTTGGTGTCTTTGTGTCTTGGTGGCAAAAATACGTGTGCGGGGGAGGGTTTTGCAATGCCATATAACATACGAATCATAAGCACCTATCCGCCGCGAAGGTGCGGCATCGGCACATTCTCCCGCGACCTGGCAAATGCACTGGAACACTTTACTGGAGAAGTCGGCCATATAAGGATAGCTGCAATTGATAATGGCAGCAGTCCTTACGCCATTCCTGTGGACCTGATTATCGACCAGCACAACGCCGAATCCTGGGGCTTTGCAATCCGCGACATTCTGGCTCGTGCAAATGAAAGTCCCAACCCTACCATCATTCTGCTGCAGCACGAATACGGTCTTGACCCAGACAAAGATGGCAGAGATGGCCAGGGCACTAACTTCGTCGATATGGCAAAGACATTCCACCAGCGAGGATTGACGATGCTGGTGTATCTGCACACTGTGCTCGATGACCCTGACCCGCATCAGAAAAAGACCCTGCAGGAACTGGCAAAAAATAGTGATGGCCTGATTGTTACAACAGAAAGTGCCATTAACATCCTTGAATCAGGCATCTATGGAATCGACCGTTCAACGCTCAAACATATCGACCACGGCGTCAGGATGCAGCACCCCTCTCAATTCGACCGATTGGTAATCAAAAAAGAATACGGTTTGGAAAATCGCTTCCTTGTTACCACCCTCGGACTTCTCTCGCCTGACAAAGGGATACAATATGGCATTCGCGCTTATGGCAAATTTTTAGATGAGTCCTGCACCGCAAGCCAGAGAAAAAACTTAGTCTATTTGATTGCCGGCCAGTTCCACCCTGAGTTTGTAAAGGGAGATGGTGGAGAGTCATACCGACAATATCAAACCATACTTGCCAAGGCCCTCGATGATGCTAATCTAAAATGGTGCAAAGTTAAAGAGGTTGGCGGAACAGACTTTGACCAGTATGACGTTGTTTTCCTCGATACTTTCCTGGAGGAGAGCACACTGCTCAGACTCTACAGTGCGACCAATATTATGGTATTACCCTATCTTAATATGCATCAAATTTCAAGCGGCGTGCTGGCAGATGCAATGGGTTCGGGCAGAGTCGCCATAGCGACCAAATTCAGATACGCGGTGGAGCTGATTCATTCGAACAAGCGATGCCCGAGCGGCGTTGTCATCGGTCGGCACGCCAGAGGCATCCTGGTTGACCCGGGCGAGCCCTCAATTGAGCAAATAGCTGAAGCCCTCGATTATCTTGTCTTCAACCAGGATAAACGCCTCATGATGGAAAAAGAGGCCCACCAGAGGGGCTATCAGATGAGATGGGACAACAGCGCCTGGGCGCTATTGCAGTACATTGATTTCGTTAGAGAAGAAAACCAGATAGTTACAGGCAGAGGGTTAAAATTTGTCAGAGAAAAGCCCTCGATATTCCAAAAAAGAAGACAGACTGCTGTGGAAAATCCAAAATTAGCCATTCAAGATTTAGACCCAAAAGTGCGAAAGGATATCGAAATTCAAATACCCAGGCTGTGAGTTTATTGTCCTGTATTCATTGCTCAGCCCCGCTCCAATTGTCCGCTCGTCCCGCACCAATTGTGGGTGGTAATGTACCAAAAGACAAAAATTCAGAAAAAACAACCATAAACAGACAATTAGTGCGGGACTCCGTATGATGAATCGGAAAGTCCTACAAGGTCAATTGGGGCGAGGCAGAGTAATAGTGCGGTCAATTCGGGACCGAAATTTCGTTTTTCGCATTTACCGGTTCATCGTTCCTTGACAACAATGAACAAAAGTCCAAAAGCGAAATCTATTGCTGTAGCCCAAAGTCGGATTTCCACCCCGCTCCTGTCTTCCGACAGGAAGATGCGGGGGTTGGTTCTGCCATTATTTCTTATCTCAGGTGCAGCAGGACTGATTTATGAAGTTGCCTGGATGCGGGCCCTCGGTGTAGTCTTTGGCAACACTGTTTTTGCCGCAAGTACAGTTCTGACCGCATTTATGCTTGGCCTGGCAGCTGGTAGCTTTTCTTTCGGAAAAATTGGCGATAGGACCTCGCAACCGCTGAGGTTATATGCGCTACTGGAGCTTGGGATAGGTGCTTACGCCTTCGCCTTTCCTGCTATACTGGGCCTGACAGACCCTTTTTATAGCTGGTTCTTTCGCACCTTCAATCCATCTTTTTATCCTTTAAGTTTGGTTATTTTTCTTATATCGGTTGTTATCCTCTTATTTCCAACCGCCCTTATGGGCGGGACACTACCGGTCTTGAGCTCGCTGTGGGCAGATTCATCGAGAGGTAAAGAAGCAGATTGCGGTATCGGCCAGAGTGTCGGACTATTGTATGCCATCAACACATTCGGCGCAGTGGCAGGCAGTTTCCTTTCAGGTTATCTACTGTTGCGGATTGTGGGAGTGAGCAACACCATTTATCTTGCAGGAACTGCGAATGTTGTGGTTGGTATTTTATCATTGATTTTATCTCGCCGGCTTAAACAGCGACAAATTGCCAAAGGCCCAATTGTTTCGCCAGCAAAACAACGCACGCACGAGCAAAAATTACCTGAAGCAAGTGACACTGACGGCCAATTTGAAGAAAAGCGTAGCAAAGAACAAATAATTGTCCTTGCAGCGGTTGCATTGGCAGGATTTTGCGCACTATCTCTTGAGGTCTTATTCACGAGGGTGCTGGTTTTTGTCCTGGGGACAAGCGCTTATGCCTTTGCCTGTATGCTCACCTGCTTTATCTTTGGAATCGGGCTTGGCAGCTTTTTATGCAGCCGCTTTATTGTAGATAGAATCAAAAGTCCGCTCTTCTGGCTGGGTGTCATCGAGTCCCTGATAGCAGTTTCAGTGCTGAGTTCGATTCCGCTTTTAGGCAAACTCTGGCACATTGACTACGTGCTGATGCAGAAAGTGGTTGGTGGCAGGGTCTCATTTGCCAGAGAAGCCGCCGCACATTTTCTTGATAGTGGGGCTATCCTTCTTATCCCGACTCTTCTAATGGGGGCGGCCTTCCCAATCGCCGTAAAAATCTGCACCCCCTCATGGAAGGCGGTTGGAAAAAGCGTCGGGCAGCTTTATGCTTACAATACGATAGGCTGCGTAATTGGCTCTTTTACGGCAGGCTTTGTGATGGTCCCTCTATTGGCTCTCCGTGACAGCTTTCTTGTAATTGTGGCAACTCAGCTTCTCTTAGGAGCCGCAATCATTCTATTCTCCCAAAAGCGCCGTTTCTTGGTTGGCATACCTGCTGTCGTCCTTTCGCTGGCAGTTATCGTTATTGGTTTTATTAAAATTCCGCAGGATGTGTTCCTGCGAACGATAAACACTTATCATTACCCCAGTGAAATTGTTTTTCTCAGGGACGATGCAACAGGAACTGTTACGGTTCACGATACACCCGATGGAAACCGGCTAATCGCCGTTGACGGGGTTGATGTAGCCGGGATGGATTTAATGCTGCGCACAACCCAGAAACTTCAGGGCTATGTCCCCTTACTTGTGCACAAAAATCCCAAAAAGGTCTTGCAAATCGGTTTTGGCAGCGGTGAGACATCAGGCGTCGGCCTCGGCTGGGGTGTAGATGAATACAACATCGTTGAGATATGTCCCGCAGTCTTCGAAGCAGGTAAATTCTTTGAGAAAATTAACCGCGGCTCATATCAGGACCCCAAACTTAATAAAATCATAATGGACGGAAAAAATTTTGTGAAATTGACCAGCCGGAAGTTCGACGTCATTATGAACGACTCAACCTACCCCGGCACGACCGGAAGCTCCGCTCTTTACACTTACGACCACTTCAAAAAATGCCGGGAGCACCTCAACGAGGGTGGGGTTCTATCCTGCTGGGTGCCGTTGGACCTGCGGCCTGAAGATTTTCAGATAATCGTCAGAAGCTTCCAGGCTGTTATGCCCTATTGTTCTCTATGGATGGGCCTGAACACTCTCAACAAGCACGCCGTCCTGCTCGGCACACTATCTCCGATGCAAATTGATTTTCAGCGAGCAAAAAATTTGATTGAAAGACCTCATATCGCCGCAGACCTCAAAGAAATCAACATTCACTCAATCTACGACCTTCTGGACTGCTTCGTAGTCGGCCAGCAGGGTTTACAAAGGATTTCAGGCAAAGGTCCGCTTAATACCGATGATAAGCCTTTTCTGGAGTTTGATGCTTCGATAAAACGCGATGATGAAGGATGCTGGATTGTTATTCTTAGCTGGATTAGTGACAATTATTTTTCTCCTGCCTCCCATGTTGCAAACCTCGGCCGGTCAGCGCAGGAATCGCAGCAGATAAAAACTAATCTACAGCAGTATTCAACGGCCACAGAACATACGCTGCGAGGACTTTTAGGGCTACTACAGGGCGACCCCGATATAACAAATTACGAATTTGAAATGGCCGCAAAGGCCAACCCGCAGGACAGGGACATCCCCAGTTGCCTCGATGAGCTGAAAGTCGAAACAAAATCGCTCGAGCAGGTGGTAGCGCGAGCACCAACAAGTGCACCTCTTCGCTCAAGATTAGCGAAAAGGTATTTTCTTTTGCGGGATTACAGAAAAGCCGCCGAACAATATAATAGCTTCCTGCAGCTTAAGCCGAATATCGCCGCAGCCTGGAATAACCTGGGGATATGCTATCAAAAATTAGAACAATTTGAAAAGGCGGTCGCGGCGTTGCAGCAGGCTCTTAAATATGATGCAGCGTTTGTGCCGGCTTATCTAAATCTGGCTGATTCGTATAGCCGGCTCGGCAACTTCACAGCAGCATTACAAAACCTCCAGACAGGTTTGCCAATAAGCCCTCCTTCGCAGAAAACTTTTATTTGTGATAGAATGGCCAAGGTATATGTAATGCAAAAAAAGTATGACCTTGCGCTCGAGGCAATCCAGAAGGCGATTGAATTGGCCGGCAATGAGCCGGCTTTACTTGAGCATCTGGAAGGCCGAAAGGCAGCCATAAAACGCGCCGCAGAAGAACCACAACCATAAATCGAGCATCAAATATCGAACAACAAACCTTGAAAAGGTGTATGAAATGAGAGTTATGAGCAAAGTTTTATTTTTACTTTTGATATCCGGTGCTGGAATTCTTGCCGATGACGCCCCCCCTGCTTTCTTGCAAAAGCAAGAAGGTAAGGTAAAAGAGACTCTTGTGTATCATGGGATGAGCGATGCATCCGCAGCGGTTTGTATCGGCGAAGATTCGTTCATTGTGGCCGATGATGAGAATAACGTATTGAGACTTTATAAAAGCAAAACAGCCGGGCAGGGCGACCGGCTGGAAGCCGGTTTGATCGAACCCGCCTCCGGCGGGCTGCACCAGATCAAACCCGCCATCGGCGGGCCTGAATCTTGTTTTGATATAACGGACTTTCTCGACGTCGAGCCGGAATATCCTGAAGCCGACATCGAGGGTGCAACAACAATCGGCGACCGCATCTACTGGATTACCTCGCACGGCAGAAACAAAGATGGCAAGCTCAGGCCAAACCGATACCGCTTCTTCGCTACCACCATTTCGGTCGAAGGCGGTAAATTTCGTATTGTGCCGTTTGGCAAACCCTGCAAGACCCTCATCCACAGCCTCGTTAAAACACAGACAGGACGCGAACTGGGATTGGATAAAGCAACCCGATTCAATGAGAAGAACCCTGCAAAAAAGCAGCTCGAAAACCTCGCTCCAAAAGAAAAAGGTCTCAATATCGAGGGCCTTTGTGCATCAGCCGATGGCAAAATAATCTATATCGGATTTAGAAATCCTCTTATATCTGACAAACGGACAGGACAGCGTTCGGCAATCGTTATACCCCTCAATAATCCTCAGGCGGTAATTGAGAAAGGCCAGGCGCCAATCTTTGGCGAACCGTTATTGTGGGAAGTGGGAGGTCAAGGTGTAAGAAGTATGGAATACTCACCCTTCCACAAAACATATTTTGTCATTGCAGGACATAGCGACGAAAGCCCGGGATTTGCTTTATACAACTGGTCGGGCGAAAAAAATGCACCGCCGGTTCTTGTGCAGCAGTTAGGTTCAAAACAAAGTGATTTTAGTCCCGAGGCCCTGGTTGTATTTAAGAATTCAAATAAAATCCTGTTACTTAGTGACGATGGAACGCTGCCTGTCAAGGTCTCCGACGCATCAGAGTGCCTGCAAGGTGAGCTTTTACCGGATGGCTACTGCCCAAATAAATCCCTGACTGACTCCAATAAAAAATACTTTAGAGGAATCTGGCTGGAATTCTGACACAATTATCTCAAGGCCAAGTCTAAAGAATTCTATCCACAATGAATCTTGCACCCAGAAATATATCCACGCCCATTGCCAGGCAAAAGATAACCCACCGAAGCCACCAGACCCGCAGCTTCGCACGCGCCATAAAAAATATTGTGCCAATAACAACCGCTCCCATTACATATAGCTTGCCTGTCTCGGCTAAAAGCCTTGCATATCCGGTGCCGAGAAACAAAAATGTCTGAAAATACTTCGTTGCAAGTAAAAGTGTCACTATGCCCATAGCCCCCATAACTATTGTAATTGCCAGAACCCATTTTCTATCAGCAAAGCCAGATGAAATAAGTCCCTGCATCCCCGCCCCCACAAGCACCGCGCAGCAGACCGAAGGAATCGCAAACCAACTAAGAGGACTCACATTCAGCCCGGGAACGGGGGTGCAAAATGCCAGAGCGGCACCAATCGCAATAATTACGATTATCCCCCATCGTCGAGCCGCTGCCATCATACCGATACCCATAATCAGTGCCGCAATCGGGATATGATAAAAGCCGACCAAACTCATCCCTCGTTTGGCACTAACAAGCGGAGCTAAAAACCCGGGTAAGTCACTTAAATGTAACCTCGCCTGCCTTGACATCACAAACAATCGCCAGTGTGCCGACACCTCAAAAAAAAGAATTATCACTACAAATGGCAAGACCGCAAGAGCCGCGCTGGCAAGCCGGTTTTCTTTCGCAAAGAAAGCAGCCGGACAAAATAACCAGGGAATCAACGCTGCCAGAACGCCGGCCGTCGGATGAAACCTGGCAAAACCCAGCATAAATGGCCCGAAACCATAAATAGCTCCGGCAAAAAAGGACCCGGCAATTGTCCCCACCCACCGTCTGCTTAAAACATAACAGCCTATCGCAGCGAGGCACGGATTTACTACAAGAAGATATTGCCATTTATCAAAGTTCGCCAGATATGGCTGATAAAGATAAATAGCAAAGGCAAGATACGCCGCCCCCACTATACCAATCTTACTCGAACTACCCAGCCTTTTAGTCATCTCTTAATGATACCAAATAGCCAAAAAAACTTATTTTTCAACTCGCCAAAAACAATACGCTACCCACTCCTCTCCAGTCGATTTAGAGTCGCTCGTGTTACTCGCTGCACATACTCATCCGGGTCTTTCAGATGAGCTTTTATTGTGCCAAGTGCTGGACGAGCCTTTTCGCCAATCCTGTTTAACGCAATTATCGCATATAATCTTGCCTTATCTGTCTTGTGCTCGAGCGCTTCGAGCAGCACGGCAAGTCCTTCTTTCCGGTCACCCCAATCACACAAAGCCTGCGCAGCAGCGATGCGAACAACCGGCGAATTGTCACCTAACATCTTCTTCAGCGCTGCCTTTGCCTGCTCTATATCTTTGACACCTTTGCATTTATTATGCAATCCTACCACAGCCCAATAACGAACCGAGCCATATTTATCACCTAACAGCTCAAAATATTTAGGTATCGCTTTCTCTCCTAATCCATCCAGGTCCTTGATTTTCCGCAGCCGCTCAAGCAGGTCTGTCTTACGAAGTTTATCCATCCAGTGCGGAGTTTTTTCAGGCTGCTGAGATACGGCCGGTGTGTCACCCATTTTGAACCTGACCTCGTTACTATCTGTAAAACCAATTCGGCAAGCTCTGGCATAAAGCTCATTTTCACGTTTCAGTAGTATCGGCTCAGTATATAATCTCCAGCCGGTTTTCTTATTTTTGCCTTGAGTAACCTTGTAAGTAATAGATGCACCAGCCGTTGCACAAATAATAGAAACACGCACAAATTCTTCATAAGTATTGGAAAGGACCTGGAACTGCGGTTCTGCTGTCTTTTGCCATTCGCCTCCCGGCCATTTCATTTCATCAAACTCCGGCTCCGGAATCAATCCTACGTCCCGGCTTTCCTTCATCCATTCCTTGTGCACCTTGCGCATCCGCTCAAGCACATCCTTATATTGCGGGTCATCCGCAAGATTCTTGACCTCATACGGGTCGCTGACAGTATCGTAAAGCTCCTCAACGGGCTTGGCTTCAAGAAAATAATTTTTCTGCGGCCCAACCAGCTTACCCTCGGCGTTTAGCCGGCGCATCTCCTGCATCGTCGGCATCTGGTTCATATACTCGACATCCTGACCGTATGTGATGTGCGGCATATAGTTGCGAATGTATTTGTACCGCTTGTCGCGCACCGCGCGGATAATATCATAAGCCTCATCCATACGGTCGCGAGCAGCGAAAATATATTGCCGAGGCTTGGCCTTCTGACTGCCTAAAAATGCACTGCCCTGTATGTGCCTGGGAATCTTTACGCCTGCAAGCGAAAGCATTGTCGGCGCAAAATCAACAAAGGTTATCAGGTCATCATTGACCGTGCCTCCATCAAGCGCATCAGGATTAGCCGGAAAGCCGAGTTTCCGCAGCTTCCGTGGCACGCGTATAATCAATGGAACCTTGATGCCGGAGTCGTAAATCCAGCGTTTTCCACGGGGCAGTCCCCTTCCGTGGTCTCCCCAGAACCACACAATCGTGTCCTCCGACAGACCGTCATCTTCGAGCTGCTTCAGGATGTCGCTGGCCTGCTTATCCATCAGCGTAATAATATCGTAATATTGCGCCCAGTCCTGACGCACAACCGGCGTATCAGGATAATAAGGCGGCAATACCGCTTTATCCGGGTCGTGTTTCTCCTGCGGCGACAAATTTTCTATGCGCTTAAGCATTTCTTTGCTTCTATTGCGTATCTGGCTTTCGTGAGTAGTTGTGATATTGAAGATAGCAAAGAACGGCTGGCTCTTTTCGCGACTGCGCCAATGAGCTTTGGCGCTGCATTCATCCCAGGCCGTCAAAGGCGGGTCGAACTGGTAATCGGTCTTGACGTTATTTGTGCAGTAATAACCTGCCTCCCTCAGATACTCGCTAAAGCACTTTACATACGCAGGAGGCACACCTTTGCAGCGCATCTGATGTGTGCCAATGGTGGTGGGATACATCCCCGTAATAATACCTGACCTTGATGGGGCGCAAACCGGCGCATGCGTATAAACATTCACGTAACAGATGGACTGTGCTGCAAATTTATCTATGTTGGGCGTAACAGCGTAACTGTCACCATAGCAGCCAAGGTCGGGACTGAGGTCTTCAGTGCTAATCCATAATAAATTTGGCTTATAATTTCTGGATATTTTATCTCCATAAAGCGCAATTTTTGGCAAAAGCATTCCTGCGGCAGAGCCGCAGCTAATCTGAAGAAACTGCCGGCGGTTTAGTTTATGAGCGGATTTTCCCATAATCGCTGCCTCCATACTTTACAAGCCAAAATGGCTTTGCAACTATCTTCTACATAAATGTAACAAATAAATGTTGACATTTTTCATAACCTATATGCTCGTTTTCTTCATTATATCCGGCAAAAATAAGAAGGCAAAAAGTTATTGTGAGACGGTTAGACGGTTAGATAGCGACATTAAGGCAAAAGATTATTTAGTGTTTTTAGAAACCTGAAGACCTCTCTTGTGTTCTTCAGATAATATTTTGCATGTGACTTTTTGGGATGGCCGACGAATATGGTCAGACCTTTGTCTTTAAGCGTCTCAAAGGCATCCTCATCAGTGGTATCATCACCGATGTATATTGGCAGAATTGGTCTATCAAGAAAAGCTGATTTGTGTTTATTTAAGAGCCACAAAATGGCACTACCTTTGTTCCATTCTATTGGAGGTTTTATCTCGAAGACTTTTTTGCCGAAATCGACAACTATTTCCTTTTTGTGGATATACGGAGTCGTGATTTTCAGCAAGGTCCACACTACAAACGAGACATATTGGTTATTAACCAGCCGATAGTGAACACTGAGTGTTACGCCTTTGTCCTCGAGAAGAAGACCTTTCACAGAGCGTAATGTCTTTTTCAGATGGCTTTTGATTTTTCGCAGAACCCTGCGAAAATTTGCCGGCAGCGGTGCTGTGAAGCTGATTTTTGGGCCCTGTATCTGAAGGCCGTGGTTGCTGGCGTATATAATGTTTTTGATGCCGATTTTGCCTTTGATATCTTTTGCAGCTCTTCCAGTAACAATAGCTATCCTGCAACGGGGATTAACAGATAATTTTTTCAACAGGTCTCTGGTCTTTTTGGAAATGAGCGCTTTAGCAGGATTTTCAACAATAGGAGTTAAAGTGCCATCGTAATCGAGAAACAGCAGAACAAATTTGTCGGTGATGTAATTTTCTAAGTTATCCCACTGAGTGAAGAGGTATTTCATTATGAAAGCGCCTATTCTTTGAACTCGAATTTCAACAGTTCCGATATGATTTTACCTGCCCAGCGAAAGACGTTATTCTGCCGGACAATCTCTCTCATCTTTGCCATTCGTTTTTTGCGTTCTTCATCTGGCATCGTCAGTGCATTAAAAATGGCATCGCTGACTTGCTCACGGTCATAAGGGTTAATGAGAACGGCGTCGGTTAGCTCTCTTGCGGCCCCTGTAAATTGGCTCAGGACAAGCATTCCGGTTTCATCTGAACGGCTCGCTACAAATTCTTTAGCCACAAGGTTCATTCCATCGTGAAGCGAACTTACAACGCAAACATCTGCTGTGCGGTAAAGTGCCAATGTTTCGATAAGCGATAAATGTCGTCTGACTAAAATGATGGGCTGCCAGCCATCTGTGGAATGTTTCCAGTTTATCTGCTCGACGAGGGTATTTAGCTCATCGTTGAGAGCCTTGTAACTTGGTATATGCAGGCGGCTAATCGGACCCATCTGCAAAAAAACGATTTTCTCTTTTAATTCAGGATGTTTCTCAAGAAGGTGGTCGATTGCCAATAACTTTTCGGGCAGACCCTTGATATAGTCGATACGGTCAAGACCAACTAAAACCTTAACACCGGAAAGCCCGAATTCTTCCATTAGATTTTGCTGCAATTTTGCAACTTCCGGTGAGCTGGAAAGCTCGCTTATCAATTCAAAATCCACGCTCATAGGATAAGGACGAATCAGAGTCTCATGCCCTGCACGAACAAACGAAAAACGCTCGCGTTCAACCCTTCCTTCTACTTCTCTGTCTACGACATCTAAGAAAGTCAGACAGTGGTAACGAATATGAAATCCCATAAAATCATTTGCTAATAGCCCATCGAGGATTTCCTTTTTCTGCGGGCAAATCCGAAACACTTCATCGCTGGGCCACGGTATATGCCAGAAGTGAGCGGTAAACACCCGATTCGGCGCCATTTCTTTTAGAAGTTTTGGCAAGACGCAAAGCTGATAATCGTGTATCCACACTACTGCTTTTCTGTCTCCCAGCTCTTCAAGTATGGCATCAGCGAATTTTTGATTTACTTTTAAGTAGAAATCCCAATCTTCTTTCCTAAACATTGGTCGCTGAAAGGCTCTATGGCAAAGAGGCCATAATGCCTCGTTAGAATATCCATAATAGTAGCCATTTTCTTCTTCCTTGGTCAGCCACACGCGTTTCAATGTATAGGCGGGCTTATCTGGCGGGACTTTTACCTTGCCCTGGCTATCTGTAACTTTGTGGTCGGCATCACCGCTGCTGGAGGCCACCCAGATTCCATTGCAGGTCTGCATAACAGGGTCAATCGCAGTAACAACTCCGCCTACTCCACGCTGGCATTCAATCTTTCTTTTTTTGAATATATGGGAGTATGGCTGCCTGTTAGAGACTACAATAAGCAGATAATCACCCATTCTCTCCTTAATTAACTGGTGTAAATCCTGTCTCGTCCACATAGCACGCCCTTTTCAAACAGATTTTAGCTCCTTTGAACTTCTAAAACAGACCGCTGGAAATCTTTGGCTCAACGTCTGACCATTGCAAGCCCCCTATCGCCGCCTGCGCGATGTTGGTCAGATGGTCTCCAATCTTCTCAACATTATCTACTAAGTCGATAAATATAAGCCCGGCTTCGGCTGTGCAGGCCCCTTCGCTCATCCGCTGGACATGGCTGCGGCGAAAATCCACCTGCGCTTTATTTACCTGCCTTTCAATGGCCAGCGCCGCCTTCGCTGCCTTTATGTCTCCATTCTCCAGCGCTGCTATGACATCGTCAAACATCTGGTCTGCGTTTTTCCTCAGTAACTCCGCCTCAGCCATCGCCTGGTCGCTAAAGGAAATTTTCTGGTCTATCTTTCGCTGTGCAATCTCGACTATATTGACCGCGTGGTCCCCAATTCTCTCAAGGTCGTTGACCGCGTGCAAAAGCACCGGCAACCTAACAGATACCCCATCAGATATTGCATGGCCAGACAATGCTGAAAGATACGATGTGATTTCATACTGAAGCGAATCGATAAAATCTTCTATTTCCCCCACCGACCCGAGTTTCTTGCCGTCGTCCTCCATAATTCCATCGATGGATTGCCTGAAAGCCCTTTTTGCGGTTTTCGCCATACGAACGATTTCACGCTTCGCCTGCTCCAGAGCTATCTCTGGCGTGTGGAGAAGGTGTCTCTCTAACACCACCGGCGCAACGGCTACTTCGCTGGGTCTTATCGGCACCAATTTTATTGCTACTTTGCCCAATAGACCTGACAATGGCAAAAATATGCCAGAGTTAACAATGTTAAAAATGCTGTGAGCGATGGCAATGGATGCTGCAACAGTAGTAGGCCCAAGCTCCCACGGAGAAACCGCAAGAACCAAAGCACGAAACCAGCCCAACTGAACAAACGGATAAGCGATGATACAACCAAGGACATTAAACATCGTATGTGCCCAGGCAGCGCGTTTGGCGTTCCGATTCGCCTGAATTGCCGCAAGTTGAGCCGTGATTGTCGTGCCGATATTGCTGCCCATAATGAATGGTATCGAAACATTAAGTGCCGCTTCCCAGTTGCTGCCGAACGCCCCTCCCATCGCCAATATCTGCACAATCCCAATGAATGCAGAGCTGCTTTGAATAAGCATCGTCCCCGCACAGCCAGCCAAAATCGCCAGCAACGGCTTGTAACTGAGAGACACAAAAAACGAGTGAACCTTCTCACTTTGTTCCAGTGGAGCGAATGCATCCTTCATAAAGGCAATGCCTAAAAACAATATGCCAAAGCCCAGCATTAGCTCCCCGATTCCTTTTCTCTTCCGACTGCCCGAGAGGTGCAAAAAGAATCCGAAGCCAGCAGCTGGCAGGGCATAGTCAGTGATTCTGAGCGCACCAAGCCCCGAAACTGATACCAGCCAGGCTGTTGCTGTCGTGCCGACATTTGTCCCGATGATTACACATATCGCCTGCTTGAGAGTAAGCATTGCGGCGTTGACAAGACCAATTACTATTACAGTGGTGGCTGAACTGGATTGAATTACAGCAGTAACGCCTGCACCCACCAGAAATCCCATAATGGGATTACTTGTCATCGATTCGAGAATTTTCTTGAGTTTCTGTCCTGCTGCCCTTTTTAGACCCCCCGACATCAAAACCATGCCGAAGAGGAACAATCCTAATCCCCCTATGGTTATAAAAATCATATTCCTAATCACGGTGATTCCTTACAGCAAAAACTACAAGAAATTACAAGCTACAAAAAAAAGGAACTCGAACCTTATATTGGACTCGTGTAGCTAAAAAGTTAGGAGAATTAAAGGCAAAAGAATAATAGATTAGCTTTTATAAATAATTTCTGTAACCTGATTTTTTTTTGCATAATCTTCGAGATGTTTTTGAACAATCATTTTGGAACTTTTGGATTTTAAAAGAACAAACATATCTTTTCTTCCTTTATCTTCGATGTCATAGAATCCCTCTTTTACAATAAATAATATTTCTTTTTTATCGTAAGGGATTAGTCCTAAAAACTTTTTTTGTTTTTCTTCTTGAACTAATAAATGAGGATAACCGGCAGGAGTATCTGTTGGAGTTCCAGGGGGAGGAATATCTCTTTCAATAGAAATCTTTCCATTATACAAGTGAGAGTTTTCAAGCTCTTGAACGATTTTTTCAATTACACTTCTAAGTTCTTCGCTTTGGTCTTGACTTTGAATTGCTTTCATAGCCATACCCCTATACTTAATACATTCTCCTAAAAGTCCTAATGCCTTATCGTGCTGAGCGCTATGCTCCGGCAACAGCTTTTTAGCTCTATCTGTTCACAACTAAATAATTCACGGCATGTGCAAGTGCCCATGCTGCTGTGGAACATATCAGAAGTAAGATTGTATACTTAATCCAGTGGGACATTGAGGCGGGCAGGCCGGTAGCAGTAAGTCCGCCGAAGAACTTTATGTCGAGATACCTTACAAAGACAAGTGCCACTACCGTAATCCAGAAAACTACGTCAGCGCTATGAAACATCCCATCTTCATGCTGAAAAATAAATATGATTGAAATAAAAAGAATTGCGTTGCCGAAAAACATCCAGAAAAGTCTTGCTATGACGCCAAGTCCGCCGCCCCGTTTATCAGTGGTTTGGTCGTTTTGCATAGGCATATTCAGTCTCCTAAAAATCACAAAAATCGATTTATTAGGTGGCGGCCCGACCACCCTGACATGCCTATGAGGTTGCTCCCAACCCCACACCCTTTTATTTGATTATTATAGTGGAGCTGAGAACCGTTGTCAAAGTTTATTACAAAAATATTTCGGTATAAAAGTTGAAGAAGGAGCAGCGCTGGCGATTATTTTAATGGGGCAGCATCTCTAATATGGCTTCCGAGTGTCAAGCACTTCCGGGCAAACTAAACCGCCGGAGAGTATCATTTTGAATGCATCCTCAAGGGTCATAGCTATCTCAGTGATGGCGCTGGCAGGCACGATTAATAAGAAACCCGTGGTCAGGTTGGGTGTAGCGGGTACGAGTACTGTGTGAAGCGTTTCTCCAGCGGGGTTGCGGAAATGACCGGTTACAAAGCCGATGGCCTTAAAGCCAGGCTGTAGGAAATCAACGAGAACAACTGACTTGAATGCAGCCTGATTTGGCAACGTTATTGCCTCGATGAACTGCTTACTTGCTGCGTAAATGGCACGAACAACGGGTGCTTTGAGCACAAGGTTCTCGCCTAAAGATATCAATCGCCTGGCTAAAACAAACCGTCCTACTGCGCCCACGAGGTAAACCAGCAACAGCAGAATAACAATTGAGCAGAAGGATAAGAAGACACTGATATAGCTTTGTGGCACCGACCCGATTAAGGAGTTCTGCTCGATAAGAGGTAGAAGCTTTTCTAATAACGGCCGCAGGAAGCTGACGAGCCAACGGAACAACCATCTCATCACAAGCAGAGTCACACCAAAGGGCATAAGCAAGAGTATTCCCGAAACTATCCTGTTGCGGACATTACTTTTTACTTTTGCCCATATACCTGTTTTTTTTGCCGTCATTGTTGTTACCCTTCGGCCAGTATTGTGACATTGCACAACTATACTTCCTTATGATGCAGAATACAAGATATACGATGGGATGGAAAGGCAGAAAGACAGGAGGCAGAAGACACAAAGCACAGAACGATATACAAACGACGAGCCACGATAGGACAGTTGAATTGTTAACGTGGGGTGCCGAGGATTTCGAGGGACTTTTTTATGACAGGAAAAGGCCTTGTTACTACCTGGGGGTCATAGAAGTCGCCTGTTACCTGCAACTGGACAACAGCCTGGCCAAGACCTTCGGTGAGAGATTGTAAGATGGAAGGGTCGGCGGTGGCGAGGCGGGCGCCTCTTGCAATGAGGGTTAAATCGATACTACTGTCCCGCAGATTCATCTGGCCTGAGCCGTAAAATGCGAGGGCCCGGCCGGAGAGGTCGAGCTTTCTAAAGAAGAGGCGGTCTTGCTTGATGTATGAATTAACGAGCATCTGGCTAAAGGCGAAATCTTTCGGCTCGGTTAGTTTCAAGACATACAGGAGTTTGCCGAGCGGCGAGAGCCGGCCAACCTGCATTTCGGATATTGCCAATCTACAAATACCGATGCGAGAGGAGGTGTCAGCGACAGCGGCGGAGAGGCTTAATGAGCCGCTCATTTTGCCGGTGGCAAACTGGGATTCAGAGTTCAGGGTTCGGGGTTCAGAGGTGGCGGAGAGGAATTGCTTCAGGTTCACGTTGTCGAAGGCGACCTGCAGTAAATAGTTGGGGTTGGTGAGCGTTGGATGGTTGAATTCGAAGGTGCCTATTAATTTACCGCTGTAAAAATCGGCAAGCAAGTTCTGGGTTGACCATTTATGGAGATTCGGGTCGTAATCAACATCGGCTCGGAGGAGGGTAAGGGATTTACCGTGGATGGCGAGGTTATCTGCCAGAATTATTGCGTTAGCGTTGCAGAGGCCGGAGCCGGTTTTATACTGAGCTTTTATCTTCACGGTTGCGTCCAGTTCGGCTATTGTGGAAGATACGTTAAAGGCACAATCATTAAATGTAGCGGCGCCGGCAAGGTCTATGAATTTTTTACCATCATCCGCTTTGAGGACGCTTATATCGTTAAAATCCAAATCGAATTGGCCTACAGGGGAGAGGTTGCGGTAGAAGGATTGGATTGTTTTCGGCAGGGCGATGGCAAGTTTCTCACTAAAAGAAATATCTTTTGCAGAAAGTTCAAAGACCGCTTTATCGAAGGCGTTATCAGTCAGGGATATTTGGCCATTTAGTTTGATAGTCGGCTTTCCGGCTTGGATGGTGACATTGTCGGCTGGGATGGGGACATTATCGGCTGGAGCTGCGGTGATATTGCGGAAGGTGATTGTGTCGTCTGTTATTGTAACGGTGCCGTTGATATCTTTAAGCGGATAAGGAAACCGCTGGAAAGTAACAGTGTTGCCGAGGCAATTTACGATTATTTTATGGGTAGGAGGAGTGAGGCTGTCAGGTCTGGTTAAATCTGCGGTGAGATTTACTTTACCCTCCGGCTGAAATTCTTGAAGGTTTTTTCTGAGCGGCTGGGGCAACAGAGAAAACAACTGGTCATTTAGCTGCGTCTGCTGGAGGTTTATGGACAAATTGTATCGGGTTTGCCGGTCGTGCTCATCTGGCCAGACCTGTCCGGTCAAAGAAAGCTGACCCTGGTTATACAGGCCGGTAAGCTTTTTGATATTTATCGAGTCCGGAGCGAGAACGATGGCGGCCGATACATCAGAGATAGCTACAAGCGGTTCATTCAAACTTAAAGAGGCTTCTTTGAAAGATATATCTGCGGTAAAGGTTGTTGCAGTGTTCTGGGAGGGTGATGAGATATTTATGCGACCATCGACCAGACCGGTGAGGTCAAACTGATTGAGCAGACGCTTCTGGTTATCGGGCAGAGCTTGTCTGAGCGTCGAATCCACAGGGACATTATTGACGTCAATTGCGATATTATATATCGGTATTTCTGTGCTGTGAGATACAATTCCATTAAAGATAATTTTCCGCGAATTTGTCCGGTAGGTGACATCTGAAACGACTATGGTGTCAGCATCGAAGAAGAGGTTGCCGGTGAGGTTTTCCAGTGGATAGGGGACATTCCGGTATAGCGCCTGGGCGTCGATAAGTTTGACGGCAAGTGTTTCTTTTCTATCGGTTTGTGAAAAACGGGCGACTTGGTAATCTGTTGAGACCAGGCCGCAAGGAGCGAAGGCAGACCAGAGTTCCTTTTGTTTTGCACTGAGGGCGCTATAAAGGTCATTATCGAGAGCCATATTGTCACTCGTGACGCGGAGCTGATATTTCCAATTTGGACCAAAGTCGCGTGTCCAGCCGCTAATTAGCAGCTTGACATTGCGGTGCTGACCGACCAGATTGTTGAATTCTGCGCTATCCTGTGTGAAATTTGCCTGGCCGGTGAGGTGCTCTATTGTGTAAGGGAATCTTTTGTAGCAAATAGACACATCCTTGCAATAGACTTTGCCGGAGAGTAACAGCTCGCTAAGGTTCTTGAGATTTCCTGATGCATCGAGTTCTAAATCGATTCGGCCTGATGGCTGGTAACGATTGAAGAATTTTTGCAAAGCAGTAAATGAACTGGACTTTTCGATGGATGGAGGGCTAACCTGTGCGAATCGGTCAAGGGTGGGAGTGCGTTTGGATTGAAAATCTTTTATCCTTAACTTGAGTGCAAAGGTTCTACTCTGGTCATATTTGAGTTCGGCTGCCAAGTGGTTTATTATCCAGATTGCTTCCAGCGTAGGTGAATCTATTGATGAAATACCGCCTGCGATGGTGATTAAGCCGGGCTTCCAGGAGCCTGTTAAACGGCTTTGGCCAAAGCCGCCGGCAAGTTTGGCTGTTGTTATTTCATAGCTATAAGCATCTGGTGTTTGTTGGTCAAATCCGAATTTTGCAGTGAGGGGGACAGAGGCAGCAACTTTGACCTGGCCATTTGAGATTTTGCTATATTGCAATGTTCCTTTCTCAAGCAGGATGAGCGGCATTTTACCGGAGCCGCCCGTTGGTATTTTAAGTTTAAGGGCAGATAAGTTCCACAGGTCTGTGTCCAGGTCGTATTGCGCGTTGAAGACAAAACCGTTGATGGTTATGACCTTTAATCGCGGGCGAAGCAGTAATAAGCTGGCGATACTGAAGCGGCCGAATACGGTTTGGGCCTTCAATATGGTGTCATCGCCAACCTGCTTTTTGTGGGGGCGGATAACGAGATTTTTGATGAAGACCGAGCCATTGGTATTAAAGTCGATAGATTCGGTCTGGATTTTTGTGCCGGTCAATTCTGCAATCTGGTCTATGGCGATATGGCATAGAGCCTTTCCTGTTACCAGAAAGAGCAGCCACAGACTTACGACTAAAATAAAAACCGTCAGCAGCCAGCGAAAAACTCTTCTTGCAATTCTTGCCGCGATAGATTGTTGCTGGTTTTTTAGCATTCTCGATGCTCGATACCCGATACTCGTCGAGCATCAAGAATCGAGTATCGAGTTACGAGCCACTCACCAATTTAGCTTAAATTTTTAGTTTTACATTTTGCATTCTTTTTATTGCTTTATCGGCGATGTCGCGGCGGTAATAAGCACCTTCAAATTTTATTTTTTCAACGGCCTGGTAGGCACGGGCTTTTGCATCTGCGATTGTCTGTCCGAGTGCGGTTACGCCGAGGACTCTGCCGCCGTCGGTAACGATGTCACTGTCTTTGCTTTTAGTGCCTGCGTGAAATACGATGATGTCTTTAAGTTGTTCAGCTTCCTCAAGGCCGGTTATTTTTTTGCCTTTCTGGTAATCGCCCGGATAGCCCCCCGATGCCATTACGACACAAACAGCCGGGCGCTCGTCCCACTGGAGGGTAACATCTTCGAGGTTTCCATCACAGACGGCAAGGCAAACCTGCAACAGGTCGCTTTTGAGGCGAACGAGGACGGGCTGGGTTTCAGGGTCGCCAAAGCGGACATTGAATTCGAGGACTTTTGGCCCGGCAGGTGTAATCATAAGGCCGGCATAAAGGACGCCTTTATAAGGTGTGCCGTTACGATTCATACTATCTACAGCCGACACAAGAACTTCACGTGTAATTTGATTCATCATCTCTTCGGTGACGATGGGTGCCGGGCTGTAAGCGCCCATTCCGCCGGTGTTGGGGCCGGTGTCGCCATCACCGATGGGTTTGTGGTCCTGTGAGGATTCCATAACATAGATATTTCGGCCATCAACAAAGGCCAGGATGGACGTTTCTTCGCCGATGAGTTTATCTTCAACAATGAGTTTATCGCCTGCTTGGCCGAATATTTTATCGCACATTATTTTTTCTGCTGCGAGAATGCCATCAGCAGGGTCATCGCAGACAAAAACTCCTTTACCCTTTGCGAGGCCTGCGGCTTTTACTACGACGGGCTGGTCCCTGCTTGCGATATATGCCTTGGCGTCACTGAATCTATCGAAGGTTCGCCCTTCAGCCGTGGGGATGGAGCCGGAGCGCATCAGTTGCTTTGCAAATACCTTGTCGGCTTCGAGCTGAGCTGCAGCGGCGGTGGGGCCGAAGGCCTTTATACCTGCAGACTCAAACGCATCAACGGCCCCTGCTGCAAGCGGGTCTTCCGGGCCAACGATAGCAAGCTCGATGCGGTTCTGACGAGCGAACGTCACTAACTTATCAATATCGTCGGCTTTGATAGGGACATTGTGCCCGCACTGTGCCGTGCCGGGATTACCCGGGGCAATGTAGAGTTTGTCCAGGTCTTTCGATTGCGCCAGTTTCCAGGCGATTGCGTGCTCTCGTCCGCCGTTGCCGATTAAAAGAACATTCATTTACAAAACTCCATCATCGTCAAGATGGCTACCGTCAGGTATCCCTAACGGGATTACGCCACAGATTGATTATTGATAATTGATGATTGATTATTATTTCCTTTTTTTCTTATGCGTCCTATATACGAGTGAATAATCTACCAAAGATTGCAGGGAGACTCAAATCTTTTTGTGCGCAAGCAAATTGAGGCGAGTTTGGCGTTTATATGTGAAATCTATATCATGACGTGTGCCATCACAAGAAGGACGGAGACCGACCCTGCATCACAGACAATTTCGGCGAGGCGGGTTAAGGATTTACGGCCTTATTGTAGATTCGCACATCATCAATCAAGCCTGACCAGAAAGTGCCGGCACCGAGAGTCCGACCGGCACCGAGGTAGAGACCCCTATCCCAAGAAACCAGATTAGCGATAGTGCCGGTATCTTTAGCAACCTCAGCCCCATCTGCATATAGGTGTCTGCGTGAGCCATCCCATGCAACGCCAATACGATGCCAGTCGCCATCGGTAATTACAAATTCCGATACCAGTGGAGATGTTAACATACTGCCATCGGTTAAGGCGGTCATAAGCCTCCCTTGGAGCGGGTCCGCGCAGAGCCAATCCTTCCCACCAGGCAAAATCAAACTGGCTGCTTGAGATATAACTACTTGTCCTGCGCTGCCTCCCTTGACCCAGGCAAATGCCGTAAATGGCCCGCTGGCCGGATTCAAGATAAAAGGCGTGCTGACATAATCATTTGTTCCATCAAGCTGGAGCGCACCATTTATTGCGCCGCCGGTCGGCTGCCAAAGTGGGTTCCCATAGACCGTGCCGTCCTTATCGCCTGCCGAATCCTCCGCCACACTGCCCGCTGTCTCATCCAGTCTCCAATGTGCAATCAGGCCTGGAGATGTAAGCCAGCTTTTTGCAAGGGAAGCGAGGTCCTGAAAATCGACAATTTTGTCGCCAAAAGGTTCCGGCGCGATGTCAACGGATGATTCATCCTGCTGCCAGTAACAAACAAGTTTGGAAAAGTCTCTCAAATTTATAGTTCCATCGTTGTTCAGGTCTGCGGTTTTAAGTTGTTGCGGGGATGCATATTCAATGATAGTCATAGCTAAGTCGTAACCTGTTGCCACACCTCTGCGGAATGCTGCTCCGTCTGAGTAGCTGTTCCACGCTTCCTGCACGAAAGGCGTAAAGCCCAGTGTATCGGTAACTTCAATATAGTAGGTTTGGCCGGGAACCAAAGGCACTTCATCTTTGCTGTAGCTTACGCCTACCAGGTCTGTGGTTGAGGCGAAATATGCACCCTGTGTCGTTTTTGCAGGACCAATTTGAGGTCCCAAAGGACCGCCCTGGCGGACCTTCCAGGTCAGGTCGAAATTTGTGTCGCTGCTGGCTGCAAATAAATCGACCGCAGCCAGGCAAGTGCCGGTTGCCACGAAAGTCTGACCCCATTGCGTGTCATTCAAGGTGTCAACGAAGATACCCGGCCCATAGTTAAGCCGGGTGTGCGTAACCATCTGGTTGTTGCGGTCAACAAAGATGGTAACATTAAGGTCATAGTTTTTTGAGATGCCGTTCTCGTCGTATGCCCTGCCGTTCGGGTAGCTGCTGGCGTCTTTATCTCGCTTATAAATTGCGCAGCCGCCGTTGACCCAGATTTTTACGGCGTATTTCTTTCCAGGCGTAATCGGAATTTGGCCTGAAGGCCATCTGACCCACTCATCGGAATCTGAAGCGATGCTGTTCTCTGGTTTCGTGCCGAGCGCCCTCCAATTTCGAACATCCGGATTTCCGTTATCTTCGAGAATGCTTACCTCTGCCCAATCGCCGTTGTACTCTCCCCAACCTGCCATTACCCAGGACACGCCGCGTACGGATGTTCCCGTTGCAAGAAAAGTCTGATACCAGGTCCATTTCCATTCAGTCCACTGCTGCCCGGCTGTGTTCTTAAAATAAGTTGAGTAATCCACATCAAGGTCAACATTCAACAGTGTTTGTTGACCATCGACTATCTGAACATTTGGGACCACTTTGGGTGAGGCGAAGAAATCCGGCTGGTTCACATATACCGAATAGGTTCCTGCAGGCAGATTGTCGATGCGGTAGTATCCATCGTTTGTAGGCGGCTGGCCTGGTGGTGCTCCAAGCCGACGACAGGGGCCGACCATAGAATTATCGGGGGGCGAAAGAAACAGGTCCCACTCGTATAGATACACGTATCCAGCCGCAGGATTCCCGGCTATTTTCTCGAAGCGTCCCTGGCCGGTAATCGAGCCGGTCGCATACAAAGGCTGAAGAAATGCTGCCGAAACGATTAGAATCACGGCAAAACGATTACTAAGTTGGCTTATGTCCATTCGCGTAAGTCCTCCGAATAATAGCAAATTCTATCGGTCGTAACAAACGACAATTATCTCTTTTAATAGAGATAGAAGTCCAGTCATTGAGCATCAACTCAAAGCTACCGGTATTATAACATATTCGGTCGGTCAGAGCAAGTGACCCATCTTTCACATCGTTCACCAATAAGGCCTATGGAAGGGTTGCAAGCCAGTTTTCGGCGAGAATCTGGAAGTCGAGAAGAGTGACTTCGCCGTCGCCGGTAAGGTCGGCGCCGGAGCAGGTATCGCAGACGGCATCGAGCCAGTGGAAGGTTATGAGCTTTAGGTCATCGAAATTCACTTTTTTATTTTTGTCGATATCACCGGCGAGGAACGGCTGGTCATCGAAGCCGTATGTTGTTATGGTTGCACCTTCAAGGCCGGCAAATACGTGAACGAAGCAAATATTCTTTACCCGCATTTCAGTCAGCAAATCCGCAGATATGCCTGGTTCGAGACGTGGTTCGAATATAAAATGCTCGCCGAAATTATGATGCTCCGGTCGATAAGTCTGTGAATACCAGCCGTGAAGAATAATCGGCCTGGTGGTGTAACCGGCAATAATGGTTTCTACCCACCGGCTAAGAGGAGCAGTATAGCCGGCAGCGGCGCCGGGGTCAGGCGGCCAGTAAAATGTAGTTTGTATTAAGATACCTTTGGGCCCGGTGAATGAGCGTTGCTGAAGGATGTCACCTGGTTGTGGTTTCGGAAGGAAGCAAAGCTGTATTTCCTCCTCGGTTGTAGTTTTTGGGCCTGTCCAGTCCCAGGAAGGGACGGGTCTATCGTATTTGACGTGCAGAACAGGCCGCCAGAGGTCAAGAATTGTAAGAATAGGGCTTTCCGCTGCTTCCACCTGGATTGGGATGTTTTCCGTGCGGAGACGGCAGGAGCGGCGGTTGGCCAGATGATGCATAAGCCAGGTATCATTTGTGTTCACGCTTTTATTTGAGGCATCTTCTACGGTATGCGTAGCGAAGGGCCAGAGCGGCAAAATGCCCGTGACGGTTCGGATGCGGCCGCCATCTGTGTACTCAAGAGTTACGTTTGTATAGAAGCTATCTGTAAGGTTGGCTTTTGTGAGCCAGATACTTTGCGTTTCAAATAACCACCGCGATTTGAGGCGGTGGTTGGCAAAGACATCGGCGAACTCGCCCTGAAATGTACAATACTGCGCAGGTTCGTTAATTAGAAACGGCGTAATGTCGGGCGCATTACCCGGCCGGGGGATTTCTCGCACCTGCTTAACCAGAAGCTTGCCTTGCGGCGCAACTTTTTTGTATTCGAGGTCGAGCAGAAAATTGGTCTTGCCTGTGACCTGCCTGAATCGGCTGGCAGCAGCGATAAGCAGTTGTGAAAGATTGATATAATCATCCTGCCAGTTCATCACCATACCGCCCAGGGGAACGAGATTTGAGTAACGATTTATTGTCAAATACGTTCCGTATGTAGAGATACCGACGGTAACCTCCTCTGGGATGGAGCCATCTTCGGCGTTTGCGACCGAGGTTGCACCGTATTGAGTTACGAGTTTGATGTCCCAGCCGGAGAAATAGGATGGTTCGATTGTAGCTACACCATTAGCCATCTCATACAGGTCAGGTGTAGAATGATGCACCAGTAGGGCCATACCAACCTCGGATTCGTTGACATCATAACGAAGGCGTTCGAGGAAGGCATTGTTGTTGTAGAAGCTGGCGAAGACCTTGCGGATTGCCCTGAAGACGCCCCGCTCGCGGGATTCGTTTGGGTCGCACAGGCAGGGGCCGCTATTGTCACCATCAAGGTCGTCAGCAAGGCAGCCGCTGAAACTATCGTATAGGCCTGCGCCGGTGAACTGATTGCTATCCTCGACATTGCTTGAGCTTCGGAAGCGTATATTTCTTTTAGGGTCAAATCCGTAAAGCGGGTCTTGCAAAATGCTTATGATTGCGTTTCTTTGAGCCTGGGTGAAAGCAGTGACATAGGTGTCTGTGAACATATCACGGATGTCATCAAGGTCAGCCCACAGTGCCGACATATCAGAGGGCGGGTAGGTATATTGTGAAAGGCGGTCGGATATTTCCTTGCGAAGGGTTTTGCCGTTTGCGAGAGTCTGGCTCAGGAATTCATTCCAGAGTTTGAATGAAAAGGCGACCGCAACACGGCAATCGCTGGGGATAGAAGTCCGAAGGATTCCGTAGTTGGCGGCTTTGCCACCGAAGTATTTGATGTCGCGGGGCAGTAAGCCATCAGTGGGTGCGCTATAGTCACCGTAGTCGGCCATCGGAGTAATGTTCAGAACCGGCGGTTTTTTTAGGGCTAAAATTTCTTCAATTGTTGGGGCATCGAGGACGCCTTCGGTATCGATAAGCCTGACGTCGCAGCCTCTAAATACTTCAAAGGCGCGAAGGACAATTCCATGACCAACGAGCTGGAGAGCACGTTCAGCATCTTCAGCGAGCGCTAGATACACAAAAGGGACGCCAAAGGTCTTGGCAAGGATGGCGACATGTGAATTTGGCGTGGATGGGGACAGGGTAATAATTCCACAGACCAACGGAACATCGGCGGGGACGCCATCAGTCAGGAGGATGTCATCAGGTTTGAGCAGGCCGGAGCGATAAGCACTATTAATATTGCTGCCTTCGACGTATTTTAGTTTGCCGAGTGTCCAGCCGGTTGAGTAACAGCAGTTACCTTGCAGCCAGCGTGCGGTGGAGCTGATGGAGATGCCTTGAGATTCGAACCACTCGCGGTTGGCTTCGGCTGTTGCAATTTGTTCATAAGAGGGGAAGTAAAAGGCACGGACGTTTGGGTCGGCGATGATGCCGGTCTTGACAATGTTGAATAGTTCGGCAATTTCTTCTTTTGTGTATGGGTCGCGGCGGACAAACTGGATGCCGTATTCCTGATATGGGGGCGGCGGCGGATAGCCGGCGGTCGGCGGCATAATAACCGCACCCAAAATTGCCTGCTGTTCGAGCTCATAAAGTGTAGCCTGGTCAAATTGCTGCGGGGTCATACCGTAAAAGGGAGGCAGTAATTCAACCGCAAAATTGTAGTGAAAGGTATATTTGCGGCAGTCCTGGAAATATACGATGTTAGGGTCGTATGGCGGCAGCAAAATCGTGAACTTGACCCAGTCAGGGTCGTTGGCGGAGGCGCCCTGAACCCGAAATGGCTCATCAGGAAAAACTATCTTGTTTTTCCAGTATGGCGAAGGTGGAACCGTCTGCGCCCCTGCAAATAGAGACAGAACAAACGTAAACAGAATGACCGAGATGAGCAGCGAAAGATTTAGGTTTGTATTTTTACCGGTTTTCATCGTCATTTTGTCCCGCCAAAGCGGGCCTCCGGAAATAACCAGATACATTATATCCGACCAGCCTTGAAATGTCAAAAAATTGCTGCAAAAGATACCGACCAATCTATGACTCCCGAAAGAATATACTACTCTACCGCTATTTATATCTTGTTTGAAATCCCCACTTTTGCGCTATTTTGGGCTATTGTTCGACAATTTTTCAAAAAAGTTACTAATTTTCAATAAATTGGGGAAAATTTTGAAGAATTAGAAGAATTATCGGAACAGTTTTTGATTTTTGCGCATCTTATTGAAGGAAATGTGGTATAATAGTATTTAGCGAATTGTAGAAAATAAACGCAATTTTAAGGAGGCAAGTTATGTTTAGAAAAAACATACTAACAATTCTGGCTGTGGTATTATTTGTAACACAGGTTTGTTGCTATGGCGGCCCGATTATCTATGTCGATGATGATGCCAATGGCATAAATGACGGCACATCCTGGGATGATGCCTACATGTACCTGCAGGATGCACTGGCTGATGCCAATTCTGCGGAAAAGCCGGTCGAGATTCGGGTGGCACAAGGGATATATAGGCCTGACAGGAGCTCGACCGAGCCCAATGGCACCGGCGGCCGGGCAGCCACGTTCCAACTCATCAACGGCGTAACTGTTAAGGGCGGGTACGCTGGCCCCCGAATTTGTTTACTGGGGGCAGACCCCAATGCCAGAGATGTCGATTTATACGAGACTATTCTGAGCGGCGACCTCGATGACAACGACATAGATGTGAACGACCCTGCGCTCTTGCCATGGGAACCCACCCGGGCGGAGAACAGCTACCATGTGGTAACAGGCAGCCGCACCGACGAGACGGCTATTTTGGACGGCTTCATCGTAACTGCTGGCAATGCCGACGGTCCCTGGCAGCAGGGTAACAACCGCGGTGGGGGTATGTACAACACCTCCAGCGGCTCGATGGTGACGATAGTGAGAAACTGTAGCTTCACTAAGAACTCGGCGGGCTTAGGCGGCGGGATGTGCAACTACAACGCCAGCCCGACTCTGACCAACTGCACCTTCAACAGAAACTCGGCCTGCGATAGCGGTGGTGGGATGTACAATGACCACTGTAGCCCGACGGTAACCGACTGCATATTCAAAGGTAACTTAGCTGCAGGCTGGTGGGGCTACGGTGACGGTGGGGGGATGTACAACTATGGGTCCGGCAGGCCGACACTGACCAACTGCATATTCAGTGGGAACTCGGCCGCAGGCCAATGGGCCGGCGGTGGTGGGATGTATAACCTATGGTGCAGCACAACGCTGACCAACTGCACCTTCAGTGGGAACTCGGCTGTGTTCGGTGCCGCGGTGTACATCGACGAGAGTGGCCTAAGAATAACCAATTGCATCTTCTGGGATGGGGGAAACGAGATAGGGAAGTACGACACGTGGACTAAAATTACCTATAGTAATGTCCAGAGTGGCGAACCAGGCGAGGGCAACATCGACGCCGACCCGTGTTTCGCCGATGCTGCAAATGGTGATTATCATTTGAAATCCCAGGCCGGCAGATGGGACCCGGAGAACAAAAGCTGGGTGCAAGATGCTGTGACCAGTCCATGTATCGATGCGGGTGACACGATGAGTCCGATCAGTTATGAGCCGTTCCCTAATGGTGGTATTATTAATATGGGAGCTTATGGCGGAACGCCGGAGGCGAGTAAATCGTCCCTTGGTGCACCCGTCTGTGAGACAATTGTCGCCGGCGACATAAACGGCGACTGCAAAGTTGATTTCAAAGACTTTGCAGTTATTGCACAACACTGGCTTTTCGATAATATGCCAACGCCCCCGGGACAGGCCAGCAACCCGTTGCCACCTGATGGGGCAACGGGGGTCGACGTAGGGACAGTTTTATTTTGGACGGCTGGGGTTGGCGCAGAATCGCACGATGTATACTTTGGTACGACTGACCCGCCGCCATTTTGGCAAAATCGAATTTCTACATTATTTAAGCCCCCTACACCGTTGAATCGAAATACTACCTATTATTGGCGTATTGATGAGGTAAATGTCTGGGGTAAAGCTACTGGTGAGGTCTGGACCTTCAGGACCAGTAATTGAGGATGTGTTACATCTTTTAAGACTTTGCAATTATGTGGTTGCATTGGCTGGAAGATAATAGCCCGTAGCTGACGTCTCTTAGAGTTGCTTAATATGGGGACATGGATGCAGTAAGAAATATCAGGTGAGTTTTTAATCAGTAAATGGACTGTAAAGGAGAAATGTTATGAAAACGAAAAAATTTATTTTGCTGTTGGCGGTAATAGTTTTGTCCGGTGCTATCTGGGCAGGCGTGGCACAGGCGCAGCCGAAGAACATAATATTCTTTATCGGTGACGGGATGGGCTTTGAGCATGTAAAAGCTGCTGGGTACTATGCCGGTGCTACGCTATCTTTCGAGTCGTTTCCCTACCAGGGAGAGCTTACTACGTATCAATATGGCGGCGGCATACCCGATTCGGCGGCTGCGGGCACATCTCTTGCCACAGGATACAAGGTCAATGCCGGAGTCATCAGCATGGCCTATCCTGGGTATCCCCCGGAATATCCCGAAGGCAGCGAATTGCCGACGCTGCTTGAGTATTTTAAGGCCCAGGACAAGAGGACCGGGCTGGTAACCACTTCGTACATGACTGATGCCACACCGGCTGCTTTCGGTGCGCACGAACCTAAACGTGGCAATACGGAACAGATCGCTGACGATTACCGGTTGCAGACCGTGCCTAACGTCCTGTTCGGTGGTGGCGCAAATGGAATGACCGTTTGGGAGTTCGCGAATGCAGGCTACACGGTGGTCCAAAATCGCACGGAAATGCTCGGTTTGGATACGGAAGCAAAAAGTATGGTATCAGGCCAGTTCGGCAGCACTAACTTGCCTTACGAATTCGAGTGGTCGGGGAATCTGCCCCACCTGTCCGAAATGACCTATATTGCATTGAGAATACTGGACAATGACCCCGATGGTTTTTTCCTGATGGTCGAAGGTGGGCTCATAGACAAGGCCAGTCATAACTATGATTATAGTCCTTACCGGCTTGAGCGAACCGTGCACGAGACGGTTGAGTTCGACAATGCGGTGCAAGAGGCAATTGACTGGGCTGCAGGACGGACCGACACGCTAATCCTGGTAACCGCCGACCACGAAACCGGCGGGCTGGTTGTCTTAGTCGACAACGGTGCAGGAAAACTACCCTACCGTCTCGTGGGCAACTGAGCCGACTGGCGACCACACGGCTGCTAACGTGCCGGTTTATGCCTGGGGCGTCAATAGCCAGATGATTTGCGGAACTATGGACAATACCAATATGTTCGAAGTTTGTACCGCTGATGCTGATTGTTTCGCAAGTTGGCATCAGGATTATCCCGATTGGGTTGCTCTGGACAAGCCCAACTGCTGGTGCGGTGTCTATGGGAATCCACAATGGCCATATCAGTGCGACGGTGACGCAGATAATCTTACTCAGGGTCTCCCGAAGTACCGGGTCTATACCAATGATTTCAACATCATGGTTGACAACTGGAAGAAACCACCAACCGACCCAACTTTCAACCCGTGTGCTGACTTTGACCACAAGCCTCAGGGTGTCCCGGAGTACCGGGTCTATACCAATGATTTCAATATCTTAGTCGGCAACTGGAAGATGACAGATGAGCAGCTTCCCGGCAACTGCTACAGATGCGAAAGCTACCAGGAAGCTCAAGGTAAGTCGCTTACGTCGCAGGAATTAGTGAAATGGCTGGAGCAAATCTGGCTTGATGAGGAAGTGCAAAAGCTTATAGATAAAGATGTCTTGCTAAAATTTATTGAGTCGTTAAAGGAAGATCTATAGAGTTCGTTAGCTCGGTATTCGGAGTATCAGCCGTTTTACTTCACAGCTATATGAAGATATTCGGCGGGGCGGACTGGCAATGACAGTAAGCACTTGAAATGTTACACAATCTTGTTCTATTGCCAGCAGGCTTCCGGCGGGTCGAGATTGCATTTCAGCCACACACCGCTGAGCATATCAAGGTCCTTCAAGTCCACCTTACAGTCGCCGTTCAAATCACCGATGATGGGTTCTTTGCAGGTTGCCTGGGCAAATATTGTGAATCGCGTCTGTCCTTTCATTGCGTGTGCCCACCAGCCTTGCAGGCCGCTGCCGTGGAAGGACTCTTCGGTGAGTAACATATAGCAGGAATAGTCTCCAGGCCGCAGACCCACGCCGTTCTTGGGCAGACGCTCCCACTCGCCAAAGATGCTGACCGTTTTTTCGGGATAATCGGTATCGTACTGGGTATGGATGTTGGGGTTAACATCGAATGTGCGGGTAACAACCGGACCATCATTTATTCCGGGGCTGCCCTGTGTGGTCTTAAAGAGCACATGATAACAGTTGTTGACGGTATAGTCGAACGCAGCATTGCCGTTCTCATCGGTGATGAAATACTCGAATACCCGGTAACCGGTATATTTGTAATTAAGGCCAGTCGGGCTGCCGCTGTCAGGAGTGTTGCGCCTGGCGTAATAGACGGTGTCATTGGGGTTGGGGGAGGAGCCGTCCCCTTTATTGTTGAGGTTCCAGCCTGTGGTCCAGGAGCTGCCTGTCCATTCCTGCTCCCACCACCTGCCGTTAAGACCTATCAGTTCGTTGCAGCCGTCGTTTGTATCGCCTAACTTGTATGTTGATTCGCCAATTAACTTAAATTGATAAGCAAAGTTGGGCTTAAGGTTGGTGGCAGTTAGCGTCCCGACAAGCTGGCGGCCGACGGTGTTGTAAGTTACCTGCACCTGAGCATTATTATACGAATAGATGTTTTGGAAATTAACACTGTATTGCTGGTCTGCCACATCCATCCATCTATAGTCGCTGTTAGGGCCGTAGTTTTCGAGCATCATCGTCACCACAGGAACAGAGCCGATATGGAGTGTTGCCTTTTTGCCCAGCATAGTGCTGTCGTGTGCCTCAACCACGACGCCGACTTTTACCATACGCGTTAGGTCGGGCGCAACCGTCAGGTTCACTGTAAGAATTGCGGATTCGCCCTGGTTAAGCGTTACAGTAGCCGAATCTATTTGCGTCTCTATCCAGGTGCCGCTTGAGGTGCCGGTCACACAGAAAACACGCACATCGAGCGGTCCTTGTCCGCTTTTGTACCACAGAGGTAATTTGAGCGAGTCGAAATTTGAAGCATCCATATGCAATTGTTTCCCCCATTGTAAGACAAGGCCTAAACCGCTTGTTGGTCCCTGACCCAGCCAGTCGGCGCCATCGGGTTTCCAGACTTCAAGTCCTGCAACCGAATTATCGACAGGGTTTCCTGCGTCATCAACCAGATAGTAATAAACATCCACACCCGGACCAAGCACATCAGAAGTGTCGGTCATTTGGCCATCAAATTGCTCGCCCGGATATGGTGCCCCCCGTTGTCTATTTATCCCTTCAGCATCGACAAAGGCCGCAATGAAATTATCATTCCACTGCCAGGTCCCTGTGCCGGCCAGGCTGACTGTGGACAAAAATAAAATGGCGATTGAAAGAACGGCAAATAAGTTTTTCATCCCTTTTCTCCTGATTACCTGACTTCATCTATATAGGCTGATTCAAAAACAAAAAAACAATGCCTAACATAAAAATTATAAACTTTTTGCGTCTATAAGGCAAGAAAAATAATGTAAGAGTTTGCATTTGCGTATGTTATGGAGTATAATAATTCTGTTAACAAAGTTAGAATTATAGAATATTGGCGAGGATATCTGGCCTTCAGGCAAAAGGTTATTATAAAACCGGCTGGGCCCAGACCGATGGCGAAAGATATTAAAAAATTCGGTTCGGTAGAGGAAGTGCTGGATTTTGCCATATCGAGAGAGGTTGAGGCATACGATTTCTATATGAAGCTGGCAAAACTGGCAAAGAAGCCGGAGATAATCAAAATCATCAGGGATTTGGCCATAGATGAAAAGCAGCACAAGATAAGATTGGAGGCCGCAAAGGCAGGAGAAGTTGCACTTGGCGCGCAGGAGGTCGGCAGGCTCGGTATAGCCAATTATGTAGAGGATGTTAAGCCGACGCAGGATATGAGTTACGTTGAGCTGCTTGCTATCGCAATGAAAAAGGAGGATAGGTCATATCGGCTTTACACCGACTTAGCGGCGATTGCGCAAAAGAAAGAGTTGAAAGAGATGTTTTTGAAACTGGCCCAGGAAGAAGCCGAGCACAAACTGCAATTTGAATTTCAATACGATTTGGCGACTTTCCAAAAAAGAGACAAAAAACGATAATGACGGAGGCTACGTTTGCTTGCGAGAAACCAGAGGGTATATCAAACTGGGATTTGGTTTAGGCATAAAAAAAGCTGGAGTCGTTGGCGACTCCAGCGTGTGAGACAGCTTTGATTGTAGGAGATAAATTCCAATCTTATAAAGCAGCTATCTCACCAAAACCAAGATACGGTAAGAAAAGAACTTCTATTACAACATACATTATAAAGTCTGGAGCGGTTTTTGCAAGTATTTTTTTGAAATTTTTCCAAATTTTTTTCTTTTTATAAGATTAAAGTTTAAAAGTCCTGTAATTTTGGCATTTTTTGCCTGCGAAGGCCGATTTTGGTTGGAAAATGTAAATTGGTGGTTAAAAAGAAAGTTTGGGTATAAGAAAATGATTCTGTGGTTAAAATCAAGGTTTTCAGGCTCAAAAATGCGAATTTTGGCCCGGATTACCTTCGGAAACGGCCGCCGGCAGGGGCAACGCAATAGATGTAGATGAGCGGTTCGGAGCCTGGATTTTTGACATCGTGAGTAGTGTTTGGCGGGATGTAGCAGACTTTTCCTTTGCCGACAGGGAGGGATTCATCTTCGCCAATCAAGAGCTGGCCGTGCCCGGATAGAAAGACGAGCATCTCTTCGTGAGAGCCGGTTGTATGCTCGCCGCAGGTTCTTCCAGGCCGCAAATAAACCTTGCCGGCACGCATTCCGAGGGTTTGCGGCTCACCTTCCAAAAGCTTTTGATAGTCGGGGCTATCGTTGACATTTATAATAAGAACTCTTTCTATGGATGGCATTTTTAAGTACCTAACCTAAATATTATTTTTCTGCTTCATACTTTACTTAATATTACCAGTTCATTTATTTAAGTCACAAAAAATTTTGGTGAAAATTAGGTGTGTATGTCAAATTTTTTCTTGACCTGGTAACACAAATTATATATTTTTATGCGCAAAATTATGACCTGAGGATTAGTTTACTGAGGAGCTAATTATGACGGCAGAATTAAGTGCACTGGTGGTTACGGCAGCCTCCATAGGTTTTTTGCACACCTTACTGGGGCCGGACCATTATATACCCTTTATTATGATGGCCTGGGCGAGAAAATGGTCAACGCTCAAAACTACCCTGATTACATTTCTTTGCGGCATAGGGCACATAGCAAGCTCGGTAGTGCTGGGCCTGATAGGAGTGGCGCTGGGGCTGGCTGTTAAAAAGCTGGAGTTTGTGGAATCTTTTCGGGGCAACATTGCAGCCTGGCTGCTTATAGCATTCGGTCTGGTATATATGGTGTGGGGATTACGCCAGGCATATCGCAAGAAGCCGCACCTGCACAGCCATATCCACATAAGTGAGGCTGCACACGCACATACCCACAGTCACGATGGGGAGCATACTCACGTTCACAATGGCACAACGGCTGTGAGTATTACGCCGTGGATATTGTTCACCATTTTTGTTTTTGGGCCGTGTGAGCCTTTGATTCCTATCCTGATGTATCCCGCTGTGAAAGGCGGGTGGTTTGAGCTGATAGTGGTAACCTGTGTTTTTGGAACAGTTACTATTGGCACGATGATGGTAGTGGTGCTGCTTTCGTATGCTGGAGTGAATTTTTTGCCTTTGGCCCCTGTCCAGCGTTTTGCCCACACTATAGCTGGGGCAACGATAATTCTTTGCGGCCTGGCAGTTCAATTCCTCGGATTGTAAGGACAGACGGGGGCTAACAAACATTGTTGACATAGTAACATAAATTTTATATTCTTATGCAGTAGCACGATTTTGATATTTTTATGCGCAAAGGGGTAACAAGATGAGATACAAAAATAAAACAGCTTTTCATTATGTCTTTGTGTTCGGTGCTCTGGTTGTGTTGGCTGTGAGTATCGTTTGGTCGGCTGAAGAATCTACAACTTCCTTACAGACGGCACGAAAGGGCGTAACGTTATATGTTTCAAAAGCCGGCGATAATTCCGATGGGTCGAGCTGGCAAAAGGCCTTTCATACAATTCAGGCGGCACTTTTAGCGGTGCCTGATGATAAGGGCGGTCATCGGATTGTGGTTCGGCCGGATACCTATGCGGAAGCAAATCTTTATCCATCATATAAGGGTGCCCCCGGTTCTTATAATCTTCTGCTTGGTGACTGGGACGGCAAGCTGGGTTCGGGTGCGACTGGGTGGGTTGTGGTGGATTCCGGTGCGCCGAGAGTGGTGGTTCGCACAAATCCCAATGCGCCGACTGGTAATCCGACTTTTATGATTCTAAATGAAGGCGAGCCGGATAAGGAGACGGGATTAAAGAGCGTGGACTGGTGGGGACCGTGGCGGTGCGACCCGAACTTTTCCGGGGTGATATGGGACAGGTGGATTTTTAGGCGGATTTATGCGACAGGTTCGGAGGGTGGAATTGGGTGGGATATGAGCAGCCGGGCGGGAGCAGAATTTTCTGCAATCGTTGAAGATTGTGTGGGAATAGGTCGTTTTGCCGGCGCAGCGGTTATTGCACATACAAATCGTCCGCAGGAGCCGGTCGTATTTCGGCGGTCGTATTTTATGTGCCTGGATGTGTGGGGTGACGCGGGTGGGATTTATGTGCGGGCGCACAATAAAGCGATGTCGCAGTCGCCGGATGCTGTGTTTGAGGACTGCACGATAGTTGGGCCTGACAATGCGGTGCAGATTGGGTATCCTGGATTTGAGGGCTATACACGACTGAAATTCAAGAACTGTCGGCTGATTGTTTTGAATTTTTCACAGCCCCACGGCACACCCTCGACAGGGGTTATATATAGTGACATTGCGGGCAAGTTTCTACACGTTGAGCTGGAGGATTGCACGCTGATGGGTTACAGGATTTTTGGAACTCGCAACAATGATATGTTCTCATACAGCTTGAAAGGGCGAAATCGTGGATATGTTCAGTACCGACAGCCGGTGCCGGAGGGCTTTGAGCGTTTGCGGTTCTGGCCTGTGGATGTTTTCAATGAGTTATTGCCGGCCAGATTCACAGCGCCCAAATTGGTTTTGGATAAGAAGATTGTGGAGTAATTACATCGGTTTTAAGGAGTCTGGTTATGATAAGAATTATTTTTTGGTCAGCGATTTTTGGATTAGCAACTGCAATTTCATCGAGAGCAGATGCGAGTGTTGAACTGGTGAGTCATCAGGATTTTCAAGCGGTGAACCAGAACGGCGAGCAAACCTACAATGCGAGCGACAAGGTAATCCTGGAGGGGATTTTGCTAAATAACCCCGCTGATATGTTGGACCCAAAGCCGGATGATAGTATTACCGAGCCGTTTAATCTTGGAGGGCAGTGGCAGATATTTTTTCAGGGCGAAGGAGACGACCACGCAGGGACGGCAGTTTTCTTGGGGCAGCTTTATAATAATCTGCCGTGGATTGACCCGGATGGGGGATATTCAAACCAGGAGTTTATAGCGGAATTAGCCCGGTTGAATTCGGCTCGATTTAGTCCTGGCGACAGGATACGGGTTACAGGGTATTATCTATCATACAAAGGGAAGCTTAATATAAATGAGCAGCATAATAAAAATCCTGACCACGATTTTACAATTGAGACTCTTAAGCGTGGTGTGGGCCTGCCTCGACCGGATGTTGTAACTCTCGATGAGCTAAAAGACAGCAATGACAATTTTATTTTTGACTCCAGCCGCCAGAGCGGCTGTGAATACTATCAGGGAAGGCTCGTAAAGATTGAGAGGGTGTGGTTTGCGGATGCGCATAACTGGGGGCCGAACACGCAGTTAGTTGTAACGGATGGGTTGAAGACTTTTCCTGTGAAATTGGGACGCGGTAACGGAATTTATGCCGGTTCAAATAATCTCACTGAGCCGTTCGATGTCATCGGTATTATGGACCAGGAAGGCACCAACCTGAAAAGTGGATACCGGCTGTATGTGATGAATTATGACGGCAATGGTTCTGTTCTGACCAGCCGTGAGCACCGGCTGGCGGATAAGCCTGGCGATAATAACCTTGACGGAATAGTTGATTTTGTTGATTTCGCCCGCCTGGCGGAGGATTGGCTCAAATAGGGAAATGATACGGCGACTTCTTAACAAGGACGTAATTTATGAGAAAGGCTTTTACATTGGTTGAGCTGCTGGTGGTTATCGCGATAATTGCGATACTGATGGGGATATTACTGCCGGCCACCTCGCGGGCAAGGCTGCAGGCGAAGGTAGTCGCGGTCAATGCGGAGCTGTATGCAATTGGAACTGCGTTGGAAGCGTATGCGCTTGATAACGACAGCAAGTTCCCGCCTACGCGCGTGGACTGTATGCTTGGAGGGCATTTTTACCAGCTTCCATTGGAGCTGGTTGAGAGCGGCTATCTGCCGAGGCCTGATAGCGACACATTTATGGCTGCCGCTATTGAGGATAGGTTCAACCGCGGTTACACATACAAGTATAGGTCGGTGGGGACACTTATCTATAACAGGACAGTTATTGTCGAAAATGGTGCGAGTTTGTGGGTTCCGGATGGATTCCCTGATAATGAAAAAGAAGAAGGAGCAACGTATGATGACCCACGACAGTCGCCGATAAGCTGGGTTCTTTACAGCGAGGGGCCAAGGTTTGACTTGAGTCGAATGAAGAAGATGAGGTATCCTGTGCCAAGACACACCTGGTATGACCCGCAGACCTGTGAGGGCATTATTGTCCGTATGCGGCTAAAGAACGGCCGGCAAATTGGTTCATTCGAAGGTTAAAGGTAACTGAAGGAGTTGAAATGGAATATAGGCGGATAAAAACTATGATTGCCCTTTTTGCGTGTGTTATCGGCAGCATATTGACAAGCGGCTGTGCAATAAACCAAGCAGGATTAAGTTTATCTGATAAGAAGGTCTGCGTTATCGACTTGAAAAGTGAGCCTGGGCGTCAGGTCCTTTTGGAAGGTGAGCCGCAGACCTTTGGAATGCGCTCTGGTAGAGTATATTTACAGCAGGAAGAAAGTATTGGCCAGCACAATACAAAAGCTAATGAAGAGTTACTTGTTTTCATTTTCGGTAAGGGTGTAGCTTTAATCGGTGAGAAAGAAACCGCTTTTGATGTTGGCCAGGGCAAGGTCTGTTATATTCCGCCGAATACAATTCATAACATTAAAAACACCGGCACTAAACCTCTCATCTATATTTACTGTGTTGCTCCGTGCAGGTGAGCGAAAGCAGAGAAAAGACCAATTCAGCGGACGCGACAATACTACTTTGCGGGCTGGCGATTCAATTCCTCGGGCTGTGAGCACAAGACCCCACCGCTGCCGACACGCTCCGGGGAAATAGTCTTTGCTGGCGTGATTTCTTTCTTGAAGTAGGTGCTGAATGAAAACAGCCAGATTAGCATTACGTGCCTTCGAGGAAGCAGGTCGCTCAGCAACTCATTGCCTATATTTTGTGCCAGCTACTGCAAGAAACGATATCGCCGAACTGCCTTTTTGGGCCTTGTGTAATGTTAGGCTCTTTTTCTTCAGACATATCGAACAAACTAATCCCCAGTTGACGAAAGGTTATCGATAGCCCAGGCGATAAATTTTAACAGGGAGCCTCTTACCCCGGAGACGTCGTCGCATTCTTTGCAATCTGGTGATTTTGCAACATACCCTCTGACAATCCGGAGTTCCTTGAACTCCCCAGCGTCAAGCCACAGTCCTCTGCATTTCTTGCACATGTCGATATTGACCATGGTCTGAGGGTACTGAAATAAATAAAGAGGTCTGCCGCATTTCGGACACAAACTTGTTTCTTTGAAGGCTTTCTTGGGAACAGACAGGCCCTTTACCGCGGAAGAGAGAAACTCTTCGAGCTCTGTTCTGTCAAACCAGATTCCTTTACACCTGGGACACACCTCGAGCGTAAAATCCTGCCCTTTTGCTTTTTTTGTTAATAATTGCGAATTCTTACATTTTGGACATTGCATATCAAGGACCTTTACCAGCCGCCCGTTGCACCGCCCCCGCCAGAAAAACCCCCACCAAATCCACCACCGAAACCCCCGGCTGATGAACCCCTTGGCAGCGCTTCTGCACTTGCCCCAAGGCGAATAATCGCGAGGGGCAGGACTATTATTAAACCGACACATATCCAGCCCCAGTCGCGTTTGACATTGGGGAAAAGGCTGACAGTCACCAAAATGAGGATGGGAATAGCGATGGCCACAGCTATTTTCACCCACCCGGGGATAGTTGTCTTAAGGAGGCGAATAAGCGCGAGGAGCAGGACTATTATTAAACCGACACATATCCACCCCCAGCCGCGTTTGCCATTTCGGAAGAGGCTGACAGTCACCAAAACGAGGATGGGGATAGCGATGACCACAGCTATTTTCACCCACCCGGGGATAATGGTCATACCAGAGAATTCACTGATAATAGCCCTGACACCATTTTGTATGCCCTTGTCGTATTGGTCATTGCGAAAATATGGCAATATTTTCTTGTCCATTATCTTTCGGGCGTCCGAATCCCTGTCGCGGGCATACGCTGCACCCAGCTCGATGCGTGCTTTTCTGTCCTTTATTGCTACCAGCAAAAGAACACCGTTGTTTTTGGGCATATTGCCTATCCCATAGGCGTTAAACAGACCAGTTGTAAAACTTTCTATGGAGTTATTAGGTGTGCCTGGGTAGTCCTTTATGGAGTTAATCGTTAAGACAACGATTTCTACGCCGGTTCTTTTCTCGGTGGTATAAAGCCAGCTCTCAAGTACTTCTTCCTGTCCAGGCTTTAGGACATCAGCGATATCTGTCACGTACCCGGCATCAGGATTTGGAAAAGGAGAATAATCCTTTCCTGCAACCAAAGATAAAGGCCCAGCAATTGATGCCGTCAGAACTATTATTGTCAGCAAGCACTTATCTTTCATAAACAATTTCATCTGCGATTTCGTTAATGTCACCACGTTTATGCGGAAAATACTCGGCGAGCTTTTTGCCAATCAGTTCTATCCCATCACATATACCATCGGCGAATCTGCCTTCGTGAAAATCTGCCGACATCCTGTCTCTGATATCATTCCAAAAGTCCTGCCCTACTTTTTCATGTATTCCCTGGTCACCATAGACAAGAAATTCACGATTAGTGACTATAAAGAGAATCAGTACGCCGTTATGTTCCTTTGTCTTGTCAAGGCCAAGTTTTTTGAAAATTCCGGAGGCTTTATTTTTTATATCTGACCAGCAATGCCGTGCTACCACCAGCTTTATTTCCGCGGATGTATCACGCTCGGCATTTTTAATGGCCGCGTTCACTCTATCCGACTCGGCTGGGGTTAGAAATTCCCTTGGGTTAGTAGGTCTCTTCACAACGTTCCTTCAACAGTTGAGAATATTTTCGTTTTCGAGAATTCTAAATCAGCTTTTTTTTCGCGTCAACAATAAAGCTGTCTTCTGTTGGGATGAGAACAAAAGCCCGACCTGTCGAGCTTGTGGCAGCTTTGGCATAAGAATGGATTAAAATTGCTCGCGGCACAGACAGGGTGACTTTAGAATGTTATCCATTAAATTACGAAATTAGGAAATTCCCAATAGATATTTGGGCAGGACCAGTCGTATAATGAATATCCCGCCGGGCTGTAGCTCGACAGCAGTAGAGCCACCTAATGCTCGGACAAACCTTTCAACCAGAGCCAGGCCCAGGCCGCAGTGAGCGCCTGTATTGGCACGTGATATGTCAGCACGCCAGAAGCGGTCAAATATATGAGAGGCCTGCTCATCGGTCAGCTGACAGCCGGTGTTTGCAATACTAATTTCTACAGAGTCGTCGCCCTGATGCGCTTCGACCCATATTTTGCCTGCTTTGTTGGCATATTCAACAGCATTGTCAAAAAGGTTTGATAGAACTATAGAAAGGCAGTCCGGGTCAGATTCACAAACTATTTTATCAGGAATACGATTATCAAAAACGATATCTCTTTCCAGTGCCCTATCTGAAAAAGGCCGCCAGCAGGAATCAACCAATTTTGCCAGTTCAATTCGCCCCTTACGGAAGGTCATCTGATGAGCATCTATCCTGGCCAGTGTCAGCAGATTGTTCGACATACTCTGCATACTTTTGCTGATTTCCAGACACTCCGCGAGTGAATTTCGATACTCATCTACATCGCGATTGCGTGCAAGAGTTACCTCGAGGATGGAACGCAATCCTGCCAAAGGAGTGCGTAATTCGTGGGCAACATCCGCAGTCCAACGCCGCTCGCGATTAAATGAGTCTTCCAATCGGGATAATAATTCATTCAGGCGATTTTTAATGGGGAACAGCTCACTGGGTATTCTTTCGGTGCCAATTCGAGCAGCCAGATTATCTTCTTTTATAGAAGCAATCTGGGCAGCGATTGAATTTAGAGGGTGAAGGCCGCTACGGACCACAAAGGCAGCGATAAAAACCGATAGAGCAATTGTCACGGCGGATGTTATGAAGAGAAGCCATTGTAGCCAGTCCAATTGGCGGTACAACCCGCTGGCATCTCGAGCCACTACTAAAGTCAGCACCTGTTCTTTTGTTTTCTGTTCTCCACTCACCTCGTCGCTGTCAGAGAGCCTCGGCATAAACTTAAAACCAACAGCGCGCTGCGGTTGCTTGTCTTTTTCCCGCAGCACTCCAAACATAGGTGCGTTGAGTGAGCCTTCAAGTCGTAAAAGTTCATTCGGACCCAGCAAAGGTGATTTTGCTGCAATAGTGCCGTCAGACCGCCAGAGCTGGTAGTAAGCCGGACGGTCTGTCTTTTGAAACTCAGGCATCTGTTGGACCTCGAATTCCAACTCTATCTGGTTGCCATCCTGTTCAACCGAAGCTGCTAATATTCGTGCCGTCGATAGCAGCGATTCATCGAACTGGTTAATTAAGGCGCGCCGAATCACAGAATAAACTATGAGACCAAAGACAGTCAAAAGCAGCAGGATTCCGCCAATTACGCCGATAATTAACCGATTTCGGAGCGAGCGCATTATGGTTGTTCTCCCAAAGTATAGCCTCGCCCTCGGACGGTGCGTATCAAGGAAGGTTCGCCTGGGCGTTCGATTTTTCTGCGCAGATAACCAATATACACGTCCACTACATTACTGGATGCGGAAGAATTAAACTCATAGACGTGTTCCCATATATCTGTTCGGGACACCGTTTGGCCGGAGCGCATAGCCAGATACTCCAGGAGTGCGTATTCCCTCGGTGTAAGTTGAATTTCCTCACGACCTCGCCAAACTCTCTGTGTCGTCAGGTCAATCCGAAGGTCCATAATCTTAATTTGAGGGTTTTTCTGGCGATAAGCTCGCCGCAAAAGTGCCCGAACCCGGGCCAACAGCTCTTCGAACGCAAAGGGTTTTATTAGATAATCATCAGCGCCAAGTTCCAGACCGGCCACGCGGTCTTCAACTTTGTCTTTGGCCGTCAAAATCAAGACATGGGACTTTTGGCCTTGTCCGCGAATCTTTTTGAGTATTTCGAGGCCGTCCATGCCGGGCAGCATAAGGTCAAGGATAATTACGTCATAATCATTGTTCATTGCATACCACAGGCCCTCCTGCCCATCACCTGTAGTATCTACTGCAAAACCCGCTTCCCGCAGCCCCTTGGTAAGGGATTGCTGTAAAGGCCGATAGTCTTCTATAAGCAGTAGCCGCATTTGGTTACCTACAAAATCAATCGAGCTAATGATATCTGCCGCCTGTCGTCCATCATGTCTCTTCCGACGAGGAATGAGGCCGCTCCAACATGTGTTTTATTTTTGTCCGGCTTTAGGTGTCTCCTCCACGATGGGGACCAAATCATGGTCTTCAATATTCACTTGTGGCCATTCGGGAATAGGATTATCAGCCGTCAGCACCCTTGGCGTTATCAGGATTGTCAGGACGCTATTTCGGACTACTGTTTCTTCTTTTTTGAAGAGTGGCCCCAGAAGTGGAATATCACATAAGACAGGTACTTTTGTTGTGGAACGGCCCATTTCCTGCTGACGCAATCCCCCGATAATAATGGTTTGGCCTTGCTCAACGATAACTTGCGTGGTGCATTGTCGGGTAGTCTGTTCGGGCAGTCCCGCATCGGGTGTAAAGGTGAAGGTGCCGACCTTAACATCGACAACGAGATGGATTTGTCCATTAGGCAGCAGCGTGGGTGTAATTCGTCCTTCGGTGTCAGCGGAAATATCGCTTTTTTTCATGAGGGTGATGGCTTGACCCCCCTCCTCGGAGGTTTCCTTGAAAAAGTAATTGAGTGTTTTGCGAATCAGGATTAAAGACTCTTTTCCGCCCATTGCCACGGTTCTGGGGTTTGCCAGAATCGTTGCCTTGCCGTCTTTGACCAGGGTGTTGAGGCGAATGAAGAACTCGCGAGGCAGTCTTCCCACCCCCCGGTACCACGATTGTCCCGCGCCAGGGAAAGTAGTCAGGCCGTGAAGCGTTAAATCAGGCGTGAGGTTTCGGATGGCGGCGCCGGCGGGCTGAAAGAGAGCAAAATGGGCTTCGGCGTAGGTCCAATCCAGGCCGAGGCTACGATTTGCCTCATCGGATAGCTCGATGGCCAGAAAGTCCACCAGGATTTGGGGAGGGGGCGTGTCAATAAGTCCCAAATCACCCTTTAACTCGGTTAACACATCAGGCGGCCCTTTGTACAGCAGAAGATTGCGAGTCGGGTTTTGCGTAAAGTATTGGGCATAGCTGGCTGGCAGAGAGGCAACGGCTTCTCCGACCGTCATATACAGCGGCTTTACGGTCTCAGTGACAACCTTTGCCTGAATAGTCTGAGCTTGTACAGAACTCGGCGGTTGTGGTGTGGGCGGCGGCGCAGGTTCTAACGGTTGCACGGGCGGCGGTGCAGGTTCCAATGGCTGCGGAACTGCTACGGCCTCTCGCCCCATGGGCGGGCCGATGTGTTGGCCTGCGGAACTGTCAATGAATCGGTCCGGCAGGTCCAATCGATAAACATTGGGCTGAACAATCCTGTCTTCCTTGCTCACGATGGTTGCTATGGTAAGCAGAATAGAGCGACCATCGGGTGACCATGATATATCTTCGATGTCCTCCTTGTCAGAAGTGCCAAGAATTTGCTTTCGGTCCAGTTCTTCATCGTAAACAAGGATGTCATCAACTTTTTTTTCCCGGACATCATAAAGACTTAGCACCCATCGCGGTTTTTCAAACTGGGGCTCCACCCCCCAGTTTCTGACCGTCCTGCGCTCGATAAGAAAAACGATTTTAGAACTGTCATAGCTCCATTTGGCGGACCGAAAAGAGTCAAGTGTAGCCGTTTTTTCCGGGTAGCTTGTCATGATCGGCCAATATCCACCGTTTATGGGGTCAATCAGATAAAGGGTGGAGATATCGTTGCCTTGATTGTCAAACCTCTTACCATCGGCGAGAATCCATCGGCCGTCCCAGGACCAGAAGAGTTCACCAATTTCAAGTTGTTTTTCAGTGGCAGGAGAAGTAGCGTTAGTAAGGTTTCGAGCTTTGGTGCCGTCCGGTCGGCTGACCCAGCAGTCTGAGCGCTCAAGCTGGCGTTCGGTCTGCGTCATGTCGATATTGCTGGTAAAAGCAACCCATTCGCCCGTTGGGCTCCATCGTGGACTGTCCGTATCTATTGACTGTGCGCCAATATCTGTCAGAAGAACGAAATTTCTGCCGTCAGGATCGACTGTGGCTACATCGAACAGATCAGCGCTAGCTTCTATCTTCAGGCAAATCTTAACCGGTAAGGAAGAGCTCCACCTCTGTTCTTTTCCCTGGCCGCGTTCCGGCAGAAGCCTCCAGGCCTTGCCCGACTTGGTATCCGCGACCCAAAGCTGACGCGTTTGCGAAGGTCCCACCTTAACCTTATACACGACATATTTATCATCCGCCGACCAGAATGGTCCGTCATCCTCGTCTATTTCAGATCGAAGATACGGCGCCGAGACGGAAACGGAACGTTTGGTAAGCACATCGTAGATGCAGACCCCACCTTGGCTTTCGCCTGTGGCCGCGTTGGAAAACTCGTAGGAAAGCTTCTGCCCTGTCCACGACCACTCCGCAAAAAATGGATTTCCAATTGGGGTTATTGCTTCTTCACCGGAACCATCGGCGTTCATAATCAATAACTGGCTCTGGGTGCCGCCTGGTATTTGGCGCACAAAGGCCACCCACTCACCGTGATAGGCCCAAGCCACGGCCTTTGATTTGCCGTCATTTGTCAACGGTACCAGCGTGACCCCTTCGGCTATGATTTCGGACAGTGCTACCGAACAACTCAAGAGCAAGACGCAGAATATCGAAAGCAGCGCACATCGGAGCCTATTATCTATCATAACGTGCATTTGGCATACCTCCAACAACGCATTACCACATGATCTCACCGGCAAAACACGGTTCTCGTATCCCGTGCGAACGCTTCTGACCGCACGCAACAAGAGGAAAAAAGCACCGTTGAGCAATAGCGGTTCGCAACTCAGCGGCGCATATTTTACTCATAAAAACGCTATGTGTCATCACTTTTGCCGCGTTTAATTGTCCTTTTCATTGCCGCCATCGTAATCGTCCTCGACTTGTTTTCTAAGGAGCTGTCCTGCGGCTACTTTTCTCTCAATCTCTTTTCATTCTTTAAAAAATGATTTTCCCGTTCTATTTATCCACGGTGAGTTTTTGTAATTCTCGTTTTGCATCTGTGTTGCCCGGTTGAATCTCCAGAACGCGCTTAAAACATTCCGTAGCTTGCTCTTTCTGCTCTATTTTCAAGTATGCGTAGCCCATATTGAGCAGTGACTTCCAGTGTTTAGGCTGTTTTTCACTGACGGTTTTATATGCTGCGATCGCATCTGCAAACCTGTTGAGCTTGCCGTATGCGACACCGAGGTTGTATCTGGCGGCAGCGTTTCCGGGTTCCAATTGGATTTCTTTTTGAAGCCACGGTATGGCTTCGGCGGCACGGCCGATTTGGGAGTAGATATAAGCGATAGCTGATATAGCATTCGCGTCTTCCGGGGCAAGTTTTTCCAGTTTTATCGCCTCGGAGACAGCCAGGTCTTTTTCGCCCAGCCTTGCATACAGCATACCGAGGCGTTGGCGGGCAGGGAGACGAGTCGGGTCTCTGTCGAGGACATCCCTGAAGGATGCTGCCGCCTCATTCTCTTTTCCAAGGTTCGAGAGAGCTATCGCCCGGTTAAACCGGGCTGGTATCGACTCGGGGTCAATTCGAGCAGCTTCGTTATAGTAGTCCAAGGCCTCCGCATAACGGCCCTGGTCCGCGTATAGAACACCCAAGCTGTTCCACACCTCAGCAAGCCGGGGGTCAACCTCAATAGTTCGCTTAAGGAAATACTCAGCTTTTTCGGTGTCTTTCCGCTCTTTATAAATGCGGCCCAGATACATCAGCGCCTTTGTATTTTCCGGTTCGAGCGTCAGAACCTTTTCATAGGCCGAAATGGCTCTGTCCTGATTGCCCAGCTTTCCCGAAACCACTGCAAGGTTGAAAAACACCTTCACCATATTCGGGTCCGTTTGAGCCGCCTTTGTATAGCTTGACGCCGCATCGTCGAGTCTGCCGGACTTGGAATATAATCGCCCTAAATTGAATTGAACGGCAGCCGACTCCTGATTCAGACGAGCGGCTTTTTCCAGTTCCGAAATCGCACTGTCAATATCACCGCGGTCATCGAGCGCTAATGATAGATTGATTCTGGCCTCGATGTAATCGGGTTTCAACATAATTGCCTGGCGATAGGCCGATATTGAGTCGTCGATACGGTTTCTTTGAGAAAGCACAAAACCCAGTTGAAAATAGGCCTTTGCTTCAGTTTCGCCACCGCCCCCTTTTGTTGCCTGCCTGAAGTAATTTTCGGCAGACTCAAGATTCTCCGTTTTTAGATAGATAACACCGAGATTGTAAAGAGCGCGGGTATATGTGGGCTTTATTTCTATAGCGCGCTTATAGGATTTTATCGCACCGAGGGGGTCACCGGACAGCGACCTTGCTACGCCGAGATTACAGTGGGAACGGGCATTGTTGGGATCTAATTCGATAGCTCTTGACAGGACACTTATAGCTTCATCCAGCTTTTCCGCCGAAGTCAGTGCAGACCCCAGCTCAGTCATAATATCTGCGTTCTTCGGCTGTTGTATCAGACCGGCCTTCAACACATCTATCGCCTGGGCCGGCTTCCCGTCGCGCATCAGGCGGATTGCTTCCATAAGAATGGGGCTGCTCGTTTCAATGTAGTCTTCATCCAACATAAATTTGGCTGCTTTAGTGGAATCCTGCATGTCGATGTATCGTTTGTCCTGCTGTGGCTGTGCCTGGAGTCCAGGTTTGAGTTCCGTCAAAACTGTAACGTCCTCGACCGGTATAATATCCTGCGGGCCGTTGCTGCTGCACTGGCGCCACGCGATAAGAGAAGCTGTGACCACAAAACACACTACCCCGGCAATAAACAGATGGTCTTTCCGATTCTGTCTCAAGGTTTTTTATCCTCGTATAGTTTCTTTGCCAACCCCTCTCTGTTGGCCAGTTGAATAGTAAGCCCAGGCCTGGCATTAAGCTCAATAACAACAGGACCGAGACGTTTATCTATCACAATATCGACACCTACGTAACCAAGCTCAATACATCGCGCAGCCCTCGAGGATATTTCCAACACATCCTTCCATGCAGGTATCTTTACCCGTGGAAGGATTTGGCCGGTATCAGGATGCTTTGTGATGTTTTGGTTACCCAATACAGCGTGAGTTGTCTGACCTGTTTGCATATCAATACCAAGCGCAAAAGCGCCCTGATGGAGATTTGAACGTCCACGAGACCGTTGAGTAGGCAATCGCGTCATTGCCATCGCATGCTGACCTTGACACATTATAACCCTGATATCCGGGACACCTCTGCAGGACAGCCCCCCCAGAATATCCTCGGGTTCCAGAAGCTGTTCCAGAAAAGCCCTGTCCGAGAGTTTCTCTAAGGAGAACAGGCCTGAGAGAATATAGCTAATGTGTGTTTTTAGGTCCTCTATGCCAAAAGGTGTCCAGCCGGTTTGGCCGATAGTGGTCAATCTGCCTGCGTAGTCCCGGCGAACAATCAGTATCCCGCGCCCGCCAAATCCCTGTGCCGGTTTAACGGCAAAACCGTCAACAGCCCCAATACGCACTTCTATATCTTTCAGCTCCCAATGGCTGCGAAAAATCGTCAGCGTAGGCGGAGTCGGCACTCCAGCGGCGCTGAGTATTTCTTTTGCAATAAGTTTGTCGTCGGCCGTTGGAAAATACTTCCTGCGGTTGAGCTTATAAACGAATTCCAGGTTGCGAGCGTTGATGCCGAGCACATCATCGCCGAGGTGCATAACTCTGGAAAAGAATTTGAACATGGTTATCGTTCCTTCCTGAATATCAACTCTCGGAAACGCATATACTCACCAAATCTCATACCGGTCCACCTGCCGACAATCACGAATGCAGCAACAACCAGCAGCAGTGTCTCCGGAAAAGTAACCACAGCTATCTGCAGCGGCTGCCAATTCATGACCGCAAATGCGCCTGCAATCACGAACACCGTTCCGACAACAACCTTTATAGCTTTTCCTAATCCCTCTTCTTCCCAAATGATAGCGAAACGCTCTACAGTCAGAGTCAGTATCATAAGAGGAAAAGTGCTTGCCCTTGTGGGCAGGACCTGGCCCGTTGCAACACCTAAGAGGATAGCAGCCATTATGAACGTCACAGTGGCCGTCATGAGGATAGCAAGCTTGGGTGTATGCAATAACTGAAACCACTGCAGACCGCACCGAATAATTCCACCGCACAATAGGATAGCCAGGAAAAGCATCAAACCCCAGGCAAGCCCGGTATCTCTGAACGCCACCGCCATCAGCGCGGGCATAAATGTTCCGAAAGTCTCTATTCCGATTACGTTCCTCGCCAATACAACAACTAACGCCCCAAACGGAATCATCAGTATAATCTTCAGCAGATTAATCGGTATTCGAACCTGCTCGAATGCCCACCACAAGCTCAGTGTTCCGGCCGGAAACTTTTTAGCTGCCTGCATCGCCTCTGCCGGCGGGGCCAGCACCTTCTTCCCGTGGAAGGAGTAGTTGAAGTTAATGTCCGCACTGTGGGTTAATAGAGGTTGGTCTCCATAATAGAGGATGAGATAGTGTGAAGGAATCTCGGCAAAATATCCATTTAATGGACAGAAAGGAACCCATCTTCCAGCAATCCACACCTCCACCCAAATATGGCTCGACCGCCAGGTCCCCTCTTTCAGAATCAAACCGCCTACAAGTCGCGCCGGTATGCCTCCCGCTCTGCAAAGGGCTGCGAAAAGTCTGGACTTTCCACCACACGATGCTTCGCCCAGACGCAGTGTTGTTATCGCATCGGTTGTGCCTTTAAGCTCAACGGTTCGGATTACCTTCGAAGTATAATCAAAGGCAGCGCGGACTATGGCGGCTGCATTCCCACGGTCCGAAGCAGGTACTAATTGTTCGAAAAGATTCTTGACCTCGGCTGAATCTGCCTGAATGTATTCTGAAGGAAGAAGATAGGATTCCATCTCCGCTGGAACCCCCTTGGGCAAGTCTATTTGCGGTGATAATTTGTACCTTCTTGCTTCTGCGCGTACTGTTCCAGAATAAACCAAGGCATAATAGCCCGTTGCATTGCTTTTCTCCCAAATCCCCCACCGATTAGCCCCCTCACGGCTGATATGAAACGCAAACTCCGGCGACCCGAAAAACTCCTCTCTGACTATCTGGCGGTCTATCTGCGGTGGAAGTGCAATACGTAATTGAACGTCATCATTATGAGCAGTGAAGCTCATATTTAACAAGAGCTCGTAATGTCTTTGCGGCAAAGCCCTGGAAATGGCACCCCCAAAATTGTGAATCTTGTAAAACAATAAGGAGTAACAGATGCCGACCAACAGTAATACCGCAATCTTATCCCTGGTACGCACAGTTTTCGCCTTTATTCACCCGGAATTTTCCGTATACGTCGCTCAGTAACACTGGTAAATCTTCTGATATATCATATTATCGGATCGAACCTAAAGCCTTTACCGTTTGCCCCATTTCGTGCAACTATTGCAGCCATAACCGGCCACAACGCAAAAAATTCTTGCTGAAAAACCGCTGAGACCAATTGGGAAATCCAGAGTTACCTCTGGACGCTCCACGTTTCAGTAGTCTTAAGGTACTCACTTATCTTTCTGCTCCTCGTCCTCTCTGCCTTGGCCTGCGTTAGCCTCATCTTCCTTTTTGGTGCCGAGATACTTGCCCTTTGCAGATACGAGGATGTCGAAATCCTTGCCCTCAATGACAACCTCGACCTTGTACACAACGCTGCCTCCTATCGTCTTTTTCTCGATCTTCCTGACCTCGCCGCCAGCCGCATGTTTTTTTATGGCAGCGCGTACCGCGCGCGGCAACTCCTTCGACAAGATGCTCACTTCTTTCGCTTGACGATATCCGGTCAGCACCAGGTCCTCGTCTTGAACGAGGCCCACACCCGGCGCATACGTCTTATAGCATCTTTCGCCGGCGTCTATTCCTGAGGTCTCTTCCACTCTTATGCAGTTTTTGAATGTGCCAGCGGGCGTTTTCATCGTCACGCCGTCCGTGATTATCTCAGCCCTGTCCATGGCATTCGGCGAGATCTCCTGGTAGTGCCTCGCACCCAGGAGAATCGTCCCGGGCATCATTATGCCCGCTCTGGAATCCTTCCGGTCAGCTCTCCACTGTCCGGAGTGCCCCACTATCTTACCGTCTCTGTAAATATCCACTTCCTCTCCGAAATAGAATACGTCCCCGTGTTCTCTGCAAATCGCAAAAAAGTTCCTCGATACCTCCTTGAGTTCTCCGTTCTCTTCTTCCCGCTCTTCGACTACCCTCGTTTCTACGCCGGCGATTTTCTCCGTCTTGTCCAGGACGGTAATGACTACCTTTTCTGTGCGACTTTGCAGTACCAATTGATGGCCCGGCTCCAGAATAAAGAAGCGATTCCTCCCGACCGAGGAGAACTCGCAGTTATCCTCGCCGAACGAATCCGTCCATTTCTTGTCCTGTTCGCCGCCCGGCGATTCTTCTTCGCTCATCTTTTCCTTGACCTCAAAGACCTTCCCCTCCGGAGAAATTTCAACCTCGTACTCTTTTCCGCCGGAACGTATGTCCACGTCATACTGGCCTGGGTTCTCTCCTTCAACCTCCTTCTGAATTTTTATGATCTCCCCCTTCGGAAAGGCTTCCTCGATAGCTTTTCCTATGACAGCCGGCAGCTCCGACGGGAGGACAGAGACTTTTCTCTCTTGTTCTGCAGCCTGAGCCAGAGAACCTATGACGCCCAGCATCAAGGACAACCCGACAGTGATGAGAATTCCGTTAAGCCAACCTGACCTCAGTTTCATAATCGATCTCCTTCATAAAAAAACTAAGAATTTTCCAGCCCGCCAACGTGGTTAGGCCGCCTTCAGCAGGAACATCCCCTGCACAGGCATTTTTCAAATCGTCATACTATGCAAGTGAGAATGAGAAAACGATGAGAAAACAGTATTTTTCAGAATTTTGTATTTATCGTAAGCTATTTATTCAGTTTGACTTATTGCTCGTCCTCTTCTGCTATAATCGTTGCACTAGTGTTCTGTTACTCGTCAAATGATGGGTGTCATTCTGAGGCGCAGCCGAAGAATCTCACTTACGCAGGCCATATCCTTCGCTTCGCTCAGGATGACAATTCATCAAATCAGGTGTAACAAAGCACTAGTCGGTATGCCTTGTGTGTGTGCCCGAACGACATTTCTCTTCACACCAGCGAACAGGCCGAAATCGCCTTCGTTTGTTATTAAGAAACTGTCTCAAAACGCAAAATGTTATTCCGAGCCCTTCGTTGCGCTCAAGGGTAAACTCCACGAGGAATCTATTATTTGGGCCGGTCGGACCCTTTGCTTGCTACTCTGCGAAGTAGCTCGCTACGTAGCACAAGTCGCTCAAAGCCTGCCCTGAGCTTGTCGAAGGGGTGACGTTTTGAGATAGTTAATAAGTGAATCTGTCTGCTCGTTATTTTTCTTCTTCGATGATTTTGCCCGTCTCTGTAAGCTTCAAAGCAATCGTAGCTCCGGCTTTGCTGCCTTCTACCTCATAGAATGTCTTGCCCTTCTCGATTTCCCTGGATGCCTTTAATCCTTCGGCAGAACCGAAGTATTTCTGGACGGCAGTTTTCACCGCAACCGGCAGCGAGTCATACGCAATGCTCTCCTCTCTGGTGAGCACCTCGCCATCGCTGGCGACGTCATACTCCACGTCTTTGTCTTTCACTTTCGCCTCAACGTCGTAGATTACCTTGCCGGCTTGCTCTTCCTTTTCAATCTTCTTGATTTCCCCGCCGGCGGTCAACCTCTCAATAACAGTGCGAGCAGGCAAGGGAATCTCTGACAGCGACACCTGTTGGCCGGGCGCCTCCTTTTTTGCTCCATGTCCAGATATGACAGCGCAACCCGAAATCCCAACCATCAGGACAGCAATCAGTTTTAAATATCTACCTTTCATTTTCTGTCTCCTTATCAAAAAGACCCAAAGATTCGCTGCCTGCCACAGTGACAGGCAATACTACTTATGTATTGTTAAACGCTATATTAGCCAAACCAAAATGAGAATACGATGAGAAGACGGTATTTTTTTAATTTTTTTCGCCTGTTGTAAGCTCTTTATGCTATTTGACTTAATGCTCATCATCTGATATTCTTTCACAGAAATGCGTTTTCTGATAGTTTTGTAGTGCAAATAAATTGGTTATTTTGCAGGTTTAGAGAATAACGGTAGAAGCTGGATGCAGTGGCATTAAAAAGTGTTTTCAAATCAAGGATAAGAAAAACAACTTATGCTGGCAAGGTTACATAGCGTTACGCTTGAGGGGATTGAGGGGATAATCTGCGAGGTCGAGGTGGACGTTACGCGAGGAGGATTCGAGAAATCTCTTATCGTGGGGCTGCCCGATGCAGCGGTGAAAGAGAGTGTAGAGCGAGTAAAAAGTGCGATTATAAACTCCGGCTATAAATATCCGAAGACGCGGTCGCTGATAAATCTGGCGCCTGCCGATGTGAAAAAGGCGGGGCCTGCTTTTGATTTACCTATTGCTATTGGGATTCTGATGGCACAGGGAATTATGGCCAGTGCAGGCGTTAAAAATTGTGTCGTTGTCGGAGAATTAGCACTGGATGGGCGGGTCAGAGTGGTCGATGGCGTATTGAGTATGGCGATGACGGCGGCAGCGAACGGTTTCAAGAGCATTATCGTCCCTTTGGAAAATGCCCAGGAAGCCGCCGTTGTCAGTAACATTGAGGTATATGGCGTTGGGTCGCTTACGCAGGTTGTTAGTTTCTTAGCCGGCCAGATAGCACTTGAAACTACGACCATCAACATCGAAGAGATTTTTAAGACCGAGAGTCAATATGATGTTGACTTTGCCGATGTCAAGAACCAGGAGAGCGTCAAGAGGGCTCTGACGGTTGCCGCTGCAGGCGGACATAATATCTTAATGATTGGCCCACCGGGGGCGGGAAAGACGATGCTGTCGCAGAGGCTGGCGACGATTTTGCCTCCTTTGAGTCTGCAGGAGTCACTCCAGACGACGCGGATATACTCTTCGGTCGGTTTATTAGGGAAGGGCAGGGCGCTTTTTGCAACACGGCCTGTGCGGATGCCGCACCATACGGCGAGCGGCCCGGCACTTATTGGCGGGGGGACAAACGCGCGGCCCGGAGAGCTGTCATTAGCACATCACGGGATATTGTTTCTTGACGAGTTTGCCGAGTTTCCCCGGCATATTCTGGAGATGATTCGCCAGCCGCTTGAGGATGGCAATATTACAGTGGCTCGTGCGAAGCGGACGATTACATATCCGGCGCAATTTATGTTGGTTGCTGCTATGAATCCCTGTCCGTGTGGGTATTTCGGGACAGATGCGAGAAGGTGCAGATGCACGCCGGGCCAGATTGAAAGGTATCTGTCGAGGATATCCGGACCGCTGGTGGACAGGATTGATATTCACATTGATGTGCCTGCGATAAGTTTCAGCAAATTGCGGTCGAGGGCAGGGCAGCTTGACTCAGAGACAATGAGGCAGGATGTTCTGAGGGCCAGAGCTATTCAGACAAAGCGGTTCGGCGATGGGGCGGTAATGACCAATGCGATAATGACGCACAAGCAGGTGGAGAAATTCTGCCAGCTTGATTCAGCAAGTGAGATGATTTTGAAGCAGGCGATGACGGAATTTGGCTTATCTGCCCGTGCACACGACAAGATTTGCAAAGTTGCACGGACAATAGCTGATTTAGCCGGTTCTGAAAACATCCAGCCTGAACACGTTGCAGAGGCCATCAGTTACCGCAAGTTAGATAGAAAATTATGAATCTAAAAGAAGATAAGCTTAAACGCGAAAATAGGCGTCATTACTTTTTCCTTAATCCGTATAAAAACGATGCCTTTACAAAATGTCCTAAATGTGAAAGCAAAACTTTGTTACGGAAATTTCCGCTGGTCATTCATATCAAACCTCGACAGGTTCTTATTTTGAATAAAAAATGCCGGTATTGTGCGAGGTGCGACTTAATCATCGCTCGTAAACCAGAGGTAGAGTCATTGATGGCCGCCATTTGTGAAGACAGATATCCTGAAATCATAGGCAACGATTACCTCATCATGGGTTCACTGGAAAAACGTGATTGGCGAGCCAGAAATAGTATTGGCGATGATGTTGAAATTATAGAACGTATGTATATTTTCAAGGGAATGTGGGATTTTGAGCCAGCTCGCCCCGGTTGGTATCCAGCAAAAAAATGAGTTTGTAATTACCGCTAACTTTAACAAGATAATTGATAAATGAATATAACAAAGGCGCAGCTAAAAGAGCTAACTGACAGTCGTTCCTGGCAACGAGGTGTGGATTACCATCGGCAAGGAAACGTCATTTCATTGCTGGAAGACAAAAATATGATTATTGGAAAGGTGCGTGGTACGCGCAACTACAATGTAAAGCTGTGGGCGGAAGATGAGGAGCTTGACGGTGAATGCGATTGTCCGATGGGCGACGCCGGGGTATTTTGCAAACATTGCATTGCATTGGGCCTGACATATCTTGAGGGTAGCGTAGCCCCCGCAGATGAAAATTCCTCCGAACAAAAAGTTAAGAAACCCAAACCGGCAATTACGTTGGAAGATGTCCGAAGATACCTATCCCAACAAGAAAAGGATGCATTGGTTGAAATTATTGCAGAACAATTGACAAAAGATGACCAATTACGAAACAGATTGATGATGAAGACCTCCAGGTTCAATCAAAAAGGCGTGGATTTGGCGGCTTTCAAACACGCAATCAATCAGGCCACCGATACAGGCGATTTTGTGGATTATTACTCTGCTTATGATTTTGCCAGAGGAATAAACAATGTAGTTGACAGCATAGAAGAGCTTTTCGCCGATGGATTTGCTAACGAGGTTATTGAACTGGCAGAGCACACTTTAAGCCGGGTTGAGAAGGCTTTGGGTGAAACGGATGATTCAGATGGGTACCTGGGTGACGTCCTTGGGCGGCTGCAAGAGGTTCATCATAAAGCCTGCGTAAAAGCCAGGCCTGATCCGGAATCTTTAGCCAAACGGCTATTTAGATGGGAATTGACTACGGATTGGGACACATTTTCCGAGGCCGCTGAAACTTATGCCGATGTTTTGGGCGAGAAAGGTCTGGCAGTTTATCGGAAACTGGCCGAGGCCGAATGGACAAAACTCCCGGCACTTGGCCCAGAGCAGGCGAAAAGAAGTTACGACCACGATAGATTTCGGATAACCTCTGTTATGGAGTCACTTGCTTGTGTTGATGGTGATGTGGAATCGCTGGTCACCGTCAAAAGTAAAGACCTTAGCAGCGCATATAACTTCCTCGTAATTGCCCAGGTGTATAAAGATGCCGGAAAATCAGATAAAGCTCTGGAGTGGGCTGAAAAGGGATTAAAGGCCTTTCCCAAAAATACGGACAGCCGCTTGCGAGAATTTCTTGCTGATGAATACCACCGACGCAAACGTCACGAGGAAGCGATGCAGCTTATCTGGGCGAATTTTATAGAGAGTCCGTATCTGGAACAATACAAGGGGCTTAAAGAACATGCAGAGCGTATCAAAGAATGGCCTAAATGCCGAGAGCAGGCGATTAAACATATTCGAGCCGAGATTGCTGATGGTAAAAAACACAAACCGAAAACTACCGGATATTGGGCTAATGACCAGGACCATTCATTGCTTGTAGAGATATTTATCTGGGAAAAGGATATAGAGGCCGCCTGGCAGGAGGCTCAGACAGGTGGTTGCAGTGATTACTTCTGGATGGAACTGGCAAAGCTGCGAGAAAAAAAGCATCCTGCGGATTCTATTGGAGTCTATCAGCCCCAGGTTGAGCCGATTGTCCAGCGAACAAATAACCAGGCGTATATTGAGGCGATACGCCTGATTGAAAAAATTGGAGGGCTTATGAAACAATTAGGCCGGGATAAAGAATTTGGCGAATATGTATCTTCTTTGAAAATTAAATACGCACCCAAAAGAAATTTCATAAAGTTATTGAGCAGAATAAGATAAAAGTTATTTTGAACTTTGAGATTAGCATAAGGGACATTGATGAAGCAGTGGTGGCATTTAGAGGTTGAAGAGGTAATAAAAAACCTGGGTAGTAACTCAGTTTCCGGACTGACCTCAGAAGAAGCATCGGTTCGGCTTCAAAAATACGGGCCGAATCAGTTAAAGGAGGCGAAAAAGTATTCGGCGCTCGGCATCTTTTTGGGGCAGTTTAATGATTTTATTATCTGGGTTTTGATTGGTGCTGCTGTTGTATCAGGTTTTTTGAAGGAATGGATTGATGCTATCGCCATAATTGCGATTGTCATTTTGAATGCCATTTTGGGATTTATTCAGGAATACCGTGCGGAGAAATCTTTAGCCGCCCTGAAAAAATTATCTGCGCCTACCTCAAAAGTTATCCGGGATGGGAATCATCAGGTTATTGCATCGGCTCAGTTGGTCCCCGGTGACATAATTGAGCTGGAGGCTGGTGACAATGTCCCTGCGGATGGGCGGGTTGTCTGGCTTACATCTAATTTTGGAGTGCAGGAGGCAAGCCTGACAGGGGAGTCAACGCCGGTGATGAAAACCACGCTTTTGCTGGAAGAAAAAGATGTTCTCTTAGGCGACAGGGCAAATATGGTCTATATGGGCACCTCTGTTTCATCCGGCAAGGCAAGGGCGGCGGTAACGGAAACCGGTATGGAGACAGAGCTGGGTAAGATTGCAGGGATGATTCAGGAAATCGAGCGAGAATCCACGCCTTTGCAGAAAAAGCTGGAGCAGTTTGGCAAATGGATAGTGTATCTGTGTTTTGTTCTTGTGGGGATAATATTTTTGTTAGGGTGGTTACGCGGGGGAAAGATAATCGATGTATTTCTGACCGCGGTGAGTCTGGCGGTGGCGGCGATTCCAGAGGGACTCCCCGCAGTGGTTACTATTGCTCTTGCGCTGGGTGTGCAGAGAATGGTCAAGCGGCACGCTCTTATCAGAAAACTGCCGTCGGTCGAAACGCTGGGCTGCGCTACGGTTATATGCTCCGACAAGACAGGGACATTGACCAGAAACGAGATGACCGTGCAGGCAATTTACGCAGGCGGGAGATTATTTAAGCTAACCGGCATAGGATACGCTCCTAAGGGAGAGTTTATTCTCGATGAGAAGGCAGTAAAAGCCGGAGATTATCCGGACCTGGAAAATGCCCTGAGTCTGGGCGTATTGTGCAATGGTGCGCAGTTAATAGAGGATAAAGGCGGTTATAAGATTGTCGGCGACCCAACGGAAGGGGCGATTTTGACTGCGGCGGCAAAAGCAGGGATATGGAAACAAGACAAGGAGCAGGATTTTTCTTTCATTGATGAGATACCATTTGACTCCGAGCGTAAGAAGATGACTATTTTGCGGCAATATGGTGACAGGCTTATCGCCTTTGTTAAGGGGGCGCCTGATGTTTTATTGGAGGATTGCAGCAGCATTGAGATAGAGGGCGTCAGCAGGAGCTTAACCGGCAATGATAAGGAAAGAATTTTGAAGGCAAACGACAGTTTAACAGAGCAGGCGATGCGTGTTTTGGCGGTGGCCTATCGGGTTCTGGATAGTGATAGTCGCAAATTCCAAGCCCAGTTAATTGAAAGGGAACTAACTTTTGTCGGATTGATTGCGATGATCGACCCCCCCAGAGAGGAGGTCAAGCGGGCGATAGAAGAATGCACACGGGCGGGAATTAAGACGGTGATGATTACCGGCGACCACAAAAATACCGCAGTGGCAATTGCCAGGCAGTTAGGATTTTTCGAGTCGGATTCACTGGCATTGTCCGGGGATGAGCTTAATAGATTGAGCGAGGAAGAGTTTGAAAAAGAAGTCAAGAAAATCCCTGTCTATGCTCGTGTTTCGCCGGAACATAAATTAAGAATTATCAAGGCCCGGAAAGCACGGAAAGAAATAGTGGCGATGACCGGCGACGGCGTCAACGACGCCCCGGCGATGAAAGAGGCAGATATTGGCGTGGCGATGGGCATAACCGGCACCGATGTTACAAAAGAGGTGTCGGATATGGTGATTACCGATGATAATTTTGCTTCGATTGTGGCAGCGATTGAAGAGGGTAGGGGCGTTTACGACAACATACAAAAGTTTGTCCACTATCTTCTTTCCTGCAATGCCGGCGAGATACTGGTTATGTTTGTCAGCTCGCTCGCAGGATTGCCTGCGCCTTTGATTCCCATACAGATTTTGTGGGTGAACCTGGTAACTGATGGACTGCCGGCACTGGCATTGGGCGTGGAGCCGGTTGACAAGGACGTTATGAATAGGCCGCCTCGCCCGCCCAATGAACCAGTAGTTACTCGGCAAAGGGCGTTTTTAATGCTGGCACAGGGAACTTTTATAGCGGTGTGCAGCCTATTTGCTTTCGCATTTGTCTTATTTATCGAAAAGGAAGGAATTGGCCGTGCAAGGACCGCGGCGTTTATCGTTCTTTCGTGCAGCCAGCTCTTTCATTCTTTTAATTGCCGCAATTTCACCGAGTCACTGTTTAAGATAGGTGTGTTTAGCAACATGAAACTTATTCTTGCAACAGGGATATCGTTTCTATTGCAAATGGTAGTTGTGTATGTGCCTTTTTTGCAGAAAGTGTTTAAGACGGAGGCGCTGGGGGCTTTTGATTGGCTCTTGGTAATAATCATTTCTTCATTTCCTTTGTGGGCGATGGAGGTCTATAAGAGAGTACGCAAGAGTACAAGAGCACAAGTGTCCGCCATACAGATTGGCGGATAAACTATAATACTCCCCAAAAACCAGACCAGCATATAAGGTGGTAAGTTGTGTTATAGTTCTTTTAGGTTTACGCCACAGGCGTATAAATTTGCACGAAAGGAGTCGGAATTATGGCACAACATCGACA